>Ga0160449_1000011_pt1 | contig 413564 bp, 365 predicted proteins | sample HID1975I_E1MG_FD_108216 | JGI IMG/M metagenome (GOLD analysis project Ga0160449, IMG submission 108216) | Enriched soil microbial communities from UW Madison campus, WI, USA - HID1975I_E1 MG | ecosystem: Environmental > Terrestrial > Soil > Unclassified | place: USA: Madison, Wisconsin...
CGCACCGTCAGCGGCCTGTGGGACCTGATCGGCAGGCTCGTCGATATCTTCAAGCCCGACGAATGTGCAAACTACTTCAAATCATGCGGCTATGAACCGGAATGAATGGAAACCGCTCTAATCGTTCAGTGTCGTATTAGAGATGAGGCTACGTAAAAGCGTTATGTCGTAAATGAAATGAGAAATATCTGAACCGCTCTGCTATGGGGATGGGAAAAGGAAATCGAGGATCAGGTCGATCTTGTTTCAATATTTCGCATGGCGCGATCGATGCTGCGTCTTTGCACAGCCTCGATCATAGCTGAAATTTCTGCAAATTTGGTCACTTTCCGATCCTGTTGCCGAAAAATTGTTCACACATCTGCGGACAAGGCATGAATAGGCAAGAGCGCCGCGCCAAAGGTGATCGGTGAACCACGAAGGCGCGATATCTCTATGGGCGGCCGGCGCTGATGGACGGTCGTCACCAGATCGGCATAATGCAGGCGGCCAGCCAGCGCTTGAAGAATGGCGGGCGGCAAGGTGCCAGCCAGGACAATTGCCCCCGGATCAAGCCAGGCGAAGGCAGTGTTGCATATCGCTTCCAGTTGCGCGGAGGCGCGGTCCAGCCAGCTTTCGATCGTGCGGATCTGGTCCGGGGCATTGAAGTCGATGTCCGTGACCGACGACAGGTCACAACCATTGCTACGAAGCATCGCCAGCAGATCCAAGGGGCTAGGGCGTGGCAGATGCCCTGGGAACAGGCAGCCAATTTCGCCCGCCACCCCATATTGGCCGCGCACCAGCCGCCCATCGACAATGACGCCTGCGCCAATGCCGAAGCCCAGCAGCAGCACGACGATCGTGCCGAAATCCCGAAGCAGGCCACCCAGATAATATTCGGCGACGGCTGCAGCATTGGCGTCATTTTCGATCCACAGTGGCCAGCCCATTTCGGCGGACAATATGTCGCGCAGCGGCGCGTCCCGCCAGTTGGGCAGGACGTCGACGACGCTCCATCGATCGCCGGCAGGCGACAAGGATGGTCCCGGCACCGCGACGCCCAGACCCAGCATGCGACGCCCCAGCAGGCAGTGCCGGTCCACCAGTTCGTGCGTCATCCGCCGCACCTTGCGCGCAAAGCCCTGGGGATCGATCGGCGCGACGGCCTCATGATGGGTGGCGATGGTGGCGCCGGTGAAATCGACCAAGGCAATATCGATGAAGCCCTTGTGCGCCGTGGCGCCGACCGCATAGCCGCCATGGCCCGCCAGGCGCAGGGGAATCGCGGGGCGCCCACGCCCCTGTGCCTCCGCCCCCGGCACCTCCTCCACCAGATTGAGGCCGATCAGGTCGCGCGACAGGCGGGTGAGGGCGGTGCCGCTGATTTCCAGCCCGGCCGCCAGAGCGGAACGGGACAGTGGACCGGACTTGCGCAACATCTGGAGGATGCGCCGCTGGTCCTTGTCCAGGGTAGGAAACTGCATGATCGATCCCGCTATCGATGAAAAGCGACGACCGGTTAAGGTGATTTATTTATTTTCACAACAATAATTAAAAATGTCATATCGCACGGCCAGAGGCGCCCCGACCAATTCAGAGGGGACGCATCATGTTCAAGACTTTCCTTGCCTCCGGCACGGCGCTTGCCGCGCTCTGCATCATCGCCACACCAGCCCTGGCCCAGACCGCCGACACTGCACCGGCGGCGGAGGCGGCTGCTGATGCCGGCAACGGCCCCAACGACATCATCGTTACCGGCTCCACCCGCGCCCAGCGCCGCTTCGACGTATCCTATGCGATCAACACTATCTCCGCTGAAGATGTGGAGAAGATCGCCCCTGTCAATTTCGCTGACCTGATCGGCCAATTGCCCGGCTTCCAGACCGAAATCACCGGCGGCGAAGTGCAGAATATCTACCGCATCCGCGGCCTGCCCAATGATGGCGGCTTCGTCAGCTTCCAGCAGGACGGCCTGCCGCTGTTTCATGAGAATGACGGTGTATTCTTCCGCGGTGACGCGATCCTGAAACAGGATCTGATGACCGACCATGTGGAAGTCGTGCGGGGCGGCCCGGCCCCGGTCTATGCCAGCTATTCGGGTGCGATCATCAACGCCATCACCGTGACCGGCAGCGACGAAGCGCGCGGCAAGGCGCAGGTCACGCTCGGCGACACCGGCCTCTATCGCCTCGACGCCTATCAGGCCGGACCGCTCGGCAACGACACCTATTATGCGATCGGCGGCTTCATCCGCTATCATGACGGCTATCGCGACAATGGCTTCGCCAATGACAAGGGCGGCCAGATCCGCGCCAATATCAAGCATGATTTCGACAATGGCTCGATCAAGCTGAACCTCAACTATGTGAACGACCACAACGTCTTCTATCTGCCGATCCCGATTTCCGATCCGCGCGATCCCAGCGTCTCGCTCGACAAATATATCGATTATTTCGACGGCACGATGAACTCGCCGGCGCTGCGCAATGTGAACCTCAAATATCGCGACGGCACCGGTCAGATCCAGAGCCGCACCGGCGACCTGTCGGACGGCCGCCATATGCAGATGGTCAATTTTGGCGCGCAATATGATGGCGATTTCGACGGCTGGCTGGTCTCGGCCAAGGCCGGCTATACCCAGGGCAAGCTCGATTTCAGTGCCTTCTATTCGACCACCAACCCGGCCGACGGCAACGCCTTTGCCGCCGGCTATCTGACCCGTGCCACGGCCGCTTTCGGCGCGGTCGACCATTTCGGCTATACGCTGGCCGGCACCAACACCGTCTATGATCCCTATGCGGCGTCGGGCCTGGTGATGCAGGGCCAGTATCGCGACATCCACTCGAAATTCTATTCGGCCCAGGCCAATCTGTCGGTCGCCAAGAAGTTCGAGACCGGCTTTGGTACCCATGACCTGAAGCTCGGCCTCTATGGCAGCTTCTATGGCGAGGACAGCCGCACCCTCTATCAGAATTACCTGATCGAAGTGGCCGGCAAGCCGCGCACGCTGGACCTGGTCGCCTATAATGCCGCCGGCGCGGAAATCGGCCGCGTCACCGACAATGGCGTGCTCAACTATGCCGCCACCCTCAATCAGGGCGACAGCGACGCCAAGATGTTCGCCGTCTTCGCCAACGACACCTGGGAAATCGTGCCGGGCCTGCGCATCGACGCCGGCATCCGTCACGAACGCTACAGCTACAAGGGTTGGGCCGCGCTGACCGAGGCGGCCAATCTGGGCGACACCAGCACGCTGGCGGACGACAGCACCCGCGCCTTCACCGGCGTGATCCTGAACCAGAAACTGAAGCCCAACGTCACCAACTGGACGGTCGGCGCCAATTACGACTTCTCCAGCCATGTCGGCATCTATGGCCGCGCCTCGCACCTCGAAACGCCGCCCAACGTCCAGACGGTGATGAGCATCAACCCGACCATCATCACCACCAAGGCCGATCAGTTCGAGGCCGGGCTGAAGCTCGCCTTCGGCCGCTCCTATCTCTACGTTACCGGCTTCTACACCAATTTCGATCCCTTGAACGCCAGCTTCCTGGCCTATGATCCGACCACGGGCCGCAACGATGTCAACGTGCCCTTCATCGGCGAGGCGCAGGTGAAGGGCGTCGAATTCGACGGCAAGCTGGCGCTCACCAACTGGTTCTCGCTCAACGGCGCGCTCACCATCAGCGATCCCAAATACAAGAATTTCGAAAGCTCGACCGGCGCCGACCCGGAACAGGCCGAAGGCAACCAGATCGTCCGCCAGCCCAAGGTCTACGGCAATATCCGCCCCAGTTTCGACTTCCAGACGGGCGACACCGACGTGTCGGTCTATGGGCGCTACACCTATATGGGCGAGCGCTATGTCGACCTCTACAACAACACCGCGCTGCCGGCCTATGGCACGATCGGCGCGGGCATCACGGCGCGCCATGGCAGCTGGCAGGCACAGATCGTGGGCGACAATCTGTTCAACGCCCATGGCCTGACCGAAGGCAATACCCGCACCGACTCGCTGAGCGGGCAGGGCAGTGCAGAGGCGATATATGGTCGCCCGATCTTCGGCCGCAACTTCCGCCTCGTCATCAGCAAGTCCTGGTGATGGCCCGCCGCCTCGGCCGCGTTGCGGCGTCTTTGATGACGATGGCGGCGGTGGCGATCACGCCCGTCCCGGCTCTGGCCGGGGCGGCGCGCGACGCCGTGACGGAGGCGCTGTCCCGGCGCCTCTTTCCCGTGCTGGACGCTCTTGGACACGACCCCGCTGCGCTTGCCGCCTTCCGCGCCCGGCCGGACATGGATGCGCTGCTCCATGCCCGTGAAGATCGCCGCACGGCGTGCGCCGGCGATGCCGATTGCGTGGCGCAGGCCCATATCTGGACCCCGACCGAAATCGCCCTGATGGTGCAGGCTGCGCTGTCGCTACGTGACGTGCCGGTCGCCGACGATGGCGCGGGCGCGCAGATTCGGCGGGAAGTAGAGGGGATCAACGCCATCCTGCGCAGCTATGCGCTGGGGCAGGTGCCCGCTTATCCCGATATCGACGGCGCCGGCACGATCGACCCGCGCGAGCGTCAGGCCCGGCTGCGCGCCGCCGCCTGGATCGCGCAGACGCCGCGCAAGGGATCGGCCCAGGCGCTGGATTCCAGCATCGACTATGCCCTTGCCCTGCTCGACGTCAGCGACCGCACCGACGCGATCGGCTTCGAGCCGCTGACCGGCGGCCTCAACGCACCCGCCATGGCCCGCGCCAGGGGCATCGACTGGAAACGCTATCGCTACAGCGCGCTGATCGTCACCGGCGTCGGCCCGGAAGTCGAGGGCATGCCGCTAAGCCCGTTCGGCAAATATCATCTGCGCCTTGCCGCCAACCGCTTTGCCGACGGCGACGCGCCCTTCCTCATCCTGACCGGCGGCCGCGCCCATCCGCGCGCCACCCGCTTTGCCGAGGCGGAAGAGATGCGCCAGGCGCTGATCGAGCGCTATGGCGTGCCGGCCGATGCCATCATCATCGAACCCTATGCCCGGCACACCACCACCAATTTGCGCAACGCCACCCGCCTGCTGATGGCGATGGCGGCGCCGTTGGACAAGGATACGCTGATCGTCTGCAATCCGGGGCAAAGCGCCATGATCGAAAATCCGCTGTTCATACAGCGCAACGACAAGGAACTGGGCTATCAGCCCGGTGCCATCGGCGCGCGCCTGACCCCCACCGAATTGCTGTTCCGCCCGTCGCGCCTGTCCGCGCGGGTCGATCCGCGCGATCCGCTCGACCCCTGAAGGGAGGCATGATGATGCGTAAACTGACCTTGGCCCTGGCGCTCGGTGCGCTGGCGTTCAGCCCCGGCGCCGCCATGGCCTGGGGCGGCACCGCCCATGCGGTGATCGATCGCGCCGCCCTCGACGCCATCCCGCAGGACGGCCCCATCTTCCTCAAGGCCTATACCGACTATATTGCCGCCTCCGCTTCGCTGCCCGACAGCTGGCGTGGGGATTCGGAGAATTTCTCCAAGATGGAGGAAGATCCCAATCATGGCTGGTTCCGCGAGCAGTTCCGCTTCGTGAAGCCGATCCCGCGCTCGCGCTACGAATTCATCCTGGCGCTCTACAAGCGCTATGAGACGATCAAGGACAGCGATCCGGCAACCGCCGCGCGCACCAATGTCCGCTGGACCGGCACTTTGCCCTATGCCGCGGTCGAGGCCTATGACCGGCTCGTCGTCTGCATGCGCTATGTCCGCAAGGCGCAGGCCGAAGGGGGCGACATATCCGTCCCGGCCCAGCATTGCGCCTTCCAGACGATCCGCCTTGGCCATTATATCGGCGACGGCGCCCAGCCGCTGCATGACTCGGTCCATTCGGATGGCTGGCGCGGCGACAATCCCAGGGGCTACACCCGCGATCGCAGCATCCATGGCCGCTTCGAAAGCCAGTTCGTCGATGGCATGAAGTTGACCGTGGCGGATATCGCGCCGAGCATCGGCGCGCGCGGCCATCGCGACGGCGACATGTTCGACGCGATCCTCGCCTTTCTGGATCAGGCCGGCGACCGGATGGAATATGTCTATCAACTCGAAAAGCGGGACGGCTTCGCCGACTTCGCCAACAAGGATGTGCGCGCCCTCGTCTATGAACGGACCGCTGCAGGCGCCGCCATGCTGCGCGACATGCTCTGCCGCGCCTGGGCGGAAAGCGCCAGTCCGCCGGCCAGGGTCGTGCCCGCGCCGCTGGATTTCAGTAATCCGCGGTTCAATCCGGAAACCGGATCGGCACCCGACTGACGGCGCCGGCTTAGCGCGTTGAGCAGGCGACCATGCCGGGCATGGCCCAGTGCGAAACGGCGCATCAGCAGGATGGCGGCGAGGCTGCCGATTAGCGGGATGCCCAAGCCCAGGCTGACGATGCCAGTCTGGACCGTCACCGTTTGCGGTTGGCCGGGGGCATAGCCCAGCCAGCCCAGTGACCAGCCGATCAGGCTGGTCGAAGCGGCGCCGCTCGCCTTCACTATGACGAGGTAAAAGGCGAACAAGCCTGTTTCGAACCGCCGTCCGTGCCGCCATTCCACGACATCGACGGCATCTGCAAGCAGTCCCCAGGGCAGCATGAAGACGCTGGCGAGGCCAAACCCAATCACGGCCGCACACCCCAGGAGCACCGTCGGCCAGGACAGGCAGAGGCCGAAAGCGATGAGGCCCAGAACGCTTACGGTATGCCCCATGGCAAGCAGCATGCTTTTGCTGAACCGGCCGGTGAGCGCAGTCCAGCACAGGACGCCGGCGAACTGGCCCGCCGCCAGCGCCAGCAACAGCGTCGCGACCAGGTCGGGGCGGTGGACGACATAGCTGCCCATATAGAGCAGCGTCCGTCCGAAGGTCGGCGCGGCAAAGCCGGTCAACAGCGCCAGCAGGCCCATGCCGATCACCATCGGGTCGCGCAGCGGCACAGCGATGCCGTCCAGCCCGGCTTCGCGTTGCGTGGGACGAGCCCTGCCGCCGCCGGACGTCCAGGCGCACAGGATCATGGTCAGGGCAAACAGGCCGCCCGCGACCGCACCGGCCAGTGCCATTTGGTCGAAGGCATGGTCGCTGCCGGCACGTTGCACCAACGGCGTCAAGACGGTCGCGACGACCAGCGCACTGGCGGTACTGAAGAACAGGCGATAACCCGATACGCGCCCGCGGGCGCGACTGTCGCTGGTTAACTGCGCCATCAGCGCATTGTGCGGCACGTCGATGATCGCATAGGCACCCCGGAACAGCAGCAACGCCGCCGCGAGCATCCATAGCTGCCGCGCGCCCAGCATCGGCATAGCATAGAGAAACGCGAAGGCCAGCGCGCAGGGCGTTGCCGCGACCGCAACCATCCAGCGATAGCCCTTGCCGGCCTGCCGCAGCCGGATGACCAGCCGCGCGGCGATCAGATCGAAAACGAAATCACCACACATCGCTGCCAGCATCAACCATCCTGCGATCGTGCCGCTCAGGCCGAACACATCAGTGAGCAGGAACAGGATCGTCAGTTCCGCGCCGCCGAAAACCAGCGCCTTGCCGAAATTGCCGGAGGCATAGGCCAGCATGCGGCCATCTTCACGTGTACCGATCACCTCAACTTCCCGGATGTTCGTGACCGCACGGAGATTTGTGGGACTCGCGCGTCCTAAAAGGCTATTCTTTCATCCGTGCGACAAAGGACCGGCCCTTCTGGCGGACAATCCATTGGGAATCTTCCCATTGCTTGTCGACGAAGCCATCTGCATGAGCGAGTTCGCTGCAATCTGCCATTATCTGGAGACCATATATGGCGGCGGGCAATTGGCGCGGACCGGGCGGACCCTATGGGCTTGCAGGCCTATGACGACATCATCCAGGCGGCGTTTCCTGCATGCCAGTACCCGATATCGATGCGATCCGGTATGATCCGCTTCTGCGCGCAACAGACTTCTTCCGTCCGCGTGCACATCCGCAGCAGAGCCAATATGTCGAAGTGCCACCGCCCATCCGCGTTTCGGTAGGGGGGCATTAGAGCGGAGCTGGACGAGGACGAATAGGCCTCAAAAAGGTCGTCATGGACAACCAAGTGGAAGCGTAGGCCCAATGCGGCTGCAAACGACTGGGAGAGCATTCTCTACCTCGGTCGGTGACAATCATGCTGTGCGTGGACGTCGGGTCAGCCGCCGTCGAATGTCGGTGCTTGCTCAAAAGCGGCTTTGTCGAACGGCTTGTCGGTGAAGAGATAGCCATAATAATAAGTGCGCAGCCTGGCGTGGAAGGCGCGGATGCGATCCTGATAGGCGAGCTGTGCCTGCATGTCGGTGTCGGCGAGGCGGGCGAGCAGCGCCTGCACGCCGACCGAGGGCAACAGCCAGCCGATGGCCCGGGCAGCGGCATCGCGCGCCTCGATCCCCTGGCGGTAGGCGCTGGCCCTGAGGGCTACGCTTTCATCGCCGACCTGATGGAAGGCGAAGTACCATTTCCAGTGGAATGCGTGGGTCAGCGGCGGGCTGTCCTTCCATTCGGGATGGCCGGCATAGAAAGCCTGCATCGTCTGTTCGCGGGGAATGTCCCAGGCGCGATTGACCGCCTCGCGTTGGGCGAGTGTCAGTTCCACGCCCTGGCCGACCGGTATGGCGCGATTGATCGCGACATGGGCGATGGTCGGCAGCAGCAGGGTGAGCAGCAGCCACAGGCCGGCAAGCGTCGCGGCATTGGTGACCGAACTCCAGCGCAGCCGTCCTACCAACAGCGTGACGCTGATCCAGAAGGCGAGATAGAGGGCCACCAGGCCGAGCACTGCCAGAAGAGGGAAGAAATGCACGTGCGAAAGGATTGCCCCGATGGTGACAGGCAGGGCGAGCGCGAGGAACAGCAGGCCGCCGCGTAGCAGCACGCGCCGCGCCCAGAGATGCCGTCCCGATCCCGCGAGCGCATCAAGCATCCGCAACCGCCCGGCTTCCCGCTCGCCCGAGACGAGGTCGTGGAATAGCGCGATCACGAACAGCGGTGTCAGATAGACCAGCACGAAGGCAAAATCGAAGCGACCCGGCAGGGCGAGTTCGGGATTGAAGGCCTCGCCATCGTATAGTTGCGCCTCCAGCCCCAGGGCGCGGACGCGCAAGATATAGGGCGCCACGTCACGCAGGCCGAGCGCAGCGAAGGCGAGCGGCGCAGGCGCATCCCAGGTGGCATGGAAGCTGTAATAGGCGGCGTTGCCGGGATCTTTCGTGGCGGTGACCCATTGGGCGACGGCGGCGATATCCTGTGCCTGCTTGGGCTGAATGCGGGCGATGACGGCGCGCTGGCGGGCGACTTCGGCCATGCCGGCGGCAACCGATGCGGCGGCGAGCAAGGCGACCAGCAGCAACGCCAGAAGCGCCATCCGCGATCGCAGCAGCAGGCGCAGTTCATGGGTGAAGAGGGTCATGGACGGGCTTTCTGGAGATGGCGGGCGACGGGCAGCAGCGCCAGTAGTGCGAGCGCCAGCCAGGCGAGCAGCAGGCCCAGGCCGGGCAGGCTGGCCGTCACCAGAGCGCCGGCGGTCGCGGGTTTGAATAGGAATTGCGGGATCGCCTGCCAATGGTCGGCGGAGATGCGCTTGCGCTGGTCGGCACCCGCATCCTTGGCCTTGTCGTCGGCATAGCTGACGGCATCGGCCTGCAACTGGTTGAGATGCTGGACCATGGCGTAGCGATAGGCTTCCGCCTGGGTAAGGAAGCGGCGATGTCCGGCCAGGTCGGTGCCTGCGGCCGCCATCGACAACTGGCGCAACGAGATAGCCGGGCTGAGGATGCCAAAGCCGGCACTCAGCCGGCTCTGCGCCTGCTGGATCGCGAAGCTGCGATCGGTATGGTCGTCGAACAGGTGCGATGTCAGCTTCTCGCCCTCGACCGCCAGCAGACCGCTATAATTGACCGGCAGATCTTCTACCTTGTCGACGCCATAGCGGCGCAGCACTCTTTGCTTGAAGGCGTTGAAGAACGGATCGTCGGGATTATGCGCGTCGCCAAGGCGATGGAGGTCCTGCTGGATGGCGATGTCGGTTTCCAGCCGGGTGGGAAGGCTATGGGCCTGCGCCGCGATATCGGGCGCGATGCGCGGCAGAAGGATGACCAGCACCGCCCAGAGCGCCAGCAGCGCGAGCAGTGCGTCACGTCCGCGCCGCACCAGCGCGGACACGAGGATGACGATGATCGCCCAGAGCGCCAGATAGGCGCCGTAGCCAAGCGCAATCACTGCCATCGGCCCGGCCAGCGCGCCCGGTTGCCCCGCAATCAGCAGGAAGGCGACCAGTGAAGGCAGGCCGACCAGGGACGCGATCACCGCCAGCGCCAGCAGCTTGCCCATGATGAGCGCGCGGGCGGTGACGCCCTGCACCAGCATCTGGCGCAACGTGCCGCGTTCGCGTTCGCGCGCGACGGCGCCATAGCCAAGGAAGACCAACAGTAGCGGCGCGATCACCTGCAGCACGAAGGCCGGGGTCAACTGGCCGAAACGGACCAGCAGCGAGGATTGGCGAACATCGCCGAAATTGGCGCTGTTCTGGCGGTGGCCTTCAAGGAACATGCTATTGCCGGTGAAGGCGTCGACGCCGGGATCGAAGGCGGCGAGCGGGGGCAGCGGACGGAAGATGAAATTGCCGAAATGGACCATGCGATGGGGGTGCCGGTCAGGCTGCGCCGCAAACTCCTCGGCCGCCTGGGCCTGAAAACGGGCGCGGCTTTCGGCAATGCCGCTCTGGTGCGACCAACTGATGAGCGCCGCGGCGAGCGTCAGCAGGACGAGCAGCGCGAAGGCGATGACGGCGACGCGGTTGCGCCGCATCAGCCGCAATTCGTCGCGCGCGATCAGGGTGATGGCGCTCATGCGGCGACAGCCTCCCGCGCGAACTTGCGATGCAGGTCGCGCACATCGAAGCGGTCCGTGCCTTGCGCGGATGCCTCGTCGACGATCCGGCCGGCTTCGAGGAAGCCGATACGGTCGGCAATGTCGGCGGCCGACAGCAGGTCGTGCGTGACCATCAGCACGGCCGCGCCCTTGCGCGCGACGTCATGGACCAGCCGGTTGAAATCGGCGGTTGCACGCGGATCAAGGCCGGATGAAGGCTCGTCGAGCAGCAATACCGGCACTTCGCGCAACAGGGCGATGGCGATCGCCACCTTCTGCAGCATCCCCTTGGAAAAGCCGCCGAGCCGCTTGTCCCAGGCCGATGCCTGCAGGCCCGTCGCCTCGAATGCGCCGTCAATCTCCTGCGGGGCAGGGTGGCGACCGGCCAGCGCCAGCAGATAGGCGGCATTTTCCCGTGCTGTCAGATGCTCATAGAGGGCGACATTTTCTGGGACATAGGCGATCTGCTCGCGCGCCTTGTCGGGCGCCGCCGCCGGGTCATGCCCCGCCACCAGCACGGTGCCGCTGTCGGGCCGGGCAAAGCCCAGCAGGGTCGACATGGTGGTCGACTTGCCTGCGCCATTGCCGCCCAGCAGCGCATAGATTTCGCCGGCATCGACATGCAGGGTCAGGCCACGCAGTACAGGCTGGCTGCCATAGGACAGGTTGACGTCGGACAATATTATGGGCTGGCCGGTAGCGGTCACGGACATGGGGCAAGGCTCCTTGGCTGTTGCGCCGGACCATTTCGGCGATGCAGCAATCTGTCAATGAAATAATATAACATTTCCATTGACGGGCGCGGCGGGGCTACCCTAGGGGCTGCGGCGAATGAGATTTCGTCTCATTTCATTCAGGGGAAATTATGTCGATCCAGTTCCTGCCGCGCGCCTGCGCTGCGCCCGTCCGTTCCCGTCGCTTTCATCACATCGCCCGTGCCCTGCCGCTGGCCGCTGTCCTGGCCTGGCTTCCGGCCCAGGCGCAGACCGGCGATGCGGTTCATCATGTGCCGGAGGGCGAGGGCGCCATCACGGTCGACGGCGTGCGCCAGGTCTATCGCGGCGATTTCTCCGTGAAGGAAATTCCCCAGGCCATCACCGAGATCGACGCGGAGACGCTGCAGCAGAATAATATCCTGCGACTGACCGACGCGCTGGACATGAACGCCTCGGTCGCGCGCCAGAATACGCTGGGCGGGCTGTGGGACAGTTTCGCCATTCGCGGCTTTGCCGGCGATGAAAATCTGCCGAGCGGCTATCTGGTCAACGGTTTCAATGCAGGGCGCGGCTTTGGCGGCCAGCGCGACGTGGCCGGGATCGAGCGGGTCGAGGTGCTGAAAGGGCCGGCGGCGGCGCTGATCGGGCGCGGCGAGCCGGGCGGCACGATCAATCTGGTGACCAAGCAGGCGGAAATCGGCCGGACCTTCGGCACGGGCACGCTGCAATATGGCAGCTATGACCGGTTCCGTGCCGACGCCGACGCCAATCTGGCGCTGACCGATGGCATCACCGCGCGGCTGATCGGCTATTATGAAAAGGGTGACACGTTCCGCGACTATGTGTCGCAAAAGCGCTGGGGCTTCCTGCCTTCGATCGGCGTTGCGCTCGGCGATCGGACGCGCCTTACCTATGATTTCGAATGGACCCGCGTGGAAGTGCCGTTCGATCGCGGCATCGTCGTCCTGAACAATGATTTCAATACCGTGCCGCGTTCGCGCTTCCTGGGCGAGCCGGGCGATGGCGACACGGTGGCGCGCGCCACCGGCCACCAGTTGCGGCTCGACCATCAGTTCAATGACGACTGGAGCCTGCTGATCGGGGCCAGCCATCGCGACACGCTGCTGACCGGTTTTTCGTCCGACGCGGAGCAGACCGCCTCGCGCCAGAAACTCTATGTCGACGGTCATTCCCTGTCACGCCAGCGCCGTTCGCGTCGCTATGACGCGGAGCATAGCGTGGTCCGCGCCGAAGTTGCCGGCAAGTTCGAGACCGGATCGCTGCGCCATCGCGTGCTGATCGGGGGGGATTTCGACCAGTTCGAATATGATAACTACTTCACCCGCTATCGCCCGCCGGCGCTGAGCACGAACCCGAGCGATCAGGCCGGCTATGTCATCGACATCGACAATCCGGGCTATGGCCAATATCCGCTGCCCGCGACGTCGGTGCTGACCAATCGTCTGGATACGCAGCGCAGCTTCGGCGTCTATGTGCAGGACCAGATCGAACTGACCGACCGGCTGCAGGTCCGCATCGGCGGCCGCTACGACAATCTGACGCTGAAGGTCGACAACCGCGTCCTTGCGGAGGCCAATCGCCATAACAGGCGCAAATATGAGCGGTTCAGTCCGCAGGCCGGCATCGTCTATGAACTGAGCGATCCGATCACCCTCTATGCCGCTTATGGCCAGGGCTATCGCGCCAATGTCGGCGCGGATTTCTTCAACAATATCTTCGACCCGGAAACGAGCCAGTCGATCGAGGCCGGCGTCAAGCTGACTGCGCTCGGCGGCGCCTTGACCGGCACCCTGTCCGTCTACCAACTGACCAAGGACAATGTGCTGGCCAGCGACAATAATAATCCCGGCTTCTCCGTCGCGATCGGCAAGGCGCGGAGCCGCGGCATCGAACTGGACGTGAACGGCCATCTGCCCGGCGACATCGATATCCTGCTGAGCTACGCCTATACCGATGCCGAGGCGCGGGAAGCGGTGAACGATCCCAATTTCGCCACCCAGATCCTGCCGGGCGACAGGCTGATCAACATTCCCGATCACAATCTCAACATCCAGGTCGCGAAGCACTTTGAGGTTGCCGGGCGCGGAGCGCAACTGGGCGCGGGCATGCAATATGTCGGCGAACGGCTCGGCGAGACGGGCACGGACTTCACCCTGCCGTCGCACACCTTGTTCCGCCTGTTCGGCAGCGTCGATGTGATCGAGGGCGTCGAACTGTTCGGGACGATCAGCAACCTGTTCGACGAGACATGGTATGCCAGCAGCTACAGCTCGGTCTGGGTGCAGCCGGGCACGCCGCGCACCGCCACCGTCGGCGTGCGCGCCCGCTTCTGAGCCGGAAGGATAGAGACATGAGCAAGAGGATGATGCGTCTTCTGGGGGGCGCCGCCCTGTGTTTCGCGGGCACCGCCATCGCGCAGCAGCCGACCCAGGCACCGCTGCCGGGGCTGCCCGCTTCTGTGCTACCGCCAACACTGCCCTGGTCCGGTGCGAGCGAGAAGCTGGTCGTCGACAAGGACAATCCCTGGATCACGCCGGCCGAGCAGGCGGGTTTTGCCACCACGCCGCGCTATGACGAGGTCGCGGCGTGGTTGAAGCGCTTGGATGCGGCGTCGCCCATAATCAGCCTCGAAACCTTCGGCCGGACCGGCGAGGGGCGCGATATGCTGCTGGTTCGCGCCAGCAGGGGCGCGCCGGGCAAGCCGGTCGTGCTGGTGCAGGCGGGTATCCATGCGGGTGAGATCGACGGCAAGGATGCCGGCCTGATGCTGCTGCGGGACATCGCGCTGCGCGGCAAGGAGGGGCTGCTCGACAAGGTCGATCTGGTGTTCGTGCCGGTCTATAATATCGACGGGCATGAGAAGATGAGCCGCTGGAACTTCCCGGCGCTGCGCGGCCCGGCGGAAAAGGGCTATGTCGGCAACAGCCGCAACATCAACCTGAACCGCGACTATTCCAAAGCGGACGCGCCCGAAAGCCGGGCGATGATTGGCCTGCTGCGCCGGCTGGACCCGATCCTCTATGTCGATTGCCATGTCAGCGACGGCTTCGACATGCAATATGACATCAGCTTCACCTATGCCGGCTGGGGCCGCTATGCCTATCATCGCGCGACCGCCGACTGGCTGCAGGGCCGTTTCGGGCCGAACGTGACGGCGGCGCTGGAAAAGGCGGGGCATATCCCCACCATCTATCCCAGCCCGATCGATACCCGTGAGCCGACAAAGGGCATCCGTCAGGCGCCCGAAGGACCGCGCTATTCGACCGGCTATGGCGATTTCATCGGCGTGCCGACCGTGCTGGTCGAAAATCACATGATGAAGCCTTATCGCCAGCGGGTGCTGGGCACCTATGTGCTGCTCGAGGCGGCGCTGAAGCTGGCCGGACAGGATGCCGGAGTGATCGCGCAGGCGAAAGCCAGCGATCGGGCCTCCCGCCCGGCCGAAATGCTGACCCGCTGGAAGCCCGCCGCGCAGCCGATCGGCTGGGTCGAACGGTTCAAGGGCATCGCCTTCGATACCTATGTCTCGCCGGCGAGCGGACGCAGGGAACAGAGATGGCTGGGCCGTCCGGTCGATTGGCGGATGCCGATCATCGGCCAGGAACCGGTCGAGACGGTGCGCCTGCCCAAGGCATGGTGGGTTCCGGCAGGGCAGGCCGAGGTGATCGACCGGCTGACGCTGCACGGCATCCGTTACGAAGTGCTGGGCGCGCCGCGCACGCTGACGCTCGATCGGGCGCGGCTGGTCGATCCGCAGTCGATGCCGGTGCGCGATGCGCGCATCCCGCTGGACACCAAACTGCTGCACGAGACCGTCACCGAAACGCTGCCCGTCGGCACAGTGCGGGTGCCTGCCGACCAGCCGCTCGGCCTGCTGGCGGCGGCGCTGCTGGAGCCGGAAAGCCAGGACAGTTTCCTTGCCTGGGGCTTCTTCCCGGAGATATTGGCCGCTCCGTCCGGGGCGGAGGATTTCGTGCGGGCGCCGATCGCCGAGGCGCTGCTGGCCGCTGATGCGCAGTTGCGCGCCGCGTTCGAGGCGAAGCTGGCTGCCGATCCGACATTTGCGGCCAATGGGGACGCGCGGCTCGACTGGCTGTCGGCCCGGCTGCCTGATCGCAGCCCCTATCATCATCTCTATCCGATACTCAGGGAGCGCTGAGCCCGATGACCCGGGGCGGTCGACCCGCCCCGGTTCTTCCAAATCAGAAGCTGACCCGCGCAGTCACGCGAATGTCGCGGCCGGTGAGCGGGGCATAGTCCTTGAGGAAGGACGATGCCCGACGGGCAACGACATCGAAGATGTTGTTGGCCGACAGGGCGAAGCTGAGCGGACGTTCCTTGCCCCAGGGGCGGACATTCAGCTCGGCATTGACCATGGTGTAGCCGGGCGTCGTGGTCTCGAACTCGGCGGCGCGATCCTGCTTGCTGACGCGCTCGACTTCGCCACGCAGGTCGAACTTGGTCGCCTGATAGGCGAGGCCGCCGAGCAGGCGCAGCGGGGGAATGCGCGGGGCCGGGCCGACGCTCTTGATATTGGCATGGACATAGTCGGCCAGGCCATCAGCGACGATCTTGCCGTCGCCCAGCCTGGCGAGCGTCAGCGATCCCTGCACTTCGAAGCCGTAATAGCGGGCATCCGCCTGGTTGAAGGCATAGACGGGCAGGCCATCCTCCGCCTCGCCGGTCAGATCCTCATAGATGAAGTTCGAAAACCAGGTGTGATAGGCCGACGCCTCGAAGCTGTAATTGTCGCCGCTGCCACGCAGGATCGCCTCGACACTGTTCGCCTTTTCCAGGTTGAAGTCGGGATTGCCGACCTCATAGGCCTGGGTGCCGGCGTGGGGGCCGTTGGCGAACAGTTCCTCGGCGGCCGGCGCGCGTTCGGTGTGCGACAGGTTGAGGCCGATGCGCCAACTGTCGGTCAGGCCATAGGAGGCGCCCACCGAGCCCGAGAAGGCGTCGAAGCTGCGCTGGCCGGCAAAGAACTGATCCTGATCCTCCAGCGGATTGGCGGTCAGGCTGGTATGTTCGTAGCGGCCGCCAAGCTCGAACTTGAGCGCGCCATAATCGAGCTGTTGCAGAGTGAAGACACCGACTTGGGTGGTCGAGTTTTTCGGCAGGAAGGCTTCCTCGCCGATCACGTTGAAGTCGCGGTTGAACAGTTGCACGCCGGTCGCGCCGCGCCACGCACCATGCTTGGCCTGGGTCAGTTCCAGACGCGCTTCCATGCCCTTGCTGAAGAAGGCGGTGCCGACCGAGCCATCTTCTTCCAGCTCGGCATGGGTATAGTCTGCATAGCCCAGGCGCAGCGAAATCTTGTCCAGCACATTGCCGTCGCCATTCACTTCGGCACGCAGGTTGACGCTGTCCTGCTTCATGCTGAGGCGCGGGGCTTCCTGTTCGTCGCCCGGCTGGGTCGCGAAGCGGATCGGCACGCCATAGAGGCTGTCATAATGATCGTAGGAAATGCCAATATTGCCGGTGTCGCCGATATAGGCGATGCCACCGCCAGCGGTCCAGGTCTTGGCCGCTGAATTGGGCAGCTTGCCCTTGACCGCGGCATTGCCGGCGAAGTCGATCGCTTCCTCGCTATCGTCGGCGGGGAGCAGGCTCGACGCCAGCGCCTGATCGCGCAGGGCAGGGGTGAGGGCATGGCCACCGATGCGGACATCGTCGCTCTTCAGATAACTGCCATCGGCATGGGCGACCCAGCCGCCCGATAGCGGCACGTCGACCGAGGCCGCGCCCGAACGCTCGTCCGCGGCCGATCCATAGGTGCCGATCGCATCGACATGGACCGGCTCATCCGGGATGGCCGTGGGGATACGCTTGTCGATGACGTTGACGACGCCGCCGATCGCCGACGATCCGTAGAGCAGCGATTGCGGACCGCGCAGCACCTCGATACGCTCGGCCAGCAGCGGATTGACGACCACGGCATGATCGACCGAGGTGTTGGACACGTCGACGGTCGACAGGCTGTTGGTCAGCATCTTGACGCGCTCGCCCTGCAGGCCGCGCAGCACCGGGCGCGACGCGCTGGGGCCGAAGGAGGTGGCGGATACGCCCGGCTGATGTTCCAGCGTCTCACCGATCGACGGGCGGATCGCCTGGGTCAGATCCTTGCCCTCGATCACGGCGACGCTGGACAGCATGTCCTGGCGGCGGGTCGGCAATATGCCGGTGACGATGATGTCGGTGCGGGCCGCCTGATGATAGCCGTCGGCGGCGTCATGCGATGCGGTTTGCGCATGGGCGGCCGTCGAAACGCCGAGAACGGCAAGCGCGCAGCCGGCGAGAAACTGGAATTGCATGGACTTGAATCCCCCGAGGTGGATGGAGCGACATTGTTCTGACCTCCACGCCCTGCTCGGTCGCGCTGGAGGCTGCCCTGCCTCTCTAAAAACATGTCCATGATGTTACAACATATCAAACATTACATTTCTGTCATGTGGCTGGCTGTGCGGAGGGGCGGCCTGTATTGCTGGCATCGCAATCAGTCGCGAAAAAGGGGGAGCGCATCGACAAGATCGACTGGAGATGCGGCGCATCGCCAGACGTGCGGTCAGAGCAGCCGATCGGCACCAGTTGTAATGCGGTCGCCGCTCAGCACGCTAAGGATAGGAGGGACCAGATCTGCTTTTCTATATCCAAAACCGTGCGGATTGGCGCGCAGCTACGAAAGCGAAGATCGCGTTCCTGCACTTTTTCGATCGGAAATGGTGCACCCAAGTGGATTCGAACCACTGGCCTTTGCCTTCGGAGGGCAACGCTCTATCCAGCTGAGCTATGGGTGCATGACGCTGGTCAGAAAGCGCGCTTAGCAAAGGGCTTCGAACCGCGCCAGCCACAAAATGGCCTGTTCCAAAATCTTATTTCGGCGCCTTCACCATCGGCTGGAATTTGCCCAGGCCACAGCTGGCGCCCGGTTGCAGGCCCGGCCCGGCGTTGAACAGCACGGTGATGATGTCGACCGAACAGAGCTGCGACATGCTGGTGCGATAGGAAAAGCGCCGCTCGAAGCCCAGGCTGGGGCAGCTGTTGGGCAGGGTGTTGCGGTAGATTTTCTTGCCGCTCACCTCGAAATCGATGGTGCGATCGTCGCGGACGCTGCTCGAACGGATCTGGCTGATCGTGATGCAGTCGACCGGATTGCCGCTGGGCACATAGGGATCCGGCTTATCCCTGGTCTTGGCGAAAGCAGGCGTCAGGCCGCAGGCCAGCAGCAGGCCGACGGTGAGGATGGGGCGGATGGACATTGTCTCTCTCCTTCGTGCTGACAAGACGATTCGCGCGGCCGATTTCCGTCTCCATCCTAGCACCGCCTGTCGGATGGATCAGGCCGCTTTTGCGACGCTGCCGGGTTCCGGGGTCTTGGGCTTGAAGCGGCACAGGTCCGACACGATGCAGCGCCAGCATTCCGGCTTGCGCGCCTTGCAGACATAGCGGCCATGCAGGATCAGCCAGTGATGGGCGTCGCGGCGGAAGGGCTGGGGCACGCGCTTTTCCAGCTTGTCCTCGACCGCCAGCACCGTCTTGCCCGGCGCCAGGCCGGTGCGGTTGCCGACGCGGAAGATATGGGTGTCGACCGCGAAGGTTTCCTTGCCGAAGGCGGTGTTGAGCACGACATTGGCGGTCTTGCGGCCAACGCCGGGCAGGGTGGTCAGCGTGTCGCGGTCCTGCGGCACCTCGCCGCCGAAATCGCGCACCAATATTGCCGACAGGGCGATGACATTCTTCGCCTTGGTGTTGAACAGGCCGATCGTCTTGATGTGCTGCTTCAGCGCATCCTCGCCCAGATCGACCATCTGCTGGGGCGTTTCGACTTCGCGGAACAGGGCGCGGGTCGCCTTGTTGACGCCGACATCGGTGGCCTGCGCCGACAGGGTGACCGCGACCAGCAACTGATAGGCATTGCCATATTCCAGCTCCGTCACCGGCGCGGGATTGGCCTCTGCCAGGCGGCTGAAAAAGTCGAAGATCTGGCCCTTGTTCATGGCATCAGAGCCCCAATACGCCCTTCATGTCATAGCGGCCGACCGGCTGGCCGGCGAGCCAGCGTGCGCCCTTGATCGCGCCGCGCGCGAAGATGCTGCGATTCTCGGCGCGGTGGCCCAGTTCGATCCGCTCTCCCTCGGTCGCCAGGATGACCTGATGGTCGCCCGCGACCGATCCGCCACGCAGCGCAGCAAAGCCGATCGCGCCCTTCGCCCGCGCGCCGGTGATGCCGTCGCGGCCGCGCTCGCTATGCTCGGCCAGCGCGATGCCGCGCCCCTTCGCCGCCGCTTCGCCTAGCAGCAGCGCGGTGCCCGAAGGCGCGTCGACCTTGTGGCGATGATGCATCTCGACGATCTCGATGTCCCAGTCATCGCCCAGGCTGGCGGCGGCCTTCTCCACCAGCGCGGCGAGCAGATTGACGCCCAGCGACGTATTGCCGGTCTGCAGCACCGGGATGCGGGCCGCCGCCTGGTCGATCAGCGCATGATGCTCGCCCTCCAGTCCCGTCGTGCCGATCAGCACCGGCTTGTTCGCGGCGATGCAGGCGTCGAGATTGGCGGAAAGCGCCGCTGGCACGGAAAAGTCGATCAGCACGTCGGCGGCCTGGGCGAGCGCCAGCGGATCGGCGGTGATGGCGACGCCCGGCGCCAGTTCGCCGCTGCCGTCGCGATCGGTCCCGCCCGCCACGGTCAGCCCGGCCTCCGCCGCGGCCTGCGCAATGGCGCGGCCCATGCGCCCGGCGGCGCCGAAAATCCCGATGCTGGTCATGCCCTGATCCGTTCCTTGAAGATAAGTGAGCGGGCGATGCCAGAGCGGCGGCCCTTTGTCATCCGACACCATGAATTTCTTGGGAAAGGCGACCGACCATGGCTAGGAGTTCGTTTGAGAAAGCCGGTACCAGCCCACTCCCCCGCCCAACCACCCGACAGGATGACACTGGATCGGGTGGTTGGGCGGGGGAGTGGGCTGGTACCGTACCGAAAAATCGCTCTTTCGCGATTTTTCGAACTGGCTCTAAGAGATGGCCATGCTCGATCTTCCCCGACTCTCCGTTCCGACCCTGCCGATCGACGGCAGCGCCGATCGCTTCCCCGTCCGCCGCATCTTTTGCGTCGGGCAAAATTATGCCGAACATGCGCGCGAAATGGGCGGCGATCCCGATCGCGCGCCGCCCTTCTTCTTTACCAAGCCGGCCGATGCGGTGGTCGAGAATGGCGCATCGCTGCCTTTCCCCCCGCGCACGCAGGATCTGCATCATGAGGTCGAACTGGTGGTCGCGCTCGGCGCGGGCGGCACGGATGTCGCGGTCGAGGATGCGCTGGCGCTGATCTATGGCTGGGCGGTCGGCATCGACCTCACCCGCCGCGACATGCAGGCGATCGCGAAGAAGGCGGGCCGCCCCTGGGACATGGCCAAGGGCTTTGATCGCTCCGCGCCGATCGGTCCGATCCATCCCGGCACGCCGCCGGCCAGTGGTGCTATCGCGCTCAGCATCGATGGCGACTCGCGCCAGTCGGGCGACCTGGCCGACATGATCTGGTCGGTGCCCGAAATCATCGCCAATCTCTCCACCTATGTGGAACTGGCGCCCGGCGACCTGATCTTCACCGGCACGCCTGCCGGAGTCGGCCCGATCGCGCCCGGCCAGGCGGTGCAGGCGACCATCGCCGGCCTGCCGCCGCTCGGCATCGCCTTTCAGAACTGACCATCAGACAAGGATAAACAGGATGGACATCGACATTCCCCATGACCTTGGCCGTGACGAAGCGAAGCGCCGTGTGGAGCAGGGCCTGCCCAAGCTGGAACAGCATATCCCCGGCGGTGGCACCATGATCGCGACCTGGCCGTCCGACTATGCGCTGGACATGGAAATATCGGCCATGGCCCAGACCATTCCGGTCAAGCTGTTGATCGAGGACGAACGGGTCCGCGGCACCGTGTCGATCCCGATGTTCCTCAAGATGATGTCCGGCCCGATCTCCGACTTCATCAAGACCAGCGCCCAGAAGATGCTGACCAAGGCGTAAGTCTGCCTGCCGAGGTGCCCGCCATGCCGACCGACATCCACAATATCGTCATCCTCACCGGCGCGGGTATTTCGGCCGAGAGCGGGCTTGCGACCTTTCGCGGGCCGGATGGCTTGTGGGAGGGGCATCGGGTGGAGGATGTCTGCACCCCCGAGGCGCTGGCACGCAATCCGGCCTTGGTGCATCGCTTCTATGACGAGCGGCGGGCGAAGCTGGCGGAGGTGACGCCCAATCCGGCGCATGAGGCATTGGCTGCGCTCGACCGCGCCTGGCCGGGCGATCTGCTGATCGTCACCCAGAATGTCGATGACCTGCATGAGCGGGCAGGGGCGACCCGGCTGCTCCACATGCATGGGGAATTGAAATCCGCCCTCTGTGCCGCCTGCGGCAAGGCGGTGGCCTGGGCCGATCCGCTGCCGCCCGGCAGCGCCTGTGCGGGGTGCGGCGCGCCCAGCCTGCGGCCCGACATCGTCTTCTTCGGCGAAATGCCCTATGATATGGAGCGGATCGAGGAAGCGCTGGCGCAGGCTGATCTGTTCGTGTCGATCGGCACGTCGGGCGCGGTCTATCCGGCCGCCGGTTTCGTCCAGATGGCGCGCCATTATGGCGCGCGAACGCTGGAGCTCAATCTCGATCCGTCGGCGGGCAGCAGCTATTTCGAGGAAAGCCGGCTTGGCCCGGCAAGCGAACTGGTGCCCGAACTGGTCCGCGACCTGCTCGGCTGACCAACCTTATTCGCTCGGTGCCATCGCATTGTCGGCGGCATCCGGTTCATCGCGATAAAGCAGCATCACCGATCCATCCTCGCCATTCACCGCGCGGATCGGCAGGCTCAGTTGCAGCGCGGACAGGAATTCCCTGCTGTCGCTGACGCGGAAGCGCCCGCCGACCCGCAACGAGGAGACGCGCGCATCGCCGATCAGGATCGGCGCGCGGCGATAGCGGTTGAACTCGCTGGCCGCTTGCTCGATCGTTTCCCCGTCCAGTTCAACCATCTGGTCGCGCCAGGCGGTGCGCTGGTCGATCAGCTTGGGGCTGAGATGGGTAAGGTCGATGCTGCGCGACTGGATCACGGCGCCGCTGCCGGCGCTGACCTTTTCCAGTCCGCTATTGCCAGAATGGACCGTCACCGTGCCCTGCGTCACGGTGAGTTCGACCACCGACGGGCGCATGCGGACGTTGAAGGCGGTGCCGACCGCTCGGATCAGGGCCGATCGCACCTCCACGTCGAAAGGGCGGCCCTTGTCATGGGCCACGTCGAAAGAGGCTTCCCCTTTCAGCACCCGTACTTTGCGGCCGATATCGGTGAAGCGGACTTCCGCCTCGCTATTGCTGTTGAGGTGCAGGGTGGAGCCATCGGCCAGCGCGACGTCGCGGATCTGGCCTACGGCGGTCTCATAGCGATCCACGCCGCTGAAGGTGCGGATGGTGACGATCGCGGCGACGATGAAGAAGGCGATGGCGATGCCGGCGGCGATCATGATGTTGCGCGACAGCCGGCGCTGCTGTTCCTCGCTGACGATCGCTTCGAGCGGGGGCAGGTTGACTTCGGCGGCGGCGCTCTTCAGCCGCTCGGCCGCATCCCAGGCGGCCTCGGCGCGGGCAAAGGCCACACCATGGCGCGGATCGGCCTCGATCCACGCACATATCTCGTCTTCGTCCTGGGGCGTAGGGTCGCTGTTAAGCCTGGCCAGCAGGCGCGCGGCTTCCAACGCGATCGCGTCCCTGTCCCCGCTGTTTGAACTTGGTCCCGACGCCTGCACGTTCGAAATCCGTTTCCTCACGTTCTGCCCAGGCCCGCATAACTATGCCGATGGCTTTGGCCAGATGTTTTTCAACAGTAGAAACGGACAGAGACATTTCCTCCGCTATTTCCAGCATCGATTTTTCGTGAATACGGCGAAGAATGAATACGCGGCGACACTGGGTAGGCAGCGAATCGACGATCGCCTCGACCTGGCGAAGCGCTTCGCGGGCATGGAGCTGTGCCTCGATGGTGTTTTCGCCACCCAGCAATTCCAAGTCGGCGATCGTCTCGAAGCTCACCACCTTGTTGCGGCGGGCGGTGTCGATGACGAGATTGCGGGCAATGGTGAAGAGATAAGCGCGCCCGGTGGTGACATTTTCCCAGTTTTCCGTGGCATAGGCACGGGCCAGGACTTCAGCGACCATATCCTCCAGCTCATGGGTGGAAGGCAAAATGCGACGCAGACGGCCCCGTAAGGCAGCTTCCTGCGGCAAAATCACGGTCTTGAACCATTCTAGCTTGGCGCGAACCCTATGCACGTCGACCCCCTTTTATGTCAGCGCGCCTCTCCAGCATTTCTTTTTGTTGTCATATTTCAATCATGGAATCCGGGGGGTGTCCAGCACGCGATTACGCATATTCCGTAATCCGCCATAAAAAGTTCCACCCTGTTGCAAAAAAGTTTTAGGCCGCCTTCTTTTGTTGCGCGGTTACGAAATTATGTCAGGCGGCACCTCGTCCGGCGCGCTGTCGGGCTGGTCATAATCGGGCTGCTCGGGAATGATCTCGGGCGGTTCGTTGATCGGAGTCTCATCCGGAGTCGCGGGCGGCGGCATTTCGGGTGGCGATTGCGGCTCTATGATGTCGGGGGCGGGGATGCCGTCGGGCGCTGGATCGGGCTGGGTCGCCATGCTATGCTCTCCTGCAAAGAAGATGCTACGCCTGGGTAAGGATGCCGGTTCCATGGCCGCATGCATATCCCTTGCTCTCGCCAATGCTTTTCTCTATGCCGCGCCGACCGGCGACCGATGCGGGCGTGGCGAAACTGGTAGACGCGCCAGATTTAGGTTCTGGTATCGCAAGATGTGGGGGTTCGAGTCCCTTCGCCCGCACCAGTGTCAGGCCCTGGCTTGATCAGTCGCCAACGATATTCAGCTGAAGAAAGCGTTTGAGAGAAAAGATGCAGACTGTCGAGACGTTGAACGAGGGCCTGAAGCGCGCCTATACCGTGACCATCACGTCGAAGGATATCGACGCCCGCGTCGAGAAGGAAGTGCTGGCTATCGCACCGCAGGTGCGCATGCCCGGCTTCCGCCCCGGCAAGGTGCCGGCGAACCTCGTCAAGAAGATGCATGGTGAAAGCCTGCAGCGCGATGCCCTCAACAATTCGATCCAGGAAAGCGTTCAGAAGCTGATCGCCGACCAGAAGCTGCGTCCCGCGATGCAGCCGTCGGTCGAGCTGGATGAAGGCTTCGAGTTCGGCAAGGATGCGCAGGTCAAGGTCGAACTGGAAGTTCTGCCCGTGATCGAAGCCCCGAGCATCGAGGGTCTGAAGCTGGAGCGCCTGACAGCCGAAGTCAGCGACGCGCAGGTCGAGGAACAGGCCGGCCGCATCGCCACCCAGCAGGGTGCGCTGGAAGAATATGCCGCCAGCCACAAGGCGAAGGACGGCGACACGCTGGTCATCGACTTCGTCGGCAAGGTCGATGGTGAAGCGTTCGAGGGCGGTTCGGCCGAAGGCGTGAAGCTGAAGATCGGTTCGGGCCAGTTCATCCCCGGCTTCGAAGAGCAGCTCGGCGGCGTGAAGAAGGGCGAAGAAAAGACCATCGAGGTCAGCTTCCCCGAAGATTATGGTGCCGCGCACCTCGCCGGCAAGGCCGCAACCTTCGACGTGACCGTGCAGTCGGTGCTGAACGCCGACAAGCCCAAGCTCGATGACGACTTCGCCAAGTCGCTGGGCCTGGAAGGTCTCGACCAGCTCAAGGATCTGCTCAAGGGCCAGATCGAGCAGGAGCATAACGGCCTGACCCGCACCTATATGAAGCGCAAGCTGCTCGACCAGCTCGCCGCTTCGCACGACTTCGACGTTCCGCCGAGCATGGTGGAAGCCGAATTCAACCAGATCTGGCAGCAGCTTCAGCACGAAGCCAGCCATGAAGCCGATCCGGAAGCCGCTCTGGCCGAAATGGAAGCCGAGAAGGAAGATTATCGCGGCATCGCCGTGCGCCGCGTGCGCCTGGGCCTGCTGCTGTCGGAAATCGGCCAGGCCAACAATGTCGTCGTTTCGGACAATGAAATGAACCGTCTCATCATGCAGGCTGCCCAGCAGTACAGCCCGCAGGACCGTGAGCGTTTCGTGCAGTATGTCCGCCAGGATCCGATGGCCGCCGCCCAGCTGCGCGCACCGCTCTATGAGGACAAGGTCGTCGACTTCCTGTTCGAAAAGGCTGAAGTCAGCGACCGCGCTGTCAGCCGCGAGGAACTGGAAGCCGCGATCGAAGCCGAAGATGGCGATCTGAAGCCCCACGTCCACGGTCCGGGCTGCGGCCATGACCACGACCATGACGACAAGCCCAAGGCGAAGAAGGCCGCTGCCAAGAAGAAGGCCGAGCCTGCCGAGGCCGAAGCTGAAGTGGTAGCCGAGGAAGCCGCGCCCAAGAAGGCGCCGGCCAAGAAGGCTGCTGCCAAGAAGGACGAAGCCCCGGCTGAAGAAGCCGCCGCCGAGGAAAAGCCCAAGGCGAAGAAGGCTCCCGCCAAGAAGGCTGCTGCCAAGGCTGAATAAGCCGGCAGGCTAGAGACGAGAAGGGCGCCCGGCTTCCATGTGGAGGTCCGGGCGCCTTTTCTTTATATCGTCGCCGGCATTCTTGGGGCAGGGCAGTCGAAATATTAACCATGGCGGGGCCATGGCAGGGGCAAGAGGGGCGCAGGAGCGTGCGGCAGATGAAGGAATTCCCGGCGGTGGCGAATGGCGAGGGTGTCGCAACCCCGCATGTCGCGGTGATCCTGCCCTGCTATAATGAAGCGGGTGCGATCGTGCAGACGGTCCGGGATTTCCGACGCGCGCTGCCCCATGCCGACATCTATGTCTTCGACAATAACAGCACCGACGGCAGCCGCGAACTGGCGGCCGGGGCAGGGGCGATCGTCCGTCGCGTGACCCAGCAGGGCAAGGGTCATGTGGTGCGCCGGATGTTCGCCGACGTCGATGCCGATATCTACATCATGGCCGATGGCGACGCGACCTATGAGGCCGCCGCTGCGCCGGCGATGGTCGCTGCCATGCTGGAGGATAATCTCGACATGGTGGTGGGTTGTCGCCGCGACCAGGTGGAGGAGGCCTATCGCCGCGGCCACCGCTTCGGCAACTGGGCGCTCACCAGCCTGTTGAAGCAGCTTTTCGGCCGCAGCTTCACCGATATCCTGTCGGGCTACCGCGTCTTCTCGCGCCGCTTTGTGAAAAGTTTCCCGGTGCTGTCCGCCGGTTTCGAGATCGAGACCGAGATCAGCGTTCACGCGCTCGAACTGGCGATGCCGGTGTCCGAAGTGATGACGGCCTATGGCGCACGGCCCGAAGGGTCGGTCAGCAAGCTCAGCACCTATCGCGATGGCTGGCGCATCCTGCGCACGATCATCACCCTCTATCGCATCGAGCGGCCGATCCTGTTCTTCGGCATTATCGCGGCCTTCCTGGCGGCACTGGCCGTCGGCCTCGCCGCGCCGCTGATCGTTACCTATGTCCAGACCGGTCTGGTGCCGCGTTTCCCGACCGCGATCCTGGTCACCGGCCTCATGATCCTGGCGACCTTGAGCGGCATGTGCGGCCTGATCCTCGACACGGTGGTGCGCGGCCGCCGCGAAGTGCGGCGGCTCGCCTATCTCGCCTTCCGTGCGCCCAGCGACTATGCCTTGAAGGACTGAACCCGGCGGCGCAGCCGCATCGCCAGGATCAGCAGTGTGACGCCGGTCACCAGCGCATAGAAGCCGATGCCCCAGCCCAGCATCGCCACCGACACATGCGGGTTGGCAAAGGCCAAGTAGACGACGAACAGGCCCAGCAACAGCGAGAGCAGTCCGCTCAGCGCCAGCAGCCATTCGCCCTCTATCTCCTTGCGCAGCCGGATTGCGGCGATGATTTCCAGCCCGCCGGCGATGATTGCCCATCCCGCGATCAGGAACACGGTCAGCAGCGCATAGGTGATCGTCATCGCGATCGGCGTGACGATGAAGATGATGCCGACGGCAATGCCCAGCAGCCCGCGCAGCAGCATCGCGCCCCAGTGGCGGCCATGCCCCATCCGGCGAAAGGCGCTGATCGCCGAGAAGATGCCGTCGGTCAGCGCATAGACCGCGAAGATCAGCGTGAGCGCGAACAGTGCGCTGAACGGGTAGAACAGGGCGATGATGCCCAGGATGATCGAGGCGGCGCCGCGCAGCGCCAGCGCCTTCCAGCCGAAGGAGAAGGCGGCGATCAGCCCCGGTCCGGCACCGCCGTCATGGGGTGGAATATTGGGATGCACGTCGGAAACCATCGGCTTGTTCCCCCTGTTGCGATTTGAAACGATTGTGGAACGGTAGGGGTGGCACATGGTTCCCCCTTGAACCAGTCGGGTTTTGTGCCGATGTAGGGGGCCGGGCAAAAGCACCTGACTGAAAGAGCACAATGACCAACATCATGCATGATCCCATGGCCGCGCTGGTTCCCATCGTCATCGAGCAATCGAACCGTGGCGAGCGCAGCTTCGATATTTACTCGCGTCTTCTGCGCGAGCGGATCATCTTCGTGACCGGCCAGGTCGAGGACCATATGGCCTCGCTGATCGTCGCCCAGCTTCTGTTCCTCGAATCGGAAAACCCGAAGAAGGACATCTGGATGTATATCAATTCGCCGGGCGGCGTCGTGACGGCGGGCATGGCGATCCACGACACGATGAAATATATCCGTCCTCAGGTCGGCACCGTCTGCATCGGCCAGGCCGCTTCGATGGGCAGTTTCCTGCTGGCCGCTGGCGAGCCGGGCAAGCGCATCGCGCTCGGCAATGCCCGCATCATGGTCCACCAGCCGTCGGGCGGCGCCCAGGGCATGGCGTCGGATATCGAGATCCAGGCCAAGGAAATCCTTCGGATTCGCCGTCGCCTGAACGATCTCTACGTAAAATATACCGGCCAGACGCTGGAAGCGGTCGAAAAGGCGATGGATCGCGACACGTTCCTCGAAGCGGATGAGGCCAAGGCCTTCGGTCTGGTCGACGAAGTGTTCGATCGCCGCCCTGCCGCTGCGGAAAACGCGGACGGCTAAAGGCGATCTTTACCGGGGCGCGGTACATCACCTCTTGTGAAACCGCCGTGCCCCGGTCTAGGATAGCCTTTGGACCAGATTATCCCCGGCCAGAACCGGCATGGTGCCGACGGCGGGGAGGAAAGATTGGCGAATGACTAAGCTTACGGGCTCCGATTCTAAAAGCACGCTTTACTGCTCCTTCTGCGGCAAGTCGCAGCATGAGGTGCGCAAGCTGATCGCGGGGCCGACCGTCTTCATCTGCGATGAATGCGTGGAACTGTGCAACGACATCATCCGCGAGGAGACCAAGGGCGGTCTCGTCGGCAGGAAGGATGGCGGCGTGCCGACCCCGCAGGAAATCTGCGATGTGCTCGACGATTATGTGATCGGGCAGAAGCGCGCCAAGCGTGTCCTGTCCGTCGCGGTCCACAATCATTATAAGCGCCTCAACCACGGCTCGAAGCCGGGCGAGGTGGAACTGGCCAAGTCGAACATCCTGCTCGTCGGCCCGACCGGCTGCGGCAAGACTTTGCTGGCGCAGACTCTGGCAAAGACCTTCGACGTGCCATTCACCATGGCCGATGCCACCACGCTGACCGAGGCCGGCTATGTCGGCGAGGATGTGGAAAACATCATCCTCAAGCTGCTCCAGGCGTCCGACTATAATGTCGAGAAGGCGCAGCGCGGCATCGTCTACATCGACGAAATCGACAAGATCAGCCGCAAGGCCGAGAACCCGTCGATCACGCGCGACGTGTCGGGTGAGGGCGTGCAGCAGGCGCTGCTCAAGCTGATGGAAGGCACGACCGCCTCGGTTCCGCCGCAGGGTGGTCGCAAGCATCCGCAGCAGGAATTCCTGCAGGTCGACACGACCAACATCCTGTTCATCTGCGGCGGCGCGTTCGCTGGCCTGGAAAAGATCATCGGCGACCGTCTGGAAGCCAAGTCGATCGGTTTCGGCGCCCATGTCGCCGCGCCCGAGGAGCGCAAGACCGGCGAACTGCTGCGCCAGAGCGAACCGGAAGATCTGCTGAAGTTCGGCCTGATTCCCGAATTCGTCGGCCGTCTGCCGGTCATCGCGACGCTGGAGGATCTGGACGTGACCGCTCTGGTCAAGATCCTGGTCGAGCCGAAGAACGCGCTGGTCAAGCAATATGGCAAGCTGTTCGACATGGAGAATGTCGAACTGAGCTTCACCGATGATGCGCTGACCGCGATTGCGAAGAAGGCAATCGAGCGCAAGACCGGCGCGCGCGGCCTGCGTTCGATCCTGGAAGCGATCCTGCTCGATACCATGTTCGATCTGCCCTCGATGGAGGGCGTCGGCGAAGTGGTGGTCGACAAAGACGTCGTTGCCGGCACCAAGGAACCGATTCGCGTGTTCAGCGAGAAGGACAAGCGCGCGGAAGACGCCGCCTAGTTCATTCGCCGTTCAGGCTGGAACAAAAGGGGGCGGTGGACCATCCACCGGCCCCTTTTTCGTGCAAGTCTTTCGCACTGCACAAAAATTCCCGATCCGTTGTAAAATTGCACCAGTGGCGTCGCGCTGTAAAATTTCAGCATATTATGCAATAAAATCAGTGTGATATGGTTGAATTTCAAGGCGTTTCCCGGCGTCTAGGTAAAGTCCCTGTCTGATTGTGACAGTCCCGCACCTGCATTGTAACATAATTGCAATCATAGCATCACAGGGGCGTCGCCAGTGGCCGCCAGATGCGGCGCCGGCTCGAAGAGCAAAATGGTTAGGGCGTCCTGGGGCGCCACTCTTGAAAAAGGGACAAGGGTCAATGAAGCAGTTTCTCAAGTGCAGCGCCGCGATTCTCGCCGTCGCTGCCCCGGCTGTCGCCTTCGCGCAGTCGACCGGTTCGCAGGATTTCGAAGATTCGATCGTCGTCACCGGCGCCAAGATCAAGGATGGCATCGCCGGCATTGTTCTGCCCGACACCACCAAGGCGAAGGGCGTTCTGACCCAGGAAATCATTTCGAAGCAGGGTTCGGGTAACACCATCCTGAACGCGATCAACCTGATCCCCGGCGTCAGCTTCCAGAATAACGATCCCTATGGTTCGGCTGGCGGTACCCTGAACATCCGTGGCTTTGGTCCGGACCGCGTCTCGCTGACCTTCGACGGTATGCCGCTGAACGACACCGGCAACTATGCCATCTATTCCAACCAGCAACTCGACCCCGAGCTGATCGAGGAAGTGAACGTCAACCTCGGCTCGACCGACGTCGATAGCCCGACTGCCGCTGCTTCGGGCGGCACTGTCAACTATCGCTCGATCAACGGCTCCGATGATTTCAAGGTGACGATGGTCGGCGCCGCCGGCGAATATAACATGTTCCGCCTGTTTGGCCTGGTCGAAACCGGCGTTTTCACGCCGTTCGGTACCAAGGCCTGGTTCTCGGCCTCGACCACCCGCAACGACGTGCCCTTCAACAATCTCGGCAAGATCGACAAGCAGCAGTATAACGGCAAGATCTATCAGCCGATCGGCAGCAATGGCGACTTCGTGTCGATCGCCGGTCACTGGAACGCCAACCGCAACAACTTCTTTGGTTCGCTGCCCCTGCGCGTCGATACCGATCAGGGGCGTGTCGCCGGCTCGGCTTCGTCGAACCGCTTCCCGATCACCAAGGATGAGCGTTTCTACACCGTGTCCTGCACCACGCCGACGGCCAATGCCGGCGTCGCTGATGCGGCTGGTTCGTGCGGTACCCTGTTCGACTATCGCTATAACCCGTCGAACACCGGCAACATCCGCATCAACTCGCGCTTCACCCTTGCCGATGGCTTGGTCCTGACGGTCGACCCCAGCTACCAGTATGTGAAGGCCAATGGCGGCGGCACCGCGACTGCGCGTGAAGGCTATTACGACATCAACCCGGCTGCGGGTGCTGCCAACGTCCAGAACATGGTCGGCTATTTTGGCGGCAACCCCTATTTCGGACGCGATCTCAATGGCGACGGCGATATCCTCGATCAGGTTAACGTTCTGGCGCCGAGCCAGACTCAGACCGACCGCTTCGCCGTCATCAGCTCGCTGCGCTATGACATCAACGAACATCATCGCGTTCGCGTTGCCTACACCTTTGATCATGGTCGCCACCGCCAGACTGGTGAAGTTGGCCTCGTTGGCCCGAGCGGTCGTGGCACATCCTACTTCCCGGCTGACAATCCGCAGCTCGACGTGAACGGCAACATCCTGCAGAAGCGCGATCGTCTGTCCTATGCCATTCTGAACCAGTTCTCGGCCGAATATCTGGGTGAGTTCCTGGACGAAAGCCTCACTGTTCAGGCCGGTCTGCGTGCGCCTTTCTTCAAGCGCAAGCTGCAGAACAACTGCTTCACCAGCAGCGCTTCGGGCTTCGTCGAATGCTTCGGTACCGGTGCGGATATCCCGACCAACATCGGTACGCTGAACCCGGCTTGGGCTGCGCCTCAGAAGCGTACCTACAAATATGACAAGCTGCTGCCGAGCGTTGGCTTGAACTTCAAGATCACGCCGGAAGCCAGCGTGTTCTGGAGCTACAGCAAGGGTCTTTCGGTGCCGGGCACCGATTCGCTCTACAATGCTTTCTACTTTGCGCGCGGTTCGGAAGGCGCCAACCCGTCACCCGAAACCACCGACAGCTTCGACCTGGGTGCGCGCTATACCACGAGCAAGTTCCAGGCTCAGGCGACGCTTTGGTACACCAACTACGAAAACCGTCTGGCCTCGTCCTATGATCCGGAACTGAACGCTGCGGTCTATCGTAACCTGGGTAAGGTCGAGAAATACGGTATCGATGGTAGCATCAGCTATACGCCGGTTCAGTATTTCACCATCTACGCCTTCGGTTCCTACCTGAAGTCGAAAATCAAGGACGACATCCAGGTTGGCGTCTGCCCGACCAACGTGTCGCTGGTCGCAGGCTGCCTCGCTGCAGGTAATCCTGTCTACGCTGCGACTGCCGGCAAGCGTGAATCGGGCGCGCCGGTCTATACGCTCGGCACCCGTGGCGAAGTGAATTTCGAAGGCGTGACGCTGGGTATTCAGGCCAAGCGTACCGGCAAGCGTTATGTCTACGACACGAACCTGCCGACCTATCGCAACACCACGGCTGCGCTGACTCCGGTGCAGATCTATGGCGCTGCGGCTCCGGCCTACACGCTTGTGGATCTCGATGCGCGCTTCTCGCTGGCGCACTTCGGCGCCCCCGGCACCTGGTTCCAGCTGAACGTCAGCAACCTGTTCGACAAATTCTATGTCGGCGGCTTCGGCGGCAACCTGAACCAGACCGTCAACCTGACGGGTTCGTCGACCGGCACCTATGCCAACCCGGGCTTCGTTCAGATCGGTTCGCCCCGCGCGATCTCGGGTTCGCTGCACGTCAGCTTCTAAACTCGGCAGGCGACAAGAACAGAAAAGGAGGCGCGGAGCGATCCGCGCCTCCTTTTTCATGTCCTATTCGCCGTCGCTCGATTATGCTTGGGAGCAGGGCAGGGTGCGCTTTCCGATAGGATCAGGACAGCGCAATAAAATGTCGAAATGTGCGGGAAATATGGGAAGTTAAGCGCCCGATTTCCTATTTTCGGGCGCCTGGCCGCCGTCAGTTCAGGCAGTCGTCAAGCCCGTCGCGCTGCACCACCGGGATGCGCGCCGAGATGCTGTTGCCATAACGGCGGGTGAAGCCGTGCGGGTCGATCGCGGCGCGCTTCTTGGGCAGGGGCAGGACTGCCGCCAGCCGTGCCGCTTCGGCCCGGCTCAGCTTGCCCGCACCATGGCCGAAATAGCGGATCGCCCCGGCCTGCACGCCATAGGTGCCGATGCCGGTCTCCGCGACGTTCAGATAGACTTCCATGATCCGCCGCTTGCCCCAGATCGCCTCGATCAGCACGGTGAACCAGGCTTCGAAGCCCTTGCGGACGAAACCGCCGCCCTGCCACAGGAAGACGTTCTTCGCCGTCTGCTGGCTAATCGTGGAGCCGCCGCGAATGCGCCCGCCGCTGGCATTGTGGCGCATCGCCTGGGCAATCGCGACCGCGTCGAAACCATGATGGCTGCAAAAACGGCTATCCTCCGCCGCGATCGCTGCGCGCGGCATGTCCGGGTCGATCGCGTCCAGGCGCTTCCATTCCTTGGTGATGCCATTGGGGTCGAGCAACATGGTGATCGTCACCGGCGGCGGCACGAAGCGATAGATGACCACCGTGCCGACCGACAGGCCGACAAAGCCGATGGCGACCTTGAGGGGGATGCTGATCCAGCGGGAACGACGTTTCTGGGGGGAGGCAGGCTTGGGCGCGGCTTTGGCTTTCTTCATGGCCGCAAACTAACGCGCCCGCGCGCCGCCGTCATCGATTCCTTCAGGCCGTCGCCAGGCTCGGCGTGCGGCCCCGGTTGATTAGCAGCACCAGCGCCGCACCGATCAGACACAATATGCCTGCCGCGATGAAGGCGGGCATATAGCTTTGCCAGGCGGTGCGTGACAGGCCGCCGGCCAAGGCCGCGCTCGCCGCGCCCAGCTGATGTCCGGCAAAGATCCAGCCGAACACGATATTCGCCTTTTCCGGGCCGAAGCGTTGCGCCGTCAGCTTCACCGTCGGCGGCACTGTCGCCACCCAGTCGAGGCCATAGAAGATGGCGAACAGCGACAGGCTGTAGATCGAGAAATCGCTGAACGGCAGATAGAGCAGCGACAGGCCGCGCAGCCCATAATAGAAGAAGAGCAGCCAGCGATTGTCATAGCGATCGCTGAGCCAGCCCGATGCCAGCGTGCCGGCGAAGTCGAACAGGCCCATCATCGCCAGCATCGACGCCGCGCCCACCGCTGCCAGCCCATAATCGCCGCATAGCGAGATGAAATGGGTCTGGACCAGGCCGTTGGTGCTGGCGCCGCAGATATAGAAGGAGAAGAAGAGGATCCAGAAGGTCGGCACCTTCGCCACGTCGCGCAATATGATGAGCGGCGTTGCCAGCAGCGCGCCCAGACTGGCCGGCTGGGCAGGGACGGGCTGGATCGCCTGCTCGCCATAGGGGGCCAGGTTCAGGTCGGACGGTCGGTCGCGCATCAGCAGCATCACTGCGACGGCGGCGATCAGGATTGCGCCGCAGACCAGCAGTAGAGCCGTGCGCCAGCCATGGCTGTCGGTCAGGCCGGCAAGCAGAGGAAGGAAAGCCAGTTGGCCGGTCGCGGTGCTGGCCGACAGCAGCCCCATCACCAGCCCGCGCCGTTCGCTGAACCAGCGGGTGGCGACCGTCGCACCCAGCACCATGGCGGTAAGGCCCGTGCCGACGCCGATCACCACGCCCCAGAGAAGGACGAGCTGCCACAATTGCGTCATGCCAAGCGACAGCAGCAGGCCGCCAATGACGATCGACAGCGAAATCAGCATCATCCGCCGCACGCCAAAGCGGTTCATGAAGGCGGCCGCAAAAGGCCCCATGCCCCCGAACAGCAGGAAACGGATCGCCAGCGCCCCGGAAATATCCGCCGCGCTCCAGCCAAATTCCTTCTGCAGCGGCACGATGAACACGCCCGGCGCGCCGACCGCGCCGGCCACCACCAGCATGGTGAGGAAAGTCGTGCCCGCGACGGCCCAGCCATAATGGACATTGCGCGCGGCCAGGCGGCGGGCGAACATGGTGGACAGCATCGACTTCCCCTTGGACTGGCGCTTCGACCGGAAAACGGACTGGCGTTAAATGATAGGTATCATATATAAGGTCAAGAGGCCAATTGGAGCAGCAGGATCATGAAAGTCAGCCGTGAACAGGCCGAACGCAACCGCGAGAAGGTGGTGGATGCCGCATCCCGCCTGTTCCGCGCCCGCGGAGTCGAGGGCGTCGGCATTGGCGAGGTGATGCGCGAATGCGGCCTCACCCATGGCGGCTTCTACAACCAGTTCGAATCGAAGGAGGCGCTGGCGGCCGAAGCCTGCGCCACGTCGCTGGCGCGAGGGGCCGCCAAGTGGCGGCGTCTGTCTGCGGAGGATGGGCCGGATGCGATCACCGCCGATTATCTCAGTGCCCGTAACCGGGATGCGCCGGAAACCGGCTGCGCGCTGATCGCGCTTGGTCCGGACGCTGCGCGCAAGGGTGGGCCGCTCGCCACCGCCTTCCGCGAAGGGTTCGAGGATCTGACCGCGGCGCTGCAAAATGCCGGCATCGCCGATCGCGACGCGGCGCTGGCCCGCATGGCCCAACTGGTCGGCACGATGGTGCTGGCCCGCGCGGTGGATGATCCGGCCTTGTCAGCGGAACTGCTGGCGGCCAATCGTCGCGCTCTGGGTGTCGAGGCATGAGCGCCGCGACCCAGTGGCGCCCGATGGGACAGGGGAATGTCGATGCGGTGGCAAACATGTCCGACCAGGTCCATGGCAGCTACACCGAACGACCGGCCATCTATGCCGAGCGACTACGCCTCTATCCGGCGGGCTGCTTCCTGCTGGAGCAGGACGGTCAGGCGCTCGGCTATCTCGTCACCCATCCCTGGGCCGGCGACCGACCGCCGGCGCTCGACCAATTGATCGGTGTGCTGCCGGATGAACCCGATCGCTATTATCTCCACGATCTGGCCCTGCTGCCCGAAGCGCGCGGCACCGGTGCTGCTGCGGCCGCCGTCGATCTGACCGTAGCGCAGGCCCGCGCCGCCGGCTTCGATCGTATCACCCTGACGGCCGTAAACGGCGCGGACGCCTTCTGGCGCCGACAGGGCTTCGTTGACGCGCTGGTTGCCGCCTCCAGCTATGGCGCGGACAGCGTCTCGATGGTGCGACAGCTCTAAGACGAAAAAAGGCCCCGGATCGCTCCGGGGCCTTTTCTTTTTCATGTGTGGCCCGATCAAGCAGCGGCGAAGCGCGCCATCTTTTCCAGCTTGCCGCCGGCGATACGCATCATCGCCTTCTGCAGCTTCTCGAAGGCGCGAACCTCGATCTGGCGGACGCGTTCGCGCGACACGCCATAGACCTGGCTCAGTTCCTCCAGAGTCTTCGGCTCCTCGGCCAGGCGACGCTCGGCCAGGATATGCTTCTCGCGGTCGTTGAGGTCGGTCATTGCCTCGACCAGCATCTCGTGCCGCTGGGTCTTTTCCTGTTCGTCCGCGACGCGCTCGTCCTGCAGCGGATCGGTGTCCTGCAGCCAATCCTGCCACTGGCCGTCGCCATCCTCACGCATCGGCACGTTGAGCGAGGTGTCTCCGCCCATCGCCATGCGACGGTTCATTGACACGACGTCATCTTCCGACACGCCCAGATCGGTCGCGATCTTGGTTACGTCCTCGGGGCGCAGATCGCCATCCTCGAACGCTTCGATATTATTCTTCATCCGGCGCAGGTTGAAGAACAGCTTCTTCTGCGACGCGGTGGTGCCCATCTTCACCAGGCTCCAGCTGCGCAGGATGAACTCCTGAATCGATGCGCGGATCCACCACATGGCGTAGGTCGCCAGACGGAAGCCACGTTCGGCCTCGAACTTCTTCACGCCCTGCATCAGGCCGATATTGCCTTCGCTGATCAGTTCGCTGACCGGCAGGCCATAGCCGCGATAGCCCATCGCGATCTTCGCCACGAGACGCAGATGCGAGGTGACGAGCTGGGCCGCCGCCTCGGGATCCTGATGTTCCTCGTAGCGCTTGGCGAGCATATATTCCTGCTCGGGGGTCAGCAGCGGAAACTTGCGGATTTCCGACAGATAGCGGTTGAGGCTGGCTTCACCGCCCAGCGCCGGAACCGCGGGGACATTGCTCCGATTGGCCATGTCACTATTCCTTCCCTTTACATGCGCTCCAGACGGACCCGAAACTGGCATCCCTTGGCCGCGCAAACTTGTCAGAACCTATACGTGAAGCTCGCTTAACAGTTCCTGCATGTCCGCAGGCAGCGCGCTATCGAATATCAGGGGTTCCTCCGTCACAGGATGTATGAACCCCAGTCGTTTCGCGTGCAATGCCTGCCTTTTGAAACTCAGTGTTTCCAGTATCGATTTGAAACCTTTTCTTTCTCTACCGTAAACCGGGTCACCGATCAAGGGGTGCCCCAGATGCGCCATATGCACGCGAACCTGATGAGTACGGCCGGTTTCCAGCCGGCATTCCACCATTGCCGCGCCGCGCAGGCGCTCCATCACGCGGTAATGGGTGACGGCATGTTTGCCGCGCCCTTCCCGATGAACGGCCATCTTCTTTCGATCAGCGTCGGACCGTCCAACCCAGGCATCGACCGTGCCGGATCCCGGCACCGGGATGCCATAGACGATCGCGGCATAGAGCCGGTCGATGCTGTGATCCTTGAACTGCCGGGCCAGGCCCTCATGCGCCTTGTCCGACTTAGCAACGACCAACAGGCCGGAAGTATCCTTGTCGATGCGATGAACGATGCCGGGACGCGCCACGCCGCCAATGCCCGACAATTGCCCATCGCAATGATGCAGCAGCGCATTGACCAGCGTGCCGTCCAGATTGCCGGCGGCCGGGTGGACGACCAGGCCCGCAGGCTTGTCCACCACGATCAGGTCGGCATCTTCATGCACGATGTCGAGCGGAATATCCTGGGCCACGGCGTCGAGCGCGACCGGGGCGGGCAGAGTGATGCTGTAATCCTGCCCCACCGCCACCTTCATCGACGGGTTGAGCGATCGGCCACCCGAGACGATCTGCCCCTCGACGATCAACGCCTTGATCCGTTCGCGCGACAGGTCGGGCAGCAGTTCGGCCAGTGCACGATCGAGGCGCAAACCCGCCTGGGCTTCGCCTATCGTCGTTTCAATGATGGAAACCCCCGGAACCATTGCCTAGGGATGTAGGAATGAAGGCCGAAATTTCAAGGGTGCTGCTGGAACAAATCATGGACTTGGCTGCGGCCGAGCCGGGCGAGGTCTGTGGCCTGCTGCTGGGGCAGGGCGCGTGTATCGACGCGATCCTGCCCGCGGCCAATGTCGCGCCCGACCCGACCCGGCATTTCGAACTGGCGCCGGCCACGTTGCTGGCCGCGCACCGGGCCGCGCGCCGGGGCGGGCCGGCAGTGCTTGGTCATTATCATTCCCATCCGTCGGGCGTACCGATTCCGTCGGAAACGGACCGGGCCTGCGCCGCGCCGGACGGCGCCTTGTGGCTGATAGTCGGCGGGGGAACGGTGCGAGCATGGGTGGCCGGACCCGACGGGGAGGGGGGCGTGGCCTTCGTGGAGGCGTTGCTCGATATAAGGTGATGCAAAGGGGGTGAGCCGGGCTTGCATCATCGGCTGGGGAAGCCTAGCCGGGAAGGTGTCTTTTCCCGTAAATCCGGCGGCCTCCATCTCCATGACCCATCCGATCGACAGCATCGAATTTGCCAGCCTTCTCTGCTCGCGCCTCTGCCATGACCTGCTGAGCCCTGTCGGGGCGCTCAATAATGGCCTGGAACTGATGGCCGACGAAACCGACCCGGACATGCGCCAGCGCTGCCTGGACCTGCTGGCCGACAGCGCCCGCACCTCAGCCAACAAGCTCAAATTCTTCCGTCTGGCCTTCGGTTCGGCGGGCGGTTTTGGCGATGCGGTGCCGCCGCATGAGGCGAAGGTCGCGATCGAGGGGATGTTCGCCTCGGGTCGGGTGAAGCTCGGCTGGATGGTCGAGGAGCAGATGCTGGCCAAGCTCGCGGTCAAGGTGCTGCTCAATCTCGCGCTGATCGCCGGCGATGCGCTGGTGCGCGGCGGGCAACTCGACATCGGCGCGGAAAAGCGGCCGGGCGTGACGGAGATCGTGGTGCGGGGCGAAGGGCCGAAGGTCATTCTCGACCCCGAACTGCGCGCCGCACTGGCGGGCACGCTGCCGGCCGGTGGCCTGGCATCCCGCACAGCGGCTGCCTGGATGGTGCGTGCGCTGGTGATGGAGGCGGGCGGCGAGATCGTGCTGTCGCCGCCGGGCGATTCAGTGCTGTTGTTCGGCGCCGCCATCCCCGATCGCGCAGAATAATTCAGAACGGAATAATTCAAGGCAGCAGGGCGCGCAGGGCGGCGTCGTCCTGCCCCTCCAGGTCCAGCAACGCGGCATAGGGATCGCCCGTCAGACCCAGTAGCGCGGCAAAGGCGGGTTCGGTCTTCAGGCCGCGATGGCGCAAGGCTATGATCGCCTGCGCCAAAGCAGGGCCGCCCAGATCGAGCAGGCGGCGCTCGATCCTGAAATGGCGCCAGCCATGTTGCTGCGCGACCGGCAAGGCCTGGCCGAAAATCTCGAACGGCCAGTCCCATGCGCGGAAGTGGATGATCATGGCGCCAAGGTCGGGCCGTGCATGAACGGAAAAATCGGGTTGGTCGCCGAAATGCTCGGTCAGCAAGGCGACAAAGGCATCGGCGTCCAGTATCTCGCAGACGATGTCGATGTCGCTGCCCGGCAGGTCTAGGCCGAGCGGCGGTGTGCCTGCAACATGCGGATCATAGGGCGCCAATAGCGCAAGCACGCCGGTGCGTTGCAGGGCGACCTCATGCGCGACGCGGCTCATGTTGCCTCCATCTCCGCTACGATCGCAGCGATCAGGTCTGCTGCTGGCAGGGCACGGGCGAGGGGCGCGCCCTGGCCGGCCCATTGCGCGCCATAGCCGCCTTCGCCCCGAGTCCTGGCGGCAGCATTGAGGGCCTTCCCGGCGGCATAGGCGCGCGGATAGTCGGGGACGTGGCTACTGTTTTCAGCGCCCCATTGGGTGAAGCGATTGGCGAGGCAGCGGGCCGGGCGGCCGGAAATGGCGCGGGTCATGACCGTTTGCTGGGCGGCCGGGCTGGCAAGGGCAGCGCGATAGGCGGCGTCGGCGCTGCTTTCCGGGCAGGCAATGAAGGCGGTGCCCAGTTGCGCCGCCACCGCGCCCAGGTCGAGCGCGGCGCGCACGCCCCGCCCGTCCATGATGCCGCCGGCCGCGATCACCGGCAGGCCGGCCTTCGCCACCAGCAGGCGCGTCAGCGCGAAGGTGCCGAGCATCGCATCGGCCGCATCGGGATCGAACATGCCGCGATGGCCGCCGGCTTCAAATCCCTGCGCCACCAGCACATCGATCCCGGCGGTGCGCGCGGCGGCGGCCTCGTCCAAATTGGTGACGGATGCCAGCAACAGGCACCCCGCCTGCTTGAGCGCTGCGATCTGCTGCGCGCCGGGCAGGCCGAAATGAAAGCTGACCACGCGCGGCCGCGTTTCGACCAATAGGTCGAGCATCGCCGGGTCGTCTGCAAAACTGCGATAAATGGTGTCGAGAGCGGCCGGCGGCCCGGCGCCCTGTGCCGCAAAAAGCGGCACCAGCGCGTCGAGCCATGCCGCTTCCTCGGCCGGGCGGATACGGGGCGGCGCATGGACGAACAGATTGACGTTGAACGGCCGGTCGGTCAGCGCGCGTGTTTCCGCAATCATGACGCGCCCGCCCGCCGCATCGGTCGCGCCCACGGCGATGGACCCCAACGCCCCAGCATTGCTGACGGCCGCCGCCATCGCCGGCGTCGATATGCCCGCCATCGGCGCCTGGATGATGGGGGATGCCAGGCGAAAGTCGGCGATCAGGCTCATCGGTTCCATGTGGAAGTTGTTGATCCTTCCCGCAACGAAAAAAAAGGCCCGGCCGCTTGCGCGACCGGGCCTCTCTTGCAGCGACCTGTGAAAGGGTCAGGCGCTGTAATACATGTCGAATTCGACCGGCGAGGGGGCCATTTCCCAGCGGTACACTTCGGGCCACTTCAGTTCGATATAGGCATCGATCTGGTCCTTGGTGAACACGTCGCCCTTGAGCAGGAACTCATAGTCGGCTTCCAGGCTGTTGAGCGCTTCACGCAGCGAGGCGCAAACGGTCGGCACCTGGCTCAGTTCTTCGGGCGGCAGGTCATAGAGATTCTTGTCCATCGCGGCGCCCGGATGGATCTTGTTCTCGATGCCGTCGAGGCCGGCCATCAGCAGCGCGGCGTAGCAGAGATAAGGGTTGGCCATGGCGTCGGGGAAGCGGAACTCGACGCGCTTCGCCTTGGCACCGGCGCCGTAGGGAATACGGCAGGAGGCGGAACGGTTGCGGGCCGAGTAAGCCAGCAGGACCGGGGCTTCAAAGCCCGGCACCAGGCGCTTGTAGCTGTTGGTGGTCGGGTTGGTGAAGGCATTGAGGGCCTTGGCATGCTTGATGACGCCGCCGATGAAGTAGAGGCACATGTCGGACAGGCCGGCATAGCCTTCGCCGGCGAACAGCGGCTTGCCAGCGTCCCAGATCGACATGTGGGTGTGCATGCCCGAACCGTTATCCTGTGCGATCGGCTTGGGCATGAAGGTCGCGGTCTTGCCATAGGCCTGGGCGACCATCTGCACGACATATTTGTAGATCTGCATGCGGTCGGCGGTCTGGACCAGCGTGCCGAAGGTCAGGCCCAGTTCATGCTGGGCGGCAGCGACTTCATGGTGGTGCTTGTCGCAGGGCAGGCCCATTTCGAGCATGGTCGAAACCATTTCGGCGCGGATGTCGGTGCAGGGATCGACCGGCGCGACGGGGAAATAGCCGCCCTTGGCGCGCGGACGGTGGCCCAGGTTGCCGCCTTCATATTCCTTGCCGGTGTTGGTCGGCAGCTCGATGTCGTCGATCTTGAAGTAGCTCTGCGAATAGTCATTCTCGAAGCGCACATCGTCGAACATGAAGAATTCGGCTTCCGGGCCGACATAGATGGTGTCGCCAAAGCCGGCCGACTTGACGAATGCCTCGGCGCGCTTGGCGCAGGAGCGCGGATCGCGGCTGTAGAGTTCGCCGGTGTCGGGCTCGACGATGTCGCAGAAGATGATCAGCATCGGGGTGGCGCTGAAAGGATCGACATAGACGGCGTCCAGATCGGGCTTCAGGATCATGTCCGACTCGTTGATCGCCTTCCAGCCTTCGATCGACGAACCGTCGAACATCAGGCCCTGGGTCAACTCATCTTCGCCCAGCACGCTCGACACCATGGTCAGGTGCTGCCACTTGCCCTTGGGATCGGTGAAGCGGACATCGACCCACTCGATTTCCTTTTCCTCGATCATCTTCAGGATGTCTTTTGGCGTGTTGGCCATGTGCAGTTGCCCTTCTCTATGGATACCCCCCCGAAGGGGTAGTTGAAGCCTGTGTCCGCCGAACCCCTGTCCGCCGGCTAGAACCTGTCGAAAATCAGATGGCGTCGCTGTCGCGTTCGCCGGTGCGGATGCGCACCGCGCCCTCAATGGCGGAAATGAAGATCTTGCCGTCGCCGATGCGGCCGGTCTGGGCGGCGCTGCAGATCGCTTCGACGACCCGGTCGGCCAGCGCGTCGTCGACGACGACTTCCAGTTTTACCTTGGGCAGGAAATCGACGACATATTCGGCGCCGCGATAGAGTTCGGTATGGCCCTTCTGGCGGCCGAAGCCCTTCGCCTCGGTGACGGTGATCCCGGACACGCCCACTTCGTGCAGCGCTTCCTTCACCTCGTCCAGCTTGAACGGCTTGATGATCGCCTCGATCTTTTTCATCACTTAATCCCAACCCATGACGCACGACCGGATGCGGGCGCGACCCGCATCCAAACCTTCAAGTGACGATCGTCATGCCCCCCGAGGCAAGCGCCGTCTCCCTTAACAATCAATTACCGTGCCAAATGGCGAATCGCTAGGCCTGCTTTCGGCGATGCAGCAATCTTTGTCCATATTGCCCGGATTCTGGGCAATATCATGTCACTATGCCTGTTTTTTGGGCAGCGGTTGAGCCGTCCATCATGCAAAAGGCCCGCCCCGTCGATGCCGGTCTGAAATGATCCCCATGGCATGAACGGAGCGGGCCTTTGGGACCGCCATCAGGCAGGCAAAAATCAGCGCGCGTAAGGCGGGCAGTCGAGGCCGGTAGGGCTCTTGGTAAAAATCTCGCAGCCGGTTTCGGTGATGCCGATGCTATGCTCGAACTGGGCCGACAGGGTGCGGTCGCGCGTCACCGCCGTCCAGCCATCGTCCAGCATCTTCACGCCGGGCTTGCCGATATTGATCATCGGTTCGATCGTGAAGAACATGCCGGGCTTCAATTCCGGGCCGGTGCCGGGGCGGCCGACATGGACCACTTCGGGGCTGTCGTGGAAGACGCGGCCCAGGCCATGGCCGCAGAAATCGCGGACCACGCCATAACGATGTTTTTCGGCATGGCGCTGGATGACATGGCCGATGTCGCCCAGATGATTGCCGGGCTTGGCCTGCTCGATGCCCAGCATCAGGCATTCATAGGTGATCTCGACCAGTCGCTTCGCCTTGATCGGCGCTTCCCCGGCGATGAACATGCGGCTGGTGTCGCCGTGCCAGCCATCGACCAGCGGGGTAACGTCGATATTCAGGATATCGCCGTCCTTGAGCTTATAGTCGCCCGGAATGCCATGGCAGATGACATTGTTGAGCGAGATGCAGCAGCTATGGGTATAGCCGCGATAGCCCAGCGTCGCCGGTACGCCGCCGCCGTCCAGCGTCATGCGGCGGACGATGTCGTCCAGCTCGCCGGTGCTCACGCCCGGCACCACATGGGGCGCCAGCGCATCGAGAATCTCGGCGGCCAGCCGGCCGGCCTTGCGCATGCCGTCGAAACCGGCCGCGTCGTAGAGCTTGATCGCGGTCGAGCGGGAAACCGGCGCATCGGCCGTCATCGTCATATATTCGGTCATGTGGTTGATATAGACCCTGCGATCCGGCATTGCGAGTGTCTTCGCTCAGCCCCTCGGTCGCTATCAGGAAAAGAGAAACGGACATGGTGATGGAAGGCGGATGCGCCTGTGGTGAGGTGCGCTATCGGGTCGATGCCGACCCCATTTTCGTCAACAACTGCCATTGCAGCCTGTGCCAGCGCCAGAGCGGTGCTGCGTCCGCGGTCAACGCCTTTGTCGAGGTCGATCATCTCCATCTCCTGTCCGGCGACCTCAGCGAACATGTCGTGCCGACCGGCAGCGCCAAGACCCAGGTGATCGTCCGCTGCGCCAGTTGCGGCACTGCGGTCTGGAGCTTCTATCCCCGTCTCGGCCGGGCGGGCGCGGCGATCCGCGTCGGCACGCTGGACGATCGATCGGCGATCCGGCCCGATGCCGCGATCTTCGTGGCGGATCGGTCGGACTGGGCTGCCTTGCCCGCCGACGTGCCGATCTTCGAAACCAGCTACAAGCCGGCGGACATCCTGCCGCCCGATCGGCTGGCCCGGCTGATGGCGCTCGCCGCCCGTGCGGAGTCGCTGGCATGAACGACCGGATATGGACCGCCGCCGTGATCGTGATCGGCGATGAAATCCTGTCCGGCCGCATCCAGGACAAGAATGTCGCGCAGATCGCCACCTGGCTCAATGTCCAGGGCATCCGCCTGCGCGAGGTGCGGGTGGTGCCCGACGTGCAGGACGCGATCGTCGAGGCGGTCAACATACTGCGTGCCCGCAACGACTATCTCTTCACCACCGGTGGCATCGGCCCGACCCATGACGATATCACGGTCGATGCGATCGCCGCGGCGCTGGGCGTCGGCGTCGAAATCCATCCCGAGGCACGGGCGATATTGGAGCGCTATTATGTCACGCGTGGCGGCCTGACCGATGCGCGGCTGCGCATGGCGCGGGTGCCGGCCGGCGCCGACCTCATCGAAAACCGGATGTCGGGCGCGCCGGGCATCCGTCATGGCAATATCTTCATCATGGCCGGCGTTCCGCATATCACCGCCGGCATGCTCGACAGTCTGACCGGCACGCTGGAGGGGGGCATGCCCGTCCTCTCCGCGACGATCGGCTGCTGGGTCGCGGAAAGCGAGATCGCCGACCTGCTCGGCGCCACCGAGCGCGCCCATGAGGGCGTCCAGATCGGCAGCTACCCCTTCTTCCGCGAAGGCCGCACCGGCGCCAATTTCGTCGTCCGCTCGACCGACCAGGCGGTGCTGGATGCGTGCATCACGGACCTCAGCGCCGCGCTGGCGGAGGGGGGCTGGACCCCGGTGCCGGGCGGCATCTGATCCGGCTGGTCCGATAGCGAAGGTCACGCCAGGGTCATCAAACTCAAAGTTCACACCGTTCTTGCTTGCTGTTTTCCGGGCTTTTGCGCGGGAAAAGGCACGGATGCATCATATAGGCGCGCCTGTGACGCGGCTGCTGGGTCACGGTTGTGTGCCTGTCGCGCGCCACTTGGGTCATGCCGACGCGACATTTGGGTCATGATGGGGCGCCATCATGGTCATCATCTGGGGTGAAGGGGCGAACGCAAGGGCAGGGCTGCTCATTCGCCAGGATAGACCAGAGAAAATCCAAATAGGAAAGGGGCGCACATCGATGGCAAGTCCCGCGCCTTCAGGGTTGTAACCGCCCGTCGATCCGGCACTATGAAGCCGGGATAACGGGAGAAAAATCATCATGTTCGCCCTTCTGCTGCTGTTGCAGGCAGCCTCGCCCGATATCATCGTGACAGGCGAGAGGCTGGTCGAGGAACAGGCGAAATGTGCGCGCGGCGAATGCACGCCGCTGCGCGATGCGCAGGCGACGATCGCCCTGGCCGAACAGCGGTTCCGCAATGGCGAATATGTGCATGCCAAGGGACTGCTGGCCGCAGCGATCAGCCGCAACAAGGACAGGGGGGCGGAGGCCCCGCGCGCGGTGGCCGCCATCTATGAAGCGATGGCGACGGTGTCATTGCATGAGGGCGACCAGGATGATTATCGCCGCGCGGTAGCCGGGCAGGTGAAGACGCTGCGCGACAATCTGCCGGCGAACGATGTGGCGGTGCAGGCATCCGCCACGGCGCTGGGCGACATGTGGATCAAGCTGGGCCGCTATCGTCAGGCGGAATCGACTTTTCGGGGGATAGAGGAGCAGGCGCTGGCCGAAGGGCAGGCCTATCCGGCGATGATGGCGGGGATGAAGCGGGTGTGGCTGGCCGGTGCGCTGGGCAAAGCGCGCGAGGCGAGCGCGATGCTGGGCGCGCTGGAGCGACGGCCGATCGCACAGGAACCGGGCTTTCGCACCGCGCTGCGCGTGGTGCGCCTGCGACTGGCGGTGCGGGCTGGCGATGATGCGGAAATCACCCGGCTGGCCGGGACGATCGGCACGAGCCAGGACGGGCCGCCGGTGCTGATCTGGCAGCCATCCTATCCCGGCAATGCCGCAGCCGAGGCCAACAATAATGCGCGGGCCTTTGGCAATGCGGACGTAATGCCGGTCAATTCGTCCGATCTGGCCAGCATCCAGTGGGTGGATGTGGGTTTCTGGGTCCGGCCGGATGGGCGCACCGAGGAGGCGGAGATATTGCGGGGGTCGCGATCGCCCGCCTGGGCGCCGGCGATCCTGAAGCAGGTTGCGGGACGGCGCTATGCGGCGAGTGCCAAGGTCGGCGAGGAAAATCCATCCGGCAGCTATCGGATCGAGCGCATCACGCCCAAATATCAATATGTGGTTCCCAAGGGATCAATGATCCGGCGCCGGGTGCCGGCACAGGGCTTCGAAGTGCTGGACCTGACCGCATCGGAAGCGGCGATGCCGCCGCCGGGCGGATGAGGTGCGGGGGCGCCTGAGCTGTCTGGTCGGGGGCACGAGAAGTTGATAGAGGCCCGCGCTGATAATTTTTCGAGGCGGGAAACCAGCGATGATTCAACCGGGTGCGACGTTCAAGGACAATCTCCAACTGCTGCCGCCGATCGACGGCATCGCCCGCATCGACCTGAAAGACGCGACCGGCACGATCGTCGCCAGCATCGAGAACCAGCCGGGCAAGCAGGGCTCGCTGGCCGTCTATGCCTATTTGCGGCAGGTGTTTGGCACGCTGGATGCAGCGGCGGCAGAGCATGGGCTGGCGGTGTTTGCCGAACATACGGCGGATGCCCGCAACCGGCCGGGTGCGCACCCCAATGTCGATCGGCTGATCGCGATCGTGGAAGGTGGTGACGCGCTGGCGATCGGGGTGGTCGCGGGCTGAGAGGCGTGCGATCGGCCCTCAGGGTTGCGGGGCCGTCGCGATTGCGGAATGGTCTGGGGCGGAGGCTGTTAGAATCCCTTCTTCCCTGCGTTCCGAATAGCGGTCGACAAGCTGGGCGGCGTGGGGACGCAAGAGGATGGTGAAGCGCACCAGTTCCTCCATCACGTCGACGATGCGGTCATAATAGCTGGATGGCCGCATCCGCCCGGCCTCGTCAAATTCCTTGTAGGCCATCGCCACGGACGACTGGTTGGGAATGGTGAACATCCGCATCCAGCGGCCCAGCAGGCGGAGCGTGTTGACGGCGTTGAAGGATTGCGACCCGCCCGACACCTGCATGACCGCCAGTGCGCGGCCCTGTGTCGGCCGCATTCCGCCCATCTGGAGCGGAAGATGGTCGATCTGGGTCTTCATGATGCCGCTGATCTGGCCATGCCGTTCCGGGCTGCACCAGACCATGGCTTCGGACCAGAGCGCATGGTCGCGCAATTCATGCACCGCCGGATGATCGTCACCGGCCACCTGATCGGGCAGCGGCAGGTCGCTCGGATCGAAGATTCTTGTTTCGGCACCGAAATATTGCAGCAGGCGCGCCGCCTCTTCCACCGACAGGCGGGAAAAGGAGCGCTCCCGCAGCGAGCCATAAAGGAGCAGGACGCGCGGCGGCGGCTGGTCCGGGCCGAGGCCGATGGCGGGACGCGGCAGCGCAAATGCCTTGTCCAGCGCCGGGAGATGATCGGGATCGGGAAGATTGCGCAATCTCATGCGGTCATCGCTTTCTCATACCAGGGGCGGGTCCGCTTCACCAAGGCGACGATCGACAGCATCACCGGCACTTCGACCAGGACGCCGACGACCGTGGCCAGGGCTGCGCCCGAACTGAGGCCGAAAAGGCTGATGGCGGCGGCCACGGCCAGTTCGAAGAAGTTGGATGCGCCGATCAGCGCCGAAGGGCCGGCAACGCACCAGGCCACACCGAGCCGGCGGCTGAGCCAATAGGCTATACCGGCATTGAGATAGACCTGAAACAGGATCGGCACGGCAATCAGGGCGATGACCAGCGGTTGTCGGACAATCTGTTCGCCCTGGAAGCCGAACAGCAGGACCAGGGTCAGCAGCAGGCTGGACAGGCTGACCGGCCCGAGCGCTGACAGGATGCGCTGGAGCCGCGTCTCGCCGCCGCGCAGGAGGGCGCGGCGAAGCAACTGCGCGAACAGTACCGGCACGACGATGTAGAGGCCGACCGAGAGGGCCAGCGTATCCCACGGCACGGTGATCGCGGCGACGCCGAGCAGCAGCCCAACCAACGGCGCGAAGGCGAAGACCATGATGAGGTCGTTCAACGCAACCTGGCTGAGCGTGTAATTGGGGTCGCCATCGACCAGATTGGACCAGACGAACACCATGGCCGTGCAGGGGGCCGCGGCCAGCAGGATGAGGCCGGCAATATAGGAGGTGGCGGCGCCGTCGGGCAGCCAGGGGGCAAAGAGCCAGCCCAGGAAGACGGTGCCCAGCAGCGCCATCGAAAAGGGCTTGATCGCCCAGTTCACCACCAGCGTAACGCCGATGCCGCGCCAGTGCCGGCGCAGCCCGTGCAGCGCGCCGAAATCGACCCGCAGCAGCATCGGCACGATCATCAGCCAGATGAGCAGCGCAACGACGAGATTGACGTTGGCGACCTCCAGCGCGGCGATTGTCGCGAAGGCGGAAGGGGACAGATGGCCAAGGCTGATCCCGACGATGATGCACAGGGCGACCCACAGCGAGAGATAGCGTTCGAAGAGGGACATGATGTTACGCCTTGTCCGCGAGTGTCCGACCCGGCGCGTCGGGCGCGCTGGCGGTGCCGTCGCCCAGGGCGATCTGCATGTAAACCGTGTCGAGCCAGCGGCCGGCTTTCCAGCCCATGCCGGTCAGGCGGCCGACCTGTTCGAAGCCGCAGGCGCCGTGCAGGGCGACCGAGGCTGGTTCGCCGCCGCCGATGACGGCGACCATCTGCCGGAAGCCATGGGCCTGCGCCGCCGCCAGCAGCGCGTCGAGAAGTCGTTTGCCGATACCGGCGCCGCGCCGGTCGTGGGCGACATAGATGCTGTTTTCGCAGGCATAGGCGTAGGCCGGGCGATCGCGAAACTGCGTGGCATAGGCATAGCCCACGACGTCGGTTCCATCGGTGGCGACGAGAAATGGCCAGTGTCGTCCGGTTGTCGCCATGATCTTCTCCACCGTCTCGACAACGGTCGGCGGCACGACTTCGTAGGTCGCGGTGCCGTGCAGGACATGATGCGCATAGATGGCGGCGATGGCGTCTGCATCATCCCTCGTTGCAGGGCGGACGGACAGAATCATCGCCGGCTCAATTCGACGACTTCACCACCTTCTTTCACGAACGTGCCGCGCTGTTCGCCGGGCAGCAGGTCCAGCACGGTCTCCGAGGGGCGGCACAGTTTCACGCCCAGCGGCGACACCACCAGCGGGCGGTTGATGAGGATGGGGTGGGCCATCATCGCGTCGACCAGGGCTGCGTCGTCGAGGCTTTCGTCGGCAAGGCCCAGTTCGGCATAGGGCGTGCCCTTTTCACGCAGCAGCGCGCGGGGCGTGATGCCGGCGCGCGCGATCAGATCAGTCAGCCGCGTCCGGCTCGGCGGGGTCTTCAGATATTCGACGACATGGGGTTCGATGCCGGCATTGCGGATCATGGCCAGCACGTTGCGCGAGGTGCCGCAGTCGGGATTATGATAGATCACGATATCGGTCATTATTGTCCCCTTCAGCAGCAGGTCAGTTCAGCCAGCAGCGGTTCGCACAGTTCCGCGCGCCCCTGGCAGCAATCCCTGGCGAGATAGATCATCAGCCCCTTGAGCACGTCGAGATTGGCGCGCTGGATCTGTTGGCGGCCACGTTTTTCGGATTGGACCAAGCCCGCTTTCGCCATCACGGCCAGATGGGTCGAAAAGGTGCTCTGGGTAAGCCCCGAGGCGTCGACCAGGGCACCGGTCGACAGCCCATCAGGTTCGTGGCGGATGAGCAGGCGAAAGGCGTCGAGCCGGGTCGGATGCGCCAGGGCGGAGAGAATCGAGAGGGCGGCTTCCATGTCCATGCATCGCAATTATCCGATGCGATTTTGTGCGTCAACAAAGCATCGGTTATTTACGATGCCTTTCCCGGTGGGCAGTATGGATCATCTGCCGGATGACGGCGACGGTTCCGGAAACGGTGAAACCCGATCGCATACTCATTGACGCAGTCGTTTTGCGCCCAAGGCGGTGGGGTGCGCTCAGCCCGCCGCCTTGGCCAGGCCCTTTGACAGTTGCAGCGCGCCGTTGAGGCGGGCGGCGGGATCGGGCCAGGCGCGGGTGACGACGACCTTGCTGTCCGGGCGCAGGCGGGCGACGCCATCGAGCCGCTGGACATAGGCGACCAGGCCTGCGGGGCTGGGGAAGCGATCCTCGAAGAAGCTGACCAGCGCGCCCTTTGGCCCGACATCGATCTTGGCGATATTGGCCTTGAGGCAATTCTGCTTGATCTCGATGATCTTGAGCAGGTTCTGGGTCGGCGCGGGCAGCTTGCCGAAGCGGTCGATCAGCTCGGCGGCGAAGGCCTCCAGCCCCTGGCGGTCCTCCAGCTCGTTGATGCGGCGATAGAGACCCATGCGGAGGTCAAGGTCCGGCACGAATTCTTCGGGGATCATGATCGGCGCGTCGACGCTGATCTGTGGCGAGAAGCTGTCGCGGCGCGCTTCGAGACCGGCGCCGCCAGCCTTGGCGTCCATGATCGCGTCCTCCAGCATCGACTGGTAGAGTTCGAAGCCGACTTCCTTGATGTGGCCCGACTGCTCGTCGCCGACCAGATTGCCGGCGCCGCGAATGTCGAGATCATGGCTGGCGAGCTGGAAGCCGGCGCCGAGCGTATCGAGATCGGACAGCACCTTCAGCCGCTTTTCCGCGGTTTCGGTGATGATGCGGTTGGCGGGCGTGGTGAAATAGGCATAGGCGCGCGTCTTCGACCGGCCGACGCGACCGCGCAACTGGTAGAGCTGGGCAAGGCCGAAGCGGTCGGCGCGGTGGATGATGAGGGTGTTGGCGCTGGGGATGTCGAGGCCGGATTCGACGATGGTGGTGGAGAGCAGCACGTCATAGCGCTTGTCGTAGAAGGCGGACATGCGCTCCTCGACATCGGTGGCGCTCATCTGGCCATGGGCGACGATCGGCTTCACCTCGGGCACTTGCGTGCGCAGATATTCCTCGACCTCGGTGAGGTCGGCGATGCGCGGCACGACGAAGAAGCTCTGGCCGCCGCGATAATGTTCGCGCAGCAGCGCCTCGCGGATGACGACGCCGTCCCAGGGCATGATATAGGTGCGCACCGCCAGGCGATCGACCGGCGGGGTCTGGATGACCGACAGTTCGCGCAGGCCCGACATCGCCATCTGGAGCGTGCGCGGGATCGGGGTGGCGGTGAGGGTGAGGACATGGACGTCGGTCTTGAGGGACTTCAGCCGTTCCTTGTGGGTGACGCCGAAACGTTGTTCCTCGTCGACGATGACGAGGCCGAGGCGCTTGAACTCCAGCCCCTTGGCGAGCAGGGCGTGGGTGCCGACGACGATGTCGATCGTGCCGTCGGCGAGGCCGGCCTTGGTCGCTTTCGCCTCCTTGTCGGGCACGAGACGGGAGAGGCGGGCGATTTCCACCGGGAAGCCGCGGAAGCGCTCGACGAAATTCATGTGATGCTGGCGCGCGAGCAGGGTGGTGGGACAGATCACCACCACCTGCATGCCGGCCATGGCGGCGACGAAGGCGGCGCGCAGCGCGACCTCTGTCTTGCCAAAGCCGACATCGCCGCAGACCAGACGGTCCATCGGGCGGCCGGCGCCAAGGTCTTCGATGACATCGCCGATCGCGCGGTCCTGATCGTCGGTTTCCTGATAGGGGAAGCGGTCAACGAAGGCGGGATAGCCGGCGGCATCCGGCTCGGCGATCTCGGCGGGGCGCAGGGCGCGCTCGGCGGCGGTCTTGAGTAGCTCGCCCGCAATCTCGCGGATCCGCTCCTTCATCCGCGCCTTACGGCGCTGCCAGGCCTCGCCACCCAGCTTGTCGAGGCTCACGCCCTCGCTGTCGGAACCGTAGCGGGAGAGGACTTCGAGATTTTCGACCGGCACGTAGAGCTTGTCGCCGCCGGCATAGGAGAGGGCGACGCAGTCATGTGCGGTCTTGCTGACCGGGATCTGGGTCAGCCCCTCATAGCGGCCGATACCGTGGTCCATGTGGACGACCAGGTCGCCGGGTGAGAGGGTGGCGAGTTCGGCGAGGAAGGCGTCGGCGCTCTTCTTGCGCTTGGCGCGGCGGACCAGCCGGTCGCCCAGCATATCCTGTTCAGTGAGGACGGCGACGTCGGGCGCGGTGAAGCCATGGTCGAGGCCGAGCACGGTGAGGACGGCGCTGCCACCCGCCGCGGTGCCGAGTGCTTCCTGCCAGCTGTCGGCGGCGGCGAGGCGGGCGACGCCATGATCGGCGAGCAGGCCGGACAGGCGCTCGCGCGCGCCGGCCGAATAGCTGGCGATCACCACCTTCTTCTTGGTGCGGCGCAGGGCGTCGATATGCTTGCCGACCGCCTCATAGACATTGGCGTTCTGCGCGCGTTCCGGCGCGAAATCGCGCGGGCCATCGACGGCGAAGTCGAGGACGGTGGCGCTTTCGGGTTCATGGAAGGGGGTGGTGGCGTGCATCGGCCAGCTGGCGGCGGTGGCGTCCCACTCGGCGGCGTCGAGATAGAGGGCTTCGGGCTTGAGCGGGCGATAGGCGCCGGGATCGGCCGATTTCGCGGCGATGCGGTTTGCATGATAGTCACGGATCGCCTCGAACCGGGCGTCGGCCGCGCCGACCACGCCATGGTCGCGGACGATGATCGCGTCATCGCCCAGATGCTCGGTCAGCGGAACCAGCTTTTCCTCGAACAAAGGCAGCCAATGTTCCATGCCGGCCAGGCGCCGGCCTTCGCTCACCGCCTGATAGAGCGGGTCGCCGGTCGCGGTCGCGCCGAAGGTTTCGCGATAGCGGCCGCGGAAGCGCTTGATCGTGTCTTCGTCGAGCAGCGCCTCGGACGCGGGGAGCAGGGTGAAGCCGTCGATGCTGCCAGTGGTGCGCTGGTCGGTCGGGTCGAAGCGGCGCACCGTCTCGATCTCGTCGCCGAAGAAGTCGAGGCGCAGCGGCTGTTCCTCGCCGCCGGGAAACAGGTCGACGATGCCGCCGCGAATGGCGAATTCGCCGCGATCATGAACGGTGTCGGTGCGGACATAGCCGTTGGATTGCAGCATGTCGGCGAGGCGCGTGATCGCGATCCGCTCCTTGGGGGCGAGGCGCGCGAGCAGTTGGCGGACGCGGAACGGGGTAAGGGTGCGCTGGGTCAGGGCGTTGAGGGTGGTGAGGACCAGTTGCGGTCCCTTTGGTTTTGCCTGGAGCGCATGGAGACCGGCGAGGCGGGCCGACGCGGTGCGGAGCGAGGGGCTGGCCCGGTCATAGGGCAGGCAGTCCCAGGCGGGGATTTCGATGATCTCGATCTCTGGCGCGAAATAATGGGCGGTGTCGGCGACCGCGCGCATCAGTTGCTCGTCCGAAGCGACGAAGACGGCACGTGTCGGCGCAGCGCGGGCGATGTCCGCCAGCAGCCAGGGCTGGAAGCCGGCCGGCACGCCGGACAGGGTGAGCGGCGCCTTCGCCTTCAGGATTTTCTGGAGATCGGTCATGGGTCCATCATCTTCAAAAATCCTCCCCTCTAAGGGGAGGTGGCTGGCCGAAGGCCTGACGGAGGGGTGTCACCCTATCGAGAGGGGGGATGCCCCTCCACCACTTCGTGGTCCCCCTCCCCTTGCAGGGGAGGAATGTTCAGTTCTCGATCTTGACGAAATCGAGCTTCAGGAACTGGTCCATCATCGGTCCCTTCCATTCTTCCGGCACGGCGATGGTGCCGAGTGCCCAGCCGATGATGTCGGCGTCCTGCTCGTCCATGAAGCGTTCGAACCAGGCGATCTGCTCGTCGTTCCAGGTTGCATGGTAGCGTTCGAAGAAGCCGCCGACCGTATAATCCGCCTCACGCGTGCCACGGTGCCAGGCGCGGAATTTCAGGCGACGCATCAGCGGGTTGTCGTTCACAATTTGTTCCTTTAACGGACATGCCGAACCAGCCGATCGGATATTTGCATGACCGTCCCGGCTGGCGTTTTCGTTTGTCGCATTTTCCGAGCCGCCGGCCGTTCCGGCCGTCTCGAAAATGCTCTAGAGCCGTCAGATAGCCATGCGACCCGATATTCTCAATCCGCTCTTTGCTGAAATCTCTGCGCTCAAGGGCATTGGCCCGGCGCTGGCCCGTCCGCTCGAACGGCTGGGGCTGGCGCGCGCGGTCGATGTCGCCTTCCATCTGCCGGTCAATTATGTCGACCGAAAGCTGATCGACGAACTGGACATGGCCGACGCCGGCAAGGTGATCGGCATCATGCTGACCCCGGTCGATCATCGCGCCAGCGGCAATGCGCGCGCGCCCTTTCGGGTGCAGGCGGTGGACGCGCATGGCAATGCTGTCTCCCTCGTCTATTTCGGCCGCAACAGCGCCTGGCCGCGCAAGCTGTTGCCCTTGAACGAAGCGAAATTCGTGTCGGGCAAGCTGGAAGCCTATGGCGACAACCTCCAGATGGTCCATCCCGACTATGTGTTGCCGCCCGAGGAGGCCGACACCGTGCCGGCGCGCGAAAGCGTCTATGGCCTGTCGGAAGGGCTGACCAACAACCGGATGCGGGATCTGGTGGGGCAGGCGCTGGCCCGCGCGCCCGAACTGCCCGAATGGATCGAGCCGAGCCTGCTGGCCCAGAAGGGCTGGCCGGCCTGGCGCGCGGCGCTGGAGCGCTTCCATGCCGACCCGACCGACGCGCAGGCGCGCGAGCGGTTGGCCTATGACGAGATTTTCGCCGGGCAACTGGCGCTGATGCTGGTGCGGCAATCGTCGCGGCGGCGGCGCGGCGTGCCGATCAGCGGCGACGGGCGGCTGCGGGCGATGCTGAAGCTGCCCTTTGCCCCGACCGGTGCCCAGCGCCGCGCGATCGGGGAGATCGAGGGCGACATGGCGCAGGGCACGCCGATGCTGCGCCTGCTGCAGGGCGATGTGGGGTCGGGCAAGACTTTGGTGGCGCTGATGGCGCTGCTGAACGCGGTCGAGGCCGGAATGCAGGGGGCGATGCTGGCGCCGACCGAAATATTGGCGCGACAACATTATGAGACGCTGCGCAAGATGGCGTCGGGCCTGCCGATCGAGATCGCGATCCTGACCGGCCGCGAGAAGGGCAAGGTGCGCGAGGCGACGCTGATGGGGCTGGCCGATGGCAGCATCCATATATTGGTCGGCACGCACGCGATCTTTCAGGAGAAGGTGCAGTATAAGGCGCTGGGGCTGGCCGTGATCGACGAGCAGCATCGGTTCGGCGTGGCGCAGCGGATGATGCTGGCGAGCAAGGCCGAGCGGTCCCCGCATCTGCTGGTGATGACGGCGACGCCGATCCCGCGCACGCTGACGCTGACCTATTATGGCGAGATGGATGTGTCGCGGCTGGACGAGATGCCGCCGGGCCGCCAGCCGATCCAGACTTTGGTAATGTCCGCCAACCGGCTGGACGAGGTGGTCGAGGGGCTGGCCCGCCATGTCGAGGGCGGCGGGCAGGCCTATTGGGTATGCCCGCTGGTCGAGGAGAGCGAGACAAGTGACCAGGCGGCGGCCGAGATGCGCGCCGAGACGCTGCGCCAGCGTTTTGGCGACCGGGTGGGGCTGGTCCATGGCAAGATGAAGGGGCCGGACAAGGATGCGGCGATGGAGGCCTTTGCCGCCAACCGCACCCAGATATTGGTGGCGACCACGGTGATCGAGGTCGGCGTCGACGTGCCCAACTCCAGCCTGATCGTGATCGAGGGGGCGGACCGCTTTGGCCTCGCCCAGTTGCACCAGCTGCGCGGCCGGGTGGGGCGCGGCGACAAGTCGTCGGTCTGCCTGCTGCTGCGCGGCAATGCGCTGGGCGAGACGTCGCGGGCGCGGCTGGCGCTGATGCGCGAGACCAATGACGGCTTCCGCATCGCCGAGGAGGATCTGAAGCTGCGCGGCGCGGGCGAGGTGCTGGGCACGCGCCAGTCGGGCGAGGCGGAACTGAAGATCGCGACGCCCGAACATGTGTCGGCACTGGTGGACGCGGCGCGCGACGACGCCCATCTGCTGATCGACCGCGACGGCGGGCTGGACAGCGAACGGGGGCAGGCGGCGCGGACCTGCCTGTATTTGTTCGAGAAGGATGCGGCGGTCGGGTTGCTGCGCGGGGGGTGAGGGGGATTAAATATCTTACTTAGCCCTATCCCGTCATGCCAGCGAAGGCTGGCATCTCAGGCAGGGAACGCGACATAAACGGATAGCGCGAGACGGCTGGCCTCCTGCTGCCACCGCCTGAGACCCCAGCCTTCGCTGGGGTGACGGAGTTGGGTGGGTAGCTGACAGTCGGCTTGTCAACGCAAAGAACGAAAAGCGGACCCTAGTGGGCTATCGGCAGAATTTCCGCGTGCGCCAATCCCGATTGGCGTAAAATATCCAGCGCTCGCTCTGAGGCGATCAACATCAAGTCTTCAGACAAGCCGAAATCATCGACTTTTGGCTTATCACCGACCACCATCCACCAAAAATTTGGTAGGACCATGTCGCCATGCAAATCAATGAACTTGCCTGATCGCGTCACTTCCACGTCGGAGAAAGTGACTCCGCTAAGAGCGGCGGACTCAATCATTTGCCGAGCCTCGTCAGTGACGATGAAGCAAGGTGTGGTTTCCAGCAGCCCATCGCCGAGCCAGCCGTCAAACTCATAATTTAGACGCGTAACTATCAGTTTACCATTTTCACGATGTAATTCAGACTTTGGGCCAATGCCTCCTGCAACTTCCGGTTCGATACGAAAAAACATGAGGCCTCCACGATGGGAGTTGTCGTGTCCGACAATGTCCGCAATATGACAAGGAGGAAACCTTAGCAAACGGCGATAAATGGTCGATTTGAGACCTGCCATATGTGCGTTAAAGGCATCCTTCTTCGCGATAGAGCCCGCGAACCGCTGATACGGTGTTATCTTTTCCGACCCGCCAGTATACACGTGCGACGATTTTGCAGGGAAAGCTCCCTTCAATCCGCTTGGCACCATATTGGCCATCAACTTCGAACCAAGTGGGCTCGAAGCCTTCCTTGCGGAGACCGTTGATAAATGTCCAAGACGGCGTACCCGATGTAAAGCGGGCGCGGACGCGTGCATCAAACAGAGAGGAAGCTGCCTTCCATTTGGGCGGAAGCCCAGCGGTAAGAGACGAAGGCGATCGCACGGTCGTCCACCAGCTCGCAATACCTAATCCGGCGATCAAACCTATCGCGAAGGTTGCAGCGATTTTGCCGGTAGGTCTAAAACTTAGAGGCACAATCCATCTTTCAAAACCCGGTGGGGCAAGGCTAATCGGATGTCCGCTTTCGGGCAAGGCGCGGATTGCGTTGGCCGGCCGTCTTTGGTCGCTTCCTACCATCCCGAACTTGTCCACCCCGGTAGAGGGGAAGGCTCAAGCCGCAATCTCTGCTGCACCTGCGAAACAAAATGCGGGGCGGTCGCGTTGCCCCTGGCATGACCGACATCAGCCTGACCCATATCACGCCGATGGCCGCGCTTTCGATCGCGCTGTCGGTGGTCGTCGCCTTCGCGGTTCATGGCGCGCTTTACTGGATCGCGGTGCGGCTGGTGAAGCGCGCGCGGATCGAGCCCCTGTTGTTGCCGGCTATCTTTCAGCCGACGCGCTGGCTGGTGGTGCTGCTGGCGCTGGGGGCCGGGCTCAAGTCGATCGAGATGGGCACGCGGATCGAGGATATCTGGTCGATCGGGGCGCGGATGATATTCGCGCTGCTGGTGGGTTGGCTGATCCTGCGCGCGATGCGGGCCGGCAAGGCGATGCTGGAGGCGCGCGCCGACATCAGCGTCGAGGATAATCTGAAGGCGCGGCGGCAGCGCACCAAGATCAGCATCCTCTATCGCATCTGCCAGTGCATCGTCGGCTTCTTCGTGATCGCGATGATGCTGATCGCCATTCCGGGCGTGCGGACGATCGGCGTGTCGCTGATGGCGTCGGCGGGCCTCGCCGCGCTGGCGGTGGGCGCGGCGGCGCAACCGGCGCTCAAAAATCTGATCGCCGGCATCCAGATGGCCTTTTCCGAGCCGATCCGGCTGGACGATGTCGTCATCATCGAAGGGGAATGGGGGCGGATCGAGGAGATCAGGCTGACCTATGTCATCGTGCGCATCTGGGACGACCGGCGCATGGTGGTGCCGGTATCCTATTTTCTGGAAAAGCCGTTCCAGAACTGGACCACGAAGACGTCGGACCTGCTGGGCACCGTCTTCCTCTATGTCGATCCGACCGCCGATATCGAGCGGATCCGCGCGCGCTTCGTCGAGGCGGTAAAGGCGAACGGACGCTGGGACGGGCGGGTGGCGATCTTGCAGGTGACCGACCATCGCGCCGATGCGCTGGAGCTGCGCGGGCTGCTGTCGGCGCGCAATGCCGGGATCGCCTTCGACCTGCGCTGCGAGGTGCGCGAGGCGATGCTGACCTTCCTGCGGACGCAGATGCCCGAGGCGCTGGTGCGCGGGCGTCAGACGCTGGAGAGGGATGAAGCCTTCACCAGGCGGTCCGGCGCGGCGGGATGAGCGCCATCATGGCGTCATAGCCCGCGGTCGGAACCGGCTCGGCAAATTCCAGGCCGATGCGGCCTTCCTCGCTCCAGCGGACGAGGGCGCGACGATCCTTGAGCACGGGTAGCCAGATCAGCACCCGACCGCTCAGCGTGAGCAACTCTTCCGTGCGGCACATCAGGCCGAGCGGCGAGATATTGATGATCCGCACGCCATGGGTGCGGCCGTCCGCGGTGATGTGGCTGACCATGTCGACCAGATCGCGCGCCGCCCGCCGCTGATCGACGGACGGGTCGCGCGACCGCATGACATGGCCGAGATTGGCGAAAACCGAGGAGGACATGGGTTTCAGCCTAGCGGGCGGAAAGTGGAGGCTTTCCTACCTGTTAGCGTTAACTCGGCTGAAACCCTGTTTGTCCTCAGGCGGTGACCAGGCCGTGCTTCTTGGCGCCGAAGCTGAGCTTGTCGCCGGCCTTGAGCGTGACGGCCGGGTCGGTGACGACTTCGCCATTCACCCGGATCGCGCCCTCGGCGAGCTTGCGGCGGACTTCCTTGTTGGAGGTCGCAAAACCAAGGCCGGTGGTTGCCTGGACTACGGTAAGCCCCTCGGCACCCAGCGCAACGGTCGGCAGGTTGGCGTCCGACGCGCCTTCCTCGAAGGTCTTGCGCGCGGTTTCGGCGGCCAGAGCGGCGGCTTCGACGCCACGGCAAAGCGCCGTCGCCTCGTTCGCCAGGATCTTCTTGGCTTCGTTGATCTCCGCGCCCTGCAGCGCGGCGAGGCGGTTGACCTCGTCCATCGGCAGGTCGGTGAACAGGCGCAGCCGGTTGAAGACGTCGGCGTCGGCGGTGTTGCGCCAGAACTGCCAATAATCATAGTCGGACAGCTGATCCTGGTTCAGCCAGACGGCGCCGCCCACGGTCTTGCCCATCTTGGTGCCGTCGGCATTGGTCAGCAGCGGCGTGGTGAGGCCGAACACCTGCGTGCCGTCGACGCGGCGGGCCAGTTCGACGCCGTTGACGATATTGCCCCACTGGTCCGATCCGCCCATCTGCAGGCGGCAGTCGCTGCGGCGCGACAGTTCCAGGAAATCATAGGCCTGGAGGATCATATAGTTGAATTCGAGGAAGCTCAGCGACTGTTCCCGGTCGAGGCGCAGCTTCACGCTGTCGAAGCTCAGCATCCGGTTGACCGAGAAATGCTGGCCGATGTCGCGCAGGAAGGGGATATATTCGAGCTTGTCGAGCCAGTCGGCATTGTCGACCATGATCGCGTCGGTCGGGCCATCGCCGAAGGTCAGGAAGCGTTCGAACACGCGCTTGATGCTGGCGACATTTTCCTGGATCAGGTCGACGGTCAGCAGCTTGCGCGCCTCGTCCTTGAAGCTGGGATCGCCGATCTTGCCGGTGCCGCCGCCCATCAGGACGATCGGCTTGTGACCCGCCTTCTGCAACTGGCGCAGCATCATGATCGACACGAGATGGCCGACATGGAGCGACGGCGCGGTCGGGTCGAAGCCGATATAGCCCGGCACCACCTGTTTGGCGGCCATGGCATCAAGCCCTTCCGCGTCGGTCAGTTGGTGGATGTAGCCGCGTGCTTCCAGCAGGCGGAGGAGATCGGACTGATAGTTGCTCATGACGCGCGCCTGTAGCATTGGGGCAGCGAGTGGAAAAGAGGCGGAGTATTCGATCATGTTGGCAATCGGTCTGATGTCCGGCACCTCGCGCGACGGGATCGACGCCGCGCTGATCGAGACGGACGGCGAAGGGCAGGCCGAAGCGGTCGCCTTCCACGCCCAGCCCTATAGCGATGATTTTCGCGAGCGGCTGGCCGCCGCCTGCGCGCGGGCAATGGCGATGGACGCGCCGGGTGACGACCCGCTGATCCGCGCGGTGGAGATGGACCTCACCAATTTTCATATCGACGCGATCGCCGACATGCTGGGCCGCAGCGGCCATGTTGTGGAGGATATCGGCGTGATCGGCTTTCATGGCCATACTATCGCCCACCGGCCCGAGCGGGGCTGGACCTGGCAGATCGGGGCCGGCGCGGTGCTGGCCGGCGCGTTCGGCATTCCGGTGGTCGCCGACCTGCGCAGCGCCGATGTGCGCGCCGGCGGGCAGGGGGCGCCGCTGATGCCGGTCTATCACCGGGCACTGTCCGACGGGCTGGCAAAGCCGGTCGGCATCCTGAACCTGGGCGGGGTGGCGAATATCACCGCGATCGGATCGGACGGCGGTCTGGTCGCCTTCGATACCGGCATGGCGAGCGGCCTGATCGACAACTGGATGCAGGCGCATGGGGGCGCGGCCTATGATGCGGGCGGCGCGACCGCCGCGCGGGGCCAGGTGGACGAGGCGCGGCTGGCGGCGATGATGGCCGATCCCTGGTTTGCCGTGCCGCCGCCCAAGAGCATCGACCGCGAAGCCTTCACCCTCGCGCCGGTCGAAGGGCTGTCGCTGGCGGACGGAGCGGCGACGCTGACCGCCTTCTCCGCGCAGGCGGTGGCGCGGGGCGTCGATCATCTGCCCGAGCGGCCGACGCGCATCTATGTGGCGGGTGGCGGGCGTCATAATGCGACGCTGATGGCGATGCTGGCGGCGCGGACCGGCGCCGATGTCCGATCGGTCGACGAACTGGGCTGGGATGGCGACGCGCTGGAGGCGCAGGGCTTTGCCTATATGGCGGTGCGTCACCTCAAAGGGCTGCCGATCAGCTTTCCCGGCACTACCGGCGCGCCCGAGCCGATGACCGGCGGCGTGTTGTTCCAGCCTTGAGAAAGGGGGATGGGGCGGCTGGACGCCGCCCCTGATCCTTATTGGCGCAGGCGCTCGATCGCCTGGGCGAGGGCGACATAGAGCTTGCCCATGTCGGATGAAAGGATGGCGACGCCCAGGGCATTACCGTCACGCGCCGACAGGATGATCCGCAGCATCGCCTCGAAATCGTGGATGTAGCGGTTCACATGCTCGCGGAAATCGGCGTCATTGTCATAATGCAGCGCGATTTCGCGGGATTCGCCAGCGTCGAGCAGCTTGACCGCACGGCGGGTGAAGACGCCGCGATCGCCCTTGAGATAGGCCGACCAGTTGGTGTCGGTCACATCGTTGGACAGGATCTTGGCGACGTCGATCGCGGTGCTGTTGAGCGATTCGATCAGCAGGGCGGAGCGGCGCGAGAAATGGTCGCGATCGCGGTCCTCGGCGGCACGGCCGGCTTCCTCGATCCGCTGTTCCAGCCCGGCGCTGGTGTCCGCGATCGTCATCAACTGGCGGGTCAGCCGGTCCGAGGCATTGTGCGCGGCGCGCACGGCTTCTTCCGCGACATCGGCCAGTTTCTCGATCTGGGCCGAAACCTGATCGCCGACCGCCTGCTGCATCGCCTGTTCGCTGGCTTCGGCCAGGTTCTGCACCGCGTCGGGGATGGCGCGGCCGAGCGCCTGACGGGCGCGCTCGGCGGCCTGTTCGGCCGTGTCCTTGACGCGGAGCAGCGCGGTGATGAGTAGCGGACCGGCCCCTTCGGTGATGCGGGTCGTATCCTCATGCGCGGCGTCGAGCGCGGTGCGCAGCTTCTCCACCAGTTCGCGGTTGGATTCGATGCCGCTCTGGGTGCTTTCCAGCCACTCGGAGAGGCGGCGACCCTGGCCACGCAGCATCTCTTCGGCTTCCTGGGTGCGGCCGACCAGCGCCTCCGAAATGGCTTCCAGCCGTTCCAGTTCGGGCGTCGCGGCGCCCAGCATGGCGCGGCTGGTTTCCAGCCGGGCGTCGAAGCGGGCGAGCGCGCCGGGATAGGTTTCGTCCAGTTCGCGCACGCTCGAGTCGAGCGCGACCATCAGCGTTTCGGCATTGCCGATCAGCTTTTCAGCGGTGGTGCCGCCATCATGTAGCGCGGTGTCGATCCGGCGCGTTTCCTCGGTCAGGCGGGTCAGTGCCTCGGTCAGTTTCTGGCTGCGGGCGAGGGCATTATCCTCCAGCGCGACAAAACGTGCCTCGGCCTGGTCGATCGTCTGGTTGAGCGTGCCGTGCAGCCCGGCCATCAGGCTGCGCTGTCCTTCGACCATGTCGTTGATCTGGTGCAGGCGGCTTTCGACTTCGCCAATATCGTCGGCCAGACCGGTGACGGTGTCGGTGCCGATCGCGGCGATGCTGTCGCGCGAGCGGGTGATGAGGCTGTCGAGCGCGCCGGCCTGATCGCGCAGCCCGGCATCGGTCAGGGCCAGCGTCTCACGGGCCTGAAGCAGGGTGGCGTCGAGCCGCTGGCGCAGATCATCCTCGATCGAGCCGAGATCCTGGCCCAGCGCGGCGAGCGCATTCTGGCTGGTGGCGGCGATGCTGGCCTGGGCACGGGCGACCAGCGCCTCCAGCGTGGCACGCTGGGTCGAAAGCCCTTCCTGCGCGCGCTCCATCGTGTCGCGCACCTGATCCATCGAGGTTTCGAGGCGGCCGCGCAGCGATGCCTCTACCAGGTCGAGATCCTGGGTGAGGGCGCGCACCGCGCCATCGCTGGTTTCGCCCAGCGACACAGCGACGCGATCGACCAGTGCTTCCAGCGCGGCGGATTGCGCATCGATATCCCGTTGGGTCAGGATCATCGCGGCTCGCGCGCTCTGTGCCGATGTCTCGATCCGGCCGGCGGCGATGTCGGCAAGGCCGTTCACCTCGTCGGTGGCGCTGCGCGTCGTTTCCTGCAACTGGCCAAGCTGGCTGGACAGGCTCTTGGTCGCCGACAGGGTGCGGGTGCGGGTCTCGTCGGACAGTTCGCCCAACGCATGGAGGCGCGCTTCGAGCGTGTCGATCCGTTCGGCCAGCGCATGGCCATTGTCCATGATCTGCGCGGCCATGCGGACGGCCCGTTCTTCGAGCTGCGGCATGGCGGCGATCAGCGCGTCCATCCGCGTGACCAGCGCCGTGCCGGCGCGCTCGGCGCTTTCGGCGCGATCGGCGGTGGTCTGGGCGCGGCCGGCGATCAGTTCGGCCGATGCCTCCATATTGCTGCTGGCGGCGGCGCCATAGCTGTCGAGCAGTTCGGCCTGGTCCTGCATCGTCTGGCGCGCGGATTCGAGCCGGTCGGCGATCCGGCCGAGGCGCAGTTCGAGCAATTCGGCCTCGGTCCGCAGGGCATGGGCGGTGTCGAGATAGCGGCGGGATTCGGCGCGGCTGTTGCGCACGATCAGCAGATAGGCGATGGCAAGCAGGCTGATCGGGACCAGCAGGGTCGCGACCAGGCCGGGCCAGGCGGCCGGGCCGGCGCGCCACTGATCCGACACGATCGTCGCCCAGAGCGCGAAGCCGAGCCAGAGCGCCGCCAGCAGGCCGAGGCCGATCCGGGCGTTGCGCACGAGCTTTTCGCCCTTGCCCTGCGCGTCGCCAGGGGCGTCGTCAATGTCCAGGACGGCCTGCTTCAGCAGCAGGACATCGTCCGTTCGCGACTCGCTTGCGGTCGCGTTTGCTTCGTCTCGCCAGAATTCGACGATTGTGCTGCCCCCATTCATGGGTGTGATCCTATCATCTTTTCCACGCGCTGGAATGCCTTGTTACCAAAACTTAACGCAATTTCGATAGCATCCATCCTCATGTCCTATGATCCTGGCGCTCTTAATGCGGCATTGGCCGCAGCCGTTGGTGAAGACGCGGTGCTGATCGCCGATCTGCGCGTGGCTTTCCTGGAAAGCGCGGAGCGCCATCTCGACCTCATGAGCCGGGCGCGCTCCGATGCCAATTGGGAATTGGCGGCGTGGCGGCTCAAGGGGCTGGCGGCGAGTTTCGGCCTGACCAGCCTGATGCTGCTGGCGGACGAGGCGGTCGAGGCGGTGCCGGGCGATCCGCGGGTCTTGCAGCGCCTGCACGGTGCGCTGGCGACCCTGCAACAGGGCTGACGCAACCGGCATTTGAAAGCGTTCGCTTGCGCTGCGTCGTTCGGCTTGCAAGAAGATCGTTGCAATCAAAACGGGTCGGTTTCCAGACAATATGACATTCGCGGCCATTCTCAGTGCCAGCCGGGCTTCGGGTGATTCGCCCGCAGCGCTTCGCGCCACCCTGCATTTCGCCGGCCAGACGCTGGTCGAATATCAGGCGCGACAGGCGGTTCGGGCCGGTGCGGACCGGATCATGATCCTGGTCAGCATCATCACGCCGGCCATTTCCCAGGCCGTCGACCGGCTGAGCGCGGATGGCATTGCCGTCGCCCTGGTCCGCGACATGGTGTCGATGGTGCGCGATGCGCCGCGCGACGCCGATGTGCTGCTGGTGGCCGACGGCGCCGTGGTGGCGCAGGGCCATTATGATGCGCTGGCGGGACAGCCGGGCAATGCGCTGCTGGTCACCGACGACAGCCGTGCCAGTGCGCCGTTCGAGCGGATCGATGCGGGGCAGCGCTGGGCCGGGCTGGCGCGGATCAATCCGGCGCTGCTGTTCGGCACGCTGGACATGATCGGCGACTGGGATCTGGCGCTGACCCTGGTGCGATCGGCGGTGCAGGGCGGGGCGGTGCGAATCACCGTGCCGCAGGATGACCTGCTGGAGGGGCGGGTCGCGCTGGTCGACGGACAGGAACAGGCGGACCTCGCCGCACAGGCGGTGATGTCGACCGGCGCGCGGTCGGGTTCGTCCAGTCGGGGCGGGATCGAACATTATCTGTTCGGGCCGCTGGCCCGCCTGCTGGGGCCGGCGCTGATGCGCAGCCAGGTGCCCGCGACGCAGGTACGGATCGGTTCCATCGCACTCGCTGCAATCGCGCTGATGCCGCTGGAACTGGGCTGGCCGGGCACGGGGCTCTGCCTGCTGCTGTTCGCCCTTTTGCTGGCGGAGCTGGCCGACCGGCTGGATGAAATGGCGCTGCGCCGGCCGCCCGGCGGCTGGATCGCCTTTCTGGCGCCGGGGCTGGCGCTGATCGGCGTGATGCTGTCGGGCAGCGGCATGGTTCCAAACTATCTGGCGCTGCTGCTGGGCATTGTTACGGTTGCCGATCGCTGGCGCCGGACCGGAGCGGCGCGCCCCTGGATGATCTTCACGCCCGGCACCGCCTTGTTGGTGCTGCTGGCGACCCTGCTGGCGGGCGCGGAGGCGCTTGGTTTCGACGTCTCCATGCTGGCGGCGATCGGATCGATCGGGGCGATCATATTGTCGCGCCGCGACGCGTGATTTTTGTCGCTCCACGACGCGGGAATTTTGTCGCTCCGCGACGGGTGATTTTGCTTTCAGGGTTTAGTGCATTTTAACGACGTGGGGTTATGCTGCCTTGCATGAGCGCCCACACGTCCCTTGCCGGATCGATCATGGCGGACAGCTGGCCCATGGCACATGTCATGGCCGGCATGTCGGCCGTGCCCGTCGGCCATGCGATTGATCTCGCCTTTTTCTTCCCGGTCGAGGACCGGGCGCGCCATGATGCGCTGATCGCGGAGACGCGCCGTCATCTGGGCGGATGCCTGACCGCGATTGAGACCGCGTTGCGGATGAGCCTGGCAGGCGACCCTGCGATTGCGGCGGCCCTGGCCCGCTGGCCCGACGGGCTGTGTTGGCCGACCATCTGTGCGCAGCCGACCTTGCTGGGGCCGGCCCTGCTGGCGCATATGCAGATGCGGGCGGGGGTCAGCCTGTTGTTGCGGCAGGTCGGACGGCCCGACGGCGAACCACCGGAAAATCCAGAGGCCGAATCGATCCTGTCGTCGGACGATCCGGAGATTGGCGACGCGATCGTCGCGCTGGCGCTGGCCGAGGGGCAGTGGCAGGCGATGGGCGGCGAGGATCAGCCGATGCGCCCCGATCTGCCGGCCGAACATTTTGCCGAACTGGTCTGGACAGCGGCAGCCTGCCTGGCGGCCGTGGTGCAGCGCACCGCGCTGGAACCCGACAACCAACTGCTCGGCGCGTTCGAACGGGCGGGCTGGGCGCTGCTCGCCAGCCATGACGAAAGCAATGGCCCGATCGCGGCGGCCGACCAGCTGGTGCGCCGGCTGGGGCCGCAGGCCGATGCGCCGGACCTTTTGGGCGCGGCGCTGGGGCAGCGGCGCTTTCTGCTGTTCGCCGCGCTGGCCGGGCGGCGACTGCGCCTTGGCACGGCGCAGGTTACCGACATTCTGGTCATGGGACCGGTCATGCAGGTGGCGACCCTATGCCGTGCGCTGGGCGGAACGGGCGCGGATTATCGCCATCTGCTGCTGGCGCTGCGGCCGGTGCGACCCGGCCTGTCCGACGCGGTGATCGTGGCCGAGGCCGATCAATATCAATTGCTGAGCGACGTGAAGGCGGAAGCGGTGGTGGGCGCCTTGCGCGCGCCGGCCGCCTTCCGCGCGAAGCTCGACCATCTGCGGCGTGTTACGGGATGAACATGACGCTCCACCCCTCCATTGTCCGGGCAACGGCATCGGCGGACGGCACGCTATTGAGTGCCGATGCGCCGCTGCTTGCCCTGCAACGGGAGGCGGGGAGCGATCTGCTGGGGCCGCTCGCCATCCCGCAACTGGCCGCCGTAGTGCGTCTGGCGGCGCGGCTGGGTGTCACCGTATCGCGGCCGGTGGTCGCGGCGGCGGAGCGGGGCGACATCGACATGTGGGTGCGGGCGCGTAGCGACGAGGGGCCGGACGGGCGCATCGTGTCGCTGGCGGTGGTCGACTGGAGCGAGCGGCCGCCGCTCGCCAATACCGGCGACCATAGTCGGCGCGAGGCCGACCTGGCGGCGCTGGCCGATGGCTGGACCTGGCAGATCGACACCCAGTTGCAGTTCCAGATGGCGATTGCCGGGACCGACCGACAGGGCGCGCTGCCGACGCAGCCGCCATCGCCGGGCAGCCGTTTCTCCAGCTATTTCGAGCTGCAGAGCGATGGCGAGGGCGACATGGCGATCCTGCGTGGCTTCACCCAGCGCCGCGCCTTCCGCGATCAGGTCGCGACATTGGTGCATGATCCCGATCAGCATGTGCGGCTGGCGGGCTTTCCGTTGTTCGACCTGGCCGGGCATCTGGTCGGCTATCGCGGCAAGGCCTGTCCGATCGAACGGCCGCCGGCACTGGCGCGGGCGGATACGACGCAATTGTCGCTTTATCCCGGCGAGTTCGGCAAGCGGCTTGACCGCTCGCTGCGCCAGCCGCTGGGGCGGATCATCGCCAATGCGGACACGATCGGGGCGCAGCTGGAAGGGCCGTTGCGGCCCGATTATGCCGATTATGCCAATGATATCGCGACGGCCGGCCGTCATCTGATGGCGCTGGTCGACGACCTGGCGGATTTGCAGGCGATCGACCGGCCCGATTTCGGCGTGATCATCGAGGATGTCGACCTGGCGGACCTGGGCCGGCGGGCCGGCGGCCTGCTGACGGTCAAGGCGCTTGATCGCCACATCAAGATCCACTGCCCCGATGCCGACCAGATGCTGGTGGCGCGGGGTGAGTTCCGTCGGGTACTGCAGATTCTGGTCAATCTGGTCGGCAATGCCGTGCGCTATTCGCCCGAGGGATCGCAGGTCCGCGTCGTCGTGGAGCGTGAACATGGGCAGGCGCGGGTGTTGGTGATCGACCAGGGTACGGGCGTGGCGCTGGAGGATCGCGAGAAGATTTTCGACAAGTTCGAGCGGCTGGGGCGCGACGATCCGGGCGGCAGCGGCCTTGGCCTCTACATCTCGCGCAAGCTGGCGCGGGCGATGGGCGGCGACATCAGTATCGGCGGCACGCCGGGCGAAGGCGCGCGCTTCATCCTGACCTTGCCCGCGCTCGACTGACGGACGCGACCGCGCTTATATGAGATAAAGAGCGCTTGTTTGTCCGGCGGGTGCTGTGCCGATAGAGTGGTGGCATGGACAGATCGCATTGCCTGGCCACCTATGGCACGCTGGCGCCCGGACGGGCCAATCATCATCAACTGGCGGATTTGCGCGGCGACTGGCAGGCGGGGCATGTGACCGGCCATCTGGTCGCGCGCGGCTGGGCCGCGTCCATGGGCTTTCCCGCCTTCATTCCCGATGAAGGTGGGACGGCGGTGTCGGTCCAGATGTTCCGTTCGTTCGACCTGCCCGCGCATTGGGCACGGCTCGATGCGTTCGAGGGGGCGGATTATCGCCGCGTCGCCATCGATGTCGTTACCGATCAGGGGCGGGTGCCGGCCTGGATCTATGTCTATGCAGGATCAGGCGGCTGAGGCCCAACGAAAAACGGCGCCCGATTGGGCGCCGTTCCTCTTGTCTCTTGTGACCGCGTCTTAGCGCTTGTCGACGGCGACATAGTCGCGCTGCGTCGGGCCGGTGTAGAGCTGACGCGGACGGCCGATCTTCTGCGCTGGGTCCGAAATCATTTCGTTCCACTGCGCGACCCAGCCCACGGTGCGGGCGAGGGCGAAGAGCACGGTGAACATTTCGGTCGGGAAGCCGATCGCCGAGAGGATCACGCCCGAATAGAAATCGACATTCGGGTAGAGCTTCTTCTCGATGAAGTAAGGATCGTTGAGCGCGATCTGCTCCAGTTCCTTGGCGACGTCGAAGATCGGGTCGTTGACGCCGAGCTTTTCCAGCACGTCCTTCGCGGTCTTCTGCATCACGGTCGCGCGCGGATCGTAATTCTTGTAGACGCGATGGCCAAAGCCCATCAGGCGGAACGGATCGTCCTTGTTCTTGGCGCGGGCGATATATTCCGGGATGCGATCGACGGTGCCGATTTCGCGCAGCATGTTGAGCGCGGCTTCGTTGGCGCCGCCATGCGCCGGACCCCACAGGCAGGCGATGCCGGCGGCGATGCAGGCGAACGGGTTGGCGCCCGACGAGCCGGCGAGACGGACGGTCGAGGTCGACGCGTTCTGCTCATGGTCGGCATGCAGGGTGAAGATCTTGTCCATCGCATCGACGACGACCGGATCGATCTTATAATCTTCCGCCGGGACCGAGAAGGTCATGTTCAGGAAGTTGGCGGTGTAGCTGAGGTCGTTGCGCGGATAGACGAAGGGCTGACCCACCGAATATTTATACGCCATCGCCGCGATCGTCGGCATCTTGGCGATCAGGCGGTGGCTGGCGATGCGGCGCTGTTCCGGATCGTTGATGTCGGTCGAGTCATGATAGAAGGCCGACAGGGCACCGACGACGCCCACCATGATCGCCATCGGATGGGCGTCACGACGGAAACCGCGGAAGAAGGCGGTCAGCTGTTCATGCACCATGGTGTGGCGCGTGATGGTGGTGGTGAAGTCGGCCAGTTCCTTGGCCGAAGGCAGTTCGCCGTTCAGCAGCAGGTAGCAGACTTCCATGAAGCTGGACTGTTCGGCCAACTGGCCGATCGGATAGCCACGGTGCAGCAGCACGCCGGCGTCGCCATCGATATAGGTCAGGCCCGATTCGCAGCTGGCGGTCGAGGTGAAGCCCGGATCGTAGGTGAACATGCCGGTGTTGGCGTAGAGCTTGCGAACGTCGATGACCTGGGGACCGACGGTGCCATCGAGAATGGCATAGTCCTTGGCCTCTCCGCCAACGGTCAAACTGGCATTATTATCCGACATGTTTTTCTCCTTAACTGCCGTCAACCGGCCACCGCGTGCCCTGCGGCGGTCAGTCGCTTCAAGCTTTCCTCTTTCCCCAGAAGGAAGAGGACATCAAAAATACCCGGCGAGACCGTGCGCCCGGTGAGCGCCGCACGAAGCGGTTGTGCCACCTTGCCCAGGCCAAGCCCCGCATCCTCTGCCACGCGGCGTATCACTTCATCGATCGCTTCAACCGTCCAGGACTGGACGGGCTGGAGAGCGTCGGCTGTCTTTTTCAGCAGCTCACGCGCGGGTTCATCTAGCAGAGCAGACGCCTTCTCGTCAAAATCGAGCGGGCAAGATTTGAACAGAAACTCTGCGCCTTCTGCAATTTCGTTAAGCGTCTTGGCCCGCGGCTTGAGCGAAACCATCGCCTGGGTCAAAATATCGCGCTGGGCGTCATTCAGTTGCGTATCGAGACGCGACTCAACGCGCGGGGCGACCAGGGCGGCCAGGCGCGGCTCGTCGGCCTCGCGCAGATAATGGCCGTTCAGATTTTCCAGCTTCTTGATGTCGAAGCGCGAGGGCGAGCGGCCGACACCGTCGATATCGAACAGTTCGATGGCGCGCTCGATCGAGATGATCTCTTCATCGCCATGGCCCCAGCCCAGGCGCAGCAGATAGTTCAGCACCGCTTCGGGCAGCATCCCCATCTCGTCGCGATAGGCATCGACGCCGAGCGCACCGTGGCGCTTCGACAGCTTCGCGCCATCCGACCCGTGGATCAGCGGGATATGGCCATAGACCGGCTCTTCCCAGCCCATCGCCTTGATGATCGCCAGCTGGCGGAAGGCATTGTTGAGATGGTCGTCGCCGCGGATGACATGGGTGACGCCCATGTCATGATCGTCGACCACGACGGCCAGCATGTAAGTGGGGGTGCCGTCCGACCGCAGCAGGATCATGTCGTCAAGCTCGGCATTCTGCACCACGACGCGGCCCTGCACCGCATCCTCGATCACCGTTTCGCCGGTCCGCGGCGCCTTGATACGGATGACGAAGGGCGCGCCTTCGGGCGCTTCCTCGGGCGAACGGTCGCGCCAGCGGCCGTCATAGCGCATCGGCTGCTTGGCGGCGCGCTGCTGTTCGCGCAGCTCGGCCAGTTCCTCCTGCGTCGCATAGCAGCGATAGGCATGGCCATTGGCGAGCAGCTGATTGGCGACCTCGGCATGGCGCGGGGTGCGCTCGAACTGGAACACGGCCGGCTCATCGCCGCCCAGGTTCAGCCATTCCAGGCCGTCGAAGATCGCGGCCACGGCTTCCTCGGTGGAGCGGGCGCGATCGGTATCCTCGATACGGAGCAGGAACTTGCCGCCATGATGGCGCGCAAACAGCCAGTTGAACAGCGCGGTGCGGGCGCCGCCAATATGCAGGAAGCCCGTTGGCGACGGGGCGAAACGGGTCACCACCTGCTTGTTCAATCCCGTTGCACTTGCCGTCATATTCGCTGACATTCTTCCTGCCTGATCCATGGATGCGACGCCCCCTAGCATGGCTTTTGAGCCACGACAAACGTCCGTTGGACGCAGGGCGGTGCGTATTGCGCACAATGGATTTGCGCGGATCGAACAATGGCTGGAACGGGAGCGCGAACAACTGGCGCTGTGGGTGCCGGTGGCGCTGGGCGCGGGCATTGCCGGATGGTTCGTGCTGCCGGGACCGGCGGACTGGCTGGCCTTTTGCTGCGGCGGGCTGGGGCTAGCCTGCCTGGCGCTGTTGCTGCCGGACGGTGCGCGATTGCGCCATATGCTGGTGGCGGCCGGGTTGCTCGCCTGCATCGGGTGCCTGCTGGTCTGGGGCAAGGCCGCGTGGCTGGGACAATCGCCTCTGGCCCGTCCCATATTCGTACAGGTGACGGGGAGCGTGACGGCGGTTGCCAAGCTGCCGGCGCAGCAGATGGTGCGGGTGGGGCTGCGGCCGATCGAGGCGCCGGCGCTGCCCACGGCGATCCGGGTGAATATCGCACAGGCGGATGTGCCCGAAGGGCTGGGCAAGGGGGCGGTGCTGCGCTTTCGCGTGCGGCTGATGCCGCCCGCGCCGCCGAGCGTGCCGGGCGCGTTCGATTTCGCGCGGCGCGCCTATTTCCAGGGGATTGGCGCGACCGGGCGGGCCTTGGCGCCGGTGGAGGTGGTGGAGCCGGCGCGTGAGGGGCCGACGCTGCGGGCGCGGCTGTTCGATCATATCAGCGGACAGGTGGCGGGCGCGCCGGCGGGGATCGCGGTGGCGCTGGCGACCGGCGATCAGGGGGCGATTGCCGAGGCGGATGCGGAGGCGATGCGGCGCAGCGGCCTGGCGCATCTGTTGTCGATCAGCGGACTGCACGTGACGGCGCTGGTCGGGGCGGTGATATTCCTGCTGTTGCGGTTGCTGGCGCTGATCCCGCGCGCGGCGCTGGACTGGCCGCTGATGTTGATCGCGGCGGGCGGCGGCGCCCTGGCGGGGATCGGCTATACGTTGCTGACCGGGGCGGAGGTGCCGACGGTGCGATCCTGCATCGCGGCGCTGCTGGTGCTGGGCGGACTGGCGCTGGGGCGCGAGGCGATCACCCTGCGGCTGGTGGCGACCGGGGCGCTGGTGGTGCTGGCCTTCTGGCCCGAGGCGCTGATCGGTCCGAGCTTCCAGATGAGTTTCGCCGCCGTGGTCGCGCTGGTGGCGCTGGGCGAGCATCGCCGGTTCAAGGCGTTCGCGATGGCACGGGACGAGCATGGGCTGCGCAAGGCCGGGCGGACGGCGGCGGCGATGCTGATGACCGGCCTTGTCATCGAACTGGTGCTGGCGCCGATCGCCCTTTTCCATTTTCACAAGGCAGGTTTGCTGGGCGCGGTGGCCAATCTGGTCGCGATCCCGCTCACCACCTTCGTCATCATGCCGCTGGAGGCGCTGGCGCTGGGCTTCGACCTTGTCGGGCTGGGCGCGCCCTTCTGGTGGCTGACCGGCAAGGCGATCGCGCTGTTGCTGGCGGTGGCGCATGGCGTGGCGGCGAGTCCGATGGCGGTCATGCTGGCGCCGGCGGTGCCGGGCGGGCTGTTCGCGATCATCCTGGTAGGAGGCCTGTGGTGCCTGCTCTGGCGCAGTCGCTGGCGCTGGCTGGGGCTTGGTCCGGTCGCGGTCGGCCTGATCGGCATCGCGCTGCTGGCGCCGCCCGACATCGTGGTGACGGGCGACGGACGACATGTCGCGGTGCGAACACCGGGGGGAACGATGGCGCTGCTGCGCGAGGGGGCGGGTGATTATGTCCGCGACGTGCTGAGCGAGAGCGCGGGCTATGGCGGGACGCTGGAGGCGATCGCGGCGATGACGCAGGCGCGCTGTTCGACCGATCTATGTGCGGTGACGTTGCCACGGGGCGGGCGCGACTGGCAGTTGCTGGTGACGCGCAACGCGATGCTGGTCGATCGGCCGATATTGGAGCGGGACTGCGCGGCCGCCGACATCGTCATCAGCGACCGGGGCCTGCCCTGGTGGTGCCGGCCGCGCTGGATGAAGATCGACCGCCGGTTGCTATCGCGCACCGGCGGCCTGTCGATTGGCCTTGAAAGCGGCAAAGTTCACACCGTCCATCGGCCCGGCGACGCCCATCCGTGGATCCCGCGTCGCCGGCCCCGAAAGTCCGGTCAGTTGTAGCGGCGCAGCAGGCCGGCGAGCTTGCCCTGGATGCGGACCTGGCGGGGATCGTAGACCTGCGGTTCATAGGCGGCGTTGGCGGGATCGAGCCGGACGCGCGATCCTTCGCGGCGGAAATATTTGAGCGTGGCTTCGGCGTCGTCGATCAGGGCGACGACGATCTGACCCTCGCGCGCGACATCGGTGCGCTGGATCAGCGCGAAGTCGCCATCGAGAATGCCGGCCTCCATCATCGAGTCCCCGGAGACTTCCAGGGCATAATGATCGCCAGAGCCGAGCAGCGCAGCGGGGACGGAGAGCATGGTGTGGCTTTCCATCGCCTCGATCGGCACACCGGCGGCGATGCGGCCGTGCAACGGGATTTCGATCACGTCATTGGCGGCGGTCGGCAGCAGTACGGCGGGCGCCGATACCTTGGGTGTTGGGACGGCTGGCGCAGGCGCGCGATGCATCGCATCGGGCAGCTTCAACACTTCGAGCGCGCGGGCGCGGTTGGGCAGGCGACGGATGAAGCCACGCTCCTCCAGCGCATTGATCAGCCGGTGGATGCCGGACTTGGAACGCAGGTCGAGCGCGTCCTTCATCTCCTCGAACGAAGGAGACACGCCGCCTTCTTCCAGCCGGGTCTGAATGAAGCTCAGCAATTCCTGCTGCTTGGGCGTCAACATCGGCGGTCCTCCATGGAACGAATGAAGAACGCATAGGAAACGGAACGAGGCAAGTCAAGCGCGTTAAGCCACGCGCCGCTTTTGCCGGTCAGGTCGTCAGGCGGTCAGGGGGATGATGTCGACCATGTCGCCGGCAATGGCGGGGGCTGAGCCGGCCGGGCGGCGGATCAGGCAGTCGGCCAGCGCCATGGCGGCGGTGGCGGCGCTGTCCTGCGATGTGACCGAGACGATGCCGTCGGCGCCGCGATATGCCCGCAGATAATCGTCGCGTTCTGCCGTCGGGCCGAGTGGGGCGGCAAGGCGGGCCTGCACGACCGGCGGCAGCGGCGCGGGCGATCCGGCAAGATGGCGGACCAGGGGGCAGAGGAAGAGGGTGCCGGTGACGAAGGCGGAGACCGGATTGCCCGGCAGGCCGAGAAAGGTGGCGTTCCCCAGGCGTCCGGCCATCAGCGGTTTGCCCGGCCGCATCGCGATCTTGTAGAAATCGAGCGTGCCGCCAGCCGCCGCGAAGGCCGGGCGGACATAGTCATGGTCGCCGACCGAGGCACCGCCGGTCGAGACGATGATGTCGGCCTGCGCCGCCTGTTCCAGCGCCTGCGTCATGGCGGCGAGATCGTCGGGCACGATGCCGAGGTCGATCACGTCGCAGGGCAGGGCGGCGAGCAGGGCGGCGAGCATCGGTGCGTTGGATGAGGGGAGGTAGCCCGGCGGCGTCGGCGCGCCGGGGGCAACAAGTTCGTTGCCGGTCGAGAGCAGGGCGATGCGCGGCCGCGCGCCGACGGGCAGGCTGCCATGGCCGCCCAGCACGGCGAGCGCGATCTGGCCCGGCGTGAGGCGGCTGCCGGCGTTTAGCAATGGCGTGCCGGCGCGAAAATCGGAGCCGAGCGAGCGGACATGCCTGCCGGGCGACAGGGTGCCGTCATGCGGGGTCAGTCGATCGCCGTCGCGCGTGGCATTTTCCTGGATCAATATGGCGTCCGTGCCGGCCGGCAAGGGCGCGCCGGTGAAGATGCGGCAAGCCTGTCCCGGTTGCAGGGCCGGTATATCGGCATCGCCCGCGCTGCTGGTGGCGACGACATGCCATGGCCCGGCGCCTTCGGACGCGCGCACGGCATAGCCGTCCATCGCGGAAAGGTCGGCCCAGGGCTGGTCGCGCAGGGCTGTGATGTCGGCAGCGAGCCAGCGACCGGCACAGGCGGCGACAGGCACAAGTTCGGCCGGCAGCGGGGCGGCAAGGGCAAGGAGCCGCGCCTGCGCGTCCGCGACCGGCATCAGGCTCATCGGCCGCTGCTCTCCGGCGCGGTCCAGTCGCCCGACTTGCCGCCGCGCTTGGCGAGCAGGCGAACATCGCCGATTACCATGCCCTTATCGAGCGCCTTGGCCATGTCATAGACGGTGAGCAAGGCGGCGGTGGCGGCGGTCAGCGCCTCCATCTCCACCCCGGTCTGGCCGGCGGTGCGGGCGGTCGCGGTGACGGTCACGCCGTCGTCGTGGAGGGTGAAGTCGATGGTGACGGCGCTCAGCGGGATGGGGTGGCAGAGCGGGATCAGTTCGGCGGTGCGCTTGGCCGCCATGATGCCGGCGACGCGGGCGACGGCCAGCACATCGCCCTTCTTGACGAGGCCGGCGGCGATCGCCTGCGCGGCGCCGGCCGCCATCGTGATGCGGCCGGCGGCCACCGCCTCGCGCGCGGTCACGGCCTTGGCTGAGACATCGACCATGCGGGCGGCGCCATCCGCGTCGAGATGGGTGAGGCCGGTCATGCGCCCGTCAGCAGGTTGCGGGTCGCCGCCTCGACATCGGCCTGGCGCATCAGGGTTTCGCCGACCAGGAAGCAGCGCACGCCATGATCGGCCATGGCGGTAAGGTCGGCATGCGAGCCAAGGCCGCTTTCGGCGACGAAGGTGCAGCCTTCGGGCGCCTTGCCGACGAGTTCATAGGTGCGGGCGAAATCGACGCTGAAGTCGCGCAGGTCGCGATTGTTGACGCCGATCAGGCGTGAGCGGAGCTTGAGAGCGCGCTCCAGTTCAGCCTCGTCATGCACCTCGATCAGGGCATCCATGCCAAGGCCGAGCGCGGCATCCTCGATCTCCTGCATCTGGCTATCTTCCAGCGCGGCGACGATGATCAGGATCGCGTCGGCGCCGAGCGCGCGGCTTTCCAGGATCTGCCAGGGATCGACGATGAAATCCTTGCGCAGCACCGGCAGCGCGCAGGCCGATCGGGCGGCCATCAGATAATCGTCATGACCCTGGAAATAAGGCTCATCGGTTAGCACCGAGAGGCAGGCGGCGCCACCGGCTGCATAGGCGACGGCATGGGCCGGCGGATCGAAATCGGCGCGGATCAGCCCCTTGGACGGGCTGGCCTTCTTCACCTCGGCAATGAGGCCGAAGCCCGAGCGGGCGGCATCGTCCAGCGCCTTGCGGAAGCCGCGCGGCGGGGTCTGCTCGCTGGCGCGGGCATGGAGCGTGGCGACGGTGGTCGCGGCCTTGCGGCGCGCGACATCCTCGCGCTTGAAATCGCAGATTTCGATGAGCTTGTTGGTCATTGATAGGCAATCCAGCAATTGAGGAGCGCGTTGGCAAGGCCGTTGTCGATGGACTCAGCGGCCTGTTCGACGCCGTCATGCAGATCGTGGGCGGCATCCGCGACGACAAGGGCGGCAGCGGCATTGAGCAGCACGGCGTCGCGATAGGCGCCCGCTTCGCCCTGAAGCAAGGCCCGCAGCGCCGCGGCATTATGGGCCGGGTCGCCGCCGCGAATGGCGGTGACGGGATGGGTCGAGAGGCCCAGGTCGGCGGCGGTCAGCCGGCGCATCGCAACCACGCCGTCGGCCGTCACCTCGGCAATGTCGTTGCCACCGGCGAGCGAGAGTTCATCGAGCCCCTCGTCACCCGACACGATCATCGCATGGGTGGCGCCAAGCTGGCCGAGCGCATCGGCATAGATCGGAACATAGGCGGGGCGGGCGATGCCGACGAGCTGGCGGCGGACATTGGCGGGATTGGCGAGCGGTCCCATCAGGTTGAAGATGGTGCGTTCGCCGATCGACCGGCGGATAGGGCCGAGCCGTTTGAGTGCAGGATGATAATTTTGCGCGAACAGGAAGCAGATGCCCAGATCCTTGAGCGTCTCTTCCGCCGTGGCGGCGGCACGATCGAGATCGAGGCCCAGCGCTTCGAGCGTATCGGCGGCGCCCGCCTTGGACGAGGCGGCCCGATTGCCATGCTTGGCGACCGGCACGCCGGCGGCGGCCACCACCAGGCTGACGGCGGTGGAGACGTTGAGCGTATGATGGCCGTCGCCGCCGGTGCCGCAGACGTCGATGGTGCCGTCGGGCGCGTCGACCGGGATCATCCGGGCGCGCATCGCGCGAGCGGCGGCAGCAATTTCCGTCGCGGTCTCGCCGCGCCGCGCCATGGTGACGAGGAAGCCGGCGATCACCTCGTCCGACAGGTCGGCGTCGAACAGCAGGTCGAAGGCGCGGGCGGCTTCGTCGGCGGCCAGGGGCGCGCTGGGATCGGGCAACTGGGTCATGGGCCAAGCCTTTAGTCCCGCCTGCGCGCGAAAGTCGAGGGCGACATGCTATTTGCCCGCCAATTGGAATTTTGTTGCGTGGTCCGGCAATTGGCTTGACGTGTCGGGTGTGAAGCGGCCGGGGTTGCAATGACAGGGCAGGGCTGTAGAAGGCCGCCATTCGCATGGACCCGGTGAAATTCCGGGTGGCTATTCCGGCCGCCGATCCGCCGGACAACATCACACATGATTATCGAACGCGCGCCCGTGGTGGCGCCCAAAGCCGGATCATGTGCCTTGATGTGGATTATCGACATGACCCAATTTTTCAGCCGCTATCGCCGCCAATGGTTCAGCGACGCCCGGACGGCGCGCCATGACATCATGGCCGGCATCGTCGTCGCGCTCGCGCTGATCCCCGAAGCGATCGGCTTTTCCATCATCGCCGGGGTCGACCCGCGCGTCGGCCTCTATGCCTCGGTCGCGATCGCCATCACCATCGCGCTGATCGGCGGGGCGGCCGGGGATGATCTCCGCCGCGACCGCTGCCGTCGCCGTTCTGGTCGGGCCGCTGGTGCGCGACCATGGCGTGGAATATCTGTTTGCCGCCACGATCCTGATGGGCGTGGTGCAGATCATCGCCGGGCTGCTGCGGCTCGACCTGCTGATGCAGTTCGTGTCGCGATCGGTCATCACCGGCTTCGTCAATGCGCTGGCGATCCTGATCTTCATGGCGCAACTTCCGCAGCTGACGAACGTCGGTTGGCAGACCTATGCGATGGTGCTGGGGGGCCTCGCCATCATCTATCTCTTTCCACGGATCACCAGGGCGGTGCCCGCGCCGCTGGTGGCGATCGCGCTGCTGAGCGCGCTGTCGATCGGCCTGGGCCTGCCGGTCCATACCGTTGGCGACATGGGGCGCCTGCCCGAAGGGCTGCCGAGCCTTGCCTTGCCGCAGGTGCCGCTGACCTGGGACACGCTGCGCATCATCCTGCCCTATTCGGTGACGATGGCGGCGGTCGGCCTGCTCGAATCGCTGCTGACCGCGCAGATCGTCGATGACATGACCGATAGCGACAGCGACAAGCAGCGCGAATGCATGGGGCAGGGCGGGGCGAATATCGTCGCGTCCCTGTTCGGCGGCATGGGCGGCTGCGCGATGATCGGCCAGTCGGTGATCAACGTCACGTCCGGCGGGCGCGGGCGGCTGTCGACCTTCGTTGCCGGCGCCTTCCTGCTGTTTCTGCTGGCGGTGCTGGGGCCGTGGGTCGGGCGCATTCCGATGCCGGCGCTGGTCGCGGTGATGGTGATGGTGTCGATCGGCACCTTCAGCTGGGCCTCGGTCGCCAATCTGCGGCGGCATCTGCCGACCTCCTCGGCCGTCATGCTGGCGACAGTGGTGGTCGTGGTGGCGACCCGCGACCTGTCGCTGGGCGTGCTGACCGGCGTGCTGCTGTCGGGCATCTTCTTCGCCGCCAAGGTGCAGCGCATGTTCGCGGTGGAGCGCAGCGAGGCCGATGGCCGGGCGACCTATCGCGTCACCGGCCAGATCTTCTTCGCCTCGGTCGATCGCTTTACCCGCGCCTTCACCGGCGAGGAAAGCGCGACCCATGTGCGGATCGACGTGTCGGGCGCGCATTTCTGGGATATTTCGGGCGTCGGCGCGCTCGACAAGATCATCGCCCGGCTGCGGCGCGAGGGGCGCATGGTCGAGGTGGTCGGCTATAACCGGGCGAGCGCCGACATCGTCGACCGCTTCGCCCTGCACGACAAGACCGGGGTGGAGACGGGGGCGGTGCCGCACTGACATGCGGCCCGCCCTGCCGTCATCCTGACGTAAGTCAGGATCCATTCGGCGCTATCCCGGCGTGCGAGCGCTGAATGGATCCCGGATCAAGTCCGGGATGACGGTAGTGAAATTGGGCAAAAGCGGGCTTACGCCGCCTCACGCTCGCGGACCGGGATGCCGGCGATCTTCATGAAATTGGCCAGCATGTCATGGCCATGTTCGGTCGCAATGCTTTCCGGGTGGAACTGGACCGAATGGATCGGCAAGGTCGCGTGGCGGAAGCCCATGACGGAACCGTCCTCGCTGGTCGCGTTGACCACCAGATCGGCCGGAATATCCTCGACGATCAGCGAGTGATAGCGGGTCGCGGTGAAGGGCGAGGGGAGGCCGGCGAACAGGCCGGTGCCGTCATGGCGCACCGGCGAGGTCTTGCCGTGCATCAGCCCGCCGCGCACCACCTTGCCGCCGAAATGCTGGCCGATCGCCTGATGGCCCAGGCACACGCCCAGCAGCGGCGCGCCGGCATCGGCGCAGGCCGCGACTAGATCCAGGCTGACACCCGCCTCATTGGGGGTGCAGGGACCGGGCGACAGCAGGAAGGCCTTGGCCCCGCTCGACAGGGCCTGGCCCGCCGAGATGGCGTCGTTGCGCACGACCTCTACCTTGGCGCCCAGCTCCATCAGATAATGGACCAGGTTCCAGGTGAAGCTGTCATAATTGTCGATGACGAGGATCATGGGACACAGCCTATAGGCGCGGATGACGATGGGGGGAAGGCCGATGATTGCGGCTTGGCAAAGAGAGCGCGATGTCGTTCAATGGATCGCATGGTGAAACGACTGCTGATCTCGACATGCCTCTTGGGACTGGCCAGTTGTGATCGCGCTGGTCTCGATCGGCAAGCGATGCTGGCTGCGCAGATCGAGAAGCAGGTAAAGCTGCCAGAGGGAGCGGCAAGGCTCTCCGACTATGGCCGAAACTATGCCTTCAAGGGGGCTGGTATCGTGACGGGCATCTATCTCATTCCGATTGGCACAGAAGAGCGTGACGAGGGGTGTGAAGTGATGCTGGCCAATATGGCATCTCGCCCTTGTTCGGCGCAGGAAATGGCGAGTATTTCCGACATGCAGCGTGCAATTGACGATGGCCAGGCAAAGGCGGGTGAGAGCCGTTGGTTCGCTAGTGAGAAAGAACTGCCCTATATGAATGATGGGGGCTGCAGTCAGGTCAGTTTGGAATATGATGTTCAGCAGAAGCGTGTGGTGAGGATTGGTTGCAACGGCGAGGCTTAGAGAGCTTCAATGCTATTGATGCCATTTCCGCGAAGGCGGGACGCGCCGCGCACCACAGGTAACCCATCCCCGAACTTCGCGGCTGGGGCTATGGTAGGAGATGGATCCCCGCCTTCGCGGGGATGACGGTGAAAAAAAGCAGGGATGATGATGTAGGCAGAGGCCGCAGCGCTCCGCCGCCCATCCCTTAGCGTTTCTTGTGCTTGCCCCGGCTGTTGCCGATGTGGCGGATGTTGGTGGGGCGGCCGCGGTGGATTTTCGGGCGGGTGCGGTCGCGTTTCAGCGGACTGCCGCGCGGGGAAGGATTGTCGGGCAGTTCGAAGCGCAGCGCGCCGTTGATCGGATCGGCTTCGGCGAGGCGCAGTTCGAGCCGCTGGCCGACCGTGTAGCGGTCGCCGCTTTCGACGCCTTGGAGTGCCTTGCCCGCTTCGTCGAAGAAGAAATGTTCGGCGCCCAGCGTCGATACGGGCACGAGGCCGTCGCCGCCCAGCCCCTCGACCGTGGCGAAGAAGCCGAAATTCTGGACGCCGGTGATCCGCGCCTTCACCACTTCGCCGACATGGGCCGACAGGAAGGCGGCGACATAGCGGTCGATCGTCTCGCGCTCCGCCTCCATCGCGCGGCGTTCATGGCCCGAGATCATCTCGCCGACCCGGCCCATATTCTCATAATCCTCCTGGCTGAGGGAGGAGCGGTCGGGGATCGCCCTGTCCTTGGGCGCGGGCAGTTCGAGATCATGGGCACCGACCAGCGCGCGATGGACCAGAAGGTCGGCATAGCGGCGGATGGGCGAGGTGAAATGGGCGTAGCTGCCCAGCGCCAGGCCGAAATGGCCCATATTCTGCGGCGCATAATAGGCCTGGGTCTGGGAGCGCAGGATCTGGGTCATGATCTGCTCCTTCTCCTCCGACTCGCCGACCTTCTTGATCAGCTGGTTGAAGGTGGACGGGCGGATCACCTGACCGAGCGCGAAGTCGATGTCGAAGGTGGCGAGATATTCCTTGAGCGCGACCAGCTTGTCGCGGCCCGGCGTTTCATGGACGCGGTACATGACCGGCGCCTTCTTCGCCTCCAGCGCCTTGGCGGCGGCGACGTTGGCGGCGATCATATAATCCTCGATCAGCATATGGGCGTCGAGCCGTTCGCGCACGGCGACGCTGACGATCTTGCCCCATTCGTCGAGGACGACGCGCCGTTCGGGCAGGTCGAGCGCAAGCGGATCGCGCTTTTCCCGCGCCTTGCGCAGCAGCGCCCAGCAGGCCCAGAGCGGCTTGAGGGCCGGTTCGAGCAGCTCATTTTCCTGCTCGCCGTCGATCGCCGCCTGCGCATTTTCATAGGCAAGGACGGCGGCGACGCGGATGATGGCGCGGGAGAAGCGGAAGCTCTTCACCTTGCCCTGCGCATCGATCACCAGATGGCAGGCCATGGCGGCGCGGTCCTGCCCGGCGCGCAGCGAGCACATGTCGGACGAGAGCTGGTGCGGCAGCATCGGCACGACCAGGTCGGGGAAATAGACGCTGTTGCCGCGCTTGCGCGCCTCGCGGTCGAGCGCGCTGCCGGGGCGGACATAATAGCTGACATCGGCGATCGCGACGATCGCCTTGTAGCCGCCTTCATTGGCGGGGTCTTCGTCCGGCGCGGCCCAGACGGCATCGTCATGGTCGCGAGCGTCGACCGGATCGATCGCGACGATCGGCAAATGGCGCAGATCCTCGCGCTTGTCCTCATGCAGCGGCAGCTTCGACGCGGTGACCGCTTCCTCCTCCACCGCTTCGGGGAAGACATGCGGGATGCCATGCTTGTGGATCGCGATCAGGCTGAAGCTGCGCGGGGCGAAGGGATCGCCAAGAATGTCGGTGACGCGCGCGCTGATCCGCGGCGGGCGGCCGGTCGGTTCGGCCAGGACCAGGTCGCCCTTCTTGGCGGTGCCGATGTCGCTGATCGGCGTATCCTTGCGGATGCGCTTGTCGACCGGGCGCAGCCACAGCTTGCCATCGGCCATTTCCTCGACCACGCCGAGCAGCATCTCGGTCGCCTTGGCCAGCTTCTTCATCGGATGGGCGATCCAGCCCTTGCCCGCTTCCTCGGTGCGGGCGAGGATGCGGTCGCCGATCGTCAGCGCGCCGCGCTTGCCCCGTTCGACCACGCGGATGCGGGGCGCGGGCTGGCCCTCGGCCTCCCAGCGTTCGGGGGTGGCGATCAGGGTGGTGTCGTCGACATCGACGATGCGCAGCACCGTCACCTTGGGCACGCCGCCCATCTTGTGGAAGGCGCGGGCCGGGCCGATGTCGATCAGCCCTTCGTCGGCCATGTCCTTGAGCAGCGCCTTCAAGGCGATCTTTTCCTGGCCTTTCAGCCCAAAGGCCTTGGCGATCTCGCGCTTGCCGGCGGGCTGGTCGGAGCTGGTGATGAAGTCCACCACCTCATCGCGGGTCGGGAAGCCGGCGGGGCGCACCTTGGTGCGCGCGGGGGCTTTCTTCTGTTTTTCGGTCGATGCCATGGTCCAGCTATAGGGGGGCGGCCGGGTGTGCGCCAGTGGCATGGCGGGATGGTGGGGGCGGATCGTTGGGCCGGGCATGACGATCCTGCTTTTGCCCCTGCTGCTCGCCGCCGCACCCGACGCCCCGCCCGACGCTCCGATCGCGCCGATCGACAGGGCCAATGCCGAACATTATGTCTGGGGCGGCAGCAATGACGGCTGGCATCTGGTGAAGCGCGACGCAATGTCGGTGATCCAGGAACGGATCGTGCCGGGTGGGGCGGAGGTGCGCCATTATCACCAGCGGGCGCGGCAATTCTTCTATGTCCTGTCGGGCGAACTGACGCTGGAGGCGGGCGGGGTGACCCATGTGCTCAAAGCGGGTCAAGGGCTGGAAATACCGCCGGGCGTGTCGCACCGGGCGCAGAACAGGAGCGGCGCGCCGGTCGATTTCCTGGTCAATTCGACACCCAAGAGCCATGGCGACCGGGTCGAGGCACCGGCGGAAAAATAGGAAATCCTCCGCTTAACTTCGCATATTTCCCGCACATTCTGATATTTTGGAACAGATGTTGGAAATCTTGTTGCGGGATCGGGGAGGGGGCTGTCGGTGGTGCGGACGCAGGACATGGCTGCATTCTAGCCCGTCGGGCTGGCTGTAGGACAGGCTTGGCGGTAGAGGGGCGGGATGCAGCTTCTTATCGATGGTGAACTGGTCGATGGCGCGCGCGCGATCGACCTTGTCAATCCGGCGGACGGGCAGGTCTTTGCCGCCGCGCCCTGTGCCGATGCGGCGCAGGTGGAGCGGGCGGTGGCGGCCGGGCAGCGGGCCTTTGCCGGCTGGCGCGCGCTGGACTTTGCCGAGCGTGGCGCGCGGATTGCGGCGCTGGCCGATGCGCTGGAGGGCCGGGCCGAGGATTTCGCCGCACTCCTGACGCAGGAACAGGGCAAGCCGCTGGCCGAGGCGCGGGGCGAGATAGAGGGGGCGGTGGCGGCGCTGCGCTATCATGCCGGGTTGCGGCTGGAGCCGGTGGTGCTGAAGGACAGCGCGACCGAGCGCGTGGTCGAGCAACGCCATCCGCTGGGCGTGGTGGCGGCGATCGTGCCGTGGAATTATCCGCTGCTGCTGCTGGCGCTCAAGCTCGCGCCGGCGCTGATCGCGGGCAATGTCGTGATCGCCAAGCCCGCGCCGACGACGCCGCTGACGACATTGATGCTGGGCGCGCTGGCGGCCGACATATTTCCGGCCGGGGTGGTGCAGATGCTCGGCGACGCCGGCGATGTCGGGCCGATGCTGACGGCGCATCCGGGCATTGCCCATGTCAGCTTCACCGGATCGACCGCGACCGGGCGGCGGGTGATGGCGGCGGCGGCCGACACGGTGAAGCGCTTCACGCTGGAACTGGGCGGCAATGATCCGGCGATCCTGCTGGGCGATGCCGATGTCGCGGCGGTGGCGCCGATCCTGTTCGACGGGGCGATGGGCAATGCCGGGCAGGTCTGCCTGGGCGTCAAGCGCATCTATGCGCCGCGCGCGCTGGTGCCGGCGCTGGGCGCGGCGCTGGTCGAATGCGCGGAGCGGGCGGTGGTCGGCGACGGGCGGGCGGCCGGCACGACGATCGGCCCGGTGCAGAATGCGGCGCAATATGCGCGGCTGGTCGATCTGCTGGCGGAGGCGCGGGCGCAGGGGCGGGTGCTGCACGGTGGCGCCCCCATGGAGGGGGACGGCTATTATATTGCGCCGACCATCGTCACCGACCTGCCCGACGAGGCGCGGCTGGTGCGCGAGGAGCAGTTCGGGCCGATCATCCCGCTGCTCGCCTATGATGACGAGGCGGAACTGGTCCGCCGGGTGAATGACGGCCCCTATGGGCTGGGCGCGTCGGTGTGGACCGCCGATGCGGCGCGCGGGCAGGCGATGGCGGCGCGGATCGACAGCGGGCTGGTCTGGGTCAACCGGCTGTTCGACCTGCCCTTCGACGTGCCGATCGGCGGCGCCAAGCAATCGGGCATCGGCCGGCACCAGGGGCTGGCCGGGGTGGAGGAATTCACCCAGATCCGCATCGTCAACGCGGCGCTGGACTGAAGCGAGAGGCGTGGTGATGACCGAGATATTGCTCTTTTCCTATGGCACGCTGCGGCTGGCGGAGGTGCAGAGGGCGCTGTTCGGCCGGTTGGTGCAGGGCGAGCCGGACGCGATGCCGGGTTATCGCCAGCGTATGATCGAGATCAGCGACCCCGACGTGATCGCCAAGAGCGGCAGGCGCTGGCACCCGATGGTCGAGCCGAGCGACGATCCCGAGGACGCGGTGGAAGGGATGCTGTTTCGCCTGACGGAAGCGGATGTCGCAAGCGCTGACGCCTATGAGGTCGGCTATGTCCGGCGGGAGGTGCTGCTGCGGTCGGGGCGGCGGGCCTTTGTCTATGGGGGCAAGGGGGCTTAGTTGGGCGGGGGCTGAATTGGGTGGTGTCCTGCCATTCCCCTCCCGCAAGCGAGACTTGCGCGCGCAGCGCGTTAGTCGCAGCGGGGTGGGATTTCGCAACGTCCAGCCCACCCCCTTGATGGGAGTCACGCGCCTCCCATCAACCCCTCCCGCCTGCGGGAGGGGGAACAGGTCCGCTTCTGGTCGTAGGCCAGACGGAGGGGGGGGGCTCTCGATAGCGTGACACCCCTCCACCACTTCGTGGTCCCCCTCCCCTTGCAGGGGAGGAGTTTACCGCCGCTCTTGGTCGCTTCTAGACCGGTAGAATATATCCTCGCTGCTAGGCTGTCGGCCAATGGAAGGGGATGTGGCTGTCGCCTGTGACCTCGCCCTGCGAGTCGAACCGGCGTTCCAGCGCCAGGCCGGTGCCATCCGGGGCGATGGCGAGGATGCTGCTGCAGCGGGTGCCGTAGACGGGGTTGCGGATGAAGATGGGGGAGAGGGGCGGCTCCAGCGGGGCGTCGGACGGCGTGGTCGGGGCGATGCCGGTGGCGGGCAGGGTTTCGCGGCGTAGCGCATCGAACAGGTTTTTCGGATCGATCGCGCCGGCGACGAGCCATTGCAGCATCGCGTCCTTGAGCGCGAGCGTCTTGGGCCAGGGCTGGTCGAGCGGGCCGTTGGAGAGGCCGTAGAGGCCGGGCGCGAGCAGGCTGCGCTGGGGTTCGGGGCGATTGGTGAGGAAGACGAGCCGGTCGCGGTCGGCCAGCAGCAGATTGAGCGGGTTGAAATCGTCGAGCGCTGCGGTCTGAGGATCGGCATAGGTGCCGGTGCCCGCTAACAGGTCTGTGACCAGCGCGCCGCGTGAGGCGCGGTCGGGCAGGGGATCGCCGAAGCCGCGCAAATTGGTGATGACGGCGGCCCGGCCCTCTTCGTCCGCGCCGAGCCAGGTTCCGCCCGATTGCAGGTCGCGCCCGGCGATCAGGCCAGGCCGATCGTCCCAGCGCGCCATCGCGGCGGCGGGACGGGCATGATATTCGTCGCGATTGCCGATCAGGACAAGCTGCCAGCGCGGGTGCGCCCGCCAGGCCAGTGCCACGATACACATATTGCCGCCTCCATCATTCAACACCGGCTTGATAAATGGCGCGGCCGCCGCCATATAGGGGGTGCCGGGTTCGCCCGGCTATGGTGATAAATCGTGTCGTATAATAGACGCAGCGGACCCGGGGGCAGTACCCGGCGGTTCCACCACATGTCCCGGAAGGCCTTTGGTCTGGCGGGATGTCTGACGGGGCCGAACTAGGATCGACGTGTGTTCAAAGGCGATGCTTTTACCCGGCCCGTGTAAGCCGTTAAACTGTGCAAAACTCACAAGTGCCAACGATAACGAAGCACTCGCCATTGCAGCGTAATTGAGGGCCTCACGGCCTGACATTACTCTAAAATAGCGCGGTTGAACCCACCGGGCAACAGAAGGGAATTCAGCGGCCCCCGGAGGCGCCGGGCAACAGAAGCCTCCGGACCCAATCCATCAGATGCTGTTTTTTCAGGCCACGCCGCTTGCGGCGCATGGTCTTTTTTCGCGTCCATGATGCGATTCGAATCGGATGAAATTTGCATACCGAATTCGATTTCACTTTTATGACACTGATGTGAAAATCACATAAGGCAATGAAATTGCGTCGATATAAAATGGAATCGGCGCCCATGCCTGATCTTGTGCCGATGTCATCAAGATGAAATAATTCCGGCTATGTTAGAAAGTTTTTTTCGGAGAAAATCGATGTTCAAGGCTGTGGCAGTTGCGGGCTTTCTTCTGGCTTCGGCAGTGCCGGCCATGGCGTCGGCGGCGGATGACGTGATCGTCAGCGTCGTGCCGGATGCGGGTCTGGCCGCGTCGGCGCTGCTCGCCCATGATTTCGACAAGGCTGCCCGCAAGCTGCAGGCGGTCTGGCCCGACACCATCAATGATCCGGCGCGCCTGATCAACCTGGGCAATGCCTATGCCGGCATGGGTCGCACCAGCGATGCGCGTGAGGCCTATGCCGCGGTGTCGCGCGTGCCCGACATGATGCTGGTGCTGGCCGATGGCAGCGAGGAATCCTCGCGATCGATCGCGCAGCGGGCCGCCGGGCGTCTCAATACCAGCTATGCGATGCGCTGAACGCCCTGTTTCAGTGGCTCGCGCAGGGGCGTCGTCCGGTGGGCGGCGCCCCTTTCTGTTGGCTGTGGCGGCGGGGCCACTGTCTTTGAAATGTAATTTCAACGACCCTGATCTGTCATAAAAGGAAAATGAGGCTGTCATTTACCGCGCCTACCTGCCGCTTCCGAGGGCGACAGGGGGCGTTGTCCGATTCGCTTTTCCCCCTTGCGCTCCGCATCGCAACAAACCCGGCAGAAGCCGGAGCGGAGACGACATGGCCAAGATCAACCGTATCCATAATATCCTGATGGCGGGCTGCGCCTGCGCGGCGCTGGCTGCTTGCGGCGCGGACGACATCGCTTCGCCCGGCACCGGCGGCGACGTCATCATCAACCCGACGCCGACCCCCACGCCGACCCCGACCCCCACGCCGACCCCGGCCGCCGTTACCCCGGCCGCCGGCTGCCCGACGATCGCCGACCCCAAGGGCCTGACCGACGGTGGCACCATTTCCAGCTCGAACGGTGATGCCTGGCGCGTCTGCACGCTGCCTTCGATCATTGCGCGCAGCATCACGCTGCCGAAGATCGCCGGCCTGGTCTATCAGATGCAGGGCCGCGTCGACGTTGGCTGCGACAGCGGCTTCGCTGCGCCCACTACGTCGGCCCCCGTCACCAGCTCGACCGTGGGCTGCACCACCGCCAACGGCTTCACGCTGACCGGCGGCCAGCTGACCGCAGACACCAACGTCACCCTGACGATCGAACCGGGCGTCATCGTCTATGGCGGCACCGGAACCAGCTGGCTGGCCGTCAACCGTGGCAACAAGATCAACGCCGTCGGCACCGCGACCGCGCCGATCGTCTTCACCAGCCGCGACAATATCAACGGCAACTCGACCGAAAACTCGATGGGTCAGTGGGGCGGCGTCGTGCTGATGGGCCGTGCGCGCGTTACCGACTGTAACAGCGGCGGCTCGGTGGGCGCCGACACCTGCGAGCGCCAGACCGAAGGTTCGGCCGATCCGGCCGTCTATGGCGGTCGCGACGACGCCTACAATGCCGGCACGATGAAATATGTGCAGATCCGCTATTCGGGCTATGTTCTGGGTTCCAACTCGGAACTGCAGGCGCTGACCACCGAAGGCACCGGCAGCGCCACTACGCTCGACTATATCCAGAGCTTCAACAGCTCGGACGATGGCGCGGAATTCTTCGGCGGCACCGTCCGTATGAAGCATTACATCGCCACTGGCGCGGACGATGACAGTCTTGACGCCGACGTCGGCATCCAGGGCCGCTTCCAATATGTGCTGATCGTGCAGCGTCCGGGTCAGGGCGATGCGCTGATGGAAATCGACAGCAATGGCCTGGAAAGCGATACCCCGCGCCAGAACACGATCGTCGCCAACTTCACCGCGATCCAGTCGCAGGTCAGCAGCAACAACGAAGCCAATGACCAGGCGTCGATCCTGAACCGCGGCAACAGCGACCTGTCGCTGGTGAACGGCATCGTCGTGTCGCCCAACAACGAATGTGTCCGCCTGCACGGCACCGGCACCGCCGCGACCCGCGCCACGCTGACTGCCCGTTCGGTGCTGATGCAGTGCAACGCGACCAAGTATATCGGTTCGGGTAGCGGCGCGACCGCCTACACCGCCGCCGATGTCGCCGCGATCTTCAGCGGCAACAACAACAATGACGCCTACACGGCCTCGCTGAGTGCGGTGTTCATCAACGGTGCGGCCGAAACCGCCGCCACCGCGATCGACGCCAAGACGCTGGACAGCTTCTTCGACACGACGACCTATGTCGGCGCGGTCAAGGACGCCAACGACACCTGGTATGCCGGCTGGACCTGCAACTCGGCCTACGCGCCGTTTGACAGCACCAGCAACGGCCGCCGCGCCTGCACCTCGATCCCGCTCTAAGACGGGACGGATCTGATGCGGGGCGGGACGCGGCCATGATGGCCGCATCCCGCCCCGAAACGTGCAATGACCATATCTAGGGGATATTCGATGGCGACGCCGCTCAAGTTCGCGGGCCTGCTGCTGCTTTCCACCGCGCTGGTCGCGCCGGCCGCGCTGGCACAGGAAGTGCCCGCGCCCGCCGATGCAACCACGTCCGACCCGCAGGCGGCCGATCCTGCCGCTGCCGCCGGTCGCTCGACTGCGGAGGATCCGGAGGCGGCGCCCGACATTTCGGTGCCCGGTTCCGACATCATCGTCACCGGCCGCCGTGGTGCCAACGTCCAGAAGAATATTCCGGCGGTGGTTTCGGTCCTGTCTTCGGCCGACATCGCCCGGACCGGCGACGGCAACATCGCCGGCGCGCTGGGCCGCGTCACCGGCCTGTCGGTGGTCGGCAACGGCTATGTCTATGTCCGCGGTCTGGGCGATCGCTATTCGCTCGCGCTGCTGAACGGTTCGCCGCTGCCTAGCCCCGAGCCGCTCAAGCGCGTCGTGCCGCTGGACCTGTTCCCGACCAACATCGTCTCTTCCTCGATGGTGCAGAAGAGCTATTCGGCCAATTATCCCGGCGAGTTCGGCGGCGGCGTCATCAACCTGACGACCAATGCCGTGCCGGCGGAAAGCTTCCTGACGATCAGCGGCGGTATCGGTGCCAACACCGAAACCACCTATCAGATGGGCTATAGCTATTATGGCAGCAAGAGCGACTGGACCGGCTTCGACAATGGCAGCCGCGACATCCCGCCGGCGCTCGCCGCCTTCTTCGCCAGCGGCGAACGGATCAGCTCGGGCAATGTCGACAGCACCGCGATCGCGGCGGAAATGGTGCGCTTCAGCAAGGGCACCGTCCAGCGCATCAAGGATATCGACCCCAATTATTCGGCGACCATCTCGGGCGGCACCTCGTTCGACCTGGGCGGCTCGACCCTGGGCCTGATCGCCACCGCCGGCTACAGCAACAAGTGGACCACGCGCGACCAGCGTCAGCAAAATTCGATCACGCCCGACCTGTCGGCGCTCAATTCGGATTTCCAGCGCGTCACGACCGACAATCGCATCGTCGTGAACGGCCTGCTGGGCCTGGGCCTGGAGTTTGGCGAGAACAAGATCCGCTGGACCAACCTCTATATCCGCGACACGCTCAAGCACACCCGCATGGGCCTGGGCAACACGCAGACCCAGCCGACGTCGGACATCATGGAGCAGGATACCGCCTGGTATGAGCGCCAGCTGATCGATACGCAGGTGGTGGGCGAGTTCAAGCTGAGCCCGGCGTTCAGCCTGGACGTGCGCGGCGGTTTCGCCAATTCGCAGCGCGAGGCCCCTTATGAACTGTCGTTCGAATATATCCGCACCAATGCGGCCGCCGACCCCTATGGCAATCTGTTCATCAACCGGCTGAACGGCAATACCGGCCAGACCGCGACGGTCAGCTTCTCCGACCTCAACGAGGATCTGTGGTCGGGCGGCGCGGACCTGACCTGGAAGCCGTCGGCCGACATGGCGCTGACCGCCGGCTATGCCTATGTCGACACCAACCGCACCAGTTCGCGCCGCGACTTCCAGTTCCGCGCGACCAACGACATGCCCGAGGGCGTGGGCGTGCTGCGCCCCGACCTGCTGCTGGCGCCGGGCATCGTCAACTATTATGACATTGCCCTGATCGAAACCAACGAAGGCAATCCCGCCTTCCGCGCGACGCTCAAGAACCATGCCGGTTATGGCAAGCTGAACTGGCAGATCCTGGACGACCTGTCGCTCGATGCGGGCGTGCGCTACGAAACGGCCAAGCTCAATGTGTCGCCGCTGCAGGTGTTCAACACGCCGGGCGCCAGCACGGCATCGACCCAGCTCGACAATGATTACTGGCTGCCCAGCGGCACGCTGACCTGGCAGATGCGCGACGACATGCAGGTGCGCCTGAACGCGTCGAAGACCATTGCCCGGCCGCAGTTCCGCGAGCTGATCTATCAATTCTACTTCGATCCCGACACCAACCGTCGCTATCAGGGCAATCCCTATCTGCAGGACAGCAAGCTGTTCAACGCGGAAGCGCGCTATGAATGGTATTTCGCGCGGGATCAGCGTTTTACGCTGTCGGGCTTCTACAAGACGATCGACAATCCGATCGAAACCTTCATCTCGCTCAACAGCGATGCGTTCATCACCAGCTTCGCCAATGCGCCCAAGGCCGACCTTTATGGCGGCGAAGTCGAGCTGCAGAAATATTTCGACCTGTCGCGCCTGTCGGATAGCGCGTTCTTCTCGACCCGCCGTCTGGTGACGATCGCCAACTATACCTACACCCAATCCAAGCTGAAGGTGAAGGAGGGCGACACCACCGCCGTGTTCGGTGCGTCGTCGACGCTGGCGACCGACTATTTCCGCAACGGTTCGCCGCTGACGGGCCAGTCGGACCATCTGGTCAACTTCCAGTTCGGCCTGGAAGACCAGGACAGGCTGTCGCAGCAGACGCTGATCCTGTCCTATGCCAGCAAGCGCGTGACCAGTCGTGGCCTTGCCAACCAGGACCAGCCGGACGTCTATGAACATCCCGGCATCAACCTGGACTTCGTGGCGCGCCAGGGCGTCTATGTCGCGGGGCGCCAGTTCGACGCCAAGTTCGAGGTCCGCAACATCCTTGGCAACGACTATGAGGAAAGCCAGTCGAACGGCACCAACAAGGTCATCTACAACGCCTATAATTACGGCACGACCTTCAACTTCTCGCTGTCGACCACCTTCTGAGGCTGCGGCAGAGTGGAAACGGAAAGGGCGCCCGATCGGGCGCCCTTTTGCGTTGGGGGGCTGGATGACGGTGTTGGGCTTTGGCTGCAAACGACCAGAAGCGGCTGTAAATTCTTCCCCTGTAAGGGGAGGGGGACCACGAAGTGGTGGAGGGGTGTCGTCCTATCGAGAGGGGGACACCCCTCCGTCTGGCCTTCGGCCATCCACCTCCCCTTGCAGGGGAGGATGGCCTAGAACGACCAGAAGCGGACCTGTTCCCCCTCCCGCAGGCGGGAGGGGGTTAGGGGGTGGGCTGGACGTCGCACAAGCCCACCCCGCTGCGGCTAACGCGCTGCGCGCCTAAGTCTCGCTGCCCCTCCCGTTTACGGGAGGGGAATGGCAGGAAGCCACCCATTCCAGCCGCTGTGCGCGACCTCAGCCCCAGGGGCGTTCGCGATACCATTTGGTGATGACATGCTTGACGCCGCTGCGGACCTTCATGCCGTGGTGGATGCTGGCGGGGTTGAAGCGGTCGGGGGTGATGCGGTTGTTCCAGGCGAGCAACTTGCCCGCTTCAGGCTGTACCGTCTTGCCGATCTTCGTGAAGCGGGTGGCGCCGCCGGCGGCGGGTTTGTTGAGATAGACCATCAAGGTCCAGGTGCGGTTGCCCGCGACCGCGCAGAATTTGGCATAGTCCGCGCCCTTGGGCTCGAAATAATCGGTATGGGCCTTGAATTCCTGTCCCACGCCATAGCGCTGGCCCTGGATCGGTTCGCCATATGGGGTGGCGATGCCGGCAAAACCGTCGAGGCGCGCGTTGAGGGCGGCGACGAACGGGTCGTCATGGTCGAGGTCGCAGGTCTCGCTGGTGCGGAAATAGCCGTCGCCATTGGCGTCAGCGATGGTCGAGGGCCGACGGTCCGCATCGATCCGCGCGATCACCTGCCCGCATTCCTCAAGGCTCAGGAAATCACGCTGGATGAAAAGGGTGAGATCCTTGCTGGGCACCCGCTGGACGCGCGGATGGCTGGCGATCCAGGCCGGATCGGCGTCGGGCGCGGCGGGTGGCGGGGGCAGGATCGGGTCGGACAAGGTCATGGGCATTTCCGCGAATGACGGCGCAGGGCGCCGGTTTCCGTTGCTCTAGCTATCGCTCGACCCATGAAATGCAAGCATCGTCGCGGCCCCATTGTCCGATGTCATATTATGGTAACATAAACGTCATCTAGCAGTAAGAACAGTTGCCTAGCAGGCGGGCGAACCAAGGGGGACATTTCGGCTCATGCGTGTGCCGTTCGGCGACAAGTTGCAAGGGTGGCGGCGCTATGCGCGGCCGGTCGACTGGCTGGGGCTGGTCGAGAAGCTGTTGCTGGCGGTGCTGGCGTTGCAGCTCGCCCGGCTGATATGGGTGTTGCTGACACCGGTCGGTGCCTTTGGCCCCTGGGAAGGGCGCCAGGCGCAGCTGCTTTCGGCCAGCGCGCGCCAGGCGCTGTTCGCCAGTTTCGATCCCTTTTTCCGCACCGGCGCGCCGCAGGCCGGCAATGGCGTCGTCACCTCGCTGGCGCTGACCCTTTATGGCGTGCGGCTGAATGAAGGCACGGGGCAGGGATCGGCGATCCTGGCGACGCCCGATGGCATCCAGAACAGCTATGCCGTGGGGGATGAGATCATGCCCGGCGTGGTGCTGAAGGCGGTATCCTTCGACCATGTGACGATCGACCGCGGCGGGGTGGAGGAACAGGTGTTCCTGGACCAGTCGCAGACTGCGCCGGCGATTGGCGGACCAGCCGACGGACCGGGCAGCGCGCCCGAGGGCGAGGTGGCGCCGTCGCCGGTGCCGGGCCGCGATGCACCGAGCGCCGACGCGGTGAAGCGCGACATCGGCTTTTTCCCGCGCACCCAGAATGGCCGGGTGACCGGGCTGGTGCTGAGCCCCAGGGGGCCGGGTTTCCAATATGCCGGTTTCCAGGCCGGTGACATCGTGACCCAGATCAACGGCCAGCCGATCGGGTCGGCCGGCGACCTGGCATCATTGCAGAACCAGATCGTGCCCGGCGCACGCCTGTCCCTGACCGTGGAGCGCGGCGCCGTTACCGTGCCGATCAACCTGATATTGCAAGGCCAATGACCAGACATATCCTCAAATATTCCGCCGCCCTCGCGCTGGTCCTGGCTGCTCCGGTCCCGGCTTTGGCGCAGCAGACGCTGAACGTGCGCGATGCCGATATCCGCGCCTTCATCCAGGATGCCGCGCGCGTCACCGGCCGCACCTTCATCATCGACAACCGGGTGCAGGGGAAAGTGTCGGTGGTGACCGACCGGCCGCTGTCCAAGTCGGAATATTTCGAGATCGTGCTGTCGACGCTGCGTGCCAACGGGCTGGTGGCGATCCCGGCGCCCGGTGGTGCCTATCGCATCCAGCCGGCGGACGGGGCGGCCGGCCAGCCGAGCGCGGTGGGCCGGGCGGCGACCCGCAACAGCTTCGTCACCGAAGTCTTCCGCCTGCGGTCGGTCGATGCGGCGAGCGTGCTGGAAACGCTGCGCCCGCTGATCAGCAAGGAAGGCACGGTCACGGCCAATCGCGCCGGTAACAGCATCGTCGTCGCCGATTTTGCCGACAATGTCGCCCGCATCCGCCAGGTGATCGCGCGGGTGGACCGGGACACCAGTTCGACCCAGATGGTGATGCTGAAAAATGCCGGTGCGCGCGAGATTGCGACCTCGCTGCAGGCATTGGTGCAGAGCGGCGGCGGCGGCGAGAATGGTGCGCCGGCGGCCGCCAGCGTGGTGCCGATCGACAGCAGCAATGCGATCGCCATTCGCGGCGATGTGAATACCGTCACCCGGCTGGCGAACATGGCGCGGGAACTGGATCGACAGGCGGCGAGCGGCACCGAAATCCGCGTCTACTGGCTGGAACATGCTGATGCGGAGAAGCTGTTGCCGGTGTTGCAGCAGTTGATCGGCCAGTCGAGCAGCACGCCCGTCACCTCGTCGGTCCCGGCGGCCGGCACCAGCGGCGGTGCTGGTGGCGGCGCGGCCCCGGCCAGCGCCGCGGCAGCACCGGTCGCGGCAGGCTCCAGCGGATCGAGTGGCAGCGGCATTTCCACCCGTGGCCCGGCGATCGTCACCCGCTATGAAGGCGCCAATGCGATCATCGTCGCCGCCAACAGCGACGTGCAGCGCATGCTGGGCGAAACCATCCGCCAGATCGACACCCGCCGCGAGCAGGTGCTGGTGGAGGCGATCATCGTCGAGATCAGCGACGCGGCGGCCAAGAAGCTGGGCGTGCAGTTCCTGCTCGGCAGCACATCGACCGGCTTTGCCGCGACCAATTACAGCAATGCCTCGCCCAGCCTGCTGACGATCGCGGGCGCCTATGGTGCGACCCAGCTGGGCACCAGCAAGACGACGGTGGTGGCGGCCGACGGCACGACGACCACGACCGAGACACAGACCAACAGCGACCTTGCCAGCAGCCTGACCGAGGCGGCGGTCAACAGCCTGTCGAGCGCATCGGGCATCATTGGCGGCCTTGGGACGCAGATCGGCAAGAATGGCATTTTCGGCGCGATCATCAATGCGGTGAAGTCGGATACCGAGAGCAACCTGTTGTCGACGCCATCGGTGATGACGCTGGACAATCAGAAGGCGTCTATCCTGGTCGGCCAGCAGGTGCCGGTGACCACGGGCGAGGCGCTGAGCCAGAATTTCGACAATCAGTTCCGAACCGTCCAGCGCCAGGATGTCGGCATCAAGCTGGAGGTGAAGCCGCAGATCAACACCGGCGGCGCGATCAAGCTGTTCCTGAAGCAGGAAGTGTCGAGCGTGGCTGGTCCGGTCAGCAATTCGAGCAGCGATCTGATCATCAACAAGCGCGAGATCGAGACCACGGTCACGGTCGATGACGGCGAGATACTGGCGCTGGGCGGCCTGCTGGACGATAATGAGCGCAAGACGATCGAGCGCATCCCGCTGCTGTCCGACATTCCTGGCATTGGCGAGCTGTTCAAGTCGCGCAGCAAGAGCCGGACCAAGACCAATTTGATGGTCTTCATCCGGCCGACCATCCTGCGGACCAAGGAAGATGCCCAGCGCCTGACCCAGCAGCGCTATGGCTATGTGCGCGGCATGCAGTTGCAGCGCAGCCCCGACAGCGAGCCGACCATCGACGAGCTGGTGCGCGACTATATGGGCGCACAGCCGCCGATCGCGCCGCAGCCCGGCGATGTCGTGGTCGAGCCGCAGGCCGGGGCGCCGGCAACTGCGCCCGCCCCGGGACAGGTTCAGGTCATCGAACCCACGGTGCGGCAGTCGAGCGGCGTCGTCCGCCCGGTCGACCTGCCGCCAAGCGGAGAGAAGAAGTGAGCGAACTGGAGCATGTGACGGTAATGCCGTCGGTTCTTCCGCCACGGCCCGTCGATATCCCCTATGGCTTTGCCCGCAAGCATGGCGTGGTGATGCTGCCGCAGGATGGCGAGCGGCTGTCGATCGCGGTGCGCGAGGGCAGCGACCCGCGCGTGCTGCTGGAGGTGCGCCGTCATCTCGCCCGCAGCTTCGACGTGCGGTTCGTGGAGGCGCCGCAGTTCGACCGGCATCTGTCGGACCATTATGCGATGGATGGCAGTGCCGCCGCCATGGCCGGGTCGATCGAGATGGGCGCGGACGAACTGGACATATTGGCCGCCGACATCCCGACCGCCGACGATCTGCTCGACAGTGCGGACGACGCGCCGGCGATCCGCCTGATCAACGGCATCATCGCCGAGGCCGCGCGCCAGGGCGTGTCGGACATTCATATCGAACCCTATGAGACCGGCCTGGTCGTGCGCATGCGCGTCGACGGCGTGCTGCGCGAGACGCTGCGCATGCCGCCGCATGTGGCACCGGTGGTGGTGAGCCGCATCAAGGTGATGGCGCGGCTCGACATCGCCGAACGGCGCGTGCCGCAGGATGGCCGCATCGGCCTGACCCTGGGTGGCAAGCTGCTCGACGTGCGCGTATCGACCCTGCCGAGCCGGGCGGGCGAGCGGGTGGTGCTGCGTATCCTGGACAAGGAAAATGCCGGCATCACGCTCGACCTGCTGGGCATGACCGGCGCGCCCGACCGCATCTTTCGCGAGGGGTTGGGTGAGCCGAACGGAATCATCCTGGTCACCGGCCCGACCGGCTCGGGCAAGACGACGACGCTCTATGCCGGCTTGCGTAACCTGAATGACGGTTCGCGCAACATCCTGACCGTCGAAGACCCGGTCGAATATGCGATGGAGGGCGTCGGCCAGACCCAGGTCAATGCCAAGGTCGGCCTGACCTTCGCCGCCGGGCTGCGCGCGATCCTGCGCCAGGATCCCGATGTCGTCATGGTCGGCGAAATCCGCGACCGCGAGACCGCCGAGATCGCGGTGCAGGCGTCGCTGACCGGCCATCTCGTGCTGTCGACCGTCCATACCAACGACGCGGTCGGCGCGATCACCCGCATGCGCGACATGCGGGTCGAGCCATTCCTGCTCGCCTCCACGCTGCGTGCCGTCGTCGCCCAGCGTCTGGTCCGGCGCCTGTGCCAGCATTGCCGCGAACCGGTGCAGGCCGACAAGTCGGCAAGCGCGCTGCTGGGCTTTGACCCCGGCACGATCATCTACCGGGCGCGCGGCTGCGACGAATGCAGTGGCACCGGCTACAAGGGCCGGATCGGCGTGTTCGAGGCGATCCGCGTCGATGATACGATCCGCCGCCTGATCAACGACGGCGGCGACGAATCGCTGATTGCCCGTCATGCCTTCCTGAATGCGCCCAACCTTGGGTCGGCCGCGCGCGCGCTGGTGCGGGACGGCCAGACCACCGCCGAGGAAGCGATCCGGGTGTCGCGCCGCGACGCGATCGAGGCGGAAACCATCGCCGATGGCTGATTTCGACTATGTCGCGATCGACCCGGCGGGCAGGGAACGCAAGGGCAGCGTCAAAGCGGACAGCGTCGAGGAGGCGCGGGTCAAGCTGGACACGCGCAAGCTGTTCGTCGTTCGTCTCGAGGCCGGTGCGGCAGACAAGGCGCGCAAGCGGGCCGGCCTGTCGCTGCGCGCGCCCAAGCTGTCGGCCAAGGAACTGACGCTCTTTACCCGGCAACTCTCGACCCTGGTCCAGGTGAGCCCGCTGGAGGAGTCGTTGCGCACCATCGGCCGGCAGAGCGAGCAGGATCATGTCCGCGCCATCGTCGGCAAGGTCCATTCGGGCGTGCTGGAGGGGCGGCGGCTGGCCGATGCGCTGGGCGCGGAGCCGAAAAGCTTTCCCGCCCTCTATCGCGCGATGATCTCGGCCGGCGAAAGCTCTGGCAGCCTGCCCACCATCATGGAGCGTCTGTCCGAACTGATGGAGCGGCAGGCAGTTATGCGTTCGAAAGTGCTGACCGCGATCGCCTATCCCTCGGTGCTGGCGACCTTTGCCGTGTTCGTGGTCGCGGCGCTGATGATCTTCGTCGTGCCCAAGGTGGTCGAACAGTTCGACACGGTAGGCCAGCAATTGCCGCTGCTCACGCGGATGGTGATGGGCATTTCCGCTTTCCTGGCGGGCTATTGGTGGCTGCTGCTGATCCTGATCGGGCTTGGCGCCTTCGGCTTCTGGCGCGCGCTCAGGATCGACAGTTTCCGCTATCGTTTCGACGCGATGCTGCTGGGCCTGCCGGTGCTGGGCCGGCTGATCCGCGACCTGCACGCCGCGCGGATGGCGCGCACGCTCTCGACGATGGTGGCGAGCCGGCTGCCGCTGATGGAGGGGCTGTCGCTGACCGCCAACACGGTGCATAACCGGGTGCTGCGCAAGGCGTCGGACGATATCGTGGAAGCGATCCGGGGCGGTGGCAGCCTGTCGGCGGCGTTGAAGCGGGCAGGGGTGTTTCCCCCGCTGCTGGTCTATCTGGCAGCGAGCGGCGAAAGCGCCGGGCGGCTCGACACGATGCTGGAACGCGCGGCCGACTATCTGGAGCGCGAGTTCGACGCCTTTACCTCGACCGCGCTCGCCATGCTGGAGCCGATCATCATCATATTGATGGGTGGCATCGTCGCCGTCATCATCCTGTCCATCCTGCTGCCGATCCTGCAGCTGCAAAGCCTGACCGGGGCTTGAAGGAGTAGAATATGCTGAAGTTGAACAAGATCCGGGCCGCGCTGATCGAACGGGAGGCGCAGCTTGCCGCCCGTCGTCCGGCGGAAAACGGCTTTACGTCTTCGAGGCGTTCCGCCGAACACGGCTTCACGCTTGTGGAGTTGATGGTCGTGATCGTCATCATCGGCCTGCTGGCGACGATCGTGGCGATCAACGTCATTCCCGCGACCGACACCGCCCGCGTCGAAAAGGCCAAGGCCGATATCTCGACCATCGAGCAGGCGCTGGAGCAATATCGGCTCGACAACCTGACCTATCCCGCCGCGTCGGACGGCTTGCAGGCGTTGCTCAATCCGCCGGCCTCGCTGGCGCAGCCGCAGCGTTATCGCCGTGGCGGCTATATCAAGAAGCTGCCGCAGGACCCGTGGGGCCGCGCCTATATCTACACCGTGCCGGGCAAGAAGGGCGCGTTCGACATCAGTTCGCTGGGCGCCGATGGCCAGCCGGGCGGCGAGAATGAAAATGCGGACATCTATTCCAGCGAAATCTGACGCCGCACGCCTTCCGCTCGCCTTGATGGCCGGACGGTGGATGGCGGTGGCTGACCGGTGGATTTCTCCTGCCGTCATCCTGACGAAAGTCAGGATCCATTCGGCGCTGCGTCGCGAGCGGAGCGCTGAATGGATCCCGGATCAAGTCCGGGATGACGGCGAGGAGCGGGGCGGCCGTTCCGCCGAACACGGCTTCACGCCTTTGTCGCGTTCCGCCCAGCAGGGCTTCACGCTTTTGAAGCGTTCCGCCGAACACGGCTTCACGCTGATCGAGCTGATGGTCGTGCTGACGATCATCGGCTTCATTTCGGCTGCCGTGGTGATCGCCATTCCCGATCCGCGCGGGCGGATCGTTGACGATGCCGATCGCTTTGCCGCGCGCGTTGCCGCCGCGCGCGACGAAGCGGTCGTCACCGCGCGCCCGATGGGTGTGTGGGTCTCCGCCTCGGGCTATGGTTTCCAGCGCCGCGAGGGCAGCCAATGGGTGCCGATGGAGGAAAAACCCTTCGTCAGCGCCAATTGGAAGACCGGTACGCGGGCGCTGGTGGGCCAGGACGGCCGCCAGCAGATCGCCTTCGACGGCACCGGCCTGCCCACCGATCCGCTGACCATCACCCTGGCGCGCGAGGCGGAGCGGGTGCAGGTCAGCGTCGACATGGCCGGAAAGGTCGTAGTCGGTGGCTGATCGGCGGTCCTTTTCTTCCGTCATCCTGACGAAAGTCAGGATCCATTCGGCGCTGGGCTTTGAAGCGTTCCGCCCAACAGGGCTTCACGCCCGGCAAGGGAGCGCTGAATGGATCCCGGGTCAAGTCCGGGATGACGGCGGTGATTGGGGTGGCCGTTCCGCCCAGCAGGGCTTCATGTCTTCGTCGCGTTCCGCCCAGCAGGGCTTCACGCCTTTGAGGCGTTCCGCCGAACACGGCTTCACGCTGCTCGAAATGCTGGTCGCGCTGGCGGTGTTCAGCCTGGCGGCGCTGGCGCTGGTGCGGTTGCAGGGGGTGACTTTGCGCACCGCCGCCGATCTCGACAGCAAGGCGCTGGGCCAGATCGTTGCCCGCAACCTGATGGTCGAAGTGCAGAGCGATGTCGCCCCGCCCTCCGTGGGCGAGGAAGATGGCGAGGTCGAGAATGGCGGTCGCCGCTGGCACTGGACCCGCACCGTCAAGGCGACCGAGGACAAGCGCCTGTTGCAGGTCGATCTGCTGGTCGACGGCCAGCCGGGCGCATCGCCGGTGGTGCTCAGCTTCCTGCGGGAGGTGGAGTGATGAGGCCGGAGAAGCCGGAAGGCGGACGGGATGAACAAGGTTTTACCCTCATTGAGCTGCTCGTCGCGCTGATGATCTTTGCGATGCTGGCGGCGGCGGGCGTGCTGCTGCTGGGCAACAGCGTGTCGGCGCAGGCGCAGGTCAAGGCGCGGCTGGACGACATGGCGGCGATCCAGCGGGCGGCGGGCGCGCTGTCGGCCGATCTTGGCCAGGCGGTGCCGCGCATCAGCCGCACCGAGGCGGGGACGCTGGCCCCGGCCTTCTGGGCGCATCGCGACGGCGAGGAACAGTCGGTGATGCAGTTCGTGCGCGGCGGATGGGACAATCTGGGCGACCTGCCCCGGCCATCGTTGCAGAAGGTCGAATATTGGGTGCGGCAGGGCCGGCTGGAACGGCGCGGCTATGCCCAGATCGACGGGGCTGCGGGCGACGAGCCGGCGGCACTGCTCGACCATGTCGAGGAGGTGACGCTGCGCTTCCGCGACGTAGAGGGCAAATGGCGCGAGGACTGGACGCCGGGCCAGCCCGACCTGATGCCGCGCGCGGTGGAAATGATGGTCAAACGCACCGGCGAGCCGCCGGTCACGCTGCGTTTCCTGGTGGCGCCCGGTCCCAAGGAAGCCCCGCTTGACGATCAGGAGGCGGCCAATGCGGCGGCCTGATCCCAATTGTCCCGAGGAGCGCGGCGCCGCGTTGCTGACCGTATTGCTGCTGGTCGCGGTGATGGCGGTGGTGGCGGCCACGGCGCTGGAGCGCGTGGCGCTGGCGACGCGGATGACCGGCAATGGCGGCGCGGTCGATCAGGGGCGGGCCTTTGCCGATGCCGGCATGGTGATCGCGCGCCTCAAGATCGGCGATCTGGTCGCGGCCAGCCCCGGCAAGACGACGCTGGCGGGCAACTGGATGGGCACGCCGCAGGCGATCCCGGTGCCCGGCGGCATGGCGACGGCGCGGGTGACCGACGGCAGCAACTGCTTCAACCTTAACAGCGTGGTTGCGGGCAACAACGAGAACAGCCTGAAGGTGCGGCCGGTGGCGGTTTCGCAGTTCCAGGCGCTGTTGCAGGCGCTGGGCGTCGATGTGCGCCAGGCGCAGGTCGCCGCTGCCTCGCTCGCCGACTGGATCGATACCGACAGCGTGCCCCAGCCGGCAGGGGCGGAGGACGAGACCTATGCCCGCGCGGCGCGGCCCTATCGCACCGCCAACCGCTTCATGGTCGACGCCAGCGAGTTGCGGGCGGTGAACGGCATCACGCCGGCGGTCTATGATCTGGTCCGGCCCTGGGTCTGCGCGCTGCCGGTGTCGGACATGTCGCCGATCAATATCAATACCTTGCTGCCCGATCAGGCGCCCTTGTTCGCGATGCTGCTGCCGGGGCAATTGAGCGTCGCGCAGGCACGGCAATTGCTGGCGCAACGGCCGGCGGAAGGCTACGGCAGCACAACGCAATTCTGGGCGACCCCTTCGCTGGCGGGGCTCAGCCCGCTCGCGGAGGTGGCAGAGCAGGTCAAGTTGACGACGGGATTTTTCAGAGTGGACGTGTCGGTGAATGTAGGGGGAACGCAAGTGGTGGAGCGCGGCCTGATCGATGCCCGGCAACCGCCGATCCGGCTGGTGCGGCGCGATTGGGGGGCGGGCGCATGAGTTCGGCCGATGCCCTGATCGTCGCACTGCCGGAGGGGGTGGAGGACGCGCCGACATGGATGCGGGTGGTGGATGGCGCGATCGTCCAGACCGGCGCCGGGGCAAACTGGCTCGCCGCCTGTGGCCTTGCCGCGCTGCCCGACAAGGCGCGGGTGATGCTCGTGCCGCCGGCCGCGCTGGTGGCGCTGCACTGGGTGTCGCATCCCGACCTGCCGGCGCGGCAGGGGCGGGCGGCGGCGCGGCTGGGCGCGCTGGCCGGCGCCATCCTGCCGTCCGACCAGTTGTTCGCCGCCGCCGACGAGAATGACGATCCCGCCCGCCCGCACATCGTGGCGATCGCGGCGCGCAGCGACATGCAGCACTGGCTGCTTTGGGCGCAGCATCATGGGCTGGACCCGGACATCATCGTGCCGGCAGCGCTGCTGCTGCCGGAAAGTGAGAATGGTTTCCTATCCGGAATGATTGGCGGGGCGTCGGTATTGCGCGGCCCTGACATGGCGGTGACCGCCGACATGGCGCTGCCCGAATTGATCGGCGACGCGCCGGTGCGAGAAGTCGCGGCGGACGAGATCGAAGCGCGGCTGGTGGCGGCGCTCGACGCGCCGCCGATCGACCTGCGCCAGGGCGATTTCGCCAAGCGGGTGCGGCGGCAGATCGATACGCGGGCGCTGGGCCGGATCGCGATTTGGTGCGGCCTGATCCTGCTGGCCAGCCTGCTCATCAGCCTGGTGACGCTGGTGCGGCAGAATGTCGCCGCCAGCCAGGTCGATGGCGAGAGCCTGGCGCTGGCACGGCAGGTGCTGCCGGAGGCTTCGGACGTGATGCAGGTCGAGGCGGAGATGGACCGGCAACTCGCCGCGCGCGGGGCCGGGGCCTATGCCTTCACCGCGCCGGTCGCCGGCCTGATGAGCGCGATGCAGGATGCGCCGGGCGTGTCGCTGACGGTGCTGTCGCGCGATCCCGACGGCATGGTGCGCGCGACGCTGGCCGCCGCCAAGGCGGATGACATCAACATCGTGTTGCTGGCGCTGCAGGCGGCCGGTTACACGATCACGGCGACCCCGTCCCAGGATCCGGGCGGGCGCACGCTGGCAGATATTACGGTGCGGTCATGATGGACAGGATGAAAGCCTATTGGATCGAGCGATCGCCACGCGAGCAATGGATGCTGGGCGTGATGTTCGCGCTGCTGGCGGTGGTGATATTGTGGCTGGGCGTGGCCCGACCGCTGGCCAATGCGCAAGTTTCCGCCCGTGATGCTTTGCGCGAGGCGACCGATCGTAACGCCGCGATCCGCGCCAAGGTGAAGCTGTTGAAGCATCTGCCGCGCAGGCCCACACCGACCGGCCCGGCCATCCCGATCGAGCAGTTTGTCGGCCAGAGCGCGGGCGAGGCCGGGCTGACGCTGGAACGGGCGCAGCCGCAGGGCAATGACCGGATGGAGATCGCCATCGCCTCGGTCCGACCGGTGGCGATGATGAGCTGGATCGCGGGGCTGGAGGCGCAGGGGCTTCGCATCGAGACGATGAGCGCGCGGCCCTCGCCGACGGCGGGCAGCGTGTCGGTGCAGGCGGTGCTGGTGCGTGGAGGCGGCCAATGAAGGGGCTGATCCTGTCGCGCCGGATGCGCATCATCCTGATCGCGCTGTTCATATTCGGCCTGATCGTCTTCATTCCGATGCGGGTGGCTTTGGGGCTGGCGCAGCTCGACCGGCTGGGCCTGGCCGCGCGCGAGATACGCGGCAGCGTGTGGAGCGGGCGGATCGACCAATTGATGCTGGGCGAAATGCCGATGGGATCGGTGCGCGCCGGCCTGTCGCCGCTATCGCTGCTGGTCGGCCGGGCGCGGTTCGACATTGCCCGGCATCGCGGCCAGCCCGACGACATTCAAGGGGCGCTGACCGTCGGGCTCGACCGGATCGGCATCGATGATGTGACCGGTTCGGTGCCGCTGGGCCGCACCTTCGCGCCGCTGCCGGTCAGCGGGCTGATGATGGAGGATGTCAGCGGCTATTATCGCGGCGATGTCTGCGGTCATGCCGAAGGCCGGGTGCGGGCGCGGATGGCGACGCAGATCGCCGGGCTGAACCTGTCGCAGGGGCTGTCGGGCACGGTCGCCTGCGATGGTGACTCGCTGCTGCTGCCGCTGGTCAGCCAGTCGGGCATGGAGAAGATCAATCTGCGGATCTGGCGGTCGGGCCGCTATACCGCCGAAATGCGGGTGGAAACCGCCGATCCGGCGCTGGCCGGGACGCTGGGGCAGGCGGGCTTCGCCACGGTCGGCAACGCCTATGTGCTGAAGGTCGAAGGGACGTTGTGATCGATCCCTGGGCTGCCCTGGTCGGCGCGGTCGCGGGCATGATCGCGGGCAGTTTCCTTGCTACCCTGATCCTGCGCTGGCCGCAGGGGCGGGGCGTGATGCGTGGCCGATCGGCCTGCGACGGCTGTGGCCGGGTGCTGGGGCCGATCGACCTGGTGCCGATGCTGAGCGCGCTGATGCAGCGCGGCCGATGCCGGACCTGCGGCGTGGCGATCGATCCGCTCCATGGCCGGGTGGAGGCGGGCTGCGCCATCATCGGCGCGCTGGCGCTGGGGTTCGCGCCGGATCCGGGCGGGATCGGCTGGGCGCTGCTCGGCTGGATGCTGCTGACCCTGGCGCTACTGGACTGGCGTCATTTCTGGCTGCCCGATGCGCTGACCCTGCCGCTCGCCTTCTTCGGCTTCACCCTGGGGCTGTGGACCACCGACGTCGGGCTGGTCGATCGGGTGATCGGCGCGGCGGCGGGCTATCTCGGGCTGCTGGCGATCGCGCTCGGCTATCGCGCGCTGCGCGGGCGTGAGGGGCTGGGGCTGGGCGATGCCAAACTGCTCGGCGCGATCGGCGCCTGGCTGGGCTGGCAGGCGCTGCCCTTCATCCTGCTGATCGCGGCGTCGCTGGGTTTGGTGGGCGCGCTGGTCGCGCTGGCGCTGGGCCGGGCTGTGCAGGGGCAGAGCCGGGTGCCGCTGGGGACTTTGCTGGCGATTGCGACGCTGCCGGGCTGGATCGTGCGAGCGCTGATCTAGCGGCCGAGGAGAGTGTCTGGGCTGCGAGCGCAAATTTGGGCGGGCAGGAAGCGACCAGCTTTTGCCATCGTCACCCCGGCCTTGAGCCGGGGTCCCGCTTCTTTATCTGTTGCATAGAAAAGCGGGATGCCGGGTCAAGCCCGGCATGGCGGATGTGTGTGGGCGGCTTGCGACCAGAAGCTGACCTGTTCCCCCTCCCGCAGGCGGGAGGGGGTTAGGGGGTGGGCTGGACGTCGCACAAGCCCACCCCGCTGCGACTAATGCGCTGCGCGCCTAAGTCTCGCTGCCCCTCCCGCCAGCGGGAGGGGAATGGCAGGAATCCACCCATTTTAACCGTTTTCACGAAGCACCCGATTTCCCTCGCGGCCTACTTCCCCAACTGCCTGGCCACCGATGGCGTAACCTTGGCGGTGATGCGCTGGACGCCTTGCGGGTTGGGATGGATGCCGTCGGGCAGCAGCAGGCTGCGTTCACCGATCACGCCGTCGAGGAAGAAGGGGTAGAGCGGCACGCCATGCTTCTTCGCGAGGTCGGGATAGATGGGATTGAAGGCGGCGGCATAGTCCGGCCCCATATTGGGGGAGGCCATCATGCCGGTCAGCATCGCGGGAATGCCGCGCTTGGTAAGTTCGGTCAGGATGGCGTCGATATTGCTCCGGGTCGCCTGCGGGCTGAGGCCGCGCAGCATGTCGTTGCCGCCCAGGCCCACGAGGACCAGGTCGGGCTTGCGGGACAGGCCGTCGAGACCGAAGGCGAGGCGGGCGAGGCCGTCGGCGCTGGTGTCGCCCGACACGCCGGCATTGACGACATGGGCCTTGATCCCCTGTTTTGACAGAGCTTGTTCAAGGATGGGTGCAAAGCCCTGATCCTGCTGAAGATTATAGCCGGCATAGAGGCTGTCGCCGAACACGACGACCAGCTCGCCATCGGCGATTGGCTGTGCCGCCTTCGCTGTCATGTTCGCGGCGCCATTGTCGGCGGCGGGAAGCGCCTCTTGCTTCGTTGGGGAACAGGCGGCGAGCAGTTGGACAAGCAGCAGCGAGAACCCATATAGCCGGAAACCGTTCGCCAAGGAGCCTTCCTTTTTCATGCATGCGACCATCGATGCCCCCCATATCGCGATCCAGGCGCGCAATGTCACCCTCTCGCTCGGCAACACGCAGATATTGAAGGGCATCGACCTGGATATTCGCCGGGGCGAGAGCCTGGCGATATTGGGCGCGTCGGGATCGGGCAAGTCGTCGCTGATGGCGATCCTGTCGGGGCTGGAACAGGCGAGCGGCGGCACGGTCAGCGTGGCGGGCGTCAACTATCGCTCGCTCGACGAGGATGGGCTGGCGCGGGCGCGGCGCGGGCGGATCGGCATCATCCTGCAATCCTTCCATCTGTTGCCGACGATGACGGCGCTGGAAAATGTCGCCGTGCCGCTGGAACTGGCGGGTCTGGCCGATCCGTTCGAGCAGGCGGCGCAGGAATTGAAGGCGGTGGGCCTGGGCCACCGCCTGTCCCATTATCCCGCCCAGCTGTCGGGCGGCGAGCAGCAGCGCGTGGCGATCGCGCGGGCCATGGCGCCCGATCCGGCGATATTGTTCGCGGACGAACCCACCGGCAATCTGGACCAGGCGACCGGCACGGCGATCATCGACCTGCTGTTCGCCCGGCAACAGGCGAGCGGCGCGACCCTGCTGATCATCACCCATGATCCGGCGCTGGCGGCGCGGTGCGACCGGACCGTCGAGATGCGCGACGGGCAACTGAGCGGCGAGGTCGCCGCGTGACGACTTTGGGGTGGGGGGCAAGCTGGCGGATCGCGCGGCGCGACCTGCATGCCGGGTTCCGCGGCTTGCGGCTGCTGTTCGTCTGCCTGTTCCTGGGCGTGATGACCCTGGCGGCGATCGGCAGCCTGACCAGCGCGATCACCGGCGAGATTTCGGCGCGGGGGCAGATGATCCTGGGCGGCGATGTCGAGATCGCCATGACCCAGCGGGTGATGGAGGCGCGCGACCAGCAGGCGATCGCGCGGCTGGGCCGGATGAGCGAGACGGTGCGGCTGCGCGCCATGGTCCACAAGGGCGGGGCGCGCGAGGCGCAGCCGTTGCTGACCGAGCTGAAAGGCGTGGACAATGCCTATCCGCTCTATGGCACGCTGGCGCTGCAGCATGGGCGTTATGCACCGCTGGCGGCTGACCGCATCCTGATCAGCCCGGCCTTGGCGGAGCGGATGGCGATCGGCGTCGGCGACACGCTGCGCTATGGCACGGCCGATTTCACCGTGGCGGCGGTCATCGCCGACGAGCCGGACCGGGTGGGTGAGGGCTTCACTTTGGGGCCGGTGGCGATCGTGTCGATGGATGGGCTGGACCGCACCGGGCTGATCCAGCCGGGCAGTCTCTATCGCGCCAAATATCGGCTGGGCCTGCCCGCCGGAGCGGATGCGCAGGCACTGCGCGAGCGGCTGGAGAAGCGCTATGTCGAGCAGGGCTGGGAGTATAAGGACCGCGAGCGGGCGGCGCCGGGCACCAACCGCTTCATTGAGAATATGGGCCAGTTCCTGTCGTTGATCGGCCTGGCTGCACTGGTGATTGCAGGGATCGGCGTCAGCAATGGCGTCGCGTCCTATCTGGCGATCAAGCGCGGCGCGCTGGCGACCTTCAAGGTGCTGGGCGCGACCTCGGCCGATATCCAGCGCATCTATCTGCTCCAGATCGGGGTGGTCGCGGGCCTGGCCATATTGGCCGGGCTGGTGGCGGGCGCGTTGTCGCCGCCGATGCTGGTCTGGGTGGCGGGTGACATGCTGCCGGTGGCGCCGGGCTTCCATCTCTATCCGCTGCCGCTGGTGACGAGCGCCGCCTATGGCCTGCTGATCGCACTGATCTTTACCCTGCCGCCGCTGGCCCGCGCGCGCACCGAGCCGGTGGCGGCGATCCTGCGCACCCTGGTCGACGGGCGGCGGCGGATCGACCGGCGCACGCTGGCGCTGGTCGGCGGGGCGATCGCGCTGCTGGTTGCGGTCGTGCTGCTGACGGCGCGCACGCCGTTGTTCGCAGCGGCGATGCTGGGGGCCATCATAGCGACCCTGTTGCTGCTGCTGGCGATGGGGCAGGGCATCCGGTGGCTGGCGCGGCGCATGCCCCATGCGCGGCGGCCGCTGCTGCGGCTGGCGCTCGCCAATCTCCATCGGCCCGGCGCGCAGACGGCGGCGCTGACCGTGGCATTGGGGCTGGCGCTGACCCTGTTCGTCACGCTGGCGGCGATCCAGACCAGCATTCAGGCGGAGATCGGCCGGACCGTGCCGCAACAGGCGCCGAACCTGTTCGTGCTCGACATGCCGGCCGGGGCGGAGACGCAGTTTCGTGCGTTGATGGCCAAGCGCGTGCCGGTGGCGAAGCTGAATGTCGTGCCGATCCTGCGCGGCACGGTGACCGGCTATTCGGGCAAGCGCGTCACCGACCTCAAAGAAAAGCCCGAAGGGGCGTGGATCCTGCGCGGCGAGCGCGGCGTCACCTATAGCGCGACCCTGCCAGAGGGGAGTGAGATCGTCGAGGGGCGCTGGTGGCCGCGCGATTATGTCGGGCCGCCGCTGGTGTCGCTGGATGCCGACCAGGCCAAGGCGCTGGACATCTGGGTCGGCGACCGCATCACCGTGTCGATCCTGGGCCGCGAGATCGAGGCGCAGGTCGCGTCGCTGCGCAAGATCAACTGGGACACGATGGGCTTCAACTATGTGATGGTGTTTTCGCCCAGCACGCTGGCGTCGGCGCCGCACAGCCTGACCGCGACGATCAGCCTGCCCGACAAGCGCCAGGAGCAGGCGGTGACCAGCGCACTGCTGGCGACCTTCCCCGGCGCGTCGGTGATCGAGGTCGGGCAGGTGATCAGCCAGGTGTCCGGCCTGCTGGATCAGATGTCGGGCGCGATCCTGGCGGCGGCGTCGGTGACGGTGCTGGCGGGGGTCGCCGTGCTGATCGGCGCGATCGCGGCCGGGCGGCAGAGCCGCAGCTATGACAGCGTGGTGCTGAAGCTGCTGGGGGCCACACGCTGCCAGATATTGGGCGCGCAGGCGCTGGAATATGGCGTGCTGGCCGGGCTGCTGGCGCTGGTGGCGCTGCTGCTGGGCGGGGCGGCGGCCTGGTATGTGGTGGTGCAGGTCTTCAGCTTTGGCTGGGCACCGGACTGGGGCGTGGTGCTGGCGACGCTGGCGGGCGGGGCGGTGCTGACGCTGGGGATTGGCCTCGCAGGATCGATTCCGCTGATGTCGGTGCGGCCCGCAAGGGCGCTGCGGCAGCTATAAGGAGGATGCCCAGGCGTTATTGCTTGGGCATCTTCATGTAGAGCGGCAGGCTGAGGCTGAGGAAGAAGGCCTCGCCCTTCAGCCGGTTGGTGGCGTCGAGTTCCTTGAAGGCGCGCAGGCGGAAGGTGGCGGGCGAGCGGCCCATCACGACATTGACCGCGGCGGTGCCGCCGACGCCGACCACCTCGCCCCGGAAGGCGCCGAGCAGGGCGCCACTGCTCCTGTCATCGCTGATCTGCTTCAGCCAATAGCCCTGGACACCGAGCGAGAACGTCTTCGACAGGGCCTTTTCCACGGCGCCTTCGAGATGGAATTCATTGCCGCTATTATATTTCGTATAGTCGTTCTTGCCATTGAAGGTGACGCCGGCCTTGCCCGAAACGTCCCATCCGCTTGCATCGTCATGCAGGCTGAACGCCAGCGAGGTGTCGACGGCCCAGCGGTGCAGCGCCAGATTGGCCAGTTGATCCTCGCGATAATGGCCGACGGGAATGTTGACCATGGAACTGGCCTGGATGTGGAGCTTGCCCGCCTTCCAGCCGAGCATGGTGTTGAATACCGGATCGCCGACCACCAGAGCGGAATCATGGACGTTGAGGCTGCGCAGATTGCCGAACGGACCGGTGACGACGGCGTTGGCGTCGATCATCGGCGCGCCTACCGGCAGGGTCATGCCCATGGCCAGCGTGCCGCCCAGGAAATTGGTGGAGGGCACCACCAGCGTCGTCAGAAAGTCGGCGACGATCGTTGCATCTAGCCCTGCCACGACATTGCCGCCGACCACGAATTCCTTGTTGGCGCTGGCGCTGCCATTGTAGATGTATACGGTGTCGTCGAAATAGATGCCCTCCAGCGGCGCCATCACCGCTGTGGCGGGGCCGCCAGTGCCGGGCACATAGAGGCTGGCTGCGCCTTCGACGGCATGGGCCGGGGTGCTGATGGCGCCGGCCAGCGGCAGGATAGCGCCAAACAGGCAGGTTTTTACATTGCGCATCATCTGTCCCCATTATCCCTGAAGGGCGCAAAGCCCGGTTCCATCATCCATCGACGGGCCAGGCGGGGCCATCGGGATAATCCCCGAGCCGGATCAGGGAAGCTTGCATCGCAGAAAACCCTGTGGCGGATGATAAGATTACGAAAAGGCACGATATCCATGCTTTCCTCTCGCCAAATATGGCGGGCCGTGTCAGGTTTCTGGCCGCTATCGCTCGTGCTCGCGCTGACCGGAAGGCGGATATGCGGCGGATATGCGCTGCGTCGGGGCAATCCTGGCCGATGCGGGGGAAAACCCCCATTGTTTCAGGCGGGCAGGCCGCAATGATAGATGGGCTCATCAGGGGCGAGCATCGGGAGTGGACAGGGGTAAAGGATGAGCAAGCCATTGACGCGGATATTGATTGCCGACGATCATCAGGCGTTGCGGCAGGGGGTTCGAACCTTTCTCGAAACCCAGGATCGCTGGCAGATCGTCGCCGAGGCGTCGGACGGCCATGATGCGCTGAAGGCAGCGCGCGAGACGCAGCCGGACATCGCCATCCTGGATTATTCGCTGCCGCTGATGAACGGGCTGGAACTGACCCGCGCGCTCAAGCAGGAGTTTCCGCGGATCGAGATATTGATCTACACCATGCATGATCGGGAGGATCTGCTGGTCGAGGTGCTGCGTGCGGGCGCGCGCGGCTATGTGCTCAAATCCGACAGCGGCCAGCATCTCCAGTCGGCGGTCGAGGCGCTGTCGCTACGCAAACCCTATTTTTCGGCGGCGATCTCCGAAACATTGCTCGACCATTATGTGAAGAGCAGCGTCGCGGGCAGCAATGTCGCGACGCTTACCCCGCGCGAGCGCGAAATCGTGCAACTGATCGCGGAGGGGAAGATCAACAAGCAGATCGCCCATCTGCTGGATATCAGCGTGAAGACGGTCGAGACCCACCGCGCGGCGGCGATGCACAAGCTGAAGTTGGGAACGACCGCCGAACTGGTGCGCTACGCGGTGCGCAACAATATCGTCGAACCCTGATAAGGGCGTGATTGGCGGGCGGGTCTGACCCTGCGCCGCCGATCAGCCAGGATCAGTCATATTGGCGGCGACGTGGGATGGTGGCGATGACGAGCGTGCCGGTGCCGGTGCGGCGGACTTCCAACTGGCCGGCAAGTGCCATGATTCGCTCGCGCATGCCTGATAGGCCGACGCCGACAATATCGCGTCCCTGACCGTTGAGAATATGTTCGGGCACGCCCCGGCCATCATCCTCTATTTCCAGAGCAAAGCCCGCCTGGCTCCGCCGCAGCCGGACGACGGCATGGCTGGCGTCGGCATGTTTATAGACATTGGCCAGCGCCTCCTGGGCCACGCGATAGAAGGCGATCTCCATGTCCGGATCGCGCTTGATCGGACCCGAGAGGCAGCGAAATTCGACCTGGAGTCCCGACCGGCGTGCGAATCCGCGACTGAAATGGGCCAGCGCGGCTTCAATGCCGTCTTCCGCGAGTTCGGGCGGGTGCAACAGATAGCTCAAGGTCCGCACCTGATCCTGGATCGCCTTGAGCGACGTTTCCATAGCCTGATAGGCGTCGCTGGCCTGGGCGTTCATGTCGCTGCTGCGCAGCGTCATGAGATTGAACTGGATCAGTGCGAGTTGCTGGAAGGTCTCATCATGAAGTTCGCGCGCAATCCGCTTGCGCTCTTCTTCCTCGGCCTGCAGCATTGACAGATGATAGCGGCGGGGATTGGGCGTTTCACTTTCCGGGTCTTCGTCATCCAGATGGCTGAGGATGAAAAGTTCCTCGTCGCCGGGCAGTCGCTCGCCATGGATGACCATGCGGATTTCGTGCCCGGCGAGGGGGAAGCGGACCAACTGGCTGAAGGGTGTGCCGTCCCGGCGGAGGCCTTCGACATGATCGCTCACGCTCTTGATGTCCTGCGGTGCGGTGCTGAACCGTTCCTTGAGGGCGAAATAGCATTGACCCGATACCAGGTGCAGATCGAGCCCCACGGCATGTAGATAGGGTTGGCAGGGGCGATTGATGGCGACGATCCGTGCGTCGCGATCGATCACCACGATCTTGACCGGAATGCTGTTGAGCAGGCGCTGCAAGTCTGAACGGCACGACGTCTGGGGCGGGGCGGGCGGAACCAGGTAGATCGGCGCGGGAAGTGCCGTGCTGCGACGCTCCTCGCCGAAAAATTCCGGATAAAAAGGTGCCCCCGCTTGATGTAGTTCGAGCATGACGTCTCCCTCACCAGCTATATTCTACTCAATCCCCTGGCATGAACCGAAATCCCGGCGCAGGCGGATGTTATGCGCAGTGAATGGCGCGCATAACTGGACTAACTAACGAGCGACCCTGTTGTCAGTAAGTATACCGGGGGTAATTCTATGTAGCAATGGTCGGTGCTTGGTAAAAATCGGGTTTTTGCGTTGCGGTAAGGTGACTTTTTGATTGTCGGTCATACGGCAGAAGCATGGCGTAAAAGCTATGGGAAATGGCCGTTTAACGGCGGAATTAGACTTAGGTACAATATTGTATACTTTGAAAAAATGTGAGTTTTGTGTATATTGGGATGGATAAGGAAAAATACGTAATGGGGGGACTGCCTTGCCGGGTATCGCCCTTCCTTTTCCTGAGTCGCACATGTGAAGCGACGAGAAGGGCAGCATGGTTGGCACGGCCATTTGCCATCGGGTAATTACCCTGAGGTGGCCCGATCGTATCGCTATCCGGTTTTTCGCCATTTTCCAGTCTGATGCCGATTTCATCATCGGGATAACCCCGGCATCATTTTTCGCACTCCTAGGAAATGACCCCGATGCCCAAGCCTGGCGCGAGGAGGCGCAATGGGCTGGCGGCATGGTTCACCACGCCGGAATGGACGGCCGCAGGCCGCAGGGAGGAAGACATGTCTCGTCATAGCATCAGGCTAGCCGGCATCAGTGTCGTGATGTTGGGTGCTGGAACCACGCCAGCCAAGGCGCAATCGCTTGACGACAAATATTGGATCGAAGTCGGTGCCTATAGGCCATCGGTCAGTTCCCATGTCCGGGTCGCCCCTGCCTCCAACCCGGATGGTGGCACGAATATCGACCTGGAATCCGACCTCGATCTCGACAAGCACAAGGCGCTGCCGCAGGTCGCGGCAGGGATCCGGCTGGGGGGGAACTGGTCGGTGATGGGGGAATATTATTCCCTGAGCCGCAACGGCTCCAAGACGGTGGCGCGTGATATCACCTTCGACGATGTCACCTATCCGGCCGGGGTGCGAGTGGAGAGCAGTTTCGATTCCGATGTCTATCGACTGACCTTCGGATACGCGTTCGTGAACACGACGGACACCCGCGTCGGTGCGGCATTGGGTGTGCATGCAACCGATTTTGTCCTGGCGATCAAGGGGGATGCCAGGGTCGGCGAGGCGCAGCTCAGTGGCGCGCAGCGTCGCCGAAAGGCGCTGGCGCCGCTGCCGACGGTTGGACTATCGCGACGCAGAGAATTGCGACCAGCCTGACCCTGGGCGCACGGGCGGATTATCTGTCGTTGACGATCGACGATTACAAGGGGCGCCTGCTCAACGCGGAAGCCGCCATGACCTGGCGTTTTGCCAAGAATGTCGGGATCGGCGCGATGTGGCGCTACGTCAATTATCGCGTCGATGTCGACAAGGACAACTGGGCCGGTCGGATGAGATATCGCTTCAGCGGTCCGGCGGTCTTCATGCAGATTGGGTTCTAAAGGACAGGGCGTCGTGCCGATCGGCACGGCGCCCGCTCTGTTCGTCAGGCTGCGCGGATCACGCAGCGGAAGCCAATGTGGCTGGTCGAGGAGTCGATCGCCTGGGCATGACGCGCAGCCGGCCGGTAGCGCCGGCAATAGCTGGGCGCGCATAGATGCGAGCCGCCCTTGAGCACCCGCCGCGGGATCAGTATCTGGGGCTGCTGCGGATCATAGCTGGCTTCCCGCGCCTGGTTGAGGGGGTTGCGGGGCGCGCAGCAGGGGCGCGAGGGATCGGCCTGATGCCGGGCGGCGTAGAAATCCTCGGTCCATTCCCACACATTGCCGATCATGTCGGACAGGCCATAGCCATTGGCGGGGAAGCTGCCGACCGGCGAGGTGCGTTCATAGCCGTCGACCAGCAGATTTTCGGACGGGAAATTGCCCTGCCAGAAATTCGCCATCGCCTTGCCATCGGGCATCAGTTCGTCGCCCCAGGCAAATTCCTGCCCGTCGACGCCACCGCGCGCGGCAAATTCCCATTCGGCTTCCGTGGGGAGCGTCTTGCCCACCCAGGCGGCATAGGCAGCGGCGTCGTCATAGGTGACATGGACCACCGGATGGTCGTCAAGATCGTCGATCGAGGAGTCCGGACCTAGCGGATGGCGCCAGTCGGCATCGAAGACATAGCGCCACCACTGGCTCCAGTCATGCAGCGGCACAGGGCGATCGGTGGGTGTGAAGACCAGTGAGGCGGGGCGCAACATCTCCGGCTGGGCGCCGGGATAATCATCCGGGTTGGGTGCGATCTCCGCGGTGGTGCGATGGCCGGTTGCCGTCACGAAGCGACGGAAATCGCGATTGGTGACGGGAGTGGAATCGATCCAGAAGGCATCGACCTCGACCGGATGGGCCGGGGCCTCCTCGGGATAATGATGGTTCGACCCCATGATGAAGCGACCGCCAGGGATATGGATCATGTTTTCCGGCGCGGAGGCCGGCGAGGCGAGGGGGGATGGCACGGTCAACCGATACTCCTTGTCTGTCGGGCCTGTGATGCGCCTATACGGCGCGCGTCGCAATCGCGGCGAACAGGCCGATGCCGGCTATGCACATGATGAGCGCCATCAGCAGCACCGGCCGGCCCAGGTGAAACTGGTTGCTCTGCTTGAGGTCGGAGAGGGTCATCCAATAGCCCCATGTGCCGAGCAGGATGGCAAGCGTCCCCATGCCGGCGAGGAACAGGCCGATATGCTGCGGACTTTCTGAATCGCCATGACCGGTCTTTTCTGTTGCAGCATCCAGGAACTTGTAGATCGTGAAGCCGAAACTGAGCATCGATAGCGAGGTGCGGATCCAGGCCATCAATGTCCGGTCGGCGGCCATGACGGTGCGCTTTGCACCGAGATCGATTGGCAGTTTGGGCATGTCATCCGTCATGATCGCCGCTCCGTCAGCGAAAAATTCCGATGCGATCCTAGGCGCGCTGCCGGGGATTGGCGATCATGATAAACCCTGGGTCGGGACAGTAACGATCTGTCTCCGGGCCACGGGGGCAATGGCCACGAACCGTTGGATAGCAGCATGTTGCAGTTGCGTCGGGTGACAGGCCTTGGGGGAAGGCGCCGATCAGGGCAAATCCCGACTTGGCCGGGCCTGACTGTGCATTAGCTTGATAACGACGCAAAAATGCCGGGGAGGCGCCCAAGTTGGTGCACGCCGGGAAGGATCGGCCGGAATTGCCGGCCCATGAAATGACTGCCGCCCATCCCCCCGGGTGCGGTCATGCATCAGGCGGGAAGAAGGACTGCACTTTCCGCCTGATGCCCCACCGGGCTCAGGGACGCCACGGAAAGAAATGCGCCCAAATCGGCACTTATCCCTATGGGCGGCCCCGTCGGAACGGCGATAGTCGGCGGCAAGGGAGATGGGGCCAATTCCAGCATTGCGCATCTCGCCGCGCGTTCGATCCGGGCAGAAGGAGCTTGTCATGAGGTCTAGGATAAAATGTCTCTGTGTGCCGCTGGCGTTGCTGGCCGCATCCACGGCCTATGCGCAGACCAGCGCGCCGGCGGCGGGTGAGATCGAGCCGGCTGCCATGGCCGCGATGGACAAGATGAGCGCCAAGCTGATCAGCTTGCCGGCCTTTGCGCTGAAGGCGGATGTGACGACCGAGCAGGTGCTCGATACAGGGCAAAAGCTGCAATATGGCGGTACGGTCGACATTCGCGCGCACCGGCCCGATGCATTCAAGATTTCGGCGGTATCCGACATCCAGCATCGCGATTATTATTTCGGCGGTGGCAAGTTCACGATCCTGGCGCCACGGCTCAACTATTATGCGTCGGTGCCGGCCAGCGGATCGATCGGCCAGGCGCTCGACAAGCTGAAGACCAGTTACGGCATCGAACTGCCGCTGGCGGATCTGTTCACCTGGGGCACGGACCAGTCGCTGCGGATGCGGATCAAGTCGGGCTATCTGGTCCGGCCGGAAAAGATCGATAGCCGCACCTGCACCCATTATGCCTTTCGGCAGGAGCAGGTCGACTGGCAGATCTGGATCGACGACAGCGACCAGTTGCCCTGCAAGCTGGTGATTACCGACACGACCGATCCGTCGATGCCGCAATATGTGGCGGTCCTGCACTGGGATCTGCAGGCGCAGCCGAGCGCGGCCGATCTGGCCTTCGCGCCGCCCGCCGACGCGCATCAGATCATGTTGGTCGATCTTGGCAAGGGAGACACGAAATGAAGCGCCCGACCAACAGCCTGTCCGTGATCGCATCGCTGGCGATCCTGGCCCAGCCGGTGACGACCGGCATGACGGCCCTTTCCGCCAGTGGCTTCCTGCTGGCGGTGGCGGCTTCGGACAGCGCGCAAGCGGCGCCGCCGCGCAAGCGCCCCGGCGGCGGCGGCGCGCGGCCCAGCCGACCTGCGGGCGGCGGCGCCCATCGGCCCGCCGGTGGTCGGCCCGCCGGTGGACGACCTCCTGTGCGCAATCATGGACCAACCAATGTCAATCATGGTGGCCATCGGAACAATATCAGCAACAATAATGTCAACGTGAACGTCAATCATGGTGGCAATCATTATGATGGCGGGCATCGCGATCATTATGACCATCATGATCGTTGGGACGATGACTGGGATGATCACTGGCATCCCGCCGCGACGGCGGCAGCCATCTCGCTGACGGCGGCGGCGATCGGATCGATCGTGCGCAGCGTTCCGCCGGATTGTTCGACCGTGATCGTCAATGGCATCAGCTATTCGCAGTGCGGCAATACCTGGTATCAGCCGCAATATGCCGGTTCTTCGGTGCAATATGTCGTGGTCAATCCGCCGCGCTGAAGCTTTGATAGAGTGAAAAAAAGCGGCTGCCCGAACGGGCGGCCGCTTTTTGCGTGGGATAGGCCGGTCCGCTCCCCATCTGGGCAGCGGACCGGTCCGGTAGTGCGATCAGAACTTGACCGAGGCGTTTACGAAGAAGGCGCGGCCATAGACGTCGTAGGTCGAAGGATAGGTATTCGACTGCTGCTGGTTGTCGCCCATGATCGGCGGCTTCTTGTTGAACATGTTGTTCATGCCGAGCGACCAGCCGAAGGTTTCCGTCGCCTGCACCTGAAGGCCGAGGTCGAACAGGTTGTAGGCCTTGATCTTCTCGACGGTATAGGTGGTCGTATCGTCGTCGTCGCGGACGCTCGACAGATAGCGATGGGTCAGGCCCAGGGTGATCGGGCCGCTGCTCCAGGTGATGCGGTTGTTGAGGCGCAGCTTGGAATAAGGGTCGCCGCAATAGACGCCGAAGCGGCCGGCGCAGCTCTGGTTCAGTTCCGGGATCGCCGCGACCGGGTTCAGGTCGTAACGGATCAGGCGGGTGCCCGCGACGCGGAAGCTGAGCTTGCCGGTCTTGGCGCCGAACACGCCGAAGTTGAGCGGCAGGCTGTAGTTCATCTCGAAGTCCACGCCCTCGGTCTTGAGGCCGCCGGTGTTGGACAGGAGATTTTCCGCGCCCTCGATCGCATAGCTGTTCTCGTTGCGCGGCAGCAGCGAGCAATAGCTGCTGTCATAAGGCGTCCAGCCATTGGACTGATCGCCATAGCAGGCCTTGATGATGTTCGCGGTGCCCGGCGTCGAGATATAATTGTCGATCTTGATATGGTAATAATCGACCGTCAGGCTGAAGCGCGGCAGGAAGCTGGGCTGGAGCACGACGCCCGCGGTCCAGGTGTCGGACTTTTCCTCACGCAGGTTCGGGTTGCCGCCGGTGATCGAGTCGATCTGCGAGCTGCCACCGTTGATGTCGGTGCCGAGCGCGCTCGACGGCACGCCGGTCGCGACGCAACTGGACGCCAGGTTGGCATTGGTGGTCGCGTCCTCGGTCGAACAGGGATCGTTCGCGGTCGGGAAGTCCTGCGACTGGCCCGAATAGAGATCCGCGACGGTCGGCGCACGCACCGCCCGGCTATACTGGCCGCGGAAGGTGACGTCCTTGATCGGTGCGTAGATGAGGCCGGCCGAGAAGGTGCCGACATTCTTGGCTGCGGTCGAATAATGCGAGAAGCGATAGGCACCGTTGAAGTCGAGCTTGTGGACCAGCGGCAGGTCGGCGAGCAGCGGCACGTCGATTTCGGCGAACAGCTCCTTCACATTATAGCCGCCCGACAGACCCTCGCCGGCGTTGAAGCCGACGACGTCGCCCGAGGACAGGGCATAGTCCGGATCATAGCTGCCATGTTCGGAGCGATATTCCGCACCGAAGGCGATACCGGCCGGGCCGGCGCCCAGATCGAACAGATTGCCGTTGGTGACGGCGAAGCTGGCGACCTGTTCGGTCACGGTGCTGACATTCTTGACCGGGATCGAGATGAAGGCGGCGGCTTCGCTGCTGATATTGCCTTCGCCGAAGATGTTCAGCGGGACACAGCCATTGCTGGTGTCCGAACAGACCAGATTGCCGTCGCTGTCATAGGTGGTCTTGAGCGCCTGCTCGACGCGACTGCGCGACACGTTGCCGGTCTGGGTCTCGACCTGCTTGGTGCGCGAATAGCTGTAATAGCCGTCATAGTTCCAGTCGCCGGCGATCTGGCCCTTGGCACCGATCAGGGTGCGATAGGCGGTGTTGTCGACGTTGGAGATGCGGGCGCCGACTTCGTTGAGGCGGCGGTAGATGGCGGCCGTGGCATAGCCGTCGCCATCGGTGTCCGCAGCCGACAGCAGCGCCTGCGATTCCGGGGAGAGGAAGGAGGAGTCGACGTCGAGCGAAACCGAGCCGGTGAATGGCGTGGATGCCAGGCGGTTCTTCACCCGGTTGTTGATGAACTGGCCCTCGGCATAGACGGTGAGGTGATCGTTGACGTCATAATGGGTCTGGGCGCTGAGCAGGATGCGCTTCTGGGGCACCTGAAGATAATTGTCCGGTGCATAATTATAGGCGTCGGTCGCTGAGTTGTAGTCGGAGTAGCTGCCGTCCTGGTTGAACTTATACTGGGTGCCCGAGAGGGCAAAGCGGGTGCCGGGAATCGAGCCCGAGCCGCCGGCGGCCAGGCCACCATCGCCGTCATCGGTATAGGCCTGCTTGGTGTAGCTGCGGGCCGACTGCTGCACGGCGTCGCGCTTGGTATAGTCGATATAGAAGGTGGCGTTGCCGCGACCGTCGGCGAAATTGCCGCCCATCAGCAGGTTGGTGTTGAAGGTGCCGCCATCGCCTTCCTGGTTGATGCGATAATTGGCGTTCGCTTCGACGCCGGAAAAGTCGCGCTTGGTCACGAAGTTGATGACGCCGGCAATCGCGTCCGACCCATAGACAGCCGAGCGGCCGCCCGACACGACCTCGACATGGTCGATCAGGCCCGCCGGAACGGTATTGAGGTCGACGATCTGATTGGAGTCATAGGAGACGTAGCGACGGCCATCGACCAGCACCAGGGTGCGGTTGGCACCCAGGCCACGCAGGTCGGCCGTCGACACGCCGCCGCCCGGATTATTGGATGCCGCCGTCGTGCTGGGGATCAGCTGGGGCAGGTCATTGATGATCGATTCGACATTGACCTTGCCGCTGAGCTTCAACTCCTGCGCGCTGACGATCGCGATCGGCGATGCCTGTTGCAGGTCGGGGCGGGCGATGCGCGAGCCGGTGACGACGATGGTGTCGCTGGTCGCGCCGTCATCCGCCGCGCTGGTCTGCGCGAAGGCCGGGGTCGCCAGGCCGAGCAGGATGGTCGACGCCGAAAGGCGCCGCATGATGTGAGACGGCATGAAAATAATCTCCCTTGGGATTTTTATCCCGGCCCGCGCCCTGTTGGTTTGTCCTTGGGATGACGCGAGCCGATGGAGAGATTTGTATGCGTGCGACGAAGTGCGTCAACGCGATTTGCCGTATTTCACAAAGGTTTAACAAAGCTGTTGCCAATAAAAAACAGATATGACGATAGATTTGATTATGTTGTGAAATGTTGCGCGTATTTCAAATTATTGCAAATTCAATTAGTTTTCTAGGTTATATTTGTTTTGTGACGAAAAATGCCCCGCATATTTTCATATGCAGGGTGGTATTTTGGATTTTTATCTTGTTCAGTTCGTGGCGTTGCCAGCCGTGACGGGGTGGACGAAGATATAGCCTTCGTTGCGCACGGTGCGGATCGTTTGCCCCATCAGGCCGCCGGCCGACAATTTGCGGCGCAGGCGGCACAACTGGACATCGATGGCGCGGTCATAATGATCGCTGGATGCGCCATAGACCTGGTCGAGCAGCTGGTTGCGGTTCAAAACCTGGCGCGCATTGGCCACGAAGACGCGCAGCAACTGATATTCGCCCTCGGACAGCGAGATGGTGCCGCCGCTCGGATCGAACAGTTGGCGGGTGGTGAGGTCGAAGCGCCAACCCTGGAAGGCGACCCAGCTATTGTCGCGCGGGGCCGCTGCCATGGCGCCGGTATCGGCCTGGCGACGACGGGCACGCAGCGCGGCGTTGACGCGGGCGAGCAGTTCGCGGGCATTGCAGGGCTTCGTCAGATAATCTTCCGCGCCCATTTCCAGGCCCAGGATGCGGTCGATATCGCTGCTGGCGCGGCTGTGGATGATGACCGGAATGCGCCGTTCAAACGCGAATTCGCGCAACAGACCGGCGGTATGCTGGCCCGGCATCATCGGTTCGGCGATCAACAGGTCATAATGACCTTCTTCCGAAAGGCGGCGCATGTCGGCGAGATTGGCGGCGGTGTCGACCTCGAAGCCATAGCGGCCGAAATAGTCCGACAGCGACGTCAGCAGCGCTGCGTCATCGTCGGCGAGGAGAATGTGGCTGTTCTGCATGATCGAGCATAGGACGGCGCCGTTGCGGCCATTCCGTCGCGTGATTTTGTATCGCGGCATGCCTGTTGTTCCAGTCGGTCGGCAATGGCCGCCTCGCCATGCCGATAATAGTCGTTGAAATGGGCGATCGCGCCCTCGTCCAAAATGTCGCGCATGCGCAGCGGGCGGCCGAAGCGGCCCGAGGCATTGGCGCGGCGGAGCAGCTTGCGGCTGAGACCGTACCAACCGGGCAGATGGAGCAGGCAGTCCTTGTCCGCGACGGCGCGCCGGGTGAACAGATTGGCGGCGCGAAAGGCCCAGAGCAGAAGCCGGCCGGGGGAGGGGTTGCGTGTGCCCCAATCCAGCCGGTCGAGCGCGACGTCCAGCCCGAAACGGGCGGCATAGGCGGCGGCAAAGCCGCGCGGATCGGCGCGAAAATCCTCATAGCGGAAGACATGGACATTATCCGCGCCGAACAACCGGTCATAATGAGCGATCAGCCGGGCATAGTCGAAATGTTCGCGGCGAAAGCCCGGTGTCTCGTCCCGTTCGGGCGCCACCGGGCCGAGCCGGTCGCGGCCGAACAGATAGCGGTGGATGCCGAAGGTGCCGCCGCCCTTCACATATTGGAGATAGGCGGACGCGATGGCGGAGCAGGGATCGCGCACGAAGATGACGATCTGCGCGCCGGGCAGCGTGTCGCGGATACGGCCGGCGACATCCTTGGAAAGATTGCCGGCCAGCCCGCCATTGTGCAGCCCGCCGCTCAGATTCTCCTCGCACAGGATGATGTCGTTCCGGTCGTGGCCCAGTGTGTGGCGGGCCTGGTCCGGCTCGAAATGGAGCGCACCGGCCTCCAGGAAGGCGGCCCGCGCGACCGCGCGGGGCAGGTAGCGACGATTGCGGACGGTGGGGTAGAAAATATCCTGAAACCAGGTGGTTCCGGTCTTGTGATAGCCGATATGGACGATCGGGCCGCTGGAGATGTGCATCCTATCCTCCTTCGGTCAGTGCGGGTGCGCTGCGAGACGGGGCGGGGCGGCGGGTCGGCAGTTCGTGCAGGGCGAGGCGGCAATGCCGTTCCCACGACAGGTTGTTCGCGGCCCAGATCCGCGCCTGATCGCCCAGCCGGCGGCAGAGCGCGGGATCGCGCGCGAGCAGCGAGAGCGCCGCGCGCAATGCGCCGTGCGAGTTGCCATCGACGACCAGGCCGGTGACGCCGTCGCGGACCAGTTCGGCCGGGCCGCCATCCGCGCCGACGATGCAGGCCAGCCCCTGTGCCATGGCATCGGCGACGCTGAGGCCGAACCCTTCCACCTCTGCGCCATCCTCCAGCGCGATCTGGGGGTGGAGGAAGATGTCGGCATCGCGATATTGCTCGGTCAGTTCGGCGTCGGAGACATAGCCGGCCAGCCGGACATGATCCTCCAGCTGGTGGCGGCGCACGGTCTGCTGGATGCGGATGCCGTCCACGCCGCGGCCGACGATGGTGTAATGCAGTGATGCCTCCTCGCGCAGGCAGGTCGCGGCGGCATCGATGGCGGCCGGGATATTCTTGCGCGCGACCAGGCGGCAGACGGTGAGCACCTGGGCCGGTGCGTCGCCGTTCTGGAAGGCTGTGGCGGGGCGATCGGCCGGCATGCGCACGCCATTCCAGGCGACGATGCTGCGCGCGGCGAGATCGGGCAGGCGCTGCACCAGCAGGTCGCGGGTGACGGCGCTGACCGCGACGATGCGCCGGGCGCGGCGCAGCACCAGCCGCAGCAGGGCGAAGGCGCCGCCGGCCGGCCGGCCGACTTCCCGGCCATGGATCGTCACGATGAGGGGGCGGGGAAAGGCGAGGGCGGGCAGGGCTGCGCGCCAGGTGCAGGCATGGATCGCCTGCGGACGTTCGCCGCGCAGCCAGGCGCCGGCCATGGCGCGGAACAACCGGCCATAGACCCGCAGGCGCGAGGTCGGACCGACGTCGATCAGTTCGACGCCGTCGCTGCTGACCCGGCGCGGGCCAGCCGAGGATTTGGCGAAAAGGGTGACGCGCCAGCCCAGCGCGGCATAGGCGCCGGCGGTTTCGGCCACATAGGTCTGGACCCCGCCTTCATCGGGGGCATGGACGCGGGCGACGAGCCAGAGGCGGCGATCGGCATCAGCCATGGCGCAGCGCCTCCCGCAGCTTATAGGGCGTTGGAACGGGCCTCGCTGCTGGCGCGCCACGCGTCAGATAGTCCGCGACCGCCCTGGCCCCGCGCGCCGAGGCAGGCGCGCCACCGCTGGTGAAGGTATCGGACAGGCCGCGCCGCTGGGCGGCGTCATACATGCCATGGGCGGCCATGGCGGCGGCGACCTTGTCCGGGATGCGATCGGCGCATTCATGGACCGGGCCATAATGCCAATGGGCATAGTTGGGATCGTCGCGCCATTGCGCGCCATGGCCGTTGAGGAACAGGCAGGGGCGCGGCGTGGCGATGAATTCGTAGATCTGGCTCGATACGTCGCCGATATAGGCGGCGGCAAGCTGGACATAGCTCATGTCGATGCTGGCCCGGCTACCCAGGTCGACATGGATATGCGGCAGGCCGGCAAATTCGGCCAGCATGCGCTCGGCCGCGGCGCGCTTGCGGCGATTGTCGAACAGCCGGACATGGGGCGCGACGATCAGGTTGAACCGGTCATCGGTCGCGAACTGGCGCAGCACGTCCATGCCCATCGCCTGCCAGGAGGAGAGGCGCGGCGAGAAATGCGGGTTGTACAGGATGATCGGGCGATTGTCGGTGAAGGGGCTGGCCGGGCGCTGGCCCCGGGTCAGGTCGAACTTGCCATAGCCGGCAATGGCATAATGATCCTCGCGGATAAGGCCCTGTGCCAGCATCCGGCGGCGCTGCTTCTCGCCCGCCAGCAGGACGAAGTCGAACAGGGCGATGCGTGGATCATAGCCGACCGCCCGGTCGCCCGCGCCATGACAGGTATGGATGAAACGGCTGTCCGCCAGCCCCAGCCGGCGCAGCAGCAGCGAGGTGCGTTCGGGCACGACGATCGCGTCATAGCGCGCGAGGCGGCGGCGCGCGGCGAGCAGGGTGGCGAGCTTGGGCGGGCTGGCATGGCCCGACAGATGGGACAGGCTGCGCAGCCAGATATTGTCGAGATGGATGAAGTTCAGCCGGCCGCCGCCATGACGGGCGGCCAGATCGCGGGCCAGGGCAACATGGTCGGCCCCGGCCGCGATGATGTCGATGCGAAAGCGCGGATCATGCGACAATTCCAGTGCCAGCGGCATGGCGTGCGGAAGATGATGGATCTGCGCGTTGAAAAAGAAGCAGATAGACTGCCTCTTCCTGTCTATCTGTTCGGTCCGGGCCGGGAAATTGATCGGCTGTTGTATCACGCTGCACTCCGGGTCTGACGCTGGTCAGGCGGAGTGTCTGCGGCGGGTTTTGCCCGGCGATTTCAGATTGCGGCGACGTCTGTAACATTGTGCGCCGGGATCGGCATTTCGATGTCAGCCTTGCCGGGCGATGAACTTCCCTATTTCCGGACGACGGCGGCGTTGAGGAACGGATCATTGCCGATGAACATCGGCGTGCTGTCGAACAGCGAGATGCGCCATTCGCCGTCCGCGTCCCGGCGGAATTCCATGCGGCAATCGGCGACGATGGTCGGCCCGACCAGATTCAGGATCGGCGCCTTGCCCTCACCCGAATAATTGACCAGCATGAACTGCGCGCTGCCATGGTCGGCGGCCGGGAATTGTATGCGCATATTGGTGATGGTATGCCGCTGGGTGCGGATGCCGTCCTTCTGCTGGGTGGCGACCCGCTCGTTGCGGGCGGTGTAGAAGGCGGTGATCGGGCCATGGCCCTGATGCAGGGTGCCGCCGACCAGATAATGGCAGTCGTCCGTGCAGAGCGGCGCGACGTTCATGCCGCCGTTGAGGTCGAGATCATAGCCCCATTCGATCACCAGTTGCTCGATTTCCAGCGCGGCAATGGCGGTTTCGGCGGTGAAGCGGGGCATTATCCTCATCCTTTCCTATGGCATACGGCTCTTTCCGACAGCTTGTGCGCATGGGGATGGGCGCCCGCAAGCGCAGAGGGCTCCGCCGTGGCGATGCTTGGCGATCGACCGGTCAGGGCGTAGGGGCGACCGCGTCCATGATGGTGAGCTTCTCGCCGGTGGAGGCGCCGACGCTGGAGTCCGTCACCAGGATCGTCGTTCCTGGCTTCAACTGGCTGCGGATCTTGTTGTAGAAGCCGCGCGGCAGGCGCACCCGGTTCAGCACCGCTTCATCCACGACATTCTCGACATCATTTTCATGGCCGGGCAGGCCGACATAGAGCCAGTGGGGCTTGCCGTCCTTGCCGGTGGACAGGGTGATGACATGGGAGCCGGGGTCGCCATCCTTGATCTCTGCGACGCTGCGGCCGATTTCGGTGCCGTTGCGCAGCACGACGATCCGCTGTTCCTTCTTCGACACGATGATGGTCAGCGGGCCGCTGGTCGCAAGTTCGGGCTGCCAGCGATATTCTTCGCCGTTGAGCGGGCGATATTCGACCTGCTCGCCCTTGTCGTTGATCGGCGACAGTAAGTTGGCCTGGCTGGTGCGCATATGGGTGGCGGCATTGCCCTGGACCACGACGGTCGCGCCCAGGCTGGTGATGGCGAACAGTTCTTGCGAGAATTTATAGGGCAGGTGGATGCAGCCATGGCTTTCGGGATAGCCCGGCAGGCCGCCGGCATGGAGCGCCACGCCGTCCCAGGTCAGGCGCTGCTGATAGGGCATGGGTGCGTTATTATAGGTGCTGGACCGATGGTCCTTGTCCTTCTGCAATATCGTGAAGACGCCGGTCGGCGTTTCATGCCCTTCCTTGCCCGAGGAGATGGTGGCGACGGCGATGCGCACGCCGTTGCGATAGACGGTCGCGATCTGGCGCGAGAGATCGACATAGACGAGCAGAGGCCCGGTCGGCGACACCTGCGGCGCCCAGACCCATTGGCCCGGCTTCAGATTGTCGGCGCGGCGAGCAAATTCGGGTGGTGATGTGGCGCGATCGCCTTGCGCCAGGGCGACATCCGCACAGAATATGGCGAGGGAGGAAAGCGTTGCGCAGCGGATGAGATTGCGGCTGATGATACGCATATTCGGCCCCATGCTCGTTGTCGGGCAAGGCTTATCGGTGTTTCCACAATAGCGCTATCGGGGAATGGCCCTATGAGGCTCCGAAATAGTGGGGGGATTGCTATCGCCGGGTGATGCCGGCGCCGCCGTCCACCGGGAATACGCCACCGGTGATCCAGGCCGCTTCGTCCGACGCCAGGAACAGCACCAGGTTAGCGACATCCTCGACCGTGCCGAGCCGGCCGAGCGGATGGCGCAGGATATTGGCCGCGAGTGCCGCCGCCGGATCGGGTTGCTGGTCAAAGGAGGCGCGCAACATCGCCGTGTCGATCGAGGCCGGGGCGACGCAATTGGCGCGGAGACCGTCGGTCGCGACTTCCAGCGCAAAGCCCTTCATGAAGGTTTCGAGGCCACCCTTCGATGCGGCATAGGCGGCCAGGCTGGGCGCGCCCATGCGGGCATTGATCGAGGAAATGAAGACGAAATTGCCCCGGCCTGCGCGCTGCATGGCGGGGGCGAAGGCCTGGACCAGTCGGACCGCGCCGCCGACATTGACATCATAGACCGCATTGAATGCCTGGGGCGAGGAGGCGAAGATGTCGGCCTGTTCGGTCGCGGCGCCGGCATGGACAATGATATCCGGTGCGCCAAGCCGTGCCAGCAGGTCCGCCGCGCCCTGCGCAATGCCCTCATCGTCGGTGAGATTGCAGATCCATGCTGCGTTCCCTGCATCGGGAGCTATCCGGTCCATCGCGACGACATGGGCACCCTCTGCCCGGAAGCGGGTGCAAATGGCTGCACCGATGCCCCCGGCGGCGCCGGTGACGAGGGCGATCTTGCCGGATAGGCGGGGCATATCTTCTCCATTCGTATTTATAAAAGCAACATATCATGTCGTTTAACTCTAGCAATGACATAATTCTGGCGATGTTAGATTGACGTGTTGCTAAATGAGCGATAATTGGGATGGAAACAGGAGAGGAAGGGGTTCCATGAAGGTCAGTGGCGTATATCCGGTTCTGCCCACGCCGTTCGATGCGTCGGGTGCGATCGACGATAGTGGCATGGATGCGATTGTCGATTTCGTCGTCGATTGCGGCGTCGACGGGGCGGTCTTTCCGGGCCTCGCCAGCGAATATGACATGCTCTCGCTCGACGAGCGGATCGGCCTTATCGGCCGCATCGCCACGCGCATCGATGGCCGCATCGGCTTCATCATCGGCGCGTCCAGCGCCGACGTCGAGGAAAGCCTGGCGCTGATCCGTGCGGGCAAGGCGGCAGGGGCCGCCGGCGCGATGGTGATGACGCCGGGCGCGCTGGCCGGCGACAATGAGGCGCTGGCCGCCCATTATCGCGCGCTCGGCGAAGCCGGCCTGCCGCTGATGCTGCAAAATGCGCCCCGGCCGATGGGTGCGGGCCTCAGCGCCGAGGATGTCATCGCCGTGGTCGGCGCGGTCCCCGCCATCCACTGGGTCAAGGAAGAGAATATGCCGTGCGGCCAGCGGATCAGCGCGATCCGTGCCGCCGCGCCCGATCATCTGCTGGGCATTTTCGGCGGGGCGGGTGGCCGCTACATCACCGACGAACTGGCGCGCGGCGCGATCGGCACCATGCCGGCGGCCGAACTGCCCGAGGCGCATGTCGCGCTGATGGCCGCCCATCTGGCCGGCGACGGCGATGCGGTGCGCACCCATTATGAACGGATGCTGCCGCTGCTGATGATGCAGGCGGTGTTCCGCTGGCGCCTGACCAAGGGCGTGTTGCGCCGGCGCGGCCTGATCGCCGACGCCTTCACCCGCGCGCCCGGCCCGGACCTGGACGAGGGTGACCAGCGCGAACTTGACCGCATCCTCGCGCGGATCGACGATTGGACCGGAATCGGCGTGGTGCAGGGCTGAAGGATATGGGCGCGATGGACGATGTGATCGAGCGGCTGGACGTCTTCACCGTCACCATACCCCGTGATGTGCCCTATCTGGGCGCATTGGGGCCGGGCGAGGAAGTCAACGCAGCCGGCTATATCGTCCGGCGCCGCAACGGCACCATCTATCCGACGGTCGACCGATCGGTGGTGGTGCGCGCCACCAGCCGGTCTGGACTGGTCGGCTGGGGCGAAACCTATGGCCTGGTCGCGCCGGGGGCGATCCATGAACTGGTCGATGATGTCATCGCACCGATCCTGGTCGGCCGATCGGCCCATGATGTCGAGGTGATCTGGGAAGATCTTTACGACCTGATGCGGGTCCGCGGCTATCAGGGTGGTTTCTGGCTGGACGCGATGGCGGCGGTCGACATCGCGCTGTGGGACATTCATGCCCGCGCCGTCGGCCTGCCGCTTTGCCGCGTCCTGGGCGGCCAGCGGCGCGAGATTATTCCGGCCTATGTCTCCGGCCTGCCGGAACCGACATTGGAGGCGCGCTGCGCGCTGGCGAAGCGCTTCGTCGACCAGGGATTCGATGCGATCAAATTCGCCGGTGTCGTCAGTTTCGACGGTATCGAGGCGGAGGCGCGGGCCTTGCGGGCCGCGATCGGCCCGGACGTCAAGCTGATGGTCGACCTGCACTGGATGTATTCGGCGGCCGAGGCGGTGGCGCTCATCCGCCGGCTGGAGCCGCATGACCTTTATTTCGCCGAGGCACCTGTCAAGCCCGAGGATGTGGCGGGGCTGGCCGATGTCGCTGCCCGCGTCGCGACGCCGATCGCGGCCGGCGAGGAATGGCGCAGCGTGTTCGACGCCCGGCCGCGACTGGAAGCGCGGGCGGTATCGATCGTGCAGCCTGAGATGGGCCATACCGGTATTACCCAGTTCATGCGCATTGCCAGGCTGGCGGAGGCGCATCATGTCCGGGTGATGCCGCATGCGACCATCGGCGTCGGCATCTTCGCGGCGGCCAGCCTGCATGCCGCTGCGGCGGTGCGCGATCTGCCCTATCATGAATATCAGCATTCGATCCTGCCGCGTTCGGCGCTGCTGCTCGACGGGCGCCTGTCCTGCACGGCCGGCGCCTTTGCCTTGCCCGAAGGGCCGGGGCTGGGGGTGGCGCCGAACGCGGCCTTCTGGACCCATGTAACGCGGGGGCGGCAATGAAAGATCTGGGCTGGCTAAACGCCATGGTCGGACGCTAGAAACGGCCATGCGCACGAAAATCAACGCCCAGCCCAACCAGAGCCTGATCGACGGGATCACCACGCTTCAGGCGCTCGCTTCCTCGCCCGAGCCGATCGGCTGCCGCGAACTGGCGCGACAGCTGGATTCCGATCCGACCAAGATCAACCGGTTGCTCAAGACGCTGGCCTATCTGGGCATAGCCCGCCAGACCGCGAACCGCAAATATACCGCCGGGCCGGGCATGCATGTGCTGGCGGCGCAAAGCCTGTTCGCGTCCGGTCTGATCCGCCGCGCCCTGCCGGAGCTGGAGCAGCTGCGCCGCTATGGCCATACGGTGGCGATGGGCGTGCTGTGGAACGACAGCGTCTCCTATCTCTTTCACGCCCCGCCGGGGATCGAGGCGTCGCGCGGCCTGGGCCGTATCGGCCTGTTGCCGGCAACCACCAGCGGCATCGGCATCGCGCTGCTGGCCGAACTGGAGGACGCGGATGTGCGCGAGCTTTATGAAGGGCGCGACATTCCCATGTTCCCCGATGGCATCGACAGCCTGCTCGCCAAGCTGAGCGAGGTCCGTGCGCTGGGCTATGCGCGCGTCCATGTCGCCGACGAGCGCGACCATCATATCGTGTCGGTGTCGATGGGCGATCCGGTTCATGCCGGCATCGCCATGTCCGGCTGGATTCCCGAGGGGGCGACGGCGCCGCTGGTCGAGGCTCTGCGCGAGGCGGCGCAGCACATCGGGGAATGAATGTTGCTTCATATGATACAAATATAGGGGTGCATCGATTTTCTCCGGTAAAAATGGCCAATTAAATCGATATAAAAGCAACAAATTTCAGATTTCGGGATTGACACGTCGCTAATTGTGCAACAATTTCCTTCTCAGAAGCACAATGCTCGCACAGGAGGGGATGAAGATGCGCAAGGTAGCAAAATGCGCGAGCCTGTTGGTACTGGCCACCACGGCCGCGTTTCCGACGATCGCAACCGCCCAGGAAACCGCAGAGCCGCAGCCCGCCCAGACGGCCGATGGCGCGGTCGCCGATATCGTCGTCACCGGCATTCGCCAGAGCCTGAGCAAGGGCATCGAGACCAAGCGCCAGGCTGTCACCTTCGTTGACTCGATCGTGGCCGAGGATGTCGGCAAGCTGCCCGACCAGAATATCGCGGAATCGCTCCAGCGCGTGTCGGGCGTGCAGATCCGCCGCTCGCTCGGCGACGGCACCAGCGTCTCGATCCGCGGCCTGCGCCAGAACCGGACTGAGGTGAATGGCCGGTCGCTGGTCAGCCCCTTCGGTCGTGGCCCTGGCGTGCCGGCCGATGCCGATTTCAATCCGCTGTCGCTCTATCCTGCCGAACTGATCAGCCGCCTGGAAGTCACCAAGCTGCTGTCCGCCGACCAGATTGACGGGTCACTGGGCGGCACGGTCAACATCATCACCCGCAAGCCGCTCGACGCCCCCAACACCATGATCGCCGGCCGGATCGAGGGCAGCTATGCCGACATGCTCGACCGCAAGGGTGTCAGCGGTTCGCTGCTTTATTCGCGCAATTTCGATGATCGGTTCGGCGTGCTGGTCAATGTGACCGCATCGGACCGGCCGATCCAGGAAGACAGCTTCAACAGCTTCGCCGGATTCCTGCCGCTGACCGGCGCGTTCGACCCCAATGGCGATGGCGTGGCCGACAATGATCCCAATGGCGACGGACTGGCCGGCACCTATATCGCCGACCTGCGCTATCAGCGCCTGCGCGAGCGGCGCAAGCGGCTGGGCGCCAATGTCGTGCTGCAATGGCGGCCGACCGACGAGCTGGAGCTGTCGCTGGACACCGTCTATGCCGCCGGCAAGGCCAAGCGCCGCCGCAACTGGTTCGCCGTGGCGCTGACCAGCAATGGCGCGGACTATGTCGATTATAGCTTCTCCCCCAATGAGGTGCTGATCGCGGGCACGGTCCGCCGGCCGTTGCAGGGTAATGACGAGCGGCTGACGATCAGGGATGACTCGCTCTCCAGCGCGCTCAACCTGCGTTATGAGAAGGGGCCGTGGACGATCAAGGCGGAGGGCAGCTATTCGGACGCCCAGCTCAATTACAACCAGACCTATGTCCGTACCCAGACGCGGGCATCCTATCTGACATCGTTCGATTTCACCGGCGGCGGCGTGCCGCAACTGACGCTGCCTTCGGGCGTCGACCTGCTCGATCCGTCGCTCTACAACTATTCCAACTTCTTCGATAACCGCTTTGAATCCAATGCGAAGGAATATGCCGGCCGGGTCGACCTGCGCTATGCGATCGAAAGCGGCGTGCTGGACTCCTTCGAGGTCGGCGGCCGTATCGCCAAGCTCAAGACCGCGCGCAATTCGCTGCTCTCGCAGCTTACGTCCTCGGTCCGCCTGACCGATCGGGATGCGGCGCTCTATGAGGTCGGCAGCTTCTCCGATCTGCTGGGTGGCAAGGCGCCCTTCGCCCAATCCTATCTGGTCGGCGATCCGTTCGGCACCGGCGCGGACTTCGCCTGCGAGGCGATATTGGGCAGCTGCACGCCGCGCGTGCTGGACCCTACCGCCTCCTACAAGCTCGATGAGAGCACCAAGGCCGGCTATGTGAAGCTCAATCTGAAGGGCGATCTGGGCAGCATTCCCTTCTCCGGCAATATCGGCCTGCGCTACACCCGCACCGATCGCGACGCGGTGTCCGCGCTGCGCCGCGTCGATGGGACATTCCAGCCGGTCACCGCCTCGCCATCTTATGAGGACTGGTTGCCGAGCGCGGTGCTGAAGTTCGACCTGACCGACAAGCTGGTGGCCCGTGTCGGCGCGGCCAAGGTCGTCGGCCTGCCGGACTCGCAGGATCTGAGCCCCGGCCTGCTGCTCAACCGCATCGTCTATACCGGGACCGGCGGCAATCCAAACCTCAAGCCCTTCCGCGCGGACCAGTATGACGTGTCGCTGGAATGGTATTTCCGCCAGGGTTCGGCGCTGACCGTCGGCCTTTTCTACAAGGATATCGGTTCCTTCCTGACCACCCGCTCGACCTTCGAGGATGTGCCGGGCGAGACCCAGCAATTCCTGGTCACCCGCAAGGTCAATGGCGAGGGCGGCAAGCTCAAGGGCGCGGAAGTGATGTTGCAGTTGCCCTTCAACTTCCTCGACGGCTTTGCCAGTGGCTTCGGCATCCTGGCCAACTACAGCTATATCGACAGCAGCACGCCGTTCGTGAATGCCCGCACCGGCGCCACCCTGCCGCTGGAAGGGCTGTCCAAGCATAATGCCAATCTGGTCGGCTATTATGAGAAGGACGGGTTCGGCCTGCGTGTCGCCTATAATTACCGCTCGGGCTATCTCGACAGCGTGACGGCGGGTGGCGAAGGCTCCTTCTTCAAGCCCTATGAAACGATCGACGCATCGATCCGCTATGATTTCGGCGCCTTCGGTATCTATGCCGAGGCTGGCAACCTGACCAACGAGAAGCAGATCCGCTATACCGGGGCGCCCGAAGCGATCGCCCTCTATGCCGAGCAGGGCCGCCGTTTCGCCATCGGCGCCAATTTCAAGTTCTGAGGACGGGAATGAATATGCTGATCGCGGGCGATTGGGGATCGAGCAACATGCGCCTCCACCTGTGCCGGGTGGAGGAAGGGCGGCTGATCCCGGTCGAGACGGTGCGCGGCAAGGGCGCCAAGGATGTGGCCGATCATGAAGCTGCCTTCCGCGCGGCGGCAGGCGACTGGATCGATCGCCATGGTCCGATGCCGGTGCTGCTGTCGGGCATGATCGGGTCGACCATCGGCTGGCGCGAGGCGGCCTATCTGCCTTGCCCCGCCGGACCGGAGGCGATGGCCGGCGCGCTGCTGCGGTTCGAGGCGGCGGGATGCCCGGTTGCGATTGTGCCGGGCCTGTCCTGCCGCAACATCTTCGGCCAGTCCGACGTGATGCGGGGCGAGGAAGTGCAATTGTTCGGCTGGCTGGCCGGCGTGGCGGATGATGATGCCGACCGGTTGATCTGCCTGCCGGGCACGCATGCCAAATGGGTGCGGACTCGGGGGCGGACGGTGCTGGATTTCGTCACCTCGATGCAGGGGGAAATGCGCGAACTGCTGCTCGCCCATGGGCTGCTCGGCCGGTCGCTGGCCAAGCCCTATGATCCGGCTGCGCCGACCGACATCGCCGCCTTCGATGTTGGTGCCGGGCTGGTGGTCGATGACCCGACCTTGGCGATCGAGCATGGGCTGTTCGCGCTGCGCAGCCGCATCCTGATGGGGGAATTGACCAGCGAGGCCGCGCCATCCTTCCTGTCCGGGTTGATGATCGGTGCGGAGGTGCGCGACGCGGTCGCCGCCCATCGGGCGCGGGGCATGGCGGTGGAAACCATCGTCCTGGTCGGCGCGGAACTGCTGGTCGATCTTTATGGCCGGGTCTGCGACCGGCTGGGAATTGCGACGGAGAAAGCGGCGGGCGATGGCACAGCGCTTGCCGGCCTGTCGGCTATCGCCGCGCGTATGGAGGCTGCTGCCGCATGATCGAGGGGAAGGCCCGGAAGATCAGATGGGCGATCCTGGCGATGCTGTTCGCCTCGACCGTGATCAACTATCTCGACCGGCAGGCGCTTTCGATCCTGGCGACCACGGTGCAGCGCGACCTGCATATGGACGACATCGCTTATGCGCGCGTCGTCCAGGCTTTCCTGATTGCCTATACCTTCGCCTATCTGATGGCCGGCAGGGTGACCGACTGGTTGGGCACGCGCCTGTCGCTGGCGCTGTTCGTGGGCTGGTGGTCGCTGGCGAACCTGCTGACCGGTTTCGTCCGGTCGGCAGGGGAACTGGGCGCGGCGCGCTTCGCGCTGGGGCTCGGGGAGGCCGGCAATTATACCGCCGGCCCCAAGGCGGTGTCGGAACATTTCCCGCCCAAGGAACGCGGCATTGCGCTTGGCATCTATACGGCCGGCGCGATGATCGGCGCAACGCTGGCGCCGCCGCTAATCGCCGGCATCGCGCTGCATTTCGGCTGGCGTGCGGCCTTCATTGTCACCGGCGCGACGGGTCTTGTCTGGCTGGTCGTCTGGCTTAACCTCTACCCGCGGAACGCCCCGGAACCGAAGGAGGAGCAGATCAGCGAAGGCGCGCTGTGGGGGCGCATCCTGCGCGACCGGTCGGTCTGGCTGCTCGCCGGCGCCCGCGCGGTCGCCGATCCGGTCTGGTATTTCTACCTCTTCTGGTTCCCCAAATATCTGACCGACATCTATGGCCTGACCCTGATCGCGGTCGCTTCCATGGCGTGGATCGTCTATCTCGCGGCGGACCTGGGCAGCATCGGCGGCGGCTTCTTCTCCAGCCGGTTGATCGCGCGCGGCGTGGCGCCGGCGACCAGCCGCATCATCGTGATGGGCGCGGCCGCGTTGGTGGCGCCGCTCGGCGCGATCGCGGCCAGCCATCCGGCCCTGCCGATCCTGTTCGCGCTCGCCTCTGCCGTCGCCTTTGCCCATCTTCTGTTCCAGATCAACATCAGCACGCTGATCGTCGATCTCTACCCCACCCGTATCGTTGCCACCGTGTTCGGCGTAGTCGCGGCAGGCAGCGGACTTGGCGGCCTGCTCTCGACCCAACTGGTCGGCCAGCTTGTGGCGGGCGGTGCGTTCGAACGCAGCTTCCTCTTGATGGCGCTGCTCCACCCGATCGCCTTTCTGCTTGCCTTCCTGGCGCTGCGCAGCGCGCGCCGATCCAACGGGGAAGGCCAACTCGTCCACGCATAACAACAAGTGGGAGAGGAAGATGAAGCGTTTCTATGGACTGGCAGGGGGGATTGCCCTTGCCGGAACGGCATCGGCCGCGCTGCTGCTGAGCGATGCAACTACCACGGGCGGCACTAGCGGACCTACGAGCGCTATTGCCAACTGGGTCAGCCTGGGTAGCCCGTTACAGGCGACAGCGGAAGAGCCGATGGCTGCTGCACTGGCCGCCGGCATCAGCGTCGAGCGGGTGCCGCGCGACGCGGACTCCTCCAACCAGGCGGCCTGGTGGGTGCCGATCGCGCTGGCGCCCGATGGCACCCTCTATGTCGCCTTTGACAGCCCGCCCGCGTCCGGCGCGGCAGGCAGCCATGAGGTCAAGATCGGCAAGCGCGACACGAGTGGTGCCTGGACCTTCGCGGTGCTGCGCAATCCGGATGGCACGGTCTGGACCGAGGCGGACGATATCGGCCACAAGCAGCCGACCATCGCGGTCGACGGTGCGGGCGTGCTGCATGTCTGGGCCGACATGCACAATCTGTCGGACGGCATGCGCTATTTCCGCGCCGACGCGCCCGGTGGCATGAGCTTCACCCGCCAGACCGATATTCCCGCCACCGGCCTCTACACCTATCCGGTCGCCAAGCGGGCACCCAATGGCGACGTCTATCTGATGATCCGCAGCTATGATGCGGCGACCTATGATGGCGAGGGCGAACTGTATCGCTGGACCATGGCGGGCAGCAGCGGCAGTTGGAGCCATGTCGGCACCTTCGCGGCGGCCAATGACGCAGTCGTCTATCCCGACGACATGAGCTTCGGCAGCGACGGCAGCGTCCATCTGCTGTGGGAATGGGCCAAATCGCTGCCCCGGTCGCTGCGCCATTATGGCAGCTATCTGCGCTATTCGCCGACCGGTGGCGGCTGGAGCTATGCCGATGGCACGGCGGCTGCGCTTCCGGTCGGCCTTGCCAATGCCAAGCTCTTCTTCCTGCCGCTCCAGTCGGGCGAGGTCTTCACCACCAACCAGACGCTCAAGGGGTTGCAGAGCGCCAAGCTGGCGCTCGACGATTATAACCAGCCGACCATCGCCTATCGCTATCGTCCGACCGACGGCAGCGGGGACGCCAATTTCGACGTCTGGCGCGTGCGCTGGAGCGGCACCGGCTGGACCAGCCGGGAAAAAATCTATGCGGCCAGCAACAACGTGCCCGCAGCGCTGGGCATATCGCGCACGGCGGCGCAGGTCCGGGTCTATTTCGCCACCACCGGCGAAGGGCTGCGCCAGGGGCTCAAGACATCGACGGCGTCGGGCTGGACGATCACCGACCTCGCGCCCGGCAAGGCGATAACCCGGCTTGCCACGGTGCCGCTCTCGGCCGACACCGACATCATCTATGGCGCCGCGCCGACCGATGTGAACAGCACCACAGGCAGCGTCTATCTGACGCAGGTCACGAACTGAAAGGGAGACGGGATGATCGGCAGTCGACGCGAATTTCTGGCAGCGGTGGCAAGTTCACCGCTGTTCGGCCGCTTTTCCGCGGCCACGGACGAGCCGACGCAGATCATCCCGCTCTGGCCCGACGGCGTGCCGGGCGGCACGATACCTGCCATCACCGAAGCCGTGGACGACCAGATCGATACGCTGGGCTATCGATACCGTGTCGGCATCCATGTGACGCGGCCGACCCTGTCCTGGTTCGCGGCGGCCAAGCCCACGGGCGCGGCGGTGCTGATAATCCCGGGCGGCGGCTATTCGCGGGTCGGCATCGATCGGGAAGGCTATGAATGCGCGCGCTGGATGGCGGATATGGGCATCCATGCCTTCGTCCTGCGCTATCGCCTGCCGGCCGACCGATGGGCGGCGGGCGCCGATGTGGCGCTGCAGGACGCGCAGCGGGCGATGCGGTTGATCCGCGCCGGGCGCAGCGGCGGCTGGACCGTCGATTCGCAGCGGGTGCTGGTGCTGGGCGGGTCCGCCGGCGGCCATCTGGCCGGCAGCCTGTGTATGCGGCCCAATGACCGCACCTATCCGATGGCGGAAAGCGCCGATCATCTGTCGGCCCGGCCGGACGGGGCGATCCTGCTCTATCCGGTGGTGACGATGGCCGGCGCGACCAATGGCGGCAGTCGAAGGTCGCTGATCGGCGACAATCCAAGCGAAGCGCAGATGGCCGCCTATTCGCTGGACAAGATCGTGCCGTCGACCACGCCGCCTATGATCCTGTTCCATTCGGTCCATGACCGCACCGTCCCGGTCGATCAGTCGCTGACCCTGTTCTGCGCGGTGCGCGCGGCGCAGGGGGCGATCGACATGCATCTGTTCGACGAGGGTAGCCATGGCGTCGGCCTGCGTGGCGACCCGGCCCAGCCTTTTGCCGACTGGCCGACGATCGCGCGCAAATGGCAGATTCGCAACGGGCTGGTCTGAGCGGCAAGAGAGCGGGTGGCGGCCGCCAAAAGGCATGGGGAAAAATATTTTCCGTCATGTGCATGGTTTCAGGGAACTTATAGTGCGGACAGGCTTTCCCTGCGCGTTGTCCGAGAGGACGTTGGGGGTCATTTCACCGCTCCGTTGTGAGTGGCGCAGGGCGCCGGTGCGGAGATGGGTGTGAATCTGGCTGAAGCTGCCGACGGAGCGCAAATTCTGATTGTCGAGGATGAGTTCCTGATCAGGATGCTGGCCGCTGACGTTGCGATGGACCAGGGCTATGGCGTGCTGGAGGCCGGCAGCAGCGAAGAGGCCGTGGCGATCCTGGAACGCGATCCGAATATTGATCTGGTCTTCACCGACATCGATATGCCTGGCGCATGTGACGGGTTGGCACTGGCCCGGCTGATCAAGCGATCCTGGCCCGCCATCCGGGTGGTCGTCACATCAGGCAAGGTCATACCGCCCGACAGCGAAATAGCGGAGGATATTGTCTTTGTCCCAAAGCCTTATCGGCCGCAGGAACTCGCCAATATTTTCGTCGAAGCGCTCCTATGACCGCCACCCATCCGCGTTTTCGCCATGGCGGCGGGAACGCTCCGGTTTTTCTCACTGATCCAGATCAGAATGGCAGCAGTGGGGCTTGCACTTGCAAGTGCCCCGTCGATAGTCGAGCAATGACCCCAATGGGCCTTTGCCCGCATCTTCAGGAAAGACGATAGCCTTGAACGCCAATTTCGGACGCGGTGGCCGTCTATGGTCCATCGCAGGCCTGTCGCTCGGCCTGCTCTTTTTCGTCGTCAGCGGCATGACAGCCTATTGGAACATAGAGACGCTGCGCGCCAGCAACGAGTCCATTCGCCACACCCATGCGGTGCTGATCGCGCTCGATGACCTGCTGTCGGCGACACAGGACGTGGAAACCGGGCAACGGGGCTATCTGCTGACCGGGGCTGACAGCTATCTGGAACCCTATAATAGTGCGACGAAGGCGGTCGCGGATCGGTACAAGACAGTCAGCGAGTTGACCCGCGACAATCCGACGCAGCAGGCCAATCTCGTGCCGCTGCACCGCCATCTCGACGCCAAGCTGGCCGAATTACGGGAAACCATTGGCCTGCGCCGGACGCAGGGATTTCAGGCCGCGCTCGATGTCGTGACGACCGATCGCGGAAAGATGGAGATGGACGCCATCCGTGCGCAACTCGATGCGATGGCGCAGGAGGAATTGCGGCTGCGCCAGATCCGTATCGAGGACATGAATGCTGCGTCCAGCACGGCGATAAGCAGCGGTATCGTATCGGCACTGCTCGGCGCGGCGCTGACCATCGCCATCTTCATCATGCTGCGGCGTGCCAATCGGGCGCGGACGCGACAGGTCTGGCTCCAGGCCGGCCAGGTCGGCCTGTCCGACGCGATGCGTGGCGACAAGTCGGTGGAGGATCTGTCCGACGCGATCCTGCGCTTCCTGTCCGAATATCTCGGCGCGCGCGGCGGTGCCCTGTTCAAGGGGGAGCGCGGACTGTTCCACCGGACGGCAACCCTGGGCGTGCCGATGGACGCTGATGTACCGACCAGCTTCGGCCTCAAGGAAGGCCTGTTGGGGCAGGTCGCGGCGGAGGGGCGTTCGCTGCTGCTAAACGACATACCCGACGGCTATCTTACCGTCGGTTCTGCTCTGGGGCGCGACAAGCCCCGGCATCTGATCATCGTTCCAGCCAAGGCCGACGAGGTGGTGAACGCCGTTCTGGAACTGGGCTTTTTCGACCGGGTCGACGGCCAGATGCTGGAACTGCTCGACGAAGCATCGGCTGCCATTGGCGTCGCGCTTCGTTCGGCGCGCTTCCGCGCCCAGTTGCAGGATGCTCTGGAGGAAACCCAGCGGCAGGCGGGCGAGCTTCAGGCGCAGAGCGAGGAGCTGCGCGTTTCCAACGAGGAACTGGAAGAGCAGGGACGGGCGCTCAAGGAGACGCAGGTCCGGCTCGAACAACAGCAGGTCGAACTGGAGCAAACCAACAGCCAGCTGGAAGAACAGGCGCAGGCGCTGGAAACCCAGCGCGACGAACTGGAGCGGGCAGGTTCCTCCTTGGTCGTGAAGGCGCGCGAACTGGAGCAGGCGAGCCAGTATAAGTCCGACTTCCTCGCCAACATGTCGCATGAACTGCGCACGCCGCTCAATTCGCTGCTGATCCTTTCAAAGCTGCTGGGTGATAATCCGGAGGGCACGCTGTCGCCCGATCAGGTCAAATATGCGCGGACGATCGAATCGTCCGGCAACGACCTGCTGACCCTGATCAACGATATTCTGGACCTGTCGAAGATCGAGGCCGGACATGTCGAGATCCAGCCGGAAACATTGTCTGTGCAACGGCTGATCGGCGACATCCGCCAATTGTTCCAGCCGGTTGCCGACGAACGCGGGCTGGCGTTCGATATTGCCGTGGCCGACGATTTGCCGGGCATGTTCGAGACGGACAGGCTGCGGCTGGAGCAGATCCTCAAGAATCTGCTGTCCAATGCGTTCAAGTTCACCGAACGCGGCCGTGTCCGTTTCACCCTGTCGCGCGTCGATGCCGATCATCTGGCGCTGGAGGTCGCGGACACCGGCATCGGCATTTCGGCGGAGCAGCAGGAGAGCATCTTTGCCGCTTTCCATCAGGCTGACGGCACGATCAGCCGACGCTATGGCGGCACCGGCCTTGGCCTGTCCATCTCGCGCGAACTGGCGCGTCTGCTCGGTGGCCGGATCGGGCTGAAGAGCGAACCGGGTAGGGGTAGCCAGTTCACGCTGATCCTGCCGCTGGCCTATGCCGGGGCTGCCACGGCGCCGCGCGAACGCGTGGAACAGTCCGTGCCGCAAATGAGCGCGGTGGTGCCAGTGGCGAACGAAGGTGGTGCAGTGACGAGCGACTGGTCGATCGAGGATGACCGCGATGCGCTGTCGGACGGACGGCGCCTGCTGCTGGTGATCGAGGATGACCAGACCTTCGCGTCGATCGTGTGCGACCTCTCGCGTGAAATGGGCTTCCAGTGCGTTGTGGCCGGCACGGCTGAGGAGGCGATCCATCTCGCCCGCACCTTCAAGCCCAGCGCGGTCGTGCTCGATCTGGGGTTGCCCGACCAGTCGGGACTGACCGTGCTCGATCGCCTCAAGCATGACGACGATATGCGGCATATCCCGATCCACGTCATTTCCGCGTCGGACCATAGCCAGACCGCCCTGTCGCTCGGTGCGATCGGCTATCTGGTAAAGCCGGTGCGGCGCGATCAACTGGCGGACGTGCTGGCGGGGCTGCAGGCGAAGCTCGCGACACGAATGCGGCGGGTGCTGATCGTCGAGGATGATCCGGTGCAGCGTGACGCCGTCAGCAGGCTGTTGCGTTCGGGCGAGGTGGAGACGGTCGGCGTCGGCACCGCGGCCGAATGTCTGGAGCAACTGCGCCAGCAAACCTATGACTGCATGGTTCTGGATCTGTCGCTGCCCGATGCGTCGGGCTACAGCCTGCTGGAAACGCTGAGCCAGGACAGCCAGCACGGCTTCCCGCCGGTGATCGTCTATACGGGGCACGACCTGACCGCCGATGACGAGCAGCGCCTGCGTCGCTATTCCAGCTCGATCATCATCAAGGGCGCGAAGTCGCCCGAGCGCCTGCTCGACGAGGTCTCGCTGTTCCTGCACCAGATCGTGTCGGAACTGCCGGTGGAACAGCGCAAGCTGATCCAGAAGGCGCGCCATCGCGACGCCGCGCTGGAAGGCCGCCGCATCCTCATCGTCGAGGATGATGTCCGCAACGTCTATTCGTTGACCAGCGTGCTGGAACCGCGCGGGGCGATCGTCCAGATCGCGCGTAACGGACAGGAAGCGATCGATGCGCTGAACGTATCGGCCGGCGACCCTGGCAAGGCGATCGACCTTGTGCTGATGGACGTGATGATGCCGGTCATGGATGGCTTGTCGGCCACGCGCGCGATCCGTGGGGATGCCCGCTGGCAGGATCTGTCGATCGTGATGCTGACGGCCAAGGCGATGCCCGACGACCAGCAGCGCTGCCTGGAGGCGGGGGCCAATGATTATATGGCCAAGCCGATCGATGTGGACAAGCTGCTGTCGCTGGTTCGGGTGTGGATGCCGCGCTGATGGGCGATGCTGTCGAGGATATCGAGATCGCGCTGCTGTTGGAGGCAATCTACCAGCGCTACCATTATGATTTCCGCCACTATGCGCGCGCTTCGATCAAGCGCCGTGTGTTGCAGGCCCGCACTCAACTGGGCTTCGCCAGCGTTTCGGCGATGCAGGATCGTCTGCTGCATGATCCCGCCACGCTGCCGCGTCTGCTCAACTATCTGACCGTTCAGGTCAGCGAGATGTTTCGCGATCCTTCCTATTTCCGCGCGCTGCGGGAAAAGGTCATTCCGCATCTCAAAACCTATCCCTCGCTCAAGGTCTGGGTAGCCGGCTGCAGCAACGGCGAGGAACTCTATTCGCTGTCCATCCTGTTCCGCGAGGAAGGGTTGGACCAGCGCACGCTCTTCTATGCGACGGATATCAATCCGCAGGCGCTAAAGGCCGCCGAAGCCGGGGTCTATCCGCTCAGCGAAATCCGGAAATTCACCGAGAACCACCAGAAGGCGGGTGCCCGCACATCATTGTCGGATTATTACACCGCCGATTATGGCCGGGCGGTGTTCGACAAGAGCCTGCGGTCCCAGGTCGTCTTTTCCGACCATAGCCTGGTGACCGACGCGGTCTTTGCGGAGATGCACCTTATTTCCTGCCGTAACGTCCTCATCTATTTCGACCGGCCGTTGCAGGATCGCGCTCTGGGGCTGTTTCGCGGATCGTTGGCGCGCAAGGGTTTTCTGGGTCTGGGGTCGAAGGAAAGCCTGCGCTTTTCGGTCCATGCCGACGGCTTTTCCGACTATGTGCTGGAAGAGAAGATCTACCAGAGGCGCGACGCATGAGGGCGGCTGCGATCGAAGCTGTGGTGATCGGTGCCTCGGCGGGCGCGGTGCAGGCATTGCTGCACATCCTGCCGGGCCTGCCTGCGACCATGTCGGTGCCGATCCTGATCGTCGTCCATGTGCCGTCCGACCGCAGCAATGCGCTGGTGACACTGTACCGGGATCGCTGTCGGCTGCGGGTCAAGGAGGCGGAGGACAAGGAAGTCGTTGCGGATGGCACCATCTATTTCGCACCCTCCGACTATCATCTGCTGGTCGAGGCGGAACGATCGCTGGCGCTGTCGTCGGACGAAGCAGTGCATCATTCCCGTCCGGCGATCGACGTGCTGTTCGAGACGGCCGCGGACGCCTATGGACCGGCGCTGGCGGCGATCATCCTGACCGGTGCCAATCAGGATGGTGCCGATGGATTGCGCGCGGTCGCGGCGGCCGGTGGCGTTGCGATCGTGCAAGACCCGGCCACGGCGCAGGTTCCTGCGATGCCTGCGGCGGCGCTTTCTGCCTGCCCGACCGCCCATGTCATGTCGATTGACGATATTCTTTCCTATCTAGTGGGACTTGCGGCCCGATGACCAGTGAAGTGCCTCCCGTCCAATTTCTCCTGGTCGACGACCTTGAAGAAAATCTGCTCGCGCTCGAAGCGCTGCTGCAGCGTGACGGACTGCAATGTTTGAAGGCGCGCTCCGGCGACGAGGCGCTGGAAATGCTGCTGGTTCATGATGTCGCGCTCGCCCTGCTCGACGTGCAGATGCCGGGCATGGACGGGTTTGAACTGGCGGAGTTCATGCGCGGCAATGAGCGCGCCCGCCATATCCCGATCATCTTCCTGACCGCCGGCAGCGCCGATCTGCAACGACGCTTCCGCGGCTATGAAGCTGGCGCGGTCGACTTCATCCAGAAGCCGATCGAGGGGGACATATTGCGGTCCAAGGCGAATGTCTTTTTCGACCTTTATGAGCAACGTCGCCAGATTGTTGCGCAGCGTGACGAACTGGCCAAGCTGGCCCATGCGTTGCAGGGGGCGGACCGGCGCAAGAATGAATTTCTGGCCATCCTGGGGCACGAACTGCGCAATCCGATCATGGCGCTGGGGGCAGGGCTGCACCTGCTCGAACGGCGCGAAGGGACCGACATGGCACGCAATATTCGCGGCCAGATGGATCGCCATGTCCGCCATGTGTCACGGCTGGTGGAGGATCTGCTCGACATAGCCCGGATCGATCAGGGAAAGATTTCGCTCAACAAGGAGCGGATCATCCTGCAGGAAGCGCTGACTTTCGCGATCGAGGCGAGCCAGCCGTCGATCGACGCGGCGGGCCATGCGCTGGCCGTCGACATGCCCGATGCGCCGGTCTGGATCGAGGCGGACTATACCCGCATCGCCCAGATTGCGAGCAACCTGCTCAACAACGCCGCCAAATATACGCCGCCCGGTGGCGCGATCCGCCTGACGGCGCAGATTGTCGACGACCGGATCGAGATTGCGGTGGCCGATAATGGGATCGGCATTCCCGCCGAGATGCAGGCGAAGATTTTCGACATCTTCGCGCAGGTGCGATCCGGCAAGAATGGCGGTCAGGAAGGGCTGGGGATCGGCCTGGCGCTCGTCAAGCAGCTCGTTGAACTGCATGACGGCGACATCCGGCTTGCTTCCAGCGATCCCGCGTCTGGCAGCGTCTTTGTCGTCCGGCTTCCCCTGCCTTGCTGCTGAGGTGGATGGCCGGACGACAGGTCAGAAGCGGAAGGTCAGGTAGGTGGCGGCATAATAGAGGTCGCGGCCGGGTTTGAACTTTTCCGAGACGTCGCCATAGATGGTGTAGAAGCCCAGCGTCATGAACGGGTTGAGCGCATATTGGCCGGCCGCCGTTGCACGCTTGCCGAAGAAGCGGCTGTCGCTTTCGTCGCCGCGCCGAAGCACCTGGCCCCCGAGCGAATAAACGCCATCTTTGGTTGAGGTGCGCCACAGGCCCGCCGCCGAGACATCGAGCTTCAGCTTCGCGGTCGGCTGGATCGACAGCTGCGGTTGTATGATCGTCAGGTTATGCGGGCCAAGGTCGCCATTATAGGTGAGCGGCTTGGGGAAGAGCGGGGCATAGGTGCCGATCTTGCCGTCATTGGGGTTCTTGTCGCCCGAGCCGACATCGACGCGCAGGGCGAGCCTGGGCTTCCATCCGCCCTGCCAGCCATAGGCCGCCGTGCCGGTGACATAATAGGCGTCGATGTCGAGATCGCCGAACGATCCCCATTGGCGGATGCCCTCGACATCGATGCTCCAGGCGTCGCGCTTGCCGGCATAACGCAGCGACAGAGTGCGGCGCTGGTCGCGGGCGGCGGCTTCGCTGTCGAAGGCGAGGCTGGCGCGGTCGGACGAGACGAACAGCGCTTCGGCGCGACCGGTACGGGCGCCGGTGCCGAAGCTGCGGCCGGCATGAAAGCCGGTCAGGTCATAATCATGGTTGGTTTTGTCATCGAAGGTGCCGAGCTTCTCCAGCACGGCATGACCGGTCAGGAAGCCGCCATCCCATGGCCCCTGGGTCGCCATGACGCGCAGCAGATCGAGCGAGCGGCGGGTATTGGCGCCTTCGCGCATGTCGAACACGGTCTGGTTGCCGATGCCGATTTCCTGCCGGCCGAGGCGCGCGGTGATGCGACCCTTACCGACCGGGACATGCGCCTCGACAAAGGCCTGGTTGAAGTCGAGCCGCCCTTCCTCGATCGGGGCGACGACGGAATCGAGGCCGGTGCTGGTCGCATGTTCGAGATCGACGAAGGCGCGGAACAATCCTTCGATTTGGAGGTCGCCCCAGATGCGGCTGCGCTGCTGGAAATTGCCGTCATCATCCTGCGGGCCGCGGCCCCAGCGTTCGCCCAGCCGCAGTTCCGGGCGCAGGCGCAGTTCGCCGCCCAGCGTGGCATAGGTCTTGCCGACGATCGGCAGATATTTGAGACGGGTCCAAAGGTTGGCGTCGCGCACGTCGCGGAAGCCGGAATAATCCTCGTCATGGTTGATCGGGCGGAAGGCCGGCTTGGGTGTCTTGGGTCGCTCGCTGGTCTGTGAGAGGGGCGGTTGCGCCTCGGCCGGCGCCTCCTCCTTCTGCGCGACTTCGACAGGAGTGGGCGGCGGGGCCGGGGTGGCTTGTGCTGCGGAGGCGGCCAGGACAGGCGCCAGAAGATCGAACATGCATACTCTCCGGTATATGGGTTTTTCTGGTTATGCGGTGGCTTGGTCGGGCTGTTTCGTGATGGCGTTCTGGAGCAGGTGAACGGCGAGGCCGAAGATCAGACCCCAGAAGGCGGAGCCGAGCCCGGCCAGCGTCATGCCCGATGCGCTGACAGCGAAAGTGACAAGGGCGGCGTCGCGTCCCCGCTCGGCGCGCAGCGCGGTGCTGAGCGAATTGGCGACGACCGGGAACAAAGCGAGGCCCGCCAGCGCGGCGATCAGCGTCTTGGGCAGGGTGGCGAACAGCGCCAGGACGGTGGCGGCAAAGGCGCCGAAGACGAGATAGGTGACGCCGCCCGCGATGCCGGCCATGAAGCGGCGGGCGGGATCGGGATGGGCGTCAGGGCCAAGGCAGATGGCGGCGGTGAAGGCAGCGAGGTTGAGGCCATGGCAGCCGAACGGGGCGAGCGCGATCGAGGCGATGGCGCTGGTCGAGACGATCGGTCGGGCGGCGGGCTGGTCGTAACCCGCAGCGCGCAGCACGGCGATTCCGGGCAGGAACTGGCCGGTCAGCGCCACCACCGCCAGCGGGACGGCAATGCTGGCGGTGGCGGCCCAGTCGAAGCGGGGCGTCGTCCAGACCGGCATGGTGAGGTGCGGCGTGCCGATCGATCCAGACAGGCCGCCGCTGAGCGCGGTGATGGCGACGCCGGTCACGAGCACCGCGACCACGGCATAGCGCGGCGCCAGCACGCGGCCGGCGAAGAAGGCGGCAATCATGGCGATCAGCATGACCGGCGCGGACGGCACGGCGCCAATCATGTCGATAACGAAACGAAAAAGGATGCCGGCCAGCATCGCGGCGGTGATCGCGGCGGGCAGCCGCTGCATAAACTTGTCGAAGGCACCGGACAGGCCGACCAGCAGCACCGCGAGATTGGCGACGATATAGGCGCCGATCGCGGTCGCGAAATCACTTTGCGGCAGCATCGTCACCAGCAGCGCCGATCCCGGCGCCGACCAGGCGATGACGATCGGCACGCGCCAGTGCCAGCTGAGCATGATGCCCAGGATGCCGCTGCCGATCGAGATCGCCCAGATCCACGAGGCGACAAGCGCGGGTTCGAGGCCCTGTGCCGCCTGGAAGATGATTACCAGCGGACCGGCATAGGATATGGTGGTGGCGATGATCCCGGCGATGATCGCCGGGATCCAGCCCGTCTGGCTTGCAGTCATGATGGTCCGATCACGCCGCCAGGGCGTAGCTTTTCCGGGCGGCCTGCTGGCGACGGCTCAGCATGAAGACCGTGGTGGCCAGCACCGCGACGAGGCCGGGTAGGGCGAAGGCGACGAAGTTGAGCGCCATCGGCAATTGCGCCGCAAGCAGCACGCCGCCCAGCATCGGCCCGACGATCGCGCCGACCCGGCCCATGCCCGATGCCCAGCCCAGACCCGTCGAGCGGACCGACAGGTCATAGAAATCGGCGACGCTGGCATAGAGCAATATCTGCGTGCCGGTGGTGCCGGCGCCAGCGACGAAGATCAGCAGATAGAGGATCGGCATCGGCCCGTTGAGGCCGAGCAGGCTGATGCAGACCGCGCCGAGCAGGAAATAGGCGATGACCACCTGGGGCAGGCCGAACCGGTCCGCCAGACGTCCGCCGGCGATCGCGCCGAACATGCCGCCGAAATTGAGTGCCAGCAGGAAGGACAGGCTGGACCCCAAACTGTATCCGGCGCTGCGCATCAGCTGTGGCAGCCAGGAGCCGAGCGCATAGACCATCAGCAGGCAGCAGAAGAAGCAGAGCCACATCGACAGCGTGCCGAGCGTGCGATTGTGCTGGAAAAGGGCGGCGATGCTGGTCCTGGCGGCAACGCCCTGCGGCTGGAGCAGCGGGCCGTCGAGGCGCTGGCCGGGCGACAGCCGCTGGAGGATGGCACGGGCCTGTTCCTGGCGCCCCTGACGGACGAGGAAGCCGGCCGATTCCGGCAGGCCCCGCAGAACGAGGGGCAGCAGGATGAGCGGTATGGCGGCCGCGAAGAACATCGCCTGCCAGCCAAACAGCGGCAGCAGCCAGATGCCCAGGCCCGCCGCCGCCATGCCGCCCACGGCATAGCCGCTGAACATCAGCGCGACGAGTGTGCTGCGCATCCGCTTGGGCGCATATTCATTGGTCAGTGCGACCGCATTGGGCATCAGCCCGCCGCAGCCGAGGCCGGCGAGAAAGCGCAGCACGCCGAACATGGTCGGGGTCGTGGCAAAGCCGTTGACGAAGGTGGCGGCGCTGAACAGTGCGAAGCAGATGGTGATGCAGGTCTTGCGCCCGATCCGGTCGCCCAGAGGACCGAAGAAGAGCGCGCCGGACATCATCCCGAACAAGGCCCAGCTTGCAAGCGATCCGGCCTGCGGGGCACTCAGTCCCCATTGGTCCATCAACTGCGGTAGGACGACGCCGTAAATGAAGACGTCATAGCCATCGACTATAAGCAGGATGGCACAAGCAATGATGATCTTGAGATGTAGGTTTCCGAATCTGGCTTCGTCGATGTGACGATTTATATCGATACCCTGCATATCGATTCCTCTCCCGTGTTGTTGGGTATGATTTCCCGGGAAAGTGAATGACATGCAGGGCGCCGCCAAATACCAATTAAGTCCCGTTGAAATACGCTGCGGGTATGATGGCGGGTGTCGCGACCCTCAAAGCTCCTCTGTAAGGGCGGCCGGAACCTCATAGCCCCATTGCGCATATTGGCGCGCGATCACGGACGCCATCAGCGCCAGTTCGGGGGAACGGTCGCCGGGGCGGTGGCTCATGATGATGGGGGAGGTGGCCGGCTCGATCAGGTCGCGGAAGGCGACATCGTGGCTGCGGGCGCGATGAACCGATTCGGGGACGATCGCCATCCCCTCCTGCGCCGCGACCAGGCCGATGGCGATCTGCAGTTCGCGCGCCTCATGGACGATGCGCGGCTCGATCGCATGGTCGCGGAACAGCGATATGACCTGGTCGGCATAGCTGGGCCGCGGCGCGCGCGGGTAGATGATCTGTGGCTCATCGGCCAGGTCGCGGATCGAGATCGGTCCTTCGCCACGGGCCAGCGGATGGTCCATCGGGAAGGCCGCGACCATCTTCTCGTTGCGCAGGATGATGCGACGGACGGCAGGATCCTCGAACCGGATGCGGCCGAAGCCGACATCGATGCGCCCGTCCTTCAGCGCGGCAATCTGTTCCAGCGTGGTGCTTTCGACCATCACCAGTTCGACATTGTCGGCCGCCTTGCGAAATTCGCGGATCAACTCGGGCAGGCGGGCATAGATGGTGGAGGCGACGAAGCCGATCACCAGCCGGCGGCGCTGGCTGGTGGCGGCGGTCTTCACCATCGCCTCGACATCCTCCATCCGCGCCAGCAATTGCAGCGCCTGGGCATGGAGCAGGCGACCGACATCGGTCAGCCGCAGCGGGCGGCTGGCGCGGTCGAGCAAGGGCGCGCCGACATGCGCCTCCAATTGCTGGATCGCGCGCGACAAGGGCGGCTGGGCAATATGCAGCCGGTCGGCGGCGCGGTTGAAATTGCCCTCATCCGCGACGGCCACGAAATAGCGCAAGAGGCGCAGGTCCATCACTGACTTATACCTCCAAAGTATCGCCCCTTGACCGCATTGATCTTTGAAACCGGCGCGGACGAGGCATAGCTATCCGATGAAACGTAAGCATTTGGGAGAGTCGCCGCAATGGCTGGATTGAGCCACGCCGATACCTTCATCGTCGATGTGCCGACGATCCGCCCGCATGTGCTGGCGATGGCGACCATGCACGCCCAATCGATGGTGATCGTCCGCCTGACCGATGCCGACGGTATCGAGGGGATTGGCGAGGGCACCACTATCGGCGGCCTCAGCTATGGCGAGGAAAGCCCCGAAAGCATCAAGTCGGCGATCGACACCTATATCGTCCCCGTCCTGGAAACCTGCGACCTGGCGCAGGTCGGCGCGACCATGGCCAAGGTCGCCCGCTGCGTGCGTGGCAATCATTTCGCGAAATGCGCGGTCGAAACGGCGCTGCTTGACATGGCGGGCAAGCGGCTGGGCATTCCTGTGTCCGAACTGATCGGCGGTGGCCGGGTGCGCGACAGCCTGCCCGTCGCCTGGACGCTGGCCAGCGGCGACACCGCCCGCGACATTGCCGAGGGCGAGGAAATGCTGGGCCTGCGGCGCCATCGCATCTTCAAGCTGAAGATCGGCAAGCGCGACGTGCGCGACGACGTCGCCCATGTCGGCGCCATCTGCAAGGCGCTGGGCGATCGCGCCAGCGTGCGCGTCGACGTCAACCAGAACTGGTCGGAGGCGCAGGCCAAGATCGGCATGGCCATGCTGCATGATGTCGGTTGCGACCTGGTCGAACAGCCGATCGCCGGCGACGCGATTGCCGCGATGGCACGCCTGTCGAAGAACCAACCGGTGCCGCTGATGGCGGACGAGGCATTGAATGGTCCGCGCAGCGCAATGCGGATCGCCTCGGCCCATGCCGCCAGCGTCTTCGCGCTCAAGATCGCCCAGTCTGGCGGCCTGTTCGCAGCGGCCGATGTGGCCGCGATTGGCGCGGCGGCCGGCATCGGCCTTTATGGCGGCACGATGCTGGAGGGCGGTGTCGGCACGGTCGCGTCGGCCCATGTCTTTGCTACCCTGCCGGACCTGGCCTGGGGCACCGAATTATTCGGTCCGCTGCTCCAGACCGAGGACATATTGCGCGATCCGCTCGGCTATGCCGACTTTTCGCTCGCCGTGCCGACCGGGTCGGGCCTGGGCATCGCCTTTGACGAGGACAAGCTCGCCTTCTTCCGGCGCGATCGCAAGTCGCCCGTTCTTCACGCCGTTACCGCAGGAGCCTGAAACCCATGCTGTTCATGGTCGAAATGGACGTCAACATCCCGCTGGATTTCGATGCGGCGGAAGCCGCCCGGATCAAGGCCGCGGAAAAGGCCTATTTCCAGACGCTGCAGGCCGCCGGCACCTGGCGCCATATCTGGCGCAAGGTCGGCCTTTATTCCAACGTCTCGATCTTCGACGTCGAAAGCAACGCAGCCTTGCACGACACGCTGATGGCGTTGCCGCTCTACCCCTTCATGACGATGACAATCACGCCGCTCTGCCGCCATCCTTCCTCGATCCATGAGGATGATCGCTGATCGTCCGACACAGACCGCAAAGCTTAGGAGAGAAAAATATGGGTACCAGCTTCGTAGAAACACCGGAAATCCAGAACCTGCTCGACCGTGTCGCGGGTCTGGATTGCGACGGTGGCAACGCCCGCATGAAGGGCATCGTTCGCGACCTGATTCAATCCTGCATGACCGTCATCGCCCGCTATGATGTCAGCGAGGACGAGGTTTGGAACGCCGTCAACTTCCTGCAGGGCGCGGCCGGTGCCGGCGAACTGGGCCTGTTGATGCCGGGCGTCGGCCTGGAGCATTTCATCGATCTCTACATGGACGCCAAGGATGCCGAGGCCGGCAAGTCGGGCGGCACGCCGCGCACGATCGAAGGACCGCTCTATGTCGAGGGCGCGCCGATCGTCGAGAGCGGCGCCTATCTGACCGACGATGCCGACGATACCGATACGCTCTACATGACCGGCCGCATCATCGGCCCGGATGGCGAGGCGGTGACCGACGGGCTGGTCCATGTCTGGCATGCGGATTCGCACGGCTTCTATTCGCATTTCGACCCGACCCACGCACAGACGCCGTTCAATAATCGCCGTCGCCTCAAGATCGCGGCGGACGGCACCTATGCCTTCTCGTCGAAGATGCCGAACGGCTATTCGGTGCCGCCGGGCGGCGCGTCCGACACGCTGATGAAGGCGCTGGGCCGGCACGGCAATCGCCCGGCCCATGTGCATTTCTTCATCGAGGCGCCCGGCTATCGCCGCCTGACCACGCAGATCAATTTCGGCGACGATCCGTTCGCCGCCGACGATTTCGCCTTCGGCACCCGCGAAGGGTTGCTGCCGGTGCCCAACCGCCAGGGCGACAGCGCCTATATCGCCTTCGATTTCCATCTGCAGCGCGCGGACGATGAAGGCGACGAGGCCTTCTCGACCCGCAAGCGGCTGGTGGTGGATGCCGTCGAACCGGTCACGGAACCGGCCTGAGAGGAGAGAGGATCATGACCAGCCCCATGGCTTTCCTGCGCGACCGTGTTGAAACCGCGGTCGTGGACGATCCGGAAACCGGCATCTTCCGTTGCCGCCGCGACGTCTTCACCGACCCCGATCTGTTCGATCTGGAGATGAAATATATCTTCGAGAGCAACTGGGTCTATCTGGCCCATGAAAGCCAGGTCTCCAGCAAGAACGACTATTTCACCACCTGGATCGGCCATACGCCGGTGATCCTGACGCGGGCCAAGGATGGCGGCCTCAACTGCGTGGTCAATGCCTGCGCTCATCGCGGCGCCAAGCTGTGCCGCCGCAAGCGCGGCAACCAGCCGCTCTTCGTCTGCCCCTTCCATGGCTGGAGCTTCAAGACCGACGGCAAGCTGCTGCGCGCCAAGGATGCCAGCACCGGCGCCTATCCCGACAGTTTCGATCATGAAGGGTCGCACGACCTGACCAAGGTTCGCGTCGAAAGCTATCGCGGCTTCATCTTCGGGTCGCTCAATCATGATGTCCTGCCGCTGGAGGATCATCTGGGCGAGGCCAGGGTCATCATCGATCAGATGGTCGACCAGGCGCCCGAGGGGCTGGAAGTGCTGACCGGCAATTCCACCTACACCTTCCATGGCAACTGGAAGATGCAGATGGAAAATGGCTGCGACGGCTATCATGTCAGCTCGGTCCATGAAAATTACCAGTCGACCATGGGCCGCCGCGCCGAGGGTGGGACCAAGGCGGTCGACGCCAATGGCTGGTCGAAGGCACCCGCGAGCGGCGTCTATGGCTTCGAACATGGCCATATCCTGCTGTGGACGCAGGTGCTGAACCCCGAGGTCCGGCCAGTCTGGAACTATAAGGCCCAGCTGGTCGAGCGGCTGGGCGAGGACAAGGCTCGCTTCATCCTGGAGCAGACGCGCAATCTGGCGCTCTATCCCAATGTCTTCCTGATGGACCAGTTTTCGACCCAGATCCGCGTCGTCCGCCCGATCGACGTGCATACGACCGAAGTCACCATCTATTGCTACGCCCCCAAGGGCGAGAGCGCGGAAGACCGGGCGCACCGCATCCGCCAATATGAGGATTTCTTCAACGTCACCGGCATGGGCACGCCCGACGATCTGGAGGAATTCCGCAGCTGCCAGTCGGCCTATGAGGGCGCGGGCGAATTGTGGAATGATCTCAGCCGTGGCGCGACGCGCTGGATTGCCGGGCCGGACAGCAATGCCACCGCCATGGGCATGAACCCGCTGCTGTCGAGCGAGCGGAGCGAGGATGAAGGGCTGTTCGTGCGCCAGCATGAATTCTGGGCGCAGATCATGCTCGACGGCATGGCCCGCGAAGCCGGTGCGCCGATGATGGAGGCCGCAGAATGACAGTGGTTCTCGACACGGAGCGTGCGGCGCTCTCCTATCAGCATATCTGCGCCTTTCTCTATCGCGAGGCACGGCTGCTCGATGATCGCGAACTGGACGAGTGGCTGGAATGCTATGCGGAACAGTGCGAATATTGGATGCCGGCCTGGACCGACGATGATGCGCTGACCACCGATCCGCACAGCGAAATCTCGCTCATCTATTATGGCAACCGAAAGGGGCTGGAGGATCGGGTCTATCGCTTGAAGACCGAACGGTCGTCGGCGAGCACGCCCGAGGCGCGCACTTCGCATTTCCTGGCGAATATCGAGGTGATCGAGACGCGGAGCGATGCGATCGACCTGCGCTACAACTGGCATACGATGAGCCATCGCTACCAGAAGACGCAGCAGTTTTTCGGAACCAGCTTCGTCACGCTGGACATCAGCGGCACGGCGCCGAAGATCCTGAAGAAGACGATCGTCCTCAAGGACGACTATATTCATCAGGTCATCGACGTTTATCATATCTGAGGGGCCAGGCGATGATCTTCCAGGGACGCTTCGCCGGCAAGGTGATGGTCGTGACCGGCGCGGCGCAGGGCATCGGTGCGGGTGTCGCCACCCGTGCCGCGGCCGAGGGTGCCAGCCTTGTGCTGGTCGACCGGGCGGATTTCGTGACCGATGTCGAGCAGGCGATCGTGGCGGCGGGTGGCAAGGCGATTTCCGTCACCGGCGACCTTGAAACCTATGAGGGCGCGGCGCAGGCGATGGCGGCGGCGGTCGAGGCGTTCGGTCGCATCGACATCCTCATCAACAATGTCGGCGGCGCGATCCGCATGCGGCCCTATGTGCAGTTCGAGCCGGATCAGATCGACGCGGAAATCCGCCGCTCGCTGATGCCGACCCTCTATTGCTGCCATGCGGTTCTGCCCGCGATGCTGGAGCAGGGCGTGGGGACGATCGTCAACCTGTCGTCCAACGCCACGCGCGGCATCCGCCGCGTGCCCTATTCGGCGGCGAAGGGCGGGATCAATGGCCTGACCCAGGCACTGGCGATGGAATATGCGGAGGCTGGCATTCGTGTCGTCGCGACCGCGCCCGGCGGCACCAGCGCGCCGCCGCGCCGCGTGCCGCGCAATGCCGAGGGCGACAACCGCCAAGAGCAGGCCTGGATGGCTGAGGCGGTGGAACAGGTGACGTCGTCGGCTTTCATGAAGCGCTACGGCACGCTGGACGAGCAGATCGCCCCCATCCTTTTCCTCGCCTCCGACGAGGCCAGCTATGTGACCGGATCGGTCCTGCCCGTCGCCGGAGGCGACATAGGTTGACGCTCGCCGGTGGCGATATCGGCTGAAGGAGCCAGAAATGCAGAAAATATTCGACAGCCCTCGGGTCGCACTGGATGGCCTGTTGTTCGACGGGATGACGATCATGTCGGGCGGCTTCGGCCTGTCGGGCAATCCCGAAAGCCTGATCCCGGAAATCCGGGCGAGCGGCGTGAAGGATCTGACCGTCATTTCCAACAATGCCGGCGCTGACGGTTTTGGCCTGTGGATGCTGCTGGAAAGCCGGCAGGTCCGCAAGATGATCTCGTCCTATGTCGGGGAGAACAAGCTGTTCGAAAGACAGTATCTGTCGGGCGAGCTGGAGCTGGAGCTGAACCCGCAGGGCACGCTGGCCGAGCGTATCCGCGCTGGTGGCGCCGGCATCCCGGCCTTCTACACCAAGACCGGCGTTGGCACGGTGGTGGCGGAGGGCAAGCCGGTCGAGAATTTCGAGGGCGAGGATTATGTCCGCGAAACCTGGCTGCGCGCTGATCTGTCGATCATCAAGGCCTGGCGGGCCGACCCGGCTGGGAACCTGATGTTCCGCAAGACCGCGCGCAACTTCAACCCGAACATGGCGACCGCCGGCAGGGTGACGGTGGTGGAGGTCGAGGAGATCGTGCCCGAGGGCAGCTTCGACCCCGACGGCATCCACACGCCCGGCATCTATGTCGACCGCATCGTCCTCTCCACCATCAACGAGAAGCGGATCGAGAAGCTGACTGTTCGTGAGCGCGATGGCCGCGAAAGGGAGACCGCATAATGAGCTGGACCCGCGACGAGATGGCGGCGCGCGCCGCGAAGGAACTGCGCGACGGCTATTATGTGAACCTCGGCATCGGCATTCCGACCCTGGTGGCGAACCATGTGCCCGACGGCGTCAACGTGACGCTGCAGAGCGAGAATGGGATGCTCGGCATCGGTCCCTTCCCGTTTGCGGACGAGGCGGACCCGGACCTCATCAATGCCGGCAAGCAGACGATCACCGCACTGCCGACCAGCAGCTTCTTCTCCTCCGCGGACAGTTTCGCGATGATCCGGGGCGGCCATATCGACATGGCGGTGCTGGGCGCGATGGAGGTGGCCGCCAATGGCGACCTCGCCAACTGGACCATCCCCGGCAAGATGGTGAAGGGCATGGGCGGGGCGATGGACCTGGTCGCGGGCGTCAAGCGCGTGGTCGTGGTGATGGACCATGTGTCGAAAAATGGCAGCCCCAAGATTCTCGACGCTTGCACCCTGCCGCTCACCGGCAAGGCGGTCGTCGACCTCATCATCACGGACCTCGCCGTGATCGCCGTCGATCGTGCAAAAGGCGGCCTCACCCTGGTCGAACTTGCGCCGGGCGTGACCGAAGCCGAAGTCGTCGAGAAGACCGGCGCGCCGCTGGCGATCCTCGAAAACGCATAAGACTGGAATTTACCGTGCCCAATCTGATCGTCGTCAACCGTGCGGGGGACGAAACGAATATCGATGCCCGTGAGGGCGTGTCCGTGATGGAAGCCATTCGCGACAATGGCTTTGACGAACTGCTCGCCTTGTGCGGCGGCTGCTGTTCCTGCGCCACCTGCCACGTCTTCGTGGATGAGGCATGGACCGGCGCGGTCGGCGCGGCCAGCGGCGACGAGGATGATCTGCTCGATTCCTCCGACTATCGGGGTGACCGTTCGCGCCTGTCCTGCCAGATCATGATGACGGCCGCGCTCGACGGGCTGCGCGTCGCCATCGCGCCGGAGGATTGAGCATGGCCTTCACCCAGCGCGCCGGCGCGAACCTCTACTGGAAACGCGATGGGCGCGATGACGCGCCCGCGCTGGTGCTGCTCAACAGCATCGGCACCGACATGGATTTGTGGGACGGCGTGCTGCCCTATCTGGGCGATCGCTTCGCTGTGCTGCGGATCGACACGCGCGGCCATGGCGCGTCGATCGCCGAGCCGGGTGATTATGCGCTCGCCATGCTGGCGGACGATGTGCTGGCGGTGGCCGATGCGGCCGGCTTCGATCGTTTCTGCGTCGCGGGCGTCTCGCTGGGCGGCATGATCGGCATGGAACTGGCGCTGCGGGCGCCGGGGCGGATCGACAAGCTACTGCCCATCTGCACCTCTGCGACGATGGATAGCGCCGCCTGGAACGACCGTATCGCCAAGGTCCGGGGCGAAGGCATGGCCGCCATCGCCGACCTTGCAATGGGGCGCTTCCTGTCCGATGCCGCCGAGCCGGCCCTTTATGAGGCGGTCCGGCGCCAGTTGCTGGCGATGGATGCGCAGGGCTATGCCGGCTGCGGCGCGGCGATCCGCGACATGGACCTGGCCGACCGTATCGGCGGCATCGCCTGTCCGACCCTGGTCATGACCGGCACCCGCGACACATCGACGCCCTTTGAGGGGCATGGCGAGCATCTGATCGCCCGCATCCCCGGCGCGGCGCATGTGGCGCTGGAAGCCGCGCATCTTGCTCCGCTCGAAGCGCCCGAGGCGCTGGCGGGCGCTATCACCTCCTTCCTGGAAAGCTGAGACATATGGCACAGGCCTTCATCTGCGATGCCGTCCGCACCCCGATCGGCAAGCTCAACGGATCGCTGGCGACCATCCGCGCCGACGATCTGGCGGCGCTGCCGCTCAAGGCGCTGATGACGCGCAATGAACAGGCCGACTGGTCGGCGCTGGACGATGTCATCCTGGGCTGCGCCAACCAGGCGGGCGAGGATAATCGCAACGTCGCCCGCATGGCGGTGCTGCTGGCGGGCATGGGCGAGGCCGTGCCGGGCGTGACCGTCAATCGGCTTTGCAGCTCGGGCCTCAACGCGCTGGGCATGGCGGCGCAGGCGATCCGCAGCGGCGACGCGGATTTCCTGATCGCCGGTGGCGCCGAAAGCATGACCCGCGCGCCCTATGTGCTGGGCAAGGCCGACAGCGCCTTTGGCCGCGACCAAAGAATAGAGGACACGACGCTCGGCTGGCGCTTCATCAACCCGGCGATGAAGGCCACCTATGGCGTCGATACCATGCCCCAGACCGGCGAGAATGTCGCAGAACAATGGGGCGTCAGCCGCGAGGAGCAGGATCGCTTCGCGCTCGCCAGCCAGGAGAAGGCGGCGCGCGCGCAGGCAAGCGGTCGCTTCGCCGCCGAGATCGTGCCGGTCTCGATCCCGCAGAAGAAGGGCGATCCCCTGCTGTTCGAGGCGGACGAGCATCTGCGCGCCACCAGTCTGGAGGCGCTGGCGAAGCTGAAGCCGGTGGTGAAGGCTGACGGCACGGTGACGGCGGGCAATGCGTCGGGCCTCAACGACGGGGCGGCGGCGATGCTGGTCGCGTCGGAAGCGGCTGCGAAAGCGCACGGACTGACCCCGCGTGCTCGGGTGATCGGCATGGCGGCGGCGGGCATCGCGCCCCGCATCATGGGCGCCGGCCCGATCGAGGCGGCGCGCAAGCTGCTCGCCCGCCACGGTATGAGCGTCGATCAGCTCGACGTGATCGAACTCAACGAGGCCTTTGCCAGCCAGGCGATCGCGACACTACGCGACCTGGCGGTTGATCCGTTCGACCCGCGCGTCAATCCCAATGGCGGGGCGATCGCGCTCGGCCATCCGCTCGGCATGTCGGGCGCGCGCATTGCGCTGTCGGCAGTCGAGGAATTGCATCGGGCCGGCGGGCGCCATGCGCTGGCCTTCATGTGCATCGGCGTCGGCCAGGGCCTCGCCGTGCTGCTGGAGCGGGTGTGATGACCATGGACCGCGCAGATATCGTCATCGTCGGGGCCGGCCATGGCGGCGCGCAATGCGCGATCGCGCTGCGCCAGAACGGCTTTGCCGGGACCATCATGGTGGTCGGTCGCGAGCCGGAATATCCCTATGAGCGGCCGCCGCTGTCCAAGGATTATTTCGCGCGCGAAAAGGCGTTCGAGCGGCTGCTGATCCGGCCCCCGGCCTTCTGGGCCGAAAAGGATGTGAACTTCCTGCTCGGCACCGAAGTGACGGCGGTCGAACCGGCGAGCAGGCAACTGACGCTCTCCGACGGACGCAGCCTTGGCTATGGCAAGCTCATTTGGGCGACCGGCGGGGAACCGCGCCGGTTGAGCTGCGCTGGCGCCGATCTGGCCGGCGTCCATGCGGTGCGGACCCGCGCCGACTGCGACGCGCTGATGGCGGAAATCGATGCCGGCAAGCGCGAGATAGTGGTCATCGGCGGCGGTTATATCGGACTCGAAGCGGCCGCGGTGCTGAGCAAGATGGGCCTCAAGGTCACCCTGCTCGAAGCGCTGCCACGGGTACTGGCGCGGGTGGCGGGCGAAGAATTGTCCGCCTTCTATCAACAGGTCCATCGCGATCATGGCGTCGATCTGCGCCTTGATGCCAGGGTCGATTGTCTTGAGGGCGCCGATGGCCAGGTGAGCGCGGTGCGGCTGGAGGATGGTGAACGCATCCCCGCACAGGCGGTGATCGTGGGCATCGGCATCATCCCGGCGGTCGAGCCGCTGATCCGTGCCGGGGCGAAGGGCACCAACGGCATCGATGTGGACGCCGGATGCCGCACCTCATTGCCTGACATATACGCGATCGGCGACTGCGCCGCCTTTGCCTGCGACTTTGCCGGCGGGCAGGTGATGCGGGTGGAATCGGTCCAGAATGCCAATGACATGGCGATCTGCGTGGCGAAGGCGATCTGCGGCGACGAACGGCCCTATCGCGCCTTTCCCTGGTTCTGGTCGAACCAATATGATCTCAAGCTCCAGACCGCCGGTATCAATACGGGGTTCGACCAGACGGTGATGCGCGGCACGCCCGCCGACGGCGCCTTCTCGGTCGTCTATCTCCGGGACGGCAAGGTCATCGCGCTCGACTGCGTGAACAGCGTGAAGGACTATGTCCAGGGCCGAAAGCTGGTGGAATTGGGCATCACCCCCGACATCGGCCGGATTACGGATGCCACGGTGCCGCTCAAGGAATTGGCGCTGGCGCCGCAGGACTGATCGACGGTCGAACCAGTGTTCGGGCGTTACGGCAATCTTTCGCCCATCGATGCTTCCAGCACCGCATACCATTCGGCGCGGCTCCATTCGACCTTGTAGGCATCGATGCTGCGCGCGATGCGACCGGGCGACTGGCTGCCGATGATGGGGATCGGCCGGGCTGGGTGGACCATGATCCAGGACAGGGCTGCGGCCGTGATGTCGACACCATATCGTGCGCCATGGTCGGCGATCATGACGGCGGCGGGATGGAGCGCTTTCGCCAGGCGCCCGCCGCCCAACGGCGACCATGCCAGTACCGCGATGTCGCGGGCCATGGCCTGGTCCAGTGTGCCGTCATGGAGCGGCGTGGTGCGCAGGGCCGACAATTCGGGCTGGGTGCTGACGATCGGCAGGTCGAGAAAGGCCTGCAAGGCGTCGAGTTCGTGGATGCCATAATTGGACACGCCGATGGCGCGGGCCTTGCCGGCTTCGACCATCCGGGTCAGGCTGGCGGCCACCTCCTGTGGATGGGTCAGGACATCGCGGCGATGGATCTGATAGAGATCGATCTGCGCGGTCCCCATGCGCCTCAGCGAGGCATCGATTGCCTGGGTCAGATAGGTGGCGCTGCTATTATAGGGAATGCCCGGATGGATGCCGCCCTTGGTGGCGAGGATCATCTGCTGGCGCAAGGCCGGCGCCTCGGCCAGTACCTGGCCGAACAGCGTCTCTGCCGATCCGAAGCCAGCGGGGGTGTCGCAGCCATAGATATCCGCCGTATCGAACAGGGTGATGCCAGCCTCCAGTGCGGCTTCCACCCTGGCCCGTGCATCGGTGATATCCTCGCCCGCAAGCCGCCACATGCCCCAGGCAATGGGCGAAACGGTAATCTGGCTCTGGCCGAGCGGACGCGGGGCGGACGAGGGACGCAAATGGGTCATGGCCGGTTCAATGCCACAAGAAATCCGTCGAGAGTAGATACAGGGCGATCAACTCAGGTTTCCGGCCGGGTCCATATCCAGCTGCCGCCGATCAGCGCGGCGGTCAGCGGGATCAGATACCAGGGGAAGGGGGAGAAGATCAGCGCCAGGATCGCGCTGAAGGCGAAGGCGCAGAGCGCGGCCTTCTTGCCCTTGCGGCTGATCGCGCCACGTTCGCGCCAGCGGCGGATATGCGGGCCGAAATGCTTGTGGTCGAGCAGCCTGGATTCCAGTTCCGGGCTGGACCGGGCGAAGCAGTAGGCGGCCAGGATCATGAACGGCACGGTCGGCAGCAGCGGCAGGAAAGCGCCGAGCCCGCCGAGCCCGATCGAGAGGAAGCCGGCAATGAGATAGAGATGGCGCCGCACCCGTCGATCCCGTCTACAATGGGCCAGTGCAGCCCGGTTCATCCTGCCTATGCTATTGATTTGCAGGAACGCAATTGTCTTTCGCCAGGTTCTTTCGTCACGCGGCGGGCAGGCGCAGCCGTACCAGCAGGCCCCCCAGATCCTCGCTCTCCTCCAGCGCCACCGACCCGCCGTAGATCTCGGCGACGTCTCGGACGATGGCGAGGCCAAGCCCGGTGCCGGGCTTGCCCGAATCGAGCCGAACGCCCCGGTCGAAGATGCGTATCCGGTCGGCTTCGGGAATACCCATGCCGTCGTCCTCGACCATGATTTCGACCGTATCGCCAGCACGCTGAACCGTGGCGAACACGCTTCCGCCACCATATTTGGCGGCGTTTTCGACCAGATTGCCCAGCATCTCGTCCAGATCCTGCCGTTCGACCCGGACGGCGGCGGTCTTGTCGCCGTCCATATCGACCCGCGCATCCTGATAAAGGTGGCGCACTGCACGCTCGACCGCCTCCAGGCTGGCCCAGACTTCGGCCCGGCTCTGCGCCGCGCCGCGCCGCCCGACGGCGCGGGCGCGTGCCAGATGATGATCGACTTGGCGCCGCATCGTCGTCGCCTCGCGCACCACCGTCTCGCCCAGGTCGGGGGCATGGGCGGTTGCGGCGTTCATGATCACGGTCAGCGGGGTCTTGAGCGCGTGGGCCAGGTTGCCGGCATGGGTGCGCGCCTCCTCCGCCTGCCGCTCATTATGGGCGAGCAGGGCATTGAGTTCCTCGACCATAGGCAGCACTTCGGCGGGCATCGGTTCGGTCACGCGGCTCTTGTCGCCATCGCGCATCTTGATGATTTCCAGCCGCACCTTGCGGAGCGGCCGCAGGCCATAGATGGTCTGCAAGGTGGCCAGCACGATCAGGCCCAGCGCCAGCAGGGCGAAGCTCTTGAACAGGGTGGAGCGCAATGTCTTGATTTGCGCATCGAGCCCCTGACGGGCCTGCGCTACCATGAACATCCAGCGCACGTCGGCCCCCGGCAGGATCACGGTCCGTTCCATGACGCGCAAATCCTCGCCGGGAAATTGCTTGCTGTCATAGACATGGAAATTGCGGTCGGCATGGTCGCCTGGCACCTTGAGCGCCCGGTCCCACAGCGATCGCGATCGCCAGTCCTCATGCCCCTTGGCACTGATCTGATAATAGAGGCCGCTATTTGGCTCCAGAAAGCGCTGGTCGGCGAGCGGGCGGTTGAACAGCACTTCGCCGTCCGGGCCGATTTCGGCAGCCGCGATCATCGCCGTCAGCACATAGTTCATGCCATCGTCGAAGTTGCGCGTCACCGCATCCGACAACACCCGGTCGAGCGCCAGCCCGCCACCCAACAGCAGCACGCTGATCCACAGCGCCGCGATGCCGATCATGCGGCGGCTGATCGATCCGGTGGAGCGGACGGGGGGAGGGGGCTGGCTGGCCATGCGAATCGAGCTTACACCGCTTCGTTCCGAACGCGGGCGAGAAACAGAGCGCGGCCAATCACGATAAGGGCCAATTCGCTTCTCGCCATCGCTCGAAGCGAACGAAGGTTGATGCCTTGCGGATTACCGCCCCGGCTCGTCCAGGCTGTAGCCAAGGCCCCGGATGGTGGTGATGACGTCGGCACCCAGCTTCTTGCGGATGCGCGTCACGAACACTTCGATCGTGTTGGAATCGCGATCGAAATCCTGATCGTAGATATGTTCGATCAACTCGGTGCGGCTGACCACCTTGCCCTTGTGGTGAAGCAGGTAGGACAGGAGCTTATATTCCTGCGCGGTCAGCTTCACCGGATCGCCCTTCAGCGTCACCTTGCCCGACCGGGTGTCGAGGCGGACGTCGCCGGCGATCAGTTCGCTCGACGCATTGCCGCTCGCACGACGGATGAGCGCACGCAGGCGGGCGATCAGTTCCTCGCTCTGGAAGGGCTTGGCCAGATAATCGTCGGCGCCGGCATCGAGGCCCGCGACCTTGTCTGACCAACTGTCCCGCGCGGTCAGCACCAGCACCGGGAAGCTGCGCCCTTCCTTGCGCCAGCGGTCGAGCACGGTCAGGCCGTCGATCGTCGGCAGGCCCAGGTCCAGGACCACGGCGTCATAATTTTCGGTCGAGCCCAGGAAATGGCCATCCTCGCCATCGGTGGCGAGGTCGACGGCATAGCCGGCCCCTTCCAGCGTGTTCCTGAGCTGCTGGCCCAGGCTCGGTTCATCCTCGACGATCAGCAGGCGCATAGGGTTCCGTTTCTTGTTATCGATGCAAAGACTGTGGCCGGCACGCGGTCAGCGCGCCCAGCCGATGATATCGCCTGTCCGGCCGTCCGCATCAACCCACATCACCTTGCCGTCCTTCACATATTTCAGACGATAGCGATTGGTGGAGGGATTGAACTCGCTGCCGACATAGGTGGCGCCGCCGACCTGGGCGTCGACCCGGCGCTTGATCATCGAAAAGGGCATCACCTGACCATCCAGCATCGCGCGGCGTGCGGCGTCCTGTTCATCACGGCGGCCACCGGCCTCTGCGACCGGTGTCATCAGGGACAGGGCCAGTAGGGCGCCCAGTCCGGCAGTCAGGCTCTTGGCGATCATTGTCATGGGCATGGCATAGGTGAGGCGCATTGAACAGGTGGTGAATGACGGCAGGATTATCGATGGGATGTCGGCCGGCATAGCCCGGCCGACATCCCCTGCGCCAAGATCAGCGTTCCAGCGCGTACTGGACCGTCAGGCTGATCGAGGCGCTGACCTGGCCCGGTTCGACTGGGGTGGGCGCAGCGTCGGCCTTGAAGCGGGCGGCCATCATCGGCATCGGCGCATTGCCGCCGCTGCTGCTTTCCGAGATCGAGACCAGCCGGGCCGATCGATAGCCGGCCGCCTGGGCATAGAAATCGGCCTGGGCCTTGGCGGTCTTGAGCGCGGTGGCGCGGGCCTGCGCTTGCAAGGGGCTTTGATCCTCGATCGAGAAGCTCGGTCCGTTGATGTTGGTCGCACCGGCTTGCACCAGCGTGTCGAGCAGCGCGCCGACCTTCTTCACGTCGCGGACCTTGACGCTCAACTGGTTCGACGCCTCATAGCCCAGGAAGCGCGGACCGGACGGCTGGCCGTCGCGGTTGCTGTAATCATATTGGGCGTTGAGGTTGATGCCGCTGGTCTGGATGTCGGCTTTGGCAATGCCCGCCTTGGCCAGTGCGGCGATCAGCCCGTCCATCTTGACGGCATTGTCCTTCATCGCCTGGGCCGCGGTCTGTGCCTTGGTCTGGACGCCGGTGCCGATGGTCGCGACATCGGGCGCGGCCTCGACGCTTTCGCTGACGTTCAACGTCACCACCGGCGCGGTCTCGGCGATGGTGACGCTGGTTTGGGCAACAGCCGCAATCGGAAGCGCGGCGGCGCCGAGCGCCATCAGGGCGAGGGCGGATTTCATGGACATTGTCTCCTCTGTAAGTCCTGCACCCGTTTTGGCCCGGGTGCGATGAATGGACGCTGACATGCGTTGAAAGCCGTCCGACAGCTTTCCGGTTCCACTCTTGCCCCGGCGCTCGATAGGCCCTAGCTGCACCGCCATGGCAGCACCCATTCTCTCGTTCGAAAATCTCGGCCTCTCGCAGGGCAGCCATTGGCTGTTCCGCCATATCGACATTCATGTCGGCCAGCGCGACCGGCTGGCATTGATCGGGCGCAACGGCGCGGGCAAGACGACGCTGCTGAAGCTGATCGGTGGCCAGATCGAGGCGGACGAGGGCATAAGGTCGGTGCAGCCGGGCGCGCGGGTTATAACGCTGGAACAGGATCCGGACGTCAGCGCCTTCAAGACGCTGCATGATTTCGCGCTGGCGGGGGATTTTGCGCCACCCGCCCATGAGGTGGAGGCGATCGCCGACCAACTCGGCATCGACCTGTCGCGCGAGGCAGCAACCGCCAGCGGTGGTGAGCGTCGCCGCGCCGCCATTGCCCGCGCGCTGGCGAGCGAACCCGACCTGCTGCTGCTGGACGAGCCGACCAACCATCTGGACATCGCCGCGATCGACTGGTTGGAAAGCTGGCTGGCGCGTTACAATGGTGCCTTCATCGTCATCAGCCATGACCGCGCTTTCCTCACCCGCCTGACCCGCCAGACGCTGTGGCTCGATCGTGGCCAGATGCGCCGCAACGAGATCGGCTTCGGCGGCTTCGAGGACTGGATGGAAGCGGTCTATGCCGAGGAGGCGCGTGCTGCCGAGAAGCTGGACGCCAAGCTCAAGATCGAGGCGCACTGGCTGGAGCGCGGTGTTACCGCCCGGCGCAAGCGCAACCAGGGGCGGCTGGCCAAGCTTTGGGAGATGCGCGCCCAGCGCGCCGCGATGCAGGGGCCGCAGGGCACCGCCAAGATCGCGGTGGCGAGCGACGACAGCAAGACCAAGAGCGTCATCAAGGCCGAGCATGTCACCAAGAATTTCGGTGATCGGGCCATTATCGATGACTTCAGCCTGCGGGTGCAGCGCGGCGACCGGATCGGCATCGTCGGCGGTAATGGCGCGGGCAAGTCGACCCTGCTCAAGCTGCTGACCGGCGAATTGGCGCCCGACAGCGGCGCGGTGACGCTGGCCAAGACGCTGGACATGATCTTCATCGACCAGCAGCGCAGCCTGATGCAGGGCGACAAGAGCGTGCGCGACGTGCTGGCCGAAGGCGGCGACTGGATCGACGTGCGCGGCATCCGCAAGCATGTCCATGGCTATCTCAAGGACTTTCTGTTCGATCCCTCTCTGGCCGAGGCAAAGGTCGGCACCCTGTCGGGCGGCGAGCGATCGCGCCTGTTGTTCGCGCGCGAATTTGCCCGCGAATCCAACCTTCTGGTGCTGGACGAACCGACCAACGACCTTGACCTCGAAACGCTAGACCTGTTGCAGGAAGTCATCGCGGATTACGACGGCACGGTGTTGATCGTCAGCCATGACCGCGATTTCCTCGATCGCACCGTTACCGTGACCCTGGGCCTCGACGGATCGGGCAAGGTTGACGTGATCGTCGGCGGCTATGCCGACTGGATCGCCAAGCGCGATCCGCGCCGCGCGCCAAAGACGGAGAAGAAGGAGGCTGCGGCCCCGCCGCCGCCCAAGCCCGCCTCGACCAAGCTGACCTACAAGGATCAGCGCGACCTAGATCTGCTGCCCAAGAAGATCGAGGAATTGGAAGCGGCGATTGCTCGGGACGAAGAGGCTCTGGCCGACCCGGCACTCTATACCCGCGATCCCAAGAAATTCGCCGCGCTGACCGCTGCGATCGAGAAAGCGCGGGCGGAGAAGGACGCGGCCGAGGAACGCTGGCTGGAACTGGCGGAGAAGGCCGAGGGGCTAGGCTGAGCCCCTTGCGCTGCCCCCTGCATCTGATAGCCAGACGGCGTCGAGACTTCAGGATGGTTGCATGATCGATACCGACAGGGACTGGCGGATATGGGGTGAGACCGACCCCTATTATGGCGTGGTCTCCGCGCCTCAGTTCCGACGCGAACAGGTCGATCTCGACGCATTTTTCCAGACCGGCGACGCCTATATCCAGGAACGGCTTGGCCGGCTGGAACGGCAACTGGGGATGCTCCCGCGTCGTCGGGCACTGGATTTCGGGTGCGGCGTTGGCCGCGTCGCGCTGCCGCTGGCGGGATTGTTCGACGAGGTGGTCGGGCTTGATGTCGCGCCGGGCATGCTCAAGGAGGCCGAGCGGCTGCGGCTGGAGCGCGGCATCGGCAATGCCCATTTTCGCCAGTCCGACGACCGGCTGAGCACGGCAGTCGGCGAGTTCGACTTCGTCCATAGCTATATCGTGTTCCAGCATATCGCGGTCGAGCGCGGCCTGCCGCTGATCGGGCGCCTGCTCGATCATGTGGCGATCGGCGGAATGGCCAGTATCCATGTGGCGATCCGGCGCGGTGATACGCCGGTTCGTGCCGCCTTCTATCGAGCGCGCACCCATATTCCCGGGCTGCAGCGGCTGGTCCATCGGCTGCGCGGCAAGAAGCCGAGCGAGCCGATGATGCAGATGAACGAATATCCGGTGTCCGCCATCTTCGCGATGATGCACCTGCGCGGCTTTGGCCAGGCGCTGGTCGATGTGGAGCGGCATGGCCGTTTCCTGACCATGCATATCGCGGCGCGACGGATCAGCCCGACGGAGATTCTGCAATGATCACGCCGCGCGTCGAGCCACCCCGGCCGCATCATGCCGTCCATTATGTCAACCGGGTCGGCTGGTTGCGCGCCGCCGTATTGGGGGCCAATGACGGCATCGTGTCGACCGCCAGCCTGATGACCGGCATCGCCGCATCGGGCGCGACGGGTGAGTCGATATTATTGTCGGGGATTGCCGCGCTGGTGGCGGGCGCGATGTCGATGGCAGCGGGCGAATATGTGTCGGTGAGCGCGCAGTCGGATACTGAACGTGCCGATCTTGCCAAGGAAAAGAAGGCGCTGGCGACGCAACCTCATGCCGAATGGGAGGAGTTGCGCGACATTTATGTCGAGCGTGGCCTGACCGTTGATCTGGCCGCGCAGGTCGCGCACCAGTTGATGGAGGCTGATCCCTTGGGTGCCCATGCCCGCGACGAGCTTGGCATTTCCGACCTGAGCACGCCGCGCCCCGTGCAGGCGGGGCTGGCCTCGGCGGCAAGCTTTGCCTGCGGCGCCGCGCCGCCGGTGCTGGCGGCCGCGATTGCGCCGTCGCTCGCCGGGATCAGCGTCGTGCCGGTCTCGCTGCTCTGCCTGTTGCTGCTGGGCTATGTCGGGGCGCGGCTGGGCGGGGCACGGCCGGGCCGGTCGATGCTGCGCACTGTCTTCTGGGGCGCGCTGGCGATGGCAGTGACGGCCGCGGCAGGCCATCTTTTCGGCGCTGCGATATGATGGCAAGGTCCGCCGCCTGATATCCAAGGGAGATGATGCATGACCGACATTCAGCAGATACAGCTCAAGACCATCAAGGGCGCCGACGCGACCCTCGCCGATTATGCCGGCAAGGTGGTGCTCGCGGTCAATGTCGCCTCCAAATGTGGGCTGACGCCGCAATATGAGGGGCTGGAAAAGCTCTATGCCGATTATCGGGACAAGGGGCTGGTGGTTGCGGGCTTCCCGGCCAATGATTTCGGTGCACAGGAGCCGGGCAGCAATGACGAGATCGCCACCTTCTGCACCACCAATTTCGGCGTCGATTTTCCGATGTTCGAGAAGATCGTGGTCAGCGGGCCGGACAAGCATCCGCTCTACGCCGCGCTGACGAGCGCACTGCCCGAGGCGCAGGGCGATGGTGACAGCTTCCGCGAGCGGCTCAAGGGCTATGGCATGACGCCCAATCCGGTGCCGGAGATACTGTGGAATTTCGAGAAGTTCGTGATTGCCAAGGACGGCAGCGTCGCGGCCCGTTTCGCGCCGACGACGCCGCCCGACGATCCGGCGCTGGTGGCCGCGATCGAAGCCGAACTGGCGAAATAAGCGTGCGACGGGTGGCGTGTCTGCGTGCGCAACCCGTTTTATCCGGTAGCCGCCCGCAAGGTGGCGCGTTTTCCCTTTGATTCGGTGAAGTTACGAACCCATGCGACAGACTATCGTGAAGGCGGCGCTGTGCGGCGCGATGCTGCTGGCGACCACGGCACAGGCGGCGCTGAGCCCGGCCGAGCAGAAGATCGGCGCCAGCGTCGATGCCGGCCATGAGCCCGCGATCGCCCTCCTCGAAAAGATCGTGAACCAGAATAGCGGGTCGATGAACATCGCCGGCGTCAAGGCGGTGGCCGACATGCTGCGTCCCGAGTTCGAGGCGCTGGGCTTTGCCGTCACCTGGAAACCGATGGATCAAGTGAAGCGGGCTGGCCATTTCATCGCCGTGCATAAGGGCAAGGCCGGCACGACGAAGATGCTGCTGATCGGCCATCTCGACACCGTGTTCGAGCCGGACTCGCCGTTCCAGACCTTCAAGCGCGATGGCGACTGGGCCGCCGGACCGGGTGTCGGCGACGACAAGGGTGGGGTGGTGACGATGCTGCTGGCCCTGAAGGCGATGCAGGCGGCCGACACGCTCAAGAACGCCAATATCGAAGTGGTGCTGACCGGTGACGAGGAGGATTCGGGCGATCCGGTCTCGATCTCGCGCGCCGATCTGATCGCGGCCGGCAAGCGTGCCGACGTGGCGCTCGATTTCGAGGGGCTGAGCCGCGAGGACGGCAAGGATATGGGCTCGATCGCGCGCCGTTCCTCCAACAGCTGGACGCTGACCACCAGCGGCAAGTCGGCGCACAGCTCGGGCATCTTCTCGGCGGCCGCCGGCGACGGCGCCGTCTATGAAATGGCGCGGATCATCACCGCTTTCCGCAAGGAATTGCCGGAGCCGAAGCTGACCTTCAATGTCGGCCTGATCGGTGGCGGCCAGAGCGCCGATGTCGACAAGGATGGCGTGCGCATTGCGGTGACCGGCAAGACCAACATCATCCCGCCGATCGCGGTGGCCAAGGGCGATTTCCGCACCCTCAGCCAGGATCAGACCGAGCGGGTGCGGGCGAAGATGCAGGCGATCGTCGATAGCGGCCATCTGCCCGGCACCGGCGCCGGCATCGCCTTTGACCTCGGCTATCCCTCCATGGCGCCAACGGCGGGCAACCGCGCGCTGCTCGCCAAATTGAATGGCATCAACAAGGATCTGGGCCTGCCCGAAATGCCCGAGCTTGATCCGCTCAAGCGCGGTGCCGGCGACATCAGCTTCGTCGCGCAGGATGTCGACGGACTGGTGGGGCTGGGCCTCGCTTCGACCGGCGACCATAGCCCGGCGGAAAAGGCGGACCTGTCCACCATGCCGCGCCAGGCCAAGCGGGCGGCGATGCTGATGACCCGGCTGTCGGCCGAGAAGGGCCGGAAATGATCGACCTTGGGGCGCCCGCTTTCGCCGGCGCCCGATAGCGGCTAGAGGAAGCCATGCTGCCGCCCGCGCCCGCCCTCGTCACCCATATCGGACCCGTGCTGGAGGCGTTGAGCCTGATCGGCACCTTCGTCTTCGGTGCGTCGGGGGCGCTTGCCGCGGCGCGACTGCGGCAGACATTGGTGACCTTCGCCTTCTTCGCCCTGTTGACAGGAGTGGGTGGGGGCACGGTCCGCGACCTGCTGATCGACGCGCCCGTCTTCTGGATCCACGATCCGGCGCCCTCCATCGTCTGCATGGCGGCGGCGGTCACGGTCTGGATCACGCCGCGGCGCTGGTGGAGCGATCATGCGCTCGACTGGCTCGATGCGATTGGTCTGGCTGCCTTCGCGGTCTTCGGCGCGGCCAAGGCGATGAGCTTTGGCGTGCCGCCCTTCGTCGCCGGCATGATGGGCGTGGTCACCGGCTGCGTCGGCGGGATCATGCGTGACACGCTGGCAGGCGAGCCGTCGATCCTGCTGCGCCCCGAACTATACGTTACGGCGGCGGCGTTCGCCTCCGGCCTGTTCGTGCTTTTGCGGCTGGCCGGGCTGGATGTGCCGGTCGCCGGCGTGATCGCGGCGCTGCTGGGCTTTGGCCTGCGGGCGCTGGCGATCCGGCGCGGGCTGGGCCTGCCCGCCTATAAGGATGCGGACCTCTAGCGTTCCACCGCCATCCGCACGGCGAGGCCACCCAGCACCGTGCCCATGAACCAGCGCTGGATCGTCAACCAGCGCGGCCGGGTGCCGAGGAAACCGGCGATCGATCCGGCAAGGCAGGCGATGATGGCGTTAACCGACAGGCTGATGACGATCTGGGTCGCGCCCAGGATCAGCGACTGACCCAGCACATGGCCGCGCGCCGGATCGACGAACTGGGGCAGCAGCGAGAGATAGATCATCGCCACCTTGGGATTGAGCAGGTTGGTGAGCAGCCCCATGGCAAACAGCTTGTGCGGGCCATCAAGTGGCAATTGCTTCACCTGAAACGGCGATCGCCCGCCCGGCCGTACCGCGCTCCAGGCCAGCCACAGCAAATAGAGCGCGCCGCCCAGTCGCAGCACGTCATAGGCGAACGGGACCGCCATCAGCAGCGCGGTGATGCCGAAGGCGGCGGCCACCATGTAGAAAAGGAAGCCGCAGGCGACGCCGAGCAGCGAGACCATGCCGGCGGCGCGCCCCTGGCTGATCGAGCGCGAGATCAGGTAGATCATGTTCGGCCCCGGCGTCAGCACCATGCCGAGTGAGATGAGGGCGAAGGCGGCAAGATGCGCGGCGCTGGGCATGGCTGGGTTCCCCGGATGAGCGTTGGGCTTCGTCTAGGAATGAACGATCAGCGCCGACAGGTCCGGGGGACAGCAATTGGCCACCCCCGGATATGGACGCAGGTCAGGCCGGGCGGGTGCGCCACATGGCGATCGGGCACATGGTCAGCACGGGTTCGTCCTTCTGGTTGTAGAGCGTCACCTTGTTGCGGACGATGCCCATTTCCGGGCGACTCTGCGAAATTTTCTTGTCGATCACCTCGTTGGTGCCGCGCAGCGTGTCGCCGGGGCGGACCGGGCGCAGCCAGCGGAGTTCATCGACGCCCATCGCGCCCAGGCTGGCCGCCTGACGACCCGGTTGCTTCTGCATCTCGGCGACGAACATCTTCATGAACAGGGCTGTGGTGTGCCAGCCGCTGGCCGAGATGGTGCGGAAATGGGTGGTGGCCGCCGCCTCGTCCGACAGATGGAAGGGCTGAGGATCGAACTCCGCGGCAAAGGCGATCGTTTCCTCGCGCGACAGGGTCAGCGGCCCGAACGCCACGCTGTCGCCTATCTCGATATCCTCGAAATAGAGAATCTCGTCCATGTTGTCCGTCTCCTATTGCAACGGAGACGGTGTATGGGCGCTTTCCGTTTACGTCAACTGTCAGGCGATGCTCAGCCCCGGCGTGCCGCGTGGCACGGTCATGGTAGCACGGGCGCGGATCTGGCCGCCGGGCGCCGATACCTGATCCATCACCATCGCCCGCGTCGTCCAGGCGTCCGGCGTCACCTCGCAGGTCAGATAGCCGCGCTGGTCGTTGATGAATTTGAGCTGCGGGTTGTTCTTAAGGATGATGTCGCTGCCCGGCCGCAGGTCCGATCCGTCGCCGCCCGAGGAGATGGATGTGGACACGAACTCGACCGCCACGGGCTTGGTGCCGTCATCCAGCAGGCCGGCGAAATTCTGATGCTCGTCGCCGGTCAGGACCACGACATTGTCCAGCCCCTTCATCCGGCCGAGCAGCCGCTGGCGCTGCACCTTGTAGCCGGCCCAGGTGTCCATATTGTAGATCGGCTCCGCCGTTCCCACGCTGTTGCGGCGGTCGAGCGCCATCATCATCACTTGCTGCGCCAGACAGTTCCATTTTGCGTCACGGCGGGCAAGGTTGCGGGTCAGCCAGCTTTCCTCCTCGGCGGAAATGACCTGTGCCTGGGTGGCTGCCATTTCGGCGCAGGCCGGCTTGAAATTGTCGTCACAGGGCTGGTCGGTGCGGAAGGTGCGGGTGTCCAGGAAGTCGATCGACAGCAGGTCGCCGAAGCGCGCCTGACGATACATGGTGCCGATCATCTCACTGCGTGGTGCCATCGCCGCGCGCACCGGCATATATTCATACCAGGCCTGCATGCCGGCGGCGCGGCGCATGCGGAAGGCGTCGGCCGGCGCCCCCCTGGCATCGATGTCGCCGACCCAGTTGTTGGCGACCTCATGATCGTCGAAGGTCGGGAACCATGTGTGGCGGCAACGCGCCGCCTGCAGGTCATAATCGCTCAGATATTGGGCGTAGCGCAGCCGATAGTCGGCAAGGTCGTAGCAATCCTGGCCGATATGGTCGCGCACCTGCGGTCCGGGCAGGCCGTCCTTGTCATAGTCCGGGCCACGCTGGCTATATTCATAAATGAAGTCGCCATAATGATAGACGAAGGCCAGATCGTCCTCGCGCGCCAGATGGCGGAAGGCAGTGAACAGGCCGTCCTGATAATTCTGGCAGCCGGCGACGCCGAATTTCAGCAGCTTGGGACTCGCCGACGCCAGCGGCAGGGTGCGGGCGCGGCCACGCGTCGACTGGTCATTGCCCAGGGCAAAGCGATACCAATAGGGCCGGTCGGGTTGAAGGCCGCTCACCTCGACATGGACGCTGTGGCCCAGTTCCGGCCGGGCGATCGCCTCGCCACCGGCAACGATGGTCTTGAAGCGATCATCGGCCGCGACCTCCCATTTCAGCGGGATCGGCGTCATCGGCATGCCGCCATGCGGCTCGAACGGGCGCGGTGCCAGCTTGGTCCAGATGACGAAGCCATCGGAGGCCGGATCGCCCGAGGTCACGCCCAGGGCGAAGGGATAGCCCGCGAACCAGCTCTGGGCGTGGAGGATGGCGGGGGCACCGGCGATCGGGGCGATGGCGGCGGCGGAAAGGAGCGAGCGGCGCGTGAACATGACGCGCCGCCTAGAACCGCTTTATGACAAGCGCATGTCGCCCGATCAGGGCTTCACCAGCCCTTGCAGCACCGCCGGATTGCCGTCGCTCGCCACGGGCGTCACGCCCAGCAGGCGGGCGAGCAGCGGATAGACATCGACATTGGTGAAATCGGCCGAAGGGCGGAAGCCGCTGACGAAGGCCGGGCCGTTGGCAATGAACAAAGCCTGCATGTCGGGCGCGCGATCGTCCCAGCCATGGTCGCCGCCGGTCACCGGCTTGGTCGGCGTCGTGTTCTGGAACACCCAGCCGGTTTCGGCCAGGCAGAAATAGGGCGGGATGCGGCGATGCGTGCCATAATGGAAGCGCGCCGGGATTTCGCTCTTGCGCCAGCATTGCATATGGTCGCGCGGCTTGAACAGTGCGGCCTCCAGCGCCGTCTCGCGGCCGGGATTGGCGACCAGGCTGGCATAGGGGCCGGCCTCCACCACGCGATAGTCGGCCGGGTCGGCGATCTTGTCGATCGGCAGCACGCGGTCATTCGCCTTGGCGGCCATGCCGTGGTCGGAGACGATCACGATATTGGCCGGCTGGCCCAGTGCCTTGAGGCCGGCGAGCAGTTCGCCGATATGGGCGTCGACATCGGCCACCGCCTGGGTGGTTTCCGGTGCGGCCGGACCGTTTACATGCCCGGCGGTGTCGACTTCGTCGAAATAAAGGGTGACGAAGCGGGGGCGGATGTCGGCCGGGCGGCGCAGCACGTCCAGCACGCCGTTGACGCGCTGGGTCGGGCTGATCGCCTCGTTGAACTGCGCCCAGTCACTCGGGCGCGATCCGCCGCTGATCCTGTAGGGCCATTCGGCCGCCTTGTTGCCGCCCCAGGCGACGTTGGAGCCGGGCCAGAACATGGTCGCGGTGCGCACGCCCTGCTTTTCGGCGGTGATCCAGATCGGTTCGGCCTCGTTCCACCAGTATGGATCGTCGCTGGCCATGGTGAACTTGTCCTTGGGCCGGCTGTCATCTTCCATATTATTGGCGACGATGCCACTGCGGTCCGGCCGGTCGCCGGTCACGATCGCCCAATGATTGGGGAAGGTCTTGGTGGGGAAGGACGGGCGCATCGACGCTTCGGTGCCGCCGGTCGCCAATGCATTGAGATTGGGCGAGACGCCACGTGTCAGATAATCGGGGCGGAAGCCGTCGATCGACACCAGGATCGTCACGGGCGCGCGCTGTTCGGCCGGGGCGGCGGCGACGCTCGCTGGATGCTGCTGCACCGGTGCGCAGGCGCCGACGAGCAGGGTGGAAACGGACAGGGCAAGCGCAAGCGACAGGCGACGGGCGGACATGATTGCCTCTCTAAAAAGGAAGATTTGACCGCTGCTTAGCAGTCCAACCAAGTCGGTAAAGTGACGAATGGTTCATGTCGGATCGATATAGGGCGCCAGCGCGCTCCACGCCTGTCGCTTGGCGTCGCGCGAAAGGCTGGCATAGGCGCCGCTGGAGGAGGGGAGGTCGATCATCACCAGATCGGACCTTTCTCCCAATTGGCGACGGCCATGTAGGGCGGCGGTCTTGCCGTTGAAGGCGATCGCGCGGAGATTGGGGAGGCGGGATATGAAGGCGCTGAGGTCGCGCAGTTCCGCACCCCGGATGCTGCTGTCCAGGCTGCCGTCGCGATCCGCGCTTTCGATCACGTCCCACAGGCCGATGCCCCGTGCGCGCAGCCGTTTGAGCTTCATCGCATAGGGGGCGCTGCGCAGATCCTCGCCCAGCACATCGCCGACCAGCGCCCAGAAGGCGTTGCCGCGATGGGCATAATATTCGCCTTGGCGGATCGATGCGTCACCGGGTAGGCTGCCCAGGATCAGCAGCCGCGTTCCCGCGTCCACGCTGGGCGGGAAGGCGGCCTTGCGCTGCGCGGGCATCTGGCCGATGCGCAGCGCCATTGGATCAGACGTTGAAGCGGAACAGCATGATGTCGCCGTCCTGCGTCACATAATCCTTGCCTTCCGAACGCCACTTGCCCGCTTCCTTGGCGCCGGCTTCGCCATTGAACTGGACATAGTCGGCATAGGCCATGGTTTCGGCGCGGATGAAGCCCTTTTCGAAATCCGAGTGGATCGCGCCGGCGGCCTGGGGGGCCTTGCTGCCCTTGGCCACGGTCCAGGCGCGGGCTTCCTTGGGGCCGACGGTGAAGAAGGTGATGAGGCCCAGCAGTTCATAGCCGGCGCGGATGATGCGGGCGAGGCCGGCTTCGGTCAGGCCCAGCGCTTCGAGATATTCGCCACGTTCCTCCACCGGCATGGTGATGAGTTCGGCCTCGATCGCCGCCGACACGATGACCGCGCTGGCATTTTCGGCCGCCGCCTTCTCGAACACGCGGGCGGAAAATGCATTGCCCTCAGCCGCGGCGCCTTCCTCGACATTGCAGACATAGAGGACCGGCTTGGCGGTCAGCAGCTGCGCCTGGGCGAACAGGCGGGCTTCTTCCTCGTCGCGCGGCTGGGTCAGGCGAGCGGGCTTGCCGTCACGCAGCAGTTCCAGCGTCTGGCCCAGCACCGACGCGGCGGCCTTGGCCTCCTTGTCGCCCTGCGCGCCCTTCTTGAGCAGGTTGGGAACGCGCTTTTCCAGGCTTTCGAGGTCGGCGAGCATCAGTTCGGTCTCGACCGTCTCGGCGTCGGCGATCGGATCGACCTTGCCCTCGACATGGGTGATGTCGTCATCCTCGAAGCAGCGCAGCACGTGGACGATGGCGTCTGTCTCGCGGATGTTCGCCAGGAACTGGTTGCCCAGTCCTTCGCCCTTGGACGCACCGCGCACCAGGCCGGCAATGTCGACGAAGGCGAGCTGCGTTTCGATGATCTTGGCGCTGCCGCCGATCCTGGCGATGGTCTGCAACCGGTCGTCGGGCACGGCGACGCGGCCCTCATTGGGTTCGATCGTGCAGAAGGGATAATTCGCCGCCTGCGCTGCCTGCGTCTCGGTCAGCGCATTGAACAGGGTGGACTTGCCCACATTGGGAAGCCCGACGATACCGCAACGAAAACCCATTTTCGAAACCTTTGAAGACGCGAATTGATGCTCTGCCCGCTAGCGCCTTCCCGCCTGCAAGGCCAGCATTTCCGCGATACGGGGGGCGAAAACAGTGGTTGTAGCCGCTGTTTCGAGGGTTCCTCCGGGTTGCCCCCTATTGTGGGGAGCTGGCCTTTTTCTAATATGGCCGAAAAATAAGCGGGTCGCGCTGGCAATCGGGAGACGATTATGACCATCGCGACAAGGCTTGATGCTGCTCTTGGCAAGAATATCAACAAGATATGTGAAAATAAATTTCACGATCCGGCCGCGAATCACTGTGCGCATTTTGTTTCGCATATATGTGGTCTGACATTTTCCTTTAACTGCAAACAGTTCGCCGGCGGAAACAAGCCTGGCGCCAATGTCCGTGTGCATGAGGTGTTCGCGCAATGCCCGCGCGTGGGGCGCTGGGCCGATGCCGATCTCGCCAAGACCCAGCTGATTTTCGTGACACTGGCCAGCAATGTCGATCTGGCCCGCAAGGAGATGGTCAACATCCCGCAAAAGCATATCGGCGTCTATCATGGTGGGAAGGTCTATCATTACAGCAATACCGCCGATCAGGTGACATCGGAATCGCCCGACAGCTTCTTTGCCAAGTTCCAGGCGCTTTATGCCGGCAATCAGGGCTTGTTCTTCGGCTGGATACCCGGAGAGGATCTGCGGCTGCACGTCCAGCCCGATGGAGCGGGTGTCAGTGCGGCCAAGAAGTTCGAACTGCAACGGGCCGATGATGGCTGGTGGAAGGCGCGACTGGTTGGCGACAGCGATTTTTTCCGCGTCGGCAAGGAAGTGGATGATGCGCGGAAGAAATATCACGGCATCTTCATGCCGGGCAGCCAATATTGGGGCCAGCAATTCCGCGCGGCGGATTATCTGCCCAGCATTGGCAGCTGGGCGACGCTGCTGGAGGTGACGGGCGCTTGTGAGAGCGAAAATCACTTCAACCTGATCAATACCTATGATCGCGCGAAATTCACCTTTGGCTTCTACCAGTTGGCGGCGCACACGCCGCGCGACAATCTGATCCTGTTCTTCCATCGGCTGGCAAGCTTGCCGGCCTTCAAGGATTATTTCCCCGAACTGGAGATGCGTGGTGGACGCCTGTTCCGGGTCGATACGGCCGGGGCGGCCACCGACTTGGAGCAGGAATTCACCGCCAGCAATGGTGAGCAGCAGATCATGCTGTTCATGAACTATCTCAACCCCCAGCGGGTGCCGATCGACCAACAGGAGGTGTTGCAGGCCGCCCGCCTGATCCATTGGAACGAGCATGATCCGGCCATGCGCCTGGCGCAGGTCCGCACCGCAGCGGAAATATTGCAGAAGAAGATGTCTGCTCGTTACGCGCGCAAACTGCCGATCGACGGCAAGTCTGACACGATCTGCGCGATCGTTGCCGATATTTTCCACCAGGGGCGGTCGACCTTCGCCGTCGTGAAGGATTTATTGGGGCGCCCCGATCCCGTCCAGGCGTTGCTCAAGGTCAATGACGCCGCGTGGAGCGGCCGCAATAACCGACTGCGCAAGGCTGTGGATGCGGCCATTGCAGATGGACGATTGGGACGGAAACGTTACGCCGCCGCCACCAACGAATTTGTCTGATCTGGAGGATCAGTGGCGGAAGAACAGCGTCACCGATGCGACATGGTTGACCCGCTGGCGGCTGCCGCCCTGGTCGATAAACTGGTTGAGATAGCCGACCTCCATGGTCGATGCGCCGGGCAGGCCGATTTCGACGCCGGCGAAGCTGCGCAACTGGTCGAAGCCCTTGCGGGCGCCCCAGTCGGTGTCGTTGAGGGCAAAGAAGACCTCGCCATAGACGAGCGCATTGACCACGTCGCTGCCGGGCTTGAGCGCATGTTCCACCCGCAGCATCTCGCGCAGGCGCCAGCCCATGTCGTTGCCGTTGGAGCGCCAGCGCTGCTCAAGCCGGGTGCGCGAGGAAATCTCGGCATCCTTTGGCCGCGCCAGCGTCCAGCTCAGTTGCTGGAAACTGCGTTCCTCATTGGCGTCCTTGCCGCCTTCGATCGGCACGACGACATGGGCGTATCCCTGATAGAGGGTGATGTCGCGCGACAATTTGATGCCCAGCGCGCCACGGAACAGCGCCTGGTCGATGCGCGACACGCCGTCGCCGACGCGCGGCTGGATTTCGGCGAAATAGACCAGTTCGTCCTTGATCGACCCCATCGCCGTCAGATTGACCCATAGCTGCTCGTCCTGGCTTGTTGCGGCCTGGGCCGGCAGGGATGAGGCAGCGAGGGACATGGCGGCAAGGGACATGGCGACAGCAAGCGACGGGAAACGCATGAAACCTCTGGCGGTGGAAAGCGACATTCCCTCCGCCTTTAGGTTGCTGTCATTGCTGCCCCGTTGCTGCGGGGTAAGCGATGGTGAACTGGCTCAGGTGATGACGCTGGGCTGGTCCATCCCGGTATAGCCGGTGATGTCGGCCAGTTCCTGCGCTGCCGCAACCAGCGGCGCCAGCGCATCGCCGGTTGCAAGCGCCAGATCGCCGTCCGGCTCGACATAGCGTTCGATATAGACGCGCAAGGTCGCGCCCTCGGTGCCGGTGCCCGACAGGCGGAAGACGACGCGCGATCCATCCTCGAACAATATGCGCACGCCCTGGTTCCTGCTCATCGACTGGTCGGTCGGGTCGGTATAGGCGAAATCGTCCGCCGCCTTCACCGTGCCGCCGCTGTTGCCGGTGCCGGGCAGGCTGGCGAGCGTGTCGCGCAGCGCCGCCATCAGCGCATCGGCCTTGTCCTTGGCGATCGCTTCATAATCATGGCGGGCATAATAATTGCGGCCATAGGTCGCCCAATGATCGGCCATGATGTCCGCCACGCTCTGCTGGCGCGCGGCCAGGATGTTGAGCCATAGTAGCACCGCCCAGATGCCGTCCTTCTCGCGCACATGGTCGGACCCGGTGCCGGCGCTTTCCTCGCCGCAGATCGTCGCCATGCCGGCGTCGAGCAGGTTGCCGAAGAATTTCCAGCCGGTCGGCGTCTCGTAGAGCGGGATGCCGAGCTTCTGAGCCACCCGATCGGCCGCGCCGCTGGTCGGCATGGAGCGGGCAATGCCCTTGAGGCCGGCGGCGTAGCCTGGCGCCAGATGGGCGTTGGCGGCCAGCACCGCGAGCGAGTCCGAGGGTGTCACATAGCAATGGCGGCCGATGATGAGGTTGCGATCGCCGTCGCCGTCCGATGCCGCGCCGAAATCGGGCGCATCAGCGGCCATCATCCGGTCATAGAGCGCCTTGGCATGGACGAGGTTGGGGTCGGGATGGTGATGGCCGAAATCGGGCAGGGGGGTGCCGTTCATCACCGTGCCCGCCGGCGCGCCCAGTCGCTTTTCGAAAATCTCGGTCGCGTAGGGGCCGGTCACCGCGCTCATCGAGTCGAAGGCGAGGGTGAAGCCGCTCGCGATCATCGCCTTGATCGCGGGGAAATCGAACAGGCTTTCCATCAGCGCGGCATAGCCGGCGACCGGATCGACCACTTCGACCGCCATGGCGCCGAGCTGGCTGGTGCCCAGCTTGTCGATGTCGGCATCGGCGGCGTCGAGGATACGATACTGGTCGATGGTCAGGCTGCGCGCATGAATGGCATCGGTCACCTTCTCGGGCGCCGGACCGCCGTTCGACACATTATATTTGATGCCGAAATCCTCGTCCGGTCCGCCCGGATTATGGCTGGCTGACAGCACCAGCCCGCCAAAGGCACCGGATGATCGGATCAGGTGCGAGGCGGCCGGGGTCGACAATATACCACCCTGGCCGACAAGGACCCGGCCAAAGCCGTTAGCGGCGGCCATCCGGAGCGCGATCTGGATCACCTCACGGTTGAGATAGCGGCCATCGCCGCCGATCACCAGCGTCTGGCCGGCATAGCCATCAAGGCTGTCGAACACCGACTGGATGAAATTTTCCGCATAATGGGGCTGCTGGAAGACCCGGACCTTCTTGCGCAGGCCCGATGTGCCGGGCTTCTGGTCGTCGAAAGGCGTGGTCGCGATGGTCTGGATCACCTCTGTCCCCTGCTTTGCCTAATAAGTCGTTACGCCTCTATGGCTTGTTCATGCTGCACTGCGCAATGCGCTTTGTCGTGCTGTAGGTGCGGGCGGCCGTGATCGGGGGCAATTACTATGCAAGAGACGGGTTGGTCAAAGCCGTCGTGCGGGTTATCACCCATGGCAAGCATCCAGAAAATCGGCATTTTTAGGGGCAGTATTTCGACCATAACGGGAGGTTTCATGTCTCGTCTGCCCGCTGTCCTGTCCGGTCTTGCGCTGCTGGCGGGGCAACTGCCTTCGATGTCGGCTGATGCGTGTACCCGCCTTGTCTATCATGGTGCCAATGACGATGTGATCACTGCCCGGTCGATGGACTGGAAGGTCGATGTCGGCACCAATCTCTGGATATTCCCGCGCGGCATGGCGCGCAGTGGGGAGGCCGGACCCAATTCGGTCAAATGGACGTCGCGATATGGCAGCGTGATCGCCACCGGCTATGACATTTCCACCACCGACGGCATGAACGAAGCGGGGCTGGCCGCCAATCTCCTGTGGCTGGTCGAGTCCGAATATCCCCATTATGATGGCAAGCAGTCGGGCATGAGCATCGCCATCTGGACCCAATATGTGCTCGACAATTTCGCCACCGTGAAGGCTGCGGTCGATGAACTGGGCAAGGAAAGCTTCGTCGTGGTCACCGACAATATTCCCGGCGAGGAGCGGCTCGGCACGCTCCATCTGGCGATCTCGGACGCGTCGGGGGACAGCGCCATCTTCGAATATATCAAGGGCAAGCTGGTGATCCACCACGGCCCGCAATATCCGGTGATGACCAATTCGCCGATCTTCGACGAGCAACTGGCGCTCAACAGCTATTGGAAGGAGATTGGCGGCACCACCATGTTGCCGGGCACCAACCGCTCGGCCGATCGCTTCGCCCGCGCCTCTTTCTATGTGAATGCCATTCCCAAGAGCGAAGATGCGGTGACCGCGCTGGCAAGCGTGTTCAGCGTGATCCGCAATGTCTCGGTGCCGTTAGGTATCTCGACCCCGGATCAGCCCAATATCTCCTCGACCCGCTGGCGCACGGTCGCGGATCACAAGCGCAAACTCTATTTCTTCGAATCCGCCATGACGCCCAACAGCTTCTGGGTCGACCTGAAGACGATCGACTTCGCCCCTTCCGCGAAGGTGAAGAAGCTTGATCTTGGTCCGAACCAGACCAAAACCTATTCGGGCGAGGTCAGTAGCCAGTTCAGGGATGCGCCGGCCTTCAAATTCCTGGGGATCTGATCCGCCTCAGTCGGCCAGCCGCAGCGCCACTTCGTTCATGAAGCGGGCGTCGTCATTCTTGGCCAGCCATTCCGCCTCGGCGCCGAGCGCGCCCAGCATGGCGGCCAGCGCGTCCATCTCGCTCTTGTGGTAATTGCCCAGCACATAGCCATGGACCTTGTCCTTGTGGCCGGGATGGCCGATGCCCAGGCGCACGCGGCGGAAATCATTGCCGATATGGGCGTCGGTCGAACGCAGGCCATTATGGCCGGCATTGCCGCCGCCGCGCTTCACCTTGACCTTCATCGGTGCAAGGTCGAGTTCGTCGTGGAAGACGGTCACGTCCTGCGGCGTCAGCTTGTAGAAGCGCATCGCCTCGCCGATCGCGCGGCCGCTTTCGTTCATGAAGGTGGCGGGTTTCAGCAGGATGATCTTCTCCGGGCCGATCCGCCCTTCCTGCGCCCAGCCCTGGAACTGCTTCCTGGGCGGCGAGAAGCGATACATGTCGGCGATCAGGTCCGCGGCCATGAAGCCGACATTGTGCCGGTGCATCGCATATTGCTGCCCCGGATTGCCGAGGCCGGCCCAGATCTGCATTTTTCACGGCTCCAAAGAAAAATCCCGCCCGCCGATAGGCATAGCATTTTCAAGTCGGGCGGCACGCCCGACGGCTCGGAAAATGCGGCAGAAAAACCGGAGGGCGGCCCTCTCCGATATGGAGTGGACCGCCCTCCGGCGAGATCGGAATTTCCAGCCTGCAAGCAAGCTGTAAGGCGATTACTCGCCTTCGCCCTCGGCGGCTTCGCCTTCGGCGCTCTTGAGAGCCGAGGGAGCGACGATGGTGGCGATGGTGAAGTCGCGGTCTTCGATCGCAGCCTTCGCGCCCTTGGGCAGGGTCACGGCGCTGATGTGGATCGAATCGCCGATTTCGAAGCCCTTGAGGTCGACGACGACGTCATCGGGGATATCGGCGGCATCGACGACCAGTTCGACGTCGTGACGGACGACGTTAAGCACGCCACCCTTCTTGAGGCCGGGCGAGGCGTCTTCATTCTCGAAGCGCACCGGGACAGCGACGGTCACGGTGGCATGTTCCGAAACGCGCAGGAAGTCGGCGTGCAGCGGACGATCGGTCACGGGGTGGAAGGCCACATCCTTGGCGAGGGTGCGGACGGTCTTGCCGCCGACTTCGACCATGATGACCGAATTGAAGAAGTGACCGGTGCCGAGCTGCTTGTTGAGGAGCTTTTCCTCGACGTGGATCGACAGGGGTTCTTCGTTCATTCCATAGATGACGGCGGGTACGCGGCCCTCACGGCGGAGGGCGCGGGAGGCTCCCTTGCCTGCCCGATCGCGTGCCTCGGCCGACAGCGTAAGCTGCTCGCTCATTGCGTGTCTCCAAAAGCAAATTTGATACATTTTCCCGCCACGCCTCCAGGGATGACCATCGCGGGAAAGCGGCCCTGTAGCAGAAAGCGGCGACAAAGCAAGTTTAGCGTTGGCTTATTGCACGCGCGTGACCTTGTAGCCTTTGACCTTGAGCAGATCGATCAGATTGTCCTTGCCGGTCAGGTGCCCGGCACCCACCGCGATGAAGGGGCGGCCCTTCAGCTTGTCGACCGCGCCGACCCAGTCGCGGTTGCGCGCGGTCAGGATCGCATCCTCGACCACCGGGTCGGGCTGCTCGCCATTCTGGTCCTCTTTCGCGATCGCCTCCATGTCGCCCTTGGCCCAGGCGGTCAGGATGCGATTATAGAGCGCCTTCATGTCCTTGGCTTCATGAACGGTCTGGACCAGCAACTTGCGCTGCGCTGCTTCGGGCAGGCCGTCAAAGGCGCCGAACTGGCGCTCGACGGTTTCCAGTCCGCCGATCGGCCGGCCCTTGAAGGCGGCGATCAGGGCGGGTTCGACACCATTTTCCTGGCTGACATTCAGGCTTTGCTGGGACGCGGCCGACAGCAGCATCGCCGCCGCCCAGCTTTCATAGCCCGACAGCGCCTGCGCGCTGGTGCCGCCTTCCTTGACGATCCGGTCGAGTTCGGGGCGCTCTCCCGCCGGCACGCGCGCGTCGAGCGCGGGCAGGTTGGGGCTGCGGCCCATGCTTTCGAACAGGCCAAGCGTCTTCTGCTGGTCCTGCAGGTCGGCGGCCTCCAGCACGAGTTGGTCGGCATCCTTCCACGCCTGCTTGATCGTCGGCGTCTGCCAGTCGACCCCTTCGGGCAGGACATGGATGGTGCCGAAGATCCAGCCGTCCAGGCCCGCGCGCTCGACCCGCCACAGGGCCGGACCCTGGCCGGCCTCGACCTTGGGGGCAGGGGCCTTCTGCTGCTCGCTGCCACAGGCGGCCAGCAGGGTCAGGCCGCAGAGCGCCAGGAAGCGGATCATCCAGCGGTTCATCAACTTACTTTCCTTGCTTTACGCGGGTGCTGGCGATGCCGAGCGCCTTCAACTGATCCTGCACGCTGCCCTTGCCGGCCAGATGGCCCGCGCCGACGGCGACGAATATGGTGCCCGGCTGGTCCAGCCGCGCCTTGATCCACTTGGCCCAATTGGCGTTGCGGTTGATCAGCAGCACCTGCGCCAGTTCCGGCGTGGCCTTGAGCGAATCATTCATCTCGTCCGCCAGCTTTTCCGGCTGGCCGGTCTGCCAATGGTTGAGCAGGGTGGCGAACTCGCCTTCCATCCCGTCCATGCCCTCGACCGTGGCATTTAGAAACTGGACCTGCTGCGCCATCGGCAGGTCGGCGAAGAAATTGAGCTGCTGCTCGACCGTTTCCAGCGCGCCGACCTTCTTGCCGGCCTTCTGTGCGGCGGCGCGCAATATCTTCTCCGCACCGATGTCGGACTGATAGCCCAGCTTCTGCAGCGGCGCGACCGACAGGATCATGCCCGCCATCCACGGATTGAACGCCTCGAACGACTGCCAGGGCACGCCGGCACCTACCATCGCCGCGCGATATTTCTGCGCGGCGTCGGGGGCGAGACGGGTGGACAGGGCGACCCGATCGGTCGCCATCGCCTTGCCCGCCATCATCTGCGCCATCTCGCCGGGATTGTCGGGTTCGATGATTTCCAGCACCAGTTCGTCCGACGCGTCGAACGCCTGCTTAACCCCGCCCTTGAACCAGTCGATCCCCGGTTTCAGCACATGGACCGTGCCGAACAGATAGATGGTCGTGTCGTCATCCTTCACCTGCCACAGGGCAGGGGCGACGTTGACAGCGATGTTGACGGGTTCGCGGGCGGCGACGGGCTGGGTCTGGCCCCAGGCGCCGAGCAGCAAAAGTCCCGCGGAAAGCCAGCGGGACGGGAAAGCGGTCAGTCTCATATCCCTTCCATGCGGGCGCCGGGCGCGCAGGGCAAGCGGCTTAACCCTGTTCGACGCGGCTTTTCCTTGACCCTTGGCCCGGCCTGCGCCAAGGCGCGCGACATCTGAAGAACGCTATTTTACGAGGACCATCCGTGGCTGAAGGCAAGGTGCTTTCCTTCCAGGACCTGATCCTGACCCTGCACGCTTATTGGGGCAAGCAGGGCTGCGTCATCCTGCAACCCTATGACATGGAAGTGGGCGCGGGCACCTTCCACCCGGCAACCACGCTGCGCAGCCTGGGGCCAAAGCCCTGGAACGCGGCCTATGTCCAGCCCAGCCGCCGTCCGACCGACGGCCGTTATGGCGAGAACCCGAACCGGCTGCAGCACTATTACCAATATCAGGTGATCATGAAGCCCAGCCCTGCCAACCTGCAGGAACTGTATCTGGGCAGCCTCCGGGAAATCGGCATCGACCCGCTGGTCCATGACATCCGCTTTGTCGAGGATGACTGGGAAAGTCCGACGCTGGGCGCCTGGGGCCTGGGTTGGGAAGTCTGGTGCGACGGCATGGAAGTCACCCAGTTCACCTATTTCCAGCAAATGGGCGGCTATGACTGTAAGCCGGTCGCGGGCGAGCTGACCTACGGCCTGGAACGCCTCGCCATGTATATTCAGGGCGTCGACAGCGTCTATGACCTGAAGTTCAACGACCAGGGCGTCACCTATGGCGACGTGTTCCTGGAAAATGAGCGGCAGATGTCGAAATGGAATTTCGAGGTCGCCGACACCGAAAAACTGTTCCGCTGGTTCAAGGACTGCAAGGCCGAGTACGACCAGTGCATCGCCAATGAGGTGCCGCTCGCAGCCTTCGAGCAGGCGATCAAGGCCAGCCACACCTTCAATCTGCTGCAGGCGCGCGGCGTGATCTCCGTGCAGGAGCGTGCCAGCTATATGGGCCAGGTCCGCGACATGGCGAAGGGTAGCTGCGAAGCGTGGATGAAGACCAACGGATGGACCGCCTGATGACCATGAATAATATCGTCATCCCAGCGAAGGCTGGGATCTCGGGCCATGCGGCACTGCATTCGCTTGCGGCCCCAGCCTGCGCTGGGGCTTCGGAGGAAATCGCATGACCGATTTCCTCCTCGAACTGCGCTGCGAGGAAATTCCCGCGCGCATGCAATTGAAGGCGTCCGACGATCTGGCCCGCCTCTTCACCGAGGAACTGGCCAAGGCCGGGCTCAAGCCCGCGTCGATCGACAGCTTCGTCACGCCGCGCCGGCTGGCGCTGATCGCCCGCGACCTGCCGCTCGAAACCGCGGCGGTCAGCGAGGAATTCAAAGGCCCCCGCACCAGCGCCCCGGCGCAGGCGCTTGAAGGCTTTCTGCGCAAGACCGGCCTGACCCAGGATCAGCTTGAGGATCGCGACGGCGTCTGGTTCGCCGTGGTGAACAAGCCCGGCCGCGCCACCACCGACGTGCTGGCCGAAGCCGTACCGGCGGTGATCCGCGCCTTCCCCTGGCCCAAGTCGATGCGCTGGGGCGCGGCCAGCGCCACCACCGAAAGCCTGCGCTGGGTCCGCCCGCTGCAGGGCATCATCGCGCTGCTGGGCGGCGAAATCGTGCCGTTGTCGATCGAAGGGATCGAGGCTGGCCGCGAGACGGTGGGGCATCGGTTCCATTCGACCGGCGCGATCTGCATCGACGGCGCCGACGATTATGCCGACAAGCTGCGCGCGGCCCATGTCATCGTCTCGCATCAGGAGCGTCAGGCGATCATCGAGGCGAAGGCGAGCGAAGCCGCCGCGGCCAAGGGCTATAGCGTGATCGAGGACAAGGGCCTGGTTGCGGAAAATGCCGGCCTCACCGAATGGCCGGTGCCCTTGCTGGGCGATTTCGATCCGGAATTTCTTGAGGTTCCGCCTGAAGTCATTCAGCTAACCCTGCGTATCAACCAGAAATATTTCGTTCTGCGCGATGCGGACGGAAAGCTGGCCCCGGCCTTCATCTGCACCGCCAATATCGAAGCGAAGGATGGCGGCGTGGCGATCGTCGCCGGCAACCGCAAGGTGCTGGCCGCGCGCCTCAGCGACGCCCGCTTCTTCTGGCAACAGGACCGCAAGACCCCGCTCGCCGAGCAGGCGAAGAAGCTTGGCCGCATCACCTTCCATGAGAAGCTGGGGACGGTGGCCGACAAGGTCGAGCGCGTCGCCAAGCTGGCCGAATGGCTGGCGAGCGAAGGCATCGTGCCGAACTGCGACCCGGCGCTGGCGCGCCAGGCGGCGGAACTGTGCAAGGCGGACCTCGTCACCGAAATGGTCGGCGAATTCCCCGAATTGCAGGGCGTGATGGGTGGCTATTATGCCCGTGCCGAAGGTCTGCTGGATGTTGTCGCCGACGCGATCCGCGACCATTACAAGCCGGTCGGGCAGGGCGATGACGTCCCCACCGCGCCGGTCACGGTGGCGGTCAGCCTGGCGGACAAGCTGGATACGTTGGTCGGATTCTTCGGCATCGAACAGGGGCCGACTGGGTCGAAGGATCCTTTCGCTCTCCGCCGTGCGGCGTTGTCGATCCTGCGCCTGCTGGAACAGAGCAACCTGCGCCTGAACTTGAAGAAGGTCCATGCCGAGGCGCTGAGCGATCATGTCTATCGCCACGTGTTCCTGAACACCAAGGCGTTGGCGGATGTCGATGCACAGACGTTGGCCAAGTTCGGTTTCGATCCCGGGAAGGTGACCGATGTCGAATGGCAGGCGGCCAATCTTGCACGACCGGAAATCAAGTCCTTTGTCGGCGCTTTCGCTGCATCGGACGTGCCCTTCCTCGACTTCTTCGCCGACCGTCTCAAGGTCCAGCAGAAGGAAGCCGGCGTTCGTCACGACCTGATCGATGCGGTGTTCGCGCTGGGCGGCGAGGACGACCTTGTTCGCCTGCTCGCTCGCGTGAAGGCGCTTCAGTCCTTCGTCGCGACCGATGACGGCGCCAATCTGCTCGCGGGTTACAAGCGCGCTGCCAATATCCTCAAGAAGGAAGCGCCCGATCTGACCGTCACCCCAGCGAAGGCTGGGGTCTCGGGCGATGGTGCGCCGACGCCTGAGATGCCAGCTTCCGCTGACATGACGAATTTGGGACTTTCCTATCAACCCGAAAAGGCGGAAGCTGATCTGATCGCTGCGCTCGACGCGGCGGAACCGCAGGCGGCACAGGCTGTCGCGGCCGAGGAGTTTGAAGGCGCCATGGCTGCGCTCGCGACGCTCCGCGCGCCGATCGACGCCTTCTTTGAGACCGTGACGGTGAATGATGCTGATCCGGCGAAGCGCACGACTCGCCTCGCGCTGCTGGCGCGGGTCCGTGATGCAGTGCACAATGTCGCCGACTTTTCGAAGATTACAGGATAAGGAAACGAAATTCCAAAATCTGCGGGAAATATGCGAAGTTAAGCGGGATAAGTCCTATCCCCTAATGGTCTAAGCCGCTAATTGCGGCATTATTATTGCATCGCACAACTCGGCAATCAGTGCAGGGAGAGCCGGAACTATGGTTATGACGGAAGAGGCCCAGATGAGCACCACTTCGACGCGCTATGTCTATCGTTTTGGCGGCGGCGTGAACGACGGTGGCAAGGGCGACAAGAATCTGCTGGGCGGCAAGGGCGCTAACCTTGACGGCATGGCCGCGATCGGCCTGCCGGTGCCCCCGGGCTTCACCATCACCACCGAAATGTGCACCCGCTATTATACCGATGGCGGCGTCTATCCCGAAAGCCTGAAGGCGGAAGTCGCGGGCGGCATCGCCCATATCGAGGCGGTCACCGGCAAGAAGTTCGGCGACGCCGCCGATCCGCTGCTGGTCTCGGTCCGTTCGGGCGCGCGCATCTCTATGCCGGGCATGATGGACACCGTCCTCAACCTCGGCCTCAATGACGAGACCGTGCTGGGCCTGGCTGCCGCATCGGGCGACGAGCGTTTCGCCTGGGACAGCTATCGCCGCTTCATCCAGATGTATTCGGACGTGGTGCTCGAACTCGATCATGGCGCATTCGAGGAAGCCCTTGAAATCGCCAAGGAAGATCAGGGCTACACGCTCGACACCGAACTGACTGCCGACGACTGGAAGGCGCTGGTTGCCGAATATAAGGCACTCGTCCAAAAGCTCTGGAACAAGCCTTTCCCGCAGGATGTGCATGACCAGCTCTGGGGCGCGATTTCGGCTGTGTTCGGATCGTGGCAGGCCGACCGTGCCAAGGTCTATCGCCGCCTGAACTCGATTCCGGGCGACTGGGGCACCGCCGTGAATGTGCAGGCGATGGTGTTCGGCAATATGGGCGACACCTCGGCCACCGGCGTTGCCTTCACGCGCGACCCGGCCACCGGCGAGAATGCCTATTATGGCGAATATCTGATCAACGCCCAGGGCGAGGATGTCGTCGCCGGCATCCGCACCCCGCAATATCTGACCCTTCAGGCGCGCGAGCGGGCAGGGGCCAAGCCGCTGTCGATGGAAGAGGCGATGCCGGAAACCTATGCCGAACTGGCACGGGTGTTCGACATCCTCGAAACCCATTATCGCGACATGCAGGACATCGAATTCACGGTGCAGCAGGGCAAGCTCTGGATGCTCCAGACACGCTCGGGCAAGCGCACGGCCAAGGCCGCGCTCAAGATCGCGGTCGACATGGCGAACGAGGGCCTGATCACCGAGGAAGAAGCCGTCGCCCGCGTCGATCCCGCCGCGCTCGACCAGCTTCTGCACCCCACGCTTGATCCCAAGGCGCCGCGCGATGTGCTGACCAAGGGGCTGCCGGCTTCGCCGGGCGCGGCCAGCGGCCTTATCGTGTTCGATGCCGACACTGCCGAGCGTCGCAACGAACTGGGCGATGCGGTCATCCTGGTCCGCGTCGAAACCAGTCCTGAAGACATCCATGGTATGCACGCGGCCAAGGGCATCCTGACCGCGCGCGGGGGCATGACCAGCCACGCCGCCGTGGTGGCGCGCGGTATGGGCCGTCCCTGCGTCTCGGGCGCGGGCAGCCTGTCGATTGACAGCAAGGCCAAGATCCTGCGGATCGGCAACCGGGAGTTGAAGGAAGGCGACATCCTGACCATCGACGGCGCCACCGGCGAAGTCATGGCGGGCGAAGTGCCGACCGTGCAGCCCGAACTGGCCGGTGACTTCGGCATCCTGATGGAATGGGCCGACAAGGTCCGTCGCCTCAAGGTGCGCGCCAATGCCGAAACGCCGCTCGACTGCCAGACCGCGCGCGATTTCGGTGCCGAGGGCGTGGGCCTGTGCCGGACAGAGCATATGTTCTTCGACGCAGCCCGCATCACCGCCGTGCGCGAAATGATCCTGGCCGACAGCGAGAAGGGCCGCCGCGCTGCGCTCGACAAGCTGCTGCCCGAACAGCGCGACGATTTCGCCCAGATTTTCATGGTGATGGCCGGCCTGCCCGTGACCATCCGCCTGCTCGACCCGCCGCTGCACGAATTCCTGCCGCATGGCGAAGCGGAATTCGAGGAAGTGGCCAAGGGCGCTGGCGTCAGCGTCGAAACGCTCAAGCGCCGCGCGGCCGAACTGCATGAATTCAACCCGATGCTGGGCCATCGCGGTTGCCGTCTGGGCGTGACCTATCCCGAAATCTACGAGATGCAGGCCCGCGCCATCTTCGAAGCCGCGCTGATCGTGAAGCAGCGCAGCGGCGAAGCGCCGATCCCCGAAGTCATGATCCCGCTCGTTGCGACCCGCAAGGAACTGGAACTGATGAAGGCGATCGTCGATCAGGTCGCCAAGGATGTCTTCGCCGAGCAGGGCGCTTCGGTCGACTATCTGGTCGGCACGATGATCGAACTGCCCCGCGCGGCGCTCAAGGCCGGCGAGATCGCCGAAGTCGGCGAATTCTTCTCCTTCGGCACCAACGACCTGACGCAGACCACGATCGGTATCAGCCGTGACGATGCCGGTCGCTTCCTGACGCAATATGTCGACAAGGGCATCTTCGCTCGCGATCCGTTCGTCAGCATCGATGTGGAGGGCGTGGGCCAGCTCATCGAACTGGCGGCCGAACGCGGCCGGGCTGCCCGCCCTGGCATCAAGCTGGGCATCTGCGGGGAACATGGCGGCGATCCGGCGTCGATCGCCTTCTGCGAGGCTACCGGCCTCGATTATGTCTCGGCCTCGCCCTATCGCGTGCCGATCGCCCGCCTGGCCGCCGCGCAGGCGGCTCTGGCGAACAAGTAAGAGGAACGGGCGGGAGGCAAACTCCCGCCCTTCTTCATTTCAGGCCTGGCCGGTCAGGCGGCTCAGCAGGCCGGGCTTCTCGCCCCGTTCCAGTGCGCTGGCCTGGCCACGCCAGTCTTCATGCGCGATCGTGCCGGGTTTGAGGCCGAGCCGCGCCTCCAGCGTCGCCTCCTGCTCGCCATTCAGCGCCGCGATCTGGCCATAGCGGTGATAGCCTGCCTCGTTGAGCGCGATCTGCTGTGTCTGACTAATGCCGTTGATCCGGCTGAGGTCATCACGGCCATGCACGCCGCCCGCTACTGTCGTTGCGGTGCCGGGGGCGATTGGCGCGGATTGCCGCTCCAGTTCGCCAATGCGCTCATTGGCGGCATTCAGCCGCGTATCGCGATCTCGGATGGCATGGTGGTGGGCGCTCTGTTCCTCGCGCCACAGGCGCTTATATTTGCCCCTGCCGCTCATCATCAGGCCCAGTACCAACCCGGCCAGCAGCGCCACCAGCAGCAGCGCAATCTCATTGGGTGTGAAGATCATATCGGCATCCTTTCCAGTGTCGAAACGATCGGCCCGCCCGGAGGTTGCCGAAAACGCCCATGGTTCGGGCATTGTCGAAAAAAGTGAAAGAAAGTGCTTGCCAGTGCTGCCGGACGCTTCTAACAGCGCCACTCCAACGCACCCGTAGCTCAGCTGGATAGAGCATCAGACTACGAATCTGAGGGTCGGACGTTCGAATCGTTCCGGGTGCACCATTTTCCTTCATCGCTGAACGATCGAGCGCAACATGTTGTAGTTGCGTAGGATTTTGTTGCATTCATCGACATTGACGATGATCGCGATCTGAAGAAAAATCCTGTCATGCGCACCACATTGGGCATTTGCAACCGCAAGGCACGCTATGTCACGGAGGATGAGGCCTGGGCTGTCGTCCATCGGGCCGATATCGTCCTGCGCCCTTATCGCTGCGCCCTTTGTCGCCACTATCATCTGACCAGTCGGACCAAGGGCATGCGACTGCGGGCACCCTATCGGGAATGACCGGCAGGAAGCAGAAAGGCTTCCAGAATATTTCCCTGCCGAAGTCAGCATGCTAGGATCACCGCATCGTTCGACATGCGGGGAATATCCATGGTCTGGATCGCACGCCTCCTTCTGTTCATCCCGTCGCTGATTGCGGGATGGTTCGTGTCGCAGGGAGATCCGCGCTATTGGGTGATTGCCCTGGCGATCGGCCTCACATTTCTGGCACTGGGTATCATTGCCGCCATCTACATCCCTATTCTTCATCCCTGGCCGCGGCGGACGCGATAGGGCTTAGAGTGCAAGCTCTGGAAATACGGTCTTTTATCGGCTATTTTCGCATAAATTTTACATCCATGCTTTTAAGGGCTTGCCAGATCAGTCCGGCCCTTATATCTGCGCCTCCACAACGCACCCGTAGCTCAGCTGGATAGAGCATCAGACTACGAATCTGAGGGTCGGACGTTCGAATCGTTCCGGGTGCACCATTCCTTCTCAGGAATAAAATGGGCCGAAATCCGTAGGGTTTTCGGCCCATTTGGCGTTCTGGCGCGGGGCGCTCAGCCGAGCGCCAAGGCGACGATCGCGTCGATATCCAGATGCTCTTCGAGCCGGGCGGCGATCGCATCCAACGCCATGTCGACTGACCGATCATAATCCGCCACGCCGCCATTGACGCCCAGTCGGGCAAGCAGGGCTGCGCGCAGTGGGCTGCTGGCAAGCAGTCCATGGACATAAGTGCCCATCACCCGGCCGTCGGCGCTGATCGCGCCATCACGATAGCCGGCAAGGCTGGCAAATGGGCGGTCGCAGTCGGGGCCAGCCGTTTCGCCGATATGCATCTCATAGCCGCCAAAAGTGGCATCCAGCGCCACGCCCTCTACTCGCTCCAGCCGTTTGCCGGCCGATAGCCGCGTCTCGACATTGAGCAGGCCAAGGCCCTGGATCGTGCCAATCGGCCCTTCGATTCCGTCAGGATCGGCGATGTGGCGCCCGAGCATCTGGTAGCCGCCGCAAATGCCCATGATCGCGCCGCCGCGCCGATGGTGCGCCAATATGTCGATGTCCCAGCCCTGCGCGCGCATGGCCACCATGTCGGCGATCGTCGCCTTGGAGCCGGGCAGGACGATCAGCGCGGCCTCGGCCGGGATTGGCTGACCGGGCGGCACCATGCGCAATTCCACGCCGGGATCGAGCTTGAACGGGTCGAGATCGTCGAAGTTGGAAATGCGCGGCAGGATGGGGCAGGCAATGACCGTTCGCTCGGTTTCCGTCTGCGCCGTCCGTTCCAGCACGACGGCATCCTCGCTGGGCAAACGGGCCGTAGCATCCAGCCAGGGCACGACGCCAAAGCCGCGCCAGCCCGACAGCGTCTCGATCTGGCGATAGCCATCCTCGAACAGCGCCGGATCGCCCCGGAATTTGTTGATCAGGAAGCCGCGGATCATCGCGGCATCATCCGGATCGATCACCGCCCTGGTGCCGACGATGGCGGCTATCACACCGCCCCGGTCGATATCGCCGACCAGCAGCACCGGTACCTCGGCTGCGCGGGCAAAGCCCATATTGGCGATGTCGCCGGCGCGGAGGTTGATTTCGGCTGGCGAGCCGGCGCCTTCGACGACGACGATGTCGCATCGCGCCTTCAGTCGTTCATAGCTTTCCAGCACGGCGCCCAATAACTGCCCGCGCGCACTGCGGAAATTGCCGCTGCCCAATGTGCCGCGAACCTGGCCATGGACGATCAACTGGGATGTCCGGTCGGCCTGCGGCTTCATCAGCACCGGGTTCATGTCGGTATGTGCCTCAACCCTGCAGGCGATCGCCTGTAGCGCCTGTGCGCGTCCGATCTCGCCACCGTCGATCGTGACGGCGGCATTGTTCGACATATTTTGTGGCTTGAATGGCTGGACGCGATAGCCCCGGCGGAGGAGAGCGCGGCATAGCCCCGCCACCAGCACCGATTTGCCGACGTCCGATCCGGTTCCCTGCAGCATGATTGCGCCCATGGCATGTTCCTGCAAGTCGGAAGCAATGATGGCAAGCGCTTAGAGTCTGTTTGGAAATGCGCCTCTGGCGCATGCCGCATCGAAAATGCGCTCTTCCGCGCATTTTCCAAACAGGTTCTTAGCGTATCAGGCGACCAGCGTCGGCATCCCGCATCGCATCTGGTGGACCTTGACCGTCGCGGTACCCAGTTTCACGCCCAGGATCGCGGTGAGGTTGCTCAGCAGGCCGTCGAGAATGGGCGCCGTGTCACCCAAGAGGCTTAAGACGGGGGAGAGAAGCGGGCTGAGCGGTAGTTGCAGACCCGCAAGCGTCACCGTGACCTTGGTCTGGTTTGCCAGGCTGGAGGCCAATCCCTGGGTCAGGTCCTGGGTGCTGACGGTCTTGCTCTGCTGCCCGGAAATGTCGCTGGGCGTGAACAGCACATTCTGCTGGGTCACGCCGCCCAGCGCGATATTGGCATAGGCGTGGACCTGGGTCAGCGATCCGAGGACCGAGGCCAGGGTCGCGGTACGCGGATTGGCAGGAGCCGAGAAATTGGTGAGCGCCGCTTCATCGACGTCGCCGATCACCGCCGTGCCGATCGACGGCTTTACCCCCAAGGTCACGCCATTGTTGATGGCCCCCTGATCGCAGACGATATTGGACAATTGCGCTTCCGCCGACGCCAGTTCGACATAGAGGGGGATGCGGATCGTCGCGATCCCGGTCAGCAAGGTGGCGACACGGCTTTCCAGGAAGATGCGCGTCTGCGCCGTGCGCAGAATGAAATTCTTGTCGTTGGTAATGCTGATCAAGGGCGTGCTCGCCTGGCCGGTGCCGGTGATCATTTTCAGCCGCGTACTGGTTAGGCCGGGCACGTTCAGCGTCAGGTCGATCGGCACGGCGGTCGACGATGGCGGGCTCAACACCATGCGCAGCATCGAGAAGGAGTCGAGCAGCAGGCTGGGCTGGCCGGTCGAGCTGCCGGTTCCCTTCATTGGTCCCAGGTCGATGACGTCGCTCAGCTTCACGCTCTTGCCCGGCACCTTGGCGCCGATATTGCGGAGCAAGGCGGCCGTACCACTATTGTCCGCGGTATCGGCGATCGCGCCGATGACATCGGACAATGGAATATTGGCACCGAACAACTCGCCATAGGCAGCGTCATTGCGTCCGGTGCGGACCTTAAGGGCGTCGGCGAAATGGAGCACGTCGACGTTCAGATTGGCCAGGCCCTGATAGTCCATGACCGACAGATTAAGCTCCGTCCCGGCAAGGGCCGACAGCAGCATGTTGGGAAGGCCGCCGCTGAGTGAGGCAAGGCCGGTGCCGATGGAGAAGGCCGCGGCGTCGGAGCGCGCGGCGGTGGCGTGCGCGCGAACGTCGACACCATCGCGGCCGACCAGCAGTCGACCAAAGAATAGGGGCGCCCGTCGTTGAACCTGGACCTGGATCGCGCTGGCACGGGGGTCGCCCGATACGAAGCGATTGCTGACAGCGACGGATGTATTCTGGTCGTAAAAGCCGGTCTGCACGGCGACCAGCGACACGCCGGAAACGCCGCTCTTGGTCAGCAGCGCTTCGGCGGCTGATCGCCCGCCGCTGCTCGCCGCCAGCGCGGCGGCATCGGCCACGCCCTGCAACTGGCGTTTGGCAAGATAGACCGAGCCAAGGTCGACGGCGACCGTGGCGGCGCCGGCGAGCATGAACAGTGATCCCGCCAGCAGGACACTGATGCCGCCGCGCTTGTCGGCAAGCAGGCGGCCCATGCGGTTGCGCGTCCGGGTCATGACGCGATCCGAACGACGGCGCTTCGCTGGATCTGGGTGGCGGGCAGCGGGAAGATGGCAGCGGAAAAGAAGGGGGCGTTGCTGAGATTATAGGTCAGGGTAACCGTATAATAGCCGCTGTTGGCATTGACCGCGACGCCGATCGTTTGCGCGCCGGGCAAGGGGAAGGATGGGCGGCTGGCGTTGACGCTTTCGTCGACCAGCGCGCGGCGTTCGGTCGTCGTCATGCCGGCCACGGCGGCTCGGGCCGCATCATTGGCTGCCTGCTGCAGGCTGTGGGCCGTCATCAGCCAGCCGCCATAGAGCAGGATGCCAAGCAAAAGGATAATCATCAAAGGAAGAGCGAAAGCGGCTTCGACAAGCACGCTGCCACGCTCATGAGGGTAAATGGCCCGGCCCAGTCGGGCGAGGCGGAGCGCCGCATGGAGGGGATGGTTCCGCATACCACTCCATTAAAGGCGCAACATTCAAAAAGCGGTTCGCAAACTGCGCGCACATTATGTGCGAATTGCGTAAATCAAAAGTACCGTTTTCGGGGCTTTTTGGACATTTTCGGGTAAGAATAAACGGTCCGCGCGGGCAAACCCACCATGGCCGCAGGATTTTACATCATTGGCGCGCTGATTCCCCATTTTCGGCGGAGGCGGGTGGGGTCATCACCATCACTACGCCCTCCGTCCCATAGGTGCCCCGCAACTGGACGAGCGCGCCCTCCATCGGCAGCAACGCGCCGCCATTGGTGAGCAGGTGGGCCTGGACCCGGCGATCGCCCTCGCCGCGCAGTACCGCCTCCAGTTCCTGGCGGAAATGCGGGCGTTGCGGCAGGGCGATCAGGTCGGTCATATAGGCGTTGATCAGGCGGGATTCCGGCAGGCCTACCAATGTGCAGATGGTGGCATCGACATATTCGATGAAACCGCGGTTGGAGAGGCGCGCATAGCCGACGCCGCCGTGGATGCCCATCGCCTTGAGAATGGCTGATTTGACGTCTGCCAGCCGGTGGCGTTGCACGTCAGACGTGATGTCGCGCAACAGCAGGCCGATCCCGTCCTCGAAAGGAAAGGCCTCGACATGGAGCCAGCTATCGTCGCGGAAGGGCGAAGGGATGTCTGCGGCGCTGATTTCGCCGGAGATCTGGCTGTGACGGGCATGGGCTTCGGTGAGGGTGCCGACCAGTTCCGGCAGGGCGTCCCAAAGCATTTGCCCTTCCAATCGGCGATCCCAGCGGCGTGCCATGGCCAGGGCGACCGGATTGATCAAGTCGATGCGAAAGTCTGCGCGGCACAGGATAAGACCCTGAGCCATGCGCACCGCCAGTTCACGCAACCGATCGGGATTCTGATCGGGTTCGTCCTGACCAGCCAGCGCTCGAAAACGATCCAAGCCCATGAAAACATGGGTCTCTCGGCCATGGTGGGTGATCAGAAGCGGATGGCGTGCACCGATCTCGCGCCAATGGGCAAAGTTTCGGACCAGTTCCGCAGCAGTGACACTTCGATCGCTTATGTCATCCGGCATGGTTTGACCCTCTCCCAAATCTGGGTTGCAGGGAAACAGACGCTGACCAACGGGCGTCGGCTACGCAATATCCCTTATGTGCGGCGAACCGGTGTTGCTTTGCGAGCAATGGTGTTCACAAGCTGTCAAGACCCGTAACTGCGCTGGAGTTCCAGGGCATCGAGCATTTTTCCGCCCGCCATGAAGACGGCACCGGAGCAGGCGAGGGCAAGCAACTGGCCGCCGACGCCGGGATATTGATGCATATAGACGACGCCGCGCTCGCTGGCGCCCAGCGCAAGCGCGTAGATCACGAGGAAAGCCTCGAACTTGGTCTTGATCGTGAAGAGGCGTTTGATCCGTTCCATCAGACTCATCCGAGGCTTTCGTCCATCTTCTAAGGCATTAAGTCGCCCGAAAGTTGCAAATGGTCAACAAGGCTTAACCATGATTGTTCGATCCGGGCAATAAGGCGCGTGTCGGACAGATCATCAGGCGCAATGGCTTCGGGCCAATAGTCCGAAACGATGCGGGCGATTTCATCCAGGCGCGGCTCATCGACCAGGAAACGCGGGTCGATGTCGTTTGGATCCGCGACCACGCGCAGACGCAGGCAGGCGGGGCCGCCACCATTCGCCATGGACTGGCGCACATCAACGGGAACAAGGTGACGGATCGGGCCATTGCCGGCGATCATCCGTTCCAGCCAGGTCCACACGGCCGGGACCGCCTGTGCTTCGCTTGGCAGGATCAGCGCCATGGTGCCATCGGGCAGGGTGACGAGCTGGGCGTTGAACAAATAGCTCTTGATCGCGTCGGCCAGGCTGACGGCGCTGGCGGGCACTTCGACGATTTCGACCGACGGCAGCAATGTGCGCAGCGAGGCGTAAAAGGCCTGCTTGTCGGCAAAGGCCTGTTCATGGGTGAAGAGGACGCGTTCATTGGCGACGGCGACGACGTCATTGTGGAAGGCGCCGGCGGTAATCGCCTCCTGCGACTGCTGCACGAACAGGGTGCGAGCGGGATCAAGGCCATGGATGCGAGCCACCGCTTTGCTCGCCTCGACATGCTGGCGGGCGGGGAAGGGGCCGCCCGACTGGCCATAGACGAAGACTTCGACGCCCGGTGCGCCATGGCTGTCGCACAGGCGCATGTGGTTGGCCGCGCCTTCGTCGCCAAAGGGGGCGGGGATCGGGCCATGCACAGCAAAGGCGCGGGTGTCGGAAAAGGCGAGGCGCAGTTGCGCCAGGGTCTGGGGCCATTCATGGCTGCGATGCGCCATGGTGACGAGATTGGCGACGGTCAGGTGGGTGCGGCCATCGGCGGTGTCTGCTGCCGGGGAGACGGTTGCGGCATTGGCCGCCCACATGGAAGAGGCCGACATGGCGGCTGCGCGGATATGCGGATCGGCATTGCTGATGTCGGTGCCCAGGGTCGCGAGCCAGGCGCCGTCAGGGCGCCATTGCGGCAGGAAAATGCCCTGGGCAAGGCCAAGGCGCAGGTTGCCGCGCATCTTCTCGATCCCCTGCAGGGCTGCGGCACGGGGATGCGACACGGCACCGGCATTGCGGGATGACGCCAGATTGCCAAGACTGAGGCCGGCATAATTATGGCTGGGGCCGATCAGCCCATCGAAATTGATCTCGCGCACGCTCATGCCCGCCCCGCCATGGTGAATGCCTGCCCCACGTCCAGTTGCAGCAGCGCTGCGCTGGCCGCGTCGAGCGAGATGCTGCCATCCTCGCCCTCCTGCACATAGCCATAGGTGCAGCGATAATCGGCGAGCAGGCCGGTCGATACCAGCATCTTGTCGCCGCCCTTGTCATGGATGGCTGCCAGCGTCACGTCGCGCGCCTGGGCCACGGTGCGGAGCTGGTCGATCTGGCCCACCATGGTGGGGCCGCCGTCGAAAATGTCGACATAGCCGGCATTCGTGAAGCCCTCGGTCTCCAGCATCCGCATCGCCGCGCGGCCATTGGGGTGGGGCAGGCCGATGACGGCGCGGGCGCTGTCGGTCAGCATCGCGGTGTAGATCGGTGTCTTGGGCATCAGGTCGGCGATGAACTGGTTGCCGTTGACCGCGTTGAACTCATCGGCCTCCTGGAAATTCATGCCGAAGAAGCGACCGGCAAGGCCGTCCCAGAAGGGCGAGCCGCCGGCCTCGTCGATCACGCCGCGCAGTTCGGCAATCACCCGGTCGCCGAAGCGGTCGCGATGGTTGCGGATATAGAGATAGCGGCTGCGCGCGAGCAGCAGGCCAAGTCCCTCGGCCCGTTCGCGCGGGTGGAGGAAGAGGCCGCCAACCTCGGTCGATCCTTCCAGATCGGTCGTGAGCGAGAGCATCTGCGCGCGGAAGGTGCGGGCCAGTTCGCGGCTATGCTGGGTGAGGACGCCCAGGCGATAGGAATAGAAGGGCCAGCTCTGTCCTACCGTGCTAAAGATCTGGCAGGTGCCGCGCACCTGGCCGGTCTGCGCATTCACCAGCACCAGAACGATCAGGTCATCCTTGATCCCGCCATCCTGCCGGCTGAGCGCCTGTTCGGTGCGCTCCAGCTTGGCGGTCAGCGCCGCGCGATCAGGCGGCAGGTTGGTGAATCCGCCCCCGGTCAGCTTCGCCATTTCATACAGGGTCTGCAGATCGTCCGCTCGCGCGGTGCGCATGTAGAAACTCAAAAGGCGGTCCTCTCTCTCAATATTGTCCTTGCGCGATCCGCAGTAGCGCCAGCGCGGACAATTGCGCGCGCTCGGCCAGGCTGCTGCTGATCATAAATTCGGCGTCGCTATGGATGCTGCCGCCGCGCACGCCCATCGTGTCGACCACCGGGACGCCGCAGGCCGCGATATTGTTGCCATCGCATACGCCGCCCGTGTCGCGCCAGCCGATGTCGAGGCCGAGTTCCGCGCCGCAGCGCCTGACCAGGCCGAACAGGCGCTCGGCCTTGGCATCCATGGGCTTTGGCGGGCGACCGAAGCCGCCATGGAGATGCAGACTGACGCCATGGTCGCGGGCGACATCGGCCATGGCCCGATCAAGCAGGGCGCGGGCCGCGATTTCATCGTCCGGCGTCCGCGGGCGGAAATTGACCCGCAGCACCGCATGGTCGGGCACGACATTGTTGGGGCTGCCGCCGTCGATCTTGGCGGGGTTGCAGGAGAAACCGGCGCCGCTGCCGGCCTTCAGCCGCAGGGCGAGATCGGCTGCTGCGAGCAGGGCATTCCGGCCATCGTCGGGATTGCGACCGGCATGGGCGCTCAGGCCGGTGACGATGATCGAGAAATTGCCGCTACCCGCCCGCGCGCCGGCCAGCGTCCCATCGGGCAGGGCGGGTTCATAGGTGAAGGCGGCGCGCTTGCCGGCTGCGGCCTGACGGAGCAGGGCTGCAGAGGAGGGGCTGCCGACTTCCTCGTCACTGTTGATCAACACTTGATAGCCCAGAGACCGGGCCGCTTGGCTATGCTCTATTGCCGCGAGGGCGGCGAGCATGACGGCAATGCCGCCCTTCATGTCGGCGACGCCGGGGCCGTTGAGGACGCCGGGTTCCAGCCAGCGGAGCGTCTGAAACGGATGATCGACCGGGAAGACCGTATCCATATGCCCCGTCAGCAGAAGCTGGACCGGTGCCTCGGGGCGGACGGTCAGGCGAAGATGCTGGCCGTGCCGGATCACCGATATGCGGCCGTCCGGTGCCACGGTCTCGACCGGATCGGGTTCGATCAGATCGATCGCGCCGGGCAGCACCGAAAAGGCGTCGGCGAGAGTAGCCGCCATGGTGGCAAGCCCGGCGAGGTTGCGCGATCCGCTGTTGATGTTGGCCCATGCCTCGACCTGCTCCAGCATCGGCGCGGTGGCGGCCTGTTCCAGCAGGGCGGTTTCAGGGGCTGTTCCGGGCGGGTGGATGCCGTTCATCCCGGGGGTCTATCAGAGCGCGGGCGCCTGCTCCACCCCGATCAGAAATCGTAGCTGAGGGTCAGACGGCTGAGCGTGTCGAAGTCGCGCGCGGACAGCAAGGTCTCCGACTCATACTGGACGGTGTAGGAGAGGCCTGCGGACAGGCGGGTGCTCACCTTGGTTTGCAACTGCGTCAGGGAATTGACGGAAAACACGTCTGTTTCCGCGTAACCGGCGGCGGTCTGCTTGAAGGTGACATTGGGTGCGAGGCGCCAGGCCAGGTCCATCGATGCACGCGCGCCCAGCTTGGTTTCGCGTGGCCCGATCACATATTTGGCATGACGGACGGACGGGCCAAGATCGAGCGACAGGTCGATAGGCTTGCTCATGATTACCTTGTAACCGATGCCGGCCGAGGCGGTGTAGCGTTCGTCATAACCGATCGAGGGATCGCGTTCGAACTGGGTCAGGCCATAGGCGAAGCCGCGCGGATCGAACTGGTAGCGCGGCTCGTAGCTGGCAGTGTAGCGCTCACGCGAGGTGACGCCATTGGCGCGGCGATAATCGACCGTGGCGCTCAGCTTATGGCTCCACTCCAGCCCTTCGCGCTTGACCTGCGCGGCGGCGCTGATGCCGATTTCGCTGGTCGAACCGGTCGAGCGGAAGCCGCCGGCCTCCAGCTTGCCGGTCCATAATTCGGTGAAGCGCGCCTCGCGAATCACCGTGTCATGGGTCGCCTTGGTCCGTTCCTTCCAGCTGTTGACCATCTGCTGGATTTGGTCGGCGGATTGGGGATTGGTCTGCTTGGCGATCTTGGCAACGGTCGCAATTTCGGTCTCATTGCCATTGGCAATCGCCGCCTCCAGCATCTCGCGAACGGACGGGGGCAGCAGCGCAGGCGCATTGGCCCAGGCCTGGGTGGCAAAGAAGAGGGGCAGGATAGCCAGACAGTGACGCATGCCGCTGTCATAGCGAACCGACCGGGGATTTTAAGCCCCCATCAGATCAAGTCGTGGAATTCCTGCAATATGTCGCGGTAGAGCTTGCGCTTGAATGGCACGATCAGCTCCGGCAATGTTTCGGGCGCGGCCCATTTCCACTCCCGGAATTCGGGATGCTTGGTCTGGATGTCGATATGGCTGTCCTTGCCCAGGAAACGGGCGAGGAACCAGATCTGGCGCTGGCCGCGATATTTGCCGCCCCACAGCTTGCCGATCAGTTCGGGCGGCAGATCATAGAAATGCTCGTCGCGGCTCTTGGCGATGATCTCGACATGTTCGGGCGTGATCCCCGTCTCTTCGCCCAGTTCGCGCAACGCCGCCGTGTTGGCGTCTTCCCCGTCGTCGATCCCGCCCTGTGGCATCTGCCAGGCTTCCACCACATTATCGAGGCGCTGGCCGACAAAGACCTTGCCCGCCATGTTGACCAGCATGATCCCGACGCACGGCCGGTAATTCAGTTCTGCATTATCTGGCATCGACGCCATGTCTTCCCCTGCATCGCTGCAGCCATGGCCGGTCTACGACCCATGGCTAGTGTATTGGGTTCCAGAATAGGCGGCGGCGATGCGCGCGTCCATCGGTCGAATCGACATTCATCGGATTTGCCGGGCATCTCCCGGAACAGCGCGGAAAATTCATTTGGAACCCGGATGCCGCGCAGGCATTGGGCGGTCATGCCTTCCCCCACCATAATCTGGTTCCGACAGGATCTGCGCCTCTCGGATCAGGCGGCGCTCGCCGCCGCCGCGCAGGCCGGCCCGGTCATTCCGCTCTATATCCTTGACGATGAAAGCCCGCGCCAATGGGCGATGGGTGGTGCGTCGCGCTGGTGGTTGAATCACAGCCTTGCCAGCCTGGACGAGCGACTGAGGGCCAAGGGATCGCGATTGATCCTGCGGCGCGGACGCTGCGCCGATGTGCTGGCGCAGGTGGCTCAGGAAAGCGGCGCGCAGGTCGTGCATGCGATCCGCCATCATGAGCCCTGGTGGCGCAACGCTGAAAAAGCGGTGGCAAGGCAGATCAACCTGCGGCTTCATGACGGGGGGCTGCTATTGCCGGTGGAGGCGGTGCGCACGGGTGGCGGAACGCCCTATCGCATCTACACGCCCTTTTCCCGCGCGGTGATGCTGCACATGCCGCCGGCCCCGCCACAGCCCGCGCCACAACGGATTGAAGCGCCATCGCAATGGCCGGTCAGCGACAGGCTGGAGGATTGGACGCTGCTGCCGCGCGACCCGGACTGGGCGAGCGGCTTCCCTGCCGACTGGTCGCCGGGCGAAGAGGGCGCAAAGCGCTATCTCGACAGTTTTCTGGGAGAGGTTGGCGACTATGCGGTCGCGCGCGATTTGCCGTCGCAGGAGGGGACGTCGCGCCTGTCGCCGCACCTCCATTTCGGGGAGATTTCGCCGGCCAAGGTCTGGCACCGGGTGGCGCAGGCGCCGGGGGACGCGACCGTCTATCTCAAGGAACTGATCTGGCGCGACTATGCGCATAATCAGGTCTGGGCACTGCCGGCCTATGGATCGGAAAATGCCCAGCCAGCCTTCGATGCCATGCACTGGCGCGATCTCCGCGAGGCGCGTGGCGACTGGGCGGCGTGGAAGCAGGGACGGACCGGCTATCCGATCGTCGATGCCGGCATGCGCCAGCTCTGGCAGACGGGCTGGATGCACAATCGGGTGCGGATGATCGCGGCCAGCTTCCTCATCAAGCATCTGCTGATCGACTGGCGCCATGGCGCGCGCTGGTTCTGGGACACGCTGGTCGACGCGGATTATGCCAATAACAGCGTCAACTGGCAGTGGGTGGCGGGCAGCGGCGTCGATGCCAATCTCTTCACCCGGATCATGGCGCCGCTGACCCAGTCGGACAAGTTCGATGCCGCCGATTATATTCGCCAATGGGTGCCGGAACTGGCGCATCTGGACGATCGCGTCATCCATGATCCGGATTTTCATGGGGTTAGGCCATCATCCTATCCCGAAAAGCGGATCGGCCATCGCGAGGGTCGCGAGCGTGCGCTGGCGGCCTATCGCCAGATGAAGGGGTGATTGCAGCGACGCGCGGCATGGGGCAGAAAGAGGCCCTATGAATGCAGTCGATCCCCGTCGCGGCAAGGCCGCATTGTCGATCCGGCGACCGCCGGCAGACCGGACGCCGGGATGGCGCGCGCGCCTGTTCGCGCCGCTCTTCCATCGCATGCTCGATCGCATCGACCAGGGACTGGAGCAGGGTTCACTCGACGCGAGTCTGCCGGACGGGACGCGCAGGCTGCTGGGTGGACGGGCGCCGGGATTCGACTGCGTCGTGGACCTGGTCGATTGGCGCGCTCTGGTGCGGCTGGCGATGGGCGGCTCGGCTGGCTGGTATCGCGCCTGGGCGGCGGGCGAGTGGCGCAGTTCCGATTCGGTGCCGCTGTTCGCACTGTTTATGGCCAACGCCGTGTCGCTGGGGCGAGTCGCGCGGCCTCATGGGCCAGCGCGCTGGGCGGGGCGTCTGCTGCATTGGGCGCGACGGAACAATCGCAACGGCTCGCGCCGGAACATCGCCTTCCATTATGATCTGGGCAATGATTTCTACGGCCTGTGGCTGGACAAGAATATGCATTATTCCAGTGCCTTGTTCCTCAATCCTGAGGATCGAATCGAAAGCCTGGAGCGTGCGCAGCTGCGCAAGGTCGACGCCCTGCTTGATCGGCTGGACTTGCAGGAAGGGCAGGCGCTGCTGGAAATCGGATGCGGCTGGGGCGGCCTCGCCGAACAGGCGATGGAACGCTGCGCAATCCGTTATGAGGGACTGACCCTGTCAATCGAGCAGGCTGATTATGCGCGCGATCGGCTGGGATCGGGCGCGCAGATCCATCTGACCGATTACCGGGATGCGCAGGGCCAATATGAGGCCATCGCCAGCGTGGAAATGGTGGAGGCGGTCGGCCAGCCATATTGGCCAGACTATCTTGATGCGGTCGCACGCCTGCTGAAGCCCGGCGGGCGCGCCGCGATCCAATATATTTTGATCGACGATGCGATCTTCGATCATTATGCGCGCGGCGCCGATTTCATCCAGACCTATATCTTCCCTGGCGGCATGTTGATGTCGGAAAGCCGCTTTCGGACATTGGCGCAGGAGCGCGGGCTGGAATGGCGCGATGTCGTCCGCTTCGGCGACCATTATGCCGAAACGCTGCGCCGCTGGCGCGAGCGGTTCGACCGGGCGATCGACGAAGGGCGGCTGTCGGCCAGTTTCGACCAGCATTTCGTGGACTTGTGGCGCTATTATCTGATGTATTGCGAAGGTGGTTTCCGGGGCGGCACCATCGATGTCGCCCAGGTCACATTGGCCAAGCTGGCCGCTTAACCCTCGACGCGCAGGCGGTGGCCGTTCGGCGCATCGCTCAGCACCAAGTCGTAAATGGCCTTGGCGACCGTTTCCGGTCCCTTGAGCGTTGCAGGATCCTCACCCGGGAAGGCGCGCGCGCGCATCGCGGTGCGGGTGGCGCCGGGATCGACGATGTGGGTGCGGATGGCGGAGATGTTCTTCACCTCCTCGCCATAGGCGCCGACCAGCGTTTCAAGGGCGGCCTTGGACGCGCCATAGGCACCCCAATAGGCGCGCGGCACGGCACCGACCGAGGATGTCAGCGCGATCACCCGCGCATCGGCGCTGGCACGCAGCATCGGATCGAAGGCCGCGATCAGCGCCTGGGGCGCAGCGATGTTGAGCATCAGCAGTCGGGCAAATTCCTTGGCATCGATCGCGGGAACCGATGCCAGCGATCCGAGCGTTGCGGCGTTGAAGACGAGGATGTCGAGCGCCTGCCAGCGGCCCGAAATGGCCTGGGCCAGGCGGCCGATGCTTTCGCCGTCGATAAGGTCGAGCGGCGCGATGGTCGCGCTGCCGCCAGCCTGATGAATGCGATCTTCCACCTCTTCCAAACCGCCGCTGGTGCGCGCGGTCAGGATCACATGGGCACCGGCCGCGGCCAACGCTTCGGCCGTCGCGGCGCCGATGCCCCGGCTGGCGCCGGTGACGAGCGCGAGCTTTCCGAACAGCGGCATTGTATCAGACATCGGCTCTCCGTTCGCCCCGACCGGTGCCGGGTGTCGTCGTGGGAAAAGGAAAGGGCGGGGTCGTGCGACCCCGCCCGGTCGGGCCTTGCCCGTGGATCAGGAGACCCGTTCTGCCAGCAGTTCGAACTGGTTTTCGACCACGGCTTCATCCTGATCGGTGAGCTTGGTCGGATAGTCACCGGTGAAGCAGGCGTCGCAATATTGCGGACGGATGTCGGCGCGCTTCGCCTCGCCCAGCGCCTTGTACAGGCCGTCGATCGAGATGAAGGCGAGGCTGTCGGCATGGATGAAGTCCTGCATGCCGCCAATGTCCAGCTTGTGCGCCAGCAGCTTGGTGCGCTCGGGCGTGTCGACGCCATAGAAGCAGCTATGCTTGGTCGGCGGTGATGCGATGCGCATATGCACTTCGGCGGCCCCCGCTTCGCGCATCATCTGCACGATCTTCAACGAAGTGGTGCCGCGCACGATCGAATCGTCGATCAATACGATGCGCTTGCCCTGGATGAGAGCGCGGTTGGCATTATGCTTCAGCTTGACGCCTAGGTGACGGACCTTGTCGCCCGGCTGGATGAAGGTGCGGCCGATATAATGGGAACGGATGATGCCCAGTTCGAACGGAATGCCCGATTGCTGGGCATAGCCGATGGCGGCCGGCACGCCGCTGTCAGGCACCGGAATGACATAGTCGGCATCGACCGGATTTTCGATCGCCAACTGCGCGCCGATCGCCTTGCGGACCGAATAGACGCTGGAATTGTCGATGATCGAATCGGGGCGGCTGAAATAGACATGCTCGAAGATGCAGGGGCGCGGATGCACCTCGCCGAACGGGCGGAGCGAGCGCAGCTCGCCGTCATTGGTGACGATCACCAGTTCGCCCGGCTCGATCGAGCGGACATAGTCGGCGCCGACCACATCGAGCGCAACGGTTTCGGAGGCGAAGATGATCGAATCGCCGAGCTTGCCCATGACCAGCGGACGGATGCCCAGCGGATCGCGGCAGGCGATCATGCCTTCGGGAGTCATGACGATCAGCGAATAGGCGCCCTCGATCTGCTTGAGCGCATCGATGAACTTGTCGAGCAGGGTGCGATAATTGGACGTCGCGACCAGATGGATGATGACTTCGGTATCCGAGGTCGACTGGAAGATGGAGCCGCGGCGGATCAGTTCGCGGCGAACCTTCATCGCGTTGGAGATATTGCCGTTATGCGCAATCGCGAAGCCGCCGGAATTGAGTTCGGCGTAAAGCGGTTGAACATTGCGCAGCGAGGTTTCGCCAGTCGTCGAGTAACGGACATGGCCGCAGGCGGTGTCGCCAGGGAGCGCTCGAATCACCTCGTCCCGGTCAAAATTGCCGGCAACATGACCCATGGCGCGATGCGTGTGGAAATCATGCCCGTCCCAGCTGGTGATGCCCGCGGCTTCCTGGCCGCGATGCTGCAGCGCGTGAAGGCCAAGAGCCACCATGGCGGATGCGGTCTCGGCGCCGGAGACGCCGAAAATGCCACATTCTTCGCGCAACTTGTCGTCGTCGAAAGGGTTTGTCGTAATCATGGGTGTGAGCGGGTCCATTGCCGTTCCTGACCACCCCTCTGGGGCGACCTTTCGCGCGCATATAGTCCCTCCCGCCCGATTTGTCGCCTGCCTGTAACAAAAAAGCGTGTCCAATCGTGGCAACGCTGCGTTTTGCCGGCTTTTCCATGGGCTAAACGGCTACTGGCGTTGGCGTCCCGGTGCCGCTAAGAAACCTGTACTCATGCACCGTTTTGCCAATCCCGCTCGCTTCCTGAAGATCGCCCGTCCGTTGACGGGCTGGCTGTTGTGGCCTGGCATCCTGCTGCTGTTGGCCGGCTGCGCTTCGGGCCTGTTCCTGACGCCGGCGGATTATCTGCAGGGCAATACGGTGCGCATACTCTATATACATGTGCCGGCCGCGTGGCTCGGCATGGCGGGCTGGACCGGTATCGCTGTATCCGGGCTGATGCAACTGGTCTGGCGCCATCCGCTGGCTTCGGTGGCCGGACGCGCGATCGCAGCGCCGGGCGCGCTGTTCACGGCCATCTGCCTGATGACCGGTTCGATCTGGGGGCGGCCGACCTGGGGCACCTGGTGGGAATGGGATGGACGCATGACATCCATGCTGGTCCTGCTCTTTCTCTACCTGGGCTATATTGCCCTGGCCAACGGGTCGGCGCGGCAGGGGCAGGGCGGTGTCAGCCCGGTGACCGCGATCTTCGGTCTGGTCGGTGCCATCAACATCCCGATCATCAACCGTTCGGTTGTTTGGTGGAACAGTCTGCACCAGGGGCCGAGCATCACGATGCGGGGATCGAGCATCGACGGATCGCTGCTCTGGCCACTGGGTCTGACATTATTCGGTTTCACCTTGTTGTTCGCCGCGATCGTATTGATGCGGATGCGGGCAATCTTGGCGCAAAATAAGGTCGAGGCGCGGATGCAGCGCCTGACGAGAGGGTAGAGATGAACCAATGGGCTTTCGTGATCGCCGCCTATGCCGTGACGGCCGTGGGCACGGCGATCGTCACCATCGCCAGCTGGCGCGCGATGCGATCGGCGGAACGTCAGGCCGAACGACTGTCTGACCGGACATGAAGGCCAAGCATCAACGGCTAATCCTGGCGCTCGCGGCGCTGGTGGCGATCATCGGTGCCGGGTTGCTCGCCGTCTCGGCGCTGAAGGACGAAGCGGCCTATTTCTATGCGCCCAACGACGTAAAGACCAAGGGGGTGGAGCCCGGCAAGGCGATCCGTCTGGGCGGGATGGTGGTGAAGGGTAGTCTCAAGCGCGCGGCCGATGGGGTAACGATCGATTTCAACGTGACCGACGGCAAGGCGACCGTGCCGGCGACCTTCAGTGGCATTGCCCCGGACCTGTTCAAGGAAGGCAGCGGTGTGGTCGCGGAGGGCGCTTTCGATCGACAGGGGCGGTTCGTCGCCACCAATTTGCTGGCCAAGCATGACGAGCGCTACATGCCGCGCGAACTGGACGGCATGACCTATAATGAAACCACGCATGAGATGAAGGCCGCGCCATGATCGCCGAAGCCGGCCTTGCCGCCCTGTGGTTTGCCGCCGTCCTCGCGCTGCTCCAGTTGTTCCTGGTTGGCATGGGGCTGGCTGGTGGCAAGGGCGAGGTGCTGGGCGCCGTCCGTCCTGTCGCTGTTTTGCAGGGTTTGCTGACGGCCGGTGCCTTTGTCGCGCTGATCAGCCTGTTCCTGCGGTCCGACATGTCGGTGCTGCTGGTGGCAACCAACAGCCATTCGGCCAAGCCCTGGCTCTACAAGTTCGCCGGAACCTGGGGCAATCATGAAGGGTCGATGCTGCTCTGGGTGACGGTGATGGGCGTCGCCGGCGCGGCAGTTGCCCTGTTCGAGCGGGCGTTGAAGCGTGATGCGCATATGGCGACGCTCGGCGCGCAGGCGGCGATCAGCCTGGGTTTCTATGCCTTCCTGCTCTTCTCCTCCAATCCCTTCGCCCGCATTTCCCCGGCACCGGCGGACGGGCAGGGGCTCAACCCGCTGCTGCAGGATCCCGGCCTCGCCTTCCATCCGCCGACGCTCTATCTCGGCTATGTCGGCCTGTCGGTCGCCTTCTCCTTTGCGGTCGGGTCGTTGCTGACGCGGCAGGTGGATGCCGCCTTCGCCCGTGCCATGCGCCCCTGGGTGCTGGCCGCCTGGGTCATGCTGACGCTAGGCATCACGGCAGGCAGCTATTGGGCCTATTATGAACTGGGCTGGGGCGGCTGGTGGTTCTGGGATCCGGTCGAAAATGCGTCGCTGATGCCCTGGCTGGCGGCGACCGCGCTGCTGCACAGCGTGACCGTGCTGGCGACCCGCGACGCGCTGCGCGCCTGGACGGTGATGCTGGCGGTGGTTGCCTTCTCCATGTCGATGGTCGGCACCTTCCTGGTCCGGTCGGGCATCCTGACCAGCGTCCATGCCTTCGCCGTCGATCCGGAGCGGGGCAGCTTCATCCTGGCGTTGCTGGCGCTCTATATCGGCGGCGCCTTGGCCTTGTTCGGCTGGCGGATCGGCACGGTGCGTGAGGGCGCGCCCTTCGAACTGGTAAGCCGAGAAACCTTTCTGGTGGTCAACAACCTGCTGCTCTCGGTGATCCTTGGGCTGGTGCTGATCGGCACGCTTTATCCGCTGATGACCGAAGCATTCGGGCACAAGGTGTCGGTTGGCGCGCCCTATTTCGACCGTATTGCCGGGCCGATCGCACTTATTTTGCTGATCGTCATGGCGGCGGGGCCGCTTACCCGCTGGCGCCGGGATCAGGCGCGCGCCGTGGCCGGGCGCATGCTCATTCCGGCGGCGGTCGCTCTGGCGGCCGTGGTGCTGGTGGGTGCGCTGGCCTGGGGCCGGATCGGGCTGCTGCCCTATTGCGGGCTGGTGGTGGCGCTGGCCGTCGGCGTGGGATCGCTGGCGCCGCTGTGGAAGCGCAATCTGCGCCGCACGCCGCTCTTCACCTATGGCATGGTGATCGCGCATCTGGGCTGCGCCGTCAGCCTGGCCGGCATGGCCTGCGATTCGGCGTTCACGATCGAGAAGCTGGTGGCGGCCCGGCCGGGCGACAGCATCGAGACGGCCGGCTGGACGCTGCGCTTCCAACGGATACTGCCGCTTGCCGGCGATAATTGGACGGCGCTGCAGGCGGACGTCATCGCCGAGCGGAATGGCCGGGCGGTGGTGATCCATCCGCAGTCGCGCTTCTTCGCCTCGCCGCCGACGACAACGACCGAGGCTGCCTTGTTGACCCGGTGGAATGGCCAACTGTACGTCGTGCTGGGTCAGGAAGCGGATGCCGGGCGCTGGCAGATGCGGATCTGGTGGAAACCGTTCGTGACGCTGATCTGGCTTGGCGGCATCATGATCGCGCTGGGCGGCCTGCTGGCGCTGATCGGGCGGGAACGGCGCGGCTGGCTGATGAAATGGCGGGCGCGGAGGGCAATGGCATGAGGAAGCTGCTGATCTGGCTGCCGCTGGCCTTGTTCCTCGGTTTCTTCGCGCTGTTCGCAAGCGGCCTGTTCAAGCCGGATGACCGCGTCATCACCTCCAAGCTGATCGGCCAGGCTTTGCCGGCCTTCACCCTGCCGGCTGCGGCCAGCGATCGGCCGGCGCTTGCCAGCACGCAATTGGCGGATGGCAAACCGCGCCTGCTCAACATCTTTGCCAGCTGGTGCATTCCCTGCGCGGCGGAGGCGCCGCAATTGATGGCGCTCAAGCAGGCCGGGGCGGAGGTAGACGCAATCGCGATCCGCGATGCCCGGCCCGATGTCGATGCTTTCCTGGCGCGCAACGGCAATCCCTATAGCCGGATCGGTCTGGATGCGCGCAGTGGCGTGCAGATCGCGCTGGGTTCGTCCGGCGTGCCGGAAACCTTCGTGATCGATGGCAAGGGCAGGATTGCCTATCAGCATATTGGCGATATCCGCGCCGATGACGTGCCGATGCTGCTGCAACAGCTGAAGGACGCGCAATGAGGGCGTTGATTTCTCTTCTTCTGCTGATGCTGGCAGCGCCGGTTCATGCGCAGACCGCCTTGCCGCCCGCGCCCTTTGCCGACCGGCAACTCGACGATCCGGCGCTGGAGCGCAAGGCGAAGACACTGATGGAAACCATCCGCTGCCTCACCTGCCAGAGCCAGTCGATCGCCGATTCGAACGCCAGCATGGCGGGCGACATGCGTTCAGAGATACGCGAGCGGATCAGGGCGGGGGAGGAGCCGGAGCATATCAGGCGCTGGCTGATCGAGCGCTATGGCGACTGGGTCAGCTATGAACCGACGGCCGACCCGATCCTCTGGCCGCTCTGGGCGGCGCCGATCGTGCTGCTTGCATTGGGGCTGCTGCTGATGCGCGGACGGATAAAGCGGAGGCGGCGGGCATGACGGGCTGGATCATCGCTTTCGGCATCGCCATCCTGGCCATGGTGGCGCTCTGCTTCATCGGGCGCATCCCGCGGGTCACGCGGGAGATCGTCGCCGCCGCGTTGCTGGTCGGCCTCGCCGGCTATGCCTGGCAGGGGCATCCGGGTCTCGCCGGCGCGCCCCGTAAGGTGGCGTCCGAGAAGGACGCGCAGTTCGACGAGAAGCTGGCGGAGCGACGCCGGAGTTTGGCGGAGCGCTATGGCCCGGCGGGCCAATGGCTCATCATGTCGGATTCCTATGGGCGGCGCGGCCTGACCAAGGAAGCGACCAATATCCTGCTCTCCGGCCTCAAGCAGACGCCGGAAGACGCAAATCTGTGGCTTGGCATGGGGAACGCGCTGATCGCGCATGCTGACGGCGTGGTCGCGCCGGCGGCGGACTATGCCTATCGCCAGGCGCTCCGGCTCGACCCGGAGGGGCCGGCACCGCGCTATTTCTATGGTCTCGCTCTGGCGCAGGCCGGCCAGTTGGACGCTGCGCGCAAGCAATGGTTGCCGCTGGCGCAATCGGCGCCCGAAGGCAGCAAGATCAAGGCGGAACTGCAGGCCAATATCGCCCGTATCGACGCCATGCTAGCGATGGATCCTGCGGCGCGATGATGCACTACGGTGCTATCATTGCGTGAACCTTGTGCCCATGGTAGGGGCCGGCGGTTTGCGGGGCTCCGTCCTTGGACAGAGAATTGCCCTGGCAAGGGTTGCGACATGATATTGATGATCGAGCATTTCCTTCATGGCTGATGACAGCGCGGTCGCCGTCCCCGAAGACGGCGAGCAGGAAGGGCATGGTCATGCCCGCCAGAAAGCCACGGCCAAGCTGGTCGTCGGCGCGATCGGCATCGTTTTCGGTGATATCGGCACCAGCCCGCTCTACGCCTTCCGCGAAACCTTCGCCGGCCATCATCATCTCGACCTTGATCCCGACCATATATTAGGCGTCATCAGCCTGATGTTCTGGTCGATGATGCTGGTCGTGACGCTCAAATATGTCAGCATCATCATGCGCGCCGACAACAAGGGCGAAGGTGGCAGCCTGGCGCTGCTGGCACTGATCAACGGCCAGACCAAGACGCAGCGCTGGTCGCGCGGCATCGTGCTGCTGGGTGTGTTTGCGACCGCACTCTTCTACGGCGATTCGATGATCACCCCGGCCGTTTCGGTGCTGTCGGCGGTGGAAGGTCTGGCCGTCTACAACGCCAATCTGGCCCCGGCGATCTTGCCGGTCGCGGTGATAATCCTGCTCGGCCTGTTCTGGATCCAGGGCCTTGGGACCAACAAGGTCGCGACCCTGTTCGGGCCGATCATGTTGATCTATTTCGTGACGATCGCGGCGCTGGGCGTACTCAGCATCGTCAAGACGCCGGGTATCCTCTACGCCTTCAATCCTTATTGGGCGGTGATGTTCTTCGCGACCGATCCGCTTCCCGCCTTCCTGGCGTTGGGTTCGGTCGTGCTGGCGGTGACGGGCGCCGAGGCGCTCTATGCCGATATGGGCCATTTCGGCCGCAGCCCTATCCGCGTGTCCTGGCTGATCTTCGTGCTGCCGGCGCTGATGCTCAACTATATGGGGCAGGGCGCACTTCTGTTCCGTGAAGGTGCCGCAGCGCTGCACAGCCCCTTCTACAATCTCGCGCCGCAATGGATGCAGTTGCCGCTGATAGCCCTTGCCACGCTGGCGGCGATCATCGCGTCGCAGGCGGTGATATCCGGCGCTTTCTCCGTTACCCAGCAGGCGATTCAGCTCGGCTTCATGCCCCGCCTGCGGATCGAACATACCAGCGCTTCGACGGCCGGCCAGATTTATATCCCCCTGATCAACTGGGGGCTGATGGTCATGGTGATCCTGCTGGTGCTGGTCTTCAAGACCTCGTCCAACCTGACCGCCGCTTATGGCATCGCCGTCACCGGCGCGATGTTCATCGACAATGTGCTGCTGACCGTGGTGCTCTACCGCTTGTGGCATTGGAAATGGTATTATGCCGCGCCACTGCTCGCCGTCTTCTATCTGGTCGACGGCGCCTATCTGGCGGCCAACCTGACCAAGGTGCCGGACGGCGGCTGGTTCCCGTTGCTGATCGGCTTCGTTATCTTCACCCTGCTGACCACCTGGTCGCGCGGTCGCCGGCTGGTGCAGGAGCGACTGCGCGAGGCAGCAATGCCGATCCCGGTATTTGTGGCCTCGGCCGCCAACAGCGCTGTGCGCGTGCCCGGTACGGCCGTCTTCATGACCTCGACGCCCGACGGCGTGCCGCATGCGCTGCTGCACAATCTTAAGCATAACAAGGTGCTGCACGAGCGGGTGATCCTGCTGACCGTGAAGATCAAGGATGTGCCGGTGGTCGAGGATGATGGTCGGTGCAAGCTGGAGGATCTGGGCCGCGGCTTCTTCCGCCTGGTGCTGCAATATGGCTTCATGCAGGAGCCTGATGTTCCGGCCGCGCTCAAGAATGTCACCGGTTGCGGTCAGGCGTTCAAGATGATGGACACCAGCTTCTTCCTGGCGCGTCAGACCCTTCTGCCTTCCGCCAATCCCGGCATGCCATTGTGGCGCGAAAAGATCTTCGCCTGGATGCTCCGTAACGCCGAAAGTGCGATGGAATTTTTCCGCCTGCCAACCAACCGGGTTGTCGAACTGGGCAGCCAGGTCGAGATTTAGGGGCGCCTAGAAGAGCCGCATCTGCGCGCCCTCGGGCGGCCGGAACAGGTCGGTGCGCACGCTGATCCGCGCCTGCCCCAGATTGGCCTTGCGTCGGGCCTTGATGAAGCGGGTGCGGGTCAGGTCGGCCCAGACGCCCTGGCCGCGCATTCGGCTGCCGAAATCGGGGTCATTGTCGCGGCCGCCGCGAATGTCCCGGATCATTGCCATCACCTTGGCTGCGCGATCGGGATAATGGGTCTCCAGCCAGGCGCGGAACAACGGCGCGACCTCATGCGGCAGGCGGACCAGGATGTAATTGACGTCCTGCGCGCCAGCCATGGCGAGCCGCGCCACCACTTGTTCGATCTCATGATCGTTGATCGCCGGAATGATCGGCGACATGTTGGCCGATACTGGAACGCCGGCCTCGGCCAGGCGGGCGATCGCGGCGATCCGCCGCTCGGGATGCGGCGCGCGCGGCTCGAGCGTGCGCGCAACCTTGGGGTCGAGCGAGGTGACCGAGATCATCACCGTCACCAGATTGTCGCGTGCCAGATCGGCAAGCAGGTCGATGTCGTGTAGGATGCGGTCGGACTTGGTGGTAATGAAGACCGGATGGCGGCATTCCACCATCACCTCCAGCAATTGGCGGGTGATGCCCCAATCCTTCTCGATCGGCTGATAGGGGTCGGTATTCGTACCCATGGCGATCGGCGAGACGCTGTAGCTGCGGCGCGCCAGTTCCTTGCGCAGCAATGCCGCCGCATCCGGCTTGGCGAACAGCCGCGTCTCGAAATCTAGACCCGGCGACAGGTCGTGATAGGCATGGGTCGGCCGGGCGAAGCAATAGATGCAGCCATGCTCGCAGCCGGCATAGGCGTTGATCGACTGGGAGAAGGCGATGTCGGGCGACGCATTGCGCGAGATGATCGTGCGCGGCGTGATCAGCGAGACGCTGGTGCGCAGTTTCTGCGCCGGGCCGTCGATCGCCTCCACGGCGTCGAGCCAGTCGCCGTCTGTCTCGCGCGCGGCCAGGTTGAACCGGCTGCTAGCCTGGTTGTGCGTTGCGCCGCGTCCGGGAATATTTGCCATAGTTGAATAAGAACATATCATGAACTTATTGACAAGATCGCTTCGGATACGACAAGGCTGAGTCCTTGAAAGCAGGGGAAATATCATGCGTGTTTGGTGGCTTGTTCCGGCTCTGATGATGGTCGCTGGCGCGGCTGATGCCGCGACGCCGACGGTGGATTGTGCCGCAAACATGGTCTGCGCCAGCCGGCCCCAGTCGGTGGTCGATGCGCTGCAGGCGGCGGGCTACAAGGCGGCGCTGACCAAGAGCAAGTCGACCGGCAATCCGATGATCGAAAGCGCGGCCTCCGGCTATAATTTCACCATCTATTTCTATGGTTGCGAGGAGATGAAGGATTGCAACTCGCTGCAGTTCGGTATCAATTTCGCGGATGACGGTGGCAATACCCCGGAAGTCGCGAACAAGTGGAACCAGTCCAAGCGCTTCATCCAGATGTCGATCGCCGACGACAAGACGATGGACGTGTCCTATGACGTCAGCACGATCGGCGGTCTCAATCAGGAGAATTTCGCCGATGTGGTCGACTGGTGGGCGGTGATGCTCGGCGAACTCAGCAAATTCTTCAAGGAGAATCCGGCGCCAACGCTCAAGAAGTAAGGGCGCGTAGAGACTGTTTGAGAAAGCCGGTTCCGGCCCGCTCCCCCGCCCAACCACCCGACAGGATGACACTGGATCGGGTGGTTGGGCGGGGGAGCGGGCTGGAACCGTAACGAAAAATCGCCCTTTCGCGATTTTTCAAATAGCCGCTCAGCGCTCGGTAAGGCGCGGCATCAGCTCGACGAAATTGCAGGGGCGGAACCGGCTGTCGAGCTGACTGGCGAGAATGCCGTCCCAGGCATCGCGCACCGCGCCGGTCGAGCCGGGCAGCGCGAAGATATAGGTGCCGCGCGCGACGCAGGCGGTGGCGCGCGACTGGATGGTCGATGTGCCGATCGACTGATAGCTCAGCCAGCGGAACAGCTCGCCGAAACCGGGAATTTCCTTGTCTTGCACCTGGGCCAGTGCCTCGGGCGTGACGTCCCGGCCGGTGACGCCGGTGCCACCGGTGGTCAGGATCACATCGACCTGCGGATCATCGATCCAGGCGTGGAGCCGGGCGACAATGGCGCTGCTATCATCGGTGACGATCAGCCGGTCGGCCAGGATATGGCCAGCGCCGGTCAGGCGCTCGACCAGCGTATCGCCGGACCGGTCATCGGCCAGCGTGCGGGTATCGGAAACGGTCAGGACGGCAATGCGGACGGGCAGGAATGTCCGGCCTTCGTCGATCGGCATCAGTCCGATCCGCCGGCGATCATCGCCCGGCCGTCGGCCTTGCTCAGGCGCACCAGCTTCACGCCCTTGGCATTGGGGAATGTCGGCCACATGCCTTGCGCCATGCCGGTCAGGCAATCCGCCTCGCCCTTCGCCTGGATCTGATACATCCAGTAGTTGCGCATGACGATGTTCACATAGGCGCGGGTTTCATAATAGGGCAGGGATTCGATGAAGAGCAGCGGATCGCCCTTGTCCTTCACTTCGCTGTTCCAGCGCTCGACCGGCAGTGGGCCGGCATTATAGGCCGCCATCACCTTGGGCAGCAGGCCGCCGGTCGCGCTCATGTCGCGCAGCGATTCCAGATAGCGCTGGCCATATTCCATATTGGTGGATGGCACGAACAGCTGCGATGCATTCGACAAGCCGACATCGCCAGCGGTGCCGGGCCGCACCTGCATCAGGCCGCGGGCGCCGGCGCTGGACACGACGTCGGGGCGGAAACCGGATTCCTGCAGCGTATGGGCGTAGATCAACGACGGATCGACGCGCCAGCCGCCGTCGGGCCGCCAGGCGGGAGCCGGGAAGCGGGCGAAGCTGTCGGGCTGCTTGCCGGCCGGACCGTTATGGGCGAGCCAGAGCTGGGTTGCCGGCAGGTTGAGCGCGCTGGCGAGGCGCAGCAGCGCATCATATTGAGCGGTGCCACCCAGCTTAGCCTGATAGCGGAGGATTTCGTCGGCGCGGCCATTCTCGCCGATTCCGGCCAGTGCGATCGCGTTGCGGACATTGGGGCTGTCCTTGAGCTGGCGCCAGTCATTGTCGCTGAAGCGGGCATTCATGGTCGCGCCGCCCAGTGGCATGCCCAGGCTCTCGCGGGCGAGCAGGCCGTAGAAGGTCTCGTCGGATCGCGCCGCGAGCTTCAGCATATTCTCGACCTTCTCGGCCTCGCCGCAGACCATATAGGCGCGCGATGCCCAATAGGCGCCGGCTGCGCGCATGTCCGCGTCGCCCGCCAGCGCGGCGACATTGGCGAAGGCCGGGGCGGCGGCGCGGCAGTCATTCTGGCGCCAAGCGGCAAGGCCGGTCGTCCAGTGCGCCTGCACCGTCCAGTCGCCGCCGCTGCGGGCTTCGAGTGCGCGCGCTGCCATGCGGCGGGCATTGAGATCGTCACTCTCGATATAATAGGCCCAGGCGACACGCTGGCGCACCTCAGTCAGACCTTCGGGCGTCAGCCCCGCTTCGCCAGCGGTAAGCAGCCCTTCCGCGCCGGCCGGATCGTCATTCTTGATGAAGGTCAGGATCTGCGCCGACACGCTCTGGGCCAGAACGTCCGTCTTGCTGCCGCTGACATATTGGCGGCGGGGCGCCGAGCCGAGCCATACGAGCTTCTGCACCTGTGGCAGATCGGGCAGGATAGTCGCACCACGCTTTTGCGCCAGGCGGGAAAGCTGGTCCGCCTTGGGCAGCCAGGCGGCCTTGTTGACGAGGTCGAGCAGGTCGAACAGCTCGACGCGGGGCGACCCCTTGGCAAGATAGAGTTCCGACAGGGCGAGCGGGCGGACCGCATCCTGCGGGTCGAGCACCAGGATCATCGCCTTGGCATCAGACCATTTCTGGTCGCGCAGGGCGGCGAAGATGGCATTGTAGCGCGCCTTGTCGCCATCGGACAGCTGGAGCGGCGTGCCGGCGGTAGAGCTGGTCGGCAAGAGGGGGAGGGTTTCCGCCGCCTTGGCGCCGGCCGGGATCGCCAGCGCCGCGCTCATGCTCAGCAGGGCAAGGCTGGAAATGCGGGTTGCAACGCGAATCACGGGCGATCTTCCTCAATCAGGCTTTGCAGGACGCGCCAGCATTCCGCCTTGGCCGCGGGCTGGCTGAGCAGCAGGCGCGGATGGAATGTGGCAATGGCGGGCACAGTGCCGCCATCATGGTTAAAGGGGCGTAAACCGGCGGGCCGGTCGGCGCCGTCGGTCGGAAGCAGGGCACGGGCCGTCCGATCGCCGAGCAGGAGCAGGCGGCGCGGTGCGGCGAGATGGACATGCAGCCTGATGCGATCGGCGACATGCGCCAGATCGCTTGCCTCCACCATGCCGCCGGCGGGGCGGACGGTAAACAGCGAGGCCAGGCAGATATCGTCACGGCGCAGGCCGATGGACCGCATCATGGCATCGAACAAGGCGCCAGCGCGATCGGCAAACAAATGGCCCGCGCCGGCATCTGCCATGTCGGGCATGTCAGTAATGACCATCAGCGACGCCTCAGTCGGGCCGGTCGGCAGGATCGGCGCGCCGGGCCATTTGCGTTCGGGCTGGGCCGAATCACTGGCAAGCCATTCAAGATAGGCGTCAAGCGTCTTGGGTTTTTCGGGCGGTGGCGGAGCAAAGGCTTTCGCAGACTGCTCGGCCAACTGGGCGCGTGTCGGTTGCGGCCGCAACCAGTTGACTGGAGCTTCCGCTACGGCGCCATCCACCCCCGCCAGCGACCACCACGCCATATAGGCGTCAGGCGCTGCGGCTCCAAAGTCCCGCTCTAATCCCCGCATCACGATGCCCTTGGGCCAGAGGTTGACGCGAGGGTCAAGAATCTTCATCGCGTGAGATGTCAAAACGTTGGAGTAATAAGGCGACCGGATGGACGGACATGTGCCGGCGGGCGTCTCTATGGAGGGATTATGAGCGAACGGGAATCGATGCCCTATGACATCGTCATCGTCGGTGGGGGACCGGCTGGCCTGTCTGCAGCGATCCGGCTGAAGCAGCTGGCCAACGCCGCCGGGCAGGAACTGGCCGTCTGCGTGCTGGAAAAGGGGTCGGAAATCGGCGCCCATATCCTGTCGGGTGCGGTGGTCGATCCCAAGGCGCTGGATGAACTATTCCCTGACTGGCGCGATATGGGCTGTTCGCTGGCCGATGTGCCGGTGACCGACAATCAGCACTGGATGCTGACCAAGACCGGCAAGATCGCGATGCCGCACATCCTGACGCCGGGTTGGATGCACAACAAGGGCACCTATACCGGATCGCTGGGCAATCTGTGCCGTTGGCTGGCCGAACAGGCGGAAGGGCTTGGCGTCGAAATCTTTCCCGGCTTTGCCGCCGCCGAAATCCTCTACAATGAGGATGGCAGCGTGAAGGGCGTCGCGACCGGCGACATGGGTATCGCCCGCGATGGCGAGCGCAAGGCGGACTATCAGCCGGGCCTCGAACTCCACGCCAAATATACCTTCTTTGCCGAAGGCGCGCGCGGCCACCTCACCAAGATCCTCAAGCGCCAGTTTGATCTGGAGGCCGATTGCGAGCCGCAGGTCTATGGCCTGGGGATGAAGGAATTGTGGGACATTGACCCCGCCAAGCATCAGCCGGGTCTTGTCATCCATAGTCAGGGTTGGCCGCTAACTGACGCATATGGCGGTGGTTTTCTCTATCATCAGGCCAATGGTCAGGTCGCGCTCGGCTTCGTTGTGGGCCTGGGCTATCGCAACCCGCATCTCTATCCGTTCGAGGAATTCCAGCGCTGGAAGCAGCATCCGGAAATCCGCAAGTTCCTGGAGGGCGGCCGCCGCGTTTCCTATGGCGCGCGCGCGATCAATGAGGGCGGCTGGCAGTCGATCCCCAAGCTGGTCTTCCCCGGTGGCGCGCTGATCGGTTGCTCGGCCGGCTTCGTCAACGTGCCGCGCATCAAGGGTAGCCATACCGCCATGAAGTCGGGCATGCTGGCCGCCGAGGCCGCGTTCGAGGCGATCCAGGATGAGCGGGCGCGCGATGTGCTGCACGACTATGAGGATCGTCTGCGCTCCAGCTGGATCGCCGACGAGTTGAAGCTGGTGAAGAATGCCGAGCCACTGCTGGCCAAGTTCGGCAACACCATCGGTACGCTGCTCGCTGGGATCGACATGTGGATGCGCACGCTCAAGATTGGCCTGCCCTTCACCCTGAAGCACAAGGCCGACTGCGAGAAATTGTGGCGCAAGGATCAGTGCGAGAAGATTGCCTATCCCAAGCCCGATGGCGTGATCAGCTTCGATCGTCTGTCCTCGGTATTCCTGTCGAACACCAATCATGAGGAAGACCAGCCGGTCCATCTGCAGCTGAAGGATCCGTCGGTTCCGATTTCCTACAATCTGCCCCTTTATGACGAGCCGGCACAGCGTTATTGTCCTGCCGGTGTCTATGAAGTGGTCGGTCTGGATGAAGGGGAGCCTCGCTTCCAGATCAACGCGCAAAATTGCGTCCACTGCAAGACATGCGACATCAAGGATCCGACCCAGAATATCAACTGGGTCGTGCCCGAAGGCGGTGGAGGACCGAATTATCCGAACATGTAGGGGCCTGATTCCAGGACTGTTGCTGATGCTGCCGGTCGCGGCCGGCGCATCGGTCGATCCCGATATGGCCCTGCATGCCTATGCCCGTGCGCGCCTTGCGGATGGCGAAGGTGCGCTTGGCGTTGCGGTCGACAGCTATCGTGTGGCCCTGGCGGGCGATCCGACCAGCCTCGCCATTGCCCGCCGTTCCTATGTCCAGGCGCTGGAAAGCGGCGACATGCCGCTGGCGCTGCAATCGGCGGCGCTGCTGGATGAGGGCGGCATGCTGCCGCGCGACGGCACCTTGCTGCGGATTTGCGACGCATTGGGCCGAAAGGATTGGACGGCGGCGCAGGCCTTCACTGACCGGCTGGTGGAGGAGGGCAATTTCTCTTTCCTCGCGCCGATCGTGCAAAGCTGGATATCGCTGGGCCAGCGCCGCTATGTGGCGCCGGTCATCGATAGCAAGGACAAGTTCGGCGCGCTGGGCGCCCGCTATCTCGACGAACATCTGGCGTTGCAGGCCATGGCGCGGGGCGACAAGGAAGAGGCCATTGGTGCGATGCGTCGCGCCCTGTCCTTGCGCGTGACGGACGACGAAGCGCTGCGCCTGACCTTCGCCGCGCAACTGGCTGGCCGCCGGGCGAAGGCGGATGCCCTGGCCTTGCTGCCTGCCGACGAAGCGAGCTTTGCCAAGGCCCGCGCGGACGTCGCGCGCGGTAAAGTGCCGCGGGCGATTGCCATGTCCTTCACGCCCAGGCAGGGCTTTGCCCAATTGCTGGCCCGCCTGGCAGTTGATATCGCATCCGACGAAACGGGCACGGCGCTGGGCATTCGCCTAGCGCGGATTGCGACATTTGCCGATCCGGCCGCTGCCGAGCCGCATCTGGCGGCGGCGAAGCTGCTGGTGGCGGGCGATCTCGCCAATTATGCTGCGGCGGAAGCGCGCAAGGTGCCTGTCACTGGCTGGTACGGCGCGCTCGCCCAGGCGGAACTGGTCGAGGCACTGGCGGCATCGGGGGATCGCGACGGCGCGATTGCACTGGCGCAAAGCCTGGTATCGGCTCCGAATGCCGAGCCGGAACACCTTGTAAGGCTTGGACGATTGCTGGCAGATTCTGGTGATTTCGACGGTGCCGCATCGGCCTTTCGTCAGGCGCAGACGGGTTATCCCGCCGATAGCCTGCCCTGGGCGTTGTTGCTGTTTGAAGGCAGTGCGCTGGAACAGGGCAAGCGTTGGGACGAAGCGCGCGCCGTTCTTGAAAAGGCGGCGGTAATGGCGCCCAACGAGCCGGTCATCCTCAACTATCTCGGCTATGCTCAGATAGAACGGCGGCAGAATGTCGATGTTGCACTCGATCTTCTGAAGAAAGCCAGCGCGCTCAAGCCACAGGACGCGTCGATCACGGACTCGCTCGGCTGGGCCAAGTTCGTCACGGGCGACGTCAAGGGGGCTGTCCCTGTGCTGGAACGTGCCGCAGCCGGCGCTCCCGGCGATGCCACGATCAACGAACATCTGGGCGACGCGCTGTGGACCGCCGGTCGGCGCTATGAGGCTCGCTATGCCTGGCGCGCGGCAGCGGTGTTCGCGGAGGGGGATGTCGCCAATCGGCTTGACGCCAAAGCCCGCGAAGGGCTGAAACCCGAATATGCCGCGCCCTGAGATTGCATCGAAATCCTGTGAATATATCTGAACAACTAACTGAAATTGCTTACGCAAAGATCAATTTGGCCTTGCATGTGCGAGAGCGCCGCGCTGATGGCTATCATGCGCTGGAAAGCCTGTTCGTCTTTGCCGAGGATGGGGACATTCTCCACGCCCGGCATCGCGACGACGGCGTCATCACGCTTGCCGTGGAAGGCCCCTGTGGCGCTGGTCTGAGCGGCGACGACGACAATCTGGTCATACGGGCGGCGCGGCGCCTTCAGGCGGCCACCAGGGTAACGGTGGGCGCGGATATTCGACTCGACAAGCGACTGCCGGTAGCGTCGGGCATCGGTGGTGGCTCGGCGGATGCGGCTGCGACGCTGCGTCTGCTGATGCGCCTCTGGAATATCACCGTGGAAGGTGCTGTATTACAGGATCTATCCCTGTCGCTGGGGTCGGACGTGCCGGCCTGCTTGGCCAGCACCACGCAACTGGTGCGCGGCCGTGGCGAACTGCTGGAGGCGCAGGCGCTGGACGATCTGTCGAGCCGGCCGATGCTGCTGGTCAACCCGCGGGTCGGCGTCTCGACGGCGTCGGTCTTTGCCGGCTGGGACAGGATCGACCGCGGCCCGCTCGATGCGCTGGATATTGACGGGCTTGCGCGCGCCGGCCGCAATGATCTGGAGGCGCCGGCCCTGCTGTTGGCGCCGGTGATCGGTGATGTGCTGAAGGCGTTGCAGGCGCAAAGTCCCCGGCTCGCGCGCATGTCCGGGTCGGGCGCGACCTGTTTCGCGCTGTTCGATGACGGGAAGGCAATGGCGCAGGCCGCGGCGGCCCTGCGCCGCGATCATCCGGATTGGTGGGTGATGGAAACGAGGATCAGGAAATCATGAGCGAAACCTTCACCACCATGCGGAAGGGCGATCTCGACCTGCTGATCATCGTCGATCATGCCTCGGCCCATGTTCCCGACGATATCGACCTGGGCATCGATCCGGCGTTGCTGTGCGAGCATATTGCGATCGACATCGGCGTGGCGGAGGTCAGCCAGTTGCTCGCGGCGCAACTGGGCTGCTCCGCGATTCTGGCTGGCATCTCCCGCCTGGTCATCGACCTCAATCGCGAAGAGGATGCGCCCGGCCTGCTGCCGGTGATGAGTGACGGCCATGCCATTCCGGGCAATCGCGACGCCGATCTGGCCGAACGGATGCGCCGCTTCCATCATCCCTATCATCATCAGGTGGCAGCGATGCTTGACGGCATGACGTCACCCTTCATCCTGTCCGTGCATAGCTTCACGCCCCACCTAGCGAGCGATCCGGCGCAGCAGCGGCCCTGGGATATCGGCATTCTCTATAATCAGGATGATCGCGCGGCGCGGATCGCCATTCCGATGTTGGAGGCGGCGGGCCTCAATGTCGGCGACCAACTGCCCTATTCGGGGCAATTGCTCAACGCGACGATGAACCGCCATGCCGAGGCCAATGGCATCCCCTATCTGGGGATCGAGATGCGGCAGGATCTGGTTGGCGATGCCGCCGGGCAGCGCCGCTTTACCGATCTGCTGGGGCCGATCGTGCTGGAATGCCGAAGCCGGCTGAGTTGATGGTGCGGTCTGACATGCCGGGCTATAAAGGGTGTCGAAAGGGGATATTCTGATGGGGCTGCGTATGTCTGGCGCATTATTGCTGGCGGGGCTGGCTCTGACGGGATGTGACGGCAAGAGCGGTCGGACCGGAGCGATCGCCGATGACGACAGCCTGATCGACTGCGCGATCGGCAAAGGTGCTTGGGCGCGGGCGTGCGGCGTCGAACGCGAGGGCGACATGCTGACCCTGCGCCATCCCGATGGCGGGTTCCGGCGGCTCAGGATCGTGCAGGACGGGCGCGGCCTGGTTTCGGCCGATGGTGCCGAGGACGCAAAGCTCACCATTATCGGCAAGGGACTGGTCGAAGTGGCGATCGGTGCCGACCAGTATCGGCTGCCCGCTACCGTGGCGGCCAAGCCGAATTGATGGCGCCCGACCCGATATTGACGGCAGCAGCCATGAGCGCGGCCGAGCAGGCGGCTTTTGATGCCGGGGTCGATCCTTACGAACTGATGGAACGAGCCGGTGCGGCGGCGGCGCAGATCATCTGGCGCGCGGGGCATCGGCGTGATGTTCTGGTCCTCTGTGGGCCTGGCAATAATGGCGGAGACGGCTTTGTTATTGCGCGAATATTGCACGAACTTGGCGTGCCGGTGCGGGTCGCCTCCTTAGGGGACAGCCGCACCGCGTCTGCCCAGCGGGCCAGGGCATTATGGGATGGCCCGGTAGAGTCGCTGGCGGGCGCCGCGCCGGCGGCGCAACTGGTCGACGCGCTGTTCGGCACCGGGGTGACGCGGGGCCTTGATGCGGCGGTGGCGGAACGCTTGGGCGCATTGGTGGCGCATGCCAATCACAGCTATGCGATCGACCTGCCCAGCGGAGTGGGAACGGATGACGGCGTGCTATTGTCTGTAGCGCCAAGGTTCGACGTGACGATTGCGCTGGGGGCGTTCAAGCCCGCGCATCTGTTGCAGCCGGCGGCCGACCTTATGGGGAGGCTGGTGCGGGCGGACATCGGCATCGCCATGCCGCGGGATGTGCATGTGCTCGCGCCGCCGCAGCTCCGTGCGCCTGATGCCGTTGCGCATAAATATAGCCGGGGACTGGTTGGCGTTGTCGGCGGGGTCATGCCGGGGGCGGCTGCGCTCGCGGCTGCGGCTGCCGCCCATTCCGGTGCCGGCATGGTCAGGCGCTATGATGCTTCATCCTGTGAGGCTGGGCTGCATGCCATTGTTCATCAGCAGATTGAGGATCCAACTGTCCTGGGCGATGCTCTTTCCGACCCTCGGCTGGCGTCCGTGCTGGTCGGTCCGGGACTGGGCCGGGAGGAGGGGGCGCAAGCGCGGCTCGACACAGTACTGGCATGTGGGCGGCCGCTGGTGCTGGACGCCGATGCGTTGACCTTGCTGGCAGGAAACGTGGCTACCCATGTCCCGGCCGGATCGATCCTGACCCCGCACGAGGGCGAGTTCGTCCGGCTATTCGGCGATCTGCCGGGCAGCAAGATCGACCGCGCTCTGGCGGCGGCGCGCATCACGAACTCGGTCATGGTCTACAAAGGGGCTGACAGCGTGATCGCCGCGCCGGATGGCCGGGCAGCGGTGACGCGTGGCGTGTCGACCTGGCTGTCGACGGCGGGGACCGGCGATGTGCTGGCGGGCCTTGTCGCCGGGCGGCTGGCCGTGACTGGCGATCCGTTCCGCGCAGCATGCGAAGCCGTCTGGCTCCATGGGGAAGCCGCGCACCGTGCCGGCCCGGCTTTTGTCGCGGATGATTTGCTTGCCGCGCTTCCAGCGGCTATCGGCTCGCGGCTGTGACCCAAGATAATGATCTCATCCTCCGCATCGCCGCCAAGGGCGATGGCGTCACCGCCGATGGGCGGCATTTCGCACTGGTTGCCCCCGGCGACCGGATCGCCGTCGACGGCAGCATCATAGCCGGCCCGCATCATGTCGATGCGCCCTGCATCCATTTTCCCGGCTGCGGTGGTTGCGAATTGCAGCAGATTGACGAGCCGAGCCTGGCCGATTTCGTCAGCGCGCGCGTGACCGGCGCGCTGGCCGGGCAGGGCGTGGCTGCGCAAACGGTGCTGCCGGCCCATGTCTCGCCACCACGCACTCGGCGCCGTGCCTCGCTGCGCGCCGCGCGGCAGGGCAAGCGGATCACCATCGGCTTTGCCGAGCAGGGCAGTCATGTGCTGGTCGATCTGACGATGTGCGAGATTCTGGATCCGCGTCTGTTCGTGCTGATCGCGCCGCTGCGGACGATGCTGCTGACCTGCCTGCCCGACAAGCGCGCTGCGCATGTGCGGATGTCGCTGACCGATCAGGGCATCGACCTGCTGCTGGAAGGGGTGAAGGTCGAGGGGCTGGCGGCGGACGAGGCGATCGGCGATTTCGCGCGTGGGCACGAGTTGGCGCGGTTGACGATCGATCAGGGCGATGGCCCGGAGACGCGCTGGGAGCCGGAGCCGGTCACCGTCAGTTTTGGCGGCGTCGCGGTCGGCTTCCCGCCCTATTCCTTCCTGCAGGCGACGCCCGATGGCGAGGCGGCGCTGGTCAAGGCTGTGCAGCATGTGCTGCCGGCGACTGGTGCTGTGGCCGACCTGTTCTGCGGCCTTGGCACCTTTGCGCTGGCGATCGGTGCCAATCGGCCGGTCTATGCCGCGGAGGGTGCACGCGATCTGTTACTGTCGCTGAAACTCGCCGGCCATCGCGCGCAGCGGCGCATGGTGGCGGATCATCGCGATCTGTTCCGTCGGCCGTTGACGCCCGACGAACTGAACCGCTTTGCTGCTGTGGTGATCGATCCTCCGCGTGCGGGTGCGCGGGAACAGGCGATGCAACTGGCACAGTCGACCGTGCCGCTGGTCGCTTATGTCTCGTGCAATCCGGGTAGCTTCGCCCGCGATGCGGCACATCTGGTGGCAGGTGGCTATGTGCTGGAGAGCGTCATGCCAGTCGGCCAGTTTCGCTGGTCCACCCATGTCGAACTGGTCGGAATTTTCCGGCGCTCCTGAGCGCGATTTCCTACGAAGTTCACACCGTTGTGAGGGGGCTTGATGCTCCAAAAGAAAATCCCTCGCTGCGAGGGGGCGAGCAGCGAGGGATATAGTCTTTCGTTCGATCTTCGGCCTGTTGTGCTGGCCGTTAGACGGGCACCCTCTCCTAAAGGGGAGCGAGGACCGTCTTAACCGAGCTTAATGACAGTTGCGCGACGGCGCGCCGGAACCGTTTCGGTATAAAGGCTGGCCATCGGCTCGTCCGACACTTCGATCGTCGATTCCGACGTGAAGCCGTTGAAGCCGGTGCGCATTGCCGCGCCATAGGCGCCGAGCATGCCGATCTCGATATAGTCGCCGACCTTCACGTCCGCCGGGAGCATGAAGGGGCCGACCATATGATCCATGTCGTCGCAGGTCGGGCCATAGAAGGAGAAGCCTTCCAGCTCTTCCTCGCTCTCATCTTCGCGCAGCAGGGCGACGGGGAAGCGCCAGCCGATATGCGCCGCATCGAACAGCGCACCATAGGCGCCGTCGTTGATGTAGAGTTCCTGGCCCCGGCGGCGTTCGACGCGCACGATGATCGAGCTATATTCGGCCGACAGCGCGCGGCCGGGTTCGCACCACAGTTCCGAGGAATAGCTGACCGGCAGACTTTCGAAGCCGCGATGGATCGCTTCGAAATAATTTTCGAGCGCGACCGGCTCCATGCCCGGATAGATGGACGGGAAACCGCCACCGACATCGATGATGTCGACCGTGACGGCCGCGTCCACGATCGCGGCGCGCACGCGCTCGATCGCATCGCTATAGGCTTGGGGGCTCATCGCCTGGCTGCCGACATGGAAGCAGATGCCCAGCGCATCGGCAGCCTGACGGGTTGCCATCAGCAGTTCACGGGTCTCGCCCAGCTCCGCGCCGAACTTCGACGCCAGGCTGAGTTCCGAATGTTCGGACGATACGCGCAGGCGCACGCACAGTTCCAGATCGGTCGCATCGCCGGTGGCGCGCATGATTTTTTCCAGCTCGTCGATCGTATCGAGCGAGAAGGTGCGCACGCCATGGACATGGTAAGCTTCCGCGATCGCTTCCTCGGCCTTGACCGGGTGCATGAAGCAGAGCTTGGCCTTGCCTTCGAGCGTTTCGGCAACGAGGCGCACTTCAGCGATCGAGGCCACGTCGAAATGCGTGATACCCGAATCGAAAAGCGTGCGGATCAGATCAGGAGACGGATTAGCCTTGACCGCATAAAGCGAGCGACCCGGAAACTTCTCCGTAAAGAAGCGGGCAGCCCGAGCAGCGGCTTCGGGGCGAATCAGCGTTACCGGTGCTGCCGGTGTGAGGGTGGTCGCTACCCCCAGCGCGCTATGATGCTTGTGCAACTCAAGGGACCTCCAGTGTAGTTCAGGGCGAAAAGCTGCCTTGCGGTGGAAGTCCCATGGGGCAGCGGATGGCCGATATATGCGGCGGGGTCCCCCCTGTAAAGCGCATATGAAAATTTTGTTGCGCAACCCACTATGAAACGTGCGCCATGCTGGATGGAGCGTTGAAAAGGCATGATATTTCGGCCGGACGAAAGATGGTTTCTGCGAGATTAACGTCGTTTATCCCTGTCCGGCCGGGTAGAATCGGGAATGAAATCAGGACAGGCGGCCCTTGAAATCTGCGTAGGAAAAAGAGCGGATTTCCGTGAGCTGATCGGTGTCGGAATGCCACAGCCAGATGGCTGGTAGCGGCACGCCGTTGAAGGTGTTGGTCTTCACCATCGAATAATGGGCCTGGTCGAGGAAGGCTATACGGGCGCCCGGCTCGGCACCGCCGGGCACCCGATAATCGCCAATGATGTCGCCCGCCAAGCAGGATGGGCCGCCGAGACGCGTTATCGGGCCGTCTTCCGGCTCATGCAGCATGGCGGGGCGATAAGGTGCCTCGATCACGTCGGGCATGTGGCATGTGGCGCTGATGTCCGTGATCGCCACGGCCATGCCATTGTCGATCACGTCTAGGATTTCGCCGATCAGGATACCGGCGTCGAGCGCCATCGCCTCGCCCGGCTCGATATAGAGTTCAAGCCCGGTCTGTGCCTTGATCGCCTGAAGGAAGGCGATGAGATCGTCGATCTGGTAGTCGGCGCGGGTGACATGGTGACCACCGCCGAAGTTCAGCCATTTGAGGCCGCCGACATGGGGCATGACGAACGGCTCGATCGCCGCCCAGGTGCGCTGAAGCGGCAGGAAATCCTGTTCGCATAGGTTATGGACGTGGAGACCATCGACCCCCTCCAGATGTTCGGCGCGCAACTGGTCGATCGGGAATCCAAGCCGGCTGTGCGGCTGCGAGGGGTCATATTTGGGCACCTCACCCTCAGGATGAAGGGGGTTGATGCGCAGGCCGATGTCGAAGATGCGGCCTTCGGCACGGGCGGCATCGATCACCGGTTTCATCCTGGCGATCTGGCCGGGGCTGTTGAAGATTACATGGTCGGAAATCTTGAGGATTTCGGCCAGATCATCCGGTTTGTAGGCGGCGCAATAGGTCGCGACCTCGCCCTGATATTCCTCGCGACCGAGGCGCGCCTCATAGATGCCCGAAGCGCAGACGCCGTCGAGATATTCGCCCAGCACGCCGCCCAGCGACCACATGGAAAAGGCCTTGAGCGCGCCCAGAACCTTGATACCGGCGCGGTCGCCGATATCGCGTAGTACCGACAGGTTGCGGCGCACGGCGGCCTCGTCCACCACGAAGGCGGGCGAGGGGACGCGATACAGGTCGAAATGGGCGAAAGCGGCGGGATCGCCGGCGCGGGTTTCCATAACTACATACTCCGTCACAACGGCGAAGGGCGAAGCGAAACTGTTGCCTCGCTCCGCCCTTCGCTGGGGTCATAATCCAGAATGGGATCGTCAGAAGGCCAGCGGCGCGTCCAGTTCCTTCACCTGCCAGGGCAGGCCATGCTTGTTGAGCATGTCCATGAAGGGATCGGGATCGAACTGCTCGATGTTGAACACACCTTCGCCCTTCCAGGCTCCGGTCAGCATCATGGCGGCGCCGATCATCGCCGGCACGCCGGTGGTGTAGCTGACCGCCTGGTTGCCGGTTTCGGCATAGGCGTCCTCATGGTCGCAGACCTGATAGATGTAGACAGTCTTTTCCTGGCCATCCTTCCGGCCGGTCGCGATATCGCCGATATTGGTCTTGCCCTTGGTGGTCGAACCCAGGCTCGACGGTTCGGGCAGCACGGCTTTCAGGAACTGCAGCGGGATGATTTCCTGGCCATTATAGATGACCGGATCGATCCGGGTCATGCCGACATTCTGCAGCACTTCGAGATGCTTGAGGTACGCGTCGCCGAAGGTCATCCAGAAACGGATGCGCTTGATTTCGGGATAGTGGGTGGCGAGGCTTTCCAGTTCCTCATGATACATGAGGTACATGTTCTTTTCGCCGACCTGATCGAAGTCGAACACCTGCTTGTGGCTCAATGCCGGGCCTTCGACCCATTCGCCGTTCAGCCAGTGACGCGACGGCGCGGTCACTTCGCGGATGTTGATTTCCGGGTTGAAGTTGGTGGCGAAATGCTGGCCATGGTCGCCGCCATTGCAGTCGAGAATGTCGAGCGTGTCGATGGTGTCGAGCAGATGCTTCTTGATATAGCTGGCGAACACGCTGGTCACGCCCGGGTCGAAGCCCGAACCCAGCAGCGCCATGATGCCGGCTTCCTTGAAGCGCTCCTGATAGGCCCACTGCCAGCTATATTCGAACTTGGCGGTGTCGCGCGGTTCGTAATTGGCGGTGTCGAGATAGTCGGTCTTGGTCGCGAGGCACGCGTCCATGATCGCCAGATCCTGATAGGGCAGCGCCAGGTTCACGACCAGCTTGGGCTGGACCTTCTGGATGAGGGCGATGGTCTCTTCGACATTGTCGGCGTCGACCTGGGCCACGTCGATATCCACGCCGACCAGCTTCTTGACCGATTCGGCGACCTTCTCGCAGCTGATGAGGCGGCGGCTGGCCAGCGTGATGTGGCTGAAAATATCAGGGTTCATCGCCATCTTGTGGACCGCGACAGACCCGACGCCGCCCGCGCCGATGACAAGAACCTTGCTCAATTCAACTGCTCCATGATTATGGCCGCGCCAACTGCGCGAAAGCGCCCATATAGGAGCCTCGAATGACAGCGCAAAGTCAGAGTTGGTTCGGCCGTAAAAAGCCACTGCTGGCGGGGCTCGCCCTGCTGGCTCTGGCGTCCGCGACGCCGCCTGCGACTGCGGGTGATGACGCGGTCAAGACCAGTGCGTCAAAGGGTGAGGTGCGCGTGCCCTTCGCGCCACCGCTCGATCAATCGTTGCGCTATGAGGTGTCGACCCTGCGCAATCGAGCTGGGCAGGAGCGGCAGGCGATTGTCGAGCAGGTGCTGCGGTTTCGGCGGGAGGGGGAGGGCTATGTGCTGCGGATCGAACTGGTTAGCGGAAGCTTGCCGGGGCTTGGCGACCTGCCGTTGAAGATCGGCGATCCGAATATGCCGCCATCCTTGCGTCCGTTCATGGAACCGATGGAGTATGACGTCGATGCGGATGGCGCCGTGGTGCGGTTGCGCAATTGGGACCAGCTTAAAGGCAAGTTCGGTGCCGGCATGCAGGATATGGTCGCCCTGCTGGAGCCCGACGAGGCCAAGCGTGCGCCGGCTGCGGCGATGGTCGGCAAGATGGCCGAAGGCTTCCAGAAGCTTTCGGCCGAACAGGCTGCGCCTATGTTTCTCAAGCCCTGGACGACGTTCCTGGGCCTGGGTCGACATCCCAGGGAATTGGACGAATGGTATGAAGCCGACGTCTCGCTCGACACCGGCATATTTCCGATGCCGTTGCCTGCAACCAGCCAGATGCAATTGACACGTCCCGGCACGGCCTATCATTGGGAGCAACATACGCAGATCGATCCCAAGGCTGCGGGCGAAGCCATCACATCCTATCTGGAAACGATGATCCAGGCGAGCGGCGACAAGGCGTCAGGCACGAAGATTGCGGACATGCGCAAGGCGTTGGGCGACATCGCGATCCATGATGAGCTGGAGGCTGATATCGATCCGCTTACCGGCATGGTGACCGAAGCGAGCTATATCCGATCGATCGAAGCGGGCGGACAGAAGGGCGGTAACGGCAGCCGGGTGCGACGGATGGATTAGCCGGCGTGGCGGCGGATCAGAAGCTCGCCCCGTCGACCTTCTGGATCGTGAGCGCATCGATATCGACCGAGGGCACGCAGCGCAGGTTGATCGCGCGCATTTCGCCCTGGGGGGACTTGCCGAGCGCGAAGGCCTCCGTGCCGCAGGTCCGGCAGAATTGATGCATGATCGCGTGCTTGTAGAAGAGATAGTCGGTGAGTTGCTCGGCGCCGCTATCGAGGCGGAACTGGTCGACCGGCACGAAGGTCAGGACGAAGCCCTTGCGGCCGCAATGGGAGCAGTTGCAGCTTATCGCCTCGCTGGGCGGGTCGGCATCGATCGTGAAGCTGACGGCGCCGCAATGGCAGCTTCCGCTATAGGCCATCGTCGTTCTCCTTTTGGTCCTTATGCGTCAACTGACCAGGCGCTTCAATCCCTCGATCCTATCCGCCTCCGCTGCCGGCTTGTCCTTGCGGATGCGGGCGATGCGGGGGAAGCGCATGGCGAGGCCGGATTTGTGGCGTTTGCTGTCGTGGATGGAGTCGAAGGCGACTTCGAGCACCAGCGTCTTTTCGACTTCGCGCACCGGGCCGAAGCGGTTCACCGTGTTCTGGCGGACGAAGCGGTCGAGCCATTTCAGCTCCTCGTCGGTGAAGCCGCTATAGGCCTTCCCCACCGGCAAAAGCTCACCATCGGCCGTCCAGCAGCCGAACGTATAGTCCGAATAGAAGGAGGAGCGTTTGCCATGGCCGCGCTGGGCATACATCATGACGCAGTCGGCGGTCAGGGGATCGCGCTTCCATTTATACCAGAGTGCCGCCTTGCGCCCGGCGACATAGGGGCTGTCACGGCGCTTGAGCATGATGCCCTCGATGGCGGCATCGCGGGCGCCGGCGCGGATGTCGGCCAGCGCCTCGAAATCGGGCGCGTCGATCACGGCAGACAGGTCGAAGCGGTCGGGGGATAGCTGCGCCATATAGGCTTCGAGCCGGGTGCGGCGCTGTTCCCAAGGCAGGGCGCGCAGATCGTCGTCGCCCTCGATCAGCAGGTCATAAAGGCGGACGAAGGCGGGATAGTCGGCCATCATCCTGGCGCTCACTGCCTTGCGGCCGAGCCGTTGTTGCAGGGCGTTGAAGCTGGCGGCCTCGCCTCCCTGAAATTCGCCCTTCACCAGCAATTCGCCGTCCAGCACGGCATGGCCGGTGAAGGCTTGCGCGATTTCGGGGAAGCTGCCCGTGATGTCGTCGCCACCGCGGCTGTAGAGGCGGGTTTCGCCCCCATGTTTTGGGCCGGTGCCGACGATCTGGATACGGATGCCGTCCCATTTCCATTCGGCGGCATAGTCGGCCAGGTCCACGCTGTCGGCCTCCAGCGGATGGGCGAGCATGAAGGGACGGAAATAGGGGGTGCCTTCCGGATCGGGGCGGGTGCTGCGGCCCTCGGCCCAGTCGAACAACGCGGCATAGGGCGGGGCGAGGGCGTGCCAGACCTGTTCGACATCATCGACGTCGAGCCCGAAGGCCTGGGCGAAGCCGGTCTTGGCGAGGCGGGCGGAAATGCCTACCCGAAGCCCGCCGGTGGCAAGCTTCAAGAGAGCGAAGCGGCCTGACGCGTCGAGATGGTCCATCATCTGCGCCAGTGCATCCGGCGCGGCGGCGCGGCTGACGCTGTGCAGCCGGTCGATGACGGCGGACAGGCTGAGCGCGCCGTCGTCCAGTTCGGCTGGTTCATTGCCGGGGCGGGGCCAGAGCAGGGCGACGGTTTCGGCCAGGTCGCCGACATAGTCGCGGCTCATCTCGAACAGCACGGGATCTACGCGGGCGCGGATCATCTCGCCGATGACGGAGGCCTTCACCGCCTTGAGGTCGAGATTGCCGGTCAGCGCAGCCAGTGCCCAGCCGCGGTCGGGATCGGGTGCCGCGCGCATATAGGCGGCGATCAGCGCCAGCTTGCCGTTGCGCGATCGGGTATAGACGAGGCCGTCGAGCAGTTGGGAGAAGGCGCGCATTACCCGTCCTCCTCATCCTCGCGGCCCACCAGGGCGAGTGCGCGGGCGCGATATTGGTGGGTCATGCACCAGTGGAGCAGGGCTTCCTCGCGGCCATGGGTGATCCAGGTCTCGCTCGGCGCGACTTCGCGGATCGTGTCGGTCAACTCGTCCCAGTCGGCATGGTCAGAAATGACCAGTGGCAGTTCGACATTGCGCTGCCGGGCACGCTGACGCACCCGCATCCAGCCTGACGCCATGGCGGCAATGGGGTCGGGCAGGCGGCGGCTCCAGCGATCGTTGAGGGCGGAGGGCGGCGCCAGCACGATCGCGCCGCGCATATCCTTCGCCGGCACGCCAGTCGCGCCGCGCAACTTCCCCATGTTGACGCCGAAATCCGCGTAGAGCGCGCACATGCGTTCGAGCGCGCCATGGATATAGATGGGGTCATGATGGCCGCGCGCGCGCAATTCGCAGATCACCCGCTGCGCCTTGCCGAGCGCATAGGCGCCGACCAGCACGCAGCGATCGGGATTGGCATGGAGGGCATGGAGCAGCCGGTCCATCTCGCTGCCGGTGTCAGGATGGCGGAAGACGGGCAGGCCGAAGGTCGCCTCGGTCACGAAGATGTCGCAAGGGACCGGCTCGAACGGCAGGCAGGTCGGGTCGGGGCGGCGCTTGTAGTCGCCGGTCACCACCACCCGCTCGCCGGCATGGTCGAGGGTGATCTGCGCCGATCCCAGCACATGGCCGGCGGGCACATAGCGGATGGTGACGCCGCCCAGCCTGATCTCCTCGCCATAGCCGACCGCCGTGCCGCTGGCCGTGCCATAGCGCAGCGCCATGATCGCCAGCGTTTCCCGCGTAGCCCAGACATGGCCGTGGCCGCCGCGCGCATGGTCGGCATGGCCGTGGGTGACGAGCGCGCGTTCCTGCGGCTGCGACGGGTCGATCCACGCATCGGCGGGGCGGACATAGATGCCGGTGGGGTGGGGTTCGATCCAGTGCGCCATCAGATGCAGAAGATGGGAAGAGCGGTCCCGGTTCCGCAAGGGGCGTCATCGTCGCGTCATCGGGCGGTCATGCGCACGACACGCGCCTGCCCTATCGGCCGACCGAACGACCCGGCAGCGAGGAGTGCGCCCATGGCCATGTCGGCCCACAAGAAAGTCACCAACGCGGTGCATCGTCATCGCCATCTGTCGAAGCAGGGGCTGCTGGAACGCGCCTTCACCTTCGCCTTCCGTGGCCTGGTCTATGCCCAGATTTGGGAAGACCCGGCGGTCGACATGGAAGCGCTGGCGATCACGCCCGACAGCCATGTGGTGACGATCGCGTCGGGCGGCTGCAATGTCCTCTCTTACCTGACCGCCGATCCGGCGAAGATCACGGCGGTCGACCTCAACACCGCCCATATCGCGCTTAACCGGCTGAAGCTGATGGCGGCGCAGACGCTGCCCGATCATGCCGCCTTCCACCGCTTTTTCGCGCGGGCCGACGACCGGGCGAACATCGCTGCCTATCGCGAGATCGTGGCGCCGCATCTGGATGAGGCGACGCGCCGCTATTGGGAGGGGCGCGACATGACCGGCCGCCGCCGCATCGGCGGTTTCGCGCGGGGCATCTACAAGCATGGCCTGCTCGGCCGCTTCATCGGCGCCGCGCATCTTCTGGCCCGACTGCATGGCGTGAACCCCAGGCGGATGCTGGACGCGCGGAGCCGCGACGAGCAACTGGCGATCTTCGAGCGGGAACTGGCGCCGATCTTCGACAAGGGCTTCGTCCGCTGGCTGACCAGCCAGCCTGCCTCGCTGTTCGGCCTCGGCATTCCGCCTGCTCAGTTCGAGGCGCTGGCCGGCGATGACCGTATGGATAGCGTGCTGAAGGCGCGCCTGAAGAAGCTGGCCTGCGACTTCGACCTCAAGGACAATTATTTTGCCGTGCAAGCCTTCGGGCGCGGCTATGCGGGCGGCGAAGGGCCGCTGCCGCCCTATCTGCAGGCGGCCAACCATCGCGCGGTGCGCGACCGGGCCGAGCGGGTCGATGTGCGCCACGTCAACTTCACCGACTTCCTCGCCAGCCAGTCGGCCGCATCGTGCGACCGCTACATCCTGCTCGATGCGCAGGACTGGATGGACGACGAGCAGCTGAACGCGCTCTGGGCGCAGATCACCCGGACGGCCAGGCCCGGCGCCCGCGTGCTGTTCCGCACCGCCGGCGAACCGAGCATCCTACCCGACCGCGTCGCCGACGACGTGCTGCAACATTGGGATTATCGGGCCGAAGCCTCGCGCGACTATACCGCTCGGGACCGGTCGGCCATCTATGGCGGCGTGCATCTCTATGTGCTGAAGGGCGCCGACGCATGAGTGGCCATGGGCAGTTGATGGACGGGGTCTATCGCTATCAGCGGCACATTTATGACCTGACCCGCAAATATTATCTGCTGGGTCGGGATGGGCTGATCGCCGATCTCGATCCGCCCGCCGGCGGGGCGGTGCTGGAGATCGGTTGCGGCACCGGTCGCAACCTGATCGCGGTCGGCAAGGCGTGGCCGAAAGCGCGGCTCTATGGCGTCGACATCAGCGACGCGATGCTGGACACGGCGCGCGCTTCGGTCGCGAAGGCGGGCTTGGCGGATCGGGTGACGCTGGCGCAGGGCGATGCCTGTGGCTTTGATCCGCAGGCGCTGTTTGGCCGGGCAAGCTTCGAGCGGGTGTTCATCAGCTATGCGCTGTCGATGATCCCCGAATGGGAAATGGCACTCGTCCAGGCGGCGCGCTGCGTGGCGCCGGGCGGCAAGCTGGAGATCGTCGATTTCGGCCAGCAGGAGGAATTGCCGGCTTTGTGGAAACGGGCGCTGTTCGGCTGGCTGGCGCGTTTTCATGTTTCGCCCCGGCGCGAACTCAACGCCGCGATCAACCGACTGGCGCAGGATATGGGCGGCTTTCCCCATGTCCGGACGCTCTATCGCGGCTATGCGGTCAGGGGCGGACTGATCCGGGTCTGATGTTGGATTTGTAGGAAAGGGCGCGCTTAACTTCGCACATTTCCCGCACATTGTGACATTTGATATCCAATGTAGGAAATCTTGTTGCCAAATGCGTGGCGGGCCAGTTGGTCCTGACCTGGCCGTCATAGCGCCATTTCAGGAGGTAGGACAGGGCGCCGCCGCAATCGGCTCGCCCCGTCCCCGTCCGATCAGGCGGCCTGACGTTCGGCCAGTTCCAGTTCCAGCCGGTCCCAGATCTCGACCAGTGCCGACACCAGGTCGCGCATCATCTCTTCATTATGGGCCGGGCCTGGGGTGAAGCGCAGCCGTTCGGTGCCGCGCGGCACGGTGGGATAGTTGATCGGCTGCACATAGGCGCCATATTCGGCGAGCAAGATATCGCTGATCCGCTTGGCCTTGACCGGATCGCCCACCATCAGTGGCACGATATGGGTGACCGAGTTCATCACCGGCAGGCCCGCGTCGCGCATCAATTGCTTGAGCTTGGCGGCCGAAGCCTGCTGGCCTTCGCGCTCGGTGCTGGATGTCTTCAAGTGCCGAACGCTCGCCAGCACGCCGGCGACCAGCACGGGCGAGAGCGAGGTGGTGAAGATGAAGCCGGGCGCGTAGCTGCGGATCACGTCGACGATCATCTGGTCGGCCGCAATATAGCCGCCCATCACGCCGAACGCCTTGCCCAGCGTGCCTTCGATGATGGTCAGGCGATCGGCGACATCGTCGCGCTCCGAAATGCCGCCGCCGCGCGCGCCATACATGCCCACGGCATGGACTTCGTCGAGATAGGTGAGGGCGTTATACTCGTCGGCGAGGTCGCAGATTTCCGCGATCGGCGCGACGTCGCCGTCCATCGAATAGACACTTTCGAAGGCGATCAGCTTGGGCGCCTCGGGATCTTCGGCGGCCAGAAGTTCGCGCAGATGATCGAGATCATTGTGGCGGAAGACGCGCTTTTCGCAGCCCGAATTGCGGATGCCCGCGATCATCGAGGCGTGGTTCAGCTCGTCCGAAAAGATGATGCAGCCCGGCAGGATCTTGGCGAGGGTCGAGAGGGTCGCTTCGTTCGAGACATAGCCCGAGGTGAAGAGCAGCGCCGCTTCCTTGCCGTGCAGATCGGCCAGTTCGCCTTCCAGATCGACATGATAATGGGTGTTGCCGCCGATATTGCGGGTGCCGCCCGAGCCGGCGCCGACATCATGCAGGGCTTCCTCCATGGCGGCGACCACCTTGGGATGCTGGCCCATGGCGAGATAGTCGTTCGAGCACCAGACAGTGATCGGCTTCGGGCCGTTATGACCGTGGAAGCAGCGGGCGTTTGGGAACGCCCCCTTGTTGCGCAGGATGTCGATGAACACGCGATAACGGCCCTCGCTGTGGAGCCGGTCGATCGCCTGCGAAAAGATGTGTTTGTAGTTCACTACGCCGTTCTTCCCGTTGCTCGCGCGCCGGTTTTCATGGTCGCGCCATCCTCTTCCTGAGGCTGGCATTTACCTGCGCGGGCGTGCCATTACCAGCGATAACCGCTCGCAACGATACGCGAATTTCCCTATCACTGTGAAAGACAGAATTCGCCATTGGACAAATGGCCTACCCCTGTTTCAGAGCGCGTCGATCCGATCAAGGCCATAGCCGGCGAGCGCATCGCGCAGCGCATCGACCTTGTCATCGACGCGGGTGAAGACGGCGATGCCGGGCGAAGGGGCGTCCGGCCAGGGCTGGCCCTGCGTCAGGAAGGCGATGCGCCGGGCGATCCCTTCGCCGCCATGGACGAAGCCCATGGGGTGCGGCGCGGCGGCGGCAAGCTCCCGTTCCACCAGCGGAAAATGGGTGCAGGCAAGCACGACCATGTCCATCCGGTCGCCGCCCGGCTGGTCGAGCAGGCCCGCCAGCGCATCGCGCGCGACAGCGGGGTCGAGGGTTTCGCCGCGCAGTTTCGCCTCGGCCAGTTGCACCAACGCGGCACTGCCATGGCGCAGCACGGTGCAGTCGGCGCCATGTTCGGCGGCGAGCCGGTCGACATAGGGCTGGCGCACGGTCGCATCGGTGCCCAGCACGCCGAACACCCGGCTTTTGGACAGCAGGGCGGCCGGCTTGATCGCGGGGACGGTGCCGACCACCGGAATGTCGAGCGCTGCGCGGACATGGGGCAGGGCGATGGTCGAGGCGGTGTTGCAGGCGATGACGGCGAGGCGCGGGCGATAGCGCTCCACCAGCCGGCCGAGCAGGGCGGGCACGCGCGCGGCAATTTCCGCTTCGCTCTTGGTGCCATAGGGGAAGCCGGCGCTGTCGGCAGCATAAACGACTGGCGCGGTCGGCAAGGCAGCGCGGGCCGGGGCGAGGATGGAGAGCCCCCCTACGCCGGAATCGAAGAAAAGGATGGGAGCGTCTGGTGCGACCGTCATGCGCGCCTGTGTCGCGGCATGGGGCGGGAGTGTCAACGGGCCGCGCTTGCAAAGCGGGCCGCGCGCTGCCAACTCGCGGGTCGACCCAAGGAGAGCATGAATGACGCAGCCCAGCATGAAGCAGAAGATGATCGCGGGCGAACCCTATCATGCGAGCGACCCGGAAATCATCGCGGACCAGCTGGCTGCGGCGGAATGGATGCGGCGTTTCAACGCGACCCTGCCACCCGAGCGCGAGGAACTGCTGCGCGAAAGGCTTGGCGCGCTGGGGGCGGGATCGACGATCCGGCCGCCCTTCCACTGTGACTATGGCTTCAACATCTTCCTGGGCGCGGGCGTGTTCCTGAACTTCAACTGCGTCATCCTGGACGTCGTGCCGGTGACGATCGGCGACGGCACGCAGATCGGCACCGGGGTGCAGATATTGACCGCCGACCATCCGCGCGATCCGGCCGAGCGCGCCACCGGCATCGAATGGGGCGTGCCGATCACCATCGGCCGCAATGTGTGGATCGGCGGCGGGGCGATCATCCTGCCGGGTGTCACGATCGGCGACGATGCGCTGATCGGCGCGGGCAGCGTGGTGACGCGCGACGTGCCGGCCGGCGCGACCGTGGTCGGCAATCCGGCGCGGGTGCGGTAAACCGATACTGCCCATTGCCCCGTGCGCCTGTCACGCTATGGTCGCGCGCAACAATCAGAACAGGCCGGCCGATTGCATCGGCTGTCCTGTTCTGGTCTTTTGATTTACCGCGTTTTCCGAGTCAGCAGCTGTTCCACCTGCTTCGAAAACGCTTTATCGGCGAATTTCATGACACCTCCCTGGCTGCTTCCCGCTTTCGTCCTGGTGCTGGGCTATCTGCTCGGTTCGATCCCCTTTGGCCTGCTGCTGACGCGCTTTACCGGCGCGGGCGACCTGCGCCAGATCGGGTCGGGCAATATCGGCGCGACCAATGTGCTGCGCACCGGACGCAAGGGGCTGGCGGCGGCGACCCTGCTGCTCGACCTGCTCAAGGGGGCGGCGGCGGTGCTGATCGGCGCGGCGCTGGTGGATGGTGGCGGGCCGATGGCGGGCGCCATGGCGTTCATCGGCCATTGCTACCCGGTCTGGCTGCGCTTTGCCGGCGGCAAGGGCGTGGCGACGATGATGGGCGTGGTGACAGCCATGTATTGGCCGGCCGGCATCGTTTTTGCCGTCGTGTGGCTGGGCGCGCTGTTCGGCACCAAATGGTCGTCGGTCGGCGGCATGGCGGCCGCTGTCAGCGCGCCGATCGCCATGGTTGCGTTCGGCCGGATCGAACTGCTGCCGGTCAGTCTTGCGCTGGCGCTGATCGTGCTGTGGCGGCACCGCGCCAATATCACCCGGCTGATGAAGGGCGAGGAGCCCAAGGTCGGCAGTTCCAAGCAGAAAGCCGCCGCCGAGTGAGCGGGCAGGAGCGGTTCGACCGTCTCCGCCTGATCCGATCCCCCCGGATCGGCCCCGTCAGCTACCGCCAGTTGCTCGCTCGCTTCGGTAGCGCGGACGAGGCGTTGCGTGCCATTCCCATGCTCGCCGCGCGGGGTGGGGGCGAGGCGCGGGTGGCCGATGCCGCCGCGATCGAGCGCGAGATCGCCGCCACCCGTGCGACCGGCGCCCGCTATCTGCTGATGGGCGATGCCGACTATCCTGCCCTGCTGGCCGAGATGGAGGGCGCGCCGCCTGCGCTGATCGTGCGGGGCGACGCGGCGATCACGGCGCGGCCCTGCATCGCCATGGTCGGCGCGCGCAATGCGTCGGCTGCGGCCTGCCGCTTTGCCCGCATATTGGCGCAGCAACTGGGCGATCGGGGCGCGGTGGTCGTATCCGGCCTGGCGCGCGGCATCGATACGGAAGCGCATCGCGGGTCGATCGACAGCGGCACGATCGGCGTGATCGCCAGCGGCATCGACATCGCTTTCCCGCCCGAAAATGCCGCCTTGCAGGAGGATGTGGCGGAGTGCGGCCTGCTGGTGACCGAGCATCCGCCCGGCACCCAGCCGCTTGCCCGGCACTTCCCTGCGCGCAACCGGATCATCGCGGGCCTGGCGCTGGGCACGGTGGTGGTGGAGGCGGCGCCCAAGTCCGGGTCGCTGATTACCGCAAGGCTCGCGACGGAGGCGGGACGCGAGGTAATGGCGGTGCCGGGATCGCCGCTCGACCCGCGGGCGCAGGGCTGCAACCTGCTGATCCGGGAGGGCGCGACATTGGTGCAGAATGCCGACGATATCTTGGAGGCGATCGGCGGGCTTGATCCCCGCATGGTGCGGCAGGGCAGTTTCGACTTCATCGGCCAGCCGGTGTCGAGCGATGTCGCCGATGCCGACCGCGCTGCGGTGATCGTGCTGCTGGGGCCGGTCGCGGTGGCGGTGGACGAGATCATCCGCCTGTCCGGCCTGTCACCCGCTATCGTGCAGACGGTGCTGCTGGAACTGGAACTGGCGGGCGGGCTGGAACGGCAGGCCGGCGGACGGGTCAGCTTGCGGTAGACGATTACTCCCCGGATGTGATCAATCCCACCAAAAGAACCACCAATCTGACTCCATGAGTCCGGCCGCCAACGGAGCCAAGGTGTCCGTGCCTTGATAGACGATGTCCGCGCAGTAGAAAAACTGGTGGCGAGCAAGGGTTAGCGCTTCCGCCCGCGTCTTCGGACGTCTGGCAACTCGCATGTTGATCGTATCGCCGTTGATGCCGATCAGTTCTGCGCCATAACGATCATGCCAGTATCGCATGGCAGCCACATGGATTTCGGGAGAAGGGCAGGCGTTCCAGTTGCCCCATCGCAGATAGGCTGGCACTTCATAGGAATTGGGTGTGGGTATGATCAGGATGTGAACGTGCGTTAACGGCTTGCCGGTCAGTATATCGCTGGCGATGGTGAAGCCCGGTTGAGCATCGGTCGTCGAAGTTGGCCATGCCCCTTCGTCTGGCATCGCATCGTCTTCAGGATCGCTACCATATTCATCACGCCAAAGCTGCTCGAATATTTCAGGTGTTCTGACGGCGTTTGAAGCTGCGATTATTTCAGCAGGTGTAGTCGGTGAGCTTGCTGAAGCGTTGGCAGGTTGCGGGAAGACCGCATTATCTTCGAGACTAAACTGTTCGGCGATACGGTCGAGCGCTTCATCGTCGCCGATGACCACGGGCCAGCCTTCACCTGAATTCCGAAGGCGTGTCCACTCCGTGAGCGCATTCGCTCCAGCCACTGTAACATATCGATAGGGCAGGGCTGCGCGGATACTCTGCTGCATAGCGGATGCAGCATCAACAGGACTGACATTGCCATCATTCAAAGCAGCGCGTGCATTTTGCCTGCTTCCATTCAGGAAGGTCGTTGCCGCTGCCATCAACATGGCCAAAAAATTCCGCCGCATCATTCGCTGCTCCGCTAGGAACGAGTTGGTCGGGGGTAAGCGATTCGTCATTGATGCCATTTGTCAGATTGGCTTGACGCGCTACGTGTTTGCTCCCCACCTTACACACACACGCGTAAGCAGCTACTGGACCCACATGCAACTTGTCATTGTCGAATCGCCGGCCAAGGCGAAGACCATCGAGAAATATCTGGGTGGGGATTTTCACGTCCTCGCCAGCTACGGCCATATTCGCGATCTGCCCGCCAAGGACGGGTCGGTGGACCCGGACGACGGCTTTGCCATGTCCTGGGAAAATTATGGCGACAAGGGCAAGCAGCTGAAAGCCATCGCCGACGAGGCCAAGAAGGCGACGCGCCTGATCCTCGCGACTGACCCTGATCGCGAAGGGGAAGCGATCAGCTGGCATGTGCAGGAAGTGTTGCGCGCCAAGAAGGCGCTGCCCTCCGTCGTGGACCGGGTGACGTTCAACGCGATCACCAAGGCGGCGGTGCTGGACGCGATGGCCAAGCCGCGCGCGCTGGACGAGGATCTGATCGACGCCTATCGGGCGCGCCGGGCGCTCGACTATCTGGTGGGCTTCACCCTGTCGCCGGTGCTGTGGCGCAAGCTGCCCGGCGCCAAGTCGGCCGGCCGCGTGCAGTCGGTCGCGCTGCGGCTGGTGGTGGAGCGCGAGCGCGAGATCGAGAGCTTTACCCCGCAGGAATATTGGTCGGTCGCGGCCGAAATGGAGCAGGGCGGACAGGGCTTTACCGCGCGCCTCGTCCGCTGGAAGGGCGAGAAGATCGACCGCCTGACCATCGGCAAGGAAGGCGATGCCATGGCCGCCAAGGCGGACGTGGAGGCCGGTCGCTTCACCGTCGACAAGGTCGAGACCAAGCCGCTCACCCGCAATCCGCCGCCGCCCTTCACCACATCGACCCTGCAGCAGGAAGCCGCGCGCAAGCTGGGCTTCTCCGCCAGCCACACGATGCGGATCGCGCAGCAGCTCTACGAGGACGGCGCGATCACCTATATGCGTACCGACGGCGTGCAGATGGACGGAAGCGCCATCTCGGCCGCGCGCAAGGCGATCGCGGAGCGCTATGACGGCGGCTATCTGCCCGAAAAGCCGCGCCAATATCAGACCAAGGCGAAGAATGCGCAGGAAGCGCACGAAGCCATCCGCCCGACCGAGTTCCATCGTGACAAGGTTGGCGGCGGCGATCATGCGCGCCTCTACGACCTGATCTTCAAGCGGGCGCTGGCGAGCCAGATGGCCTCGGCCCGGCTGGAGCGCACCACCATCGACATGGTCGACGGCAGCGGCAGCCACACGCTGCGCGCCACCGGCCAGGTGGTGATCTTCCCCGGCTTCCTGGCCCTTTATGAGGAAGGCCGCGACGATGCCGAGGATGACGATAGCAAGCTGCTGCCGCGCCTGAGCGAAGGGGATGCGCCGGCCAAGAAGAAGGTCACGGCCGAGCAGCATTTCACCCAGCCGCCGCCGCGTTACTCCGAAGCCTCGCTGGTCAAGAAGCTGGAAGAATTGGGGATCGGTCGCCCGTCGACCTATGCCTCGACGCTGCAGGTTCTGAAGGACCGCGACTATGTGAGGATCGAGAAGAACCGCTTCTTCGCCGAGGAAAGCGGGCGTCTCGTCACGGCTTTCCTGGAGCGCTTCTTCGAGCGCTATGTCTCCTATGACTTCACTGCGGGTCTTGAGGACGAGCTGGACGAGATCAGTGGCGGCCGTGCCCAGTGGCAGGAAGTGCTCGAAGCCTTCTGGAAGGACTTCAAGCCCAAGACCGCCGAGATCATGGAGCAGAAGCCGTCCGACATCACGGCCGAGCTGGACAAGTTCCTGGAGCCGATGCTGTTCCCGCCCAAGGCGGACGGCAGCAATCCGCGCGCCTGCCCGCTCTGTGCTGACGGCCAGCTTTCGCTGCGCGGTGGCCGCTTTGGCGCGTTCATCGCCTGCTCCAACTATCCCGAGTGCAAATATACCCGCAAGTTCGGTCAGCCGGGTGGCAGCGATGGCGCCGATACCGGGCCGGAGGTGCTGGGCCAGCATCCCGAAACCGGGCAGGACATCGTCAAGAAGTCCGGCCGTTTCGGTCCCTATATCGAGATGGGCGAAGGCAAGGAGGCCAAGCGCGGGTCGATCCCCAAGGATCTGCCCGATGGCGAGATGACGCTGGACTGGGCGATCAAGCTGCTGAGCCTGCCGCGCGAAGTCGGCCTGCACCCGGAAACGGGCCTGCCGATCGTCGCCAATATCGGCCGTTTCGGTCCCTATCTGCTGCATGACGGCAAATATGGCCGCCTGTCCTCCACCGCCGAGATTTTCGAGGTGGGCATGAACATGGCCGTCGCCAAGCTCGCCGATGCGGCGAACAAGGGTGGTCGTGGCGGATCGTCGCGCGAGCCGTTGAAGGTGCTGGGCAAGCATCCGCGCACTGAGGCGGAGATCAAGCTGATGGCGGGCCGTTATGGCCCCTATGTCACCGACGGCACCACCAACGCGACCCTGCCCAAGACGATCGAGCAGGATGCGCTGACGCTGGAGGAGGCGGCCCAGCTGATCGACGCCCGCGCGGCGGCGGCCCCGGCCAAGAAGGGCAAGAAGGCACCGGCGAAGAAGCCTGCCGCCAAGAAGCCGGCGGCGAAGAAGGAAGCGGGCGAAAAGAAGCCCGCCGCCAAGAAAGCCCCGGCCAAGAAGAAGGCGGAGAGCGCCAAGGCATGATCGGCACCATGGCGGGGCGTGCCTGCGCGATCGTCGCCCTGCTGCTGTCGGCGGCCAGCCCCGCGCTGGCCGTCGAACCAGAGGTCGTGCGCTTTCAGGTCGGCGACAAGGAACTGCACTGGACCGTGCCGGAGGGCTATTGCCCGCCCAAGGGGCCGATGGCGTCGCTGGCACAGATGATGGCGACCATGGACACGCAGAATGTCACGGTCCTGACCCTCTATGCCTGCGATGCGACGCTGACGAAGCTGGATCGCTATATCCTCGTCAAGGCGCCGGTCGCGGCGCTGATGGCAACGCTGGAGCGGGATCAGTTCCTCACGCTGATGGAAGCGGAGTTCGACACACCGGCGTTCAAGGCTTTCCTGGAAAAGGGTGATGTGAACGGGACCATCGACAAGGGGATGGAGACTCTGTTCGGCGCCAAGACCCAGACCAGCGGCAAGGTGGTGCCGATGGGGATGGACGATAGCTGTGCGATCATCGGTGGATCGATGACGATGCAGACCCAGCAGGCGCAGGTGGCGATCGGCGTTGGCGGTTGCCTGACGGCGGCGGCGGGCAAGGCGATCCTGGTCGCCGCCTATGAAGGCTATGACGGGCCGGACACGGTCCGCACACTGGTGCAACGGTCGCGCGACTTTGCCCTGTCGATCATCGCGGAGAATGAAGCGCCGGCAAGCTGAGGCGAAATCACGTAAAAATATGACCCGCGCTTGAAATTCCACGTTACCCGTGCTGACCATGCGGCCTGGCCGTTCGGCCCAATGTCAGAACAGGGGTTTGATACCGTGACAATGATATCCCGTTTGCTGCTGTCGGCGGCAATGGTGGCCGGCGCCTGTGCCGCGCCGGCAATCGCGCAGCCCAAGCAGGTGCTGACCCACGAAAGCTTGTGGATGATGAAGCGCGTCGGCGCGCCGGTGGCGAGCCCGGACGGCAAGTGGGTGGTCTATTCCCTGAGCGAACCTTCCTATGAGAAGGATGGTGCGGTCAGCGACCTGTGGATCGTGCCGACCGACGGATCGGCGGCGCCGCGCCGCCTGACCGCGACCAAGGCGGGCGAGGGCGATCCGGCCTGGGCATCTGACAGTCGCCGCATCGCCTTTTCCGCCAAGCGCGAGGGTGACGATGTCGCGCAAATCTATGTGCTGGACCTGGCCGGTGGTGAAGCCCGCCGCGTGACCAGCATCCCGACCGGGGCGGGCAAGCCGATCTGGCGGCCCGATGGCCAGGCGATCCTGTTCGAAAGCGCGGTCTATCCCGGTGCGATGGATGCCGCCGCCAACAAGAAGGCGGCCGAGGAGCGCAAGGCGCGCAAGTATAATATGCGCGTCTATGAGCATTTCCCGATCCGCTACTGGAATGACTGGCTGGACGACAAGCGGCCGAGCCTGTGGCTCCAGCCGCTGGCGGAAGGGGCGCCGGCCCGCGATATCCTTTCCGCGACCAAGCTGGCGCAGGCCGATGGCTTTGGCGGCAACGCCCAGAGCGACGGCGGCATGACGCTGGCCCCGGTCTGGAGCCCGGACGGCAAGGAGATCATCTTCACCGCCACCACTGAGCGCTGGAATGCCGCCCATGCCCGCGTCAATTTCGGCCTCTATCGCATGCCGGCCGACGGCGGCGAGCCAGTGCTGGTGACGCCGACACCGGGCGAATATGGCGACATGAAGTTCACGCCGGACGGCAAGAGCCTGATCTTCAAATATAATAGCCAGGGCGAGGAGGTGTATGATCTGGCCCGCCTGCACCGTGTCGCCTGGCCTGCGGGTGGCGCGGCGATGCCGTTGACCGGGGCGTTCGATCGCGAAGTGGACGGCTATGCCGTGACGCCCGACAGCCGCACCCTCTATCTGACCGTGCCCGATGCGGGCATGGAAAATCTCTATCGCGTCGCGGTGAGCGGCGGCACGCCCGAACTGGTGATCGCGCCCAAGGTCGGTGGCTATGCCGGGATCGACATTCCGTCGGATGCCAAGTCGACGCAGATCATCGCCAGCTATGGCAGCTCGGTAAACCCCGCGGAAATCGTGCGGATCGACCCGGCGGCCAAGCGGCACAAGAACCTGACCAACGTCAACACCGCGCTCGCCGCGACGATCGATTGGGCCAGCCCGGACCATTTCTGGTTCACCACCGACAAGGGGCGGCGCATCCACAACATGATCGTCACGCCCCCGGCGTTCGACCCGGCGAAGAAATATCCGCTGATGGTGTTGATGCATGGTGGCCCGGCATCGTCCAACATGGACCAGATCGGCCTGCGCTGGAATTATCACCTGCTCGCCAGCGCCGGCTATGTCGTGCTGATGACCGACTATACCGGCTCGACCGGCTATGGGGAGGCTTTCTCGCGGGCGATCAAGCTCGATCCGCTGCGTGGCCCGGCGAACGAGATCAACCAGGCGGTGGATGAGGCGGGCAAGCGCTATGCCTTCATCGACACCGCCAATGCCTGCATCGGCGGCGCCAGCTATGGCGGCCATCTCGCCAACTGGATGGAGGCGACCACCACCCGCTACAAGTGCATCGTCAGCCATGCCGGCGAAGTCGACCTGCTGACCCAGTGGGGCACCAGCGATTTCAACTATGGCCGCGAAGTGGCGAGCGGCGGTCCGCCCTGGGGCGACAGCCCGGTCTGGCGCGACCAGAGCCCGATCACCTATGGCAAGGACTGGAAGACGCCGATGCTGCTGACGGCGGGCGAGCGCGATTTCCGCGTGCCGCTGGCGAACACGCTGGAAACATGGTCGACCTTGCAGCGCATGCAGGTGCCCAGCCGCCTGCTGATCTTCCCCGATGCCTGGCACTGGATCACCAAGCCGGAGGACAGCCGCCAATTCTACCGCGAGGTGCAGGGCTGGCTGGCCCATTATCTGAAAGGGGCGCCAGAAGTGAAGGGCGGTCCGTTGGCTGCGCCGGGCATCCGCGTCAAGCAGGACTGATCCTATCGGCTGCGCCCCGTTGATCCCCGGGCGCAGCCGGCTTCAATAATGGACGTTGACGGTGACCGTGTCGGCATAACTGTCCGGTCGGAAATCGGCGTCAGGCAGGACGACGAAGACACTATGGCTGTCGGGATTCCCGCTGCCTGCGCCGCCGACGCCGTTGCCCACGCTGGTCTCCGTCGCGCTGTTTCCCCAGATCGGGCCGCTGGCGCTGATCGAGCGTAGTTGATAGGGGGGGTGATCGGGATTGCCGCTGCTGCCCGACAATATTCCTGCGCCGTCATTATCGCCGTTGGATGGCATCAGACCGATATAATAGGGAATGCCGGTCGGACAGGTAATGCTGATGGTCGTCGATCCGACGATGGCGGTGGCGGTGGGCGAAACCGTACCAAGATCGACAGGAATGCCGGCCTGCACCGTGCAGGCGGCCGAGCGTTCTGCGGTGACGGTCAGAGTCCCCTGGGCGCCGGAAAAATCCGGCGGCAGGGAATTTTGGCAGAGGGGATTGCCGGTATCGATGAACCCGACAATGGTATTGTAGAAATAGCCTGTGAAAGTGCCGGATACGCCGCTCGAATTCCCTTCGATCCTGGCGTAATAGGGTAAACTGCCGCTGACGATCCCTGGGGTGCCGGCTGGTGCAGTGACCTGCACGCTGACAGGGTTGGCTTCGGTCCATATCTCGGTCATCGCTGCATCTTCATAAATGTTGAAGTCGAGCGTCTGCGTCCCGGTGCTGTCCAGCATCACCGGCGCCCCTGGTACGCCGGGATAGCTGGGCGTGCCGATGCCGCCGCACAAGGTGAAGGTCACGGGACTGTCACTGTAGTTCTGACAGGTCCACGCGGCCATGCCGGCGGTCGTAGTGGCCGTTCCGAAATTCAGATCCATCGCACCTGAGGGACCGCACAACAGGTTCGCCTCGGCTTTTTCAGGGGCCATAAGGCCTAGGAACATGGTGGCGACCAAGATGATGAAACCGCTCCACAGCGTCAGGCGGATCATGGGTGGCATTCCTTTCATCGGTCGGAACATGTCTGATTTCCCACACGTCCCGCCTTCTCGAAAGCAGGACGTGGCGGCAGTATGACATGGCAGCGGCCCGCCGGCCGGTCGGCGATCAACATCGCGCCCGGGCGTGCCTCTTCGACATAAAGCTGACCGTCGAAGCCGACGGCCATCGCCGGCCCTGTGCCATCGGCATAGCTGATCCTTGTCCCTTCGGGCACAATCTGTCCGGAGTCATCGATCAGGGTCATCAGCATGGAACGGGTCGGCGCGACCGGAAAATTGACCAGCACGCCGGCTCGATCGGCGGGAATGGCTTCCCGATCAAGAGTTGCAAGGTCGAAGGTGGCGGGCAGGTCGGACGGATCTATGCTCACAAGGTTACGTTGATAGGCATTGAGACCGGTGACCAGCAGCTTGCCTTGCTCATTGGTGGCACCAAAACGGCGATGATAGACGGAGACGGGTATGTCCGGAATGCCGTTGGTCGAGACCAGGGCAAAGGAGTCGTAGATCGTCCGCGCGGCAAACAGGCTACCATCCATCAAGACCAATGATCCGCGGTAGCCAACAAATCCGGTGGTCGTCCGGTTGCGGATGTCGAGGCCGGCAGATGCTTCGCCATGGCGGCCGCGATAATCGATACGTCCGGAACCTGCCAGGTCGACATCATCGTCCCAGTCGGAACGCCACAGGTTGAGGTTCCAGCCGATGCCACCGTCCAGCGGGGCAGCCCGCCGGACGTTGAGATTGGCGCTGCTGCTGTCCTTTTGGGTCTGGACGCTCATGCTGACATCGTCGCGGCGGTCAGGCGACCAGGTCAGCGTCAGAAACAGGCTGTGATTACGCGCACCCGAAAGTTGCTTCTGGGTTCTTACGCCTAGCCACCATTGACGGGATACGGCCTTGTTCCAACTCAATTCGGCATAACGATAGCGTTCGATGGCAGGATAGCGCTGGCTTACATAATTCAATCCGAAGGCGCCAAGCGAGCGGCTGTTGAAGCCGGCATAGGCGATGTCGCGATCACGGGGATAGGGCGCGCCGCCGCGACGGGCGAGATCGGCATAATCATGCGACGCCCGCATCATTTCAAGGCCGATACGGAACCGGCGATTGGTCCAGCCATAGCCAAGGGTCACTACCTGACCAAAGCGGCCATCCATTCGACTTGCGCCCAGCGATCCCGACAGGATGCCGGCCATGCCCATGCGGATGACGGCGCCCGTGCCGCCATTGGCATAATGGCTCGCGACCTCCGCATGGCCTTCGATCGTCAGCCAGTTGGTGAGGCCATATCGCCCATTGGCCGAGCCAAATGGATTGCTGGCATAATCGAATGATGTCAGGCCCCAGCCGCGTCGTATCGCGCCCGCCTCGGCCGACCATTCGGCCAACCCCTCACGGAGCAGCAATGGGGTATCGTAGATCTGGAAATCCAGCGATGTCACCCGCCCGGTGACATCGGTCAGGACGAGTTGGGCGTTCCCCGCCCCATTGATGCGGGAATGGCCTGAACCCAGTTCGAACGGGCCGGCCGGCAATTCGCCGCTATATTGGCGGGCGCCGTTGATGAAGAGATCGACCTTGGAAGGCAGAGTGGCGCTGCCAAGGAAGGAGGGAAGCGGTGCAGTCACCAGATAGGGCTGAAGGCGGTTGTTGGTGCCGATCTGTATGCCGCCCATCCGGATCGTCCTGGTCCAGCGGGACGGGACCGTCAGTGTATCGCCCAGGCGCAGCGTCAGGCGCCGGTCGGGCCAGGACCAGGACAAGGATGAGTCGAGTCGCGTAAAGCCCCGATTTTGCGCGATATTCGAGGTTCTTATGATCCCGGTGTTGTTGAGGACCATATTGTGGTTGAAATAACGCAGTTCGGTAAAGCCGGTCGCGCTTGATCGGCTCTGGGCGATGACGGCGGTCGCGTCATAGTTCAGGATCAGGCCCTCGCCGGGCGCGGCCTGGGCCGACGCATGAATATAGATGTTGCGCGTCGCCGCCGGGAGCGTCAGCAACTGCGGCTGCGCCATGATGCTCAGCCGCTGCTCGCCGGCATTATAGGTGGTGGCGATGCCCGCAAGCCGGTTCAGGCACAGTAGATCATCCGTGCCATCGGTCACGGCCAGGCCCAGGCGGGCAAATGTTTCGCGCCTGGTCCAGATTTCGCCCGCTATCAGTGCAAATTCGTGCAGTCCACGCTCTTCGCCATTGACGGTCACGGCGAGGATCAGTGGCGTGCCCTGAACGGTAGAGCCGGTTGCCGCATATGTGCTCATCATCGCGCCCGGCGCGAAGACCTGATCATCGTCGCTGGCCGGTGCGCCAGATAAGCCGGTATCGACCGCATCTCCTGCAATGGCTCTCCCGGTTGATCCGATCGCAATGAAAAAAGCTATTTCATTGACCAGAAGAAGCCCGCGGAAGCGGCCGCGTGACCTTCCTGCCATTCACCATCACCTCGAAATTCCCGCCCCTGAGCGTCGCCCCCGGAAAAGCGCGCAAGGCGAAGGACATTCTTGATCCCGGTAGGACATAGCCTATGAGGCCCGGCGCGATCGGATCCCTGCGGCCATCGGGCTGCACCACCACCGCGCCGGATAATTGCGCATGCGTCCCGCCGCTATTTTCGACCGTGATCCTGTCGCGCGACGCGAGATTCCAGTTCAGGTTCGGGGCTGTCCGTCCGCAGGACCTGGTCGTCAGGAACACGGGAACGGAATAGCTCAACCGATAGCGTAAGCCGTTCGCGTCAGCAGGCTGCCGGGGATCGGGCAGTTCGTCTATCTTCAGTCGGAATGCCTGTTCGCAATCGCTTGCGGCTGCTGGCGCCATCGATCTTCGGACCAGCCGGACGACCTGCCGCCGCTGCCCGCCGATTTCCACGAAGGGCGGGCTTGCCAGCACATCCTCCGTCGCGATCAGCTTGTCGGCTGCCTCGGCCTGGCTCCAGCGATAGACCCGTATCTGCGCCCGGATCGGCTGGCTGGTCGAATTGATCAGCCAGATCACACCCGAGCGTTCCACGATCTTGAGGAGGACTGGCGATACCTGAAGCCCTGATCCTGCAGCCGGCCATGTGCAGGACAGGCCAAGCACCAGGCCGCACAACATGGTCCGGCGAGATAGGAACATACGCACGAAGCCGTCAGAAATTGACGCTGACAGTTACGGTATCGGCATAGTCGCCCGGCGTGAAATTGAGACTGGGTGCGATGGCGTAGACAGGTATGGATTGATCCGCACCCGTTCCGGTTCCCGCATAACCATTGCCCGCATCGGTATCGGTGGCGGTGTTGCCCCAGATTGTCGTCCCGGCATCCTGATAGAGTTGGTAGGGGACTTCATCAGTGGTCGAGCCAATCATCACGCCTGCCCCGCTGGTGTCGTTATTCGATGGCAAGAGGCCGATATAATAGGGGGTGTTCGGGGAGCAGTTCACCGTAAGGCTGTTGTTGCCCTGAACATTGGTATCAGTCGATGGATGCGTGCCCAGATCGACATCGGACGGGCTGCCAGCCGTCACATCGCAGGATGCCTCGATCGTCACCAGAACCTGGAACGTATCCGTAACAGTATCTGCTTGGCCGGGCACTGATATGAATATGGCCCCGCCTGCGGTAAGCAGAATATGGAAATGCCGAAAAATCGTCATTAACCAGACTCCTTCAATCCATGCAGATTTCAAAACCCGTTGTATTGCAGCTATATTATGGATTTTCTTTCATCTGTATCGGGCAAAACCCGGATGTCGCTCAATGGCGACGCGACATTACACGGGTGTCGCAAAGGTATTGATTGAAATGGTCAATTTTCGGAATTGCCCGGTCGATGGACGCATCGGCTGCGCGTGCCGCGCACGGGATTACCCGGTCATGGCGAATATCGGCCGGAGCCAGATGATCCGCCCATTTTCGGCCAGACGATACCGTCATCCAGCACGGGAATGAGGAGGGCGGTAGGTCGGCGGGAGGAAAGGCAATCTTCTCCCGCCGACCGCGTTCAGATCAGTCCTTTTCGACCTGGCTGACGTCGCGCACCGCGCCGCGGGCGGCGTTGGTGGTCAGCGCCGCATAGGCGCGCAGGGCGGGCGAGACATTGCGCTTGCGGCCGAAGGGCTTCCACGCCTTCTTGCCGCGCGCGACCATCTCCTCATGGCGCCTGGCCAGTTCGGCATCGTCGACCAGCAACTGGATGCCGCGATTGGGGATGTCGATCAGGATCGGGTCGCCGGTCGCGACGAGCGCGATCAGGCCGCCCTCGGCCGCCTCGGGCGAGACATGGCCGATCGACAGGCCCGATGTGCCGCCGGAGAAGCGGCCGTCGGTGATGAGCGCGCAGGCCTTGCCCAGCCCCTTCGACTTCAGATAGCTGGTCGGATAGAGCATTTCCTGCATGCCGGGGCCACCCTTTGGCCCTTCGTAGCGGATGACGACGACGTCGTTGGCCTTCACCTCATTGCCCAGGATGCCCGCGACCGCCGCGTCCTGGCTTTCATAGACGCGGGCGGTGCCGTGGAAGGTCAGGATGCTGTCGTCGACGCCGGCGGTCTTCACGATGCAGCCTTCGGGCGCCAGATTGCCGAACAGCACGGCAAGGCCGCCATCCTTCGAGAAGGGATGTTCGGCGCTGCGGATCACGCCGGTCTGGCGATCCATGTCCAGTTCCTTCCAGCGGTTATTCTGGCTGAAGGCCTGGGTGGTGCGCACGCCGCCGGGCGCTGCCTTGAAGAAATCCTGCACGGCCTCGCTGTTGGTGCGGCTGATGTCCCAGCGGTTGATCGCCTCGCCCATGGTGGTGGCGTGGACGGTCGGCAGACTGGTGTCGATCAGGCCGGCGCGTTCGAGCTGGCCCAGGATCGCCATGATGCCGCCGGCGCGGTGGACATCCTCCATATGCACGTCCTGCTTGGCCGGCGCGACCTTGCACAGGCAAGGCACGCGGCGCGACAGCCGGTCGATATCGGCCATAGAGAAATCGATGCCGCCTTCATGCGCGGCGGCGAGCAGATGCAGCACCGTATTGGTCGAGCCGCCCATCGCGATGTCCAGGCTCATCGCATTTTCGAAGGCGGCATGGCAGGCGATGTTGCGCGGCAGGGCGGATGCGTCATCCTGCTCATACCAGCGGCGGGCGAGGTCGACGATGGTGTGGCCGGCCTCGCGGAACAGCTTCTCGCGATCGGCATGGGTCGCCAGGATCGAGCCATTGCCCGGCAGCGACAGCCCCAGCGCTTCGGTCAGGCAGTTCATCGAATTGGCGGTGAACATGCCCGAGCAGCTGCCACAGGTGGGGCAGGCGGCCTTTTCGATCGCGGCGACTTCCTCGTCGGTGTAATTTTCGTCGGCGGCGACGACCATCGCGTCGACCAGGTCGAGCGCCACGGTCTTGCCGCGAATGTCGGCCTTGCCGGCCTCCATCGGCCCGCCCGACACGAAGATGACGGGGATGTTGAGGCGCATCGCGGCCATCAGCATGCCCGGCGTGATCTTGTCGCAGTTGGAAATGCACAGCAGCGCGTCGGCGCAATGGGCATTGACCATATATTCGACGCTGTCGGCGATCAGATCGCGGCTGGGCAGCGAATAGAGCATGCCGTCATGGCCCATGGCGATGCCGTCATCGACCGCGATGGTGTTGAATTCCTTGGCGACGCCGCCGGCGGCCTCAATCTCGCGCGCGACCAGCTGGCCCAGATCCTTCAAATGGACATGGCCGGGCACGAACTGGGTGAAGCTGTTGGAAATGGCGATGATCGGCTTGCCGAAATCCTCGTCCTTCATGCCGGTGGCGCGCCAGAGGCCGCGCGCGCCCGCCATGTTGCGGCCGTGGGTGCTGGTGCGTGAACGATAATGAGGCATTTTGCGCCGTTCCTGTAATCTTGTTTCCCTGCAATGGGAGCCCCCTACGCCTTTGCGCAAAGGTTGTGAAATATATTATTGATGCCGTATAAGGTCGCAAGGAGACTTTGTTGCCATGGACCTTCGCCCGCTGCGCCATTTCATCGCCGTCGCCGACACGCTGCATTTCGGCCAGGCGGCGCAGCGCCTGGGCATGACCCAGCCGCCGCTCAGCCAGTCGATCCTGGCGCTGGAGCGGGAATTGGGGGCGCCGCTCTTCATCCGGTCGAAGCGCAATGTCGCGCTGACCGCCTTTGGTCGGCAATGGCTGGAGCATGTTCGTCCGGCGGTGGAGGCGGTGAGCGCGCTGCCGGACATCGCCCGCCGCCTGCGCGATGGCAGCGCGGGCCAGATCGGCCTCAGCTTCGTCAGCACCGCCGATTACAGCCTGTTGCCGGCGCTGGTGCGCGATTATGCCGCCCGCTTCCCGGAGGTGGAGATCGCGCTGACCGAAGCGACCAGCGACGTGCAGATCGCCGACCTGATCGACGGCGTGAATGATGCCGGCATATTGATCGCACCGGGTGGCGCGCTGCCGGAGGCGCTGGCTTACATGCCGCTGTTGCGCGAACCGCTGGTGGTGGCGGTGCCGGAAAACTGGGTGGCGGACGACCAGGCGCAGGGCGATCCCTGGCTCGACCGGCCGCTGATCCTGTTCCCGCGCCGGGTGGCGCCGGCCTTCCATGATCTGGTGAGCGGCTATCTGGCCGGACGCGGGCAGCCCCTGCTGATCCGGCAGGAGGCGATCCAGATGCAGACGATCATCAGCCTGGTGTCGGCGGGTATGGGCATCGCGCTGGTGCCGGCGTCGCTGCGCAACCTCGCGCGGACCGGCGTGCGCTATCTCGACCTGCAGGATGCGCCGATCCTGGAGACCGGCCTTGCCTGGCGGCGGGACGATGATGGCGCGACGCTGGCGGGGCTGCTGGGCGTCGCCCGTGCCATGGCATGAACAGAAAGAGACCCCGTCGCACAAGGGTGCGACGGGGCCGAGGTTCAGGGAGGTGTCACTCCAAGGGGGGAAGAAGTGACAGGCACATCTATAGGTTCGGTCCATGAACCTTATGTGAAGCAAGCAGAAATTTTCTGCGACGGTGGTTTTGCGCCGATAATCGGCATGTCGGGCTACCAGCGTTCGCCCTGGGACGAGGCGATGACGGGGCGCTGGTAGGATGCGTCTTCCTTGCTCCAGTGGGGCTTCAGGAAGCCCTTCACATTGGCGGAATAGACCCAGCTCGCATCGGTGTCGGCGGTCATCTCGATCGTGCAGCGACGGGTAAGCAGCCGCCATTCGCCGCCGCGCCGTTCCAACTGGTCGATGTAGCGGCCGAAGGCGATCGTCGTGGTCTTGCCATCCTGCCAGAACAGGCCGCCGACCGTGTAGCTCTCGCAATAGGCGGTGTCGCCGTCGATCTCGCACAGATGATTAGTGATATTGTGGCTGGTCGACAGGAAGAATTTGCCATGGCCCATATTGGCCCGCGCCGCATAGTCGGGCGCGCGGGTGATGATGGGGCCATGCTCGTCCACGCCATCCTCCCACCAGCAACTGTTGATGATGTCGACATCCTGCCGGTCGCGCCCGCGGCATTCGCGCAGGATGCAATCGCGGATCGCCTGCCGGTCCTGCAGGTCGCGCACGGTGGCGCGTAGTGCTGCGACTTCCTGTTCGAGGTCCATCTCCAGCTTTCCCTTTCAGTCCTGCGGTACCAGTTGCACCTGCATCATCTCGCCATTCGGCCCCATCGGGCTGTCATGTTCCTCGACCAGGCAGACGGGGTTGCTGTTGCTGGCGAAGAGTTGCAGTTCGTCGGCTTTGCGGACGTCGAGCATCGCCGGGTCTGACAGGCCGTTCATCGCCGCCTGATAATCGGCCAGGCTGTTCCACCATATCTCCATGATGCAGTCATAGCCGGGATGGATGACCTCGCCGGTCAGCGGGTTGGGCTGGGGCGTGACATAGCGGCGGACATAGCGCTGGGCATTGGGCAAGGCGGGTTTGGCGCCCATCTTCTGCGACAGGCGCGAATGCTGGTTCTCATAATAGTCCATGAACTGGTCCATGGAGAGGTCGTCACGCTTCCTGAGGAAGACGATCTGCTTGATCATGGCTCTCCTCCCGCGCTCAATATTGCCGTTCGCCGGTGGCGTCCGACGCCTTGAAGCCGTCGATCGGTTCGATCGCCTTCATCATCACCAGCGGGATCAGGCGGTCGGTCGACTGCTGATAGCCGGCATAGGCCGGGAAGACCTGACACATGAAGGCCCAGACCCGCTCGCGTTCCTCACCCTCCGGCTCGCGCCAGGTCGCGCGGAAGGCCTGGGTCGCGACCTGGAAGTCGATCGTCTCGCTGTCGCGGATATTGAGATACCAGGCGGGATGATGGTCGGCGCCGCCCTTGGACGCGACGATCACCACTTCGCCGCCGATATCGCCATAGATAAGCGTGGTGATGAAGGTCTTGCCGCTCTTGCGGCCGGTGTAGCGGATCATGCAATGGGTGGTGAAGCCATGACCGCCGACGGCGCTGATGTCCATGATATGGCCCTGCGCCCCGCCCGATCGCAGATACATGTCGCGATGCTCGCTGATCCAGTCCTTGCGCGTGTCGCGGATGGCGGCGGAACTGTCGTCGCTCATGACGGCCTCCTCTCTGTCAACTTCGGTGTAAACCAGACCGGCGCCGGACGGACCTGAAAAGGGCGTCGCCATGGCGATGCTTGGCCGATCGGTTTAGCGGATGATCCGGTCATATTGGGGCAGCGGCGCGACGCCATAGCTTCGCCGATAGGAAGGCGGCTGGCGATCGCCCACATCACGCAGCCCATAATGTTCGGCCAGTTCCGCGCCGATCAGCGTCTGGCCGGCATGGTCCGCCAATGCCGGATCCTGCGACAGCGCCCAGATGACATGGCCGGTGAACTCGGGCGTTTCGACCATCTTTTCCAGATAGGCATATTTGGCCGGGTCTGATGCGATCAGTTGCAGCAGGCGGCCGGTGCGCAGCGCGCCCATCCAGATCGACAGGGCGGTGACGCCGGTGTCGCGCAGGTCGACGGCCATGTCGGCCGCCATCTTGTCCTGGCTGACCTTGTGCGCGCCATAGCCGGGACCATAGACATAATGGGAGGCGCCCGACCCCGATGTGAAGACGATCAGCCCCTGGCCCCGATCGACCATCATCGGCGCGGCATGATAGCTGGCGACATAGGAACTGCGGATGCCGACGGTGATGATGTCGGCCAGCTTCAGCGGCTTTTCCCAGAAGCGGCCGGGCAAAGTGAGTTCGTCATGGATGGCGGCGACATTATTGACCAATATGTCGATATGGCCCTGTTCGGCGCGGACCCGATCGAACAGGGCGCGGGTCTGGTCGTCATCGCCATGGTCGACGCGCACGGCAATGCCCTGGCCGCCAGCGGCCGTCACGGCGGCGGCGGTTTCGTAGATGGTGCCGGGGAGCGGCGCGTCGCCGGCCTTTTCCGATCGGCCGGTGACATAGACGATGCAGCCATGCTGGCCGAGCGCGGTCGCTATGCCCTGGCCAGCGCCGCGACTGGCGCCGGTGACGACCGCAACCTTGGGTGTCTGGCTCATCCATTCTCTCCTTGGGGCACCGGGCTAGCCCAGGCCGCTCGCGCCTGACCATGCAGGGGGTGGAGATATCGCTTTGGCGTTAGGCCGGGGCAGGTGGATTGCCGACCAGTTCCAGTTCATGGCCGTCGGGATCGTGGATCATCAATATGGCCGGCCCCTTGCCCGACGCGCGGATCGCGCCGACCGGATAGCCCGCCGCCTGCATGCGCGCTGCGACGCCCGACAGGTCGGGCACGCGCAGCACGATCTTGGCGATGCCGGAGTCGGTGGGCGGGGCCTTCTTAGCCGTGTCATGCAGCAGGATCAGGGTCAGCCGGCCGCCCTTGCCGTCGGCACAGAGCATGACTTCGGTCACTGGCCCATGTTGCAGCGTGGTGGCGGGGACGAGGCCGAGCGCGACCTGATAGAAGCGCAGTGCCTTGTCGAGATCGGCCACCGGCAGGCCGGGCGCCATCAGGGTCGCGCCGACCGGCGGTGGTGTCTGGGCGCGGAGCGGCGCCGCGCCAACGGGCAGCAGGGCGAGCAGAAGGGCGATGTCGCGCATGGGTCAGGCACTTTCGCTGGCGGTGGTGACTGGTGTGTCGTCCGTCTTCCGGCGCTGCTTGATCTTGTCGAAATCCGCTTCGAACTTCGGGCGCATGGTGCCGCACAGCCGGTCCCAGATCGTCGTATATCCACCGAAATTGCCGGTGAAATAGCGGTGATGCTGATCGTGGAAGGTGGCGGAGATGAACCATTTGGTCGCCCAGCTGCGGTTCCACCAGCGCGGCAGCATCTCATAGCCGGAATGGACATAGAGGCCCATGATGATGTTGGTCGGCACGATCAGCGCGACGGTCGCGTCATGGACGGTGAAGACGGTCAGGAACAGCGGCACGAAGCCGCCATTGATCAGCGATTCCAGCGGGCTGACCGACAGGGTGGTGAGCAGGTTGGGGGAGGTCGACTTGTGATGCAGCTTGTGGACCCAGCTATAGACCGGTTCCTTGTGCATCCAGCGGTGCAGCCAGTAGAAATAGGTGTCGAACAGGAAGAAATAGAGCGCATATTCGAGCGCGATCATCCACCAGGCGGCGGGCGCCGGATTGAAGCTGATCGCGCCGATGTCGACCAGCTTGGTCTTGATCGTGCCGAGCAGCAGCCCGGTAATGGCGAGGTTGATGACGGCAAAGCCAGCCTCGTTCCGGAAAATCTTCCACTTGAAGCCGCGCGGCTGGATCTTGCGCGCCTTGAAATAGCCGCTGACGATGCCGGCGCCGATCCCGGTCGCGACAAACAGGCCAAGCCATAGCGAGAGAAGATGCTCGCCCTTTCCCAGATATTCCAGCACGCCGGTCCTTCCCGTTGCAGACAGAAGGGCCTGCTATCACGGGATGGGCCGGGGATTTTGTCGGCGCTGACACATAGGGGGAAATGCGGGCGGGCCGCTCAGCCGCGATTGGCGTTGATCCCGTCCAGCACGAAATCGGCGATCGCGGCGTCGATGCTGGCATCGTCCGCCAGACCCGCCGGATAGAGCCAGTCGCGAAACAGCCGGTTGGCGAGCACGGCGGCAAAGGCGGCGCGGACCATCAGGCGCGGATCGACACGGGGCGTGCCTTCGATCCGGGCCGACTGGACGGCCGCCCCCTGCTCGAAATAGGCGGTAAGGCTCTCGATCGGATTGCCATTCTCTCCCGCCGGGCCGCCGGCCAGCATCATCGCCCGCAGCAGTGCCTCATGCTCGGTGACGAAGCGTTGCAGTTCGGCGATGTAGAGGCGCGCGGTGTCCGCGCGGCTGGCATCGTCCTGCGGCACGGGATGATCGGCATTGAAGCGTTCGAGATGCTGGCTGAGCGGGCGAAACACGGCTTCCTGAAACAGTGCGGCCTTGGACGCGAAGCTGCGGAACAATTGCGCCTCGGTCGTGTCGGCGGCGCGGGCGATGGCGGCGGTGGTCGCCCCGGCATAGCCATGGCGGCGAAATTCCTCCTGCGCCGCCTGGATCAGCCGGCTGGCGACCTCCGCCGAGGATCGGCGCGGCCGCCGGGCCGGCTTGTTGATGGCTTGGTCTGGGCCGCTTCCGCTCATGCGCGCAGGCGCGCTTCGGACAGGTCAAGCTCACGGGTGAGCTTGCGCCCGACCTCGCTGCCGATCTTGCGGCTGCGCAGCAGGGTGAGGAGGGCGGCGCGTTCCGCCGCGACGCCGACCATTCGGAAATCGCGGAACAGGGCGCCCTGCGCGCGCAGGCTGCCGGCTTCGGCTGCGCCCAGGGCCTCGATCCGCTCGCGATACAGGTCCATCACGCGCGCGCCAGCCTCGGCATAGCGTTCGGCATGGCCATGGGTTTGCGCCAGTTCATGCTGATGCCGCTCGATCGCCTGGATCGCTGCCTCGGCGGTGACGATGCGGGCGGCGTCCTCCTCCGCGGCCTTGTTGGCTTCGGCCGGCATGTCGAGATTTTTGAGCAGCAGCGGCAGCGCGACGCTGGCCAGGATCAGCGACAGGATGATGACCCCGGCTGCCAGGAAAATGGCGAGATCGCGCGCCGGGAAGGGCGTACCGTCGTTGAGCGCGAGCGGCAGGGTGAGCACACCGGCAAGGGTGATGGCGCCGCGCACGCCGGCGAAGGATGTCGCCGCCACCAGTCGCCAATTGGGCCGGCGCGGGCCATCGACGCCGCGATACTGGTTGCGCAGGATGGTGAAGCGCAGCGACAGCCACACCCACAGGAAGCGCAGCGCGGCCAGGCCGGCGACGATCGCAACCGTGTAGAGCGCCAGCCAGCCGGGCTCGCTATGGCCGGTCAGCGCCACCGTGCGCTTCGCTTCTGCGAGGATGCCGGGCAATTGTTCGCCCAGCAGCACGAAGATGATGCCGTTCAGGGTGAACTGGATGGTGTCCCACACCGAATTGCGGCGCATCCGGGTCTCGGCCATCGCTTCGCGCGAGATTTCGGCGAAGGTCATGGTCACGCCGGCCGCGACGGCAGCCAGGATGCCGGAGGCATGGACATGTTCGGCCAGGATATAGGAACCGAAGGGGATGAGCAGGCTGACCAGGATCTGCGACCCGATTTCCTCGCCCCAGCGGCGCGTGACCCAGGCCTTGGCGCGCGATACGATCAGGGTGAGGCCGACGCCGATGGCAATGCCGGCGAAGGCGAGCCAGAGGAAATTGAGCGCGGCGTCGCCAGCGGAAAAACTGCCGGTCAGCGCGGCCGCAATGGCGAAGCGCAGGCAGACAAGACCCGATGCGTCGTTGAGCAGTGATTCCCCTTCCAGGATGTGCATCATGCGCTTGGGAATGGGGACGCGCGCGGCGATGGCGGACACGGCGATCGGATCGGTCGGCGAGACCACGGCGGCGAGCGCGAAGGCGACGGCGAGCGGCATCGCCGGGATCATCCAGTGGATGAAGAAGCCCATGCCGATGACGGTGGTCAGCACCAGCCCCAGCGCCAGTTCGACCACGGTCGAGGCGTCCTTGAGCAGTTCATCCTTGGGAATGCGCCAGCCGTCGAGGAACAGCAAAGGCGGCAGGAACAAGAGCAGGAATATTTCGGGATCGAGCGCGACCCTGTGCGAGGTCGACAGGCCAATGATCGCGCCAAGGGCGATCTGGACCAAGGGTGTCGGGATCGAAATCGGCATCATGCGCGACAAGGCGCCACTGACGACGACAGCCAGCAACAGGAATAACACGACCGAAATGACGTCCAAATCTTCGCTCCAACTTATGTGTCGGGCGACCCTAGGCGGACGGATTGCCCATGGGCAAGCGCCGGGGGCAAATTTTCCTTCAATTTCAGCACCGCAACGCGGCTGTCATGCAGCGGACCTAGAGGGTTAACATTATTTGCCGTTCGGGGACGATTCGATGAATGCAAGTGTGGCGATTGGCGGGGCGCGCCGACCCGAGATGGACAAGGGGTTGGGCATGGCCGGCTCGATCGGCTTTGGCGCCGCCATCATCGCCGCGCTCATCTATGTCGTCTACAGCGTGTATAGCGACGCGACGGCCGTGGGCGTGGCGCCGACCGCCTATCTGCCCTTCCTGCTGTTGTTCCTGGCGCTTCTGATCGCGCTTGGCTTCGAATTTGTGAACGGCTTTCATGACACCGCCAATGCAGTCGCGACGGTGATCTATACCAATGCGATGCCGGCCAATATCGCGGTGGTCTGGTCGGGCTTCTTCAATTTCCTGGGTGTGCTGCTGTCGACCGGTGCGGTCGCGTTCGGCATCGTGTCGCTGCTGCCGGTCGAACTGATCCTGCAGGTCGGGTCCAGCGCCGGTTTCGCCATGGTGTTCGCGCTGCTGATCGCGGCGATCATGTGGAACCTCGCCACCTGGTGGCTGGGTATCCCGTCGTCCAGTTCGCACACGCTGATCGGATCGATCATCGGCGTCGGCGTCGCCAATGCGCTGTTGCACGGCAAGAGCGGCACGTCGGGTGTCGACTGGAGCAAGGCGACCGAGATCGGCCAGGCGCTGCTCTTGTCGCCGCTCATCGGCTTTGGTCTGGCGGCGCTGCTGTTCGTGGCGATGAAAGTCCTTGTCCGCAACAAGGCGCTCTATCGCGAGCCGCAGAACGGCATGCCGCCGCCGCTGTGGATCCGCGCGCTGCTGATCTTCACCTGCACCGGCGTCAGTTTTGCCCATGGCTCCAATGACGGGCAGAAGGGCATGGGCCTTATCATGCTGATCCTGATCGGCACGGTGCCGACCGCCTATGCGCTCAACCGCGCCGTGCCGGCCCGCTACACGACCGAATTCCATGCCAATTCGATCGCCGCCACGGCTGCGCTTGGCCAGCGCACGCCGGCCTTGATACAGCCGGTGGAGGCACGGGCGCAGGTCACGCGCTATATCGCCGACAAGCGCTTCGTAGACGCGACGCTGCCGGCGTTGTCGGTGCTGATCGCCGATGTCGATCGGCAGGTGATGAGTTACGGGTCGCTGGCGCAGGTGCCGGCGGCTGCCGTCTCCAATATCCGCAACGACATGTATCTGGCGTCGGAGACGATCAAGCGTCTGGGCAAGGAGAAGGACGCAGGTCTTTCCGAGACGAAGATGAAGGCGCTGACGACTTACAAGGGATCGCTCGATGCCGGCACCCGCTTCATTCCGACCTGGGTGAAGATTGCCGTTGCCTTTGCGCTGGGCCTGGGCACGATGGTCGGCTGGAAACGGATCGTGGTCACCGTGGGCGAGAAGATCGGCAAGACGCACCTCACCTATGCGCAGGGGGCATCGGCCGAACTGGTGGCGATGGCGACCATATTCGGCGCGGACCATATGGGCCTGCCGGTATCGACCACTCATGTCCTCTCCTCGGGCGTCGCCGGCACCATGGCCGGGAACGGTTCGGGCCTGCAGATGACGACCGTGCGCAATTTGCTGATGGCCTGGGCGCTGACCTTGCCCTGCTCGATCCTGCTGGCCGGATTGCTATATATGGTTTTCGCGCAGATTTTCTGATCGACAGGAGCGGCATATCGGCGACCCGGGCGCCCCACTGACCCCTTTCACGCTGCCGGTGCCGGGCATAGGTCCGGGGCTGATCTGGGGACTGGACTTCGCGCCCGACGCGATCCGGCCGGTCGATCATTGCGACGGGGGCACGGCTGGCAGCTTTCGCTGGCTGCACCTCAACCTTGCCGATCACGGCACGCGGCAATGGATCGAGGGCGTGCAGTTCCTGCCGGAAGCTGTGCGCGAACTGATCCTGTCGCCCGATACGCATCAGCGCGCGCTGGTCGACGGCGAGACGGTCGGCTGTGTGCTGCATGATTTCGAACGCGACTTCGACGTCGCTGACACGGCGCGGGTAGGGGCACTGCGCATGGCGCTGACACCTACGATGATGCTGACAACCCGGCTGCATCCGCTGCGCTGCGCCGATATCGCGCGCCACCGGCTGGAACGGACGAAAGGGGTGATTGGCGGCCCGCAGGCGCTGGACCTGCTGGTCGGTGCCATCGCCGAGAATATCGCCGATATCAGCCGTACCCTGTCGGCCGATATCCAGCGTGCCGAGGATGCGTTTCTGGAGGGGCATCGTCCGCCCCAGCCGCGTGACCTGGTCGGCATTCGTCGCCGACTGGCGCAACTACACCGGCTGCTATCGGGCGCTCGGGGCGTCTTCCAGCGGCTGGAGCGGGACGAAGAACTGCCCGATGCGCTGCTGCCCACGGTCGAGAAACTGACCCAACGGTTGCAGGCGCTGGACGCCGACATATTGGAGGGCCAAGCGCAATTGCGGTTGCTGCGCGACGAACTGGACATACAGGCGGCGCAGCGGACCAACCAGAATCTCTATATCCTGTCGATCATCACTGCGCTGATGCTGCCGGCGACCCTGGTCACGGGGCTGTTTGGCATGAACACCGGGGGCATGCCCTTTGCCGGTGCGTCGCACGGCACGCTGACGGCGACGCTGGTCGCGGCCGGGGCGGCGGGTGTCAGCTATTTCCTGCTGCGCTGGATGGGGTTCATGCGGCGTTGAAAGGCGATTACACGTCAACGGCGACTGCCTGTCGTCCGTCGCCGCCGAAGACGCGCAGGTAACGTTCGATCTCGGCTGGATCGCCGGTCGCCTTTTCGGGATTGTCGGACAGTTTGACCGCCGGGTGGCCATTGGCCTCGACCACCTTGCACACCAGTGAAATCGGATCGAGTCCATCGGTTTCGAACGGGGCGCAGCCGCGAAAATCATTGGTAAGGTTGGTGCCCCAGCCAAAGCTCATGCGCACGCGACCATGGAAATGGCGATAGGTCGCCTCGATACTGTCGACGTCCATGCCATCGGAAAAGATCAGCAGCTTGCTGCGCGGGTCGCGACCCTTTTCCTGCCACCAGCGGATGATCTGTTCGCCGGCTTCGATCGGTGGCGCGCTGTCGGGGCGGAAGCCGGTCCAGTCGGCGACCCAGTCGGGCGCGTCCTTCAGGAACGCCGCCGTGCCGAACGCATCGGGCAGGGCGATGCGCAGATTGCCGCCATAATGCGCCTGCCATTGTTCGAGAACCGCATAGGGCGCGCGCGCCAGTGCTGCGTCATCGGGGGCCAGCGCGGCCTGCACCATGGGCAGTTCATGGGCGTTGGTGCCGATCGCCTCCAGATCGGCATCCATCGCCAGCAGCACGTTGGACGAGCCGATGAAGCGATCACCCAGCCCTTCCTTCAGCGCCTCGACGCACCAGCGCTGCCACAGGAAGCCATGGCGACGGCGCGTGCCGAAGTCGGAGATGACGAGATCGGGCAGCACGCTCAGCCGCTCGACCTTGTCCCACAGTTTCGCCTTGGCACGGGCGTAGAGCACATCGAGTGCGAAGCGGCCACGGCTCTTCATCGCCGCGCGTGATCGCAATTCGTTGATGATGGCGAGCGCCGGGATCTCCCACATCATCGTCTCGATCCAGAGCCCATGGAAGCGCAGCTCATATTGGCCGTCGACCTGACGCAATTCATAGTCCGGCAGCCGGAAGTCGGCGAGCCAGGCGATGAAATCCGGACTGAACATCTGAGTCCGGCCATAGAAGCTGTTGCCCGCCAGCCAGATCAGTTCCTTCTTGCCGAAGCGCAGTGAGCGGGCATGATCGAGCTGTGCGCGCAGTTCGCCTTCATCGATGATGTCGGCCAGTCTTACTCGACGGGTGCGGTTGATCAGCTTGAAAGTCGTGCGGACATCAGGGTGAAGCTGCCGGATCATCTGCAGCATCAGCAGCTTGTAGAAATCGGTGTCGAGGAGGCTGCGGACGATCGGGTCGAGCCGCCAATTATGGTTGTAGGTGCGGGTGGCGATATCGGTGAAGACCATGAAGAACCTGATGGACAGCAAAATTGACAGGGGCGTGCTGCACCGTTCCCCATGGGGATCATGATGGCAAGGCTGATGAGGTGATTATCGGCCGGTGAAGTTCGGGGTGCGCTTGTCCCGCGCGGCGGCCAGCCCCTCGCGATGATCGGCGGTCGTGGCGAGCAAGGGCTGGACCATGAACTCGCGGTCGAGAAACTGGTCGAAGGATAGCGTTGTCGCGTCGAACAGTTGCTTGCTCATCGCCTGTGCGACGGGCGGCCCCTTCGCAAGACGGGTGGCCAGTTCGATCGCCGCGTCGCGGACCGGGCGGTCCGCCTCGATCGAGAGGATGAGGCCGAGCTGCCAGGCTTCATCGGCGGTCAGCGTCCGGCCGCTATAGACGATTTCCTTGGCGCGCATCGGGCCGACCAGCCGGGTCAATTGCCAGATGGCACCGGCGTCGGGCGCATAGCCGATCCTGCCGAAGAGTTGGGCAAAGCTGGCGTTCGGGCTGGCGACGATCAGGTCGCAGGCGAGTGCCAGGCTCCAGCCTGCGCCGACGCAGACGCCGTCGACGGCTGCGATGACCGGCTTGGGCATGGCGGCGATGGCGCGGATCATGCGGTGGAGCGCGCGCATCCGCTTGAGGAAAGCGGCACTGTCGGCGGCGCCCATTTCGCCGGTATCGGCGCCCGAGCAGAAATGACCGCCTGCGCCGGTCAGGACGACCGCCCGAACCCCGTCATCCTGCGCCAGATCGTCGAACAGCGTGGCGATCTCGCCGCGCATCGCCATGGTGAAAGCATTGCGCCGATCGGGGCGATCGAGCGTCACGATCGCGACCGCGCCGTCATGCTCCAGTCGCAGGCTCATGGCGTGGGCTTCCAGCCGAAGGACTGACCGCTTTCCCGCTGCCATTTGTCGAACCAGGGGGCGATCTGGCGGGCGCGGAAGTCCGGGGTGGCGGCGATATGCTGGCCGATGACCAGCGGGTTGGTGCGGCCGTCCTGGGTGGCGGGCCATGGCGGCAGGCCGGGGCCATTGGGGTCGCCGCTCCGCACATAATTCAGCATCCAGCCCGACATGGTCTTGGCGAGCGCCCGGCTTTCCGCATCGGCCGAGGGGGACTGGCCGAGCCAGAACAGGCGGTCGGCGCAATGGTCCGCGCCGGGTTTCGCGCTGCGCTCGTTCGGCGCAACGAAATCGAACTGATAGGCGCGCGTCGGCAGGCCGGCGCGGGCCGCCAGTTGGGTCATGCCCAGCGCCGCCGAGGTGAACAGGAAGTCGGTCTGCACCCGGCGCAGCAATTCGGCCTCATCGGACAGGCCGTAGCTGGCGGACACGGCCGACAGATCGATACCGAAGCGGCGCGCCATTTCGGCCCGGCCAAAGCCCATCAGGCCAAAGACGCTGGCTTCGTTGCTGGTCGATCCGCTGATCAGCGGGACATGCGCGATCTGGCCTTTTGCGAACAGGGTAGAAAGGGGAGCGGGCAGCCAGCTGCCATCGACGGTTGCGCCAAAGTCCGGCGCGCCGCTGTCGCCGGCCAGCACTTGCGCGACGCTGAGCCTGCGCAGGGCAGCGAGCGATGGCGCGCCATCGCCGGTCGCGCCGGTGCGCTGGGCAAAGGCCAGCCCTTGCTCCTGCGCCTGAGGCAGGGGACGGTTGGCGTTGAACAGGCCGCCGGCCGAATGGGCGCTGGCGCGCGCGAACAGGCCCCTGGCCATCGGCGTCGCCATCAGCGCATTGATGCTGGAGCCGCCCGCCGAACAGCCGATGATGGTCACATTGTCGGGATCGCCGCCGAAGCGGGCGATGTTCTGCCTGACCCAGTGCAGCGCCGCGACCTGATCCATCAGCCAGAAATTGGCCGTGGCCTTGGGCGCTTCGGTTGTCAGGGCGGGATGGGCGAAGAAGCCGAGCCGCCCGATGCGGTAGTTGGGGGCGACAAGGACGACACCCTGCTTGACCAGCGGCGGCATGCCGTTGCGGAGGGGCTCCCGGCCCGAGCCGACGAAATAGGCGCCGCCATGGACGACGAACAGCACCGGCAATTTGCGGGCGCCAAGGTCGGGCGAGGCGACGTTGAGGGTCAGGCAATTTTCATCCTGGGGGAAGGCGGCGTCCTCTTTGCGCCGTGGCTGGGGGCAATCCGCAGCAAAGCCTGTAGCGTCACGCTCGGTTTTCCAGGGACGGACCGGTTGCGGTGCGCGCCAGCGATTGGCGCCGACCGGGGGCGCGGCATAGGGGATGCCGCCGAAGAAGCGGACATCGTCGCGGACCACGCCGCGGATCGGGCCGGACGCGGTGGACAATCGGGGTGGTGCCGAAGAAGGGGCGGCATTTCCAAGGCTTGCCCATAAAGCGACGGCTGCGGCCGCGCAGGCGACAGGGCGCTGCACCATCTCCATCATCCCCTCATCAATTTTGCTCTATGGTGCATAATAATGTTGGAGACGTTTATCGCTGTCAAGCGCGCAGGCGCGTTGACAGGGTTATGAATCTGCACCAAGGTGCAATATAAAGAGGCGCGAACAGGGGCGCACGGAGAAGGATGAGAACATGAAGGGAAGAGTGTCGACGGCCGTGGCGATCCTGGCCCTGGCGAGCGGGCTGGTCGCCTGCGGCGCGGACAGCGCAGCGCCGGGCGGACCGACCGCCAACTGGTCCAGCTTTGGCGGCGACGACAAGGAGCAGCATTATAGCGCGCTCGACCAGATCAGCGCCGACAATGTCGGCAAGCTCGGCCTTGCCTGGTCCTATGACATCGACACCTATGACAGCTATACCCAGCCGCTGGCGATAGATGGCGTCCTCTATTTCGCGGTCGGCCTGTCGGTCGTTCATGCGCTCGACGCCAAGACCGGCAAGCTGCTGTGGCAATATGATCCCGACGTGGCGAGCCAGCCGGAGTCCAAGTGGCGGATGCGCGCTGGCTGGGGCACGCGCGGCATCGCCTATAAGGACGGGCTGATCTATACCGCGACGCGCGAAGGCCGGCTGATCGCGGTCGACGCCAAGACCGGCAAGCCGCGCTGGTCGGTCCAGACGCTGGACGAGGCTGAAAATGGCTATATCACCGGCCCGCCATGGGTCGCCGGCGACAAGGTCGTGGTCGGCTTTGGCGGCGCGGATTACAGCCCGACCCGCGGCTATGTGACCGCCTATGATGCCAAGACCGGCAAGAAGGCGTGGCGCTGGTTCGTGGTGCCGGGCGATCCGGCCAAGGGCTTCGAGAACAAGGCGATGGAGGCGGCGGCCAAGACCTGGACCGGCGAATGGTGGAAGTTCGGCGGGGGCGGCACGGTGTGGCATGCCATGGCCTATGACGCCAAATATGATCGCATCTACCTTGGCACCGGCAATGGCTGGCCTTGGAACCAGAAGATCCGTTCGCCCGGCGGCGGCGACAATCTCTATCTCGCCTCGATCGTGGCAATCGACGTGAAGACCGGCGAATATGCCTGGCACTATCAGGTGAACCCGGAAAACAGCCACGATTTCAACGACGCGATGGATATCGAACTGGCCGATATCGAGATTGGCGGCAAGATGCGGTCGGTGCTGATGCACGCGCCCAAGAATGGCTTCTTCTACGCGCTGGACCGCGAAACCGGGAAGTTCATCTCGGCCGGCGAGTTCGCCAAGCAGAATTGGGCCAAGCGGATCGATCCGGTCACTGGCCGGCCCGAGATCAATCCCGAGGCGCAATATCCGAACGGCAAGCCGTTCATGATGTATCCCTTCCCCAATGGCGCGCATGGCGTCCAGGCGATGGCGTTCAGTCCCAAGACGAACCTCAGCTACATTCCGGTGATGGAGGGCGGGCGCGTGTTCGTCGATCCGGCCAATGTGAAGGACTGGACCTACAAGCCGGGGATGATGGTCAATACCGGGCTGGGGGCGCCGCCGTCCGACATGGTGGCGCCACCGGCCGTCAGCAAGCTGGTCGCCTTCGACGTGCCCAACAACAAGATTGCCTGGTCCGTGCCGCAGCCCGGCGTGTTCAATGGCGGCATCATGGCCACGGGTGGCGGGTTGCTGTTCCAGGGCACGAACGACGGCAATTTCAACGCCTATTCGGCGACCGACGGGCGCAAGCTCTGGTCCTTCCCGGCGCAGAACGGCATCCTGTCCGCGCCGATCAGCTACACGGTCGGCGGCAAGCAATATGTGTCGGTCATTACCGGTTTCCGCAGCAGCTTTCCCAACGTCCCCAACTGGGATTATCGCCAGCAGCAGCGACGGGTGCTGACCTTTGCGATCGGCGGCACCAAGGCGCTGCCCAAGTTCGAGTTGGTGGACGAGCCGATCCAGGATGATCCGGCCTTTACCGTCGACGCCGCCAAGGCCAAGGTCGGTGGCGCCATCTACAATAGCAGCTGTATCATCTGTCATGGCGCGGGCATGATGGCGGGCGGCGCCGCGCCCGATCTGCGCAAGTCGGCGGTGCCGCTGGACGCGGAGACGTTCAAGGCGGTGGTGCATGACGGGGCGCTGATGGCACGCGGCATGGGCGCCTTCGAGCAGTTGAGCGACGCCGATCTGGAAGGGCTGCGCCACTATATTCGCCAGCGCGCGCGGGAAACCGCGCCCAAGGCCAACTGACCTCCCATGGCATCCGCCCCCTTGCGGCGGATGTCGCTTCGCCCCGCTTCCTTTGATGAGGAGGCGGGGCGTCTTGTCTGCACCGAGCGGGGGCTTGCACAAAGCCCAGCCGTGCGGCATCAAATTTGCACGTTCATGCAATTGCGTTATGATCGTCGGTTACGTGCCCCCGCCGGGCGCGCCTCGGGGAGGATGAGCGAATTTGACGACGGACAAGGACATGGTTGACCTCAAGGAAAATGGCGATCGGCCGCAGACCTATTCCAGTCCGGCGATCATCGAACGCCGTCGCCGGATATTGGAGGAAACGCGCAAGGTGATCGCCGAGCAGGGGATCGCGGCGCTGAGCATGAACGAGATCGGCCAGCGCGCGGGCGTCGCCAAGCGGACGCTCTACAACGCCTTCCAGACCCGCGAGCGCATGATCGCCACCGCGATCCAGGAATATTTCGACGAATATGTCAGCCGCATCGTCTATTCGAGCCCGCCCGGCACGATGCAGCATAATCTGGAGCGGATGATTTCGGTCGTCCAGCGCAACCGGAAGATTCGTAATTATATCAAGGCGATCATGGCGCTCTATTTCAGTTCCGATGTCGATCGCGACATCTGGACCGCGATGCACTCGCCGGCCATCCATCATAACAAGCAGTGGATCGAGGCGCTTGACGCCACGAAGCAGTTGCAGCCCTGGGTGCAGGTCGACAAGCTGGTCGATGATCTGGTGCGCTTCGAATATGCGACCATCAACGACTGGGCGCAGGGCCGAATCCCCGATGATGAGGTGATCGTCCGGCTGGTCAGCAGTTATCTGTCCTGCCTGCTCGGTTCGCTGAAGGGCGCGGCGCGCAAGGAAGTCGAAGCGCTAATCAAGGATATTGCCGAGCGCGGCATGGACGCGCTGCCGATGTCGCCCAAGACCAAGACGAAAGCGACTTGAATCTGCACCATGATGCAAATTTTCTTGCATCATGGTGCGCGCCTCGTCTAGGCATGCCCCAGGCCTAACATGGGCATCAGCATGGGAGAGTGAGATGAGCGCGCCGAGCGAAGACCCCGAACTGTTGTTCGAGCTACGCGCGGATGGCGTGGCCATCATCACCCTCAACCGGCCGCACGCGAAGAACACCGTTTCCTTCACCATGTGGGAGCAGTTTTCCGCTGCGCTCGACCGGCTGGAAAATGCGACGCCGGCACGGATGCTGATCCTGTGTGGCGCGAACGGCTATTTCAGCAATGGCGGCGACGTGAAGCTGCCGCCGGCGCGGGGCGAGGGGGCGTTGCGGCTTGCCGCTCGGCTGGAGATGGGGCAGCGGATCATCCGCCGGCTGCGCGCGCTGCCGATCCCGACCGTGGCGGCGGTGGAAGGCGGGGCATTCGGCGTTTCCTGGAGCCTGGCGATGGCCTGCGACATGATCTTCGCTGGCGACAATGCGCGGTTCGGTGCGCCGTTCCTGGATTTTGGGCTGGTGCCCGATGGCGGGGCAGCCTGGTTCCTGACCCGGCAATTGGGGCGGGCACGCGCGGCCGAGATCATCTTTTCGGGACGGACATTGGAGGCGGCCGAGGCATTGAGCCTGGGGCTGGTCAGCCGGCTGGTGCCGCCGGGCGAGGCGGTCGCGCAGGCGCTGGCGCTGGGCGCGACGATTGGCGGCGGCAATGCCCATGCGGTCGAACTGACCAAGCGGCTGCTCGACCAGGCGGAGAGCGGCGACCTGTCGGCCAATCATGCGCTGGAACTGGTCTATTGCCATACCTGCCAGGCGGGGGAGGAGGTGCCCCGCGCCCGCGAGGCGTTCAAGGCACGCGCAGCGGCGAAGGCTGCCGCGAAGGTCGCAACTGGGACGAAGGAATAAGTCATGCAGTTCGACATGCGCAGCCTGCCGATGGCGACCCGCTACAAGATCGTCAATTCGACCATCACCCCGCGCCCGATCGCGTGGATCACCACCCGGTCCGAAGCGGGCGTGGTCAATGCCGCGCCTTACAGCTTCTTCAACTGCGTCGGCACCGAGCCGCCGCTGGTGGCGCTGGGCCTGCTCAAGGAGCCGGTTTCGCGTGGCCTGAAGAACACGGCCGCCAACATCATCGCGACCGGCGAGTTCGTCGTGAACCTGGTGTGCGAGGAGGATGCCGAGAAGATGAACCATTGCAGCGTCGATGCCCCGCCCGATGTCAGCGAGATCGACTATGCCGGGATCGAGACGGCGCCGTCGGTGCTGGTCGCGCCGCCGCTGATCGCCAGCAGTCCGGTCAGCTTCGAATGCCGCAAGGTTGCGGCGATGGACATCGGCACGATGCAGACGGTGATCATCGGCGAGATCGTGATGGCGCATATCCGCGACGAGTTCATCACCGATCGCGAGCGGGTCTATTTCGATACGCCAGCGATGAAATTGATTGGCCGCACCCATGGTAGCGGCTGGTATGTGCGCAATGGCGACAGTTTCCAGATGGACCGGCCGGGTTATGATCCGGCACGGCTGACGGGCAAGGAGTGAATTTGAACCTATAGTGCAATATTACTTGCACTGCCGGGAAAAAGCGTGTCTGTTTCAAGGGAAAGGTCGGAGGCGCGATTCCGCGCACTACCGGCCAGATCCGAACAAGAGGCGGCGCAGACCGCCAAACAGGAGTGCGTGATGCCCGGCCCTCTGGACCATCTTATCGTTATCGAACTGTCGACCGAAATGCCGGTCGCGATCGCGGGCATGCTGCTCGCCGACCATGGCGCCGACGTGCTGAAGGTCGAGCCCAGAGGCGGCGCCTATTTCGCCCATGAACTGACACGCAAGAGCTGGGACCGGTCCAAGCGCAGCGTCGAACTGGACGTGGCCGATGCGGACGACCGGGCGGCGCTGCGCGGGCTGCTGAGCGGGGCGGACATCTTCATCCATGCGCTGGAGGAGAGGGAAGCTAAGGCGCTCGGTCTGGACGGCGAGAGCCTGGCGCGCGACTATCCGCAACTGATCGTGTCGGCGCTGACCGCCTATGGTGCGGACACACCCTTTGCCGATCGGCCGCGCGGCGAGGGGCTGGCGGCGGCGCTGCTCGGCACGATGATCGACAAGTCCAGTCCGTTCCGCGAAGGGCCGGTCTATCTCGGCCATCCTGCGCTCCATTATGGCCAGGCGTTTCTGAGCGTGATCGGCGCGCTGACAGCGATCCGCGCGCGGCGATCGAGCGGCAAGGGACAGAAGGTCGAATCCTCGCTGCTCGACGCGATGCTGGCCCAATCGCCGATGAACAACTGGTGGCAGGAAGACGGCATTTCCTACATCAAGGCGGGGGATTCCGGGGCGGTCGATCGGTTCGGCCGGACACGGCTGGTGACCGGCATGTTCGAATGCGGTGACGGCCTGTTCCTGCAGATCCACACCGGCGGCCAGGGCGGCTTCAAGGCGGCGATGGACCAGCTGGGCTTTGGCGACCGGGTGTCGGTGGTCAAGGGCGCGGCGGAAATGTCGGTGCCGCTGAGCGACGACGAATATCATATCGCCCGCGTCGAGATTTTCGATGCGTTCAAGGCACGGCCGCGCGCCGAATGGATCGCGCTGTTCCAGGCGTCCGATGTGGCGGCGCTGCCGGTGCTGGAACCGGCCGAAGTATTGCTGGACGAGCAGGTGGAATTTGTCGGGCAGCGGATTGCGCTGCCGGACGCGGAGTTCGGCACCATCTATCAGGCGGCTCCCGCCGTGCGGTTCGATCGCATGCCCTGCGCCGCGCCGTGCCCGGCGCCGGCGATCGGCGCCGACAATGGCGTTCTGGCCGACCTGATTGCGCGCAAGCGGGGCGAACTGGCAGCGGCGGGCAAGCCGCTCGACCGGCCGCTCGAAGGCATCAAGGTGGTGGACTTCTCCTCCTTCTTCGCGGTGGGCTTTGGCGGGCGGCTGCTGTCGGACCTGGGCGCCGATGTCATCAAGGTGGAGACGCCCGACGGCGACCAGATGCGGCCGCTGCCCGACTGTTTCGACGCGGCGCAGCGCGGCAAGCGCGACATCGTGCTGAACCTGAAGCAGCCCGAGGCGCTGGAGGCGGCGCTGAAGCTGGTGGCGCAGGCCGATGTCGTCACCCATAATCTGCGCCCCGGCAAGGCCGACAAGCTGGGCATCGGCTATGGGGCGCTGTCGAAGATCAATCCGCGCCTGCTCTATGTCTATCTGCCGGGCTATGGCTCCAAGGGGCCGAAGTCGCTGCTGAAAAGCTTTGCGCCCTTGGTGTCGGGCTGGACCGGCCTGCTCTACGAAGGCGGCGGCGCAGGCAATCCGCCGACCCGGTCGGTGTTCGGCAATGAGGATTATAATAACGGCTTCCTGGGCGCGGCGGGCATCTTGATGGGGCTGGAGCGGCGCGCGATCAGCGGCGTCGGCGACTATATGGAGATACCCCAGCTTCATTCGAGCCTGTGGACCACGTCCGAGCATTTCCTGGATGCCGACAAGCAGGTCGTCTACGGCTTTCGCCTCGACAAGGATCAGGCGGGCTATAATGCGCTCGACCGGCTCTATCGGACCAGCGACGGCTGGCTCTGCATTGCCTGCCGTCAGGATGATCGCTTCGCGGCACTGGCGCGGGCGGTGGGGCAGGCCGGGCTGATCGACGATCCGCGCTTTGCGACGGCGAAGGAACGGTCGCTGCGCGATACGGCGCTGCTGGCGGCGCTGGCGCCCTGGTTTGCCGACAGGACGAGCGCGGAGGCTTTCGCCCTGCTCGATGCGGCGGGCGTGCCGTGCGAGATACCGGCGGCCAAGAGCTGGGTGCGCGAGGCGCTGTGGCAGGACTGGGCGGTGGCCAGCAACCGGGTGATCGAGAATTTCGATTCCATGTATGGCCATGTTCGGCAGTTCGGCAGCTTCATCCATCTGAGCGATACGCCGGGCCATGCGCGCAAGTCCGCGCCGCGGCTGGGCGAGCATACGCGGCAGATATTGGCCGAGATCGGCTATGCGCCGGACGCGATCGACGCGCTGATCGACAGCGGTAAGGCGATGCAGGCGGCGGACGTGACCGGCCGTATCCAGTCGCGCGTCTCGGCCGCCTGAACCAACAGCCAATAATCGGGAAGAGGAACCCAAAGGGTGCAGTTGAACCTTCGTTACGACATGAACCGGCCGGATTTCGGCGCGCCGCATCCCGTACTCTACCGCACCGCGATCGAGCAGGCGCAATGGGCCGACAAGCTGGGCTTCACGCAGGTGTTCCTGGCCGAGCATCATGGCGCGGAGGGCGGCTATTGCCCGTCCTCGATGGTGCAGGCGGCGTCGATCCTGGGGGCGACCGAGAATATCGTCGCGCATCTGTCGGCGCTGGTCGTCACCATGCATGATCCGCTGCGGCTGGCCGAGGATCTGGCGGTGCTGGACAATATCGCGCCCGGCCGTGTGTGGCTGACCGCCGGCATGGGCTATCGCCCGCATGAGTTCGAGATGTTCGGCAAGGACATCAGCAAGCGGCTGGCGATCATGAACGAGGCGATGGCCACGCTGAAGCAGGCCTGGACCGGCGAGCCGTTCGAGTTTCGCGAGCGCACGGTGCGGGTGACGCCGGCGCCGGCGACGCCGGGTGGCCCCAAAATCTACATGGGCGGGTCGACCGACAAGTCGGCGATCCGCGCGGCCAAGGGCGGCTATCAATATTTCCCCGGCCATCCCGACCTGTTCACCCTCTACAAGGAAGAGCGGGAAAAGGCCGGCTTCCCGCCGCCGGAGGAACTGCGCAAGCCGGCGGCGAGCTTCCTCTATGTCTCCGACGATCCGGACCGCGACTGGCCGCTGGTCGCGCCGCATGTCGCCTATGCGACCAACGCCTATGCCGAATGGGCCAAGGAGCGCGGCACCGGCCAGACGCGTTACCAGCCCGCCGAGACGATCGAGGGGCTGAAGGCGATGCCGAACATCAAGGTGCTGACGCCCGACGAATGTTTTGGATATCTCAAAGGGCTGGGCCGTGGCACCGCCGTCACCTTCCACGCGCTGCTGGGCGGGCTGGACCCCGAAGTGTCGTGGCGCAGCCTGCGCCTGTTCGAGAAGGCGGTGCTGCCGCGCCTGCGCGCCGAGCCGGGCCTGCTGGAAAATCCGGGAGAATGAGCATGGAAGAACGCAATCGTCGCGGCACGCTGGCCGCCATGCTGGCGTTGCCGATCGGCATGGTCGCCGCCGCCGAAGCATCGGCCGCCGCGCCCAAGGGAAAGGGGGGCGGCATGGACATGGCCCAGCGGCTGGACATCATCGAGTCCAAGCAGGCGATCACCGAACTCCTCTATGCCTATGCGCGGGCCAATGACCGGTCGGACGAGGCGCTGCTGCGATCGCTGTTCTGGCCGGAATCGACGCACAAGCATGGCAAGTTCGAGGGCAAGTCGTCGGATTTCGTCGGCTTCGCCTTCAAGATCGTATCGACGCTGAAATATGCCTGCCACCACATCACCAACGTTTCGGTCGAAGTGAAGGGGGACGAGGCTTTCTCCGAATGCTATTATTTCGCGCAGCATCGGCGCGACCGCAAGGAAGGCGGGGGCGAGGAAGATGTGTTCTTCCAGGGCCGCTATCTCGACGATCTGGAGCGGCGGAACGGGGTGTGGAAGATCATCCGTCGCCGGGGCCTGTCCGACTATACCTCGCCGCCCGAACCGGCGCTGACGCCCTATGCCGACTGGCCGGCGGGGCAGCATAGCGAGAAATATCCGAGCGACGATTATTACAAGATGCGCCAGCAGTTTCTGGGCAGCTGATCCGTGCGGGCGCTGATGTGCGAGGCGCATGGTGCGCCCGAGCAACTGGCGTTCCGTGATGTGCCCGTGCCCCAGCCGGGGCCGGGCGAGATCAGGCTGGCGGTGCGGGCGGCGAGCGTCAATTTCCCCGACGTGCTGATGATCCAGAATCTCTACCAGACCAAGCCGCCCTTGCCCTTCATCCCCGGCGGCGAAGCGGCCGGGGTGGTCGATGCGATAGGCGAGGATGTCAGCGGCTTTCGCATCGGCGACCGGGTGGCGGCGATCCCGTTCCAGGGCGCCTTTGCCGAGCAGGCGGTGGCGCCGGCCTTCCGCACCAGCATCATTCCCTATGCGATGGGCTTCGACGTCGCCGCCGGTTTCACCATGGTCTATGCCACGGCACTGCACGGGCTGCGCCAGCGCGGGCGGTTGCAGCCGGGCGAGACGCTGCTGGTGCTGGGCGCAGCGGGCGGCGTCGGGCTGGCGGCGGTGGAGATCGGCAAGCGCATGGGCGCGCGGGTGATCGCAGCGGCGTCCAGCGCGGAGAAGCTGGATTTGGCGCGGGCGCATGGCGCCGACGAGACGGTGAATTATGCGGAGGTCGACATCAAGCAGGCGGTGAAGGCACTGGCCGGGGAGCGCGGTGTCGATGTCATTTTCGATCCGGTCGGCGGCGACCTGGCCGAGCCGGCCTTCCGCACGATGGGCTGGGACGGGCGCTATCTGGTGGTCGGCTTTGCCGCCGGGAGCATATCGGCGATCCCGTTGAACCTGCCGCTGGTGAAGACGGCATCGATCGTCGGCGTGACATGGGGGATGCACAGCCGGCGCGAGCCGAATATCCATGCCGCCAACATGGCGCAGCTTTATCAATGGTACGAGCAGGGCGGATTGCGGCCGGCGATCGGCGCGCGCTTTAGCTTTGACGAGAGCCGGGCGGCGATCCGCTGGATCATGGACCGCAAGGCGCAGGGCAAGGTCGTGATCGAGATGGCCTGATCGGGTCATCACAGGGTCAGGCTCAGGTCATTGTCGCGAAGTTCACACCGTTGATCTTTCGAAAATTGGGCGGTTTGATGCGCAAACGCGCCACCAAAGTCATGCCGACGCCACAGTCACGCGACAAATGGGTCACGCCCGCGCGCCGGTGAGGCGACACGAACGCGCCCCGTGGGTCACGCATGGCATTGAAGCAGATTGGCTGGCCCATCGCGGAGTATGGAGCAGAAAAGCGCGCAGTAGGAAAGCGGCGATCAGGTCGGTTCGGTCGGCCAGTTGGCGAGCGGGGCGCCGGCGATCGCAGTGCGCGCCTGGACGATCATGCCCTTGCCGCGCGAGACGACATAGAGGGTGCGACGATCCGGCCCGCCCCAGCAGAGATTGGTCGGCATCGCGATCTTTTCGCCGGCGGGATCATGCAGGATGTCGATCTGGCGGCCCTGTGGCGTCAGCGCGACCAGCCGGTTGGAAAAGGGCAGGGTGATCCAGAGATTGCCGGCCATGTCGAAGGCGATGCCGTCGCAATAGCCGAGTGCTGCCTTTTCCTGCGGGGGCAGAGCGAGGATCGCCTTGACCGTCTGGTCGGCGAAAACGCTGCCCAGTTGCGGGCCGAAATCCTGCGGGTCGGCAAGAGTGCCGTCGGCGTTGCGGCGCCAGCGGCGGATGCGCCCTTCGGCGGTCAGCGAGGCATAGAGATGGCGTTCGTCCCGGTCGAGGCAGAGGCCGTTGACCCCGCGCAGGTCGCGCGCGACGATCGCGGCGCTGCCGTCCGGCCGAACCATGTAGATGAAACCGGCCGGCGTGGTGGTGCCGATATTGGCGACCGGCCCCCATGTGCTGTGGGTGCAATAGATGCTGCCATCACGCGCGGTGGCGGGACCGTTGGAGGCGACGAGCTGGCGCCCCTCCAGTTCCGAGACGAGCGTTTCGACCGTGCCGGTTTCGAGAGTGATGCGCTGGAGTGGGCCGGGCTGCTGCTTGAGCAGGCCCATATTCGCGACGATCACGCGGCCCTGCGTATCGACGGCGACGCCATTGGCGGCGAGCGGCGCGCCGACCTGCCGCAACGGCTGGCCCGGCGCCAGCACGCCGATCGCGCCGCCGCTGTTGGACAGGAACAGGCGGCCGTCGGGGGCGCTGGCGACACCCTCGGCATGGTCCAGCCCGTCGATGACCAGACTGAAATCGGCCGGGGTCAGCGGCGCCGGAAGCGTGGATGCGCGCGGCGTGCCGGCGCGGGTGCAGCCGGCGAGCGCGAGCGACGCGCCGCCGAGCATGGCCGTGCGCCGGTCGACCGCCCTGTTAGCGGCCATCTTCAGCGAACCGGCGCGAAGCCGGCGATGCGATGATCGCCCGCCTCGACCGGGCGGAAGCGCAGGCGCATGTCGCAGGCCGGCTCCACGCCGTCGTCATCGACCAATATGCCCGCGATCCGCACGCCCGGCGCGTCGTCCGGCTCGAACAGGATGACGGTGTAGGGGACTTCAGCCTTGTGGTCGCCGGGCAGTAGGCTGCGGATCACGGTGGTGAAGCTATAGGCCTTGCCCTCGGCCGAGACCGGGCGCCATTCCAGCACGGCATCGGGCCTTCCGGGGACGACTTCGGGCGGATACCAGACCCATTCGCCGGTTTCGGCGTCGGCGGTGATGCGCAGTTCGCCGGCATCGAGACCGTCATAGAAGCCCTGGAACAACGGGTCTTCCAGATGGACGGGATAGATGGGAATGCCCATGGTCAGTCCCTCGCAAGGATGGTGGTGGAATGATTATTGCCGCCCAGGCCCGCGACGGCGCAGAGGCGGGCGTCGGGCACTTGGCGATCGCCCTCCTGCCCGCGCAACTGGCGCACCGCCTCGATCAGCAGGTTGATGCCGGGGACATAGCCGCCCGACATATGGCCGCCGCTGGTGTTGATCGGCATCCGCCCGCCCGGTTTGGCATGGCCGGCGGCATAGAAGCGCGCGCCTTCGCCGCGATCGCACAGGCCGAGCATCTCGGTCTGGACGATCGCCGAGATGGAGAAGCCGTCATAGACCTGGGCAAGGTTCAGATCCTTGGGATCGACGCCGGCCATGGCATAGGCCTGCGCCGCCGAGTCCCAGCCGGGATAGTCGAAGGTGCAGGGTTTCTGCGTGAACAGCACACCATGGGGATAGTTGTTGTAGCCTATGCCGACGCCCTGCACCGATATCACCGGATGGGGCAGGTCGCGGGCGGCTTCCACCGCGCTCACCACATAGGCGCCGCCGCCATCGGTGGTGAGGCAGCAGTCGGCGACGCGCAGCGGGGTCGCGATCATCGGCGTCTGGCGATAGGCTTCGAGGTCCATCGGGTCACGCTTCTGCGCGCTGGGGGTCAACGCCGCCCAGGCGCGATATGTCATAGATACGGAGGCCAGTTCCGCCTCGCTCATGCCGAATTCATGGGCGTAGCGATTGGCCATGGTGGCGAAATAGGTGGGCTGGCCGAAGAAGCCGGCGGGCATTTCCAGCCCGGCCTTTTGCGGCTCGCGCGCGTGGAAGCCATAGACGCCGCCCGGCTTGGTCGAGCGGATGGCATAGGGGACGAGGACATGGCGGGCGAGCCCGGCCTCGATCGCCAGTTGCGCCAGCCGCAGCGCGTCGCCGGTGGTGGCCGTGCCGCCCGCCGTGTCGGCGACGGCGGTGAAGCGCCGGGTGGCCGCGCCGATCGCATGGGCGACCTCCTCCGACGGGTGGCCGACATATTTGTTGCTGACATGGCCGTCGATATCGGCGGGGGTAAGGCCCGCATCGGCGATCGCGGCCAGGCTGGCGCGCGTCATCATCTGCATCACCGTTTCCTCGCCCTTGCGCAGGAAAGCGGTTTCGCCAATGCCGGTGATGGCGATCTTGTTGCCCTTCATCATGCGTTCTTGAACCCCTTGCCCTGTGCCACCAGTCGTTCGATCAGCGGCGAGGGGGTGAAGGCGGCGCCATGCGCGGCCTCCAAAGCCTTCAGCCGATCGAGCACGGTGGGAAGCCCCTGGAGATCGGCCCAGAACATCGGGCCGCCGCGATATTTCGGCCAGCCATAGCCGGTGATCCAGACGATATCGACGTCGGACGCGCGCGAGGCGATGCCTTCGTCGAGGATGCGGGCGCCTTCATTCACCATGGCGAAGAGGATGCGGTCCTGGATTTCCGCGTCGCTGACATCGCGGCGAACGATGCCCTGCTTCGCGGCGAAATCCTCGATCACCTGCATCGCGACTGGTGAGGGGGTCTGCTTGCGGTTCTCGTCATAATCGTAGAAGCCGCCCTTCGTCTTTTGTCCGTGCCGGCCCATTTCGTTGAGGATCTCGCGGACATTGGCGGAGCTGGTGGTCTTGGGGTTCCAACCGACATCGAGCCCGACCAGATCGCGCATCTGGAAATGGCCCATGGCAAAGCCGAAGTCGTAAAGCACCTTGTCCACCGCCCAGGGGGTGGCCCCTTCGAGGATCAACTGGTCCGCCTGCCCATTGCGGGCGGCGAGGATGCGGTTGCCGACGAAACCATAGCCATTGCCGACCAGCACGCCGATCTTGCCGATCGTCTTGGCGAGCTTCATGGCGGTGGCGATGATTTCCGGTTTCGTGTCCTTCGTGCGGACCACCTCCAGCAGTTTCATGACATTGGCCGGCGAGAAGAAATGGAGGCCGACGACGCTGTCGGGCCGGCTGGTGGCGGCGGCGATGTCGTCAATGTCGAGATAGGAGGTGTTGGTGGCGAGGATGGCGCCCGGCTTGGCGATCTTGTCCAGTTTGCCGAAGACCTCGCGCTTGACCTCGATCTGCTCGAACACCGCTTCGATGATCAGGTCGCAATCGGCCAGATCCTCCATCGCGATCGATCCGGTGAGCAGACCCATGCGCGTGTCGACATCCTCGGGCTTCATCTTGCCCTTCCTGGCGGTCGTCTCGTAATTGCCGCGGATGATGCGCAGGCCGCGGAACAGCGCGTCTTCGTTGGTTTCGACCAGGGTGACGGGAATGCCGGCATTGGCGAAGTTCATCGCGATGCCGCCGCCCATGGTGCCGGCGCCGATGACGCCCACCTTGGCGATCGGCAGGATCGGGATATCGGCGGGCAGGCTGTCGACCTTGGCGGCCTGCCGCTCGGCGAAGAAGACATGGCGCTGGGCGGCGGACTGGCTGTCGGCCTGAAGCTCGTTGAACAATTGGCGCTCAAAGGTCATGCCCTTGTCAAAGGGCAGTTCCAGGGACGCCTCGACGCAGCGGATGATCGCTTCGGGGGCGTTGAAGCCACGGAATTTGCGGGCATTGGCCTTGCGGAAATCGGCGAAGATTTCGGGCTTGCCGCGCGCTTCGTCCAGCCTCTCGGTGCGGTCGCGGACCTTGAGCAGCGGGCGGCCTTCGTCAAGCACGCGCTGGGCGAAGGCGATGGCGTCGGCGCGCAACTGGCCCTCGGTCGCCAGTTCGTCGATCAGGCCCATCTCCTTTGCCGCCCTGGCCGGGACGGGACTGCCGGCGGTCATGAGGTCCAGCGCCTTTGCGATGCCGACGATGCGGGGCAGGCGCTGGGTGCCGCCGGCGCCGGGCAGCAGGCCCAGATTGACTTCGGGCAGGCCGCATTTGGCCGAGGGCACGGCGATGCGATAATGGGCGACGAGCGCGAGTTCGAGGCCCCCGCCCAGCGCGGTGCCATGGATGGCGGCGATCACCGGCTTGGTGGCATTCTCCACCACCAGTTGCAGGTTGCGCAGCGTGGGTTCGACCGGCGGCTTGCCGAATTCGGTGATGTCGGCGCCGGCGAAGAAGGTGCGGCCTTCGCAGATCAGCACCATCGCGCCGACCGCCGGATCGCCGATGGCGGTTTCGACCGCGCTGGCGACGCCCTGGCGCACGGCGTTGGAGAGGGCGTTCACCGGCGGCGAATTGACCGTGATGACCGCGATGGAGCCTTCCACCGCATAGGTGACGACGTCATTGACCTTCATTCAAGCCTCTGTGCGTTTGGGCGCCCGGCTGGCCGGCGGATTGCGCGGCCAGCACCTGACGGGCGCGTTGGCGGAAATAATGCTGGAGCCCGGCGATCTCTTCGTCGGTCAGTTCCTGGAAGCGTGGCATGCCCCGTTCGCGCAGGATGCCGTTGTGCAGCACATCCTTCATGCTGGCGGTGTCGAGCGGGACGCCCGACTGGAGCAGGTCCGGCGCGGCGCCGCCCGACACGGCGTTGGCGCCATGGCAGATGGAGCAGCGCTGGCCAAAGACGGTGGCGCCGATGGCGGCCTTGGCCGGATCGACGGCGAAGGCGGGATCGTCGATCACCGGCATGTCGACGGGATCGACTTTCGGCAGCGCCGCCTTGCCATCGAGGGCGAAGGTCAGGACGCGCCATTGCTGGGTGCGGTAATTCCATTCGCGCGGCAGGCCGATGGCGCTGGGGAAACGGGAGCCGGCGATCACCGTCACATATTGCCTGCCGCGGGCGCGATAGCTGATCGGCTGGGCCATTACGGCGGTCTGCGCCTCGAACGACCAGAGTGGCTTGCCGCTGGTGGCGGTATAGGCGACGAACTTGCCGCCGGCATTGCCCTGGAACAGCAGGTTGCCGGCCGTGGTCGCGGTGCCGCCGCCGCCGCGCAGGCCGGGCATGGGAATGCGCCAGGCCTCGCTCTGCGTCACCGGGTTCCAGGCGAGCAGGAAGCTGGTGGCGGGACGATCGGGCGTGACGCCGGGCGGCGGCGCGCCGGTGCCGACGCTGATGCGCTGGCCGTCGAGATGCTTCCAGCCCTGCAGCGGTTCGGCCGGGTCGATATAGACGCGGCCCTGGTCCATCGTCGGGATATAGACAAGGCCGCTGCCCGGATTGAAGGACATCGCCTCGATATTATGGGCGCCGAAGGGCGAGGGGTAGACGATCGCCGCCTTGCCGCCGGGATAGCGGGCGGCGGGGTTCTCGACCGGCCGGCCGCTCTTCACGTCGATGCCGCTGGCCCAGTTGACCGGCACGATATTGCGGGCGGAGATCAGCTTTCCGGTGGCGCGGTCGATGACGTAGAAGAAGCCGTTCTTGGGCGCGTGCATCAGCACGTCGCGGTCCTGTCCGTCGATCTTCAGCCGGGCGAGTTCCATGTCCATCGCCGAGTTGAAGTCCCAGGTTTCACCCGGATTGGTCTGATAGTGCCAGACATATTCGCCGGTGTCGGCATCGAGCGCGACGATCGAGCAGAGGAAGAGATTGTCGCCGCCGCCCGGACTGCGGATCTTCTGGTTCCAGGGCGAGCCATTGCCGACGCCGATATAGATGCGGTTATATTTGGGGTCATAGGCCATGGCGTTCCAGGCGGTGCCGCCGCCGCCATATTTCCACCACTCGCCGGTCCAGGTCCTGGCGGCCATCGCCATCGCCTTGTTCTCGAAGCCGAGCTTGGGGTCGCCGGGCACGGTGTAGAAACGCCAGAGCTGCTTCCCCGTCTTCTGGTCATAGGCGGTGACATAGCCGCGGATCGGCGCGAAATCGGCGCCGCCATGGCCGATCAAGACCTTACCGTTGAACACCCAGGGCGCGCCGCTGATATAGCGTTCGTCATCCTTGCCGATGGTCTGGGTGGACCAGAGCTTGTGCCCGGTGCGGGCGTTGATGGCGATCAGCCGGCCGTCGATCGTGCCGACATAGACGGCGGCATTGTCATAGGCGATGCCGCGACTGCCCCAGGCGCCGCGCATCTTCTGGTCGGCGACCTTCCAGCTTTGCGGATCATAGGTCCAAAGTTCATGGCCGGTAGTGGCGTCGACCGCGTGGACGACGCTGTAGCCCGAGGCATAATAGAGAATGCCGTCGACCGCGATCGGCGCGGTCAGGCTGGAGCCGCCGCCGTCGATATCCTGATACCAGGCGAGGCCGAGCCGGCCGACATTATGGTCGTTGATGTCCTTCAGTGGGCTGTAGTGATTTTCGTCGATGCCGCCATAGCCGGGCCAATCGGTGCCGTCGCGCCGGGCCTGGCCGGAGGGCGCGCAGGCCGCGAGCAGGGCCAGAAGCGGCAGAGTGAGGGACGCAAGACGCATGAAGATCAGCCCCCGATCGTCCGGTCGGACGGCCAGAAACGCTGGCGCAGGGCCTTCTTGTTGACCTTGCCCATGATGGTGCGGCCGATATCGTCGACCATCTCGTAACCGCGCGGGCATTTATAGCCGGCGAGGCTTGCGCGGCAGAAGGCGTTGAGTTCGTCGGCGCTCGGCGGATCGGCCGGATCGCGCGGGATCACCAGCGCGCGGGCTTCCTCGCCCATTTCCGCATTGGGGGCGGCGACCACGGCAATGTCGGCCACCTTGGGATGGCGCAGCAGCACATGTTCGGATTCCGCCGGATAGATGTTGACGCCGCCCGACACGATCATGTCGGACACGCGATCGGTGATGAAGAGATAGCCCGCATCATCGACATAGCCCATTTCGCCCAGGGTGAAGATGCCCGGCGCGATATGGGCGGCGGCGGTCTTTTCCGGATCGCCGCGATAGACGATGCCATGGCCGCTGGTGTCGCGGAAATAGACCTGGCCAACCTCGTTGGCGCCCAGCACCGCGCCATCATCGCCATAGATGACGGTTTCGAACGGGACCAAGGCGCGGCCGACCGATCCGGGCCGCTCCAGCCATTCGGGCGAGGTGATGAAGGTGGTGGAGCCGGCTTCGGTGCCGCCATAGGCCTCCACCAGGACCGGGCCGAACCAGTCGATCATCGCCTGCTTGACGGCGCGGGGACAGGCCGCGCCGGTATGGGCGAGGCGCTGGATGCTGGAGATGTCATATTTCGCGCGCACCTCCTCCGGCAGAGAGAGCATGCGCTGGAAATGGGTGGGGACCATGACCGATCCGGCGACCCGATATTGCTCGATCAGCGCCAGCGCCTTTTCCGCGTCGAAATGCTCGACCGTGATGAGGCTCATGCCGCCGAAGACGTTGCGGGCCATGCCGAGCGGGCCAGTATGGTAGAGCGGGCCGACGGCGATGCCGGGCGAGGGGGTGATGCGGGCGCGCACCGTTTCCGCAAGCGCCTGCACGGTGGCGACGCGCGGGAAATATTGCGGCGGGGTCTCGGTCGCCTTGGGCCGGCCGGTGGTGCCGGAGGTGTAATGGAGATGGGGCAGCGGAGCGACATTCGGGTCAGGCTCGGCGGTGGAGGCGGCGGCGAGCCACTCTTCCCAATGGATCACGCCTTCGTGGTCGGGGCAGCGCCAGCCGATGACGGTGGCGACGCCGGCCTCGGCCGCGGCGGCGAGGCCGGCCTCCATCGTTTCCGGGCCGACCAGCAGGGCGACGGCGCCGCTGTCCTTCAATATATAGGCGGCTTCCGACGGGGTGAGGTGGAAGCTGACCGGGACGCTGGAAATGCCGGCCTCCAGACAGGCGACATAGGCGATCACGGTTTCGGCGCTGTTGGTGGCGAAGACGGCGACGCGCCGTTCGTGCAGGTCGAGGCCATTCAATGCATTGGCGGCGCGGTTGAGCCGATCGTCCAGTTGCAGCCAGTCGAGCGAGACGCGCTCGTCGGTCAGCGCCATGTCGGTGCGCCGGTCGGGCGCGACAGCCTGGAGGGTGAGAGACATCGGGCGTCCTTTCAGGCGGCCGGCGCGTGGACGGCACGCGCGGCGATGGTGGGGGCGAGGTAGCGCAGGGCCATGCGGAAGGAGAGGAGGGCAATGACCGAGCAGACAGTGACGACCACCGCCAGCGACTGGCCCAGCGCGGCTTCCGACCGGAAGACATATTGGGTGAGCGCGGCGACGATCGCCGGGCCGGCGCCCAGGCCCAATATGGTGAAGACGAACAGGAAGAAGGCCAGCATCCGCGCACGGATCGTCGCCGGCGCGATCAGCCCCATGATCGAGGAGACATAGACCATGAAGGGCACGGTGATGAACTGCGCCACGCAGTAGCAGACCAGGAAGACATAGACGTTGGTGGCAAAGAACATATAGGCGACCACCGGCAGGAAGCCGAGGATCAGCCAGCTGTAGAAGCGCAGATGCGCGTCCTTCATGCCGCGCGTGAACAGGCGGTCGACGATCCAGCCGTTGATCACCAGCGACACGGCCGAAACGATGTTCATCAGGCTCAAAGCCACGCCATATTGCACCGGCTTCCAGCCGAAGTGCCGCTCGATATAGGCGGGCACCCAGTTGGTCATCGAATAGCCGCACATGGCAAGGCAGGAGGTGCCGACGAGCATCAGCGCCAGCAGCCGCCAGTTCTGGCGCACGAAGCCGGCGATCGCGCCCTTTTCCGCGACCGGGCGGTTGCCCGTTTTTGCGTCGCGACGGCCAGGCTCGGGAAAGGTGAAGACGAGGAAGGCGATGAGCAGGCCGGGAATGCCGACCATCATCATCACCAGTTGCCAGGGCTGGGCCGGGCCATGGAAGGGAATATGGATGCCGCTGTGCGCGGCGGCGAAGGCGATGGCGACGCCGCCCAGGGCAAATGCTGTCGCCGAGCCGACCTTGCCCGCCATCTGGAAGGTGGAGGTGGCGCGGGTCAGCAGGCGTTGCGGAAAGGCGTCGGCGATCAGCGAATAGGCAGCGGGCAGCAGCGCAGCCTCCCCCACGCCGACGAAGATGCGGCCGACCAGCAGCGCCTCATAGCTTTGCGCGAAGCCGCAGGCGGTCGTGGCGACGGCCCAGAGCGCGACCCCGCCGAAGATGATCCAGCGGCGCGAGAAGCGGTCTGCCGCCCAGCCGAGCGGCAGGCCGAAAATGGCGTAGAAGATGGCGAAAGAGGTCGAGGTTATCATGCTGATCTGGACATCACTGAGCAGCAGATGTGCCTTGATCGGCGTGACCAGCATCGACACGATCAGCCGGTCGACCCAGGACAGGACATAGAGGCCGAACAATACGGCCACCATCCACCAGGCGGTGCCCAGATGCCGGGTATCGCGGCCGTCCCGGCCTGTTTCCTGGCTGGTCATCAGCATGATCCTTCCCTTCGCCCTTTCGCGTCTCTCAGCGTTGCGGCAATGCGTTGAGTTCGGCGATCTTGAGCTTGCCGAGCTGGGCCATGTGGACTTCGTCCGGCCCGTCGGCGAGACGCAGATAGCGCGCGTTCATGAAGGCGGCGGCAGGCGGAAAATCGCTGGCCATGCCAATGCCGCCGAACACCTGCATCGCCCGGTCGGCGACCGTCTGGGTCATGCGCGGGGCGACGATCTTGATCGCGGCGATCAGATCCTTGGCGACCTTGTTGCCGTGGCGGTCCATCGCGTCGGCGGCCTTGAGCGTCAGCAGCCGGGCCTGTTCGATCTCGCAGAAGGACAGGGCGATATCCTGGCGAATGCTGCCCTGGTCGGCGAGCTTGCGGCCGAAGGCGACGCGGCTGTCGACGCGGCGGGCCATATATTCGAGCGCGCGCTGGGCCTGGCCGATGAGGCGCATGCAGTGGTGGATGCGGCCCGGCCCGAGCCGACCCTGCGCGATTTCGAAACCGCGTCCTTCGCCCAGGATCAGATTTTCCCTGGGCACGCGCACATCCTTGAAGACCATTTCGGCATGGCCGCCGGGGGAGTGGACCGCGTTCATCACGTCCAGCGGGCGGACGATCTCTATCCCCGGCGTGTCGGCCGGGATCAGGATCTGCGAATGCTGCTGGTGGCGCGGCCGGTCGGCATTGGGGGTGCGGCCGAGCAGGATGTAGATTTTCGTATTCGGATCGAGCGCGCCCGAAATCCACCATTTGCGGCCGTTGATGACATAGTCGTCGCCATCGGCGACGATCGTCGTTTCGACATTGGTGGCGTCGGACGAGGCGACGCCCGGTTCGGTCATGACATAGCAGGAGCGGATATCGCCGGCGAGCAGGGGCTTGAGCCATTTTTCCTGCTGCTCGGGCGTGCCGTAGCGGGCGAGCACTTCCATATTGCCGGTGTCGGGGGCGGAGCAGTTATAATATTCCGACGATCCGATCACCCGGCCCATCAGCTCGGCAAGCGGCGCATATTCGAGGTTGGTGAGGCCGGGGCTCCATGCCCCATATTCATGCGGCAGGAACAGGTTCCACAGGCCCGCTTCCTTCGCCTTCGCCTTGATCGTCTCGGTGCCCGGCCAGCGCTGCCACAGATGGGCGGGATCATGGTGGAAATGATCCCGTTCCTTCTCGATCGGATAGACATGGGCGTCCATGAAATCGGTGAGTTGCGCCCGCAGCGCCTGCACCTTGTCGGAATATTCGAAATCCATGCGATCGGTCCTTTTGGGAAATGGGGCTAAGGCGGGCAGGGGATCAGGTCAGCGTGAGGCCGCCGTCCACGATCAGCGTCTGCCCGCAAATATAAGTGGAGAGGGGGGAGGCGAGGAACAAAGCGACGCCCGCCATCTCCTCCACCGAGCCGAAGCGGCCGAGCGGGATGCGCGACAAGGCGCGGTCGCGCCGCTCGTCATTGTCCATCGTCACCTTGGTCATCTTGGTATCGACCAGGCTGGGGGCGATGCCGTTGACGCGGATGCCGTCGCCCGCCCAGGCGATCGCGAGCGCACGGACCAGATTGACGGCGCCGGCCTTGGACGCGGCATAGGCGGGGTTGCCGAAGGTCGCCTTGAACCCGCCGATCGAGCTGACGACGATGACGGCGCCCTTTGTGGCGGCCAGCGCATCCTTGAAGCGGTTGGAGATGTGGAGGATGGAGTCGAGATTGACCGCCATCACCTTGTTCCAGCCGTCGACCTCGAACTCCTGCCGGCGGTAGAGGACGGCGCCCTGCGAATGGATGAGGATATCGAGCGCATCGAAGGGGGCGGGTGCGGCGGCGATCGCGGCGGGATCGCTGACATCGACCTGGGTATAGCCGATGCCGTCCAGCTCCGATCCCTCCTCGCCGGCATAGTCGGCGGCGCTGGCGCGGGTGCCCCAGACATGGACGCGGGCGCCGCGCTTCAGAAAGGCCTGGGCCATGCCATTGCCGATGCCGCTCGATCCGCCGACCACCAGCACCGTCTTTCCGGTGAAGTCCAGTTCATTGCCCAAGGGGGAACATCCTTCCTGCATGTCAGCGGATCAGCGCCTGGGCGCGGTCGAAAAGGTGGATGGCGCGGCTGTGCAGCCGATCGCCGGTGTCGCGTGGCGCCTTGCCGGCGCAGGCGCGGGCATGGGTGCCTTCCAGCAGGATGCCGAGCTTGTAGCAGGCGAGGACATGATACCAGTCGACCGCCGACAGATCGCGCGCGGAGCCGGCGCCATAGCGCGCGACCAGCTCGGCGGGCGTCGGGAAACCCTCCCACGGGGTGACCGACACGGTGCTGGCGCCGCTGCCGTCGGGCCAGGTGGCGAGCACCCAGCCCAGGTCCAGCAGCGGATCACCGATCGTTGCCAGTTCCCAGTCGATGATCGCGGCAAGATCGCCGCTGTCGGGGCGGTACATGACATTGGCGAGATGATAGTCGCCATGCATGATGCCGGGGGTGAAATCGGCCGGGCGGTGCCGTTCCAGCCAGGCGGCGATGGCATCCACCGATGGCAATGCCTGCGGTCCGGTCCAGTCGGCAAATTCGCCATAGCCGGCAAGCTGGCTGCGCCAGCGATCGACCTGGCGGCCGAGGAAATTGTCGGGCCGGCCGAAATCGGCGAGGCCGAGCGCCTGATGATCGAGCGCGCCCAATGCGGCGATGCCGTCGACCAGGGCCAGGCCCATGGCATGGCGCATCGCGGGCGATCCGGCATGGGGCATGGGCAACTGGCCGACCGGATTGAAGCCGTCGACCGGCTCCATCAGGTAGAAGGCGACGCCGAGCACGCTTTCGTCGCCGCAATCGGCGATCAGTGCGGGATGGGGCACATTGGTTCCGGCGATAGCGCGCAGCAGCCGCGCCTCGCGCCGCATCGTTTCATTGCTGTTGGGGCGGGGGTGCGCCGGCGGGCGACGGAAGATATAGTCGCGGCCGTCGCGGGTCAGGCGCAGCAGGATATTCTGCGTCCCCCCGGCAAGCGGCGTCACGTTGTCGATCGGACCGGCGCCAAGCCCCTGATCCGTCATCCACGTCGCCAGCGACTCGATGTCGACCGCTGATTCCACTTAGGCATCCCTCACTTTTATCGACTGTTAGCCGCCGATTAGGTCAATTGGATAATGCACTTGACGAACCAGCATTGCAATGAGAAATTGCACTCATGGTCAGACTTCAACTTGCCAAGGCCGAAGATGCCGCCCGCGGATCCGCTGCCGAGCAGATCAAGCAGGTGGCGTTGCGCCTGTTCGCCGAAAAGGGCGTCGATGGCGTGACCGTGCGCGAGATTGCGGCGGCGGCGGGGCAGAAGAATCACGGCGCCGTCAGTTATTATTTCGGATCGAAGGAGGCACTGGTCCGGGCGCTGGTGATGGACGGCGCGATGGCGCTGGACCGGGAGCGCAATGCGGCGCTCGACGGGCTGGAGGCGCAGGGTGGGCCGCGCACGATCCGCGAGGTGGTGGAGATATTGGTGCGGCCGGTGCTGGCGCTGCCCGACAGCCATTATGTCCAGTTCATCGTCATCTTTGCCATGACCCATCGAGACATGATGCTGGATGCGATCGATCCGGCCTGGAACAGCGCCTATGGCCGGTGCCTGGACCATTTGCGGGGCATGATGGCGGACCTGCCGGTGGCGTTGCAGAACCAGCGCTTCGTATTCATGGGCGCTTACCTCAGCGCCGTGCTGTCGGCGCGGCAGCGGGCTTTAGCGGACGCGAGTCGCGCGCATCCGATGTGGGGCAGCGAGGCGAGTGTCGAGCATTTCCTGCAGACGCTGGTGGCGTTGCTGGAGGCGCCGGCGGATCTGCCGGCGGCGATGCTCAAGGGGCTGGGGCAACGCGACGGCGCTATTGCGGATCGACCCGGCCCTGTCGGTTGAACCGGGGCGCAATCACAATCAGAACATAGAAGACGAAACAAGCGGAGCGGGATGATGGCAGGATTGGACGGGATCGGCGAAGCGGAGCGGATGCGCACGGCAGAGCTGCTGGCGATGCCGCTGGCCGATCTGATGGCGCAGGCGGCGGCGCTGCGCGACGAAGGCCATGGCCGGGTGCAGAGCTGGTCGCGCAAGATCTTCATTCCGCTGACCCAGCTATGCCGCAATCTGTGTCATTACTGCACCTTCTCGCAGCCGCCGCGGCCGGGCGAGAATGCCTATATGACGCGCGAGGACGTGCTGGCGGTGGCGCGCGCCGGCAAGGCGGCGGGCTGTACCGAAGCGCTGTTCACGCTGGGCGACAAGCCGGAACTGCGCTTTGCCGCCGCGCGCGAGGAACTGGCGCGGCTGGGCCATGACAGCACCTTGTCCTATCTGGCGGAAATGGCGGCGCTGGTACGGGACGAGACCGGCCTGCTGCCGCACATCAATGCCGGGGTGATGAGCCGCGAGGAAATGGCCAGGCTGCGCCGGGTGTCGGTGTCGCAGGGGCTGATGCTGGAATCGGTGTCCGATCGGCTGTGCCGCAAGGGCGGCGCCCATTATCGTTCGCCCGACAAGGAGCCGGCGGCACGGCTGGAGACGATCCGGCTGGCGGGCGAACTGGCCATCCCCTTCACCACCGGCATCCTGATCGGCATCGGCGAGACTCGCGAGGAACGGATCGAGGCGCTGGAGGCGATCCGCGACCTGCAGGATGGCTATGGCCATATCCAGGAAGTGATCGTCCAGAATTTCCGGGCGAAGCCGCGCACTGTGATGGCCGATGCGCCCGAGCCGGACATGGACGATCTGCTGTGGACGATCGCGGTGGCGCGGCTGATCCTGGGGCCGGAGATGAATATCCAGGCGCCGCCCAACCTGTCGGCGGCGGACTTCCCCCGGCTGATGGCGGCGGGGATCAACGACTGGGGCGGGGTGTCGCCGGTGACGCCCGACCATGTGAACCCGGAAGCCCCCTGGCCGGCGGTCGAGCGGCTGCGCGCCGCGACCGAGGGCGAAGGGCGGATGCTGGTGGCGCGGCTGCCGGTCTATCCCGCCTATGCGCAGGATAATGACCGCTGGCAGGACCAGGCGATGGTCCGTCATGTGCTGGCCCATGCCGATGCCACGGGCTTTGCCCGGGAGGATAGCTGGTCGCCGGGCATCGCGCTGGAGCCGCGTATCACGCGCCCGTCGGCGCTGCCGGTCGATACCGCGATCGCGGCGATCGTCGACCGGGCGATGGCCGGGGCGCTGCTGGAAGAAGCCGAGATCGAGACGCTGTTCACCGCGCGCGAGACCGACCTGGAGCATGTCTGCGCCAGCGCGGATGCGCTGCGGATGCAGGAGATGGGCGATACGATCAGCTATGTCGTCAACCGCAACATCAACTACACCAATATCTGCGCCTATAAGTGCAGCTTCTGCGCCTTTTCCAAGGGCGACAAGGCGGAGGCGCTGCGCGGCAAGCCCTATGACCTGGACCTGGAGGAAGTGGTGCGCCGCACCCGCGAGGCGTGGGAGCGGGGCGGCACCGAAGTCTGCCTGCAGGGTGGCATCCATCCCCATTATACCGGCGACACCTATCTGAACCTGGCCCGCGCGGTGAAGGCGGCGGTGCCCGAGATGCACATCCACGCATTCTCCCCGCTGGAAGTGTGGCAGGGCGCGGCGACGCTGGGCCTGCCGGTCGAGGATTTTCTGCGCCGGCTCAAGGCCGTGGGGCTGGACACGCTGCCTGGCACGGCGGCCGAGATATTGGATGACGAGGTGCGGGCGATCATCTGCCCCGACAAGCTGGACACGGCGCAATGGCTGGAGGTGATCGAGACCGCGCATCGCGTCGGCTTCACCACTACCGCGACGATCATGTTCGGCCATGTCGACACGCCGCGCCATTGGGCGAGGCACCTGATCCGCATCCGCGACCTGCAACGGCGGACCGGCGGCTTCACCGAATTCGTGCCCTTGCCCTTCGTCCATATGGAGGCGCCGATGGGCGTGCGCGGCCAGTCGCGCCATGGCCCGACTTTCCGCGAAGTGCGGCTGATGCATGCGGTCGCGCGGCTGGCGCTGCATCCCCATATCCGGTCGATCCAGACCAGCTGGGTCAAGCTGGGGCCGGAAGGGGTGAAGGCCTGCCTGGAGGGTGGCGCCAATGATCTGGGCGGCACGCTGATGAACGAGAGCATTTCGCGTGCGGCCGGCACCCAGCATGGCCAGGAAATGCCGCCTGCCGCGATGGAGGCGCTGATCCGGTCGATCGACCGCACGCCCCGGCAGCGCAGCACCGCCTATGGCGGGGTGAGCGAAGACATTCATGCACGCGGAATGACCGCGGCGGAACTGACACCCATGGTCCTGACGCCCCCGCGCAAGCGGCGGCGCGAGGCCGATACGAACCAGGAGAGGTTTGAATATGCAGAATGAGGCTTTGGCGACGATCGCCGTGCTGGGCGGGACCGGCAAGGAAGGTGGCGGCCTGGCGCTGCGCTGGGCGCACAAGGGGCACAAGGTCATCATCGGCAGCCGCACCGCCGAGCGGGCGCAGGAAGCGGCCGATGCGATGAACGCGACGCTCGGCGGCAGTTCGGTCGTCGGCGCGGCCAATCCCGATGCGGCGGCGCAGGCCGACATCATTGTGCTGGCCGTGCCCTATGCTGCGCAGCAATCGACGGTGAAGGATGTCGCCGACGCGCTGGCGGGCAAGATATTGATCGACGTGACCGTGCCGCTGGTGCCGCCCAAGGTCAGCCGGGTGCAGTTGCCCGATGGCGGATCGGCGGTCGAGGCGGTGCAGAAGATGCTGGGCGAAGGCGTCCGGGTCGTGTCCGCCTTCCAGAATATCAGCGCGCATCACCTGACCAAGCTGGACGAGGAGATCGAGTGCGACGTGCTGGTCTGCGCCGACGACAGCGACGCGGCGGAGCAGGTGGTCGCACTGGCGCAGGAAATCGGCCTGCGCGCCTGGAATGCCGGGCCATTGTGCAATTCGGTTGTCGCAGAAGGACTTACGTCGGTCTTGATTGCGCTCAATCGGCGGTACAAGGTGCCCGGATCGGGTATTCGCATCACCGGAGTGTAAGCTGCATCCATGACTGTCGCACCGGCCGCCGTCACATTATCGGCCCTGAACGGGGTTCCCATGGTTGCGCCGGGCGACGATCTGTCGGCCATGCTGCTGTCGGCTTGCCATGCCAATGGCCTGTCGCTGCGGGATGGCGACATCGTCGTGCTGGCGCAGAAGATCATATCCAAGGCGGAGGGACGCGCGGTGCCGCTGGCCGGCGTGTCGCCCTCGGCCGAGGCGATCGATCTGGCAGCGCAATGCCACAAGGATCCCCGGCTGGTCGAACTGATCCTGTCGGAGAGCGAGAAGCTGATGCGGGTCCGGCCGGGTGTGCTGATCGTGCGCCATCGGCTGGGTCTGGTGCTGGCCAATGCCGGGATCGACCAGTCCAACATCGCGCAGGATGGGGATGGCGTTGCGCTGCTGCTGCCGCTCGACCCCGATCGCAGCGCCGCGGCGCTGCGGCGGGCGGTGCAGGATGCGCTGGAGGTCGACATCGCGGTGGTCATCATCGACAGTCTGGGCCGGGCCTGGCGCAAGGGCACCTGCGGCGTGGCGATCGGCGTCGCCGGCATGAGCGGCCTGCTCGACCTGCGCGGCGAGCCGGACCTGCATGGTCGGCCGTTGCAGACCAGCGAACTGGGGCTGGCCGACGAGATGGCGGCCGCCGCCTCGCTGATCATGGGGCAGGCCGGGGAAGGCCGGCCGATCGTCGTGGCGCGGGGCATTGCGCGGGGCCGCAATGAGGGCAGCGCGGCCGAACTGATCCGCGAACCGGCGATGGACCTGTTCCCATGAGCGTGCTTGCCCTTGCCGGGGGCGTCGGCGGCGCCAAGCTGGCCAATGGCCTGGCCGGCGTCGTTCCGCCCGGCGCACTGACCATCGCCGTCAATACCGGCGACGATTTCGTCCATATGGGCCTGCATATCTCGCCCGACATCGACAGCGTCACCTATGCGCTCGCCGGCATGAACGATGGCGTGCGTGGCTGGGGCGTGGCCGATGAAAGCTGGGCCTTCATGGACGCGACAAGGCGGCTGGGCGGCGAAAGCTGGTTCAACCTGGGCGATCGTGACCTGGCGACCCATGTGCTGCGCACCGCCTTGCTGGGCGAGGGCACGCTGTCTTCGGCAACGGCCGACATCGCCGCGCGGCTGGGCATCGGGCCGGCGATCGTGCCGATGAGCGACGATCCGGTCCGGTCGATGATCGATACCGACCAGGGCGAGATGGCCTTCCAGGATTATTTCGTGCGCCATCAATGCGGGCCGCGCTTCCGATCGATCCGGTTCAACGGGGCCGCAGCGGCGCGCCCGAGCGCCGGTCTGGTGGCGGCACTGGATGATCCGGCGCTGGAGGCGATCATCCTCTGTCCGTCCAACCCGATCCTGTCGATCGACCCGATCCTGGCGGTGCCCGGCGTGCGCGACAGGCTGGTGGCGCGGCGCGTGCCGTGCGTGGCGCTGTCGCCCTTCATCGCGGGGCAGGCGGTCAAGGGGCCGGCCGCCAAGATCATGACCGAACTGGGTTTGCCGACGACGCCGGCGACGATCGCCCGCCATTATGACGGGCTGATCGATGGGCTGATGGTGGACGTGGCCGATGCGCAGGGCTGGACCGACGATGGACTGGTGGTGCGCAGTGCCGATATATTGATGCGCAATGTCGATCAGCAGCGGGCACTGGCCGCTCAGATGATCGATTTTGCGGTCGCCTTACGGCGCGAGGCCCCGTGACCCTGTCGATCCTGATCCCGGCCAGGAGCTTCGCGCAGGGCAAGAGCCGGTTGGCGCAGGTCCTGGGGCCACGGGATCGGGCGGCACTGTGCCGGCAATTATTGGGGCATGTGCTGGCGGTCGCACGCGATGTAACCCCGGATGCGGCCGTGCATGTCGTCAGCGCCTGCCCGGAGGTGCGCGGCTTCGCGACCGAGCGGGGCGCGAGGGTTCTGGCCGAGCGCGAGCCGGGCCATGTGCCGGCACTGACGGCGGCGATGCAGGCGTTGCCGATCGATCAGCCGGTGCTGATCCTGAGTGCGGACCTGCCGATGCTGGCGGCTGCGGACCTGCACGCGATGGTGCAGGAACCCGCCGATGTGGTGATCGCCACCGATCGTGAGGGGCAGGGGACCAACGCGCTGTTGCTGAAGCGGCCCGGCCTTATCCCGTTGCGTTTCGGGCCGGAGAGTTGTGCTGCCCATGTCGGGGAAGCGGAACGGGCCGGATATCGCGTGTCGATCGTCCGGCGGCCCGGCCTGGCGGACGATGTCGACCTGCCCGAACATCTCCAAATATTTTCCGTTGGTGCATAATTGCCTTGGTCCTGCCGAACGGGCGGGGTAAGGCATAAAATTGCATCTAGGTATACAATTGGAGGAGTCGGATGGCGGAGGCATATATTGCGGCCGTGGCGCGCAGCGCCGGTGGCAAGCGGGGAGGCAGGCTGGCGGGGGTGCATCCTGCCGATCTGGCCGGGCGGGTGCTGGCGGGACTGGTGGGCCGCAGCGGGATCGATCCGGCCGCGATCGAGGATGTCATCATGGGCTGCGCCTGTCCCGGCGGCGAGCAGGGGGCGAACATCGCCCGCAACGCCGTGCTGGCCAGCGGCTTGCCGCAATCCGTGCCCGGCACCCATGTCGACCGCCAGTGCGGTTCGTCGCAACAGGCGCTGCATTTCGCCGCCGCGACGGTGATGGCGGGCGTGCAGGATGTGGTGATCGCCGCCGGTGTGGAGAGCATGACCCGCGTTCCGATGGGCCTGCCCTGGACGCTGGCGGCCAAGCATGGGTTTGGCACCTATCGCAGTCCGGGGATCGAGGCGCGCTATCCCGATACGCCGTTCAGCCAGTTTGGCGGGGCCGAGATGATGGCCCGCAAATATGGCTTCGACCGTGCAGCGCTCGACGCCTATGCGCTGGAAAGCCATCATCGTGCGGCGGCGGCGACGCAGGCCGGCAAGTTCGATGCGGAGATAGTGCCGCTGGAGGTCGAGACCGCCGAGGGCGAAAAGCTGGTCCACAAGGTGGATGAGGGCATCCGCTTCGACGCCAGTCTGGAAAAGATTGCCAGCGTCAAGCTGTTGACCGATGGCGGGGTGATTTCGGCCGCCAATGCCAGCCAGATCTGCGACGGTGCCGCGGCGTTGCTGATCGTCAATGAGCGGGGCCTCAAGACCCATGGCCTGACGCCGCTGGCGCGGGTGCATGAAATGACCGTGCTGGGTCATGATCCGGTGATCATGCTGGAGGCGCCGATCCCGGCGACCGAGCGGGCGCTGGCGCGGGCGGGCATGACGCTGGGCGAGATCGACCTGTATGAAGTGAATGAGGCGTTCGCGCCGGTGCCGCTGGCCTGGGCGAAGGCCTTGGGCGCCGATCCGGCGCGGCTCAACGTGCATGGCGGGGCGATTTCTCTGGGCCATCCGCTGGGCGGATCGGGCGCCAAGCTGATGGCGACGCTGGTCAGCGCGCTGCATGATCGCGGCGCGCGCTATGGCCTCCAGACCATGTGCGAGGCCGGCGGCATGGCCAATGTGACGATCGTGGAACGGCTCTGAGGGGAATGGATCGGCCCTTCCCCGGTGGCGGGGAAGGGCCGATCCCTCAATTGGCTTCGTCGAGCAGGCGGCGGGCGATGACCTGGGCCTGGATTTCGCCGGCACCCTCAAAGATGTTGAGAATGCGCGCGTCGGCCAGCAGGCGGCTGACCTGATATTCGGTGGCAAAGCCATTGCCGCCATGGATCTGCAGCGCATTGTCGGCGGCCGCCCAGGCGACCCGTGCGCCGATCAGCTTGGCCATGCCGGCTTCCAGATCGCAGCGCTTGTCCTCATCCTTGCGCCGGGCGGCGAAATAGGTGAGCTGGCGCGCCCCCATGATCTCCGCCGCCATCATCGCCAGCTTGTTGGCGACGCGCGGGAAGTCGAAGATCGGCCGGCCGAACTGCTTGCGATCGAGCGCATAGGAAAGGCCGATGTCGAGCGCCGCCTGGGCGACGCCGATGGCGCGGGCGGCGGTCTGGATACGGGCGCTTTCGAAGGTCGCCATCAACTGCTTGAAGCCCTGGCCTTCGACCCCGCCGAGCAGATTGGCGGCCGGCACGCGGAAATCGTCGAAGCCGATCTCATATTCCTTCATGCCGCGATAGCCGATCACCTCGATCTCGCCGCCGCTCATGCCGGGCGTGGGGAAGGGGGCGTCTACCGTGCCGCGCTGCTTGGGCGCGATCAGCATGGACAGGCCGCTATAGTTGCGGGTGTCGGGATTGGTGCGGACCAGCAGGGTCATCACGTCGGCGCGGGCCGCATGGGTGATCCAGGTCTTGTTGCCGCTGACCCGATATTCGCCATCGGCAAGCGTCGCGCGGGTGCGCAGCGCGCCAAGGTCGGAGCCGGTATCGGGCTCGGTAAAGACGGCGGTGGGCAGGATCGCGGCATTGGCGATCTGCGGCAGCCAATGGGCCTTCTGCTCGGCGGTGCCGCCGGTCAGGATCAGTTCTGCCGCGATTTCCGACCGGGTGGCGAGACTGCCGACGCCGATCCAGCCGCGCGAAAGCTCCTCGGATACGACGCACATCGCGGTCTTGCCCATGCCAAGGCCGCCAAATTCCTCCGGAATGGTCATGCCGAACACGCCCATCTCGCCCAGTTCCTGGACCAGCGGCAGCGGGATGAGTTCATCCTTGAGATGCCATTGATGGGCGAAGGGCGCGACCTTCTCGTTCGACAAAGCGAAGAACTGATCGCGCACCATGTCGAACATCTCGTCCAGGCCGCAATTTTCCAGCGTCGCCCGGCCGCGTGCATCGACCAGATGGCCGGCAATCGCACTTTTCACCGCTTGGCCACCACCACTGCGGATGAGGGTGCGCAGGGCCGGTGCGTCGAGCGCGGACAGATCGTCGCTAAGGTCGGTGGGGCGGATCACCTCGCCCTGGTTCATCGGTATGCCGCCCAGCATCTGCGCGCCATATTCGGCGAAGAGCAATTGGGCGAGCAGCGCTTCGATCTCGCCAAAGCTGCTCTGGGCGTCGAGACTGGCGGCCCAGCTCGCGACTTCGCGCAGCATTTCGGCATAGGCGGCGAACCAGCCAAAACCATGGACGATATGTTGCTCGACATCGGCGAGGACGCGATCGACCTTGCCGCCGTCATTGCTGATCCGCGCCTTCACATGCGGGCGGGCGGCGGCGACGAAGGCGTGGGCGGCATCGGCTGCGCCGGACAGCAGCGCCGGCAGATCGGGCAGGACCAGGATATTCTTGTCCATCTCCATCGTCGCGCTCATCCTTCCCCCGCCTGCTTCTTGTTGGCCGATGCCATTGCCTTGGCATCCAGCCCGCCGACCAGATTGCCGGTCATCAGCTGATTATGGGCATGGGCGAGATGGTGCATGTGGAACACGCTATCCATCACCTGCCGCTTGCCGCGCGCATCCTCGACGAAGTTGAACGCCTGCTTGGTCAGGGCCAGGCCGAACCGTTCATGCTGGGCGATTTCGGCGGCGATCTTGGCCACTTCCTCGCGCAGCGTCTCGCGCGGGAAAATTTCGTTCACCATGCCGAAATTATAGGCGCGCTGGGCCGGCATGCGGCGGCCGAGCAGCAGCAGTTCGCGCGCGACGCGGGTCGGCAGTTCGAAGGCATGGGCGAAATATTCGACGCCCGGCTGGGCCATGCGCTGCACCGGATCCTGGAAGAAGGCGTCTTCCGATGCGATGATGAGATCGCAGACCCAGGCGAGCATCAGTCCGCCGGCGATGCAGGCGCCCTGCACCATGGCGATCATCGGCTTGGGAATGTCGGCCCAGCGGCGGCACAGGCCCAGATAGCCGTCCTGTTCCAGCACATATTGGCGTTCGGCGCCGCCCTTGTTCAGATGGTCCCACCACATGCTGGTGCGGGTGCGCGGCATGTGGCTGTCCTTGTCCGGCGTGCCGATGTCATGGCCGGCGGAGAAATGCTTGCCCTCGCCACCGAGCACGATCACCTTGACCCCGTCATCCTCGACCGCGCGCTTGAAGGCATCGTCGAGCTGGCCGAGCAGCCGGTAATTCTGGGCATTGCCATATTGGGGGCGGTTCAGCATCACCCAGGCGACGCCGTCCACCACATTATAGGTTACGAATTCGGGCTGCGCTTCTTCGGACATCGTCCCTCTCCCTCAGCGCGGCGGCATGCGCAGGCCACCGTCGAGCCGCACATATTCGCCGTTCCAATAGTCATTCTCGATCATTGCCAGCGCCATCGCGGCAAACTCCTCGGGCTTGCCGAAACGCTTGGGGAAGGGAACGGTGGCCGACAGCGCATCGCGCACCTTGTCGCTGGCCCGCGCCATCAGCGGCGTGTCGAAGATACCGGGCAGGATCGCGTTCACGCGGATGCCTTCGCCCATCAAGTCGCGCGCCATCGGCAGGGTCAGGCTGACGATGCCGCCCTTCGACGCGGAATAGGCCGCCTGGCCAATCTGGCCGTCGACCGCCGCCGCGCTGGAGGTGTTGATGATGACGCCGCGCGCCTTGTCGTCCAGCGGATCGAGGGTCAGCATGCCGGCGGCCGACTTGGCGCAGCAGCGGAAGGTGCCGATCAGGTTGATCTGGATGATCCGTTCGAACTGATCGGTCGGAAAGGCCCTGATCTCGCCGGTCTCGCGGTCGCGACTGGCGGTCTTGATGACATTGCCGGTGCCCGCGCAGTTGACCAGGATACGTTCCTGGCCATGGGCGGCGCGCGCCCTGGCAAAGCCGGCATCGACCGAGGCTTCGTCGGTGACGTCGACCTTGCAGAAGGTGCCGCCGATGTCCGCAGCGACCTTCGCCCCGGTCTCCTCGTTGAAGTCGAACAGCGCGACCTTGGCGCCCTGCGCCGCGATGGCGCGGGCCGTCGCTTCGCCCAGACCCGATGCCCCGCCGGTGACGATGGCGGCTACCCCCTGGTCGATCTTCATGCCTGTGTCCTCTCCTTCACGGGGCGTTGGGCGATCGCGCCGTCGTTCGTCAGCGCGTCGAGCGCGCCGTCGTCGAGGCCGAGCCATTCTCCCAATATTTCGCGGCTATGTTCGCCCACGCGCGGCGGGCAGTGACGATAATCGGCCGGCGTCGCCGACAGCTTGCCGGGATAGGCGACGGTCGGGATATCGACCCCATCCTCTTCCCGGCGATAGCGATGGACGGTCTGGCGGGCGTCGATGAAGGGATCTTCGAACACATCCTGGATGCTGTTGACCGGGCCGGCGGGGACGCCGGCGGCGACGAAGCGCGCCATCAGATCGTCGCGGGCGAAGGGGCGGACGATCTCCTGCACCTTCGCCTCGATCGCGTCGCGGTTGATGAGGCGCTGGGCGCTGGTGGCGTAGAGCGGATCGGTGCCCAGTTCGCCATGGCCCATTTCCGTGCAGAAGGCGCGGAACTGGCGGTCATTGCCGATCGCGATGATCATCATGCCGTCGGCAACCTCGAACGTCTTGTAGGGGACGACGGTGGGATGGCGATTGCCCAGGCGTCCCGGCACGATGCCGCCGACCAGCCAGTTCATTCCCTGATTGGCGAGCATCGCGATCTGGGTATCGAGCAGCGACACGTCGATTTGTTGCCCTTCGCCAGTGCGTTCGGCATGGCGCAGGGCGGCGAGGATGGAGACGGTGGCGAACATGCCGGTCGACAGGTCGGCCATGGCGACGCCAGCGCGCAGCGGACCGCCATCCTCTTCGCCGGTGATGCTCATGAAGCCGCCCATGCCCTGGGCAACGAAGTCATAGCCACCCCGATCGGCATAGGGGCCGGTCTGGCCGAAGCCGGTGATCGAGCAATAGACGAGGCGCGGGTTGATCGCCTTCAGGCTGTCATAGTCGAGGCCGTATTTGCGCAGGCCCCCGACCTTGAAATTCTCGACCAATATGTCGGCTTCCGCCGCGAGCTGGCGGATCAGCGCGGCGCCCTGCGGCGTCGCCAGATTGATCGCGGCGGACCGCTTGTTGCGGTTGCAGGACAGATAATAGGCGCTGGTGCCGATTTCCGGCTGACCGTCGGCGCCGGTCAGGAAGGGCGGCCCCCAGGCGCGGGTATCGTCGCCATGGCCGGGCAGTTCGATCTTGATGACGTCGGCACCGAAGTCGGCGAGTATCTGGGTCGACCATGGCCCCGCGAGCACGCGCGACAGGTCGAGAACCTTGATCCCTTCAAGCGCGCGGCCGCTCATCGCCTGCCGGCCTTGTTCGTCATGACCCGTGTCATCGCCATCCGCTCCTGTCCCCGCCTATCTGCTGCATCGGTTGATGATTGTGATAGCGGGTGCAGGAATGGAGGGCAAGAATTATTGCACTATGGGATACTTTTCAGGTCATTTCTTGGTGGCGCCCGCGAGATAGGCGAGCAGGTTGGCGCGATCGGCCGGGTTGGGCAGGCCGGCAAAGACCATGCGGCTGCCGGGGACGGCGGCGTTGGGCTTGGCGAGGAAGCCGTCGAGCGACTTGGCATCCCAGCGGATCTTGGCCTTCTGCATCGCCGGGGAATAGGTAAAGCCCGGCACCGTGCCCGACGTGCGCCCGAACACGCCCGAGAGCGAAGGGCCGAGCTTCTTCACGCCCGGATCGACCGAATGGCAGACGGCGCAGCGGGCGAAAACCGCCTTGCCCTTGGTCGCGTCGCCCGCCTGGGCCAGCGCCGGGCCGGTGGTCGCGACGGCCATAGCGAACATCATCACCCGCGAAACATGCTTCATCGACATCCTGATTCCTCTTCCCATCTTCTCTGGTTAAAATCTATACCAGTGTGCATAAATAAACCAATAGCCGTCTGAGTCTGAACGGCGGTTGAAGCGGGAAGGATGCGGAAATGGCCGATGGCGGACCCATGGCGAACCATCGGTTCGGGCCGGGCGGCATGGCGCTGGCCTTGCTGGTGAACATCATGTTCGCGCTCAATGTGATCGCGATGAAGGTGGTGGTGGATGCGACCGCGCCGCTATTGTCGGTGGCGCTGCGCATGGGGACGGTCTTCCTGATCTGTGCGCCGGCGCTGCGTCCGCTGCCCGGCCGGACGGGCTGGCTGATGCTCTATGGGTTCCTGAATGGTGGGCTGTTCCTGCTGCTGCTGAACCTGGCTTTGTTCATGGCGACCAATGTCGGGGCGCTGGCGATCGCCGGGCAATTGAGCGTACCCTTCTCGCTGCTGCTGGGCGCGCTGCTGCTGGGCGAGCGGCTCAGCCGGCGCAAGATTGTCGGCGTGCTGCTGGCCTTTGCGGGGGTCGTGGCGCTGGTGTTCGACCCGCATATATTGGCAGAGGTGCCTGCGGTGCTGGTGATGGCCTGCGCGGCGATGCTGTGGGGCGGCGCGACCCTGGTGCAGCGCAAGCTGACCGGGGTGAGCGTGATGAACGGCCAGGCCTGGAACGGGCTGATGGGCGCGGCGGTGCTGGCGCCCTTTGCCCTGATTTTCGAGCGGCCGGCGATCGCGGGACTGGCCCATGTCGGCTGGGTGCCGACCGGCTGGTTCGCCTTTTCCTGCCTGGGCGCGACGGTGCTGGGGCAGGGAACGCTCGCCTGGCTGCTGCAGCGCTATCCGATCTCGACCATCATGCCGCTGATGCTGGCATCGCCGGTGATGTCTACGGTCTTTGCCTCGCTCTATTTCGGCACGCCGATCACGGTCGGCATGATTGCCGGCGGGATCGTTGCGCTGCTGGGCGTGACGATCATCGCCTTCTCGCCCGATCGCAGGCCGGTCGACTGACAATCAAAAAATGGGCCGGCGTCGCATGCCTCGACGCCGGCCCAGGGGGCTACCGAAGGGCGGTGGTCAGACCGCCCGTTCGAAGATGGCGGCCAGGCCCTGACCGCCACCGATACACATGGTTTCCAGGCCATAGCGGCCGTCGCGCCGCTGCAACTCGCGCAGCAGATTGGCGAGGATGCGCCCGCCGGTCGCGCCGATCGGATGGCCGAGCGAAATGCCCGATCCATTGACGTTGAGCTTGTCGCGATCATCCCAGTTCCAGCCCTTGAGGCAGGCCAGAACCTGCGGCGCAAAGGCTTCGTTGAGTTCGACCAGATCGATGTCGTTCCAGCCAAGGCCATTGCGGGCGAACAGCTTTTCGACCGCCGGCACCGGACCGATGCCCATGCGCGAGGGATCGCAGCCCGCCGCCGCCCAGCTGTGCAGCCAGGCCATGGGTTCAAGGCCCAGTTCTTCCAGCTTGTCCTCCGCGACCACCAGACAGGCGGCGGCGGCGTCATTCTGCTGGCTGGCATTGCCGGCGGTGACCACGCCGTCCTTCTCGATCGGCTTCAGCAGGGCGAGCGATTCCGGCGTGGCGTCGGCACGAATGCCCTCATCCATGGCGAAGATCAGCGGATCGCCCTTGCGCTGCGGCACGGCGACCGGGACCAGTTCGTCGTCGAACCTGCCGGCGGTCCAGGCGGCTGCGGCACGCTGATGGCTCATCGCGGCATATTCGTCGCACGCCTCGCGGCTGATGTCATAATCCTTGGCGAGATTGTTCGCCGTCTCGATCATGCCGCTGATGATGCCATAGCGGGCGATCGGTTGCGACATGACGCGGCCGCGGGTCAGGCGGTCATGGAACTGGGTCGATCCGGAGCGGGCACCCCAGCGATGGTCCATCGAATAATATTCGACATTGGACATGCTCTCGACCCCGCCGGCGACGACGATGTCGGCGGCGCCTGTCTGGATGCGCATGGCCGCGTCGATCACCGCCTGAAGCCCCGAACCGCAGCGCCGGTCGAGCTGAACACCGGGAATGCTTTCGGGCAGGCCGGCGGCCAGCGCGGACCAGCGACCGATGCAGGGCGCCTCGCCATTGCCATAGCCCTGGGAGAAGACGACATCGTCGATCCGTTCGGGATCGATCCTGGTGCGCTCCATCAGCGCCTTGATGATGACCGCGCCCAGATCGCCGGCGCTGAAGGATTTGAGCGAACCGCCATATTTGCCGACGGCGGTGCGGATGGGGGCGACGATGGCGGCTCTGCGCATGCGATGTCCTTTGCGGGAATGGGGAGGATCAGGCGGCCGCTTCGGCCTGGCGGATCATCTGCTTGGCGATGATGGTCTGCTGGATCTGGCTGGTGCCTTCATAGATGCGCAGCAGCCGGACATCGCGATAGAAGCGCTCGACCTTATACTCGGCCATATAGCCGGCGCCGCCATAGATCTGGACGGCGCGGTCGGCGATCCGGCCGACGGCTTCGGAGGCGTAATATTTGAGCGCGGCGCATTCCAGGCTGACCGGCTCGCCGGCGTCGAACTTGGCAGCGACCGACTGCATCAGTGCCTCGGTCGTCAGCATGTCGACCTTCATGTCGGCAAGCATCGCCTGGACCAGCTGGAAATCGGCGATGCGCTGGCCGAACTGCTTGCGCTCCATCGCATATTGCAGGGCCATGTCGATCAGCCGCTGGCACATGCCGAGCGCGACCGCCGCGATATGGATGCGGCCGCGATCCAGCACCTTCATCGCGGTCTTGAAGCCACGGCCGGGCACGCCGCCGATGATGTTGGCGGCCGGCACGACGACATCGTCCAGGATCACGTCGGTGGTGATCGACCCCTTCTGCCCCATTTTCTTGTCGGGCTTGCCGAAGCTGATACCGGGCGTGCCGGCGGGCAGGATGAAGGCGGAGATGCCGGCCGCGCCCTTCACATCCGGTTCGGTCCGGGCCATCAAAGTGAAGACGCTGGCACGCGGGGCGTTGGTGATATAGCGCTTGGTGCCGGTGATGCGGTAAGTGTCGCCGTCGCGGATGGCGACGGTGCGCAGCGAACCGGCGTCGGACCCAGCCTCCGGCTCGGTCAGGCCGAAGCTGGCGATCGCTTCACCGGTGGCGAATTTGGGTAGCCATTCGCGCTTCTGCTCCTCGGTCCCGTCCATGACGATACCCTGGCTGCCGATGCCGACGGTGGTGCCGATGACGGAGCGGAAGACGACCGACGCGCGGGTGATCTCGCGGATGATCGCCGCTTCCTCCGCCATGGTGCAGCCGATGCCGCCAAATTCCTCCGGCACGGACAGGCCGAACAGGCCCATGTCGCGCATCTGCTGGATGATGGTTTCGGGAACGGCATCCGCTTCCTCGACGGCGTCCTCGGCCGGGATCAGCTTTTCGCTGACGAAGCGGCGGACGGTGGTGCGGAACAGGTCGAACGTCTCGGCGTCCATGAAAAATCTCCTCTCAATATCCGATGTCGGCGACCATCGCGTCGCTGCCGTCGCAGCGGATCGCGCGGCAGCGGCCGGCTTCATCCTCGCGCAGCAGCACCGGCTGGCCGGCAAACGCCGGCGCGACCGCGCGGAAGGCGAAGCGGGCCGGGCTGCGGCCGCCGCGCCGGGCATGGCCGAACACTCTGGCGGCGGTGAAGGGGCCGTGGATCACCAGGCCGGGATAGCCCTCCTCGCCGGTCGCATAGGGCAGGTCATAATGGATGCGATGGCTGTTGAAGGTGACGGCCGAGAAGCGGAACAGGTCGACGCTGTTTGGCGCCCAGTTCACATCGTCGGAGCCGGCATCAACGGTCGCGGGGACGATTGCGGGCGTCGGTGCGCCGGTGTCGCGATAGACGATGGTCTGCACCTCGCTCACCCGTTCGCGATCGGCCTGGACGACGCTGTGGCCGACCTTCACGAGGACAAGCTCGCCACTGCGGCCGCTCTTGTGGGCGATGTCCAGCACGGTCGAGGTACGGGTCGCCTCCCAGTCGAGCATCAGAGGCGCGTGGAACTGCATCTCGGCGGCGGCGAACATGCGGCGGGGCAGGCTGATCGGCGGCAGGAAGCCGCCGCGCCTGGGATGACCGTCCGGACCGATCTGGTCGGCGGCAGCCACCGGAAGGAAGAAAGCCCAATGGGCCAGCGAGGGCTGGACCGCCTCGACGTCGAGCGGCTCGCCGATGGCGGCGGCGAAGCGGCGCAGCGCTTCCCGGTCGAGCATCTCGGTCCGGCTCTCGGTCCTGCCGACCCATGTCTGCCACTGGGCGATATCGGATGGGGAAAGGGTCATGCGACCAGTCCTTCGTCGTGGAGGCGGCCGATCGCGCCGCTGTCGAGGCCGAGCAGCTCACTCAATATCTGGTCGCTATGCTCGCCAAGGCGCGGGGCCGTGCCGACGCCGCCGCGCGCCTCGCCGGCCAGCGTGCCGGCCGGGCCGGACGTCGGGTAGGTGAGGCCGCTGGGATGGGCGATCGTCTCGAACAGGGGATTGGCGGTGAACAGCCGCTCGTCCTGCGTCACGGCCTGATGCAGCGACTGATATTCGCCCCAGGTGACGCCGCCCGCGTCGAAGGCGGGTTTCAAGGCATCGCTGCTGCGCGCGGAGAAGGCGGCTTCGAACAAGGGGAAGAGCCGGGCGCGGTGGGTGAAGCGCGCGCCTTCATCCCTGGCGAAGTTGGCACCCGTTTCACTTTCCAGCGCGGCAATGGCTTCGCCAAGGTCCAGCGTCTTGAGGAGGCCGGTCCATTGGCGCGGGGTGATGGCGACGACGATCAGTCGCTTGCCGTCGGCGGTCAGGAAATCCCGGCCGAAGGCGCCGAACAGGTCGTTGCCCATGCGCGGGCGGTCGCCTGCCGACAGGACTTCCGCCACGGAGCCCAGATGCGACAGGGTGGAGGCCGCGAGGTCCGACAGAGGCACGCGGATTTCCGCGCCCTGGCCGGTCGCGCGCCGGCGCAGCAGGGCGGACGTCATGGCAAAGGCGGCATAGGCACCGCCGAGCAGATCCCAGGCCGGCAGGACATGGTTGACCGGTCGGTCATCGTCGGCCGGGCCGGTCATCATGGGCACGCCGGCGGCGGCGTTGATGGTGTAATCGACGGCCGGCGATCCGTCGGCCCAGCCCATCACCCGGACGCTGATGATGTCGGCACGGCGCGCGGCCAGCGCGTCATGGCTGAGGAAGCCCTTCACCGGATAATTGGTGAGGAACAGGCCGGCATTGTCGCCCGGCGCAGTGGCGATGGCGACCGCCAGTTCGCGTCCTTCGGGACGGCCAAGGTCGATCGCGATCGATTTCTTGCCCTTGTTGAGGCCCTCCCAATAGAGGCTGGCCCCGGATGGCGCGATCGGCCAGCGACGATAGTCGGGGCCGCCACCGATCGCGTCGAAACGGATCACCTCCGCCCCCATCTGCGCCAGATGCAGACCGCAGGACGGGCCGGCGATGAAGGCGGCGCCCTCTACCACACGCAGGCCCTTGAGGATGTCGTACATGGAATTTCCCCCTAGCCCAGCCTGACCATGGTGCGGCCGATATTGGCGCCTGAGAACAGGCCCCAGAAGGCGTCCAGCGCCTTGTCGATGCCATCATAGACGGTTTCGGCCGAGGCCATCTGGCCGGCCTGGTTCCAGGCGGTCATGCGCGCCAGCATCTCCGCCTCCAGATCCATATGGTCGAGCGCGATATAGCCCTGCATGCGGATGCGCTTGGTCATCAGCATGGTGAGGTTGCGCGGCACGGTCGGCGCATCGGTGACATTATATTGCGAGATCATGCCGCAGATGGCGAAGCGTGCGAAATCATTGGCGAGCGACAGGGCGGCCTGCAGATGATCGCCGCCGACATTGTCGAAATAGACGTCGATGCCGCTGGCGCCGATCGCCTTGACTTCGCGGGCGAGGGCCTTGGTCAGGTTCGGCTCCGCCTTGTAATCGATCACGGCGTCGACCTTGAGCACATCGCGCAGGAAGGCGGTCTTGTCCGGGCCGCCGGCCGATCCGATCACCTTGCACCCCATATTGCGGGCGATCTGGCAGGCGATCGACCCGACCGCGCCGGACGCGGCCGACACGAAGACGGTGTCGCCCGGCTGCAATTCGGCAATACGGATAAGGCCGGCATAGGCGGTGAGGCCGGTCATGCCGGCGAAGCAGAGATAGGCCTGGGGCGGCAAGGCCTGGCGGTCGCGATGCTGGAGCGCGGCGCCGGGGGCATTGAACGCCTGTCGCCAGCCAAGCCGGGAAAAGACGAGGTCGCCGGGCGCGAAGGCCGGATCGTTGGAGGCGACCACCTCGCCGATGGCCGGCCCTTCCATCGCCGCATCGAGAACGAAGGGCGGGACATAGCTTTTGGCGTCGCTCATCCGGCCGCGCATCGCCGGGTCGACCGCCATCCAGAGGTTGCGAACCTGGACCTCGCCGGGGCCGGGCGGTGGCACGGCCTGTTCGACGGTGGCGAAATCCTCCGCCACGGGGGCGCCGACCGGCCGGCGCTTCAACTGTATTTCGCGCGATTGCATGGTCATCGGCCCCTCAATAGCCATTGAGCCGCGCCCAGCGCTCGCGATGCCAGGCGGTGCTGCCATGGCATTGCTCGGCGACGCGGGCGCGCTTCAGGTAGAGGCCGGCATCATGTTCATGGGTCATGCCGATGCCGCCATGCAACTGGACCATCTGCGACGAAATCCGATGCAGCGTCTCGCCGGCGGTCGCCTTGGCGAGCGAGGCGAGGGCGGGGAGCGCAGGATCGTCGGCATCGATCGCCGCGAGCGCGGTTTCGACCGCCGATCGCGTCAGCTGCAATTCTCCGAACAGTTCGGCGGCGCGATGCTGGAGCGCCTGGAAGGAGCCGATGATCGCGCCGAACTGGACGCGGGTCTTGAGATAATCGAGCGTGATGTCGAACGCCTGGGTCGCGCTGCCGAGCATTTCGGCCGCCATGCCAATCGCGGCCCGGTCGCGGATCGCGTCGATCAGGTCGGCGGCCTTGCCGACTTCGCCGAGCACATCGTTGACAGCGATGTTGACACTCTCGAAGCGGTAGAGCGCCGGGCGGCGGGCATCGATCTGGTCGAGCGGCTGCCGTTCCAGTCCGGCGCTGTCGGTCGGCACCAGGAACAGGGTCAGGCCATCGCGATCGCCCGGCGCGCCGCTGGTGCGTGCGGCGACGATGGCGAGATTGGCGATCATGCCGTCCTGCACCGGGCGCTTGGTGCCCGACAATGTCCAGCCATCGCCCGACGCTGTGGCGGCCAGTGCGGTGCGCTCGGGCGCATGATGGGGGCCTTCGTCGAGTGCGAGCGTACCGATCAGCGAGCCGTCGGCGATACCGGGCAGCCAGCGCGCCTGCTGATCCTGCGTTCCCGCGAGGCGCAGCGCCGAAGCGGCGACCAGCGCGGAGCTGATGAGCGGTGAGGCGGCCAGGGTGCGCCCCAGTTCCTCGATCACCAGGCCAAGGCTGAGATAGCCGAAATCGGCGCCGCCATGGGCTTCCGGCACGATGATGCCGCACCAGCCCATCTGCGCCATTTCGGCCCAGGCCTCGGCATCATAGCCATCCGATCCGCAGCGGCCGCCGCCGCCATGATCGTACAGGCCGCGCAGCGCGGTCACGGGCAGGCGGTCGCGCACCCATTGCGACGCCATGTCCTTCAGCATCGTCTGTTCTTCGTTCAGCACCGCCACGGCGCGTCCTCCCGCATCCTGTCTTTTCTCTCGTCCTCGCCCATGCTCAGCCCGGCAGGCCGAGCGTGCGCTTGGCGGTTATATTGTTCTGCACCTCGTAGCTGCCGCCGTAGATGGAGAAGGCCTTGCTGTGCAGCCAGGCGCGCGTCGCTTCCTTCTCGGCCGCGCTGTAGGGATCGCCGGCCCAGCCCAGACCATCGGCGCCCATGATCTCGACCAGCAGTTCGGCCCGTTCCTGGATGATGCCGGACCACAAATTCTTGAGCGCGGACACGCCATGGCTGGGGCCGCCATTCTTCCCCTCGGCGGCGAGCCGGCGCACGGTCGCCATATAGGCTTCATGCCGCATCGCATTGCGCACCATCCGGGCGCGCAGGTCCGGACTGTCGACCCGCCCCAGCGCGTCCGTGCCCAGATAGTCATGGGCGAGCGGGGCGAGGGGGGTGATGTCGGCCTTTACCTCCGACAGGCTGTTGCGTTCGAATTGCAGCAGCCGCTTGGCGATGGTCCAGCCCTGGTTGACCTCGCCCACCAGATTGCCCTTGGGCACCTTCACATCGTTGAAGAAGACCTCGCAGAAATGGGTCGATCCGCTGATGAGGACGATAGGCCGGGCCTCGATCCCTTCGGATTGCATGTCGACCAGCAGGAAGCTGATGCCGCCCTGCTTGCGCTCGGTGTCGGTGCGGACGAGGACGAAGCACCAGTCGGCCTGGTCGGCGCCCGATGTCCAGATCTTCTGCCCGCTGACCAGCCAGTGGTCGCCCATGTCGATGCATTTGGTCTGGAGCGCGGCCAGGTCCGATCCCGCGCCGGGTTCGGAAAAGCCCTGGCACCAGCGCCGTTCATGGCTGGCGATGAAGGGCAGATGTTCCAGCTTCTGTGCTTCGTCGCCATATTCCAGCAGGGTGGGGCCAAGCATCATCGTGCCATAGCTGCGGATCGGGTTGAAACCGCCGATCGCCGCCAGTTCTTCGCCGATGATCTTGCCATGCGCTTCGGTGAGGCCGGCGCCGCCATAGCGCGGCGCCCAGGTGGGAACGCCCCAGCCCTTGTCGGTCATGCGCTGGCGCCAGAGCTGATAATCGTCATTGGCGGCGGCGGCATGGGCGTCGCCCTGGAAGAGGAGGCCGGGTACATTGGTCAGCGCCGGCGGAAAATTCGCCTTCAGCCAGCCGCGCGCCTCCTGCCGGAATTCTTCTCTATCGATGGGCTCCATTTCCGCCATCCACTCACATCCCTGTTCTGCTCGAAAGGCGAGCGCGCCGGTCCGGTGTTACCCGTCGGCTGCTCGCGGCTTTCGGATGGCCGCTTGCGATCCATGACCGATTCCTTAGGTCAATATTGCACAGGTGGCTAGTTATATTTTGCACTCAAGGATAATTTTCATCCGCAACAGAAATCGCGAATTTTGCGCAATATGGCGGAAAAGCGCGGAAATGCGGTGGCGCTCATGGGGCGCGCGCAGGAAAATATCGTAACGACGATTGCCCGATTGACAGCCGGTCGCCTGTTCATAAACTATACCATAATGCAAAATTGATAAGGCCGGTCCGCCGTGGCGTGAGAACTGGCTACCGCTGCAGGAGAGCGCATTATGGAAACCATGGCCGCCCGTCCGATCCCGGCGCATGTGCCGCCCGACATGATCGGCAATTTCAGCCTGTTCAGCTCGCCGGGGCTGGAGCCGACCCCCAATGGCGATCCGCAGGCGGCGAGTGCGGTGGTGCATGACGGGCCGCGCATCTTCTATTCGCCGGTCAACACCCGCGACGGCAAGGGCACCTGGGTCATCACCCGTGCCCAGGATCAGCGGCGGGTGCTGCAAGACCCGGAAACCTTCTCCAGCCATCGCAGCATCTTTGCCTCGGCGCTGGGCGAAAGCTGGCCGATGATCCCGCTGGAACTGGACCCGCCCGAACATGGCAAGTTCCGTTCGTTGCTCAACCCGCTGCTGTCGCCCAAGCGGGTGATGGCGCTGGAAACGGCGGTGCGCGAAAGGGCGAGCGTGCTGATCGACCGGATCGCCGCGGCGGGCACCAGCTGCGATGTGATGACCGATTTCGCCTTCCCCTTCGCGGTCAATATCTTCCTGCGCTTCCTGGGCCTGTCGGATGATCGGCTCGACGAATTTGTCGGCTGGGCCAATGATCTGCTGCATGGCGACAATGTGAAGCGGCCGGCGGCGGCGCGCACCATCGTCGCCTTCATCGACGAACTCTCGGCCGATCGGCGTCGGCAGCCGGTCGATGATTTCATGTCCTTCCTGGTGCAGTCGCGGATCGACGATCGGCCGCTGACCGACATGGAGATCAGGGGCACGGGCGTGCTGTTGTTCATCGCCGGGCTGGACACGGTGGCGGCCGCGATCGGCTTTGACCTCAATTATCTGGCGCGGCATCAGGCCGACCAGCAATGGCTGCGCGACGACCCCAAGCGGATCGTGCTGGCGGCGGAGGAATTGCTGCGCGCCTATCCGACGGTGCAGATGATCCGGGTCGCGACCAGGGATGTGGATTTCGAGGGCGCGCCGATCCGCAAGGGCGATTATGTGTCCTGCGCGACGATGATCGCCAATCGCGATCCGCTGGAATTTGCCGATCCCGCGCGCATCGACCTTGCCCGCGAAGATAATCGCCATACCGCCTTTGCCTATGGCCCGCATCGCTGCCTGGGGTCGCATCTGGCGCGGCGCGAGATCGTCGTGGGGCTGGAGGAATGGCTGAAACGCATCCCGACCTTCCGCATCAAGTCCGGCACCGCGCCGGTCACCTATGGCGGCCATGTGTTCGGGATCGAAAATCTCATCCTCGACTGGTCGCAGGAGGACGCGGCATGAAGATCATCGTGCATCGCGAGAAATGCCAGGGCCATGCCCGCTGCTGGGCGATGGCGCCCGACATTTTTGAACTGGACGACGAGGGCTATATCATGCCCGGCGACATCGACGTGTCGGAAGAGCAGGAAAGGCTGGCCTGGATGGGCGCGAAGTCCTGCCCCGAACGCGCGCTCGACATCCAGAAATGAGGGCTTCCCTGCAGGCCCTTGGTGGCCTTGTCGCGCTGGCATCCGGCCCGGCTATGGCGGCGGAGCTGCGCCCCGACCAGATCGCCTTTCGCGATATCTATCGCGAACTTGTGGAGACCGATACCAGCGCGCCGACCGGCAGTTGCACCGTCGCGGCGGGCAGGATGCTCGATCGGCTGCGCAAGGCGGGCTTCGGGCCGGACCGCGCGGAAGTCTTCGTGCCGAAGGGACATCCGAAGGATGGCGGCCTGATCGCCCGGATCGAGGGCAGCGATCCGCGCGCCGCGCCGCTGCTGCTGGTCGATCATATCGATGTGGTCGCTGCCCGGCGCGAGGATTGGCCGCGCGATCCGTTCCGCCTGACCGAGGAGAAGGGCTATTTCATCGGCCGCGGGGTGATCGACGACAAGGCGCTGTCGGCAATCTGGATCGACAGCCTGATCCGGATGCAGGCGGCAGGCTTTCGTCCCCGGCGCACGATCAAGGTGGCGCTGACCTGTGGCGAGGAGAGCGGCGACGCGGTGAACGGGGTCGACTGGCTGCTGCGCAATCGGCGCGATGCGGTGCAGGCCGGCTTTGCCCTGAACGAGGGCGGCTATGGCATCAGCGACAAGGATGGCCGGCCGATCGCCCTCTATCTGGCGGTCGGCGAGAAATATGCGCAGAGCTTCACGATCGAGGCGCGTAACAGTGGCGGCCATAGCAGCCGGCCGCGCCCCGACAATGCGATCTATGAGCTGGCCGATGCGCTGGCGGCGGTGCGACGGCTGGCATTCCCGATGCAGCTCAATCCGACCAATCGCGGCTATTTTAGCCGCATGGCGGTGATCGTCGGCGGCGCGATGGGGCAGGCGATGGAGCGACTGGGGCAGGGGCATGACGACGACGCGACGATCGCGACGGTGACGGGCGACGTCACCTATAATGCGATGCTGCGCACCACCTGTGTCGCGACGCAGGTGGAGGCGGGCCACGCCGAAAATGCACTGCCGCAGCGGGCGCGGGCGACGATCCAGTGCCGCCTGTTTCCGGGCGACAGGGTGGAGAATGTCGAGGCGAAGTTACGGTCGGCGCTGCCGTCAGGGATCGCCCTGACGCGCAAGGGCGACAAGGGCGCGCCGGCCGTGCCGCCGCCGCTCGATCCCCGGATCATGGGACCGGCCGAAAAACTGGCGCAGCGGCATTTTCCCGGCATTCCGGTGGTGCCCAACCTGCTGACCGCCGGCACCGATGGCCGCTATCTGAGCGCGGCGGGCATCCCGACCTATGGCGTGCCGGGCATCTTTCTCGATCCCGACGGCAATGGCGCGCATGGCGTGGACGAGCGCATCAGGGTGAAGAGCGTCTATGACGGGCGCGACTATCTCTATGCGCTGATCCGCGCCTATGCCGAGGGGCGCTGACCGGCCCCTCGGTTGGCGGTAATCAGGTGCGGATCCACACGCCCTTGGTCTGGAGATAAGCGTCGATATGTTCGGCGCCGCCCTCCCGCCCATAGCCGCTCATCTTGTAGCCGCCGAACGGGACCGACGGGTCCATGGCGAAATAATGGTTCACCCAGATGGAGCCGGCGCGGATGCGTTTGACTGCCGTCATGGCCTTGCCGATGTCGCGCGTCCACACCCCGCCGGCGAGGCCGAAGCGGGTGGCGTTGGCGCGGCCGATCACCTCGTCCAGGCTGTCGAAGGGCAGGATGCAGGAAACGGGGCCGAAAATCTCCTCACGCGCGATCCGCATCTCGTCGGTCACATCGGCAAAGATGGTCGGCGCGACCCAATGGCCCTTGTCGAGCGCGCCGCCGGTGACGCGATGGCCACCGGTGACGAGCCGGGCGCCCTCCCGCGGGCCGAGGTCGAGATAGGAGGAGACGCGGGCGAACTGCCTGGCCGACACCAGCGGGCCGATCACGGTTTCGGGATCGAGGCTGGGGCCGATCTTGAGATTGGCGGCGAAGGCGGCGATGCGCTGCACCATCTCCTCATAGACCGGCCGTTCGACGAACAGGCGGGTGCCGGCGGCGCAGACCTGGCCCGAATTGTTGAACACGCCCATGGCCGCGGCCGGGGTCGCGGCGTCGAGATCGGCATCGGCGAAGATGATGTTGGGCGACTTGCCGCCCAGTTCCATCGTCACCTTCTTCACCGATCCGGCCGAGGCGGCGATGATCCGCTGGCCGGTTTCGCACGAGCCGGTGAAGGCGATCTTGTCGACGTCGGGATGGGCGGAAAGGGCGGCACCGGTCTCGCCTGCGCCGGTGACGACATTGACGACGCCGGGCGGCACGCCGGCCTCCAGGCAGAGTTCGGCAAAGCGCAGCGGGCTGAGCGAGGCATCCTCGGCCGGCTTCAGCACGATGGTGCAGCCGGTGGCGAGTACCGGGGCGACCTTCCACGCGGCGCTGAACAGCGGTCCATTCCAGGGGATGATCGCGCCGACGACGCCGACCGGCTCCTTCAATGTGTAGGAGAGGAGATCGACCGGGAAGCTGTTGGACAAAGTCTCGCCATGGATGGCGGTGGCGGCGCCGGCGAAATGGCGCAGCGATCGCTGCAACATGCCGCGCAGCCCCATGGCGGCGGTGATCGGCCGGCCCATCTCGATCACGTCGAGCAGGGCGAGATCCTGAAACTCGGCATCGACCAGATCGGCGAGGCGCAGCAGCACCGCCTGGCGCTCGGCCGGCTTGAAGCGGCTCCATGGCCCTTCGAAGGCGGCGCGGGCGGCGCGGACGGCGCGGTCGACATCCTCGGCACCGGCCAGCGCGAGTTCGGCGACCAGTTCGCCGGTGGAGGCGCTGAAGCTCTGGAAACGCTTGCCCGACAGGGCGTCGACATGCTGGCCATCGATCAGCAACTGCTTGGGCTTGCCGTCGATGAAGGCGGGGCGGCGGGTTTCGATCATCTTATGTCCTTTCGGGAACAGCCGGTCAGACCGGCTCGCCTTCATGGGCGCGGCGCATCGACGCGCGGCCGAGGGCGAAGAGAAGGGCGGCGGGCAACAGCACACCGAAGACGCTGGTGATGAGCGACAGGCCGACCTTCATCTCGTCGCCCCACAATTTGTCGGTGACGAGGCCAATGAAGGCCGGGCCGCCGGCCATGGCGATCAGGCCGGAGGCGAGCACATAGAGCGCCGAGACGCGGCCGCGCAGATAGGCCGGGGTGACGACCTGCACGGTGGCCGGTCCCATGCTGGCGGTCGAGAGGATCAGCGCCATGAAGCACCAGTAGCAGACGACCGTTGCCCAGGGACTGGCGACCAGGAAGGCGGCGATGCCGAAGGGCGCGGCGGCCAGCACGGTGAACAGGCACCAGACAAGATGCGCGTCCTTGCGCCCCCCGCGATAGAGGCGGTCGACGGTCCAGCCATGGAGCGGGATCAGCGCGGCGGCGGCGATCTGGGCGATGCCGATCACCGGGCCGATCTGCGCCGGCTGCCAGCCATGGAGGCGGGCGAGATAGACCGGGGTCCAGAGCTGGAAGCCGATGGTGGCGGCATAAGCGAGGCCGAAGCCGACAAAGGCAGCGGTGTAGAGCGGCTTGTGCCGGCGGATATAGGCCCAGGCCTCGCCATAGCCTGCGCCCGCGCTCACGGCCTTGCGCCGGGGCGGCTCGCGGAACAGGAAGACGAGGAAGGCGAGCAGGATGCCGGGCGCGCCGGTCATGATGAACACCTGTTGCCAGGGCTGGAGCGTGCCGATGAGCGGCCAGGTGGCGGGGCCGGCCTTCATCGCCGCACCGACGATCGGGCCGCCCAGCAGGAAGACGATGCCCGCGCCCATGACGCCGCCCATGATGAAGACCGACATGGCGAGCGAGACGCGGTGCGGCGGGAAGCTGTCGCCGACCACCGAATAGCTGCCGGTGCCAAAGCCCGACTCGCCCGCGCCGACGCCGGCGCGCGCCATGGCAAGGCCGATAAAGCTGCCGGCGAGGCCGCAGGAGGCAGCGGCGATGCTCCACACCGTGACCGACAGATAGAGGACGATGCGGCGGCTGAAGCGATCGAGCGCCATGCCGAGCGGAATGGCGCACAGGCAAAAGAGGACGGCGAAGGCCGGTCCCTGGAGGAGGCTGATCTGGAGGTCGGAGAGGCCCAGATCCTGTTTGATCGGCCCGACCATCAGCGCCATGATGTTCCGGTCTGTCAGCGACAGGATATAGAGCAGGAACAGGATCGCGACGGTCAGCCAGCCCATGGCCGGGCTGGGATAGGCGGCTGTAGCCGGCGCAGGCGGCGGCGTAGAGCTGTCGATCGGCGCTGATGATGACGGCGAAGATGACGGCGAAGATGGCATGGGCAAGGCAGGTTCGCTCATCGGTGGAGCGCCCTGATCATGACCGTTTCTCTGTTGTGCAGGCTCGACACCAACCTTCTCCATCCTGATCGTCGTGCCTGGTCCGGGGAGCGGCACGATCTGTTGCCGGCATAACGCACATTTTTGCACTATAGGTCAATATGTGAACGGGGCCGTTCTGCTGTTTTGACGGCTGCCCTTATCTGAAGAGCGGATTTCCGTCGGGGCAAGGGGCGGATTCCTGCACGATCAAACATTTACCTATGGTGCAATTTTAGTTGACATCCACCGCCGGAGCGATAGAAATAAAAATGCACACCGGGATAATAATGACAGGTGTGGGCCGAAGAGCCGACACATTGTGTCCAGGGAGAGGAAAGACCAATGTCCAAGCACAAGATTTTTGCGTCGTCGCTCGCGATCGGCGCCAGCATCGTCGCCATGACGGGCAGCGCGCTGGCGCAGGATGCCATGCCGGCAGCGCCGGTGCCCGAACAGGCGGCCGAGCAGGGCAATGCTGCCCCGGTCAGCACGCCCGACATCGTCGTGACCGGATCGCGCATCGTGCGCGATGGCTATACCGCGCCAACGCCGGTGACGGTGGCAACGACCGAGGAACTGACCCGGACCACGCCGTCGAGCATCCCCGATGCGCTCAACAAGCTGCCGCAATTCTCCAATTCGCTCAGCCCGTCCAAGTCGGCGTCGAACTTCTCGAACGCGCCGATCCACGGCAACGTGCTCAACCTGCGCGGTCTGGGCACGCCCAGCGCCAATCCCAAGGGACCGCTGCGCACGCTGATCCTGTTCGACGGCATGCGCGTGTCGCCGACCGAATATATCGGGACGATCGACACCAATGTCCTGCCGCAACTGCTGATGCATCGCGTCGACGTAGTGACCGGTGGCGCCTCGGCCCAATGGGGGTCTGACGCGGTCGCGGGTGTCGTCAACTTCGTGCTCGACAAGAAATTCACCGGCATCAAGGGCGTTGCCCAGGCGGGCATTTCCGACGAGGGCGACAATGCCAACCAGCGCCTCGGCCTGGCGGTCGGCCAGGATTTTGCCGGCGGTCGCGGCCATATCCTGCTGAGCGGGGAATATTCCAACAACGAAGGCATGCTGCGCAGCGATCGCGACTATGCGACCAAGGGCTATAGCTATGTCGGCAGCGTCGTGGGCTGCACCAAGCTGGCGAGCGAGCCGGCTTCGGTCTGCGCGCCCGGCGGCGCGCGCAATCCCTACACGATCGGGTCGGACATCCTGATTTCGGCGCTCGCCCCCAACGGCCGCATCACCGCCTCCAGCGTAGCGGGCAATCCCTATGTCGGGCAGGTCATCAACAATGACGGCACGACGCGGCCGTTCAACACCGGCACGGCGGTCGGCACGACCGGCTTCCAGTCGGGCGGCGACGGCTACCAGATCCCGACCACCGGCGCGGCGGTCATCCCGCTCACTACCTATCAGGCCTTCGGTCGCCTGAGCTATGATGTGACGGATGACATCAATGCCTTCGTCCAGGGCAGTTGGTCGCGTTCGGACCTGGAATATTCGACCCAGGTGAACGCGCTGGTCCCCTCGTCGCAGGGCGTCACCATCTACAAGGGCAATCCCTATCTGTCGTCCGCGCTGAATTCGGCGCTGACGTCCGCGACGGACAGCTACACCGTCGGCCAATATGATGCCGGCCAGCCGACCGCCATCGCCAAGGAACGCACCGATTACTGGATGGTCAATGCCGGCTTCACCGGCAAGCTGGGCGGGCTGGACTGGAGCGCCACTTACTCGCATGGCGACTCCAAGCACACTCTGGCCAATTCCGGCCTTTATGACAGCAAGAAGCTCTATGCCGCCGCCGACGCGGTGGTCGACCCCAGCACTGGCCAGATCACCTGTCGCGTGCTGCTCGATCCGACCTATGCCAGCCAATATGCGGGCTGCAAGCCGATCGACGTGCTGCATGGCGATCCGTCCAAGTCGACGCCCGAAGGCTATGCCTATGCCACCGGCACGTCGCGTTACAAGGCGATCATCCGCCAGGACAGCTTTGCCGTGAACCTGAATGGCAGCCTGTTCGACCTGCCGGCGGGGCCGGTCGACTTCGCGGTCGGCGCGGAATATCGCAAGCAGAAGCTGAACCTCACCAGCAATGCCGATCCGTCGCTGCTCGACACGGCGGCCGAGCGCAGCGCTTATTTCGCCGGCCTGCGCGGCGTGCCGGCCACCACCAACTTCTACTGGCTGACCAATGTCGGCACGGCGCGAGGCAGCCTGAACGTCAAGGAGGCCTATGCCGAACTGGCGGTGCCGATCCTGAAGGACAAGCCTTTCTTCCGGGAACTCAGCATCAACGGCGCGGGGCGCATCACCGACTATTCGACGTCGGGCACGGTCGAGACGTGGAAGGTCGGTACGACCTGGAAGCCGGTCGATGACCTGCTGCTGCGCGCCACCCTGTCACGCGACATCCGCGCGCCCAACCTGTTCGAACTCTATTCGGGCGCGCAGAGCGGGATCGGCATCGTCAACGATCTCCAGACCGCAGACGGCAGCTATGGCAGCGGCCTCAACCAGAATGTCAATACCGTCACCAGCGGCAACGCCAATCTGAAGCCGGAGAAATCCAAGACGCTGACCGTTGGTGGCGTGCTGACCCCCTCCTTCTTCCGGGGCTTCTCGCTGTCGGTCGATTATTACAAGATCAAGGTCACCGGCCTGATCGACAGCCTGTCGTCGCAGCAGATCATCACCAACTGCTATAATGCGGGTGGTTCGGGCGTGGCCGAATGCGGCCTGATCGACCGCGCCACGCCGACCAGCCTGCCGTCGCTGGTGCATATCGTCCCGGCCAACATCGCCTTCCTCAAGACCGCCGGCATCGATTTCGACGCCAGCTATCGCACGGCGGTGGGCGATGGCGCGCTGGGTCTGCGGCTGTACATGAACTATCTCGATAAGTTCGATGCCCAGCAATATGCCGGCGCGCCGATCGCCCATTATGCCGGTGTCAGCGTGGTGGGCAGCAATCCGACCGGCTTCCCGCGCTGGCGCGGCAACCTGTCGGTCGACTATAGCAACGGCCCGTTCGGCATCACCCTGTCGGAACAATATATTCACAAGATGCGGCTCGACATTCCGGGTGGCCCGGTGCCGATCCAGTTCGTCGACGATAAGGTGAAGGCGGTCTGGTATACCGACCTGTCGGTGCGCTTCACCGTGCCCAGGGGGAATGGCAATTTCGAGCTGTTCGGCAACGTCAACAACCTGTTCGACAAGCAGCCGCCGATCATTCCGGGCACCGTGCCGGGCGTGAACCTGCCTACCAATATCGCGGTCTACGACTTTATCGGACGCGCCTTCACCGCGGGTGTCCGCTTCAAATTCTGACGGTTTGCATCCTTGTCGGGAAACAGGGCGGGTTGCCGGAGGTCCGATTGGAGGGCCTCCGGCAACCCTTTTTTGCTCGGCGATGGCGTGGTTGATGGCGCGGGCCGGCGGATCGCGAAACTGTCCTACATCGGCGGCCCTATGCTATGCCCTGGCTTGTCGTGCATGCGCGGTTGGAAATTTCCTTTCCCGTTGGCGTATGAAGATGTCAAAATATGCGGGAAATATGCGAAGTTAAGGGGGCGGGATGACGCAGGGGGTCGGGGGCGACTATGTGATGGATGCGAAGCGGGACCGGCTGGTCATCACTGCTTCGGCATTGGGCACCGTGTTCGAATGGTATGATTTCTACATCTATGGCGTGCTGGCGCCGATCATCGGCCGGACATTTTTCCCGACCGACAATCCGACCGTCGAGCTGCTTTACACGCTCGCCGGTTTCGCCATCGGTTTCGCCTTCCGACCGATCGGAGCGATGCTGTTCGGCTATCTCGGCGATCGGCTGGGGCGCAAATATACCTTCCTTGCCACCATCGTCCTGATGGGGCTGGCGACGGCGGGTGTCGGCCTCACCCCGTCGGCCGCCAGCATCGGCGTGGCGGCCCCCATAATCCTGATCGCGCTGCGGATCGCGCAGGGGCTGGCGCTGGGCGGCGAATATGGCGGCGCGGCCATCTATGTCGCCGAACATGCCCCGGCCGGAAAGCGCGGCTTCTATACCAGCTTCATCCAGGCCGGGGTGATCGGCGGCTTCATCCTGTCGCTGATCGTCGTGGTCGGCACCCAGTGGATCGTCGGCATGGATGTATGGGACGCCTGGGGCTGGCGGATTCCCTTCATCTTCTCGCTCGCGCTGCTCGCCATTTCGCTGTGGATGCGGCTGATGCTGCGCGAAAGCCCGGTCTTCACCGCCATGAAGAAGGCCGGGCAGCAGGCGAAGAACCCGTTGAAGGAAGCCTTCACCGCGCCGGGCAACAGGAAGCGGATGCTGGTGGCGATGATCGGCATCGCGGCGGGTTTCACCGTCATTGCCTATACGGTGATGTTCCAGGCGCTCTATTTCCTGCAGAGCAGCCTGCATGTCGCGCCGGGCATCGCCCAGTTGCTAGTCGGCGGCAGCGCCTTTGCCGGCATGGGTGCCTTCATCTTCTTCGGCTGGCTGTCCGACAAGATCGGGCGCAAGAAACCGATCGTCATCGGCTATGCGCTGGTGCTGCTGCTGGTCATGCCACTCTACCAATTCATGGGCGCGACCGCGAACCCGGCACTGACGCAGGCGGCGGCGCGGGCACCCGTGCTGGTGAGCGGTCCCGATTGTCGCTTCGATCCCTTTGCCAAGGTGCAGCCGACCGCCTGCGGCAAGCTGCTCGATCATTTTTCCAAGCGCGGCATCCCCTATGACAAGCGCAGTGGCGCGACCCCGTCGGTCAGCATCGGCGGCGTGGCAGTGGCGGACCTCAGCAGTGACGGGATCGATGCAGCGCTGACGGCGCAGGGCTATGATTTCGGTGTCGTCCGCCCCGACTGGCCGCGCGCGATGATGCTCTTCGCCGCGCTGCTACTGCTCTGGACCCTGTCGGGCGCGACCTATGGCCCGGTGGCGGCGCTGTTGTCGGAATATTTCCCGGCGCGCATCCGCTATTCGTCGCTCTCAATCCCCTATCATATCGGCACTGGCTATTTCGGCGGTTTCCTGCCGCTGGTCAGCCAATATATCGTCGCGCGCACCGGCGATCCCTATGCCGGGCTATGGTACACGATCGTGGTGGTGGCGCTGGCACTGGTCACCTGCCTCGTCGCCTTGCCGGAAACCAGGGAGCGCCCCCTCGACGCCTGATCCCCGGCGCGCTATCGGCTGCGGGCAATGACTGGCTATACCGCTCCGCTCCGCCTGCGCCTCGATGGCGACGCGCTGCTTTCCAACTGGCGCTGGCTGGCGCGGCAGGGCGGCGCCCCGGCCTGCGGCGCGGCGATCAAGGCCGATGGCTATGGCCTGGGTGCGGCCGGCGTCATGCAGCGGCTGAAACAAGCGGGGTGCCGCGACTTCTTCGTTTCCAACTGGGGTGAGGCGGCGGCGCTCGAAGCGCAGATGGACGGTGTGAACTTCGCCGTCCTGCACGGCGTGCGGGACGAGGATGTTGTCCAGGCGCTGGAGTCGAAGGCGCGCCCGGTGCTTTGCACGCCGGGGCAGGTCGCGCGCTGGAAGGCGGCGGGCGGTGGTGCCTGCGACCTGATGATCGATACCGGCATGAACCGGCTGGGGCTCGACTGGCGGGCGGACCTCAGCGAACTGGCCGCAGGGCTGGAGATTGTCACGCTGCTCAGCCATCTCGCCTCGGCCGACGAGGATAGCGAACTCAACCCGATGCAACTGGCCCGTTTCCGACAGGTGCGTGCCGTCGTGTCGGCCCAGCGCTACAGCCTCGCCAACAGCGCGGGCATCTGCATGGGCGCGGACTATGGCTTCGACCTGACCCGGCCGGGCATTGCCCTTTATGGCGGGGTGCCGCACCCGGACGCTGCCGGGCATCTGCGCCAGGTCGTGCAGCCGCAGGCCCAGATATTGCAGCGCCGTTCGGTGATCGCGGGCGACACGATCGGCTATAACGCGACCCATCGCGCCGAGCGCGATATGGAAATCGCGATCCTCAACATCGGCTATGCCGACGGCTACCTGCGCGGCTTTTCGGGGCGCGGCACGGCGCTGGTCGATGGCGTCCGCCTGCCGGTGCTGGGCCGGGTATCGATGGATTTGCTGGCGGTGGATGTCGGCGCGCGACCGGATGTCGCGGAGAGCGACTGGCTGACGATCGACTATGCGCTGCCAGCCGCAGCGCAGGCGTCGGGCCTGTCGCAATATGAGTTGCTGACGGGCCTTGGCAAACGGTTCGACCGCGTCTGGGCCTGACAGGAAAAAGGGCGCCGATCGCGAGACCGGCGCCCTTTTCTAGATATTCGGCCTGGAGCTTAGCGCTCGATGCACATGGCGACGCCCATGCCGCCGCCGATGCACAGGGTGGCAAGCCCCTTCTTCGCATCGCGCTTGGCCATTTCATACAGCAGGGTGGTCAGCACGCGCGCGCCCGACGCACCGATGGGGTGGCCGATGGCGATCGCGCCGCCATTGACGTTCACCTTTTCCGGATCCCAGCCCAGTTCCTGGCCGACCGACAGCGCCTGCGCGGCAAAGGCTTCGTTCGCTTCAATGAGGTCGAGGTCGGCGACCGTCCAACCCGCCTTTTCCAGCGCCTTGCGGCTTGCCGGCGCCGGGCCGATGCCCATGATCGACGGATCGACGCCACAGGTCGCGAAGCCGGCGATGCGGCCCAGGATGACCGAGCCGCGCTTGGCGGCGTCGTCGGCGCTCATCAGCACGAGTGCGGCCGCGCCGTCATTGATGCCGCTGGCATTGCCGGCGGTGACGCTGCCGTCCTTCTTGAAGGCCGGGCGCAGCGCCTGCATCGCCTCGATCGTGGCACCGGCGCGGATATATTCGTCCTGGTCGACGATGGTGTCGCCCTTGCGGCCCTTGATCGTCACCGGCAGGATTTCATCGGCAAAGCGGCCCGATGCGCGTGCGGCTTCCGCCTTGTTCTGGCTGGCGACGGCGAACGCATCCTGCGCGTCGCGGCTGATCTGATATTTCTCCGCCAGATTTTCGGCGGTGATGCCCATGTGATAATTGTTGAAGGCGTCGGTCAGGCCGTCATGGATCATCGTGTCGACCAGGCTGACCGGACCCATCTTCGTGCCGCCGCGCAGATTTTGCGCGTGTGGCGCCATCGACATGCTTTCCTGGCCGCCGGCCACCATGATGCGGGCATCGCCGGCCTTGATCGCCTGGGCCGCGAGCGCAACGGCGCGCAGGCCCGATCCGCACAGCTGGTTGAGGCCGATCGCGGTCCGCTCCACCGGGATGCCGGCGTTGACGGCGGCCTGACGGGCCGGGTTCTGGCCCTGGCCGGCAGCCAGCACCTGGCCGAGGATCACTTCGTCCACTTCTTCCGGCGAAATGGCCGCCTGCGCGATCGCGGCGAGAATGGCCTGACGGCCCAGTTCATGCGCCGGGGTCGATCCGAACGCCCCCAGGAAGCTGCCCACGGGCGTGCGCTTGGCAGCGGTAATGACGATGTCTGACAAAGCCTTGATCCTCACTAGTGGTAATGTTGTTTTCGCAGGCGCACATAACATCATCCGCCATGCTGCGAAAGCCAAAGGGAGAGCGGATGCCACAGCAGCTCAGGCGCCCGCTGGCTCAATATCATGCCGACATGGCCGAGGTTCAATATCCGGCTTTCCGTAAGGGTCGGCGCCGCGGCGGCAGGAACGATTCGATCGGTGGCCGATGCGATCGACAGGGTGGGGCAGGCGAGTGCGGAAGGATCGACAATTACGCCGCCGACACGCCAATGGCCGCGCCCGCTCGCATTTGCGGCATAGAGCGTTTCGAACAGTTGCTGGCCCGCGGCAAAGGTGAGTGGCGCGCCCTCATTGGCCCAGTCTTCGACGGCAAGGAAGGCGCGCTCGTCGTCGGAGTGGGGGGGCATTTCGGAAAAGGCGGCATATTTCTGCACGGTGCGCTGTGGATCGAGCGCCCAGAAGCCGGATTGCAGCGCTTCCATCGGCACATAGCCCAGGCGTTCGCAGACCGGCTTGGCACCGCGCCACAAAGCGGCGATCTCCGCAAGGTCGCCGGATGGGAAGCCGGCAAAGTTCCAGGGCGAGGCGATCGTCGCCAACGCTGCGACCTGATGCAATGCTGCAGCCGCGATGGCGATCGTGCCACCCAGGCAATAGCCGACCAGGATCGGTGGGCGCCGCAATGCAGCGAGCATCGGGATCAGCCGGTCGGTGACATGCCCGTCCAGGCCGAGGGCGCGGTCGGTGGCGGTCGGCGCGCCCCAGTCGACCAGATAGGTGTCATGGCCTGCTGCGGCCATATGGCGCAGCATGGAGCGGCTCTCCGACAGGTCCAGCACCTGGGGCGGATTGATAAGCGAGGGGATGAAGACGATCGGTACGCGATCGCTTTCCGCCGTCGGATCAGGCGCATACCGCAGTAGACGGGCGCTGCCGGCGGAAGCCGCGAGCGACGCGGGAGCCGGCTGGGGCGAGCGCCGGGCCTCCTGATATCGGCGCAGGCCGATGAAGGCGCGCCGGCGCAAATCAGGATCGCCCTCTGTTTCGCGCCATAAAATATTGAGAAAAAGGGGTAAAGGACGCGGGCCATGTTGCGGCGCGGCATTGCTCTGTGCTAATGCGGAAGGAGCAGGTGAGGGAGAGACAGGCATGGCCAAATCGAAGGCTGTTAATGAATCCGAACCGGTGATTATCAAGAAGTACGCTAACAGGCGGCTCTATAACACCGAAACTTCGAGTTACATCACGCTGGATCTTTTGTCGCAGATGACTCGCGAGGGGCGCGAGTTCGTCGTCGTCGACGCCAAGTCCGGTGAAGATATCACGCACAATGTGCTGACCCAGATCATCATGGAAGAAGAGCAGCGCGGCAAGAACATGCTGCCGGTCAACTTCCTGCGCCAGCTGATCGCGATGTATGGCGATTCCATGCAGTCGATGGTGCCGCAATATCTCGAAGCGTCGATGGACGCCTTCCGCAAGAACCAGCAGCAGTTCCAGGAAGCCATGAAGGGCGCCTTTGGTGGCGGCCCGCTGGCCGAGATCGCCAAACGCAACATGCAGATGTTCGAGGCGGCAGCGAGCGCCTTTGGCAATGGTGTGCCGGGCATGCCGGGCGCCACGCCCAGCCCGACCCCGGCCGCGACCGAAGAGAGCAAGGATGACGAGATCGCCATCCTGAAGGCGCAACTGGCTGCGCTCAACGCGAAGATCGACAAGCTGAGCTGATCCAATATGGCCAAGGCGGATAGACTGGAGCGCCTGGATATCCGCCGGGCGGAGCTGGAAGAGGACTATCGCGCGGCGCTGATTGCGGCGCTGCGCGTGACCGCTGGCGGGCGCTGGGGCCTGTTCGACCATCAGCAGGATCGCGCGGCGCGGGCCAAGGCTGCGCCGGTGCTGGCGCAGCTCGACGAGTTGGCCGAAGAGATCGATGCCATGCGCGACACGTTGGGGCTGGAGCCGTTCGACCTCCATCCCGCCTTTCTGGCCGCGCGCGGCAAGCCGGCGGCCGATGCCGTGGGCGAGCCCAAGCAGGCCAAGGCCTGGCTCGAACGATTGGGCGCCGACGCGGGCTGAAGGCCGCCCGGCGCTATGCTTGGGGGTCGACAGGGATGGCGGGTCTGGCCTATGGCGCGCCATCCACTTTTATACAGGCGACAGACCCCGTGAAACACGCCCTTAACGTTACCCGCGAACAGGATTTCGCTGCCTGGTATCAGGCCGTCATCACCGAAGCCGACATGGCCGAGGAAAGCGGCGTACGCGGCTGCATGGTGATCCGTCCCTGGGGCTATGGCATCTGGGAACGGATCCAGACCCTGCTCGACGCACGCATCAAGCAGACAGGCCATGAGAATTGCTATTTCCCGCTGTTCATTCCCTTGAGCTATTTCGAGAAGGAAGCCGAACATGTCGACGGCTTCGCGAAGGAAATGGCGGTCGTCACCCATCATCGCCTGATCCAGAAGGACGGCAAGATGGTGCCTGATCCCGAAGCGAAGCTGGAAGAGCCGCTGGTCGTGCGCCCGACGTCCGAAACCGTGATCGGCGCCGCCTTCAGCCGTTGGGTCCAGAGCTGGCGCGACCTGCCGGTGCTGATCAACCAGTGGGCGAACGTCGTCCGCTGGGAAATGCGCACCCGCATGTTCCTGCGCACCAGCGAATTCCTGTGGCAGGAAGGGCATACCGCGCACGCCACCGTCGATGAGGCGATGGAAGAGACGATGAAGATGCTCGAAGTCTATCGCAGCTTCGCCGAGGAATGTGTCGGCCTGCCGGTGGTGGCGGGCGAGAAGCCGGAGAATGAGCGTTTCCCCGGCGCCGTCGCGACCTATTCGATCGAGGCGATGATGCAGGATGGCAAGGCGCTGCAGGCCGGCACCTCGCACTTCCTGGGCACGACTTTTAGCCAGGCGCAGAATATCAAGTTCCAGAATGCCGAAGGTAGCCAAGAACTGGCGCAGACGACCAGCTGGGGCATGTCGACCCGGATGATCGGCGGCCTGATCATGGTCCATGGCGACGATGACGGTCTGCGCGTGCCGCCGCGCGTCGCGCCCTATCAGGTGGTCGTTGTGCCGATGCTGCGCGACACCGAGGAAGATGCTGCGATCGTCGACTATTGCACCGATCTGGTGAACCAGCTGAACGGCCTGGACGTGTTCCGCGAGCCGGTCCGCGCGCTGCTCGACAAGCGCCCGTCCAAGGCGGCGACCAAGCGCTGGGGCTGGGTCAAGAAGGGCGCGCCGATCGTGATCGAGGTTGGCGGTCGTGACGTTGCCGGTGGCAATGTCTCGGTCATCCGCCGCGATCGCCTGTATCGCGAGGATGGCAAGCTCGACAGCCAGATCGTCGCCAAGGGTGATTTCGTCGCCGGTGCGACCGCGATGCTGGAGGATATCCAGGCCTCGCTGTTCGCCGATGCCAAGGCGCGTCTGGACGGCAATATCGACAAGTCGATCACCGATCTCGACGCGCTCAAGGGCTATTTCAACGCGTCCAAGAAGCCCGGTTGGGCGCTGGTCCAGTGGGCCAAGCCGACCGGTGCGGAACTGGACAAGGTGGTGCAGTGGCTCAAGGGCGAGAAGCTGACCCTGCGCAACGTGCCGACCGATGCCGAAGCGGCGGACGGCGCCTGCATCTTCACCGGCGATACGGCGGTGGAGCGGGTGCTGGTGGGCCGCAGCTACTGAACATTATCTCTCCTCCCTGAAAGGGAGGGGAGTAATCTTTACTCCACCCCCAATTGCTCCAGCGCGAAGGCGCTATATTCGGCCTGGTCGCGATAACGGCGGAAACGGCCCGACTTGCCGCCATGGCCGGCCTCCATGTTGATGCGGAAGACCAGCGGATTGCTGTCGGTCTTGGTCGCGCGCAGCTTGGCCACCCATTTGGTCGGCTCATAATATTGAACCTGGCTGTCCCATAGTCCGGTGCCGACGAACAGGCTGGGATAGGCCTGCGCCTCGACATGGTCGTAGGGCGAATAGGCCAGCATCACATCATACCACTGCTTCTGTTCCGGATTGCCCCATTCGTCATATTCGCCGGTGGTGAGCGGAATGGTCGGGTCGAGCATGGTCGTGACGACATCGACGAACGGCACCTGGGCGATGATGACCTTGTAATCCTGCGGCGCCATGTTCGCGACCGCGCCCATCAGCAGGCCGCCGGCGCTGCCGCCCATCGCGGCGACGCGGCCCTTCTTCGCATAGCCCTGATCCACCAGCGCGCGGGTCACGTCGATGAAGTCGGTGAAGCTGTTCATCTTGTTCTTGAGATGGCCGTCATCATACCATTGGCGGCCCATTTCCTGGCCGCCACGAATATGGGCGATGGCATAGACGACACCGCGATCGAGCAGGCTGGGGAGCAAGGGCGAGAAGGCCGGATCGGTCGAATAGCCATAGCTGCCATAGGCATATTGGTAGAGCGGCGCACTGCCGTTCTTCTGGAAGCCCTTGGCGTAGATGAGCGAGACCGGCACCTTCGTCCCGTCGCGCGCGGTCGCCCAGACCCGTTCGGTCACATATTTGGCGGGGTCGTAGCCCTTTACCTCCTGGACCTTCAGAACCTTGCGTTCGCCCGTGTCGACATTGACCTCATAGGTGGTTTCGGGCGTGCGCAGGCTGTCATAGGTGTAGCGGACCCAGGGCGTGCCGCTTTCGGCATTGACGTCCAGCGCCATGGCATAGGCTGGCTCGTCGGCATTGACGAAGCTGCTCTTCCCACTCCTGGCCAGCAGGCGCAGGCGCTTATTGCCTTCGGAGCGTTCCTCGATCGCGAGGAAGCCGTCGAAGGGCTGGAAATTCTCGATGAAGACGCTGGCGCTGGTCGGCACGATATCCGTCCAGGCGGCCCGGCCCTTGGCGGCATCAGCGTCCGATACGGTCATCAGCCGGTAATTGGGCGCCTGCCAGTTGGTGCGGATCGTCCATTGCCCACCGACATTGTCGCTGCTGTAGAGGAACTCCCGTTCGCGCGGGGCCAGAACAGTGAAGCTGGCGGGGTTAGCGGAGGGCGCGCAGCGCTCCTCATTGCTGACGGTCGATTGCAGGACGATGCAGATAAACTTGTCCGACGTCGTCTTCTTGAGGCCCATGTAGAAGGTATCATCCTTCTCCTCATAGACCAGTCGATCGGCGCTGACCGGGGTGCCCAGCACATGCGCCTTCACCCGCTTGCCGAGCAGGGTGGTGGGATCTTTCTCGACATAGAAGATCGTCTTGCTGTCATCGGCCCAGGCGAAATCGGGTTCGGCATTGGGAATTTCATCGGCCAGCAATTTGCCGTCGGCAATCGTCTTGACGCGGATCACATATTGGCGGCGGCCGACCAGATCCTCGGCATAGGCGAGCAACCGGTCGTCGGGGCTGACTTCGCGGCCGCTGATCGCGAAATAGCCCTTGCCCGCGCCCATCTTCGGCTCGTCGAGCAATATCTGCTCGGGCGCATCCATACTGCCCTTGCGCCGGGCGACGATCGGATAGTCGCCACCGGTCTCGAAGCGGCTGTAATACCAGTAGCCCTTCTTGCGATACGGGACGCTGCTGTCGTCCTGCTTTATGCGGCCGGTGATTTCGGCGTAGAGCTTGTCCTGCAACGGCTTGGTCGGTGCCAGCAGCGCGTCGGCATAGGCATTTTCGGCCGCCAGATAGGCGAGCATCTCGGGGTTCTTGCGGCTGTCGTCGCGCAGCCAATAATAGGGATCCTGCCGCGTCGCACCGAACGGCGCCTTCACCTCATGCGGCTTCTGTGCCGCGATGGGTGGTTTGGGAATTGTCTGCGCCTCGGCGGCGGTGGACAGTGCGGCAATGCTGAGGCTCGCCAAGAGCCAGGCCGAAGTGCGGATCATATTCCCTCCCTGCGAATCGCATGGCGGAGGCTGACATGATGGCGGGCAGGGGGAAAGATGATCCGGGCCTGCCATGAGAAACGGCAGGCCCGGACTTAAATTATGCGCTCAGTTACAGCACATATTTGCTGAGGTCGGTGTCATGAGCGACGGCCGACAATTGCTTGTCGACATAGGCCTGGTCGATCACCAGCGTCTCGCCGCGACGGTCTTCCGCCTCGAAGCTCACATCCTCCAGCAGCTTTTCCATCACGGTCTGCAGGCGGCGGGCGCCGATATTCTCGATCTCGCTGTTCACCTCGGCGGCGATCTTGGCGACGGCGCGAATGCCTTCGGGCGTCAGGTCGATCGTCACTTCCTCGGTCGCCAGCAGCGCACGATATTGCGCAACAAGGCTGGCCTTGGTGTCGGACAGGATCGCGACAAAATCCTCCTCGGTCAGCGCCTTCAACTCCACGCGGATCGGCAGGCGGCCCTGAAGCTCGGGCAGCAGGTCGCTGGGCTTGGCGACATGGAAAGCGCCCGAGGCGATGAAGAGGATATGGTCGGTCTTCAAAGGACCATATTTGGTCGAGACGGTCGTACCCTCGATCAACGGCAGCAGGTCGCGCTGCACGCCTTCACGGCTGACCGAGCCGCCACGCACGTCGCTGACGGCGATCTTGTCGATCTCGTCGAGGAAGACGATGCCATTCTGCTCGGCGCTGGTGATGGCGACGCGGGCGACGTCATCCTGGTCCAGACGCTTGTCCTGTTCTTCCTCGACCAGCTTGTCCCAGGCGTCGGCGACGCGCATCTTGCGGCGCTTCTTCTGTTGCTGGCCGAACGCCTTGGACATCATGTCGCTGAGGTTGATCATGCCGACCTGGCCGCCCATGCCGGGGATTTCCATCGGCATCGACGGTGCGTCGGCGACTTCCACCTCGACCTCGACCTCGTTCATCTGGTTATTCTCGATCTTCTGACGGAAAGAGAGGCGGGTGGCTTCGCTCGCATCCTTGCCGGTCAGCGCGTCGAGCAGGCGCGCCATGGCGGCGTCCGACGCCGTTTCGCGTACCGCCTCGCGGCGGCGGTCCTTCTCCAGGCGCACGGCTTCCTCGACCAGATCGCGGACGATCTGCTCGACATCGCGGCCGACATAGCCCACCTCGGTGAATTTGGTGGCCTCGACCTTGACGAAGGGCGCATCGGCCAGCTTTGCTAGGCGCCGGCTGATCTCGGTCTTGCCGCAGCCCGTCGGCCCGATCATCAGGATATTCTTCGGCGTCACCTCGTCGCGCAGGTCGGCGGGCAAATGCTGGCGGCGCCAGCGGTTGCGCAGCGCGACGGCGACCGCGCGCTTGGCATCATGCTGGCCGATGATATGCGCGTCGAGCGCGGCAACGATGGCTTTGGGGGTCAGATTGTCGTTCATGGTCTCTTCTTGGGATCTCAGGCTGCGCTGTCGAGCGTTTCGATGGTGAGCTGGTCATTGGTGTAGACGCAGATGTCGGCCGCCACGGCCATCGCCTTGCGGGCGAGGGTTTCGGCGTCTTCCTCATATTCCACCAGCGCGCGGGCGGCGGCGAGCGCGAAATTGCCGCCGGAGCCGATTGCGGCGACACCACCCAAAGGCTCCAATACGTCGCCATTGCCGGTCAGGATCAGCGTCACATCCTTGTCCGCGACGATCATCATCGCTTCCAGGTTGCGCAGATATTTGTCGGTGCGCCAGTCCTTGGCGAGTTCAACGGCGGCGCGCATCAACTGGCCGTTATGGCGTTCCAGCTTGGCTTCGAGCCGCTCGAACAGGGTGAAGGCATCGGCGGTCGCGCCGGCAAAGCCGCCGATGACGCTGCCGTCATGCAGGCGGCGCACCTTGCGGGCATTGGGCTTCATCACCGTCTGGCCCATGGAAACCTGTCCATCGCCGGCGACGACGACTTTCCCATTCTTGCGGACCGACATGATGGTGGTGCCATGCCAGACCGGCATGGAAGAGCGGTTATGGTCGTTCATGACCGCGCATATGGGAGTGACAGTCTAGCGCTGCAAGCATCTATGTAGAAACCCGTGGCCGCCGTCGAAACGTGCCATTTGCGCGACGATTTCTGACTATTGGTTGAGGAACCAATGCCCATCAATTGACATTGTGCATCGCAGCATTCATTTTCGGAAGTCCCAAATGGAGGGAAGTTACGCATGACTCTCAAGGCCAGAGCACAGGAAAAGGTCGAGCGCGCGGGTATTTCCAACTATTCGTTCGACCGCGATGTTCTGGTCATGTGTGGTGTGCGCTATGCCATTGAGGCATGCGAATGCGGCGAGCCGGATTGTGACGGTGTCCGCTTGCGCAAGGCTGCTGCCTTTCCGCGCATCCTGCAATGAACGGGGCGACGCCAGGCCGCCCCATCCCGATGATGCTTAGTTGATCACTTCCTTGCCCGCAGTGCCGACGGATTCGATATCGCGGCCGACGCCCTGCACAGTATTGCAGGCGGCGAGGGCGGACAGGAGCATGCTGGCAAGGACGAGGCCGACGGTCTGACGCATTGATCGTGAACTTTCTGATCGGTGTTGGTGGTGCATTTATAGTGCGGCCGAACGCGCTGGACAGAGATAATTTCCCAAAAGCCGCGCGGCGATGCTTGACAGGTTCGGCAGCGGATGCCAAAGGCCGCCTCCTCCTTACAGGGGGCGCGTAGCTCAGCGGTAGAGCACACCCTTCACACGGGTGGGGTCACAGGTTCAATCCCTGTCGCGCCCACCATGACTCCCCGGTCATGGCAGGACATATTCTTCCAACAGATTGATCTTTTCCATCGCATCGCGCTAAGCGATCGGCATGTCTTGCGGCGTCCTTTCGGATGTCGCCCGGAAAGGATGATGATGTCCCCATATCTGAAGGCCGGCGCTGCGCTGGGCGCCCTGCTGCTGCTTCCTGCCACCACTGTGCAGGCGCAGGACAAGCTGACGCTGGAGCGCGTGTTCGCAAGCCCCGATCTTGCCGGCCCGCAGCCGCGCGCGCTGAAGCTGTCACCCGACGGCAAGCTGGTGACCTTGCTCAAGCCGCGCCCCGATGAAAAGGAGCGGCTCGATCTCTGGGCGATCGACACCGTCACCGGCGCCGAGCGGATGCTGGTCGATTCGAAGAAGGCCGGCAGCGGCGCGGAACTGAGCGAAGCGGAGAAGATGCAGCGCGAGCGTGACCGTTCGGTCGCCGGCAGCACCGGTATCACCAGCTATGACTGGTCGCCCGATGGCAAGACCATTCTGGTGCCGGTCGATGGCGACCTCTATCTTGCCGCACTGGACGGCAAGGTAACGCGCCTTACCGACACGCCGGACGGCGAACTCAATGGCGTGGTCAGCCCCAAGGGCGGTTTCGTGTCCTTCGTCCGCGGCGGCAACTTGTTCGTGAAGCCGATGAGCGGCAGCGAGAAGCAACTGACCCAGGGTGCCAGCGATACGGTCAGCTGGGGCGTGTCCGAATTTGTCGCGCAGGAGGAAATGGATCGGCGCACCGGTTACTGGTGGTCGCCGACCGATGCGATGATCGCGGTCGCGCGGGTCGATGAAAGCCCGGTCGGCATCGTTACCCGCACCGCGATCGGCGGCGAAGGCACAAAGGTCTATCAGCAGCGCTATCCCGCCGCAGGCACGCCCAACGCCATCGTAGATCTCTTCGTGATGAAGGCGGACGGTTCGGGTCAGGTGCAGGTCGACCTTGGCGCCGACAAGAATGTCTATCTGGCCCGTGTCGACTGGTCGAAGGACGGCAAGACCCTCTATGTCCAGCGCGAAAGCCGCGATCAGAAGCGCTTGGACCTGCTGGCGGTCGATCCGGCGACCGGCAAGGCAAAGATCGTCCTCACCGAAACGTCAAAAAGCTGGATCAACCTCAGCAATAATTTCACGCCGCTGAGCGACGGCAGCTTCCTGTGGTGGTCGGAAAAGACCGGCCATGGCCATCTCTATCACGTCCGGAACGGCAAATGGACTGCGCTGACCAGCGGCGAGTGGGAAGTGCGCGACATTGTCGGCGTGGATGAGGGCAAGGGCCTGGTCTATTTCACCGGCAATCGCGACACGCCGCTGGAGCAGCAGCTCTATGTCGGATCGCTGGCCAAGGCTGGCCCGCTCAAGGCGCTGACCGCCAAGGGCTGGTGGAACGAGGCGGTGATGGATGGTGCGGCGAGCCGGATCGTCGTCACCCGCCAGAATACCGACCAGCCCAAGCAGGTCTATCTGGCCGATAGCGCGGGCAAGCAGTTGCAGTGGATTTCGGAAAATGCGCTGAAGGGCGATCATCCCTATGCGGCCTATCTGGCGAGCCATGCGAAAACCGTGTTCGGCACCGTCAAGGCGGCCGATGGCAGCACGCTCTATACCAAGATGCTGACCCCGCCGATGGAGCCAGGCAAGCGCTATCCGGTGTTCATGATCCATTATGGCGGTCCGGGGGCCGGGCGCCAGGTGACGAACATCTGGACCGGCGCGCTCAACCAATATCTGGTCGACCAGGGCTGGATCGTCTTCTCGATCGACAATCGCGGCACGCCCGATCGCGGAAAGGCATTCGAGGACCAGATCCATCGCGCCATGGGCACGGTCGAGGTCGACGATCAACTGAAGGGTGTCGAATGGCTGAAAGCCCAGCCCTTCGTCGATCCCAAGCGGATCGCCACCTATGGCTGGTCCTATGGCGGCTATATGTCGTTGCAGCTGGCGGAAAAGGCGCCGGGCACCTTCGCCGCGATCGTCTCGGGCGCGCCGGTGACCAAGTGGGAGTTTTACGACACCCATTATACCGAACGCTATCTGGGCCAGCCGCAGGACAAGCCCAGCGCCTATCCGGGCTCGGATGCGGTCGATGATGCGGTGAAGATCAAGGATCCGCTGCTGCTGATCCACGGCATGTCTGACGACAATGTCGTGTTCGACAACTCCACCGCGTTAATGGCCAAGATGCAGGGCGCGGCCGTGCCGTTCGAGCTGATGGTCTATCCGGGGCAGACGCACCGGGTGGGCGGCCCGAAGATCGGCGTTCACCTCTGGACCACGATCGAGAACTTCCTGCGCGACCACGGCGTTTCGCCCCAGGATTGACGATTGCCCAAACGAAAATGGCCTCCCGCTCGGAATGAGCGGGAGGCCATTTTGCATGGATCGCGATCGGTGTCAGCGCCAGGCGTGGAAGATCGCCCGGCGATAGCGGTCCTTGCGGCGGAACGGCATGACCCAGCGCCGCCAGCCCAGATTGTCCAGCGTTTCGGGCAGCACCTGGAAGCGTGTATAGCCGAAGCGGCGACACATTTCGCGCAGTGCCAGGATATTGGGCGCCCAGAAATTGGTGGGATCCTCGTCCAGTTCCAATTCGGTGAACAGCCGCATGGCAGGAACCGGCTCATGGCGAAGCGCGGTGACCGTTTCGATCACCAGATGGTCGCTGCTCATGGCCGCGGCGGCTTCCAGAACGCGATAGGGATCGGTAACATGGTACAGTACGCCCAGCAGCAAGACCATGTCGAACTGGCCTAGTTCCTCGACCCGATGTTGTGGGACGTCCAGGTCAAGTGAGCGCACGGACGAAGCGAAGCGGGCATGGGCGTGATTGAACCCGCGCTTGTCGCCCCAACCTTCGCCAGACCAGCAGAAATGATCGGTGGCAAGCACTTCGGCCGCACCGCGTCGTTCTGCCTCGAACGAGAAAAATCCGTCCCAGGCCCCAATGTCGAGGATGCGTTTGCCAGTGATCGGCTGGTTGAAAATCAGGTCCGCTTCGCCCCGAAGCGGTTCGAGCGGCTTGATGCCTTGGACCTTCTCGCCATCGGGAAATGCGAAGGAGTGAAACCAGCGATCGGGCAGGGGGGGTAACGTCAGCGACGACATCAAGAACAATTCCAGGAACACTGAATAAGGATGGGCTTCCTAGCCGCGTCTGCGCGCCGCGACAATCCATTGACTATCTTTGGCAATAGCCCTTCTTTCTGGACAAATCGCGTCACTGCGCTATGCGCCACCCCGCAATACTGCATGGAGCGGAGTGTTAAGTCATGGGTTACAAGGTCGTCGTCGTTGGTGCCACCGGTAATGTGGGCCGCGAGATGCTGACCATTCTCGCTGAACGCGAATTCCCGATTGACGAGATTGCGGCGGTTGCATCGTCGCGGTCGACCGGCACCGAAATTGATTTCGGTGACTCCGGCAAGACACTCAAATGCAAGAATATTGAACATTTCGATTTCACCGGCTGGGACATTGCCCTGTTCGCAGCGGGCTCCGGCCCGACCGCCGAATATGCACCCAAGGCGGCGGCGGCCGGCTGCGTCGTGATCGACAATTCGTCGCTCTATCGCATGGACCCTGACGTGCCGCTGATCGTGCCCGAGGTGAACCCGGACGCGATCGACGGCTACAAGAAGAAGAACATCATCGCCAACCCCAACTGCTCGACCGCGCAGATGGTCGTGGCGTTGAAGCCGTTGCACGACGCCGCCAAGATCAAGCGCGTCGTCGTCGCCACCTACCAGTCGGTGTCGGGCGCCGGCAAGGAAGGCATGGACGAGCTGTTCGAGCAGTCGCGCAACATCTTCGTCGGCGACCCGGCCGAGCCGAAGAAGTTCACCAAGCAGATCGCCTTCAACGTGATCCCGCACATCGACGTCTTCCTGGACGATGGTTCGACCAAGGAAGAGTGGAAGATGGTCGCGGAAACCAAGAAGATCCTTGATCCCAAGATCAAGCTGACCGCGACCTGCGTGCGCGTGCCGGTGTTCGTCGGTCACTCCGAAGCGATCAACATCGAGTTCGAGAATGAAATCTCGGCGAAGGAAGCGCAGGACATCCTGCGCGAGGCGCCCGGCATCATGCTGGTCGATAAGCGCGAGGACGGCGGCTACATCACCCCGATCGAGTGCGTCGGCGATTTCGCGACCTTCATCAGCCGCGTGCGTGAGGATTCGACCGTCGATAACGGCATCAACCTGTGGTGCGTCAGCGACAATCTGCGCAAGGGCGCGGCGCTGAACGCGGTGCAGATCGCTGAACTGCTGGGCCGTCGCCACCTCAAGAAGGGCTGAGCCTGCACATGGTCTCCGGCGCTGTCGCGACGTGGAAGGCTCTTCCTGTCGCGCAGCGCCGGATGATCGCCGCCTTGCTGGTGGCAATCGGGCTGGCCAATGTCGCGCAGCCCTTTCCCGATCTCGCGCCGTTGCAGCATGGGCCGACGTTGCTGCTGACGCTCACGGCGCCGTGGCTTCTCAGGCGCTGGCCGCTTTCAAGCCGCTCGGTCGGCTGCATCTGGCTGTTCCTGCTGCTCCACACCTTCGGTGCGCGCTGGATCTATTCCTATGTGCCCTATGACGATTGGGCGCGGATGCTCAGCGGCCATGATATTTCCAGCCTCCTCGGCCTCCATCGTAATGCCTATGACCGGCTCGTCCATTTCGCCTTCGGTGCGCTGCTGACGGCGCCGGTGGCGGAGGTTGCGCGACGCAAGGGCAGCCTGCGCCAGGGCTGGAGCCTGGTCTTCGCCTTCGCAGCGATCGGCCTTGGCAGCGCGCTCTACGAGATTTTCGAATGGCTGCTGACGGTGATCGCTGCCGGCGAGACGGCCGATTATTATAATGGGCAACAGGGCGATGTCTGGGATCCGCAAAAGGACATGGCAGCGGCCCAGATCGGCAGCGCCCTTGCCCTGATCGCGCTCTTGCGCCGCCGGAGCGGAAATCCTATCGGCGAGGCCCCAAGCCCCGAAGGACCAGCACAATGACCGACCTGCAGATCGAACGCCACGATATCAAGGGCCTGGGTGGCCTGCCGATCGCCGTGCATGTCGTGGGCCAAGGGCGCGACCTGGTGCTGATCCACGGCTATTTCTCCAACGCCTGGACCAACTGGATCCGTTACGGCCATGCAGCCAAGCTGGTGGAGGCGGGCTTCCGCCTGATCATGCCGGACCTGCGCGGCCACGGCGAAAGCGGCAAGCCGCATGATGCGGCGGACTATCCGGCCGATGCGCTGACCGACGACAATCTGGCGCTGGTCGAGCAGATGGGGCTGACCGACTATGATCTGGGTGGCTATTCGCTGGGTGCGCGCACGACAGTGCGGATGCTGGCGCGCGGCGCGACCCCGCGACGGGTGATCCTGGCGGGCATGGGGCTGCGGGGGCTCACCCGGACGCTCGACAAGGGCGGTTATTACAAGAAGGTGCTGACCAATCTCGGCACGTTCGAACGCGGCACGTCGGAGTGGATGACCGAGGCGTTCCTCAAGACCACCAAGGGCGACCCGGTGGCGATGCTGCATATCCTCAATACCTTCGTCGATACCGACGAAGCGACCATTGCCGGATTCCAGCAGCCGGCCGAAGTGATTTGCGGCGCCGACGACCAGGACAACGGCATCGCGCAGGAGCTGGTCGATGCGCTGCCCAACGGCCGTTATGTCGAGATACCGGGCAATCATATGAATGCTGTCACCCGCAAGGAACTGGGCCAGGCGATGGTCGGCTTCCTGACCGCTTGACTGTCTCGTCCGCCTAATCCACCTTGGCCCCATAAGAAGACCTGAGGGGCCAAGTTCCATGAAAATCGCCATTTCGATCGCCGCGCTTGCGGCTGCCCTTGTTGCATCGCCGGTGCTGGCGCAGCAGGCACCGGCCACGCAGCAGCCGACCGCGGCGGAGGCAGAATCCTTCCTGGCCAAGGCGGAGAAGGCGCTGTTCGATCAGTCGCTGATCAGCAGCCGTGCCGCCTGGATCAACGCGACCTACATCACCGACGATACCGATGCGCTCGCGTCCTATTTCGGCGCAATCGATACGACGATGCGGGTCGACTATGCGCTGGAGGCGGCCAAGTTCGCGACCGCGCCGGGCCTGAGCGAAGAGACCAGCCGCCGCCTGACGCTGCTGCGCACGGCGCTGACCTTGCCGGCGCCGACCACGCCGGGCGCATCGCAACAGCTAAACGACCTCGCCACCAAGCTGCAGTCCACCTATGGCAAAGGCAAGGGCACGCTCAACGGCCAGCCGATCAACGGCAGCGACATCGAAGAGAAGATGGGCACGGACCGCAACCCGGACGAGCTCAAGGAGATGTGGGTCAGTTGGCACGACAACGTCGGTGCGCCGATGCGGGGCGACTATGCCAAGCTGGTGACGATCGCCAACCAGGGCGCCAAGGAACTGGGCTTTGCCGATACCGGCGCGATGTGGCGGTCCAAATATGACATGCCGGCCGGTGATTTCGCCAAGCTGACCGACAAGATCTGGGCCGAGGTGAAGCCACTCTATGACGAGTTGCACTGCTATACCCGGACCAAGCTCAACGAGAAATATGGCGATGCCGTCCAGCCAAGGACCGGGCCGATCCGGGCTGACCTGCTCGGCAATATGTGGGCGCAGGAATGGGGAAATATCTATGATATCGTCGCACCCGCCGGGGCCGGTGATCTGGGCTATGATGTCACCGACCTGTTGAAAGCCAAGAATTACGATCCGATCAAGATGGTGAAGACGGGCGAAGGCTTCTACAGCTCGCTGGGCTTTGCGCCGCTGCCCCAGACCTTCTGGGATCGTTCGCAGATTACAAAGCCGCGCGACCGCGAAGTGATCTGTCACGCTTCGGCCTGGGATATCGACAACAAAGACGATATCCGCATCAAGATGTGCACCAAGGTGAATGGCGACGACTTCGTCACTATCCATCATGAGCTGGGCCATAATTATTACCAGCGCGCCTATAATATTCAGAAGCCGCTCTATCTCGATGGCGCCAACGATGGTTTCCACGAGGCGATCGGCGACTTCATCGCGCTGTCGATCACGCCCGACTATCTGGTGAAGATCGGCCTGCTTGATCCGGCCAAGGTGCCGGGCACCGACAAGGATCTGGGCCTGCTGCTGCGCCAGGCGATGGACAAGGTGGCGTTCCTGCCGTTCGGTCTGCTGATCGACAAATGGCGCTGGGGCGTGTTCGACGGATCGATCCCGGAATCCCAATATGAGTCGGCCTGGACCGACCTGCGCCGCCAGTATCAGGGCATCGTTCCGCCCGTAACGCGCGACGAAAGCAAGTTCGATGCCGGCGCCAAATTCCATATTCCCGGCAATACGCCCTACACCCGTTACTTCCTGGCGCGCGTGCTGCAGTTCCAATTCTATGAAGCGGCCTGTCGCCAGTCCGGTTGGAAGGGGCCGCTTCATCGCTGTTCCTTCTATGGAAACAAGGCTGTAGGGGCAAAACTTGACGCCATGTTGCAGATGGGTGCGTCCAAGCCATGGCCCGACGCGCTGCAGGCTTTCACCGGTAGCCGGGAAATGTCCGGCAAGGCGCTGGTCAACTATTTCGCGCCCCTTCAGGGCTGGCTCAAGGAGCAGAATAAGGGCAAGTCCTGCGGCTGGTAAGTCGCCGTAAAACTTGGTAAATGGCCGGTGTATGAGCGCACCGGCCGTTATCCTCTCCCTGCTTTTCGGTACTGCCCTGGTGATGACAGTCGCCATGGCCGTCTCTTGGCTGCACTTCGGCCGGCAGAAGCATGTGCTGACCTGGACTGCATCCTATGCGGTTGCCATCCTCCAGTGGATCGCCAACGCGGGCGGCTATTTCCTGCAAAGCCGGTTGCTTTTCATCCTGACCGGCATCGGCCTCATCATCAGCGCATCATTGCTGGCCATCGGCATCCGCCAGCGTTCGGGCCGGCCTTTGCAGCTATTCGCCTTTGCCGTGCCGGCCATTCTGGTGAGTCTGGCAATGGCGATCGCGATCGGGCCGGTGGGTAGCCAGATCATGCAGGGAATGATTATACCGACATATGTCGGGTTGCTGATGGCGGTCAGTGCCCTGTCTCTCTGGCCGCGCAACCGCTCCTTCACGCCACCGGAATTCGCCTTTTTCGTTATATTGCTCGCTTTTGCCATCGGGCAGTTGGCACTCGCCGCCTCCGCAGCCCTGATCAGAGGCCCCGAAGAAGGCAAGGAGCTTTATCGCGCGATCCTTGGGCTGTTCATGCCGACCGTCTATGTCGGCACGGCCGTGGCAGCCGTGCTGGTGGTCGCGGGCGACCTGGCCCAGCAATTGCGCCAGAAGATGATGCATGACCCGCTGACCAATGTGCTCAATCGGCGGGGCATCGCGGAGGCGGCAGAGCGGGCGATCGCCAATGCCCGGCGTCAAGGGCGGCCCGTTTCATTGGTGATTTGTGATCTTGATGGCTTCAAGGGGCTGAATGATGGGTATGGCCATATGGCCGGTGACGCGGCGTTGCGCGGCTTTGCCCATTTGCTGACCAATGCGGTGCGGCGTGGCGATGTGGTCGGTCGCCTGGGCGGCGACGAGTTCGGTTTGCTGATGGTGGATACGGGTGCAGAGGTTGCAGCCGACGCGATGGAACGCGTGCGGGTCGAAATCAGCTGCCTGCGCCTTGGCGAGGCGCCCCATGCGCTGCTGCGGGCGAGCTTCGGCGTCACCGATTTGCGGCCGGATGATCGGGAACTGGACGACCTGGTCGCGCGGGCCGATGCGGCACTCTATGCCGCGAAGCGCGAGGGCAAGAACCGCGTCACGGTATCCCGCGCCGCCGCCTGATCCTGGGGATCGGGCAGCAGCGCGGCAATCGCCATATTACCGGAACGGCGGTTCGTTGAAGGCGCGCAGCTTGCGGCTATGCAGCTTGGGGCCTTCCTGGCGCAACAGTTCGCAGGCCATCAGGCCGACGCGCAGATGGCCGGCAATCGCCTCCTCATAAAAGCGATTGGCCTGGCCCGGCAGCTTCAGTTCGCCATGGATCGGCTTGTCCGATACGCAGAGCAACGTGCCATAGGGGACGCGGAAGCGATAACCTTGGGCCGCGATGGTGGCGGACTCCATGTCGATGCCGACGGCGCGTGACAGGCTGAAGCGCAGGGCGGAGCTGGAATAGCGCAATTCCCAGTTGCGATCGTCGGTGGTGACGACCGTGCCGGTGCGCAGGCGTCGCTTGAAATCCTCCGGATTGCCGCCACCCAGGATTGTTTCGGCTGCGCTCGCCATGGCGACCTGGACCTCGGCGATTGCCGGCACCGGGATTTCCGGCGGCAGCATCTCGTCCAGCACATGGTCGTCACGCAGATAGGCATGGGCCAGCACATAGTCGCCGATCCGCTGACTGGGGCGGAGGCCGCCGCAATGGCCGATCATCAGCCAGGCTTCGGGACGGACGACAGCGAGATGGTCGCAGATCGTCTTGGCGTTGGATGGGCCGACGCCGATATTGACCAGGGTGATGCCGCTGCGATCGGGCGCGATCAGGTGATAGGCCGGCATCTGGTGCTTGCGCCAGGCGCTGTCGGCGATCATCTGCGCGGGATCGGCGGTTTCGGGCGTCACATAGACGCCACCGGCACCGGACAGGGCCGTAAAGCGGCTGCCGGGCTGCTGCAGTTCCTTGCAGGCCCAGTCCACGAACTCGTCGACATAGCGATGATAGTTGGTGAACAGGATATAGCGCTGCACATGCTCGGCCGGGGTGCCGGTATAGTGCTTCAGGCGCGCCAGCGAGAAATCGGTACGGAGCCCGTCGAACAGGGCGAGCGGGCGGTCCCCTTCGGCATCCGGCGTGAACAGGCCATCGGCGATCTCATCGCCGATCTCGGCCAGTTCCGTTGCCGGGAAGTGGCGCGCCAGTTCGGTCGGCGGCGTGCCGTCGAGCGCATTGATGTCGAGTCCGTCCAGGACATAGGGGAAGGGGATCTGCTGATCCGACAAGCCGGTTTCGACCTCCACGCCATAGTCGCGGACCAGAAGGTCGATCTGTTCGGCGAGATAATCGGCGAACATGGCGGGCCGGGTAACGGTGGTCACATAGCGGCCGGGTTTCGACAGGCGCGCGAAGGAGCGGCCCGGCGGCGGTGCCTGACTGTCATCCTGATAGGTGACCCGCAGTTCGGGGTAGCAGAAGCGCCGATCGGCCCGAGCTTCGGGCGGCGGGATGCTGCCGTCGCGGGCATAGGCCCGCATGGCCTCCCGCAGATTTTCGATGGATGTCTGATAGATGGCGTCGAGTTGCGCGACGATCGCTGTGCCGATGCTCTGTGTCATCACCTCTTGCTACCGCACTTGTGTGACGGAAGGAAGATGCCAGCGAAACAATCGCGCGCCCGACCGATCCGGCCCGGCGCGCGACCGGAAAAATTCAGAGCTGTTCGAGCATGAAGTCGGCCGAGGAGACCTTGAAGTCGCCCGGTGCTTCGACGTTCAGTTCCTCGACGACGCCGTCCTTGACGATCATCGAGAAGCGCTGGCCGCGCTCGCCCAGGCCAAACTTGCTGCCGTCCATGGTCAGGCCCACGGCCTGGGCGAAGCTGCCATTGCCGTCGGCCAGCATCGTCACCTTGTCATCGGCACCGGCCGACTTGCCCCATGCGCCCATGACGAAGGCGTCGTTGACGGCGGTGCAGGCAATCTCGTCCACGCCCTTGCCCTTGAGGGCCTCGGCCTTTTCGATGAAGCCGGGCAGATGCTTGGCCGAGCAGGTCGGCGTGAAGGCGCCGGGCACCGAGAAGAGGGCAACGGTGCGGCCCGCGAAATATTCGTCCGAAACAACCTGTTCGGGGCCGTTTTCGGTCATCTTCGTGAAGGTCGTGCTGGGAAGGCGGTCACCCTTGGCGATGGTCATATCTTGTCTCCTGGCCTGTGGCGTCGCGGAGTTCGTTGCTCGTGCGCCGCCTGTCAAGGGCGCGGCGGTGGAATATGCCATGATGCCCCCTGGATACGGTGGCTGCCAATTGGCATTTGCGCGTTTCTGCCTATATTCCAAAGCATGACTGATCCCCGCTTCTATGGCGGCCGCTTCCTTCTGGCATTGCCGGGCATGGAGGATGAGCGCTTTGACCATTCTGTGATCGCGCTATGCGTGCATGACGAGGATGGGGCGCTGGGTATTTCCTTGAGCGAGGAAGTGGAGGGGATCGGGCTGCGCGATCTGCTCCAGAGTTTCGATATCGATGGCTCGGCTATTCCCGACCAGCCGGTGCTGAAGGGCGGGCCGGTGGAACCGCGGCGGGGCTTCGTGCTGCATTCGCTCGATTGGGCGGGGCAGGATATGGTGCAGTCCGGCCCGAACTGGGGGCTTTCCGGCTCGCTCGACATATTGAAGGCGATTGCCGAAGGGCGCGGCCCCAGCCGTTATCTTGTCGCCTTGGGCTATGCCGGCTGGGCGGCCGGGCAGTTGGAGCAGGAAATGACCGGCGAGAGCTGGTTCCTGGCCGAGGGTGGCGTGGACCTGCTGTTCGACACGCCTGCGCATCGCAAATGGAGCGCAGCCTATGCCGCCGCGGGCATTGATTCGGCCCATCTGGTGAGTGGCGGCGGGTCGGCCTGAGGTTGTGATCGTTGCGCAGCCGATTTCTGGCTGTTGCGTGGGCAGAATGATCATGCGCATCCGCCGCTTGTTCTGTTATCGTAACTGAACCGTTTAGGGTAAATTCGCCTTAACCAGAGTGCGATAGATTGCGGCAATCGGTCCCGCCCATTCTCCGTCATGGGGAAAATGCGGGGTTATTTCATGAAGAAGATTATCTGTGCGGCGCTTGCCGCAGCGATGCCGCTCGCGCCGGCGTCGGCGGCGACCTGCTGGAAGAAGGATCATGTGGAGGCGGCCCAGGTCCGCAATTTCGAGATGATGTTGATGGTATCGGCGCTCCGCTGCAACACGAGCGCCTATGATTTCCTACCCGCCTATAACCAGTTCGTACGCGAAAAGCGGGTGGCGCTGGTCGAGGTGAATGACGCACTGCGCAGCCATTTCGCGGACGTTGCGGGTCTGGAAGGCGGCCTCGACGCCTATGATGATTATGTCATCATGCTGGCGAACAGCTATGGCGCAGGGGCCGGCGGGCTGGAATGTCGGGATCTTCAGGCGATCCAGGCGGCGGCCAACGCGGTGCCGGCCAATCGGGCCGCGATCTGGAAATTGTCGGATGCTGCCGGCATAACGCCGCGGATCGATGCGCCCCAATGCGACATGGCGATCGCGCTGGCGAACGACCTGCTGGCGGATGAGGATGTCAGTGGAGGTTTGGTCGGCCGATCCATGGCGCTGGCGGAAGGGGCGGTACGTCAGCCGGCTGCGGTGGTTCGCGGACCGGCCAACTGATACATAAAGAAAACTTTATATCGAGTTGCCATGCTCGGCGGCGATTGGTAAAGCCCAACCATCGCCGCCGCCTTCCTTATGCCGGCGGCCAGTCAATTTCTAATGATGGAGACAGGCTCGTGGCCACCGTACCCGCTGACAAGGCGCAGGATTATGTGATCGCCGATATCGGTCTTGCCGCTTTTGGCCGCAAGGAAATCGAGATCGCCGAAACCGAAATGCCCGGCCTGATGGCTCTGCGCGCCGAGTTCGGCGCGTCGCAGCCGCTCAAGGGTGCGCGCATCACCGGTTCGCTGCACATGACGATCCAGACTGCGGTGCTGATCGAAACGCTGACCGCGCTGGGCGCGCAGGTCCGCTGGGCGACGTGCAACATCTATTCGACGCAGGACCATGCCGCCGCCGCCATCGCCGCGTCGGGCGTGCCGGTCTTCGCGATCAAGGGTGAAAGCCTTCAGGAATATTGGGACTATGTCGAGCGTATCTTCGACTGGCACAATGACGACAGCGGCGTCTGCAACCTGATCCTGGACGACGGCGGCGACGCCACCATGTTCGCCCTGTGGGGCGCGCGCGTGGAGGCGGGTGAAGAGCTGTTCACCCCGTCGAACGAGGAAGAGGAAATCTTCGTCGCCGTGCTGAAGCGCGTTCTCAGGGAACGTCCCGGCTTCCTGACCAAGACCGTCCAGTCGATCAAGGGCGTGTCGGAAGAGACGACCACTGGCGTCCACCGCCTGTATGAACTGTCGAAGAAGGGCAAGCTGCCTTTCCCCGCGATCAACGTGAACGACAGCGTCACCAAGTCGAAGTTCGACAATCTCTATGGCTGCAAGGAATCGCTGGTCGACGCGATCCGTCGTGGCACCGACGTCATGCTGGCCGGCAAGGTCGCCTGCGTCGCCGGCTTCGGTGACGTCGGCAAGGGTTCTGCCGCGTCGCTCCGCAATGGCGGCGCCCGGGTGCTGGTGACCGAAGTCGATCCGATCTGCGCGCTGCAGGCCGCGATGGAAGGCTATGAGGTCGTGACGATGGAAGAAGCGGCGCCGCGCGCCGACATCTTCGTCACCGCGACCGGCAACGAAGGCGTCCTGACCGTCGATCACATGCGCGCCATGAAGAATATGGCGATCGTGTCGAACATCGGTCACTTCGACAGCGAGATCGAGATTGCCGGCCTCGCCAATATGAAGTGGACCGAGATCAAGCCGCAGGTCGACGAAGTTGAGTTCCCCGATGGCAAGAAGATCATCGTCCTGTCGAAGGGCCGCCTGGTCAACCTGGGCAACGCCACCGGCCACCCCAGCTTCGTGATGTCGGCCAGCTTCACCAACCAGACGCTGGCTCAGATCGAGCTGTGGACCAAGAGCGAGACCTACGGCAACGACGTCTATGTCCTGCCCAAGCATCTGGACGAAAAGGTCGCCGCGCTGCATCTGGAAAAGCTGGGCGTGAAGCTGACCCAGCTCAGCCAGCGCCAGGCCGACTATATCGGCGTGCCGGTCGAAGGCCCGTTCAAGCCGGACCATTACCGCTACTAAGACAGGAAAAGGGGGAGGGCTATCCTCCCCCTTTTTACCTTATCTGATGCCCGGACCATGCTGTGCCGGGCATTCACCATATCTGGACGCTTCCCGCCGTCGCAGACTTGCGATAGGCCCATGGCCATTGGTCTGTATGAACGATAAACAACTGGTCGCGAATGGGATGGGAATGGCGCAATGGGGTCTGTGAGCCCGCTTGCCACTTTGTTGCTGGGCACGGTGATGGCTGGCTGGTTGGGGGCTGCGATATGGGCGCTGGTCACTGGCCAGCGTATGCGCCGCGAAGGGATGCAGGCGCAGGGCAAGCTGGATCGGCTGACGACGCTGCTGGCGTCGGCACCGGCTGCGCCGGTCATCATTCACCCCGATGGTCGGATGGAGGCGGCCGACCGGCTGGGCAAATGGCTGGGTCGTGATCGTGTTCCGACCTTCGTGTCCGAATTGACGGCGCCCGATGGCGGGCTTGAGCCGGCGGACGCTGCCGCTCTGGGCCGCGAGATCGGCGCTGCGCAGAAGGCCGGCAAAAGCTTTTCCCTACCTATCAGGGGCAGTGGATCGTCCAGAACCTTGCTGGTTCGCGGGGCGCCCGCCGGGCCGGGGTTGGCGGCCAATGGCGGCGTCGTTCTGTGGATCTTTGACGCGACCGACAGCCAGGCCGAAATTCAGGCACTGAGCGGGACCGTCGCGCAACTGCGCGAAGCGCTGGAGGCGCTGGCGGGACTGGTCGAAGCCGCGCCTTTTCCGATGTGGCATCGCACTCCCGACCTGCGCCTGAGCCTAGTCAACAGCGCCTATGTGCGCGCGGTCGATGGCCCCGGCGCCCATGATGTCATCGTGAACGGCATCGAGCTGGTCGAAAATGTCAACGGATTCAGCCCGCAGGATGCCGCCGCGCAAGCCATGGATGAGGGGGGCTCGCTCGCGCGGATCGTTCCCGCGACGATCGATGGCGAACGGCGGACCATGCGCGTCGTCGACGTGCCCCTGGGGCCGGCGGGCGTTGCGGGTTTTGCGATGGACCAGCATGAACTGGAACAGGCCAGGGTAGAGCATCGTCGTCTGGAAGCGGCCCAGCGCGATCTCCTTGATCGCCTGTCGGCCGGTGTCGCACGCTTCGGCCCCGACCGCGCCCTGCGCTTCTGGAACCAGCCGTTCATTAGCCTGTTCGGCCTCAAGCAAGAGGCGTTGACCGACACGCCGCTTTTCGAGCGCGTGCTCGACCAGATGCGCGACGCCCGTCGCTTGCCGGAAAATCGCGACTTTCCCGCTTGGCGGGCGGAGCGGCGTGACTGGTTCCTGTCGCCTGACCCGCTGGAGGAAAATTGGCTGTTGGTCGATGGCACGCATTTGCGCGTCTATGCCCAGCCGCTGCCCGACGGCGGCCTGTTGCTGATCTTCGAGGATCGGACCGAACAGGTGCAATTGTCGAGCGCGCGCGATACGCTGCTGCGGGTGCGGACGGCGACCTTCGACAATTTGTTCGAGGCGATCGGCGTCTTCTCGTCCGATGGGCGCCTGCATTTGTGGAACAGTCGTTTCCGCACCATCTGGGACATCAGCGAAGAGGCGCTGGGCAAGCATCCCCGCATTGATGAGCTGATGCGCGCCGTGCAAAGCCGGCTTGCCAAGCCGCAGCAGAGCAATCTGGTCCGCGAACTGGTCCGCGCGGCGACGGTCGAGCGCAAGCAGCGCGTCGGCCATGTCGGCTTTGCCGACGGTCGTATCTTCGAATTTGCCGCCATTCCGCTGCCGGATGGCAATGCGCTGTTCACGATGTTGGATGTCACCGACAGCCGGCGGGTCGAGCAGATGCTGCGCGACCGCAACGAGGCGCTGGAGCAGGCGGACAAGGTCAAGACCGCCTTCGTCACGAACATGAGCTATGAATTGCGCACGCCGCTGACGACCATCGCCGGCTTTGCCGAGATGATGAGCGCGGGCTATGCCGGTGAACTCAGCGACAGCGCGGTCGAATATGTGAACGGCATCCTGCAAAGCACCGGGCGGCTGTCGATGCTGATCGACAATGTGCTCGACCTGACCCAGGGCGAAGCCGGCACCTTGCCGATCGAACGCAGCGAGGTCGATCTGGCGGCGCTGGTGCGCGCCAGCGTCGCGCGGATCGACGGCGAGGCGACGGCCAAGGGGATCGATCTTGCCGTCACTCTGCAGGATACGCTGGGGCTGATCCAGGGCGATGCACGCCGGATCGGCCAGGCGGTCGATCATCTTCTGGAAAATGCGGTGCGCTATTGCGGCTCGGGCGCCCGGGTGCTGTTGCATGGCGATGGCGGCCCCGATCTCGCGCGCCTGGTGGTGTCCGACAATGGCCCCGGCATCGATGCGACCCGGCAGGCGACGATCTTCGATGCGATCAGCCGTGCCGAACAGAACCGCAAGGGTGCCCGCGCGACGATCGGTCTGCCGCTGGTCAAGCAGTTGGCGCAGGCCCATGGCGGCACCTTCGAACTTGTGTCGGAACCGGGGCAGGGAACGATGGTCGTGATCGAGCTGCCCCGTGGCTGAACTGGATATGATCCTGGAGGGCGAAGGCGCCCAGCTCGATCTGGGACGCCGCCTGGCCGCCCATGTCCGCATCGGTGATGTGGTCGCCCTGGAAGGTGGCCTTGGTGCAGGCAAGACCACGTTGGCGCGCGGGCTGCTGGAAGGGCTTGGCCTGGAAGGGGAGGCGCCCAGCCCCAGTTTTGCGATCGTCCAGCCCTATGACATTCCCGATGTCCGTCTGCCGGTCGCGCATGTCGATCTTTACCGTCTCGATGATGCGGACGAGGCGGCAGAGCTGGCGCTGGATGAATATTTGCAGGACAGTCTGCTTATTATCGAATGGCCCGACAGGCTGGGCGATGCGCTTTGGTCGCATGCGTTGTTTTTGACCATCACGATCGAGCCGGATGGCGCACGGCGCTTGACAGCGCGCGTGCCCGACGCTTGGACGGATCGATGGTCACAGATATGATCCCCCCCGCAACCGCTCCCGCTTTCCTCACGCAGGCGGGTTGGGATGGCGCCGCCATCGTTCCGCTCGCCGGCGATGCCTCCTTCCGTCGCTATTTCCGCGTGGTCGACGGTGGCCGCCGAGCCGTGCTGATGGACGCGCCGCCGCCGCATGAAGATCCGCGTCCGTTCATCGCGATTGCCCAGCATCTGCTGGGTCAGGGCTTTGCCGCACCGGCGATCCTGGCGCAGGATCTGACGCAGGGGCTGGTCCTGATCGAGGATTTTGGCGACGAGCGCCTGAAGGAGCATGTCGAGGATGATCCAACGGGCGAACTGGCGGTCTATCGCCGCGCGATCGATCTGCTGGTCGACCTGCACACGCTGCCGGCGGCCGATGTCCCGCCCTATGACCGCGCGGTCTATCAGCGCGAGGTCGGGCTGCTGACCGAATGGTATTGCCCGGCGCTGGGGCTGGATGTCGATGCCGATGCCTATCATGCAGCTTGGGACGCGGTGCTGCCGATCGCCGAGCAGTCGGCGAGTCCTGTCGTCACCGTGCTGCGCGACTATCATGCCGAGAATATCATGCTGATCGACCGGCCCGAGGTGGGCGGCCTTGGCCTGCTGGATTTTCAGGACGCGCTGGCTGGGCATCCTGCCTATGATCTCGTCTCGTTGCTCCAGGATGCGCGCCGCGACGTGTCGCCGGAACTGGAAGCGGCGATGCTGGCTCATTATCATGCAGTCGCCAATCCGCCGGCCGATTTCGATGCCGCCTATGCGGTACTGGGTGCCCAGCGCAACGCGAAGATCATCGGCATCTTCACGCGGCTTTGGAAGCGCGACCACAAGCCGCGCTACCTGTCCTATCTGCCACGGATGTGGGCCTTGCTGGAGCGCGACCTTGCCCATCCGGCGTTGGCGCCGGTCAAGGCCTGGTTCGACGCCAATATTCCCGCCGATAAGCGTCATCATGCGCTTGAGGAGTTTGGGCAGGCATGATCGATACCGCCATGCTCATGGCAGCGGGCCTCGGCAAGCGGATGCGGCCACTGACCGCAACCCGGCCGAAGCCGCTGGTCAAGGTCGCCGGCAAGGCGCTGATGGATCATGCACTCGATCGGCTGGCGGCTGGCGGCATCAAGACGGTGGTCGTCAATGTCCATTATCTTGCCGACACGGTCGAGGCGCATCTCAAGACGCGCAAGGATATGGACTTTCGCATTTCCGACGAACGGGCCAAGCTGCTGGAGACTGGTGGTGGACTGATCCACGCCAGGCCGCTGCTTGGCGACAAGCCGTTCATCTGCGCCAATAGTGATAATTTGTGGATCGACGGTCCGGCAGAGACGCTGGGCATGATGCAGCGGCTTTGGGATCCCGAACGGATGGATGCGCTGCTGCTGCTGGTGCCGTTGGCGCGGGCCAATTGCCATAGCGGTCCGGGCGATTTTCACATGGATGCCGATGGTCGCCTGACCCGGCGCAAGACCGCCCATGTCGCGCCGTTCGTCTTCACCGGCGTGCAGATCCTGTCGCCCAGCCTGCTGGTCGATCCGCCGGCGGATGTTTTTTCGACGAACATCTTTTGGAACCGTGCGATCGAGGCCGGGCGCCTCTATGGCGCGGTGCATCAGGGGCTGTGGTTCGATGTAGGCACGCCGCAGGCCATTCCCGTCGTGGAGTCGATGATCGCCCATGGGTGATCGAGCCGAGCCGGCGCTGTACACCATCCCGGCGCATCGCGCCTTCGCCGACGCGCTGGTCGCCGGCATATTGGCGCAGCAGGGGAGCGATCCCGTCCGTCTGGCGCAGGGCATGGTCCTGCTGCCCAGCAACCGCGCCGTGCGTGCGGTCAGCGACGCATTCGTCCGCCGGGCCGAAGGCGGACTGCTGCTGCCCCGTCTGGTCGCGCTGGGCGACCCGGAACTGGGCGAGGAAGTCGGCGGCGCCTTGGCCCCACTCTGGGAAGGCGATGCGGTTCCCGCCGCCATCCCGCCGATGCGGCGGCAGATGATCCTGGCGCGCATGGTGCAGGACGCCGGCGGCGCGGCCGATGCCGGCCAGGCGCTGCAACTGGGGCAGGCACTGGGTGCGGTGCTTGACCAGATGCAGGTGGAGCGGGTGCCGCTCGATGCTCTGTCCAAACTCGATCTCGTCGAGGGATTGTCGAGCCACTGGGAAAAGTCGCTCGACCTTTTCTCGATCCTGATCGCCCGTTGGCCGGCTGAACTGGCGCGACTGGACTTCATCGACCTCGCAGATCGGCGCAATCGGTTGTTCGATCGGGTGTCGGCGCGCTGGGCCGAGGTTCCACCGCCGGGCTTCATTGTCGCAGCCGGTATCAGCGCTACCGCCCCGGCGATCGCCGGGCTTCTTCGCCGGATTGGCGAACTGCCCAACGGTCAGGTGGTATTCGCCGGCCTGGACCAGAATTTGGACGAGGATGCGTGGGGCGCGATCGGTCCTTTCCCGCCCGATCCCGTGACTGGCCGTAGCGCTGCCGGACATGAGACCCATCCCCAATATGTGCTGAAACGCCTGCTCGATCGCATGAGCGCGAGCCGCGAGGATGTCGCCCAGTGGCGTTGGGGCAGCGAGCATGATGCGCGCGCCGTGCGCGGCCGCAATATTTCCAACGCGATGCTGCCGCCGCGCCTGACCAGTCGCTGGCGCGACCTCAAGACCGCCGATCGGTCGTTGGCGGGGGTCGAGGCGCTCGAAGTGGCGACGCCCGGCGAGGAAGCGCAGGCCATCGCCATCGCATTGCGCGAGGCGCTGGAAACGCCCGAGCGGACGGCCGCGCTGGTAACGCCCGATCGGCAACTGGCGGTGCGCGTCTCCGCTCATCTGCGCCGCTGGGGCATCGAGGCTGACGATTCCGCCGGTCAGCCTTTGTCCCGCCTGCCGCCCGGCACCTTGCTGATCGCGATGGCGGAGGCGGCTGCCGAGCGCTTCGCGCCGGTCGCGTTGCTGACCCTGCTCAAGCACCCGCTGGTGATGCGCGGCGAGATGCGCCTGCCCTGGCTGGAGGGGGTGCGCCAGCTCGACCTGCTGCTGCGCGGGCCGCGTCCGCAGGCGGGGTTGCGCGGCATCGACCTGCTATTGGAAGCGCGCGAGGGCGAGGACCGGCAGAAGGATTTGCGGGCGCTGGCACGCGCCTGGTGGCCCTGGGCGCGCGACCTGCTCGAGCCGCTGGAAGCCGCCTTCGCGCTCGCGCCCGATCTGGCGGGGCAATTGGCGGCCGTGCGCGAACAGGCCGGGGCGCTGACCAATGACGCGCTCTGGGCCGGGCATCAGGGCCATGCCGCCGCCGACCTGTTCGCCGAGATGGAAGCCGCCGCGACAGAAGGGCCGCGCCAGGCTGACATCCGCTCGCTGCCAGCGCTGCTCGACCATATGCTGGGCGGTGTGTCGGTGCGACCGCCACAGGGCGGCCATCCGCGCATCGCCATATTGGGTCTGGTCGAGGCGCAACTGGTGCAGGCGGACCTGATGATCCTGGGCGGGCTCAACGAAGGCAGCTGGCCGGGCCTGCCATCGCCCGATCCCTGGCTGGCGCCGCGCATCCGCCGGGAGTTGGGCCTGCCGGGGCTGGAAACCCGGATCGGCTTGGCCGCGCATGATTTCGCGAGCGCGCTGGGCGCGCGCCAAGTTCTCATCACCCGCGCCCGGCGTGGCAGCGGCGGCCCGGCGATCGCCTCGCGCTTCTGGCTGCGGCTGAAGGCGATGGCGGGGCCGCAATGGAAATCGGCTGATCATTATCGCCTGCTGGCCGACGCGCTCGATCGCCCGCCCAGCCACCGGCCATCCGCGCGCCCCGCGCCGGTGCCGCCGCTCGCCGCCCGGCCGACCCGCATTCCCGTCACCGATGTCGACCGGCTCAAGGCCGATCCCTTCGCCTTCTATGCCCGCCGGATACTGAAGCTCAATCGCCTCGATCCGGTTGATGCCGATGCTGGCCCGGCCTGGCGCGGCACCGCAGTGCATGAGATATTGCAGCATTGGGCGGAGGGCGGCAGTCGCGATCCGGCCGATCTGGAGGCGCGTGCCCGCGCCATGTTCGCTCGGCCCGATGTCCATCCGCTGCTCCGCGCCCTGTGGCAGCCGCGCCTGATTGAGGCGATCCGCTGGATCGCGGCCGAAGTGGCGAAGGATCAGGCCGCGGGCCGTCATATCCTGGCGGTGGAGACCGAGGGCAAGGCGGAGATTGCCGGCGTGCTGCTGACCGGCAAGGCTGACCGTATCGACCGCATGCCCGACGGCAGCATCGGCATCGTCGACTACAAGACCGGCAAGCCGCCCAGCGCGCGACAGGTGCGTGGCGGTTATGCGCTGCAATTGGGCCTGCTCGGCCTGATCGCGGAATCCGCCGATGGCGCCTTTCCCGGCGTTGCCGGCGCGCGAGTGGCGGGCAATTTTGAATATTGGTCGCTGGCGAAGAAGGGCGACGCCTTTGGCTATCGCGAGAGTCCGGTCGATCCGATGGGCAAGCGCGACAAGATCGTCACCGCCGATTTCACCGCCTTCGTCTACGACCAGTTCCGCGACGCCGCCGAAACCTGGCTTACCGGCGCCGCGCCCTTCGCCGCGCAGGTCAATCCGGAAGTGGCCAATTATGGCGATTATGACCAGCTGATGCGGCTGGAGGAATGGTATGGGCGCGACGATGGCTAAAGGCTCCAGTCCGCTGCAACCGCTGGCCGGCGTGCAGGCGCTGGCGGCTGCCCCCGACGCTCATGTGTGGCTGTCGGCATCGGCCGGTACCGGCAAGACCCATGTGCTGACCGCGCGCGTCTTCCGCCTGCTGCTGCAAGGGGTGCGGCCGGAAAACATCCTGTGCCTTACCTTTACCAAGGCCGGCGCGGCGGAAATGGCGGACCGTATCCATGACCGGCTCGCCACCTGGGTTCAGGCCGAGGAAGCCGATCTGTTCAACGATCTGGAGGCGCTCGGCGAAGAGAGCGGGCCGGAGGCGCGCGATCGCGCCCGGCGCCTGTTCGCCGAGGTGCTGGAATCGACCGGCGGCGGCCTGCGCATCCAGACCATCCATAGCTTCTGCCAGCAATTACTCGGATCCTTCCCGCTGGAGGCGGATCTGGCGCCTGGCTTTCGCCCGCTCGACGCGCGAGAGCAGGGGGTGCTGGCACGCCAGACGCTCGCCGACATGGTCATTCGCGCGGAGGAACTGGCCGATGGTGACCTGATCGACGCCTTACAGGCGCTGAGCCTGCGGCTGGGTGAGGGCGCGGCCGAGAATTTCCTGTTGCGCTGTGCTGGGCGTTTGTCCGCGCTGGGCGGATTGCCGGGCGATATCGGCCCCTGGCTGGGGCGCGAACTGGGCTTGCCCGAAGGGGATATCGACGACTGGCTGGCGGAACAATGCAGCGACACGGTGTTCGACATGCGCAGCCTGGCATGGGTGGCGCAGGCCAACGCCGACTGGGGCACCGGCCGGGCATTGGACCGCTGCGACCGGATTGCCGCTTGGCGCGGGCGCGATCCCGCTGGGCGTGCTTCGACCCTGATCGACCTGCACGGCGCCTGGGCCAAGGCGGATGGCGACCTCATCTCCGCCAAGGGCTGGGTGCCGCCGATCGACGGCTATGGCGAGGCGACGGCGCGGCTCCATGCCCGCTGCGCCGAACTGATCGGGGTCAAGCTGCAAGCCGATTATGCCGCGTTGCTGGCCCGCGCGCTCCATGCCGGGCGGGCCTATGCCCGTGCTTATGACGAGGCGAAGCGGCTCGCCGGCGCGGTCGATTTCGATGACCTGATCGAACGGGCGTCGGGGCTGCTGCAGCAAGACGGGATTGCCGAATGGATCCGCTACAAGCTGGATCAGCGGATCGATCACATTCTTGTCGATGAAGCGCAAGACACGAACATCCGGCAATGGCGCATCGTGCAGGCGTTGACCGAAGAGTTTTTCACCAATGAGTGGGAACCGGATGCAAAGGTCCGGACGCTCTTCACGGTCGGCGATTTCAAGCAGGCGATCTTCGGATTTCAAGGCACCAGCCCCAAGGCATTCTCTGATGCGCAATTGGTGTTTGGCCATTATGCTGAGCAAGCTGGGCAAGCTTTCCATGACCTGTCGCTCGATCGCAGCTTCCGCTCGACCCCGCCGGTGCTCGATCTGGTCGACCGGACGATCGCGACGTTGCGCGTCCAGGCACTGGGCTTGGCCGCAGGCGAGGTACGGCACATCAGTGCCAATCGTCATCCCGGCGAAGTGTTGCTGTGGAAGCCGACGATCGCGGGTCTGGCCGACGAGGTCGAGGGCGAGGAGGATTGGGTCGCTGATCAGGAGCGGGAACTGGCCGGCAAGATCGCGCGCCAGATCCGGCAGTGGATCGACGACAAGATGATGCTGGAGGCGCGGGGGCGCCCGGTCCGCCCCGGCGACATCATGATCCTCGTCCGTCGCCGTAGCGAACTGGCCCGGCTCATCGTTGCGCGCCTTTACGAGGAAAAAGTAGCCGTAGCGGGGATCGACCGCCTCCGCCTGAATGCGCCATTGGCCGTCCGCGACCTGCTGGCCGCGCTGCGCTTTGCGGTGCAGCCCGACGATGACCTGAACCTCGCCGCCCTGCTGGTGTCGCCGTTGATCGGCTGGAGCCAGGATGAGTTGATGGAACGGGCGATCGGGCGCAAGGGCGGCCTCTGGCGCCATCTGCTCCAGCGTGTGGATGACGCACAACTTTTGCCGCTTCGGCAGTTGCTGGGGCACGCCGACTTCACCACTCCCTATCGCTATCTGGAAGCGATCCTGTCCGGCCCTATGGATGGGCGTCGCTGCCTGATCGAACGATTGGGGGCGGAAGCCGCCGACCCGATCGAGGAATTGCTGAACGCCGCGCTCGGCTTCGAGGCGGACGATCATCCCTCGCTGCAGCGCTTCATCGACTGGTTCGATCGGGGCGAGGTGGAAATCGTCCGCGACGCGGCGGCGCAGGGCGATGCGCTGCGGCTGCTGACCGTGCATGGCGCCAAGGGTCTGCAGGCGCCGATCGTGATCCTGGCCGATGCCTGTCTCGATCCCGACGCCGGCAATCGCATGGATTCGCTGGAATGGAATGGCCTGCCGATCCTGGCGCCGCGCAAGGGGGAACGGATCGGGCCGATCGGCGAAGTCGCGGCCGATGCCGCCGCGATCGAGCGCGAAGAGCATTGGCGCCTTCTTTATGTCGCCCTGACCCGCGCCGAGGAAAAGCTGATTGTTGCCGGATCGCTGGGGCCAAGGGCCAAGGGCGAGGTGAAGCCGCAAAGCTGGTATGGCGCGGTCGATGCGGCGATGGTCGACATGGGCTGCGATTGGGAGGCTGATCCGCTATGGGGCGCCCGACGCCGCTGGCGCGGGACCGAGGCGCTGACGCCCAGGGCGCCGCAGCCGGAAAGCGCCGAGGACGAGCCGGTAGTAATTGAGCCAGATTGGCTTCGGGCGCAGGCACCAGCCGAACAGCGTCCGCCCCGGCCGCTGGCGCCCTCCGCGCCGGTCGAGGATGATGTCCCCAATCCGCCGCCGACCGCCGCGATGCGGCAGGCGGCAGAGCGGGGTCGCTGGCTCCACGCTCTGTTCCAGCGCCTGCCCGACCTGCCGGCCGAGCGGCGGCGCGAAGGCGCCGAGCGCTGGCTGGAGCAGCAGGGGGTAGGGGACGCTGCGCTGCGCCGGGAGGTGATCGATCATACGCTGCGGGTGATCGAGGATCCGCACTTCGCTTCCCTGTTCGCGCCGGGCGCCCTCGCTGAGGCGCCGATCGCGGCGGTGGTTGGCGAGGCGGTGATCGCCGGCACGGTCGATCGGCTGCGGGTCGAGGCGGACCGGGTCCAACTGGTCGATTTCAAGACTGGCCGGATGACGCCACGCGATGCGGAGGAGGTTCCGGTTGCGCATCTTCGGCAGATGGCGGCCTATGTCGCCGCGCTGGCGGTGATCTTTCCCGGCCGACAGGTGGAGGCGGCCCTGCTTTATACCAGCGCGGCGCGGCTCATTGCGCTGCCGGCGGCGCAACTTGCCCCCTACAAGCCGGGCTTTTCGCCCACGCAGCAATATTTGCTGCTGTGACCCGTTGAGCAGCGGGCACAGCCATCCTAGATATCGACCAACTTAAGGAGTTTGCAGTTATGGCCACCAAGGCAGTTACCGATGTCAGCTTCAAGCAGGACGTGATCGACGCCGACAAGCCTGTGCTTGTCGACTTCTGGGCAGAATGGTGCGGCCCGTGCAAGATGATCGGCCCGGCCCTGGAAGAGATTAGCGAGGAGCTGGCTGACAAGGTCACGATCGCCAAGATCAACATCGACGAAAACCCCGATGCGCCGGGCCAGTATGGCGTGCGCGGCATTCCGACGATGATCCTGTTCAAGAATGGCGAAGTCGCCGCGACCAAGGTCGGCGCCGCGCCCAAGAGCGCGCTCAAGGGCTGGATCGAAAGCGTTCTCTAACAGCTTTCATTATCGCGCACGGTGCGGCGAGCCTTTCTGGTCTCGCCGCGCCATGCGACACTTGGCTCTGCACAGCAGACCATCCTAAGGTGCGTTGTGGCTGAATTTTGGCCCGCGAGACGCAACTTCTTGGCGCTTCATCTTGTTTTGGCGCGAGATGCGTCCCTGTCTGATCCTGCTGCCATTGCGCGATGGCCCCGAGCCTGGATCGATCCCAATGACCGACAAACTGTCATCGGCCCTCTACCGCCGCAGCATGAGGATATTCGTGCCGATGTCGGTGGGTGCGGTTGGCCTTTCGCCAAACAAAAAGGGCGGACCATATAGGCCCGCCCTTCGAAATCTCGCCGTGGCAGAGATTAGTGCGCGTTCGCAACGTTCTCAGCAACGTTAGCGGCGTTAGCAGCTTCGTTGGCGGCGTTGGCGGCGTTGTCAGCAGCGTTGGCGGCGTTTTCGACAACGTTCTCGACGACGGCGTTCGAAGCGTTCGCGGTTTCGTTGGCCGGCTTCTCACCGCAAGCGGCGAGGGCCATCAGGCTGGCCGAAGCGAAAACAACAGCGATCTTCTTCATTGTGTACGGCTCCCATAGCATTATGCCGCGTCTGGCACGTTACAAATGTGACCCTACGCGAGCGACCCGCATTAACGTGTGCGCTGCACAAATCAATGCTTTTCTGATGTCGGTGAAGCGGCAGAATCACGCGACGGGGCGTTCTCTACTATAAAAGTTCAGTTAATGCCCAATGTTTCTGGCGCATTTGCAGCAATGTTCAGCGTGACCGCCCAGGCGGCGACATTCTGGCGCAGCTGTGCCGGATCGATCTTGTCCAGCGTGTCGTCGGGCGTGTGGTGGATATCGAAATAGCGGGTGCCATCCTGCTGCAGGTCGATCACCGGAATGCCGGCTTCGACCAGCGGTTCGATGTCCGATCCGCCATGCGCCTTGTCGCGGCTCGGCACGATGCCGAGCGGTGCCAGACCCTGTGCGATCCGGGCCGAAAGTCCTTCGTGGCCTGCGGGCAGGGTGAAATCGACCTTCCACACCTTGTCGGCGCCGAAGTCCGATTCCAGCACCAGCGCATGCGGCTCCTTGCCATGGGCGGCATAATAAGCGCGGCCGCCATTGCCGCCCACTTCCTCGGCGCCGGCGAACAGAATGCGGATCGTGCGGCGCGGCGTACCGGCCTTCGCGACCTGCAGCGCGGCAGCGGCGACGATGCCGCAGCCTGATGCGTCGTCGATCGCGCCGGTGCCCTGGTCCCAGCTGTCGAGATGGCAGGCGGCGACGATGACGCCGGCCTTGGGATCGCTGCCGGGGATTTCACCGATGACATTGCCCGAGGGCTGGTCCTTGGCGGTCTTCGACACGGCGGTCAGGTGGACACGGACCGGCTGGCCGCGCGATACGATGCGCGCCATCTGCTCGGCATCGGGCACGCTGACGGCGACGGCCGGGATCGGCGTCACGCCATCGGCCCACATCTGCACGCCGGTATGGGCGATGCGATGATGATCGGTGCCGATCGACTTCACGAGGATCGCGATCGCGCCCTTCCTGGCGGCGATGCTCGGCCCCTGGCGACGGGCAGCGCCATAATAGCCATAGCCCGACCCATCCTGGGCGGCGACCATGTCATGGCTGACGAAGACGATCTTGCCCTTTACCGCGCTGTCCGGCGCGGCCTGCAGGTCGGCGATGGTCGGGAAATAGGCGATTTCACCCTCGATCCCCTGCGCTGGGGTCGATCCGCTGTTACCTAGCGCCGCGACGACCAGCTTCTGGGGGAAGGGGGCGATGATCGCCGCCTCGTCATGGACGCGCTCCCACAAGGGCATCTTATAAGGTTCGACGCGGACGTTGGCGAAGCCCAGTGCCTTGAGCTTGGCGGCGGCCCATTCGCGCCCGCGCGCCTCCTGCGGCGTGGCGGCCGGGCGCGGACCGACTTCGGTCGTCAGCCCCTCGGTGATGTCCCAGGCGACATCATCTTTCAGGGCGGCTTCGCGAATCGCTGCGTCACTGGCCGGGGCGGCCTGGACCAGAGCGGGGGTGAGGATGCTGCCAAGGAGCAGGGCGGCGAGCTGGCCCGATCGGATTTTCTGCATGGCTGAAGGCTTACTCAGACATACCCCATTTGCCAATGGCTTCCGCCTCGGCTAATTCGGCGCAAATTTTCCTGTTCATACCCTTGGAGCTGCGCGAACCCATGTCCGCCTCATCGCAATATGCCTATGTCATGAAGAACATGACGAAGACCTTCACCGGCGCGCCCAAGCCGGTGTTGAACAACATCAATCTGCAATTCTATCGCGGGTCGAAGATCGGCATCGTCGGCCCGAACGGCGCGGGCAAGTCGACCCTGATCAAGATCATGGCTGGCATCGACACCGACTTTTCGGGTGAGGCCTGGCCGGGCGAGAATGTGACCGTCGGCTATCTGCCGCAGGAGCCGCAGCTCGATCCGACCAAGAATGTCCTGGAGAATGTCAAGGACGGCGCCCGCGAGATGGCGGACAAGCTGGATCGTTTCAACGAGATCAGCATGATCATGGCAGACCCGCCGGAAGACGCCGATTTCGACGCGCTGATGGAGGAAATGGGCACGCTGCAGGAGCAGATCGACGCCGCCGATGGCTGGACGCTCGACAATCAGCTCGAAATCGCGATGGAAGCGTTGCGCTGCCCGCCGTCGGACTGGTCGGTCGAAAGCCTGTCGGGTGGTGAAAAGCGCCGTATCGCGCTCACCCGCCTGCTGATCCAGAAGCCGGACATCCTGCTGCTCGACGAACCGACCAACCATCTTGACGCCGAAAGCGTCACCTGGCTGGAAAACCACCTCAAGGAATATGCCGGGTCGGTGCTGATGATCACCCACGACCGCTACTTCCTCGACAATGTCGTCGGCTGGATCCTGGAACTCGATCGCGGGAAATATTTCCCCTATGAAGGCAACTACTCCACCTATCTGGAGAAGAAGGCCAAGCGCCTTGAACAGGAAGATCGCGAGGCGACCGGCCGCCAGAAGGCGATCAACGACGAACTGGAGTGGATCCGTCAGGGCGTCAAGGGCCGCCAGACCAAGTCCAAGGCGCGTATCAAGAAGTTCGAGGAACTGGTCGCCAACCAGAATAACCGCACTCCGGGCAAGGCGCAGATCGTCATCCAGGTGCCTGAGCGTCTGGGCGGCAAGGTGATTGAGTTCAAGGGCATTTCAAAGGCCTATGGTGACAAGCTGCTGTTTGAGGATCTGTCCTTCCTGCTGCCGCCGGGCGGCATTGTCGGCGTGATTGGCCCGAACGGCGCCGGCAAGTCCACCCTGTTCCGCATCATCACTGGCCAGGAAACGCCCGACACGGGCGAAGTCGATATCGGCTCGACCGTGCGTCTGGGCTATGTCGACCAGAGTCGCGACCATCTCGACCCGTCGAAGAATGTCTGGGAAGAAGTGTCCGACGGCCTCGATTATGTGAAGGTCAATGGCCATGACATGTCGACGCGCGCCTATGTCGGCGCCTTCAACTTCAAGGGCCAGGACCAGCAGAAGAATGTCGGCAAGCTGTCGGGTGGTGAGCGCAATCGCGTTCACATCGCCAAGATGCTGAAGAAGGGCGGCAACGTGCTGTTGCTCGACGAACCGACCAACGATCTTGACGTCGAAACGCTGGGCGCGCTCGAAGAAGCCATCGAGAATTTCGCCGGCTGCGCCGTGGTCATCAGCCATGACCGTTTCTTCCTCGATCGTCTGGCGACCCACATCCTCGCATTCGAAGGCAACAGCCATGTCGAATGGTTCGAGGGCAATTTTGAAGCCTATGAGGAAGACAAGCGTCGTCGCCTGGGCGATGCGGCGGATCGCCCTACCGCGCTTGCCTATAAGAAGCTGACGCGCTGAGATGACCTGGAGGACTGATGCAGTCCTCCATAAAATGGTTACAGAACAAATGGTTGAAACGCCCGGCATCGATCAGGATGTCAGGCGTTTTCCTGTTCCATCGCGCCAGCGGTAACGAAGTTGCAATATCTGCAACGATGCCTCTGCCTTTCGCAATTGCGAAAGAACGCGCTGCGCTGCACATAGGGCAGGCCTTTCAGGCATCCTCTCCTAAAACTTATCAAGGCCGGCCCTTTTTGGGCTGGCCCTTTTTTTTATCTTGAATGGGCGAGAATTCCGGTGGGGATGGGACAGGTAGCAGCGGGCTTGATGCCTGTCGCTACGACCGCGTAAAATGTCCACAGCATCATCCGATTCAACCTAATCGGATGCCCCTATAAAGGCCGCAAGGATCACGCCTCAATTCTCTCCCCATTCATGGCGGGCATTATTGATCGGCTTTTGGCCATGGCTGCGCGAGACAGCGAGGCTGCTCATCGGTGGGATAATCCCGAATTGTTGGAGTCGAGGCGCATCCTGATGCTATTTTGCTGGAAGGCTGTTGCGACATAAGCGCCGACCAGCATCGGAAATTCCAGTAGCTGGGCTTCCGACCAAATGGCGCTCAGCTTTGACCAGGTCTGGTCGCTGAGAGCATAGTTCGTCATCAGTTCTTCGACGCCAAGCAGAATGCTGGCGTCATTTTCGGACCATTCCGCGTCCGCATGTCCCCTCGTAATCCGCTCTATTTCGTCTGGGTGCAGCCCGTAGCGCTTGGCGATCTCGACATGCTCACCCCATTCATAGGGGGCCTGGCAGAGCCAGGCGACCCGAAGAACAACAAGTTCCCGTTCCCGAGGCGGGATCAAGCCCCTGAAATGCATGATCCCGGTCTCCAACTGGCATCGGAACAATGCGGGATGCTTGACGACGGTCCGGAAGAACTCGGGGATGACCTCTCCGGTCGCGCTTCCGATCGCCGCTCGAATGGACGTGATGACAGCAAGCTGGTCTGTGTCGAGTTCCCCAACCTCCAGCGGAAGGATGCGAGGCTCTTGGCCCACCACCTCATCCATGCGGGATTTTATATCCACTTTCCACGATCCTCGCTCTGATTTTCCGGCCTGGCTGATTGCCATCTCTAGGTAACGACCCGCCCGCCGTTCACGCCGATCGTTTGACCGGGCACATGGCGCTATGCTTTGCAGATGCCGGCGCGTGGAACGGCCACAAGAGCGGTTTTATGACTCATCCTCGTCTCCGTGAAAGCCGGTCTTCAGAAAGCGAACTTTAAATTCAGTCCGTAGGTTCGCGGTGGAGCAAGAGCTTGGGTAATTCCCGTGCCGGTCGACAGATCCTGGACGGTGTAGGTCGTGTCGGTGAGGTTGTTGGCCCACAATTCGAAACCGATCTGCGCGGTGGGTCGATATTCGATCGAGCCGTTCAGGAGGCTGAAACTTTTCTGCCTGGCAAGATTGTCCGGCTCGAAAACGTAGCCACTGTTATAATTGTAGAGGGCCGAAAAGCGAAGACTCCCTGATGCTCCAACCTCGAATGTATAGCTGGCGCCCAGGCTGCCCGTAAATTTGGGAGCGAGGGGCGTTCGGTTACCCGAGGCGTCGCCAAAGCATGTGGTCAGGCCTCCTGTTTGCGGTCCAGCTCCCAGCACGCCAGGATCGGTGGTCCCCCGCAATTGGGGGGGGCAGGTCGCCGGGTTCGGATAGGAAATCGGTGCCTGGAAATCTGCTCCGGGGCCGCCGAATTTGTCGAAGCGGCTGTTGAGAATAGTCATGCCCCCGAAGACCCGGAAGCGCTCGGTCACCACCCCCTCGAACTCGGCATCGAACCCATCAACCTTTACGGTTGCAGCGTTCAGGAGGATGTTTGCGCCCGGGTTCGCGGCTGCCGCAGACCGAACCTGATAATCATCGATGTCATAATGATAGGCGGCCAGGTTCAGTCGCAGCCGTCGATCGAAGAATTCGGATTTCAATCCACCTTCATAAGCCATGATATATTGCGGTTTGACGGGCGGACTTGTTGGGCTCTGGAGGCTATAGCTGCCAGCCTTGAAGCCCCGATTGACCGAGGCGTAGAGGTGGATTGCGTCCGAGAGATCCTGCCGCAGGGCGATGCGATAGGTGAACTCGCTATATTTGAGATCGGAATTCACGCTGCTGGTGGGCAGTTGGACGCCATTCAGAAGCGTTAACGTCTGGTTGCCATTAAAGTCGCGCACATCCTTCGTATATCGTAAACCGCCGGTTATTTTGGTGGTTGGCGTGAGGGCATAGGTCAGTTCGCCAAAGGCTGCATAGGATTTCGTCGTCAGTGAGGAGACGATATCGATTTCGCGGAGGGATTGGACCGCGAATGCCGCACCATTCTGATTCTGGTCGGTGGCGGCCTTCGATCGGAGATAGAAGAGCCCGGCCTGCCACGAGAATGGCTCTGTTTCGTTCGAGGCAAGACGTAGCTCCTCCTGGAACGTCTGTCCGCTCGCTTGATAATCAATATTGACCAGATTGAGGGGGCCGCCGTCCACATCGAACCGGCTGGTATTGCGCGTCTTGCGATAGCCCGTGATGCTGGTCAGGCTCGCAAAGCCCAGGTCGAGTTCACCGGTGAGGCTGATGCCCCAAAGCCGCAATTTCGTCAGAGCATCATGATTTGCGGTTGTGTCATGGCCATTGGGACCGGTGAAGCCGCCGGTTCCCACTATGCCGTCGGCGATGCGCCACCCCAAAGCAAGATTGTCGCTGCTCGCGAAATAATCGCCGGCGAGGGTGACCTTGAGAGCGTCGAGCGGTTGGGCGACGATCTTTGAGCGAATACCCTGATAATCATTTACGTTGTTCTTGGTTTTGCGGGTCAGATTTCTTCCCCAGCCGTCATTTTGATGAAGGCTCGTGACCGCAATATCCGCGCTGATTGCATCGCTCAACGGGCCACCAACATAGGCCTGCGCACTGATCGTGTCGTAATTTGCGATGCCGATTTTGCCGTCCATCTTGGCGACAGGTCCTGGCTCGCGGGTAATGATGTGGATGAGGCCGCCGGTAGCATTGCGTCCAAAGAGCGTGCCCTGTGGCCCCTTCAGGACTTCGACGCGCTCGACATTGTTGAAATAGTTGATGGTCTGGCTGAGATCGCCTAGATAAACGCCATCGATATAGACCGCGTTGGCGCCTTCTTCGCCTGAGGCTGCGTTGGTGGTTCCGACGCCGCGAATGAAGAAGAGGCCGCTTGGGCCAGATCGCGTGATCTGAACGCTGGGAACCATCTGTGGCAGGTCGCGGGTCGCATCGACGCCGGCATTTGCAAGGGCGGTGGACGTCAGTGCCGTCACCGCAATCGGTACATCCTGCAGGCTTTCCGCGCGCCGCTGGGCGGTGACGATGATCTCTTCAAGGCCGGTTGGCGGTTGTTCGGTGGGTGGAGGGGACTGGGCCTCTTGTGCATGCAGTGGAGCCGAACTCAGGGCGAATAGCGCCCCGACCTTTACAGACGCCCTTAACGAGCATGGCTTTCGCATAAACCCTCTCCCTCCATTAACCCTGCCCCAGGCCTTTTCGGCTGTTGGACATACGCGGGCACCTTGGGGGAACGGCGCAATTTCGCTCATGCTTTCCCCCTGGGCACCATATCGAGACGGAGGCCGCCTTGCGCAGCTCCATCATCACCGGATCATTATTTTTTATACCGGCGGTATTAATAATTGAGGGAGGGATAAGTCAACGAGCCCGCGGTCAGTGTGCGCAGCGGGCGGGTTTCATCGCCCGGGCGCTATGCGGTTGATGTATCCATGAATGAACATGTTGATACGCAGTTCGATTTCCTCGTCGCTCGCGGCCTCTGGAGGCAGGCCAAGCACGGCGCGAAAGCCTCTTGCACCGACGGTTGCATCATAGAAAATGCGCGCTGCGGTCAGAGTTTCCATCGGAGCGAGCAGGTTTGCTGCTATCAGCGCGTCGAATATCTTGCTGATCACAAGAAACTGATTGTCCCGGCTTTCACCCACTGAAATGCGCACGATTTGTTCGTTATTGACCGCCTCGACAATGACTGCACGCTCGAGTGTGATAAGCTCCTTTTCCAGGCAATGGTTGATGAGTTGACGCGCCATTTGATGCATCACGTCCTGCGCGGAGCGGTCAGTCAGGACGATGTCGAACTGAAAGCCAGGCCCCTCGGCGCGCATGCTGTTGCAGGCAGCCGCGAAGATCGCCTGCTTGTCTCCCACCAGTTCATACATGGTCCGCTTTGTAACGCCTGCTGCAGCGCCAATCGCTTCAAGGGTGGTGGCTGCATAACCCTGTTCAATGAACATCCGGGTTGCAATACTAACGATCTTCTCGCGACGCTGGGTCAAGTCCATGCCTGATAGCGGCGGCCTTCCGCGGGAGCGCCTTGATTGATGCTGATGACGGCTATCGGTTGGGCAAGACATGTCAAAATATAAGCGGTACGGGACCGAGGTGGCAAGCAAGGTCCTTTTCGCTGCAGTCCAAAATCCGGAAACGGCAGCAGGTCCCAAAAAAACGGGCCATTGAACTTACCGGCATCGCTGCACGAAAATGTGCGATCTATTTGTGGAGGGGCGATCGAGGCGGTGAAGGTCCGCACGTCCACCCGGGGACGTGCAAAGGCGCATGCGCGCGCCCTTCATGGGCCTCGAGTGGCTGACGCTACCGCTTTCCATGTGTCTCGTTCCGCCATTCCTTGCTGTCAGTGGGGATTACCCGCGCTGCAGCCCGCCGGAATGTGGGCATGCCTTCTGCCTTGCGCCGCTCGAACATCGGATACAGCGCGCTCCACCCAGGTTTGGATTTCTGGTGCTCGCTCCCAGGCCGTTGTCATCGCCGAGCCGGCTCAGGTGCTTTGCTGCCTTCGCAGTGGTGGCGGAAAGCTGCCCCATGCCACCAAATCTCCCACATTCTTTCCCACATTACCAGTTGGTCACTGGTGAACGGTCAGGGATGAACAAGGACACAAATCGTGTTAAAAACCCCCAGAAAAGCTAAGTCTTCGTAATTCGGAACTGATTTGAAAGGACAGGATGGTGGCGGAAGCGGTGGGATTCGAACCCACGGTGAGCTTGCACCCACGGCGGTTTTCAAGACCGCTGCCTTAAACCACTCGGCCACACTTCCGTTGCGTCGCTTCCTAGCGAAGCCGGCGAACAAGCCAAGGGCAAAAATGACAATATTGAGGGGAATGGTCGCCCATTCGCGCCTTCGTATCGGATAGGGGTTTCGCCGGTCGCCCTGGCTGTGCCACAAAAGGTCATGGCAGATTCTCGGTTCAATTCGCTGGCCATTGCGCTGATGATGGGTTTTTCGACGGTTGTGGCGGGATTTGCTGCGCCGCAGGTCGCGATCGCGCAGGATGATGGTGATTTTCGGACCTATCTCGAATCGCTGCGCCCCAAGGCGCGCGCGATGGGCATTCGCGATGCGACGCTGGATGCCGTTTTTCCGACGCTGACGATCAATCCCCGCGTTGTGGCGCTCGACCAGAGCCAACCGGGCGGTGGCGCCTATTCACCCATTCCCAATTTCGAACCCTATCGCCGGCAGCATGTCGATGCGGCGCGGATCAGCCGGGGACGGGCGGTCTATTCCGCCAATCGCGCGCGGCTGGCGCGGATCGAGGCGGAAACCGGCGTGCCCGAGGAAATCATGGTCGCGATTTTCGGCCATGAGACCAATTATGGCTCCTACACCGGCGATTTCGACCTGATCCGGTCGCTGGCCACCCTCGCGCATGAGGGGCGCCGCCGGACCTTGTTCGAGCCGGAATTGCTCGCCACGCTCAAAATGCTGAACGATGGCGTGCCGCGCAGTCGGCTGGTGGGGAGTTGGGCCGGCGCCACCGGCTATCCGCAATTCCTGCCGTCGGTCTATCTCAAGCTGGCCAAGGATGGCGACGGCGATGGCAGGGCAGACATCTGGACCAGCCAGGCGGATGCCCTCGCCTCGATCGCCAATTATTTCGTCGCGGCCGGGTGGCGCCGTGGCCAGCCCTGGGGCGTGGCCGTCAGTGTTCCGTCCGGTTTCAACCGCGCATCGGTGGCCGCCCGCACGACGGCGCCGCGCTGTCCACGGGTATTCAACCGCCACAGTCGCTGGTTGACGATGGCCGAATGGCGCAAGCTGGGTCTGTTCCCGGCCAGTGGCATCTGGCCGGCGGACACTGTCATGGCGACCCTGCTGGAGCCGGATGGGCCGGGCAAGACCGCCTATCTGCTGACCAGCAATTATCGCGCGATCCTGGACTATAATTGCTCGAATTTCTACGCTCTTTCCGTGGGGTTGCTGGCTGATGCGGTCAAGCAATAGGAACTGGCTCACACTGGGCGGGGCAGGAATCCTGCTGGCGTCGTGCGGCGGCGAGCAGGCCAATGTGCCGCCGGCGCCGCGCCCCGTTCTGCCGGTGTCGGCGCCAGCGGTTGCCGACGAACCGGTCAAGATCGGCGAGCCCTATAATGTGGGGGGCAAGACCTATGTCCCGGCCGACCCGATCCATTATGACGAGGTCGGTTATGCCAGCTGGTATGGCGAAGAGGCGATGGGCAAACCGACGGCCAATGGCGAGGCTTTCGTGCCCTCGGCGATCAGCGGCGCGCACAAGACCTTGCCCCTGCCAAGCTATGTCGAGGTTACGGCACTGAACAGCGGCCGCACCATCCTGGTCAGGCTCAATGACCGTGGTCCGTTCAGCAACGATAAGCTCATCGACCTGTCGCGCGGCGCGGCCGAACAATTGGGCATTACCGGCGATGGCGCGGCGCCCGTTCGCGTCCGCCGGGTCAATCCGCCCGAGCAGGAAAAGGCGCTGCTGCGTGCCCACCACCGCGCGCCTGAGCGGATCGAGACGCCCCAGCCCCTGCTGAAGGTGCTGCAACGGCGTCTGGCGGAAGCCCCTGCAAGCCAGCCGCAGCAGCCCCAGGCCGCACGCCCCGTCGTTCAGGCGCTGCCGGCCGCGAGCAGTCCCAGTCGTCCCGGCGCGTCCTTCGATACGTCCACGCCGCGCATTCCCAAGCCGGCCTCGAAGACCACGGCACCGGCAAAACCGGTATCGGCAAAACCGGTATCTGGTGGCTATGTGGTTCAGGTTGCAGCTCTTTCTTCCCAGAGCCGGGCCGAGGCGCTGGCCAGGCAGATCGGCGCCCATGCCGTGGCCGCCGGTCCGGTCTGGCGAGTGCGCTATGGTCCCTATCCCTCGCAGGAGGCTGCGCAGGCCGGCGTGAAGGCGGCGGCGGCGAAGGGCTTTGCGAATGTCCGTGTCATGGCTAATGACGCGCGCTAATCATAGCGATGCATCCAGCGAATCTATCCAGTCGAAGGCTTGAGTTCATGAAGAAAACCGTTGCCGCCACTCTCTTCGTTGCGCTGCTGGCCCAGCCGCTGGTTGCCGCGGCCCCGCCCTATACGAGCGAGGCGCCGATCGCCTATATGAAGGATCTGTCGTCGGGCGCGGTGCTTTACGACAAGGGCGGCGAAACACGCATGCCGCCGGCGTCGCTGGCGAAGATGATGACCGCCCATGTCGCCTTTCGCCTGATCCAGAAGGGCGAATTGAAGCTCGACACCAAGTTCACGGTCCGCCCGGAAACCTGGCAGCAATGGCACGGCCCCAAGGCGGGATCGACCATGTTCCTGTCGGTGGGTGAGCAGGTGTCGGTCGAAAATCTGCTGCACGGCATCGTCACCCTGTCCGGCAATGACGCCTGCGTCGTCCTGGCCGAGGGCATCGCCGGCACCGAGCAGGCGTTCGTTGCGCTGATGAACGAGGAGGCCAAGCGCATGGGCCTCAAGAACAGCCATTTCGGCACCAGCAATGGCTGGCCCGACGAGGGCGTGACCTACGTTACAGCCGAAGACCTCGCCAAACTGGCCGAGGCGACGATCGTCGAGACGCCGGATCTCTACAAGAAATTCTACGCCACCCGTTCCTTCACCTGGGGCAAGACGATGGGTGGCACCGATATCGCGCAAGGCAATCGCAACCCGATCCTGGGCAAGATCCCCGGCGCAGATGGTCTCAAGACCGGCCATACCGAGGAAGCCGGTTTCGGCTTTACCGGTTCGGCCGAACAGGATGGTCGTCGCCTGGTGATGGTGGTTGCGGGCCTGACCAGCTTCAATGGCCGCATCACCGAATCCGTCCGCTTCATGGATTGGGGCTTCCGCGCCTGGAAGGCGCAGCCGCTGTTCAAGAAGGGCCAGACGGTCGAAACGGCCGAGGTCCAGCTGGGCAGCGCATCAACCGTGTCGCTGGTCGCGCCGCAGAATATGGCTGTCACCATGCCGCGCACGGCATCGGCCAATGTGAAGGTCAAGGTCGTCTATACCGGCCCGATCAAGGCGCCGATCGTCAAGGGCCAGCAGATCGCACAGCTCATCGTCCAGACTCCCGATACGCCGCCGCAAGTGCTGCCGCTGGTCGCCGGTGAGGATGTCGCGGAAGCGGGCATTTTCGGTCGTTTGTGGAATGGTTTGAAGTCCTTCTTCGGGTGAGTTGCGGCCGTTTCATCACGCTGGAAGGCGGCGAGGGTGCCGGTAAATCGACCCAGCTTCGTGCGCTGGCGTCGGTGTTGCGGGCGCGCGGGCTGGAAGTTGTCGAAACCCGCGAGCCGGGCGGCAGCGAAGGGGCGGAAGCGATCCGTGCCATGCTGCTGACCGGCGGCGCGGACCGCTGGAATGCCCGCGCCGAAGCGCTATTGTTCGCGGCTGCGCGCGCGGATCATATCGAAAAGACGATCCGGCCGGCGCTGGCCCGTGGCGCCTGGGTGCTGTCCGATCGCTTTCTCGACAGTAGCCGTGCCTATCAGGGGCAGGGCGAGTTGACGGACGAGGACATATTAGCGCTGCATCGCATCGGCAGCGCCGGATTCCTGCCCGATCGCACCTTGTTCCTGACCCTGCCAGAGGCCGAGGCGGAAGCCCGCGCCCATGCCCGCGACGGCGACGTGTCGGACCGGATCGGTGGCCGCGACCGCAGCTTTCATCGCGCCGTGGCCGATGCGTTCGTTCGCTTTGCAGCCGATGAGCCGGCACGCGTCCGCGCGATTGACGCATCGGGCGCGGCTGAGGCTGTAACTGCTCGACTGCTGGCCGCGCTGGACGACCTGCTGTCATGACGTCACTTGTCGGGCATGAAGTCCAAGCGCAGACGCTGCTGGTGGCAGCAAGCAGTGGGCGCATGCATCATGGCTGGATCTTGAGCGGGCCACGCGGCATCGGCAAGGCGAGCTTTGCCCGCGCCATGGCCATGCGCCTGCTGGCGGACGCGGCTGGCCCGAAGATTGCGGGCGAGGGGCTCGACGTTCCCGAAAGCCACCCGATCCGCCGCTTGATCGAGGCGAGCGCCCATCCCGATTATGCCGAACTCGCCCCGCTGGAAAAGGACGGCGTTACCGCGCGGAACATCAGCGTCGATCAGGTGCGCGGACTCCAACGGTTGATCCAGTCGGCGCCGTCGCTCTCCTCCCGTCGCATCGTCGTGATCGACAGTGCTGACGATCTCGAGCGCGGCGCCGCCAATGCGCTGCTCAAGACATTGGAAGAGCCGCCGGCGGACATGATCTTCCTGCTGGTCAGCCATGCGCCCGGCCGGCTGCTGCCGACCATTCGCTCGCGCTGCCGCACGATGCGTTTTGATCCGCTGTCGGACGGGGCCGTCGCCACGGTGCTTCGCCGCGAGGATGAGAGCCTGTCCGGGCCGGAGCTGGACGCGCTGTTACGGGCTGGGGAGGGGTCTCCCGGTCGCGCCCTGCGCTATGCCGGTCTCGACCTTGCCGGGCTGGAGACATCGCTGCAGGCGATCGCCGCCAATGGCGATCCGGGCAATCGCGAACGGCTGCGCCTTGCCAAGGCATTGTCGGGTAAGGCAGCCAAGCCGCGTTACGAAGCCTTTCTGGAGCGCGCGCCGGCCTTTATCGCGCAAGCGGCTCGGACACGGTACGGCCCGACGCTCGGCAGCGCGCTCGATCATTGGGAGGCGGCCCGGCATCTGGCGGGTGGCGCGGTGATCCTGTCGCTTGACCCGGCCTCGGTCGTTTTCGAGCTGGGGGGGCATGTTGCCGCACTGGCTGAGGCGGCGACCTGAAAAGCGGCTTTGCGGCGACGCGAACAGCCGCTAGGGAAGCTGCATGTCGCAGCCTTACACCATCACCACCGCCATCTCCTATCCCAACGGCCGTCCGCATATCGGCCATGCCTATGAGGTGATCGCCACCGACGCGATCGCCCGGTTCCAGCGGATGATGGGCCGCGACGTCTTCTTTCAGACCGGAACCGACGAACATGGGCTGAAAATGGCCCAGACGGCGCGCAACCGGGGCATCGAGCCGCGCGAACTCGCCGATGAGATGTCGTCCCATTTCAAGCAGATGAACGATAGTCTGAATATCAGCTATGATCGTTTCATCCGTACCAGCGAACCCGATCATCACCGCGCCAGCCAGGCCATCTGGCAGGCGATGGAGGCCAATGGCGACCTGTATCTGGGCCGCTATGAAGGCTGGTATTCAGTCCGCGACGAAGCTTTCTATGACGAGAAGGAAATCACCGACGGCGAGGGCGGCGTAAAGCTGTCGCTGCAGGGAACGCCGGTCGAATGGACCGTCGAGGAAAGCTGGTTCTTCCGCCTGTCCCAATATCAGGACAAGCTGCTGGACCTCTATAACAGCCAGCCCGACTTCATCCGCCCGGAAAGCCGCCGCAACGAAATCCTGCGCTTCGTCGAGGGTGGCCTGTCCGATCTCAGCATCTCGCGCACCAGCTTCGACTGGGGCGTCAAGGTGCCCGGCGCCGACGGCCATGTCATGTATGTCTGGGTCGACGCGCTGACCAACTATATCACCGGCTGCGGCTATCCCGACGATGCCGAACGGATGGCGCGCTATTGGACCGAAGGTGGCGATATCACCCATATCATCGGTAAGGATATCGTCCGTTTTCATACGGTTTATTGGCCAGCCTTCCTGATGAGCGCGAAGCTGCCGCTGCCCAAGCAGGTGTTCGGCCATGGCTTCCTGCTGAACCGCGGCGAGAAGATGTCCAAGTCGGTCGGCAATGTCGCCGATCCGATGGAATTGGCCGAACGCTTCGGCGTCGACCAGCTGCGCTATTTCCTGCTGTCCGAAGTGACTTTCGGCAATGACGGCAGCTATAGCGCCGAAGCGATCGTCCAGCGCTCCAACAGTGACCTCGGCAATGCGTTCGGCAATCTCGCCCAGCGCACGCTGAGCTTCATCGCGAAAAATCTGGAAGGCCGCCTGCCGGCCAGCAACGGCCATGACGCCGCCGATACGGAGCTGTTCGCGCTGATCGACAAGGTGGTGCGCGGTGATATGCCCGCCGCCATGGCCGATCTGGCGCCGTCGGTGGCGATCGATGCCTGGCTGCGCGCCGCCTTTGCCTGCAACCAATATATCGACGCGCAGGCGCCCTGGTCGCTGCGCAAGACCGATCCGCAGCGGATGGAGACGGTGCTGGCCACCCTCTATATCGCCATCGCTCAGTTGGCGGTCGCGATCCAGCCGGTAATCCCGGCCAGCGCCACCGCGCTGCTCGACCATATGGGCGTGCCAGCGGACAAGCGCAGCTATGGCGCGATCGGCGATCATTGGTATAGCGATCTGGCCGAAAGCGATTTCGTGCTGGCCGCGCCCAGGCCGCTCTTCCCGCGCCTGGAACTGACCGAAGCGGACGCCTGACGCATGTTGATCGACAGCCATTGCCACCTCAATTACAAGGGGTTGATCGAGGATCAGCATAATGTGCTGGAACGCGCCCGAGCGCGCGGTGTCGATCTGATGCTCAACATCGCCACCCGCGAAAGCGAGTGGGACGATGTGCTGGGCACGGCGGTGCGCGAGGCGGATGTCTGGGCGACCGTCGGCATCCACCCGCATGAGGCGGACGAGCATCCCCATGTCGACACCGCCAAGCTGGTCGAGCGCGCGGCCCATCCGCGCGTCGTCGGCATCGGCGAGACGGGACTCGATTATTATTACGACCATAGCGATCGCGAGCGGCAGCAGAAGAGCTTCCGCAGCCATATCGCCGCCTGCCGCGAGACCGGCCTGCCGCTGATCGTCCATACCCGCGATGCGGAAGAGGATACGCTGGCGATCATGCGGGACGAAATGGGGAAGGGGGCCTATAGCGGCGTCATCCACTGTTTCACCGCCAGCGGCGCCTTCGCCGATGCGGCGATGGAATTGGGCTTCTACATCAGCATTTCGGGCATCGTGACCTTCAAGAGCGCGAAGGATCTGCAGGAAACGGCCGCGCGCCTGCCGCTCGACCGGCTGCTGGTGGAGACGGACTCACCCTTCCTAGCCCCGGTGCCCCATCGCGGCAAACCGTGCGAACCGGCCTTCGTCGCCGACACGGCCCGCTTCCTCGCCGATCTGCGCGGCGAAAGCGTCGAGCATCTGGCAGCAGCCACCTCGGCCAATTTCCTGCGCCTCTTTGCCAAGATCGAGGGTCAGCCGCAGGCATGAGCCTCAAGCTGACCATCCTTGGCAGCGGCACATCCTCCGGCGTTCCCCGGATCGGCAATGACTGGGGTGCCTGCGACCCGACGGAGCCGCGCAACCGCCGCACCCGCGTCTCGATCCTGGTAGAGAGCGCGACGACACGGATATTGATCGACACCTCGCCCGACATGCGCGCGCAGTTGCTGGCGGCCGACGTGATCGACATCGATGCGATCCTGTGGACGCATGACCATGCCGATCACAGCCATGGCATCGATGATGTTCGCCAGTTGTTCCACCACCGTGGCAATCCGATCCCCGGCTATGCCCGCGCCCAGACGATGCGGCTGCTCCAGGCGCGTTTCGCCTATGCCTTTGCGGGGAGGGGGGGCTATCCCCCGATCATCGTCCCGCATGATCTGCCCGATGGGCTGCGGATCGGCGATATCGACATTGCCTGCACCGATATGCCCCATGGCGACATTTATTCGACTGGATTCCGCTTCAGTCATGGTGAAAGCCATATTGGATATGCTACGGATTTTCATACCATAACACCTGGCATGCTAGCCTTGTTCAAGGCGCTCGATATCTGGGTGGTCGATGCGCTGCGTGCCCGGCCCCATCCCACCCATGCCCATCTGGAAATGACATTGGCGGGGATCATGGCGACCCGACCCAAGCGCGCGATCCTGACCCATATGGACCAGAGCATGGACTATGCCACCCTGTGCGCCACGCTCCCCAAAGGGGTGGAGCCGGGCTATGACGGGCTGGTGATCGACCTTAACGACGGAGCACCCCACTGATGGACGGCACGGATCAGGCGATGTCCAGCATCTGGTATCTGCTCGCCCTGGTCCTGGTCGGCTCCGCGCTCATCGGCCGCCGCATCGCGCTGGGCAGCTTCGTGCGGATGGCGCTGCTCTGGGTGCTGATCTTCGGCGCCCTGCTCGGCCTCTTCACCTTCGCCCAGAAGGCGGGACTGATGCCGGCACGGTTCGCAGCGGAGGAGGGGGCCTTGCTCCAGCCGCAGAACAGTGCCGAGCCCATGTCACAGCCCGCGCCGCCGCCGGCCCCACCACCGATCCAGTCCGATGGGCAGGTGGTGCGCATTCCCGTGGCGCCGGACGGCCATTATTGGGTCGAGGGCATGGTCAACGGCATGTCCGCGCGCTTCCTGATCGACAGTGGCGCGACCATCACCGCCCTTTCGGAAAATACCGCTCGCGCCACCGGCCTCAATATCGACATGAATGCGCCCCCGATCCCGCTCAACACCGCCAATGGCAAGATCGACGCGCGCCGCGCCAGCATCTCGACGCTGACGGTTGGGCCGCTGCGCGCCAATGATGTCGAGGTCGTCGTCTCGCCGGCGCTGGGCGACGTCAATGTCATCGGCATGAACATGCTGTCCCGTCTCAAGAGTTGGAGCGTTGAAAATGGTGAAATGGTGCTGACGCCATGACGTCACATTTGGCTCAGGGGGATGGGGCACCCGACAAGCGAACCCGGCTCAAGGCGATCATCGGCGGTTCCACCGGCAATCTGGTCGAATGGTATGACTGGTACGCCTATGCCGCCTTCACCCTCTATTTCGCGCCGCATTTCTTCCCGAGCGAGGATCGCACCGCCCAGTTGCTGAGTGCCGCCGGCATCTTTGCCGTCGGCTTCCTGATGCGACCGATCGGCGCCTGGCTGATGGGCGTCTATGCCGATCGCCATGGCCGCAAGAGCGGCCTGACGCTGTCGGTGTCGCTGATGTGCGCCGGATCGCTGCTGATCGCAGTGACGCCAGGCTATGAGGTGATCGGCGTTGGCGCGCCGCTGCTGCTCGTTCTTGCCCGGCTGATGCAGGGCCTCTCGATCGGCGGCGAATATGGCGCCAGCGCAACCTATCTCACCGAAATGGCCGGCAAGGACCGGCGCGGTTTCTATTCCAGCTTCCAATATGTGACGCTGATCGCCGGGCAGCTGGTCGCGATCTGCGTGCTGCTGCTGCTCCAGTCGATCCTGACCGAGGCACAGCTTGACGCCTGGGGCTGGCGCATTCCTTTTGCCATCGGTGGCGGGCTGGCGGTCATCGTCTTCTGGCTGCGGCGCGGCCTCGCCGAAACGCAAAGCTATCACGCGGCAAAGGCCGAAGGGGCCCCGAAATCCGGCTTCATCGAACTCATCACCAGTCACCCGCGCGAGACGCTGACGGTGATGCTGCTGACCGCCGGCGGCACGATCGCCTTCTATGCCTATTCCATCTACATGCAGAAATTCCTCGTCAACACGGCCGGTTTCTCTCGGCAAACTGCATCGGAAATCAATGGGATAACATTGTTCCTTTTCATGTTGTTGCAACCTCTGGCCGGCGCCTTGTCCGACCGGATCGGACGCAAGCCGCTGATGATCGGCTTCGGCATCATGGGCGTGTTCTGTACCTATCCGATCTTCGCGACCCTGGCCGTGACGCGCGATCCCTTGGTCGCCGGGCTGCTGGTCATGGCGGGCCTCGTGATTGTCACCGGCTACACCTCGATCAACGCCGTAGTGAAGGCCGAGCTGTTTCCCGCGCATATCCGCGCACTGGGCGTGGCACTGCCTTACGCGCTGGCCAATACCTTGTTCGGTGGCACGGCGGAATTCGTGGCGCTCTGGTTTAAACAGTCCGGGATGGAGTCCGCTTTCTATATCTATGTCAGCGTCATGATCGCGATCTCGCTGACCGTCTATGTCCGCATGCGCGACACCAAAGCCCATAGCCGCATCCTGGAGGATTGAGATGGGTGAAACGAAAGACCTGCCATCAATCCGATCCATGACTTAACATAATATATATTATCGAACTTAAATTTGTGGAGCCCGGATGCCCCCGCTCCAGATCGGCGATTCCATCCGGTCAGCATGGACAGGAAATCTTTGCGCAATTTCCTGTCCATGCCATGTCGCAGACATAGCTAAGCCGGGCTGATACCTTCTCTCCCGCTATGTCGGATCATAGAACTCAGGGCCGCAACACCCAGCCGCCATCAACATGGACCGTCTGGCCGGTAATCCAGCGCCCCGCTTCGGAGCAAAGGAGCAATGCCGTGCCGACCAGTTCGTCCGGCTCGCCGCGCGGACGCAGGGCACAGCTCATCTGCAGGAACTGGATGAACGGGGAATCGTCGGGCACCAGCATCTTGCCGGCGTCCGATGTGACATTGCCCGGCGCGATCGCGTTGCAGGTGATATTGTCCTTGCCGAACTGCTTGGCGAGCGTGGTGGTGAGCCCCACCAGCGCCAGCTTGGAAATGCCGTAGAGACCCGTCGCCGGGAAGGCGCCGCCCGAGGTCTGGTTGATGATGCGTCCGCCGCCGCGCGCGCGCATCGAGGGGATCACCGCGCGTGCACACAGCAGCGCGCCGTTCAGATTGACGGCAAAGGCCCGGTTCCAGGCCTCCAGGCTGACGGCTTCGACATTGTCGTAACTGATATCGACCATCAGCGCGGCATTGTTGATGAGGATGTCGACACCGCCAAAGGCATCACTCGCCGCCGTCGCCATGGCCAGCGTCGAGGCCTCGTCGGCGACATCGACCTGGACGGCAACGGCCCGCCCGCCACCGGCGACGATCTCGTCAGCCACCGCCTGCGCGCCTTCGCCATTGAGGTCAGCAACGACGACTGCGGCGCCGGCCGCCGCCAGCCCCAGCGCATAGGCCCGGCCGATGGAATTGCCGCGCCCGCCAGCGCCGGTGACGATCGCAACTTTGCCGTCGAGGCGGAACTGATCGAGGGTGAAGGACATGGTTGGATCTCCTGAAATGGTCAGTCGCCGCAGGCGGCGGCTAGGAAGGGGGTCGCAGCCTGAGACAAGGATTCAGCTCCGGCATGATCGGGTAGGCTGGTCATCAGCAGGCCGACATCCTTGCGCAGCAGCGGTGCGCCATGGGCAAAGGCGCCGGGGGTCGGCAGCCGGGCATAAACCTCGAAACCAAAGCTGCGGCCGCTGCTCGCCTTGATGAGGTCGCGCAGGGCTGTGCCATCCAGGTCCAGCGCCCTGCCCGCTTCCATCGCGGCATGGGCCAGCCCCATATTGGCCGCCATCAGCGCGTTGTTGACGATCTTGGCGCGTTGCCCCGCGCCGACATCGCCCATCCGCACGATCAGGCCGGCAAAGCTTTCCAGCACCGGCCGGGCCGCTTCATAGGTCTTGGTCGTGCCGCCGCACATCACGGTCAAACTGCCTGCCGCGGCGGCCGGGCCACCGCCGCTGACCGGCGCATCGAGGAAGGCGATGCCGCGTGCCGCGAAGCGTTCGGCCAGTGCCACGCAATGGTCGGGCAATATGGTCGAATGGATGACGATCCGACTGCCCGGCCGCATCGCTGGCAGCAATTGCTCGACGATCGCCGCCACACCGGCGTCATCGACAACACAAATGCCGACATGATCGCAGGTCGATCCCAAAGCCGCGATATCCGGGGCCGCCGTTGCGCCATTTGCGAGAAAAGGCGCCAGCGCATCGGGGCGGCGTGCCCAGAGCTTGAGCGGATAGCCGGCGGCGGTGATGCGCTCGGCCATGGGGCCGCCCTGGCTGCCAAGGCCGATGAAGCCGATCCGTTCCATCCCGCTCATCCTGCGGTGATCCCGGCATCGATCGAGATGCAATTGCCATGGAAGCCACGCCCCGCCGGCGCGGCGAGCAGGGCCACCATGTCGGCGACGTCATCGACCTCGACCGTGCCGCGCATCCCGGAAAAGCGCTTGAGCAGTTCGAAGTCGCAGCCTTCGGGTGGCCGAAAATTGGTGGCGATATTGGTGATCATGCCACCGGGCGCGACGGCATTGATACGGATCGACTGCTTCTGAAACTCCATCGCCATCGCCTTGGTGAGGTTGAGAAGGCCGGCTTTCGACGCGCAATAGGCGGCCGCATAGGCTTCGCCGATGAAGGCGGCCGAGGAGACCACGTTCACGATCGCGCCGTTCACCTTGAGCAGATGCGGGATCGCCGCCTGCGACAGCAGGAAGGGCGCGGTCAGGTTGACCGCGAGCGTCTTGTCCCACAGCGGCTTGGGCATGCCGGGCGAATTGGAGAGATAGATGAGGCCGGCGACATTGCACAGCGCATCAAGCTGGCCGAAATGGGCGACAGCCGCATCAACGGCGGCCCGACAAGCATCAGGATCGGCCAGATCGACGATCGCCACCTGATGATCGCCTTCGGGAAGCAGGTTTTTCGTCTCGGTCAGCCCTTCGGCGTTGACGTCGACCAGGTAAAGCCTTGCGCCGGCCTGCGCCAGTTTCAATGCCGTCGCACGGCCCAGCCCGGACGCAGCCCCTGTCACCAGCGCAACCTTGCCGGTCATGTCGATTGCAATGCTCATGGCTTGCCCCCCTCCTTCTCGTTCCAGGCCAGCCCCTTGGCGACCTTCCCGGCCATTTCCAGCACTACGCCCTGGATCACCGATGCCTTGGGCCAGCCGGCATGGACAGCATATTGGAGGACGAACTCGTGCAACTCGGCAGCGGTGCAGTTGCCGCTCGCCATGGCGGCGTGGAAATGGCTGGCGATCGGCACGGTGGCAGCAGAGTCCGCAACGCCAACCAGGGTCAGGAAGCGGCGTGACCGCTGGTCGAGGCCCGACCGGCCCCACATCTCGCCGAACACGAAGTTCAATATGCCATCCTGCAGATAGGGAAGGCCATTGCCGACACGCGGGCCATCGAAGGTCATCACCGCGCGAAACTCGGCAAAGCCCTGCTCCATCCGCTGCTGCGGATCCCAGGGCGCGGCCCGGATCGGCGACAAGGCAACCTGCGCCAGCCCCTCTTCCGCTTCGACCCGGTCGATCGCTGCATCGATCGCGCCACCCTTGTCCCAGCCTGCATAGACCGCGACATGCAGCGCGGCCTCGCGCAATTCGGCCTGGTTCAGCGCGCCGGTCGCCAGCGCACCGCGGACATAGCCGTCCAGCCGATCAGTCGGCGCGGTCGCGCCAGCGGCAGAGGCCAGCGCGATCAGGAAGCGCGCGCGCCGATCCAGCCCCGGACGCGACCAGATTTCGGCATAGATGAAATCGCGCCAGCTTTCCGCCACCGGCGATCGGGGCGCGGGACCATCTCGCCCGGTCAGTTCGGCCTGAAGGCTGCTGCCCAGTGCGCTGCGCGCTGCGGGAACACACAGGCTCATTGCCCGCCCTCCGGTGCGGCCATGCTCATCCAGACATTCTTGGGCTGGAGGAATTCATGCAGCCCCTCTACCCCGCCCAGCCGGCCATGGCCGCTCTTCTTGAAGCCGCCGAAAGGACAGTTGGGCTGCATCGCCTCGCCCGAACCATTCACATGGATCATGCCGGCCTGCAGCTCGCGCGCCAGATGATGGGCACGGCGCAAATTCTGGGTGTGGACATAGGCGCCAAGGCCATAGTCGGTGCCGTTGGCCAGCGCGATCGCCTCATCCTCGTCATCGAACGGGGTCGCGACCAGCACCGGACCGAACACCTCATTCTGCGCGATCTCACACTGGTCCGGCACGTCGGCCAGGATCGTTACCGGCAGGAAGAAACCATCGGCGAAATCCCCGTCCAGACGCTGGCCGCCCGCAATGATGCGGCCGCCATCGGCGACGCCCCGCGCCACCATCCCGCTGATCCGATCGAGCGCAGTCTGGCTGATCACTGGCCCCAGCACCGTCGCGGGATCGAACGGGTCACCCGATTGCACATGGCGGGCCATCGCGCCGATCAGGTCGAGATAGCGATCATAGATGCCGCGCTGGACCAGCAGTCGCGTGCCATTGACACAGCCCTGTCCATTGGAGGAAATCGCCCCGGTCAGCCCCTTCTTCGCCGCCAGCATCAGGTCGGCATCATCGAACACGACCACGGCCGACTTGCCGCCCAGTTCCAGGCCTACGGGCTTGAGCGACTGGGCCGCATTGGCAAGCACCTGGCGCGCGGTCGCGCCCGATCCGATGAATTCGATCTTGTCGATGCCGGGATGGGCAACCATCGCCGCGCCGACATCGGCGCCGCCCGTGACCAGATTGACCACGCCGTCGGGCAGGCCGGCCTCATGCAGCAGGTCGATCAGTTGCATCACGCTATAGGGGGCAAGTTCCGGCGCCTTGATGACCACGCAATTGCCCGCCGCCAGCACCGGCGCCAGCACCATGGTCGCGGCGAACAGCGGACCGTTCCACGGCACGATGATACCGATCACGCCATAGGGATCATAGCTGACATAATCATGGGCCGGCGCGCCCCACATCGGGATGGTGCGTCCATGAAGCTTGTCGCACCAGCCGCCGAAGTAACGGAATTTCTGGGCGGCATCATAACCCATATAGGGCGCGACCATCGCCACCGATCCATTCTCGGCGATCAGGCTCGGGGCGAATTCTGCCGACTTCGCTTCCAGCAGCGCCGCGATGCGGAACATGAGGTCGCGCCTTTTGTCGCCCGGCATGGCGCGCCACGCCGGAAACGCCTTGCGCGCAGCGGCGGTGGCCCGGTCGACATGCCCTGCGTCCGCCAGCGCCAGTTCCTGCGTCACCTTGCCGGTGCCGGGATAGACATGGACGTGGCGCGCCGGGCCGGTCGGCACCTCCCGCTGCCCGCCGATGATGACGGGGTAACGCGGCAACGCGTCGATCACGGGATTTCTGAATGCCATGGCTCTCTCCTCTTTCGGCAAGGACGGCCCCTGCACGGCGCCGCCACCGAATGTGCAGCGATTCTTGAGAGGGATATTAATATGCGCATTATTAGATCATCAAGGCGATGATCCCGAGTATCGCCCTTGCGAAATTTCATTCAATATGCGCATTAATTTGCATGAACCTGATCCAGCACAATGCCCAGACAGAACCATCAATCGGTAAGCGGCAGATCGTCCGCAATGCGGCTGATGCCCTGCGCCGACGTATCCTTGCCGCACCGGCCGGCGAACAGATCGGCTCCCTTCCGACCCTTGCCCGCGAGCTGGAGGTCGGTATCGTCACGATCCAGCAGGCTGCGCGCATCCTGGAGCATGAAGGCCTGCTGGAGGTTCGGCGGGGACCGGGCGGCGGCTATTATGGCCGGCGACCACAAATGGCCGATCTGGAACGGATGCTCGGCGCCTATCTGTGCGGTGAGCCCGGCTCCTGGCGCGAGATACTCGATATCACCTCGCTGCTGTTCAATCGGCTCTGCGCGGCGGCGGCCCGATGTGATGACATGGCGCTCCGCAGGGAACTGGTGGATCTGCGCGGCCAGATCGACACGTGCGACAGCATGGACGGGCTGGGCCGACTGGAAGGGCGGCTTCAGGATATCTTGTTCCGAATGGTCAGCCAGCCCTTATTCGAACTGCTCACACGCGTCGCGCTGGGAAGCGCACGCGACGTCGAGCGAGAGGGCAACGGCACGGACATGTTTGATCTGAATGCGTGGCGCCATGGTCGCATGCGCATTATTGATGCGATTGCCGGTCAGGATCCTGCTCTTGCGCACTTCGAGGCGGATCGGCAGAATCGTCAAATTCTGGCCGGCCTGTTCGGGTTTGAATGATCTGAACCAACAGATCATGTGATTGATCTGATCGCCGCCGATCAAGTCATTTTGAACCCGCGTCAAAAAACGATCAAGTGGGCTGGCTATGCCTCAGCCGAAACTTTATCGCCAACCTTTCCTCGTCTCACATCAGGATCTTCATGTCCGACACCAGCAAAGCCAGTCCCGCCGATATCATGCCGATCGCCGATGTCATGGCGCGGCTGCGCGATCCGGAAACGGGCTGCCCCTGGGACATTGAACAGGATTTTGCGAGCATCGCCCCCTACACGATCGAGGAAGCCTATGAAGTGGCCGATGCGATCGATCGCAACGACATGGCGGACCTGCGCGACGAACTGGGCGATCTTCTGCTGCAGGTCGTGTTCCACAGCCGCATCGCCGAACAGGCCGGCCATTTCCGCTTGCAGGATGTGATCGACAGCATCGCGGCCAAGATGATCCGGCGCCATCCCCATGTCTTTGGCGAAGGCGCCCGCCGCGAAGATGGCCACGCCCAATGGGAAAGCATCAAGGCGGCCGAGCGCGCCGACAAGATCCCCGACCCGAGCGCCATGGCCGGCGTGGCACAGGCGCTCCCCGCGCTGCTGCGCGCCGAAAAACTTCAGAAGCGGGCCGCCCGCACCGGCTTTGACTGGCCCGACGCCCAGGGCGCGATCGCCAAGATCCATGAGGAACTGGACGAGGTCGCCAGCGCGACCAGCCATGCCCATCGGGAAGAAGAGGTCGGCGACCTGCTCTTTGCCGTCGTGAACCTCGCACGCCATCTCAAGATTGACCCCGAAGTCGCGCTGCGTGGCGGAAATGCCAAGTTCGATCGTCGTTTCCGTCAGATGGAGGCGATCGCCGGCGATGCGTTCGTCGGCCTGTCGCTAGACGAGAAGGAAGCGCTATGGCAGCAGGCGAAGCAGGCGGAATAATCAGGCCGGTCACGCCGGCGGATGATGACGCGATCTGGGCAATCCTGGAACCAGTGCTGCGCGCTGGTGAAACCCTGGCGGTCGATCGCGCCATCAGCCGCGAAGACGCGCTTGCCCTCTGGCTGTCCCCGGACCGCACCGTCCGCATCGTCGAGGAGGATGGCACCCTGCTCGGCATCTTCTACGTCCGGTCCAACCAGCCCGGCGGCGGCAATCATGTCGCCAATGCCGGCTATGTCACCGCAGGTCACGCAACCGGACGCGGCGTTGCCCGACGCATGTGCGCCGCCTCGTTCGATCTGGCCCGCGATCTGGGCTTCAGCGCGATGCAATATAATTTCGTGGTTTCCTCCAACAGCCGCGCGGTCGCGCTGTGGCAGGCGATGGGCTTTGCCATTGTCGGCCGCGTGCCCGGCGCCTTTGCCCATCCGACACTCGGGCTGGTCGACACATTTGTGATGCATCGTTACCTTTGACGCGCGGCTTGCGCAGCGGCATAGGGCGCGCAATCGCGACCATCGCGCATAGGGGGTATCTGGTGTCAACTTCGCTGTCCGGGCCGGCCATGGCCCCTTCCCTTCTTTTGCCTGGTTGCACACGATGAACGGCTCCACCACGGGCTGGCTGGAACGCCGTTTCCAGATATCCGAACGCGGCAGCAGCTTGCGCACGGAAATCGTCGCCGGCATCACCACCTTCCTCACCATGGCCTATATCGTGCTGGTCAACCCGGCGATCCTGGGTGAGGCCGGCATGCCGCTGGTCGGCGTGGCCGCCGCAACCTGTTTCGCCGCCGCTTTCGCCAGCATCCTGATGGGGATGGTCGCCAATGTGCCGCTCGCGCTGGCGCCGGGCATGGGGCTCAACGCCTATTTCACCTATTCGGTGGTGCTGGGCCTCGGCATTCCCTGGCCGGTCGCGCTGGGCTGCGTCTTCCTCTCGGGCGTCGCCTTTCTGGCGCTGACCCTCGCGGGCATCCGCCAGATGATCCTGGCCGCCATTCCGCCCCATCTGCTGGCCGCAGTCGCCGGCGGCATCGGCCTCTTCATCGCGTTCATCGGCCTACGCAATGCGGGCATCGTCGTCTCCAACAGCGCCACCTCGGTCGCGCTCGGCGATCTTCGCTCGGCGCCGGTGCTGCTGACCCTGTTCGGCCTGACGCTGATCGCCGGCCTGTCGATCCGCAAGGTGCGGGGCGCGATCCTGATCGGTATCGTTGCCACCACCCTGCTCGGCTGGCTGGTCGGCGCCCTGCATTTCACGCCGACGCCCTATGATGCGTCCGCGCTCGGCAGCACCGCCTTTCATCTCGATCTTGGCGCGGTCTTTGCCGGTAGCCACGGCATTGGCGTGCTCGAGATCATCTTCGTCTTCCTGTTCGTCGACCTGTTCGACAATCTGGGCACGTTGATGGCGGTGACCAAGCGCGCAGGCCTCGCTCGCCCCGACGGCAGCGTGCCCAACCTCAACCGTATCCTGATCGCCGACGCCGCCGCTACCATGGTCGGCGCGACCGCGGGCACCAGCACCGTCACCTCCTATGTCGAAAGCGCGGCGGGGGTCGCGGCCGGCGGCCGCACCGGCCTTACCGCCGTCGTCACCGGCATGCTGTTCCTGCTCACCATCTTCGCTGCCCCCTATGCCGGCCTGGTGCCGCTCTATGCCACCGCGCCGGCGTTGATCCTGGTCGGCAGCCTGATGATGGCGCCGTTGGTGGAAGTCAGTTGGGAAGAGCCGTTCGAGGCGGTCCCCGCCTTCCTCACCCTCGCCCTCATCCCGCTCACCTTCTCGATCGCCAATGGCATTGCCTTCGGCATCGTCGCTCATGCGATCCTGAAGCTGTTGCGCGGTCAAATGCGCCGCGCCGACTGGCTGCTCTTCCTGCTCGCCATATTGATCGTCATCCGCTTTGCCTGGGTCGCCGCCGCATGAAATTTCTCCTCGTCCTTGTCGGCCTGCTGACCGCCGCGCCCGCCCTCGCCCAAAAGCTGGACGACCAGCCCCGCACCGCGATCATGACGGCATTCCCGCCCGAACATGCGGCGCTGGTCGGCCGTATCGAGCAGCCCCGCACGGTGCGCGTCAATGGCGTGCCGGTGACACTCGGCCAGATGGGCGGAAAGCCCGTGCTGCTGGTCGAAAGTGGCGTCAGCATGGTCAATGCCGCCATGACCACTCAATGGCTGGTCGATCGCTTTGCGGTGAAGCGCATCCTCTTTTCCGGCATTGCGGGCGGGATCGATCCGTCGCTGCATATCGGCGATGTCGTCGTCGCGGCCGATTGGGGCCAGTTCATGGAAAGCACGATCGCGCGCGAGGCGCCGGGTGGCTATGCGCCGATCTTCCGCACGCCGGGCAATGACCTGCCCAATTATGGCATGATCTTCCCGCGCGATGTGGAAGTCGGCAACGACGTCGAGTCCAAGGGCTGGCACCGCACTTTCCCGGCCGACCCTGCCCTGCTCGCTATCGCCCGCGCCCTTTCCTCGTCGGAAAGCTTGGCCCGCTGCGCCGATGCGACCGCCGCCAAATGCCTGCCTCACCAACCCAGCCTGCATGTCGGCGGTCGCGGTATCAGCGGTCCCGCCTTCATGGATAATGCCGCCTATCGCCAATATCTGTTCGCCACCTTCCAGGCGCAGGTGCTGGACATGGAAAGCGCTGCCGTGGCGCAGGTTGCCTATGCCAACCGCGTCCCCTTCCTCGCCTTCCGCAGCTTGTCGGATCTGGCGGGCGGCGATGCGGAACAGAACCAGATGAGCGCCTTCATGGCGCTCGCCTCGGCCAACTCCGCGCGCGTGGTGCAGGATTTCGTGGCGCGACTGCCCGATTAACGGTCGCGCTTCAGGAAGCGGGCGAGGCCGGAGTCGGACAGGCGGACATCCACCTGTATTTCCGCCTCGCTCGGCCGGGTCGCCAGCACCTCGCCATGCTCATGCAGCCAGGCGAGGGCCGCCCCATCGGCGATCGGCAACCGCAGGCTGTGGACCCCGGCACCGCGCGTCAGCCGGCTGCTGATCGCCCGCTGCAACCCGTCGACCCCCTCGCCGGTCAATGCCGAGATGATGACGACATCATCATGACGCGCCGCAATCTCGCGCGCCTGCGCGGCATTCTCCGCGTCGAGCAGGTCCAGCTTGTTCCATGCCTCGATGATCGGTGGTGGATCGGCCTCGCCTTCGCCGCGCTCCAGCGCCCCTTCGCCAGCGACGCCCAATTCGCTCAGCACATCCAGCACATCGTCGCGCTGCGCCTCGGTATCGGGATGGGCGATGTCGCGGACATGGACGATGATGTCGGCCGACAGCACTTCCTCCAGCGTCGCGCGGAAAGCCGCGATCAACTGGGTCGGAAGATCGGACACGAAGCCCACCGTGTCGGACAGGATCGCCTTGTCGAGGCCCGGCAACACGATCTGCCGCATGGTCGGGTCCAGTGTCGCGAACAGCAGATCCTCTGCCATCACTTCCGCGCCGGTCAGGCGGTTGAACAGGGTAGACTTGCCGGCATTGGTATAGCCGACAAGGGCAATCACCGGCCAGGGCGCGCGCTGGCGCCGGGCGCGGTGCAGGCCGCGCGTCTTCGTGACCTGATCCAATTCGCGCCGGATTTTGGCCATGCGATCGCGGATCATGCGCCGGTCCGCCTCGATCTGGGTTTCGCCCGGACCGCCCAGGAAGCCGAAGCCGCCGCGCTGGCGCTCAAGATGGGTCCAACTGCGCACCAGGCGCCCGGCCTGATAGTCGAGATGGGCGAGTTCGACCTGCAACCGCCCCTCGTTGGTGGCGGCGCGCTCGCCGAAAATTTCCAGAATAAGCCCGGTCCGGTCGATGACCTTGGCGCCTGTCCCCTTTTCCAGATTGCTCTGTTGCACCGGGGTCAACGCATTGTCGACGATGACCAGCTCGGCCTCTTCCTGTGTCACCAGCGTGGCGATCTGGTCGACCTGGCCGCTGCCGAACAGGGTGGCGGGCTTGCGGTCGCGCACGCGAAAGCTCTGGGCGGCGCGCACATCGATGCCGATGGCCAGCGCCAGGCCGCGCGCTTCCTCCAGCCGGGCATCGCTGTCGCGGCGGTCACCGCCATGGGTTTCGGCATGCACGACGACGGCGCGCGCACCGCGCGCCACTTCGTCCTCGGAGTCGCGATTGAATATGGCCATGTCAGCTTAGAGCATCTGGCCGCGCTCCGGTCTACCCGCGCGGATCGGCGGGAAGACCGGATGCGGCGTGGACGATCAGTCGTCCTGCTCGTTCTCGCCCGACAGGTCGAGCGCGTGGAGCGGTTGCACGGTCGAAATGGCGTGCTTGTAAACGAGTTGCACCATGCCGTCGCGTTCGAGCAGCATGCAGAACAGGTCGAAGGCGGCGATTTCACCCTGGAGCATCACGCCGTTCACCAGGAACATGGTGACCGGGCTACCCGACTTGCGAACCGCGCTCAGGAAGATTTCCTGCAGCAGGCGGGGCTTGCCGTTACCGTCGCTCGCCTTGCGCAGATCGGTCAGGTCCATCGACTGGGCCGGCATGACCGTCGAAATGGCATGCTTGTAGACCAGTTGCGACTGACCGTCCCGGCGCAGCAGCACGGAAAAATTGTCGAACCAGGTGATGATGCCCTGCAACTTGACGCCCTTGACCAGGAACATGGTCACGGGGGTCTTGGACTTGCGCAGGCTGTTGAGGAAAATATCCTGAAGGTTGTTCACTTTGTCGGCCATGGTCGTTGCCAGTCCTTTATTGGCGGGACGTTACCCGCTCTCGCACCTCTGGGCGGAGGTGTCTTGCCTGCCCCCGCTTGTCGAGGGCAAGGCAATTCTACCGCAATTGCGAAGGGGCGTCCATGCCTGACATCGCCATCGGGAATTTCCCTAGCGTCAGCTATCCTTTCCGTCCGTGATCCCCAGCAGCTTCAGTTTGCGGTGCAGCGCAGAGCGCTCCATGCCGATGAAGGTCGCCGTGCGCGAGATATTGCCGGAAAAGCGGCGGATCTGGATGCGCAGATATTCCCGCTCGAAACTTTCTCGGGCTTCGCGCAGCGGCGCGCCCATGATGGCGGACTGGCCGATTCCATCGCCGCCGCCACCGCTGGTGAGTTCAGCCGGCAACATGTCCAGTTCGATCCGGCCGATCCGATCACCCGGCGCCAGAATCATCGTCCGCTCGATCACGTTGCGCAACTGGCGGACATTGCCCGGCCATTCATTGGCCTGCAAGGCCGCCATGGCGTCGCTGGCCATCTCTGGCGGACTGACCCTGCGGTCGGCAGCAAAACGGGCCAGATAATGCTCGACCAGCGGCGGAATATCGTCCCGTCGCTCGGACAGCGGCGGAATCTGCAGCGGCACGACGTTCAGGCGATAGAATAGATCTTCGCGGAAACGCCGTTCCTCGATTTCCACCGACAGATTACGCGCGGTCGAAGAGATGACGCGCACATCGACCTTCACCTGTCGCTGGCCACCGACACGGGTAAAGCTCTGATCGGTCAGCACGCGCAGGATCTTGCCCTGGGTGGTCACCGGCATGTCGGCGATCTCGTCGAGATAGAGCGTCCCCCCATGCGCCTGTTCCAGATAGCCGGGACGCACGAGACCGCTGGGATCCTCGACACCGAACAGCTCTTCCTCGACCCGATCGGGATCCATGCGGGCTGCTGCAACGATGATGAACGGCGCATCGGTGCGACCGCTCCAGCTATGGAGCATGCGGGCGGCGACCTCCTTGCCAACGCCGGCCGCGCCGGAAATCAGCACACGGCTGCCGGTGCCGGCCACCTTCTTGATCGTTGCCCGGACACCGTTGATCGAGGCCGAGGTGCCGGTCAGTTCGTCATCCTGACCAAAGCGCGCGCGCAGCGTCTGGTTCTCGCGCCGCAACCGTTCGGTCTCGGTCGCGCGGGCGACCAGGTGCAGCAGCCGATCGGCCTCGAATGGCTTTTCGATGAAATCGGCCGCTCCCTTGCGGATTGCGGCGACGGCCGTGTCGATATTGCCATGGCCCGAGATCATGAGAACCGGGATCGTCGGGTCGCGCCGCTTGATTTCCTCCAGCAGTTCCAGGCCGTCGAGCTTGGAGCCCTGCAACCACACATCGAGCAACACCAGCGACGGGCGCCGGCTGTCCAGCGCATCGATCGCGCTGTCGCTATTGGCGGCCGTGCGGGTCGAAAAACCTTCGTCCTCCAGCACGCCTGCCACCAGATCGCGAATGTCCTCTTCGTCGTCGACAATCAGAATATCAAGCGCCATTGGCCATCACTTTTCCTTTGGGCAGGGCAACCACCTGCCCCTCTTCTAGTTTTTCCAGGGCTGTGACGGAGAAGCGCAACGTCACCCGCGCACCCCCGCCTTCCGCATCATCGAAACGGATTTCACCCATATGTTCTTCGACAATCTTCTTGACGATAGCCAAGCCTAAACCCGTCCCCTTCGACCGCGTGGTCATATAGGGTTCCAGGATGCGCTCGCGCTCGGGCGGCAGGCCGATGCCATCGTCGCGAACCTCGATCACCAGCGCGCCCTCGACCTGATGCAGGTGCATGCGGATATTGCCACGCACATTGCCTTCTTCGGGCGCGGGCTTCGGCTCGATCGCTTCGACGGCATTTTTGACGATATTGGTCAACGCCTGCCCAAGCTGACGCCGATCGCAGACCATTTCCATGTCGCCGTCATCAGCCTCGAATGCGAAGCGAATGTCGGGATGGGCCACCTCGTGGAGGAACAGGGCGTGGCGGGCAATATCGCCCAGCGCCTCGCGCCGAAACACGGGTTTGGGCATGCGCGCAAAGGAGGAAAATTCGTCGACGATACGGCGCAGGTCTCCCACCTGGCGGACGATCGTACCGGTCAGCCGCGCAAAGGTCGGCTTGTCGCTCGTCACTTCCTCGCCATAGCGGCGCTGCAACCGTTCGGCGGCCAGCTGGATCGGCGTCAGCGGATTCTTGATCTCATGCGCGATGCGCCGTGCCACGTCCGACCAGGCCGCACGGCGCTGATCCGACAATTGCTGGGTGATGTCATCGAACGTCAGAATATGACCGGACACATCTTCGGACACCTTGACCGCCAGCGTGCGCAAGTCCCCCTGCGCACGGACCTGCACGATGCCGGCATCATCCTGCGATGCCACCAGATCCGCCAGTTCGGCCGAAATCTCGGCCAGCGGCCGTCCGACCGGATCATCACCTTCGCGCACCAGAATTGCGGCGGCCGAGCTGTTCAGCAACTGGATCACGCCACCCCGGTCGACCGACAGCACGCCGGCACTCACGCCCGAAAGGATCGCCTCGATAAAGGCGCGCCGTTCATCGAGCTGGCTGTTCGCTGCGACCAAGGCCCCCGTCTGTGCCTCCAGACGTTGGGTCATGCGGTTGAAGGCTGACGCGAGCGTGCCGATCTCATCCCGGCTCGCCGGGCTGGTGACGCGGGCCGACAGGTCGCCGGCCGTAATCCTGCGCGCGGCCGTGACCAGTTCGTTCACCGGCCTGACCATCCAGTCGGCCACGGCCAGCGCAATATAGACCGCAATGCCGACCAGCAGCAGCGAGCCTACGAACAGCAGCAGATTGAACCGCAATTGCAGCGCGCGCGACTGGGCAGCGAACAGGTCATAATCGCCCAACACCTTCTGCGCCCGTTCCACATTGGAGAAGGAGGAACTGCCGGCGTTGCGGGTCGCGTAAAGATAGATTTTGGAATTTGGATAGAGCAGCGTCACGGCCTCGATCTGGTTGGGCTTGGCCGCCACCACCACATCTTCACCGGAAGCAAGGCGCTTCATCACCTCGGCCGACAACATTTCCGACGCCGGCCGGCTTTCGGGATCGACCGTCGCCGCGGTACGCGCCACGCCGTCCTTGCCAATCTCGATGATCGCCGATCGGTTGAGCTTTCGCGTCACCACCTGATAGATATAGCCCTCGGCAAAGCGGGGGCTCGAAACGCTCGACTGGCCCAGATAGTCGCGCAGATCGCTCGCCATGGTCAGCGTCTCGTCGCGGACCTCGCGCAAATTCTGCTCATAATAGCCGCGCGCCAGGTCGCTGGCATTTTGCAACATGCCGCGCGCGCTGTCCGAAAACCAGAATTGCACGCCATATTGGAACAGCAGCGAGGCAAAGATGACGACCAGCAGCATCGGCACGCTGGCCACGACCGAGAAGATCGCCACCAGCCGGACATGGAGCTGGCCATCGCTGCCGATCGCCGATTTGGCGGCCCGCCGCTTGGCCACGCGCCGCCCCAGCAGCATCAGCAGCGCGATCGCCGGCACCAGATTGGCAACCAGCAGCAGCGCCACGATCGGCGGAGTCAGCAGCGTATAGGACTGGTCCTGGCCCGAGAGCAGGCCATAGGTCAGGCCGGCAGTGCCGAGGAACAAGATAAGCGTGACAATTTCGAGTGCAGCCGCCAACCGGCCGTTGCGCAGATAAGGCCGGACCAACCTCGCCCACGCCGGCCCCCGTCGGGGGATTGTCACCGCACCAGTCATAGTGGCTTCGTTACAACAATGCCGTGCCCGATCAAACACAGTTTTTACATAAAACCATGTCGCTGGTCGATGCGATTGGGCGCTTCGTCCCGCGGCCTCTAATCGCTCAGCCGCAGTTGCAGCGGATCGAGGCCGTAATCGGTGAGCTTCTTGCGCAGCGTATTGCGATTGATGCCGAGCAGGCCGGCAGCGCGGATCTGGTTGCCATCGACGCTGGCCAGCGTTTCCTGCAACAGGATCGGCTCGATCACCGCGAGCAGATTGTCATGCAGGTTGGGATCGGCCTGACCAAGGCCCACGCCAAGCTGTCGCTTAGTCCATTCCCTTACAGCTTGCGCCAGTTGGCCTGCCGGCGCGGCATGATCGGCGGGCATCGCGTCAAGCGGGAGCGCATGGCGCAACATATCCGCCGCGATCACATTCTCCCGGCTTAATACGGCCAGGCGCTGCATGATATTCTGGAGCTCGCGGACATTGCCCGGCCAATGATAGGCCATCAGCAATTGCGCCGCGTCGTCGGACAAGGCCTTGCGCGGCAATCCGTCCTGCGCGGCCCGATCCAGGAAATGGCGCGCCAGCAGGATCACGTCCTCGCGCCGCTCGCGCAGCGGCGGCAGCGATACCGGTACGACATTGAGCCGATAATAGAGATCCTGCCGGAACCGGTTCTCCTCGATCAACCGGGGCAATTCCTTGTTGGTGGCCGCGATGATGCGGACATCCACACGCACCGGCTTGGATCCGCCAACCGTGGTCACTTCGCCTGACTGGAGCACGCGAAGCAGCCGCGTCTGCGCCTCCATCGGCATGTCGCCAATCTCGTCCAGGAACAAGGTGCCTCCCTGCGCCTGCTCGAACTTGCCCGCCGTGCGCGCATGGGCGCCGGTAAAGGCTCCCTTTTCATAGCCGAACAGTTCCGCTTCGATCAGTTCGCGGGGAATTGCGGCCATGTTGATCGCAACAAAGGGGCGGGTGCGCCGTTGGCCCAGGCTATGGATCGCCTCCGCCACCAGTTCCTTGCCGGTGCCCGACTCACCCAGCACCAATATGCTGAGATCATTGGATAGAACCCGGGCGATGGTGCGATACACCTCCTGCATCGCCGGCGAACGACCGACAAGCGGCAGGCCGTCATGGGGCAGCCCAGGCTCGGCGGCATCCGCCCCGCCTGTTCGGTGCCCCAAAGCATCAGCAACGGCGCGCGTCAATTCATTGAGATCGAAGGGTTTTGGCAGATATTCGAACGCCCCCTTCTCGGTCGCCCGGATCGCGGTGTTCAGGGTATTCTGTGCGGAAAGAATGATAACATTCAGATCCGGTTTGCGCTCGATAATCTCCGCGACGCCGTCCAAGCCATCGCCATCCGGCAACATGACGTCGGTAATCAGAATATCCGGAGAGAAACTCTCCATCAGCGCTGTCCGTTCACGAATGGAGCCGGCGATCTTCACCTTATGCCCCTGGCGCCGCAGTGCTTCGCCGACCACCACACAGATGGCGGGGTCATCATCAACAACCAGGACCGCGCCCGTCACCGCCATCAGCCCATTCCCATCGGCAGCAGGATACGGAAGGTGGACTCGCCAGCCTCCTGATCGCGTGAATATTGCACGAACCCACTCATGTCCCGTACCAGCTTGTCTACCAGGGCAAGTCCAAGCCCCTGGCCGTCCCGCTTGCCCGTAATGAAGGGATTGAAGAGATGGTCGAGGATATGCTCCGGGACGCCCGGGCCATTGTCGATCACGACAATCTCGATCGGCAGCACGGCACTGCCCTTGCGGTCACCAACCAGCACCGACATGCCATGCCGGAAAGCCGTCTCGACGCGGATGCAGGGGCGCTCGACATGTTCCAAGGCCTCGGCCGCATTCTTGAGCAGGTTGATCATCACCTGCACCAGCGCATCATCATTGATGATCGCGAATGGCAGAGATGGATCATAACGTTTTATAATCTTTATATTCTTGGCAAATCCAGCGGCCGCGATATGCGATGCGCGATCGATCAGCGGATAGATATTGCCGGGACCGCACTCCAGCGTGCGATCGGTCGTGAAATCCTGCATCCGATCGATCAGGGCGGCGATCCGATCAACCTCGTTGCAGATCAGTTGGGTCAGGGCGGCGTCGGTTCCGCCGTTGCTCGTCTCCAGCAACTGGGCGGCCCCGCGAATGCCGGACAAGGGGTTCTTGATCTCGTGCGCCAGAATCGCCGCCGCACCGACCGCCGATCGCGCACCGCCCGCCGTGCCGCGATGGCCGATCTTGCGGGCCTGACCCTGCGCATGGATCGACACGACCCGCCAGCCATCATGGTCGACGATGGGAGAAATCATCAGGTCCACTTCCATCTCGGCGGTGCGACCGGCATGGACCTTGATGTCATAGGCGGCGATCGGCTTGTTGCTGTGCCAGATATCGAACCGGGCACCGGCTTCCGCAATGCGCACGGTGCGCGCCACGTCGCTGCCGATGATGGCCGACCGCGCCATATTCAGCAGGGTTTCTGCCCGTACATTGGCATCGGCAATGCTGTTATTCGGCCGCACCACCAGTGTCGCCACGGGCAAGGCGGTCATCAGTTCCGACAGAGAAGGCCCATCCTGCTGCATCTGAAGCGGCGGAAGGGACGTCAATGGCATGGTCATGCAGCCTGTAGCGCAACCGTCGGTTCTTCCGCTGCGATCAGCGGCTCGTAGAAAGCAGCCAGCATATCGAGCACCCGCTGGGCATCGGCCTCTTGGTTGACCGTATTGCGGAACTCGGCCGATCCGGTCAGGCCCTTGGTATACCAACCGATATGCTTGCGCGCCATGTTGACGCCAGTCATCTTGTCATAATGATCCAGCATCATGCGATAATGGTCTGTTATCAGCTCATATTGCTCAGAAAGACTTGGGTCGGCGCGACGCTCGCCGGTGGCGAACCAGTGCATCACCTGGCCCAGCAGCCACGGCTTGCCATAGGCGCCACGGCCGATCATCACGCCATCGGCACCGCTCTGGTCGAGCGCGGTTTCCGCGTCCTCGATCGAGCAGATGTCGCCATTGACGATCACCGGCAGCTTGACCGCGTCCTTGACCGACCGGACGAAGCCCCAGTCGGCACTGCCCTTGTACATCTGGCAGCGGGTGCGGCCATGGACGGTGATTAGCTTCGCGCCCAGATCCTCGGCGATATGCGCCAGTTCGGGCGCATTCAGGCTCGCATGATCCCAGCCCATGCGCATCTTGACGGTGACAGGAACGTCGACCGCCTCGACCGTCGCCTTGATCAGCGATGCCGCCAGCGGCAGGTCGCGCATCAGCGCGCTGCCCGCGTCGCCATTGACGACCTTCTTCACCGGGCAGCCCATGTTGATGTCGATGATCGCCGCGCCGCGATCGGCATTGAGCTTGGCCGCTTCGGCCATTTCCGTCGGCGAGCAGCCCGCGAGCTGCATCGACACCGGCTCCTCCAGCGGATGCCAGGCGGCCTTCTGCAAAGACTGGCGCGTTTCGCGGATCATCGCCGCGGTGGCGATCATCTCGGTGACGTTGAGGCCCGACCCGAAACGGCGAACCAGCGTGCGGAAGGGCATGTCGGTAACGCCGGTCATCGGCGCCAATATCACCGGCATATCGACCGTCACCGGTCCAACGGAAATGGGGGAAAGCCTGCGCGTCATCTTCTTCACTGCCTAAAAAACAGGCAGCCCTTAGCCGAAAATGGCCGCGGCGACAAGGCAGGCACCGGACTAGTGGTTGCGCTTTAGAGGTTGGCGAGCATGGGGCAGAGCGTCTATGCGCCGCTGCATGACATCGAACTGCAGGATCGTCGCGCTGATCGTCGCCGCCGGGCAAGGAAACCGGGCGGGCGGTGACATCCCCAAGCAATATCGGCGGATCGGTGGCAAGGCCGTGCTGGCCCACGCCCATGACGCCCTGACGGCGCATGGTGGCGTATCGGCCATCCACATTGTTTTGGGCGAAGGCGAGGAAGAGCGTGCTCAGGCTGTGCTCGGCGACCGCGTCGCCCATTTCGTCACCGGCGCGGACAGCCGGCGCGGATCGGTCCGGGCCGGACTGACGGCGATCGCCGCAGCCGGCGGCGCAGACATCGTGCTGATCCACGATGCCGCCCGCCCCTTCCTGCCCCCATCGGTGATCGACCGGTTACTGGCCGCGTTGGAGGATGCCGAAGGCGCCATCCCTGCCTTGCCGGTCGCCGACACGCTGGTGCACAGCGATGGCGCGCTCATGGGCGACGGCGTCGATCGCACTGACCTGCATCGCGTCCAGACGCCGCAGGCCTTCCGCTTCCAGGCTATCCTGTCCGCTCACGACGATTGGGACGAGGCGCGAGAAGCCACTGACGATGCCCAGATCCTGCGCGCCTGGGGCCATGACGTCATCTTGGTGCAGGGCGATGAAAGGCTTGAGAAATTGACCTATCCTGAGGACTTCGCGCGCGCCGAGGCGCGCATCGTGGGCGCCCGCACCACCCGCGTCGGGATGGGCTATGATGTCCATCGCCTCGCGCCAAACGAAGAATTGTGGCTCGGCGGCGTGCTGGTCCCACACGACCGCGGCCTTGCTGGCCACAGCGATGCCGATGTCGCCCTCCATGCCATCGTTGACGCGATCCTCGGCGCGCTGGCCGATGGCGATATCGGCAGTCATTTCCCGCCGTCCGACCCGCAATGGCGTGGCGCCTCGTCGGATCGTTTCCTCGCCCATGCCCGCGATCTGGTCCTGAAACGGGACGGCCGGATCGACCATGTCGACCTCACCATCATCTGCGAAGCGCCCAAGATCGGGCCGCATCGCGACGCCATGCGCGCGAAAATCGCCGAGATACTGGACGTTCCCGTCGATCGTGTCAGCGTGAAGGCCACCACCGCCGAGCGGCTGGGTTTCGCTGGTCGCGGTGAGGGCATCGCCGCACAGGCGGTTGCCACCCTCTCCCTCCCCACGCTATTCTGAGCCCATCATGCCCAACACCATCCTGCCCGCCCAGCTCGTCGACCTCGCCGAAAAGGTCATCATCGCCAACCGTCGCGCCGGTCGCACCGTGGCCGTTGCGGAAAGCTGCACCGGCGGCCTGGTGTCAGCGGCGCTCACTGAGATCGCTGGCTCATCCGACGTTTTCGAAGCCGGTTTCATAACCTATTCCAACGACATGAAGGCGGAACTTCTCAAAGTCTCGCATGACGTGCTGGATACGTTCGGCGCGGTCTCCATCGCGACCGCCTGGGCCATGGCGCAAGGCGCGCTCAAGAAGAGCCACGCCCATGTCGCGGTCGCCATCACCGGCATCGCCGGGCCGGGTGGCGGCAGCGAGCAGAAGCCGGTCGGCACCGTAGTCTTCGCGCGGGCGGAACGCGGCGGCAGCCCCGACAAGGTCGTGGCCGACATGCATCATTTCGAAGATAATGGTCGCGGTGGCGTCCGCCTTCAGGCGGCGTTGTGCGCACTCGAACTGCTGCTACCCGACTCGCCAGCGCCATAAAGCGCCGCTGCGCGTGTCTCGAACGCGCCGATCATCTTGCGCAGTGCCTTGTCGAAAAACTGGCCGGCCAGCATCTCGAAGATGCGGTTCTTGAATTCGAACTCGACCTCGAACTCGACCAGCACGCCGCCCTGCCCGTCGTCCCGGAAGCGCCACTCATTATGAAGATGCTTGAGCGGGCCGTTGAGATAGTCGACCCGGACATGGTCCGGACGATGCTTGTGGACGCGAGAGGTGAAGCTCTCGCTGACCCCCTTGAAGCCGACGATCATGTCCGCGACCATCTCGCTCTCACTGTCCGATCGGATGCGGATCGCGCTGATCCAGGGCAGGAATTGCGGATAGGCCGAGACGTTCGACACAAGGTCGAACATCTGTTCCGGACTATAGGGCAGTTGGCGGGTCTCGTGATGCTTGGGCATTCGCCGATCAGGCCTTCGCGGCGGCCGCCTTGGCCAGCTTCGCCTCGCGCGCGGCGCGCATCTCGGCGAAATCCTTGCCGGCATGATAGCTCGACCGGGTCAGCGGGCTCGACGCCACCTGCAGGAAGCCCTTGGCCCGCGCGATCGCCGCATAGGCGTTGAAAGCTGCCGGAGTGACGAATTCCATCACCTTGGCATGCTTGGGCGTGGGCTGCAGATACTGGCCCATGGTCAGGAAATCGATATCGGCCGAACGCATGTCGTCCATCACCTGGTGGACTTCCAGCCGCTCCTCGCCCAGGCCCAGCATGATGCCGGACTTGGTGAAGATCGAGGGATCGAGCTTCTTCACGCTTTCGAGCAGGCGCAGCGACGCATAGTAGCGTGCACCCGGACGGATGGTCGGATAGAGCCGGGGCACGGTCTCCAGATTATGGTTGTAGACGTCCGGGCGAGCCTCGACGATCATCGCGACCGCGCGCTCATGCTTGTTGCGAAAATCCGGCGTCAGGATCTCGATCGTGGTGCCCGGCGTCGTGCGGCGCAGCGCCTCGATGACCTTGACGAACTGGCTGGCGCCGCCATCGGGCAGGTCGTCGCGATCGACCGAGGTGATGACGATATGTTCAAGTCCCATCTCCGCGGCGGCATCGGCCAGGTTCTGCGGCTCGTTGACGTCCACCTTGCGCGGCATCCCGGTCTTGACGTTGCAGAAGGCACAGGCACGGGTGCAGACATCGCCCAGGATCATCACCGTGGCATGCTTCTTGGTCCAGCATTCGCCGATATTGGGGCAGGCCGCTTCCTCGCAGACTGTCGCCAGTCCTTTTTCCCGCATCAGCTTGCGCGTCTCGTGATAGCCGGGACTGGTCGGCGCCTTGACACGAATCCAGTCGGGCTTGCGGACGCGCTCCGGCTTGGCGGGCTGACCGGGTACGGGGATCGGGGCAATGTCGTTCATGCGCCCCAGATAGCGATGCCGGACCGCTCTTGCCAGTCCTCTCTTTGTGCGGCACACCCACGCCATGACCGATTTTGCCGACATGCTTCAGGGCTATCGCCGCTTCCGGGAAACCGGATGGTCCCAACAGCGCGAGCGCTGGGACGAACTCAACGAAGGGCAGAGCCCCAGGGTGATGGTGATCGCCTGCTCCGACAGCCGAGTCGATCCGGCCCAGATCTTCGATACCAGCCCCGGCGAAATCTTCGTCGTGCGCAACGTCGCGGCGCTGGTGCCGCCGTTCGAGACCAATCCGGGCTGGCACGGCGTATCGGCCGCGCTCGAATTTGCAGTCCAGGTGCTCAAGGTCGGCGAGATTGTCGTCATGGGCCATGGCAAGTGTGGCGGCTGCAAGGCGGCACTCAGCCATGACCTCAAGGACGCGCCGCCCGGCGAAGGCGGCTTCATCCATCACTGGATTGAATTGCTCGATGATGCCCGGGAGGTCGTGGTCGGCCGTTATGGCGACCAGCGCGACCGCGAGGTCGAGCGTGCCATGGAGCAGGAGGGCGTCAAGGTCAGCCTGGCCAACCTGCGCAGCTTCCCCTGCGTCCGCGCCAAGGAGAAGAGCGGCGAGTTGAAGCTGGTCGGCAGCTTCTTCGCCATTGCCGACGGCCAGCTCCACATATTGGACGAGCAGACCGGCGCCTTCGCCCCGGCCTGAAGAGGGCCAGACAAGGAGAATTTCCATGCCCATGCGGCAGGAAGGGCGCGGCAATATCGCCCTGCTGATCGATGCGGACAACGCGTCGGCGGCCCATTTTGACGCGGTCATGACCGTGTTGGCGGAGTTGGGCACGGTCAATATCCGCCGCGCCTATGGCAATTGGAACAAGGCGACGCTCAAGACCTGGGCGGCGCTGTCCGTGGCGCAGGCGATCGAGCCGCAGCAGCAGTTCGATCTCACCAAGGGCAAGAATGCCACTGACATGAAGATGACGATCGACGCGATGGATCTGCTTTCCAGCGGGCGCGTCGACGGCTTTGGCCTGATGTCGAGCGACAGCGATTTCACACCGCTGGTGACGCGACTGCGCCAGGACGGCATTCCGGTCTATGGTTTCGGCAACACCAATGCGCCTGAAGGCTTCCGCCGTGCCTGCACCCGCTTCATCGATGTGGCAGCGCTGCGCCCGGTGGAGGTTCCGGTAGCCAAATCGGCTGCGACGCCCAAGAAGAAGGCTCCGACCAAAGGCAGCGAGGCTGCGCGGCCTGCCGCTGCGCCACCCCCTCCCCCGCCGGCGGCGACCGCTGCGCCAGCAGGCACCGGCGCGGCGGTAGACCCGGAGGTCGTGCGCCTCTTGATCGACGCCTATGACGAGGCGAAGCGGGACGAGCGGGGCTTTGTCGCATTAGGTCCGGTCGGCCAGCGGGTCGGCAACCGCTCCAGCTTCGACGTGCGCAACTATGGCTTCAAGCGCCTGTCCGACCTGGTCGCCGCCATACCCAACTTCACCAGCGAAGTGCGCGAAGGCGGCCAGACCTGGATCAAGCGGATTCGCTGATGCCGGCCGTTGCGCGCCGCCTGATGATCCATGGCCGGGTTCAGGGCGTGTTCTATCGCAACTGGGCGGTCCAGACCGCGCGCAACCTGGGCCTCACCGGCTGGGTGCGCAACCGGATGGACGGCAGCGTCGAGGCACTGGTCCAGGGGGAGGCGGACGCTGTAGATCGCTTCATCGCGCTGGCACAAGATGGGCCGCCGGTGGCAAAGGTCGCGCGGATCGAGGCGATGGATGTGCCGCGCGAAGCGCTGGGCGACTTCGAGAAGCGGCCGACAGCCTAAACGTCGCCCCCCTTTGCTGCCGGTGGGCCACCCAAACTTCTGCCCTTTCCTATTTGGACTTTCCTTGCTCTACTCTGGTGCCCGTCCCACTGCGCAAGACCGTGACCCCAGTGTCGCGTCATCATGACCTTGGCGTCACCCCATCATGACCCGACCGTTGCGTCACTGGAACGCAACGGTCGCGTCGATGGTGCGTTGCGCTGAACTTTCTCGTGAAATCGGCCAGAAATGCAGGGCAAGAACGGTGTGAACTTTGCCGCTGACGCGTCACCATGATCCTGTCGTGACCCAAAACCCTGCGGATCCGACCCTCATGTCGCCATTCATCATCAACCAGAAAAGAAGCAGCAATAGTCGAAACCTAAATCCCTTCGTGACGACCGGGCAACAAAGCACGGCGTCACAGCAGGAGAATGCAATGAGTTTGATCCTTATGGCGCTTGCCGCCGCCGCGACCCACAATGTCTCGGTCGAGCATCATGGCAACCAGGTCGGTGCCACCTACACCGCCCGTGCCGACATCAGCACCAAGACGGTCGGCGCCAAGACGCCCAACCGGATGGACAGCCAGCGCTGCCAGTGGACCGCGACGATCGTCGTCGACCGCAAGCTGGACCATGGCCCGGCACTCGCCCGCACCGTGTCGAGCGACAAGCGTTTTTCGGGTAGCGAGGCGGGCGCCTGCACGCCCGGCCGTCAGTCGGGCGAACGCAACATGGCCCAGTATCAGGACAAGATCGAGGCGCATCTGATCGCCGTGGCAGAGGCCGATCGCGCGCCGCTGCTGGCTGAACTGGACTCGGTGCGCGCTCTTGCGTCGAACTGATCGCGTCACGACCGTGGCATGGCTGGGCGGGCTTGGCCTCGCCCTCCATGCCCTGCCGGCGGCCGCTCAATATGCCAGCGGTCCCAGCGCGACGGTCGAGGTTGCCAGCGACGAACGCCGCCGCGGCCTCAGTTGGAGCGACGGCGATCCTGTGCTGCGCGGCAGCTTGTCCGTGCCGGTCGCGCAAGGCCTCTCGCTCGATGCCGCCGCGACCAGCCTCTGGGACAGCGATCGCCATGGCGGCGCCGACGCCGTCATCGACCTTGGCCCCTCCTATGTCCATCAACTGGGCGGCTGGCGCCTGTCGCTCGACGCGCGCTACCATCTCTTCCCCGGCGCCGATCATCAGGGCTATGGCGAATTTGGCGCCGGCGCCGGCTTCCTGATCGGCCCCGCCAGCATCGACATCGGTGCCCAATATGCCCCGCGCCAGTCGGCGATCGGCGGCGACAATCTCTATCTGTCCTCCGCCGCCTCCTTCGCCATTCCCGGCACGCCGCTCACCGCCTCGGCACGGGTCGGCCATAGTTCCGGGTCGGATCGCGATCCGATCGCCGCGCAGCGGCTGCGGCCGGGCGGGGATTATTGGGATTATGGCGCGGCCATCGCCTGGTATCGTGGCCGCTGGTCGGCGGAGCTGCGCTACAGCGACACCGACATTGACGGGCGCGACGCGCGCCACGCCGGCTCGGCCATCATCGGGAAGGTCGGCCTAACCCTGTAAAACCAAAGATATGAGTTCGGGCGAGGAGACGCCCGCCGAGCGCAGGAAACCCTGATAATAATCACAGCCTTCCCGTGCCAGCAGGTCGAGTTGCTGCTCCGTCTCCACCCCTTCGGCGATCACGTTCAGGCCCAGCGATTTCGCCATATGGATCACCCCGCGCACGATGATCCGGTCGCGCGCCGACCCGGCGATGTCCTGGGCCAGACTGGAGTCGATCTTCAGATAATCGAGCGGCAGGCCCTTGAGATAAGCCAGGCTCGAATAGCCGGTGCCGAAATCGTCGATCGCCACCGCCAGCCCTTCGGACCGCAGCGCCGTCAGCAGCGCCGCCGCCGCGTCGACATCCTGAATCAGCCCGCTCTCGGTGATCTCCACCGTCAGCCGCGACCGGGGAAAGCCGCTGCGGTCCACCTGCCCCAGAAAATCGGCCATGAACCCCGGCTGCGCAATATCCGCCGCCGTGACATTGATCGACAGGCGCAGATTGGACAGCGCACTCGGCCATGCCGCCGCCTGCCGCAGCGCCTCGGCCTGGATATGCGCCGACAGCGGCAGCATGTAATCGGATCGCTCGGCCGTGCCGAACAATATGCCAGCCCCCAGCGGGCCATAGATCGGGTGGTTCCACCGCGCCAAAGCCTCGACCCCGCTGATGCGATGGTCATAGACCGGATATTGCGGCTGGAATACGATGCCGATCTCGCCCCGGTGCAGCGCCAGCCGCAGGTCGGTTTCGAGTTGGTCGGCGTCGAGCTGGCGACTGCGCTTCTCGGCGGAAAAGATGCGAATGCCCTCCCCCCCGCCCTGCCGCGCATCGGCCAGTGCAGCGCCCGCTCGTCGCAGCAACTGGGTCGCATCATCCTCCGCCCGTGCCTGCGCGATACCGCAGCGCGCAATCAGGCGGATCAGATGATCCCCCGCGCTGAACGGCCGGCTGATCGCCTCGATCAACTGCCGCGCCAGATAGGTCGCCCGCTCCGCCGCCGCCGGCTCGCCGGTCAGGCCGACCAGAAACTCGGTGCCGGCGATCCGCGCCACCATCGCATGGCCCGCCACGGCATCCACAATCTGCTCGATCCGTCGGGCGATCCGTCCCAACAGCGCATCCCCCACCACCTGGCCATAGGCTGCGTTCATGCGATCGAACTGGCTAATCGACAGCAGCACCACCGTCGTCGGCAGGCCCGACCGACGATCCAGCCAGTCCAGCGCCGCCTGACGCGACCGCAACCCGGTCAGATTGTCGCGGCTCGCGACATCCTGGTCCTGCGCGTCGGACAGCCACTCCACATCGGCCGCCACCGTGCCATCAACGAAGCGCAGATGATGCACCAGCCGATTGCCCGGCCGCCCAGGCACGGCATGGGCGAACGCCGCCGGACGGCCCGACTGCATCATCCCCTCCAGTGCGTTCAGCACCGCCTTGCGTTCATTGCGCGCCAGCCGGTGGATCAGCGTCGATGGCGTCGGCTGCCAAGCCTCGATCCCCAGATTGCGGGCCAGGCTTTCGCTCAGGCGCAGCCCGGCGCCGTCGCGGTCCATCTCCCAGTAAAGTGCGTCCCCCCGGCGGATGCGCTGCGCCCGCTGACTTTGCATCGCGCCGCCGCCCAGCCGCTCGACCAGTCGCTGCGCCGATGCCAGCGTTGCCTGCAACAAGGGTTGCGTTACCGGTGCGACCAGAAAGTGGGTTGCGCCGGCGTCGAACAATTGCGGCAGGCTCGCGACTGCTGCCGGATCGACCAGCACCACCAGCGCGCAGCCGCCGGCGTCCACCGCCGGCACCAGCGGCGCGATCAGCTTGACCGCCGTCCCGCCGCGCATGTCGACCAGCGCGATCTGGGCGTCGCTGCGCAGAAAACGCTGCGGCGCATCGGTGGCACGCCGCGCACCGATCGCGCGCCAGCCCGCCTCCTGTGCGGCACGGCACAGGGGGTCGCGGTCGCCGGGCGACAGGATGAAGATGCTGCGCTGTCCGTCCGGCGCGGCCTGCCCGCTCACTCTTTTTTCGACTCCCTGATTTTTCGACTCCCTGACAAGGCGCATGCCGCTCTTGTAACCGCAACCGGTTACCGACCTCTTCACCGCCCCGCAACCGGCCTGCTTGCGCCGACCATGCCCATGGCCTAGCTAGGGGCATGGCCATGGTGGATCCTGCCGCAATTTCCATGACCGACGGCCTTGGCCGCCGGATCGACTATCTGCGGATTTCCGTTACGGATCGGTGTGACCTGCGCTGCCGCTACTGCATGGCGGAGCGGATGCAGTTCCTGCCGAAGAACCAGGTTCTGACGCTGGAAGAAATCGCGCTCCTCGCCGATCTCTTCATAGCGCGGGGCGTGCGCCGCATCCGGCTGACCGGTGGCGAGCCGCTGGTACGCCGCGACATCATCGACCTGATCCATCGAATCGGCCGCCATCTCGATGCCGGCCTCCAGGAACTAACGCTGACCACCAATGGCACGCGCCTCGCCGACCATGCACAGGCGCTGCACGACGCCGGGGTCCGCCGGATCAACGTGAGCCTCGACACTCTGCAGGCCGATCGCTTTGCCCATGTCACCCGCGGTGGCGACCTGGCGACCGTGTTGCGCGGACTGGACGCTGCGCGGACCGCTGGCATCGCGATCAAGATCAACATGGTCGCGCTCAAGGATATCAACGCCGACGAAATCCTGCCGATGCTGCGCTGGTGCGACGGCCAGGGCTTCGACCTGACCCTGATCGAGACCATGCCGCTAGGGGAAACCGGCGAAGATCGCACCGACCATTATCTACCGCTGTCACATGTGGCGAAAGAGATTGAAGCCCACCATATACTCACCCCGATTTCAGCACGCACGGGCGGCCCAGCGCGCTATCATACGGTCGACGGACTGGCCGTGCGCCTGGGGCTTATCACGCCTCTCACGCGCAATTTCTGCGCCGACTGCAACCGCATGCGCCTGACCTGCGAGGGCAAGATTTACATGTGCCTGGGCCATGACGACCATGTCGATTTCAAGGCCGCTCTGCGCAGCGGCGGCTTGGCAGCGGTCGAACCGCTGGTAGATCGCGCGCTGCGGCGCAAACCCGCAGCCCATGACTTTCGGATCGGCGCCGGCGCCCCGTCCGCCGCCGTTCAACGGCATATGAGCGTCACCGGCGGATGAACAGCGAACCGCGGCGCGCCCTTGTCGCGTCCCCGACCCAGGCTGCACGGGCAGCGGAAGAGCGGTTGCGCGCCGCCTATGATTTCGTGCCGCTGGAACAGGCGGACACGGTCATCGCCCTGGGCGGCGACGGTTTCATGCTGCAGACACTGCACGCCATGCTGGAATCCCGCCGCATATTGCCGGTCTTCGGCATGAACCTCGGCACCGTCGGCTTCCTGATGAACGAATGGCGGCTGGAACGGCTGGAGCAACGGCTGGAGAAAGCCAAGAGCTTCAAGGTCAACCCGCTGCGCATGGTGGTGGACACGGTCGATGGCGAACGCTTCTCCATTCCTGCGATCAACGAAGTGTCGCTGCTGCGTGAAACCCGCCAGACCGCCAAGCTGGAAGTCCAGGTCAACGACCGCCCCGTCCTGCCCGAACTGGTGTGCGACGGCGTGCTGGTAGCGACGCCGGCCGGGTCGACCGCTTATAATCTTTCCGCCCATGGCCCGATCCTGCCGCTCGGCTCCGCACTCGTCGCGTTGACACCGATCAGCCCCTTCCGCCCGCGCCGCTGGCGGGGCGCGATCCTGCCGGAAAACACCGCGATTCGCTTTACCGTGCTGGATCCGGTGAAGCGCCCGGTCAGCGCCGTCGCCGACCAGCGCGAAGTTCGCGACGTCGCACAGGTGGAGGTCAAGATCGACCGCGCCACCCCGCTGACCCTGTTGTTCGACCCCGAACATACGCTCGACGACCGGATCGCCGCCGAACAATTCATCGCGTAAATTTCTGCAATTTCGCACTTGCCATTTGAAACAAGCCGCTGCATATGCGCCACCTGCCCGGCGCAAGCGGGGCTGCTCCCCGATAGCTCAGCGGTAGAGCATTCGACTGTTAATCGAATGGCCGTAGGTTCGAATCCTACTCGGGGAGCCACACTTTTCCAGCCCCAGAAATCTGATCGTTTTCAATCGGATGGGGTTCGAGAGTGATTGATAATCCGAATTCCACACATTGCACATTCCTACAATCGAATGGAATATCAGGGTTTTTCATTCAAATCCTGTTTAATGTCTCCTTCATTTCGGCGGGCCGGATACCAAAATCCAGCCCCATGAGCTCATCGACAAAATGATCGCCTGCAAGGCCATCGCCCTTCATCCATAAGATTTGCAGGATCGCGCCTGACCTTCAACGCCGAGGGCACTGAAGTGCCGAAACGACAGAAATGCGCCCCTAAACGCAGGAGGCGGCCCAAGGGGCATTTTGTAGCGCCGGTTAGTGCAAATTTGTCCAAGCCGCCTTTAAAGCTCAGGCAGGACAGAATTTATGCGTATTGTCAGCTTGCCCGCGCCACTGGTCCACGGATCCCACCTCGGTTAGAGTTTTCAGTGTCCAAGAGACTGGCATCGACCGAGGCTGTGTAAAAACAGCGAAGATCAAATGGGTTTATCCAGAGCCGATGGGCATGAGTGGGCGATGGTCATGCCCGGATCATTTGTATGAGCGGCTGGGTTCCGAAGATCTGGATC